>Ga0164243_10000113_pt1 | contig 202363 bp, 154 predicted proteins | sample OricompcompostOP_FD_108781 | JGI IMG/M metagenome (GOLD analysis project Ga0164243, IMG submission 108781) | Organic Plus compost microbial communities from Emeryville, California, USA - Original compost - Organic plus compost (OP) | ecosystem: Engineered > Solid waste > Mixed feedstock >... | reverse complement strand
CTTGCAGACTTTCCCCTAAAACAGCTTCAAAATCTTCCAAATTGGTTTTTCTGCTGCTGAAAGAGTTTGATTCATGTGAAATCCCCGCAACACCGATCAGCGGTTTCTTTTGCGCAAAAGAAAGGGATACAATTAACAACAAGGCAGGTATAATCCTCATTATACGATAAGGGCAGGTTCTATGGATCATATGGTTTAGAAATTGGAATGGTTAATTCATTTAAAACGGTCCTCGCTCGGTGTTTTTATTCTGTCTACAAAATACAAAAAGATAATTAAAGATAAAAGATTATTATTGATTATACCTCATGGTTGATTATGCCTCATGCGGCCCCCGCAAATGAGGCCTATCAGCGGATTGCTGCTTATCTGCTATGGCACTGTTTTTCCCTTTTTTGTCGGAAATATATCAGAAAATACAAGCAAGCAAAAATAAGGGGCGGGAGAAAGTCAGTGCGGAATCAATAAATGGACGAAGGAATACATCTAAAGAAGGGGAATGTTAAAAAAATGACATAAAAAAGCAGGATATATGAACAAATTTTAAGATTTTTGCAATTGAAATTAAAAATATAAAAAGATATTATGCCCACTACCTTATTTGACAAAGTTTGGGATTCCCATGTAGTCAAAAAGATCAATGAAGGGCCGGATGTGTTCTTCATTGACCGGCACTTTATTCACGAGGTAACCAGTCCGGTTGCCTTTCTTGGATTAGAAAAACGGAACATTGACGTCATGTTCCCTGAAAGAACTTTTGCTACCGCAGACCACAATACACCCACCATAAACCAGCACCTGCCTGTTCAGGATCCCCTTTCAGCCAATCAGTTGAAAGCCTTGGAAACCAATGCTGCCAAATACGGTATTTCCCATTGGGGTTTGGGTAACCCCAAAAATGGCATTGTGCATGTAGTGGGACCTGAAAACGGGATTACCCTACCGGGGATGACCATCGTATGCGGCGATTCGCATACTTCGACACATGGTGCTTTCGGTGCCATCGCTTTCGGTATCGGCACTTCGGAAGTGGAAATGGTATTGTCTTCACAATGCATCATGCAGCCGAAACCCAAAAAGATGCGCATCACGGTAAATGGTAAACTTGGAAAAGGAGTTACCCCGAAAGATGTCGCCCTGTATATGATATCGCAGCTCAGCGCGGCAGGGGCTACAGGCTATTTTGTGGAATATGCTGGAGATGTGTTTGAAAATATGAGTATGGAAGGGCGTATGACTGTTTGCAACATGAGTATTGAAATGGGTGCGCGGGGTGGTATCGTTGCCCCTGATGAAGTGACCTTTTCATACTTGAAAGGACGCGAGCGGGCTCCTAAGGGCGCCGAATGGGATAAAGCACTTGCCTATTGGAAAACATTGAAAACCGATGCGGGTGCGCATTTCGACCTCGAGTATACGATGGACGGGGCAAAGATAGAGCCGATGATCACCTATGGAACCAACCCGGGCATGGGTATGGGTATCACGGGCCATATCCCACTTGCCGAGCAGGCTGGTGACAGTAAAGCCAGTTATGAAAAATCCTTGCAGTACATGGGTTTCCAAAAGGCAGATGGCATGCTTGGGAAAAAAGTAGACTATGTTTTTATTGGAAGTTGTACCAACGGAAGGATTGAAGATTTCCGTGCTTTTGCTTCTATTGTAAAGGGACGGAAAAAAGCCAAGGACGTTACCGTATGGATGGTTCCGGGATCGCATATCGTCGAACAACAGATAAGGGAAGAAGGTATCCTTGATATCCTAACGGAAGCCGGATTCCAGCTGCGGCAACCGGGCTGTTCGGCTTGCCTGGCCATGAACGACGATAAAATACCAAAAGGCAAATATGCGGTGAGTACCAGTAACCGTAATTTTGAAGGCAGGCAGGGGCCCGGCTCTCGCACCATGTTGGCGAGTCCTTTAGTCGCCGCTGCTGCAGCGGTAACAGGTGTAATTACTGATCCCCGGGAACTGATCCCCGATGATGTGGCATAAGAGCAAACGATAAGGACTTAAAAAAATGGCTTACGATAAATTTACAGTATTGAAAAGTACGGCAGTTCCCATGCCGATAGAGAATGTGGATACCGACCAGATTATCCCAGCACGCTTTTTAAAAGCGACAGAACGCAAGGGTTTTGGCGATAATCTTTTCAGGGATTGGCGCTATAATCCTGACGGCTCCCCGATACAGGATTTCGTCTTGAACAACCCCATTTATAAGGGTAAAATATTGGTAGGTGGAAAAAACTTTGGAAGCGGAAGCAGCCGTGAACATGCCGCTTGGGCAATCTATGATTATGGCTTTCGCTGTGTGGTATCTAGTTTCTTTGCCGATATTTTTAAGAACAATTCCTTGAACATTGGCATTTTACCGGTTCAGGTCAGTGCCCCCTTTCTGGAGAAGATCTTTACAGCAATTGAAGCAGATCCCCACACGGAGTTTGAAATAAACCTTCCAGAAGAAACCATCACTATTTTGGCAACTGGAGAAAAGGAGTCTTTTGCCATTAACCATTATAAAAAAGAAAACCTGCTCAATGGCTATGATGACATTGATTACTTACAAGCCATGAAAGACGAGATTCAGTCGTTTGCCACGCAGACCATGTATTAACGGCCGCTTATAAGGAATGTCAATCTCATCGCGTCACATTGAAATAATGGACACCACCCTCCGGGATGGCGAGCAAACCAGTGGGGTCTCTTTTTCACCGTCCGAGAAATTAACGATTGCTAAACTTCTTCTGACTGAAGTAAAGGCAAACCGCATAGAAATTGCCTCGGCACGGGTTTCAGAAGGTGAGTTAACTGCAGTGAAAGCCATTACGAAATGGGCGAAAGCAAGCGGGTTATTAGACCGCGTGGAAGTGCTTACCTTCGTCGATGGCGACATGTCCATCAAATGGATGCAAAAGGCAGGGGCAAGCGTAATGAACTTGCTTACAAAAGGTTCCCTTAATCATTTAACCCACCAGTTAAAGAAAAAGCCGGAAGAACATTTCGAAGAAGTAGCGGCGGTAATTTCAAAGGCAACAAAAAAAGGTATAGCCTGCAACGTTTATTTGGAAGATTGGAGCAATGGCATGCGGCATTCCAAAGCCTATGTTTTTCAATACCTTGATTTTTTACAACATCAACCCGTGAAAAGGGTAATGTTGCCCGATACCTTGGGTATTCTTACACCCTCAGAAGTCCATGGCTTTATTGCCGAAACCGTGCAACGTTACCCTGATATCCATTTTGATTTTCACGCACATAATGATTACGATCTGGGCACTGCCAATGTACTTCAAGCAGTTCAGGCAGGCGTGCATGGCATCCACCTCACCGTGAACGGTATGGGTGAACGGGCCGGGAATGCTCCCTTGGCAAGCGCCATCGCCGTATTGAATGACTTTATGCCGCAGGTAAAAACTTCGGTAGCTGAAAAGTCGCTTTATAGCGTCAGCAAATTGGTAGAAACCTTCTCCGGAATCCGGATCCAGTCGAATAAACCGGTGGTTGGCGAAAATGTCTTTACCCAAACGGCGGGCATCCATGCAGACGGTGACAAGAAAAACAAGTTATACTGCAGCGATCTCATGCCAGAACGCTTTGGCCGCCAGCGTAAATATGCCTTGGGAAAAACCAGTGGCAAGGCAAATATTGAAAATAATTTACAGCAATTGGGCATAGAGCTGAACGATGCCGACCTGAAAAAGGTTACCCAACGCATTATTGAACTCGGGGATAAGAAACAAGCCCTCTCCCAGGCCGATCTGCCTTATATCATTTCAGATATCCTTGACAGCAATCGTGTGGAAGAGAAAGTGGTCGTCGAGAATTACGTGCTTACCCATTCAAAAGACCTGAACCCTTCGGTTACGCTGAAGATTTCGATTGACCATGAATCTTTTGAAGAACACGCACAGGGAGATGGCCAATACGATGCCTTCATGAATGCCCTGAAAAAGGTGTATAAAAAGAAAAAGCAGGAATTGCCGCAGCTAACAGATTATAGTGTACGGATTCCCCCCGGGGGCAAGAGCGATGCCTTATGCGAAACGATCATTACATGGAGCTTTCAAGGCAAAGAGTTCAAAACAAGGGGCCTCGACAGCGACCAAACCGTATCAGCAATCAAGGCAACCCAGAAAATGTTGAATTTAATTTAAGCAAATACGAATATTTTTAAACGAACATATCATACAACATGGCAACAAAGCACATTTTAATTGTTCCCGGTGATGGAATAGGACAGGAAGTAACCACAGTAGGAAAGATGGTCTTGGATAAAATAGCAGCGAAGTACGGTCATTCTTTTAGCTATGATGAAGCCTTGGTGGGGCACGTTGCCATAGAAGCAACAGGCAATCCCTTGCCTGAAGAAACCTTGGTGAAAATGCATGCCTCAGATGCCGTTTTATTTGGGGCTGTAGGGCATCCCAAATACGATAATGATCCTACCGCTAAGGTGAGGCCAGAGCAGGGTTTATTGAAAATGCGGAAAGAATTGGGCTTATACGCTAATTTGCGGCCTATCAAGCTCTTCGATGAGCTATTAGATGCCTCAAGCATTAAAGCCGACATATTGAAAGGTGCCGATATTTTGTTTTTCAGGGAACTTACCGGTGATATTTATTTTGGCGAAAAAGGCCGGAAGAATAACGGCGATACCGCCTATGACCATGCAGAGTACAGCCGTTATGAAGTAGAACGTATCGCGAGGAAAGCTTTTGACGCGGCACGCACAAGAAATAAGAAGTTATGTTCGGTAGACAAGGCAAATGTGCTTGAAACCTCCCGGTTATGGCGTGAAGTCGTGCAGAAGGTTGCTTTGGAATACCCTGATGTGGAGGTAGAATACCAATTCGTAGACGCCATTGCCATGATGTTGGTCAAAGATCCCCGTCGTTTTGATGTGGTGGTTACCGCCAACCTCTTTGGGGATATCCTCACGGACGAAGCATCCCAGATAGCCGGCTCAATGGGCATGTTGGCATCGGCTTCCATAGGGGATGGCACCGGCGTATATGAGCCTATTCATGGGTCGGCGCATGATATTACCGGTAAAGGAATGGCCAATCCCTTGGCTTCGGTATTATCGGCCGCCTTATTGCTAGATATTTCTTTTGGATTGAAAGAGGAGGCAGATGCCGTGATCAATGCGGTCGACCAAGTCTTGAAAGCCGGATACCGTACCCGGGATATCGCGGATGAGCATACGGCAGTAGATAAGCTGGTGGGCACAAGCGAAATGGGCGAAGCCGTGCTGAAATTTATTTAAACATGCGGCTATGAGGCTGCCTTAAATGCCTAAACGATCGTCCTTTCGAGCGAAGTGCAACGAAGCCGAGAAATCTCGTATATACCATCAGCTGACAACTGAATGCTGATAGCTTATGGCTGTGAAAGATCTCTCCGTGCGCGCCTTAGGGCGCTTAGTCGAGATGACGTAACCACGTCCTTTCGAGCGAAGTGCAACGAAGCCGAGAAATCTCGTATATACCATCAGCTGGCAACTGAATGCTGATAGCTCATGGCTGTGAAAACAACGAGAAGCTTTATACCCCCTTTTCAGGTCAGGACCTGAAAACCAGCAGCCCTGCCGCTTAGGAAATGATAAGGCGGAAAGCGAAATAAATGGTATTATTGTACCATGAAATACTATCCCTTTTATTTATTGCTCGGCGCACTTGCCTCGTTCAGTTGCCGCTCCCGTATTGCTACCCAACAGCTTATTCAGTCGCACGTCGATAGCACAATCACGTTGGAAGAATCCGCTACCGGCTTAAAGGCCGCCCTGTCCATGAACGATAGCATCGCTTCAGGCAGCCCGCTGGAGTTGTCCTTCGCTGTCATCAATCCCTCTGATAGTGTGCAGCGCTTCTGCAAATGGCATACACCCTTTGAACCCTTCCTCAGCATGTACCTGGACCTCAAAGACGATAAAGGGAAACCGGTAGCCTATATTGGTGCCATGGCCAAACGTATCATGCCACCACCGGCCGATGCGTATCTCAGCATACCGGCAGGGGATACGGTCCGTACATTAATCGACCTGCGGAAGGGATATGACATCAAAGAGCCGGGAACCTATCATCTGGTTTACCGCGGACAGGCAATGAGCGGTATAGAGACCGCGAATGAGCTTGATTTTGTCGTAGTGAAATAAGACTGGTCATCCGGACCGGAGCGGCGATGAAAGGCAGCGGAAGAAAACGCTTTTTCTTCCATTACGAATTTCGCAATGCGGAAAATAGAAACTGACATAATGTCTTGTATTGATTTTTATTTTGTTTGTAATCAATTTATTATGTCAATTATATTCTATATTAATTTATATAGTTGCTTTTCTTGTACCCGATCTCCTCTTGCCTTATCGGGCCTTTTTGTTATTTTTACGATCGTTATATAAATCCTAGTCGCTTTGGCAAAAAAAGAGAAAAAAGAAACACCTTTAATGCAACAGTACAATAGCATTAAAGTAAAATATCCGGGTACCTTATTGCTATTTCGAGTGGGTGACTTTTATGAAACATTCGGTCAGGATGCGATAAAAGCAGCAGAAATATTGGGGATCGTGCTGACCAAGCGTGGAAATGGAAGCGCTTCAGAAACAGCCTTGGCGGGGTTCCCGCACCATTCCATTGAAACCTACCTGCCCAAACTGGTCAGGGCCGGACAGCGGGTGGCCATTTGCGATCAGTTGGAAGATCCCAAAATGACGAAAACAATCGTAAAACGGGGTGTTACCGAACTGGTGACTCCCGGAGTATCTTACAGCGACACCATCGTCCAACAGAAATCAAATAACTATTTGGCTTCGCTTTTTTTTGAAAAGAATGCCATAGGCTGTGCTTTCCTTGATATTTCAACCGGTGAGTTTTTAGTAGCTGAGGGAAAGGCTAGTTATATCGATAACCTCTTGCAAAGCTTTCATCCTGCCGAGGTTATTTTCAACAAAAAGAACCATCAGTTTTTTGTGGAGAATTTTGGCAACAGCCATTATACCTATACCTTGGATGATTGGGTATATACCGGTGATTATGCGCGGGATATGCTCTTGAAACATTTCGAAGTCAATTCCCTGAAAGGCTTTGGTATTGAATCAATGAAAATCGCCACGGTAGCCGCGGGCGTGGCGCTGCATTACCTGAATGAAACCGAACACCGCAATTTACAGCATATCTCCACCATCTCCCGGGTAGAAGCGGAGCACTTCATGTGGCTCGACCGCTTTACCATCCGCAACCTCGAACTGATAGACTCTTCCAATGACAATGCCATCACCCTGGCAGAAGTGTTGGATCATACAGCTTCTCCCATGGGTGCCCGCCTATTGAAAAGGTGGATCATCATGCCGCTGAAAGAAAGGGAAGCTATTGAAGAACGCTTAACCATCGTTTCATTTTTATTGGAGCACCCCGATATGAGGGAGTCCCTGCTCCGTGAGATCAGGCAAATCGGCGATCTGGAGCGCCTTGTCAGTAAAATAGGTTTGCAGAAAGCCAATCCCCGGGAAGTCGTGCAGCTAAGGCGGGCTTTGACGTCGATCGATAAGATCAAGGAAATAGCCTCTGCCGAAAATACAACCGGACTGAATGGTATTGCCGCGCAGCTCGACCCCTGTATTTCCATTGTTGAACGTATTGCGCTGGAAATCTCACCCGAACCTCCTGTCATGGTCGCCAAGGGAAATGTCATTGCAGAGGGTGTAGATGAGTCGCTCGATAAGCTCCGCGAGATCGCCTTTGGAGGGAAAGATTACATTTTGGGCATACAGCAGCGGGAAGCAAAGAATACCGGCATCCCATCACTGAAAATCTCCTTCAACAATGTATTTGGCTATTACCTCGAAGTCACCAATGCGCATAAAGATAAGGTACCTGCATCGTGGCAGCGCAAGCAAACGTTAGTGAATGCTGAGCGCTATATTACTGAAGAACTGAAGGAATATGAAGAGCAGATCCTGGGTGCCGAGGAAAAGATCCAGGTTCTTGAACAAAAGCTTTATGCCGAATTGTTACGCTCCCTGGCCGAATTTATCAAGCCCATACAATTGAATGCGAAGCTAGTTGCCAAACTGGATGTGCTCCTGAATTTTGCATCGATTGCGGAGAAGAACCAGTATACGCGGCCGGAAATCACCGAAGGGCATACCATTGACATCAAAGGAGGTAGGCATCCCGTCATTGAGAAGAACCTGCCTATCGGCGAAGATTACATCACCAATGACGTATTTCTGGACAGCGAGACTCAGCAGATCATGATCATCACCGGACCGAACATGGCCGGTAAATCCGCTTTGCTCAGGCAAACCGGCTTGATCGTACTGATGGGGCAGATGGGCTGTTTCGTCCCGGCGAAGACGGCGACAATTGGGATTGTAGATAAAATTTTTACGCGGGTAGGTGCCTCCGATAACCTTACGGCAGGTGAATCTACCTTTATGGTCGAAATGAGCGAAACGGCGAGTATCTTGAACAATTTATCCGAGCGGAGTTTGATCTTGCTGGATGAAATCGGGAGAGGCACAAGTACCTACGATGGCATTTCCATTGCCTGGGCCATTGCAGAATACCTGCACCAAAACCCTGTTGCCCGTCCGAAGACCCTCTTTGCCACCCATTACCATGAGCTGAATGAGCTCAGCAATACCTTCAGCCGCATCAAGAATTACAATGTATCGGTAAAAGAAGTAAATAACAAAGTCATTTTCCTTCGAAAACTTGTCCCCGGCGGCAGTGCCCACAGTTTCGGTATCCATGTCGCCAAGATGGCGGGCATGCCACAGGCCGTCCTTCAACGCTCAAATGAGATCTTGAAACGCTTAGAACAAGAACGAACCGGTGGCGAGCATATCAAAGACAGCATAAAGAAGATACAAAAGCAAGCCTATCAATTGCAAATGTTTTCCATTGACGATCCTGTATTGGTAAAAATCAGGGATCTGTTAAATAACCTGGATGTCAACACCCTAACACCCGTAGAAGCCCTGATGAAACTGGATGAGATCCAACGTGTGCTCAAGAATTGAGGCATAATGAATCTTCGGTATTATCTACTTCCAAAAAATCGGAGATTAAAGCCGGAAAGAGATTATGCTGATCAGCCGGCGTCAAGCTTGACTATTGAAAGCTGATCATTGAGCTGCGAAGGTAATCAAGTTCAAGGTGGGAGATAGGATTTTTTACAACCTTAGGTGGTTCTTTTTTTTAACCAGCAGTGGTTGATCACTAACACCACCAAAATAATCAATAGGCCACCAAACTCACGGGTTTCTTCAATCCATGGTTTTGACGGCTCCATACTCTGGACAATGCTTTCTGCATCATGGGTAAAGAGCCAGTTCAGTACACCCGAACTATCAAAAAACAAGTAAAGGGCATATCCGGCGCAAACGACATAAGCAATCAGGTAAAGCCTAAGATTGAATTTCCCTTGGAGGGCCCTATAACATAACCAAGCAGGATAGAGGTAGAGCGGCATCCATAGATAAGGGTCAGGGTCGTTATATTGTAATCCCGCCGAAATAATAAATAATACGATACAGATGTAATTGAATATTTTCATCGAAGTAATTTAGAAGTGAGAGTTAAATTTATAGATTTTTTTAAATAAATAAAATCAACTCAGCGCTTTTGAAGCTACTTTTCCTACTGTTAAACCCTGTACCACAATGGAGAATACTACTACAAAATAGGTTATTGCCAATAAAAGTTGTTTGTTCGGACCTTCATCGATCGATAATACCAAGGCAATAGACACGCCACCTCTTAGTCCGCCCCATACCAATAATTTAATGGTTCCACTATTGAATTTTTCTTTGAATGGAATAATGAGAACCGGAATCCAAATGGATAGGAAGCGCGAAAGCAATACGATCACTATGGTGGCGAAGCCAATTGCCCAGTAATTCAGGATATTGGGTATTAAGAGCAATTCGAAACCGATAAATAGAAATAAAATGGAGTTCAGGATATCATCGATCAGTTCCCAGAATTTATTCAGGTAATCTTTCGTGGTATCAGACATCGCTGTTTTCTTGCCGTAGTTGCCAATAACAAGTCCCGCTGCAACCATGGTGAGGGGACCGGAAATATGAATGGCGTGAGCAATGAGGTATCCTCCCATTACAACGGATAAAGTCAACAATACTGATACCTGGTAATCGTCCACTTTTTTCATTGCCTTGGATGCCAAAAGCCCCAATAAGGCACCCAATAGAAATCCTCCGATAGCCTCTTTAATAAGTAGCCAGGAAATATTCCCAAAGGAAATCTCAAAATCGCGACCGCGCGCCAATTGTAATATGACGGCGAAGACAACCACCGCTACTCCATCGTTAAACAAGGATTCCCCTGCAACTTTGGTTTCCAAAGATTTCTTTACGTTAGCCTTTTTAAGAATACCCAATACCGCAATAGGGTCTGTTGGGGAGATCAATGCACCAAATAACAGGCAGTAAATAAACGGAATATCATATCCTAAGAATGGTACAAGATAGAAAAGCAAGCCGCCTACGGCAAAGGTTGAAATAATTACGCTTATCGTGGAAAAAATCACGATCGGTCCGCGTTGTTCCCTCAGGTCTTTGAGGTTGATGTGTATCGCTCCAGCGAAGAGTAAAAAATTCAGCATTGCTCCCATGAGTACCTCAGTAAAGTCTACGTCGCGGATTAATGTGGAGAACTCGTTGAAGGTTTTAGGAAAAAGATTACCGGTGATGACCAATACAACCGATGCACACATTGCGATAAGCATGACACCGATTGTTGATGGTAATTTTAAGTAGCGTAGATTTATATAAGCAAAAACAGATGCCAGGACAATTAATACAGAAAAGGAATAATAGAGCTCCATAAATTTATTTCGTGGCAAAAATACGTCTTCAGATGTAAATCATCATATTTTCGTTAAAATAAAAGACTTTATTAGGGGTGATCTTCCCGATAAAAATCGATTAATGCACCGAAGTAATTGGTATCCCATCCTTCCTTAATCGCTTCAAAATCAATATCCGGAATGTTCGTGTGATTGAGTTCGGCAGAAGTACCTTTTTTGTGCGGATGGAGTTTGATGGTTACAATAGAAGCATCTTCCTGTTCACCGAAATACCATTCTTGTATTATTTTTCTGTTTTTTTCAAATGCGAGGTTTTTGCCCATGATGCTTCCATCCCATAAAGAAAATTCACTGCCAGGCTCCACGCTCATTTCAGCGATATCGCCTGTCCACAATAATAGGGTTGTTGCGGTTGTCAAAGCCAGGTATACCTCTTCAGGGGAAGCGGGAATGAGGTAATATTTTTTATAGTTCTTCATAGCTGTAAAGATAAGCGACTTTTTTTCTATCTTGGGCAAGATATAAAAACAGCTTTACAGGCACATGGCCAGGTGGTGACATATATCAAGTGAAACGGGTTTTACCTGGTTGTCAAAACAGATGGATTAAAATGAGAAAAACTGGATTTTCAAACTTGTTGGGTGGAAAAGCAAGCTATGCCCTTGAAATGAAAAAAATAGTGTTAAAAAAGGCAGAACGATACAAACAACAGTTGAGTGATGATTTAAAGGGTACTTATGCTATTGGATTGGATGATTTAGCAAAATCGGCAGAGCTGAATCCGACGGCTTTTATCAATTATTTAAGTTTCATTCAGGGAACATTAAAACGAAACAAACTTCAGGCTTTGAATGAAAAACAAAGGGCAATTGTTCAGGAATTCTTTGGGGAAGGGAACGATGCGTTCTTCAATACTTTGTTGATCGAGTATATGGAAGAAATTACTGAGTATGAGAATGACACCACTTTGCAGAAAATGTTGAAGCCCTATATGGATCCAATTTTTAAAGGTATTGGTGAACAGCTGTTTATCGAGGAGGCCTATGGAACGCTGTTGAGTAAATATGATTTCATGGCCTAGCTGATCCAATTATTCGCTAGGCAGATCTCTCCGTACGCTCCTTTGTCGCTTAGTCGATGACACAAGTTCGTCTTTCAGGGCTTGACCCGGAATCTTTTGAGATGGAACACGGTATTTAAAGATCCTAAATCGAGGTCCGGAAGGACGCAAGTAGCTGACGGCTCAAAGCTAATTGCCCATCACACACCTCATACCTCATACCCAACACCTCATGCCCCACACCCAAATAAAATTGCATATAAAAGCAATAATAGGTAAGTTTGGCTCCAATTTATGAAGAAACCGATCTTAGTGATAAAATTTGGCACGGCTTCCATCACCAACGATATCGGCGAATTGGATGAAGGGGTTATGGCTGCTATAGCGGCCCAGGTTGCCGCTATACATGAAGCGTATAATGTGGTATTGGTTTCTTCGGGGGCTGTTGCCGCAGGTAAGCCTTATTTAAAAAACTATCACCATAAACTTAGTGAACGCAAAGCTGCCGCCGCCATTGGAAATACCTTATTGTTGAATAAATATTCGCAATATTTTTCACCCTTCGGCATCACCATTGCTCAAAGTTTATGCGAAAGGAATCATTTTTCGAACCGGAACCAGTTCCTTCAGTTAAAGAAGACCTATGAGAAGCTATGGGAAAATAATGTGATCCCCATAGCGAATGAAAATGATGTAGTCAGTAACCTGGAACTTAAGTTTTCAGATAATGATGAATTGGCAACCTTAATTGCCGTAGGTTTTAAGGCGTCCTTGTTATTGTTTAGCACGTCTGTGCCCGGCGTTTTGGATGAACATGGAAACCTGATCAGTGAACTGAACACTACCGACAAAAAGATATTGCAATTGGCGAAGAAGGAGAAATCTGCTTCGGGCTTAGGAGGGATGACGTCTAAATTGACGTTTACACGGTTGGCGAACCAAATGGGCATAAAAGCAGTAATATTTGGCATAAAAACGGAAAATGGCATATTAAAAGCCATTAAAGAGGAAACAGGTACCGTATGTCGTCCACAAGCGAGCTCGATTTCTGCGAGAAACCGATGGTTGGCAAGTGGGAGCCTGATCAAAGGGAGTGTCAAAGTTGACGAAGGGGCAGGTAAGGCCTTGAAGAAAAGGAATAGCCTGTTGGCGGTAGGGATCAGCGAAATCACAGGGGAATTTAGTCAAGGCGAGGTTTTTGAAATCCTGGATGAAGAGAATAATGTCATTGCTGTCGCCAAATCGAAACTATCTTCGGCTGAACTTCATCAAAAATTGAAAACACGCAATTTGGAAGTTGCACACGCAAATGACATAGTATTGATTTAAATTTGGATATTTGCAGAATAAATTAAAACAATTGTATACAGCCATGACCAAAAGGGTCTTTGCGGGCAAGAGCGCTGGGAGTTGCGCTGGAACGAAGCAATCTCATTATGGTGGGAGATCGTCATCTCGACCCTAGCGGAGAGATCTATCTTGGAACAAATAGATTTCTCCACTCAAAGCGTTTCGGTCGAAATGACTTTAGTCCGGCCTCACGATATAGGTTAATTTATATATAATAGCCTAAAATAAAATATCGAATAGCATTGACTGTTCATCATCATATAGAAAATAGTAAGATGGAGACGATTGAGAAGCAATTAAAAAACGCCGCAAAAGCCACGACAGCGATCCAGTCGCTTTCAGATCAACAAAAGCAAGCTTTGCTGCTTGCCTTAGCCCTACGATTGCGACAGGAGAAATCGGCCATAATCACCAATAACCGCCAGGATTTGGATAAGATGGATGATGCGGATCCGAAGAAGGACCGCCTACTGTTGACAGAAGAGCGGATAGAAGCCCTAGCGGAAAGTTTGGAGGATATCGCGAAATTGCCTAATCCGGCGGGAGTTGTATTGTTGGAACGTACGCTTGACAATGGTTTATCTGTTACCAAAAAAACAGTACCATTAGGTGTTGTTGGGGTGATTTATGAGTCGAGACCGAATGTAACGATCGATGTAGCGGCACTATGTATCCGGTCGGGGAACGTGTGTTTGTTGAGGGGTGGGACGGATGCCTTTCATACCAATACCATATTGACCAAATTGATCCACGAAACGCTTGCTCAGTTTGAGCTGGACGAGAATATTGTTCAATTGTTACCAACCGACCGCAAGCACGTTGATGAATTGTTATCTGCCACCCAATATGTCGATATCATTATTCCCCGTGGTTCGCAACAATTGATTGACTTTGTGCGCAATCATGCAAAAGTTCCCGTTATTGAGACGGGAGCGGGCGTATGCCACACTTATGTAGAAACAACTGCCAAATTGCAACAAAGTGCAGAGATCGTCGCAAATGCCAAAATATCCAGGCCTTCGGTTTGCAATGCATTGGATACCGTACTCGTTGATAGAACAATTGCGACATCTTTTTTGAATATATTGGCCCCTTTGCTGGCAGCGCATGAGGTAGAGGTCTTCGCGGACGATTCTTCTTTTGACGTGCTCTCTACAGCGGGTTATCCTCATTTGAACGTTGCGACAGAGGAGGATTTCGGCCGGGAATTCCTTGCCTTGAAATGTTCAGTTAAAGTTGTGGCAGATATTAATGAGGCTCTAAAACATATCCACAGGTTTTCGTCCAAACATTCCGAGGCGATATTGACCGAAGAACCCGCTTTGCAAGAACGGTTTTTAAATGAAGTGGATGCGGCCGCGGTTTTTGTGAATGCTTCTACACGTTTTACGGACGGTGGCGTATTTGGCCTAGGCGCTGAGATCGGTATCTCCACGCAAAAACTTCATGCACGTGGTCCTTTCGCATTGGAAAAGTTGGTTACCGAAAAATGGTTAATCAAAGGAACCGGACAGATTCGGTAGGGCAAACCGTCGGGATGACCATGTTGTACATTCACCATTGACGTCATTTCGACCGAAGTGCAATGAAGCCGAGAAACCTACTAGGACAAATTAGATCTCTCCGTGCGCACCTTAGGGCGCTTAGCCGAGATGACGTAATGGTTATCCCTTTGAAGTAGCATTTAGCGGGTAACGACATTCTTTGGCTTTCCTGCCAGAAAGGAAGATAGATTCTCCGTCGCACTCTCCATTAACCTCATCCGCGCTTCTTTTGTTGCCCAAGCGATGTGTGGGGTGATGAGGCAATTTTTTGCTTTAAAAAGGGGGTTATCGATTGGCGGTGGTTCCTGTGATAGTACATCAATACCTGCACCGGCAATAATCCCTTTGTTTAAGGCATCTGCCAGGTCTTTATCTACGATGATTTGTCCCCGGGAAGTATTGATCAGGAAAGCAGAGCGTTTCATGCTGTTTAAACGCTCTTTATTGATCAAATGATGGGTTTCAGGGACTAAGGGGCAGTGGATGCTGACAACGTCTGATATCCGTAACAGCTCATCAAGCTCTACCCAGCGAAAGTTTTTGCGCTGGGATTGATCCGTTTGCCGTCTGCTAGTCCCGATGAGGTTCATGCCAAAAGCAGTGGCAATATCGGCGACTTTCTGGCCAATGCTTCCAAAGCCAATAATCCCAAGCGTTTTCCCTGATAGTTCAATTAAGGGATAGTCCCAAAAGCAAAAATCTGCTGATGCAGACCACTTACCCGACTTCACTGAATCGCTGTGTCTTTGTGTGTGAAGGCATAACTCAAGCAAAAGCGCAAAAGTCATCTGTACCACTGATGCCGTACTATACCCCGGCACGTTGGTCACTACAATTCCTCTTTTCTTTGCTTCTTCAATAGCGATAATGTTGTAGCCTGTAGCAAGTACGCCAATATATTTCAATTGGGGAAGTTTTTCAATCGTTTCCTTGCTGATAGGGGTCTTGTTGGTGAGCAGTACTGATGCACCTTCAGCACGTTCAAGAATTTTATCTTCAGCTGTTCTATCAAACACTTCAACCTCACCCAGTTTTTTTAATTCATCCCAAGAAATATCACCGGGATTCATGGTAAAACCATCTAGTACTACGATCTTCATATAAATTCGTTATAAATTTTCCTTTATCTTTTCCATCATCTGTTCAGGTTTTGAGATTCCTTTAAATCCGAATTGCCCATATAGGCCATGAGCATCTTTGGTGTTCAGGCCCCATCTGTTCAAGTTCTGTAAGCGGGGATGGTCCATAATGTTGGCCATTAATAGCTTTCCAAGTCCTTTGGCACGATATTCATCGATGATGAAAACGTCCATAATCCAGGCGAAAATTGTAAAATCACTGACTACCCTGGCGAAACCAACCTGTTTCTCCTCAGGTGAATAAACACCGAAACACAAGGAGTTTTCAATCGAATGTTGAATTGTTTCTCTATTTCTTCCTTTTGCCCAATAAGAGTCTTCTGCGAGGAATTTTTCAATGAATGTTATATCCAGCTTGGATTGATCGGTTGATACGGTGAAGCTTTCTTCCATTCTCAACATACTTCTTGATTAACTCATAATTGATCATCCACAGGTAAAGGTAATCAAAATCCCCAAAATAACATGCTGGTTTCCTAAAGCGAGCTCCATAGGTGGATAGAACCGGATGCCTTCGACTGTTATACTGTCTGTCGAACTTTGGAAGGTTTGCGGCAAATACGGCGGAATGGGATGGTATAAATTCCATTTTTGTCTGTAAATTGCATGTGCAATGAGAGCGATCGACCACTATTTGTGTTTGCTAAAAGACGGCCACCAACAAGGTTTGGAATATTTTATGCAACGGCATTTGCGGGCACTTACGTACTTTGCACGGCGCATGGTGAAGGAGGTGGAGGTGGCGGAGGAGATTGTTCAGGATTGCTTCGTGCGGGTATGGGAGTCACGCAACCGGTTCGAATCTGCCGAAAATGTAAAGGCATTCCTGTACATTGCCACACGCAACGCTTGCCTCAATTATTTAGATGCCGCCAGCACAAGGCGGCACGCGCGATCTGAAGAATTATCAGAAGATATTCAACATCCCGATAGCGACGTGCTTACGGGCATGATTCATGCGGAGACCATTGCACTGATTCACCAGGAGCTGGAACGGCTGCCTGAACAGCAGGCAGTGATTTTTCGGCTTATCTATTTCAATGGGCTTAGCACTGAAGAGATCTGCGAGTCTTTGGGAATCAGTGCCAATGCCGTATTTCTTGCCCGCTCAAGAGCGACACAGACCTTAAAACGGGTCTTCAAAGGTAGGAACCTACTCTACTACATAGCCTTCGTACAAATATTAGTTAGGGGTTGATTGTAATAAAGACTTTCATTTTCCCAGACAGGTTTTTTTCACTTTCCTGTATCTATATATATAACGTATGAAAAGACAGCCGATAATATGCCTCTACATTACGACATACCGTCATTGATTCTCAAAAAACTTCAGGAAGTTATTACTCCGGAGGAGGAAATTCTATTGGAAGCATGGTTAGCCGCAGATCCTGCCAACCGCGTGTTGTTAGAACGTCTATTGGATGAACCGGAGGTGATGGCCGACGCCAAAGCATTTGATGAACTATGGGGTAAAGAGCGCGGAATAATACGGTACAACCGTATGGAACGGAATGTGCTTGCCGATACGGTATTCCCTGCGAAGCAGCGCTGGCGACAGTGGTTTCCCTATACCGCAGCAGCGGTTTTGTTGCTTGTTATTGGTACATGGAAATTCTTCAGCAATACGGCAACTATAAACTCCGAGGCCAAAATTGTCCATGCGAATGACATCACTCCGGGAGGTAACCGCGCTACACTTACCTTGGCTGATGGTCGCAGTATTGATTTGAGCGAAGCTCAAACAGGTATCGTCGTGCATGATGAAGATATTACCTACAGCGATGGAGCTTCCTTGGTTGCGATAGATAATGAAGGAAAAAAGATCGAGAAAGTGCATCAACTGATGCTTGCCACCCCCAGAGGGGGAACCTACCGCATCACACTTTCGGATGGCACCTCTGTTTGGCTCAACTCGGCTTCTACCCTCCGCTACCCCAGCCGGTTTGCTGATAATGAGCGTGTGGTGGAATTGGAAGGCGAGGCTTATTTCGAAGTTGCCAAGGTGGCCAAACAACAGGGGAAAGGGGAGAAGAAAGAGGGATGGCCCTTTCGGGTAGTGAGTGCAGGCCAAACTGTGGAGGTCATGGGTACCGAATTTAACATTGCTGCTTATCCCGATGATGCGGAAATCAAAACAACGTTGGTGAAAGGTAGGGTGCAGGTTGCGTCAGATAGAGAACGCCTATCGCCAACAATCCTTGTTCCGGGCCAGCAATCTACCTTCAACCATGAGAAAATAGAAGTGAATACCGTTGATGTACAGCGCTATATCGCATGGAAAGATGGTTTTTTCTATTTCAATGGTGATTCTCCTGAAAAAGCTTTTGCCCAACTAAGTCGTTGGTATGATATTGAACTTTCTTATGCAAGCACAATTCCCGCGGTACAATTCTATGGGAAAGTAGAGCGAAATAAGACGTTGGGGTCACTATTGAAAATACTGGAAAAAGCCGGGCTGGAATTTGAAGTGGTGTCCAAGGACAGCGGATATCAACTCATTATCGGCGCCAATGAAGAAAGTCTTTGAAATTTTTGCTAATTAACCCGAATTGATAACCAATTAAAACGAAAAGAAATGGAGGAAACTGTACCCTAAGAACCTAAAGTCAATCAAATTTTAGCGAAAAATATCCGGATGTGTAGCGAGCACTATCCGGATAATGTGCCTGGATAGTAAACGCCAGCGTATCGCTACATGGAGTTACCAGATTATTTAATCCAAACGAAGCAAATATATGATTTTTTTACGATGTGTTAAAAGGGATGCCCATTCCTTTCTATACCGGTTTATGCTGATTATGAAGATAACGGTCTTTTTTATCATGGTTTTGTTGCTACAGGCGGTAGCCGAAACCAAAGCCCAGAAAATCACCTTGCGTGTCCATGGGGCAACACTGCAAGAGGTGATGACCAAAATACAGCGACAACAAGGTCATTCTTTTTTCTTTCTGGGCGAGCAGATTGCCAAGACCTTGGTCGACGCAAAAGTGGAGCAGGCCGACTTGGCCGAAGCCATGGAAGTGGTTTTAGCAGAAAAGGGCCTTGATTGGTATATGGAAGACAAGACAATTGTGATCAAACGTTCAGGCAATCAACGACTATCTGTGCAAGATATTAAGTCAACCGAAGTTAGTCAACAACATCGGGTGTCTGGTCGCGTAACGGATGAACAGGGTGCGCCTTTAGAGGGGGTAACGGTTCGTGTGGTAGGTGGCCAAACAACGGTTGTTACAGACCTTAATGGACGGTACAGCATCGATGTCTCCGATGAAAACGGAAAGCTAGCCTATTCAATTGTGGGGTTTGAGTCTATCGAACTGCCAATAGACGGCGAATCCATTATCGATGTTTCCATGAAAGCAAGTGTGAGTTATATGGATGAGGTAGTAGTGGTGGGATATGGAACGCAGAAAAAAGTAAACTTGACAGGTGCCATAGGGGTAGCGGGTTCCGAAAGACTTGAGAATAGGACGATTACATCGGCTGGCCAAGGTCTTCAAGGTGTGGTTCCGGGTTTAAATATCACCTTTAATTCCGGAGACCCGAACCAAGCTGCCGATTTTAATATCCGGGGTTTTGAGTCGATTAATGGAGGTGCTCCGCTTATTCTTGTTGATGGTGTTCCGATGGATGTGGAGAAGATTAACCCCAATGATATTAAGTCTGTTTCTGTATTAAAAGATGCATCATCAGCCGCCATCTATGGGGCAAGGGCGGCATTCGGTGTGATATTGGTGGAGACAAAGAAAGGGCTGGCAGGCAAAACCAGGATTAATTTTTCTACCCAGACCACCTTGCAAAAGGCTATCTTCCCGGGATATGAGCCTGTACGGGATGGGGGCACCGCCCGGCAGATCCAGAATGAAGCGAATAAAATAACCACCGGAAGGGAGTTGTTGCCTCAACCGGTGATCGATGCAGCATTGGCCTATCAGGAATTGGAAAATCCTACAGTAGATGATGCATGGATGTATTACGAAGGCTTCCTGTATCCCTTGGAGAATACCTATATGAAAGATTTGGCGCTGAGGGATTTCGCTCCACAGCAACAATATGATTTCAGCATCAGTGGGGCAAGTGAGCGGGCCAGTTATTATGTTTCGGCAGGGATGATCAACAAGGATGGTTTCTTTCGGTATGGAAATGAAAAGTATAAACGTTATAATGTCTTGTCAAAGATCGATTTTCAGGTAAACGACTGGTTGGCCCTCGACAATAAAATTGCGTTTTCGTCTGTCTTGAACAACCTTCCGCATAATTATGGCGACCAATGGTACTACCAGTCTATCGCAAAACATTTTTACTCACCACATACTTTTCCTGATTTGACCTATTATATTGAGCCCGGCGACCACGACAAATGGGCTCCCTATATCGGCATGGGACTGGATAACAGAAATCCTTTGCCCTACCTGAAGAATGGGGGAAGGGATCTTGGCACGGACAATGACATATGGTTAACGCAGGGCATCACGATTACACCTTTGAAAGGCTTGAAGATCAGGGGGGACTTTTCTTATCGGTATTTCTGGAGTGAGGATGAACGGGTGGCCTCGCAGGTGGATGTATTAAGGGGTTTTAATGGCTTTGAAATGGTGGATGATATTGTCTATAAAGGGCAAAGTGCGAATGATTGGATTGAGAGTGGCTTTGCCAAAAACACCTATTATGTATTTAATACCTTTGCCGAATATGTCAGGGATGACCTCGGCGATCATTACTTCAAGGTATTGGCAGGGTTTAACCAGGAGTATGGCATGAACCACGGCGTGGTTACCCGGTCAACGCAACTTCTTTCTCCGTTGATCCCTTCCTTGTCGGCCACCACGGGAACAAGGACGAACTCTGATTCAAAAAATGAGGTGATGCTCCGCGGGGTGTTTTACCGCTTGAACTATGTCTATAAGGACAAGTATTTGTTCGAAGCCAATGGCCGTTACGATGGTACTTCCCGCTTCCCGAGCGAAAGCCGGTTCGGGTTTTTCCCTTCAGTGTCTGTAGGGTGGAGAGTATCTGAAGAACCGTTCATGGATGGCACCTCTACTTGGCTGGATAATTTGAAGATCAGGGCGAGTTACGGCCAGCTCGGGAATCAAAATGTGGGTTCTTATTATCCCTATATTTCATCCATGTCACCCGGAACGTCGACCTTTTTATTGGCCGGGGGCGGAAACCTTACGAATTTTATAGCCCCAGGTGGATTGGTAAGTAATACCTTGACCTGGGAATCCGTGAGCAGCCAGAATATTGGTGTTGATTTTACCGTAAAAAACAAGTTGGATGTGGAGTTCGATTACTTTATCAGGGACACCAGGGATATGTTGATGGAAAAGAGCTATCCCGGTACACTTGGTGCGGCTGCGCCAAGCGAAAATGCGGCTGACTTAAGAAACAAAGGTTGGGAACTTTCCGTTACCTGGCGCGACAAAGTTAGCAGTGATTGGTCTTATCGGATAAATCTTTCCTTATCTGATTATCAAACGGAAATTACGAAATACAATAACCCAACAGGGGCCATTGGTGATTATTACGTAGGCAAAAAGGTAGGTGAGATCTGGGGGTATAAAACAGAAGGCTTGTTCCAGACAACGGAAGAATTGGAAAATGCGGCTGACCAGTCCCGGCTTGGCTCTAACTGGAGGTTAGGGGATGTACACTATGCCGACCTTGATAATAATGGCGAAATTACCACGGGTACGAATACCTTGGACGATACCGGCGACAGGATTAGGATAGGGAATACCACACCACGCTACGCCTTTGGTATCAACCCGAGTGTAAAATACAAGAATTTTAGACTTGATGTATTTGCCCAGGGGATTTTGAAACGGGATCTATATCCATCCCGTGGCAACTTCTTGCGGTTCTGGCCATTTAAATCATTGTCCATGGAACAGTGGTGGATTGATGATTCATGGTCTCCGGAAAACCCCAATGCTTATTTCCCTCTCAAGCAATTTGCATATTCAGACAACAAAAACACATTTGAGCAGACACGTTATTTGCAGAATGCTGCCTATATGCGCTTGAAGAATGTTACGCTGAGTTATGACATTCCGGTAAAATTTGCCTCGAATGCCCAGGTTTACCTCAACGGAACGAACCTCTTCGTAATCTCCGGGACTTACAAAACCCTGGATCCTGAATATTCAAGTGACCTGGTGCCAAGGTACATGTTTCAAAAGTCGTTTACGCTTGGGTTGAGGGTCACACTTTAGGTAAATTCTAAACATTAATAAAATGAGAAATAAGCTATTATATTTATTGATTCCGATGGTATTCTTGGCGGCATGTAAGAAGGACCTGGATAAATATCCATTGACCACAGTGTCGGATGAAACGTTTTGGAATACGGAAAACGACTTGATTGTCTATAATAACGTTTTTTATGATTATGCCAAGTCGAATGCCATGCGTTTGCTGAACGGCAACCATGAAGGGGCTACCCGCGATGGTCAGTATTCGCTTGATGGCATGACCGATAATGATGTCAGGTCATTTTCTTTCAGCCCCAACCACGTACGGATAAGGGCCGGCCAGATAACGCCTGACACCAATCCCATTTCATTTGGATGGAACAATACCTGTTTTAATTTTGTCCGCGCTATTAATATCGGATTGGCCAATTATGACCGCGCGGATATCGATCAATCCATTATTGATAAGTATAAAGCCGAAGCGCGCTTGTTCAGGGGCTGGATGGTTGCCGATAAGGTTTCGCTTTATGGCGATTATCCATGGATTGAGAAAGAACTCAATATTGATTCTGAAGAACTGTTTGACGAACGTACACCCCGTGATGTGGTCATGGCCAAGGTACTTGAAGACCTGAATTTTGCCTGTGAATTCCTGCCCGATGATTGGGGCGATGGGGGTGCACCGGGAAGGCTCAATCGTTGGAGTGCCCTGCTCATTAAATCACGGATTTGCTTGTTTGAAGGCACGTGGAGGAAATATCACGGGGTTGGCAGCGACGCAAACATGTGGTTGGAGGCGGCAGCCGCTGCGGCAAAAGAGTTAATTGACAACGGCCCTTATAAATTGTATTCAACCGGTGATGCTGCCCATGATTACAATGCCATTTTCCAAATGAGCGACCTTACAGGGGTAGACGAGGTGATGTACTGGAGGCGCTATGAACAAGGGGTTATCCAGAATTCATGGCAGATCTACTACTACATGGCTACCGTAAGCAAGGACATGGTAGAGGATTATTTATGTACCGACGGACTGCCAATTACACTTTCTAGTTCATACCAGGGTGATGAGGTGTACGAAGATATTTGGGTAAACAGGGATCCTCGTATGAGGCAGTCAGTTTTACATCCCGATGATGTGGGGTATTATGATTATTTTGCCTTCCCCGCGAACGGCATTGGTGTCCCTAACCTACTTGGGATGTCAGGTACGGCGACCACTATTACGGGATACCATCAGGTTAAGCATGTAAACCAGGAGCAAAACCTGAACTTTCATGATGGGTTTACCCCCTGTGTCATCCTGCGCTTTGGAGAGGCATTGCTTAATTATGCGGAGGCAAGGGCCGAATTGGGCGTGCTGACCCAGGCCGATCTTGACCTAAGTATTAACAAGCTTAGGGATAGGGTAGGAATGGTACATATGGATCTTGGCAATATTCCCGTTGATCCGCGGTATACATCCGATGGTGTTTCTCCTCTGATTGCTGAAATTCGTCGTGAAAGAAGGGTTGAATTATTTGGCGAAGGTTTTCGGTATGATGATATCCGACGGTGGAAACAAGGTGCCAAATTTAGACACAAAGATTATGGTATGCGTTGGGATGAAGCCAACCGCAATAGGTTTGATCCAAACGGGGTAGTTTCCTTGCAATACGAAGTAGTGCCGGGTACGGGAGTGGAATACATTGCTCCCAATAAAGGCGGCGATTTTGAAAACCCTGTATTTGAGGAAAAACATTATCTATGGCCTATCCCGGTAAGTGCCAGGTCGCAGAACCCGAACGTTGGGCAGAACCCAGGTTGGGAATAAATGAATTATTTACTGGGAATACAACCGACATAAATCACAGAAGGCATCATGTATGAGTTGATAAGCCGCAACAAATAAACACTCATGATGCCTTCCTATTGTTAAAATGTAAATGATATTCTGATGAGAAACAAGTTAATCACAGCGGGTGTGATCGGTATGCTTGCCGGTTCATTCCTTTTTTCTTCCTGTAATAATGAGGGCAAGCAAGGTCTGGTCAGTTCGCTGGAGGAATACCGTGAATTAAGGACAGCAAAGCTTAATAAAGCCAGGCCCCTCATTCATAATAACGATGGTAACGATGTTATTTATTACCCGATTGACGAGGAATATTCTGTGGATAAATTCTTGGATAAGCGTTCCAGGGGACTAATAGGAACGGATGTGACCACAATTTCCTATTGTCCGATTGCTTCCGGCTTTGGTAATTTTACCTACGATACCAAAGTTGGGGAAGTATTGGTGAAACATGGTTATGAGTTTGGCATCAGGGAACAGGACAGGAACATAACCGCGGAGATGCTTGCCGAAGGAACGGACCCCTTAAAGGTGACGGTAGAATTTGCCCAGAAACATGGTTTTGAAGTCTTCTTCTCAAACCGGATGAATGATACCCATGACGCGGCCCACAGGGCTGACAAGCCTTATTTCCTGTGGACGGAATTTAAGGAGAAACACCCCGAATTCTTATTTGGAAGCATTGGGGAAAAATTACCTAATGGGCGTTGGAGCTCAGTTGACTTTGCACATAAAGAAGCCCGGGATTTATGTGTTCAGTTTTTCAAAGAGGTTTGTGATAATTATGATGTAGATGGTGTGGAACTGGATTTTTTTCGGCATTTTGAGTTGTTCAAGACCGTCGGCAGGGGCGGTATTGCCAGCCAGAAAGAAGTTGATATGTTAACTGATATGGTCAGGGAGATCAGGAAAGTGACGGAAGAAGCGGGGATGAAGAGGGGGAAGCCGATTCTCGTGCTTACGCGTGTTCCTACTTCGCCTGAATATGCCAAACAGGCCGGTGTTGATATCGAACAATGGATTGACGAAGGCTTAGTGGATATTGTGGTAGGTTCCGACTATTTCCGGCTGGACTTTTGGCAAAATTTCGCGAAACTCGGGGAAGGGAAGAACGTGAAGATGTATGCAGGCCTCAGTGAATCGCGTGTAAGGGATGAGCATCCGCTTCTTGTCCGTCAGCAAAATGCGGTATTTCGTGCCAGGGCAGCGGCAGCATGGGAAGCAGGCTTGGATGGCATGTATTCCTTTAATGAATACAATACCAAGGTGAAGTACCTCCGGGAGATTGGGCATTATGATAAGCTAAAAAACACAAATAATCTGTACTTTGTTACCTATCGCGATGCCAGGGCAAGCAGGTACCTTAAAGATGGAGATGATTTTTTCAAAACACCAAGGTTATCACCAACTCCAGGAACGCATAAGAACTTTGATTCAGCTCCCTTTAATTTTGATGTTGAATTGGGCGATGAATCTTCGAGCGCTAAGATCTATGCCTTGGTGTATGCCGATAATGTGCAATCAGATCATTTAATGGTTAAAATAAATGACGCTGAAACAAAGTTCAAGAAGGCAACAGATGATGGCTTATATGTCTTTGAAGTAGATCAGGCTTCGGTAAAGCCGGGAATAAATAAGCTTTATATAGCGAACCAGGGAAAGTCTGGTGGCGATCAGCTCTTAAAAGATGCAGCGCTATTCTTTTGCCGGGATAAGGACGATGCTGAGATGCAGCAATTAATTGCGTTGTGTGTAGAATAGCTAAGGGAACCCATATCGATTGGACACATGAAAGCTAAACTATTGTTTTGCACAGCCCTCTTTTTAGGCGTCATTTTTCTCTCCTTTGTTAAAACTTCGGGGGAGAAAATGACCGCCGGGCTGCTGCTGACCTTTGATGACCGGAATATGGTAAATTGGGCCAAGCAAATCCCATTGTTCGATAAATACGATGCTCATGTGACTTTTTTGTAGACCACTTCGATGAACTTACACCGGACCAGCTATTGGCCTTAAAAAGATTAAAGGAGGCTGGCCATGCGATCGCTTGTCATGGGTTAAGGCATCGTAATGCCGTGAAATACGCTGAGGAATACACTCTTGAAAAATACATTGCCGATGAAATTATCCCTGCCATAGAATTAATGAAAGAAAAAGGTTTTTCCCCAACTTCTTTTGCTTATCCAGTAAGCAGCCGAAATGAGAAAACAGACGATGCCTTGCTGAAGTATTTTAGTTATATGCGAAGTGGTTGTCCTATTGAAGGAACCATAGCACAAACGGAAAAATTTTTTGTCAAGGTAGAGGATGTCCCTAAAAAAGGCCTGCTTTGGGGTGTCAGTTTCCATCCCCACTCAAAAACCGATGAGCTGGTCATTCAGGTAAAAGAAGCCATTGACAGAATAATAAAGAATCGGGAATTGTTGGTCCTATATGCGCATGATATACGCAATAAAGAGGAAGGCGGGCCCAAGAATTTTATAACTGTCGATGCCTTAGAAGAGGTTTTGATCTATTCAATGAAAAATAAAATCAAGTTGTATTCCTTTGATGAATTGCCATGAAAGATGTTAACGGAAATTAGTAAGGTCGTATATAGCGTATTTTTTAACTTGTTTCGCTCCATACTAGGTCCGGTATCAATGGCGCAGCAGCCAATGGAGGGAGTTTGATATGGCAGCTTAACTAACCAATGACGAGCCGGGGAATATCTTCAGGAAGGCGTGTTAACGATTCATAATTCAATTGATTGGCGCTTTCTGAAAATGAACCAACTGTAATTTCCAATTCCCCCTTTTCACCTATCAGTATTACCTCGTCCCCGGGTTTCGGGTCGTTGACTTCAGTTAAGTCTAAGGCGAGACTGTTCATATTAACCATCCCAATAACTCCCGTGCGGGTTTGATTAACAATGGCACGCCCGGCATTACTTAATTCGCGGCTATATCCGTTGGCATAGCCAACAGGAACAATACCGATTAACATATCCCTAGAGGCCCGATACGTTGAACCATACCCAATATATTCATCTTCTTTTACTTTCTTTACGGCCATTAGTTCGGTCGTCCATGACAACACACGGTGTAACTTGAAATCGTTTAACTTCCGGCTTCGAAGGTATTCGATTTTTATTTCCTGGCTGGGCCAAAAACCATACTGCATAATGCCAATTCGAACCATATTGAAACGCATATCAGGTAACCGGATAGAGGCTGCACTGCAACAGGTATGGGTATAGGCCGGGCGGAGGCCCTTATCTAAGAATAGCTTTCGCAACATTAAAAAGGCCCGCTTCTGTTCTTCTATGCGGATGAGGTTGGAGAATGTTTCAGCACCAGCGAAATGTGTACATATTCCTTTCAGCATGTAATGTTCTTGGTGTTTTATGAGGAAAGGGATGACAGTGTCCAACAGCGCGCTTTTGTCGAAGCCTGTACGGTTCATCCCCGTTTCCAATTCGATATGCACCAATGCTTTTTTCTGTAAATGCTTGGCGATTTCTATGGCGGCCAATAAACGATCCTGACTAAAGACAAAAAATTCAATTCCATGTTGTATTGCCCATTCCAGCTTCTCATCCTCAATAGCGCCCATGATCATGATAGGAAAGGGTTCTTTTAAGCTTTTATGTACTCGCTGAGCTTCATGGGCACTAAACACGGAAAAGTGGCGGATCCCACATTCTTCGGCCAATGGGACGAAAGTTTCTATGTCATGGCCGTAGGCATTCCCTTTCACAACCGAGGAAACCAGTACACCTTCTCCCATCTCCTTTTGTAAAAATTCAATATTAAAGCGGAGGGCATCTCTATCAATATGAATGCTACTGGTATACTTCATGTCTACTTCTTTAGAAAGTCTCGTATCAATTGTTCAAATACCCTACTTCCCGTCTCTATTAATTCATCCGGAAAGTCATAATCGGGATTATGCAAAGCTGGTTGATGAACACCCGCACCCAAGCCAAACATCGCTCCTTTGTAGTGGGAGGTAAATAGGCCAAAATCTTCTCCCCACTTCATGGGAGATGAGCGCTCAATGAGCTTTAGGTCCAATGCTTTGGCAGCTTTTCGGATATCATCCACAACCTCGGCATCATTCTCATTGGCACTGAATTCTTGTGTCCATCGTATGGAATAACCCAAGCCAAATTGTGTTGCAAGTTCCCCAGCAATTTCTTCTAACTCTTTTGATTTTTTATGCAATAGGTGATTATCTGTCGATCGAATGGTAAGGTGTACTTCGCCATATCCTGCGGAAACACCGTATGACTTTTCACCCATTTGCATATAAATCGGCGTAACAAGAAAAAAATCCTCTTTATCTTGTTGGGGTTGCGCTAACGCTAACGACCTTTTTATATACGCCGCGATGGCTTCGGCTGGATTCACGCCCATCTCGGGTTCAGCAGCGTGACTGGTTTTTCCTTTAAAGTGTACAATGATCGAGCTGACCGCAGGCGTAAATGTATTTTCTTTGACTATAATGCTGTTCAGGGGGTAAGCGGGAACGTTATGCAGCGCAATCACCTGGTCTATCTTTAATTTCCTGAACGGTTTAGAGGCATAGACTTCCTTGGCACCTTCACCCGTTTCCTCCGCTGGCTGAAACAATAAATAAACGGTTCCTTTTTGGATTTTTTCTTTCGAAAGATGGAAGGCTACACGACTTAAAATAGCCATATGACCATCATGACCACAAAGGTGACTCACATTGTCGACAGTAGATACATGTTCCATCTTATTCACTTCTTGAATAGGCAAAGCATCCATCTCGGCCCTTAAGAGAATGGCTCTTCCCGGCTCATTCCCTTCATAGACGAAAATAAGGCCGTTTTTTCCTGCCGGAATGATAGTGTCAGGATGAAATTGCTTCACAAAATGTAAAACACGATCCCGGGTATGTCGCTCATCACCTGAAACTTCTGGATGTTGATGTAGTGTTTTTCGAAATGTAATAAAATCTTCTAGCTCCACGCTCATTAAGTCATTAAACGAATAAGGTAAAGGTAGTCAAAATCCTTAACGGTATGATCGTGTCCCCGATAGATGAGACATGTCTACATTTCACTTTCTGGAGTTTTTAGATAGATGAAGGTTGCATTGTTTTAAAGAATAGGCTGCAAGATCTTCCACACATTTTCTGCCATAATCCGTTGGCCTTCAGCAGTAGGGTGGATGCCATCCTGCTGATTTAGTTCAATTTCACCGGCTACATTTTCTAATAAGAAAGGCACTAAGATCAGCTTGTTTTCTTTCGCGAGTTTAGGGAAAACAGCCTTGAAATCTTCTGCATACTGTTGACCCATACTCGGCGGTACCAACATACCTGTTAACACTATTTTACATTCAGGCCAAGCTGCCTTAACTTTATCAATAATGTCCTGTAAATTTTGATAGGTGTCAGCGACAGGCAAGCCGCGTAGCCCGTCATTAGCCCCTAATTCAAGGACAAATACATCTATGGTTTGCTGCAAAAGCCAATCAATACGTTCCACCCCGCCTGAAGTAGTTTCTCCGCTGAGGCCCGCGTTGATGGTACGATAGGCCAATCCAGCAGAGTCTATTTTTATTTGTATAAGTCCGGGGAAAGCCTTGTGAGGGTCATCAAGGCCATAACCAGCTGTTAAGCTATTTCCAAAGAAAAGAATAGTTTTCATTTTTGTTGTTGCTGCCACCGATTGATCCTTATTGTCGTGTTGTTCGTCCTTTTGTTTGTTGTTAGGGTTCGAACATCCGGCTGCAAGGATACCTATAAGTATAAAATAGAGCGGCTTCATAGTGTATGCTGTCCGGCAAAGATAAATACAAATAACATAGGACTGACAATTTACTGAATTAATCCGTATATTTTCCGCTATAGTTAGGTTCTAATGGCAGGGAAGAGATCAATAACCACGTCAGCGCTTATGAATACCATTACAATAAAAAGCGTGATGAATTAATCGTTTTAAATGCATAGATATATTGCATATAAAGGCGATTTTATCTAAGTTTAGCCGGATTGAAAATTTGACGATCGTCTTAACTCGATAATTGTGGGAAATATAGTAAGTGTCAGGAACCTTACCAAAAGGTATACTAGTGGGGAAAAAACATTAACCGTATTGCAGGATATCAATTTTGATATTGAAGCGGGATCGTCAGTGGCCATTGTGGGTCCCTCTGGGAGTGGGAAAACGACACTCTTAGGCTTGTGTGCGGGACTAGATGGTGCGAGCAGTGGAACGGTGGTAATCCATGGCATTGACCTTAATGGCCTAGGCGAAGATGCCCGTGCCTTGCTTCGGAATCAATACGTCGGTTTTATCTTTCAAAATTTTCAGCTTTTGCCAACGCTCACTGCTTTGGAAAATGTGATGGTTCCTCTTGAATTGCGCAGGGCAACAGACGTAAAGTCAAAGGCGTTGGCATTATTGGAAAAAGTAGGTCTATCGAATCGTGCCTCCCATTACCCTTCTCAACTATCTGGCGGTGAGCAACAGCGAATTTCTTTGGCAAGGGCGTTTTCGAACTCGCCAAAACTATTGTTTGCCGATGAACCTACGGGTAATCTTGATCGGGAAACCGGACAAAAAGTGGAACAATTGCTTTTTGATTTGAATAGGGAAGCGGGCACTACCCTTGTACTGGTCACCCATGATCTTGAATTGGCAGCGAAAACCCAACGCATTCTTCGTTTAAAAGGAGGCAAACTGGTTGATGATGAGCAATAAACCCAACGCGTCCACGTTTAGGGCTTTAAATCTGGGATGGATCATAAAAATGGCCATCCGGGATAGCAGAAGGGATAAGTCGCGCTTGTTCTTGTTTATAGCATCCATTGTTTTGGGTATTGCCGCTGTAGTAGCTATTTCATCTTTCGGAGATAATTTGAAAAAAGATGTCGACGGGCAGGCAGCAGCTTTGTTAGGGGCAGATCTCGTTATTGATAGCCGTAAAGCTTTGTCGGAGAATGCCCAGTACCTTGTCGATTCGTTAAAGGAGATTAGTAATGCTTCAGCAGAAGAAAGAAGTTTTGCTTCCATGGTTGTCTTTGGAAAGAATGGGGAAAGCCGCTTGGTGCAAATTCGTGCCATACAAGGAAATTTTCCGTTTTATGGAGAATTAACCACAATTCCTGAATCGGCAGAACATTCCTTTAGGGAAGGTAAACGTGCATTGGTTGATAAAACCCTGATGCTTCAGTTTAACGCCGGCATTGGGGATGAAATCGGCATCGGTTATGAAAAATTCATCATCGCTGGTACGCTGGAAAAAGCACCAGGGCAGACTGGGCTTGCCAGTGCAATGGCACCCGCGGTGTTTATTCCTTTGTCCTACCTGGAGTCTACGGGTTTGCTGCAAAAAGGAAGTAGGATCAATACCATTTTCTATTATCAGTTGCCAACGGAAGTTGAAACCGACAAGTTGTTGGAGAAACTAGACAAGCGCTTTGAACAGGAAGGTTTGGATGTTGAAACCATTGAAATGCGAAAAGAGAGTACGGGAAGATCGTTTGAGGACCTCACCGGCTTTCTATCCTTAGTAGGGTTTATCGCATTATTGCTAGGCTGTATTGGTGTTTCAAGTGCCATTCAGATTTATATTCGGGAAAAATTAAACAGCATTGCAATACTAAGGTGTTTGGGGGTAAGTGCCCAACAGGCTTTTCTTATTTTTTTGGTTCAGGTAGCTGGTATTGGTCTATTGGGTTCCCTGGTAGGAGCGGCATTAGGGCTCCTTATTCAACAATTTCTACCCATAATTCTACAAGAACTTTTACCCTTAACGGTAAGTAATGCTATTTCTTGGATGGCAATAGGTAAAGGGGTTTTATTGGGGGTATTTATTTCGGTGCTTTTTGCATGGTTGCCTTTGGCGGGGCTCCGTAGGGTTTCGCCGCTTTCTTCTTTACGGGTGTCATTTGAAGAAAAACGAGACCGGCAAGGTCGCTTAGAAATAATGATAGGGGCATGTATTGTTCTTTTTATCCTGGTATTTGCACGAACGCAAGTAGGGGGTTGGAAGCAGGCCATGGTGTTTACCGGCAGTGTGGTCATTGGTTATTTGATTTTATACGGCATGTCGCATGTATTGGTGATGGGAATAAAGCGGTATTTTCCTTATTCATGGAGCTATCTTTGGCGACAGGGTTTGTCAAATTTATATCGTCCGAATAACCAAACGGTGATCATGGTAATGGCAATTGGCTTGGGGACAGCGTTTATAGCAACTTTATTTTTCGTAAAAACCCTATTAATTGGAAAAGTTTCATTTTCTACAAGTGAACATCAACCGAATATGGTTTTATTTAATATCCAAACTGCCCAAAAAGAGAAAGTTGCGAGTTTTGTAAGGGCGGAAAAGCTGCCTATTATCCAAGAGGTCCCAATTGTTACCGTACAACTTGACGCCGTCAATGGATACACAGCAGCAGCGGTTAGGCAAGATAGTACTTTGGGAATCTCCAATAGGGCCTTTGGAAGCGAATTACGGGTTACGTTCAGGGATAGCCTGATCGCTTCCGAAAAGATTACGGACGGTGAATGGGTGGGACATGTCGAAAAAGGCGATACAGCAATGATATCGTTTGGAAAAGAGTATGCGGAACGTATTGGCGTGAAGGTTGGCGATCATTTACGTTATAATGTTCAGGGGGTTATGGTTCCCACGGTTATTGGAAGCTTAAGAAAGATTGACTGGAACAGGGTACAGACTAATTTTAGGGTGGTTTTTCCGAGAGGTGTTATTGATGATGCCCCTCAGTTTCATGTGATAATGACACGGGTCCAAAATGAACAGGAATCCGCCGATTTTCAGGGAAAGCTGGTTCAAGAATTCCCCAATATTTCGATCATAGATCTGAAGCTAATCTTGACTGTTCTGGATGAACTATTGGATAAGATTGCGTTTGTTGTCCAATTTATGGCTGCTTTGAGCATTCTAACGGGTATGGTGGTGCTTATCGCTTCCGTAATGATGAGCAAATATCCCCGCATTCGCGAAAGTATTTTATTAAGAACACTGGGGGCAAGTAGAAAGCAGGTGTTGGCGATTTCAGCCTTGGAATATTTCTTTTTAGGAAGTTTAGCTTCCTTAACGGGTATTTTTATTGCCCTATTAGCAAGTTGGGCAATGGCCGTTTTTATGTTTGATGCCTCGTTCTCACCCAGCATTATCATGATGGTTATGCTATGGATTGGCATAACGGGCTTAACCGTATTGATTGGTGTATTGAACAGTTTATCCTTACTGAACAAACCTCCCATGGAAGTGTTGGGAAAGGCTGGTTAATAAAGTGCTTTCAGCTTTCAAGGGGTTTTAGAGAGTGCTTGTGTGAATGAAAGTCGGCCTTCCCTATACAAAATGAAACTTTAAACACACAAAATCCTGGATATTGATAATCTGTTGTAAATTAGCAATCACTTAAACCAACATAACAATGAAGAAAACCATGTACAGTATTTTTTCCATTATATTGCTTGCCGCGTTGCTCTCATGCTCAAATCAAGGAAATAGTGCTGGGCAAACGAGCCAAGAGAATAACTTGGTCGATGAGCAGGCTGAAGCAGGCTGGGAACTCCTGCTTAATGATAATACAACCGCGGGTTGGCATAATTACCTCAGCGATTCAATATCAGGTTGGAAAGTGGAAGATGGTATTTTGTTTACCCCCGGGAAACAAGGCGATATTGTAACGGATAAAATCTATTCAAATTTTGACCTATCTTTAGAATGGAAAATAGATGAAGGGGGCAACAGTGGGGTTTTTTATCACGTAGTGGAAAAGCCTGAATATAAGCGTATGTATGAAACTGGGCCTGAATTCCAGATTATCGATAACGATAACTATCCTCAAGAATTAACCGAACAACAGAAAACAGGTTCGCTTTCCGATGTGATAGCGCCGGCCCTTTCCGCTGCAAAAAGCGCAGGAGAGTGGAACCTGACCCGGATTTTAGTTGATGATGGGCATGTAGAGCATTGGTTGAATGGGAAAATGATCCTAGAATATGAACTGGGTTCAGATGCCTTGAAAGAAAAGATTGCTGCCAGTAAGTTTGCCGAGTTAGACTATGCGAAAGTATCACTAGGCCGTATCGGCTTACAAGATCACGGCGGCCCCGTCTACTTTAAAAACATTAAAATAAAAGAGCTATAAATTAATTAATCCATAAAAAATAAAAAAATGAAGGAAGTATCAAGGAGAAAATTTATACAGAACGCAGGTACCATGGCCGCAGGTTTTACCATTGTTTCGAGCAATGTGCTCGGCAAAACATTGGGCTATACGGCTCCCAGTGATAAAATGAATATCGCGGGCATCGGCGTAGGAGGTGTTGGGCGTCGGAACTTGAAAAATATGGATTCCGAGAATATTGTGGCACTTTGTGATGTGGATTGGAAATATGCCGCTAAAACCTTTAATGACTACCCAAAGGCGCAGCGCTTCAAAGACTGGAGGGAAATGTTCGACAAAATCGGGAAATCGATTGATGGGATTATGGTGGCCACTCCAGATCATACTCATGCTGCGGTGGCCGCACATGCCATGACTTTGGGGAAACATTGCTATGCACAAAAACCGTTAACGCATTCTGTTTATGAATCACGCCTCTTGACACGTTTGGCAAAAAAACATAAGGTAGCTACCCAGATGGGGAATCAAGGCAACTCGTTTGACTGGTGCCGTCAGATTGCCGAATGGATTCAGGCTGATGCGATCGGAGAGGTTACCGAAGTTCATTGTTGGACAAACCGCCCTATCTGGCCGCAGGGATTAAAAAAACCGAAAGAGGCTATGCCGGTCCCTGATCAACTCGACTGGGATCTCTTTATTGGTCCTGCGGAAAAAAGACCGTATAATCACGTGTATACGCCGTGGAACTGGCGTGGGTGGTGGGACTTTGGAACGGGGGCATTGGGTGACATGGCCTGCCACATCATGGACCCTTTATATTGGGCACTTGACCTGAAATATCCCAGCAAGGTGAACGGTAGTTCTACACTGAGCAACCTCTATTCTCCACCCCATGCACAAATGGTGCAGTATACCTTTCCGGCGCGCCCACCAAAAGGAAAAGTGAATATGCCGGAACTTAAAGTATTTTGGTATGACGGCGGACTGATGCCTCCCCGTCCCGAAGAAATGACGCCAGGAGTAAAAATGGGAGATGCCGATGGCGGTTTATTATTTATCGGTTCAAAAGGGAAATTGGTAACTGGCTGCTTTGGAATGAACCCAACGCTATTGCCGGCAAGCAGGATGGAAGATTTTGTAGCACCCGAACCCACTATTCCCCGCGTGGAAGGTACAGATATGGATATGTGGAAATCGAGAGCCCATGAACAAGAATGGATACGCGCAAGCAAGGAAAACCCGAGAAACCGGGTTGAATCCAGTTCCCACTTTGGGTTCTCCGGTCCGTTTAATGAAATGGTAGTCATGGGTGTCCTCGCCGTTAGGTTACAAGGATTGAACCGTGATTTGTTATGGGATGGCGAAAATATGCGTTTTACAAATATTAGTGACTCGGATAAGATTGACATTGTCACAGTCGATGATTTCGTGGTGACTGATGGCCATCCTCGTTTTAATAGAAAAACGGAGGAGTTCAACGCAAAAGACGCCGCAGAGGAATGGATCAAGCACACCTACCACAATGGCTTTACCTTGCCGCCTATGCCTAAAGGTTCATGACATCCACCCTTAAGGATTTAACGAAAGAAGATGCCTCAAAAATTCCAATTGAGGCATCTTCTTTAAATAGCATCACCAAGATTAACTATTCAAAAGTAAACACTTTTGGTAGGTGTTCCATTTCGGCAATGCTGACGTTTAAGTCGGTTATTAAACCCGTTTCAAGGCTGTAGGTCCATCCATGAAGGGAGAGTGTCCTGCCTTTTTTCCAGGCATTTTGAACAATAGACGTTTTCGACAGGTTATAGACACTTTCAATCACGTTTAATTCCACCAGGCGATCTGTCCGCAAAGTTGGGTCTTCAAAACTTTCTAATTCGTTTACGTGCAATCGGTAGACATCTTTAATGTGCCTTAACCAATTGTCGATGAGGCCGAACTCCTTGTTGCCCATAGCAGCAGCAACGCCTCCGCAACCGTAATGGCCGCACACAATTACATAGCGGACTTCAAGAATATTGATGGAATAGTCCAACACACTAAGCATGTTCATGTCGCTGTTAACGACCACATTGGCAATGTTCCGGTGAACAAAAATTTCACCGGGCTGCGTATGGGTAATTTGATTTGCCGGAACACGGCTATCAGAACATCCGATCCATAATACCGGCGGACGTTGACCCCGGGCCAGGCGTTCGAAAAAATCAGGATCATTGCTTAAGGCTTCTTCTACAAAACGCTTGTTTCCTTTTATTAAATCTTCGTATTGGATCAATTTATTGTTGCACATGTTTTTATGTTTAAATTTAGTATAAAGGTGACGCAATTGGTTTCTTGTCGTAGACTTCGATAAGCCGTACTTTTTTTCCTTGGTTTCTGGCGGTGGTTTCATATTCTTGAATCAGAATGAGCACATCTTTGTCAATAAAGGGGCTTTGCCTACCATCAATGATGATTTCTTTTGTCTTACGGGGTATTTTTCTAAGTGACCGCCTAAAAGCTGCTTTATTTAAGAAAGAGACTTCACCCAAAAGGTGGACGGTAATCTGATGTGTCCCAGCTTCACCCTGTTCATGAAAGGCGAAGCGGTTCCGCATGTTGTTTCTTAACAGGAATAAAATCGCAACCACAATACCGATACCTACACCTGTTAACAGGTCGCTCAGTAAGACGGCTACTACGGTGGCCATAAAAGGCACAAACTGATCAATACCCCCTTGGTACATTTTTTTAAATAAGGCGGCATTCGCCAATTTATAGCCTGTAACAAGAAGAACAGCAGCCAATGAAGCCAAGGGAATTAGATTGATGGTTTTAGCCAGTAGCAGGAGCGCAAAGAGGAGCCAAATACCATGCAATATAGCACTTTGTCTCGTCCTGCCTCCTGCCATTACATTGGCTGACGATCGTACAATGACCGAAGTAAGTGGAAGTCCGCCAATGAGGCCACTTCCCATATTTCCAATACCTTGGGCAAACAGTTCCCTGTTGGTAGGCGATATCCTTTTTTGAGGATCAAGTTTATCAATGGCTTCAATACTCAGCAAGGTCTCGATGCTGGCAATAATGGCAATGGTAAACGCTACCGTCCACACATCCTTGTTCATGATCTGTGAAAAATCAGGAAAGATAAACAAGTCGCTAAATCCCTTTAAGCTTTCTATGCTGGGAATATTGACCAGTTGATCTTGCATCAGGGCATAGGGTGTATTTTTTAACCAAAGCACAGCGCCGATACCCATCAAGACGACAACTAAGGGTGCCGGAATATACCTAAGCTTTAGCCGGGGCCACAAGATCAAAACAAGGATGGACAACAGGCAAATCGTTAATGAAACGATGTTGACTTTGGGAATGTTGCTCAAATCTATAGGCACATTAGTTCCAAGGGCCGTAGGTAATTGCTGAAGGATAATACTAATGCCAATTGCTGCCAACATACCGGTAATAACCGCGGAAGGAAAATAGTGGCCCAGGTTTCCTGCTTTGAGCAGGCCCAGAACCAATTGTATGGCTCCGGCAAGGACCACTGCCAATAAGAAAATATTATAAGCGCCTAAACTTTCGATCGCTCCCAGGACGATCACGGTAAGACCGGCGGCGGGACCACAAACGCTTAATTGGGAGCCGCTGAGGGAAGCAACAACGATACCTCCGATAATGCCAGTCAGCAAACCGGAAAGCAAAGGAGCGCCTGAGGCGAGGGCTATCCCTAAACATAAGGGAAGTGCTACAAGAAAAACAACAATACTGGCGGGTATATCATATTTTAAGTCACGCATGGAAAGTTTGAGAAATGCGGACATACGGGTTCCATTCATTTTTTTAATGTTATAATTTTACGCATAAGGATAGCCATCAGGTAAGATTACAGCTCCTCAGGAAGATGGCTTAAAAGTCTACGTCATGCTTGGGGGCTTACCAAGGTAGTCATGCCCGGAATGACATGATGAAGGACTTTCAAAACATTCTTTTTCAATACTGATGGATAGGAGCAATGCTTCTTTCCCCGAAGAATATCCAGTTAATACAGGACAGGCCAATAAGGGCTTAGACACCTTATTTACTTTCGTAAACCTGTCTAAGGAGACATTTTAGTCAACCACGAAATTGTTAACAGTTGGGTGGGGGCGTAGGTACAGATGGGTAGAACGAATTCAGATCACGATCATTTTGCAATGGGTTTGCATCGCGATCGAGCTCTTTTGTCGCACCGGCAGGGAGGATATCATCACGGTCTATGCAGATTGCCTTAGCCGTTTCCGATCCCATATTGGTTTTCCCCTCGATCTCTAATTGCATAATCACGTTCATGATATGCTCTTTGTCAAGAATACTAACATAAATTGGTGCGGTGGAGATGATCATTTTCAGGAAGAAAATGGAGAAAAACAGAAAACTGAAAAATTTTCTTTTTCTTAGAGACACCATATAATTAGTAATTTAACCATTATTTTATGTGCCAAATATAGAAAAAAATGGAAAGCGAGCAGTGTCCCGGCCCGTTTTTTTTTGTAACGCTTTTCCGACATTCTACACTTGGACATACCATAATTCGTGGGATATGTCCATTTTCGATAACGCAAAATTGGGAAAATAACTGCTGGCTGGGAGATATTTTCTATATTTATCGCATCCGCAGAAATTGACCGTAATAATGAAATATACGATTTATTGAAGAAACAACAACTACCCCATGATCAGAACAACAATAGCCTGTTTACTCGTTGGCACAACTTTGCAAAGTTGTGCCCAGAAAAATGAAGAACACAAAGCCCTTGTTCCCCAAAATATTTATGAGGTGACCAAAAAAGGTATTGAACAAACTACGGAGAAGTATGGTTTAAAAGGGGATGTAAAGATGGTGGAACAGAAGAGGTATCTCGTACCCAAAGATTCTGTGGTTGACCTTAGCAGTTATGAAGTCTCCAGCTTAAGTGAAGATGCACATCACCACCTGCTGGCAGGCGCAGGCATGAATAATGGTTGCCAGCTTACTTTTAACAAAGAAGGTAAACTCTTATACCGTATGGCGCAGGGAAAGAGGTTTTCCAGTGAAGCCGTAGAGACTGACACCTTGCATTATAACGCGAAGGGAGACCTTGTCCGACTCCAGAATAAGCTGGAGGGTGAAGATTTTGCCTTTCATACAAATACCATCTACGACTATGATAAGAAAGGGCACCTTCTCAGGCAGGTAAATAACGATCAACCGGACGTTGAATATACCTATGATGAAGCCAAGAAACAAGTCCGCATCGTATGGCATGATAACGATCAGTTTATGTCTGATAATCTTTACACTTATGATGAATTCGGACGAAACATCGAAACCCACAGTTATAAAGAAGACGGCAGTCTGGAGGTACGTTGGGTGCGTGAATACGATGATCAGGGACACATCAAAAAGGAGACCCAATATTATCCCAATGGAGATTCCCACGAATCTAAAAAGCGGGAAGAAGACAATACCATCAAGGTTTACCGTGCATATGATGAGTATGGGAATTGTACAAAAAGACTGATCGTTGATTCAAATGGTAGGATAACGATCAGGGAACGGAAATTTGAGTATTATCAATGATAACCTTATTTATATAAGTCCTTAATGGTCCTGTTTCTAACATACTGACGCTATGAACCCTAAAGCATAATAACATGAGATATCTCAACGCCTGTGTTTTTTTGTTGACGGCAATTTTTGTCCTTTGTCTCTGTACGGTAAAAGCGCAAAACAAGGCAAAGCAGCCAAATATATTATTTTGTATTGCCGATGATGCTTCTTGGCAGCATATGAGCGTGTACGGTCAGGTAGATTGGGTAAGCACACCTGCTTTTGACCAGGTTGCCGAAAACGGCTTATTGTTTACTCACGCCTATACACCAAATGCGAAATGTGCTCCTTCAAGGGCCAGTATCCTTACCGGACGAAATCCCTGGCAGCTGGAAGCGGCGGGGAATCATAATCCCTATTTCCCGGCGAAGTTCACTACGTTTATGGAGGCCTTGGACAAGCATGGTTATCATGTGGGGTATACCGGAAAAGGATGGGCTCCCGGCGTGGCCGTGACAAAAGAGGGCAAGCCGCGAATGCTCACCGGGAAACAATACAGTGAAATAAAAACTACTGCTCCCACAAAAAATATCTCCTCCCTGGACTATCCGGCGAATTTCGAAGCTTTTCTTAATGATAAACCCAAGGATCAACCGTTCATGTTTTGGTTTGGTTCGATTGAGCCCCATCGGGGATATGAATATGGATCGGGAGTAGCTAAAGGCCAGAAAAAGTTGAGCGATATTGATAGGGTACCAGATTTTTGGATCGATAATGATACGGTGCGGAATGATATGCTGGATTATGCTTTTGAAGTAGAGTATTTCGACAAGCAACTTGGTAAAATACTGCAAGTATTGGAAAAGGCCGGTGAGCTTGGTAATACAATTATCGTTGTTACCTCAGATAATGGCATGCCTTTCCCGCGGATAAAAGGACATGTATATGAATATGATAACCATCTCCCATTGGCAATTATGTGGAAGAATCATATTCCGGATCCCGGAAGGAAGGTGTCAGACTATGTCAGTTTTATTGATTTTGCCCCAACCTTTCTTGAGTTGGCAGGCTTGCGTGAAGAGGAAAGTACCATGCAAGCCATCGAGGGAAAATCACTGATGACCATTTTGACGTCCCCCGCCGGTGCCGGCCACCCACATCGGGACCATGTGCTTTTGGGAAGGGAGCGGACGGACGTAGGACGTCCGCATGATCAGGGATACCCTGTAAGGGCTATTGTCAAGGGGAAATTTATCTATCAAAAGAATTATAAACCGGATCGCTGGCCTTCAGGTAATCCTGAAACGGGTTATATGGATACCGATGGCGGCCCCACAAAAACGAGCTTATTGAATGCCAACCGAAACGGGCAGTACCAGAACCTATGGCAATTATCATTTGGGAAAAAGCCAGCGGAAGAACTTTATCAGACAGACATTGACCCTTTTAGCATGAATAACCTGGCAGATGATCCCGGATATGATAAAATAAAGAAGGTGCTGAAATCCCAGATGGAAGCGGAGTTGAAAGCACAAAAAGATCCACGGATGTTCGGCAAGGGCGATGTGTTTGATCATTATCCCTATTCCAGAACCGATCTTGCTAACTTTTATGAACGTTTTATGAAAGGGGAGAAAATGAAAACAAGCTGGATCGAAGCATCAGATTTCGAGCCCTTGGAAAAATAACGGCATGCATTTGTTGATTTAATAAGCTTTCGCTTCCTCTGGTTTTTCCGGTTTGCTTTGCTGTATCTCCTGTTGAAACAGTTCATGGAAGGTTTTTTCGGCGGTTTTACTTAGAAAAAAGCCCTGACTTGCATAACGCGCTATGTTATAAACTTGTTTCTCGAAATCCGGTGAGAACTGCATGACCTGTTCCTTCCATTTTTCTACCGCTGCTGTCTCCTTCCGCAGGGAATGGAGTGTTAGTATTCCGATCGCGGTATCAAAATCGGCTTCGAGTGCCCAAGCCTTTTCAAAGGCCGCTGCTGCTGCCTTCTCATTACCCAACTCCAGACAGGCATATCCGAGGAGCTTATATGCCTCCCCATAAGAAGGATCCAGTTTCACCGCGGAGTCAAGGTGTTGGACTGCCGAGCTGTAATCACTGGCGATGTCCATTTCTGCCCAAGCAAGATCAGACAATTCCTTTGCTGACAATACCGGGTGGAGCAAGGCTTGTTTACGGGCCGCATCCAGTCGCTTGTAGATGCGGTCCAGTCGCTTTAGCACACGTCGGATAGGACGGTAGGCTTTCGGTTTTCGGTAGGATGAGGTAAATAGTCGATTTAGTTTTTCCGTATGAGCCGTGAAATCAGGTTCATTGTCGCTTCCATAGCTGATCCAGTTCCTGCCGTCGTCTTCACCGAACAGCAACATGACATAATTTCTTGCCGCCCGAGGATCCTCCCCCAGGTAGTGGTCAACTAAAGAACGTAAATAACCCTTTTCCCAATCCTGCACTTCCTCCTTGATGAGCGATACGAACACAACAACCGCTCCGTAATCCTCTTGGAGCTGGCTGACGCGATGGTTGAGTTTTGCAGCCTGTTTTTTTGTGAGCAGTTGCAGGTTTACTTCGCCGAAGCCTAATTTAATATAGCCGACACCCGCATACCTCACCCGGTCGTCCTTTTTAAGTTCTTGTTGCGCAAAGAGAAGGGCAGGGGACATGATGAGCATTCCCAAAACCAAAAAGCGGTAATAAACATTTCTTATTGGATTAAACATACGATTTGAGGCAGCGTTTATTTTCATGTTAACGGTTATTGAAACCACAAATATAAAATTTCCCACTAAAAGCATCTAGGGACCGAAGTAATGGAATATCGCTAGTGAAAGTTCCGGCCTTTGTAAAATACCTCGTCCGTCGGTGCCCGTTCCTGTCCGGGCGACGGTGTCAGGGTTTCTTCCTTTGCCGTGAGCTTCTCCAACAAGAAATTATAGTTATAGCAATGTTGAACGACGATATGTATTACTTCACCCTCAACCTGCAACCGGCCATCTGCCATCAATAGCCGCGAGTGGATCACCTCTTTCCGGTATTTGTCGAAACATTTGCCCCAAACCACCAGGTTGGAGAAATCCGTTTCATCCTTTATGGTAACGAACACAACGCCTTTGGCAGTTCCGGGACGCTGGCGCACGGTGATCATGCCCGCTACACGTACTTTGTCACCATTTTTCATGGTTTTTAATTTACTCAGGGGCACCACCTTCAAGCGGTTGAGTTCTTCCCTTAAAAAACTTAATGGGTGTGCTTTGATGGATAAGGTGGTAGCGGCAATATCCTGCACCACGTGTTCGCTGGCAGTCATTAAAGGCAGTTCGATTTGTTCACCTACACTGGCTGAAGGCAGGCCTTCGAGCAAAGCCATGGGCCTGTCGCCCAATGCCGCGATTTCCCAAAGTGCCTGCCGGCGGTCAAGGCCCAGGGAGCGGAAGGCATCTGCATCGGCCAGTTTCTCCAATGCTTCTTGTGATATCCCTGCGTTCGATAGGTTAGTGATATGCCGATAAGGCGTATGGGCCATCAATAGGTTCATTTCCTCCTCCCGCAATCCCTTCACTAACCTGAAACCCAAGCGTAAAGCGCGATAATCTCCTTCCTGTTCTTCCAGTGTATGATCCCAAGCCGAGTGGTTGACGTCAATGCCGCGGACAGTCACACCATGTAAACGTGCGTCATCCACGATCTCGGCAGGTTGGTAAAAGCCCATCGGCTGGCTGTTGAGTAAAGCCGCGGCAAATACATCCGGGTAATGGTATTTCAACCAGGAAGATACATATACCAATAAGGCGAAGGAGGCTGAATGGCTTTCCGGGAAACCATAACCCTCGAAACCCTGTAACTGCTTAAATATCCGCTTCGAAAAATCTTCCTCATAGCCCCGCTCCATCATGCCATCTACCAGCTTCTTTTCATATAAATGCAGCTTGCCATTCGCTTTGAAAGTCGCCATGCTGCGGCGCAGCTCATCCGCTTCGGCATCTGTAAAATCCGCGGCGGTGATGGCGATCTCCATGGCCTGTTCCTGAAACAAGGGAACACCTAAGGTTCTGCCTAAGATCTCTTCCAGTTCCTTTGACGGATAGTTTACTTCTTCTTCCTCGTTACGCCTGCGCAGGTAAGGGTGCACCATGTCGCCCTGTATCGGTCCCGGTCGTACAATTGCCACTTCAATAACCAGGTCATAAAAACAATTTGGTTTTAAACGCGGCAGCATGGACATCTGTGCCCGGCTCTCGATCTGGAATACGCCCAAAGTATCGGCATGGCTGATCATTTCATATACTTTCGGGTCATCCTGCGGCACATTGGCTAAGGTGAGCTTTCTGCCGTAATGATATTCGACCAAATCAAAAGCCTTGCGGATCATAGTCAGCATCCCCAAACCCAGTATATCCACTTTCAGGATGCCGAGAGCCTCCAGATCATCTTTGTCCCACTCGAGTTGCGTGCGGTTTTCCATCCGGGCATTCAGTACCGGACAGATATCAGATAATTTATTGTCAGTGATCACAAAGCCGCCGGTATGTTGGCCCAGCTGCCGGGGAAAGCCCATAAGCAGGGAGGTCAATTCCAGTACTTTATGAATCAGGGGATCGTGCGGGTTCAGACCCTGTTCCTCTAAGCGTTTTTCATCAAACCCCTCTTCCCTAAAATGCCATATGGTACCGCCAATACGCTTAATGACATCTTCGGATACGCCCATCGCTTTCCCCACATCGCGGATAGCGCCTTTGTGGCGCTCTTGGGTGACCGTAGCCACAATAGCTGCGTGTTCACGCCCATAATCCTCATAGATATACTGAATGATTTCCTCCCGGCGTTCATGCTCGAAATCCACATCGATATCGGGCCATTCCTCCCGGGCATCCGACATGAAACGCGAGAACAGCAAGCGGGATTTCATGGGGTCGACAGCTGTAATACCTAAGCAATAACAAACGGTGGAATTGGCTGCAGAGCCGCGGCCTTGATGCAGGATGCCCAATTCATCTGCTTTTTGCGTATATTTATATACCCGTAAAAAGTAGGGGGCCAGCTTGCGTTTTTCGATAAAAGCCAGTTCGAAATCAAGTTGTTTGCGGATCTTTGGCGGAACTTTACCCCCATACCGCCCCTTCGCGCCTTCCCATGTATATTTCGTTAAACGTTCCTGTGCCGTTAATCCGTCGATGACTTTTTCTTCGGGTTCAATATATTTGAGTGTGTCCAAAGAAAAATTACAGGACTGGGCAATCTTCAATGCATTTTCGATCGCCTCGGGGTATTGCCGGAATGACCTGTATAGTTCCTCAATGGGTTTAAGGTAACGTTCGGCATTTTGGTGCAATCGATAGCCTGCAGTATGAATGGTGCATTTTTCGCGAATGCAGGTTAAGGTGTCCTGTAATTCCCTGCGTGCCGGTTCATGATAATGCACATCACCGGTAGCTACCAGGGGAATACCCATTTGGGCAAGCCGGCAAAGGCGCTTGGCGTCATCCCCGCTATACGTACGTGTAGCGGCTATATACAAGGCTGAACCAAAGTGTTGCCGGTATTCCTTCACTGCAGTTTTGAAGTCATCGCCATAATCAAACCGTACGTTGAGTCTATCCGGAGGGACAACAACAAACAAGATGCCCTCTTTATGTTGGTATACGTCTGTCTTGTATAGATGACATTTACCTTTTTGGGTCCGCAGGTTGCCCTGTGTGAGCAAAGCGGAAAGCCGGCCATAAGAAGCAAGGTCTGTAGGATAAGCCAGCAGGCTGGGCCCGTTAAGTAAATCCAAACGACAGGCAGGGATAAATTGCAAGGGTAGTTTTTTAGCGGCAATATGTGCCCGTACAATACCCGCCAAGCTGTTCCTGTCCGTAACCGCAAGGGCCGTATATCCCAAGGCAGCAGCCTGTTCCACAAGTTCTTCGGGATGCGAGCCGCCCCGAAGGAAGCTGAAATTCGAGGTGCATTGTAATTCCACGTAGTGCATATCCTTAATTTTAAGCAAAATAACCATGTAAATACCACTTGGCATCCTCACCATCGTAATGGCCTGAACGGAACAGCCAGTAACGTCCACCAAGCTCATCTTCCACTGCGTAATAATCGCGGTGTTCACCTTTCTCCAGCCACCATTCCCGTTCTATACGTTCCGGTCCGTCGGCTTTATCTACCACATGGCGTTTTCCTTTATGGGTAAAAACCTTAGGCGGGTAATCTGGCAAGAGGGCCATGACCTCAATGGGTTCAGGTTTAGCCAATAGCTGTATAGGACGTGGCCTGTCAATGCACCATGCAGTCTGCGGAAGGTCTTTTAACGAAGCAGCGGGATATATGGAACGCTCGGGCCAATAATGCTCCGCAGGGAGGTAGCGATGGATACGGCCGGGACCGATCTTCCCCCCGATACGGTCAAGCAGTTCTGCCAGGACGCTATCGTCCAAGTTAGGGTTCCCTGTCCAAAGCTTTTCCTGTATGGGATCGATGTCCTCAACTTTTTGTGCTTCAAGCAAAAATAATTCAATTCCTAAAGCAGGCTCAATTTTGCTGATCTGCAAACCAAAGAGTTGACTTAAGTGGGATACACTGTGCGAGCCGCGGGTGGTGCTGATGCTCACCTGAACCTTTTTACCATCAAGGCGGTAAGCTGTTAAAACAGCCCGACGAACACCCTTTCCCTCGCCCAGTAATCGTGCACATAAGTTATTTAGCAATTTTTCAATGGCGATGGATATTGCTTTATCCGTTCTAATTGCTTCCAGGCAGGGTAGCCGTTCGACGTACGGCACCGGCGGGACAATAGGAAGCAAGGATTCGTCAATCGTGCCCAATGCCTGACCGATGCGTACTATAAAGTTTTCTCCAAAGCGCCTGCGCAAGGCGGTTCGTGACATGGAGATAAAACTTTTAATGGTTCTGAACCCCAATTTATGCAACTTCTCCAGCATAGGCCTTTCTAGGCGCAGGGCTGCGGGCGGCAGGGGCATGAGTGCTTCGGCTTGTTTGCCGCAGGCCACAATTGGTAAAACCTGACCGAAATGGGCAATGGCCCATGCGGTACCAATGGTGTCGGCAATGGCGGCACGGGCATCATATCCCTGTGCCCGTAATTTAAAAATGATGGCTTTTATATAGTCTTTTTCGCCACCCCATAAATGGGTGCAGCCTGAAATGTCCAGGATAAGACTGTTTGATAAGTCGGTTGCTACCGTGGGCGTATAGCGAATACACCATAACCCTAATTGTCGCAACAGCTTCACTTCTTTGCCCGGGGGATGATCGATGACCGCTAGCATAGGGGTCATTACCTTGGCATCCGCTGCTGTCATGCCCACGCGGACACCCAGGGCTTCGGCCTGAGGATTGGCTGCCGTAACGATGCTGCGGTTATGTACGGGGGTGACGAGGACAAAAGGCAGCTCTTTGAGTTCCGGTTTCCTGAGTGTCAGCCAGTCAGTTACCAAATGCCTGAACCAAATCACCATATACCTTTTTTGCATTGTTCACCCCACTTTCTGCTGTTGCCCTGGAACAGTTTTTTGTTCTTCTACAGCTTTGAATTTACCTTCCGACCATTCCATCGTCCAACTACCCGGACGTCCGTTGCGGACGCTTAATAAATCAATTTTCCAGCGTGGGAAACCCAATCCCGGCAGGCCATCCACAGGTTGGCTTGGTAAAGGGCTGACCTGCCATCGGGCGGCGCAGGCAGTGGAGCCGGTTTTTTTAGGTTGCTGACGGAGGATGAAACCGGTGACATGGCTTTGTTCGACCGCCAATTGCAGGCGACGGGATGCTTTGAAATCTAATTCACAGACTTCGGCAACAACAGCTGCCAACCCTGTACACTTCAAGGATTCTTCCATAACCCACAAGGCTTCCCGGTCTTTAATGACCCGTACAAAGATGATCCGGTGTGCTTCGGCACCGAAGGCTTTAAGGGCGGGAGGGAAGCTATGATTCCCTAAACTGATCCACAGGCAGGTTCCCCGCTGTTGCATGAGTAAGGACAATAAACCAGCTATTAAACCACAGGAAGCTGTAGCCTGTTCGATCGTACTGCATATGAACTCATGTACCGTTCCTAAAGGGAAGACGCCGTTCGGAAAGGCTGTTTCCATTGGCCCCAATCCCATTGCTCCTTTTGTGCCCGAAGGCGGCAACGTATAACCTTCCCACTGCAGTATATTTTTTCGCAGGGTATTGATCAGTGCTTTCCGGTCTTCTGCTATGTTCATTGTGGTGTCATTAAAAGAACAAATATAATACTAAAAATATTAGTACTTGCTTTTTGTCAGAAATTTTTGCTCTTTGTCGTTTTTTTTCAGTGCAGAGGCGTTCAAATAGAGAGGGTGAACATAATAAGTAGTTTTTTGTTATCTTTATAAAAAGTATTCCGATATGATACTCCAATACCTTACACAAGAATTTGAACAAGAAGTCATCAGCACGCGCAAGCTCTTAGAGGCGATACCCGAAAAAGATCTTGGATATAAACCTTCCGAAATTTCCTGGACAATGGGCGAGCTGGCACAGCATATTGCCACCATTTACCACTGGTATACAGGCACATTGACCCAGGATGTGTATGATATAGCTTCAGATCGCCTTGAGCGGGGCGAGGTGAATGATATAAAAGCAACGCTGGCACTTTTTGAAAGCAACGTTGAGAAAGCCAGAACGGCACTGAAATCGCTGTCTGAGGAAAAACTGGAGGCCAATTGGACCATGAAAGTGGGCGGTAAGGTAGTTCTCGGACCTATGCCCCGTGGCACAGTGGTGCGGGGATTTCTTTTTAATCATATTTATCACCATCGGGGTGAAATGATCGTTTATTTACGTGCCACGGGAAATAAGGTTCCAGGCTTGTATGGACCTACTTATGAAGAAAGTAACAAAGTCTAGTCTTTGAAAAACTACTTAGCCGCCCCTTCTCGCCGCTGTCATCAAACAACCGAATTAAAATAGCGTTATTGCTTTTGAGCAATGATCCAATTTAGACCCGAAGGTATTTACTGTTCACAGGCGGATGTATATATTGATCCATGGAAGCCTGTTGAAAAAGCAATCATTACCCATGCACATGGCGATCATGCCAGGTCGGGGAATCAACATTACCTTTGCCACCCGCTTTCAAAAGAAATCCTACGGTTAAGACTAGGCCTTGATATCGATGTTCAAACCCTTGAGTATGGCGAAGTTGTCTCGATAAATGGCGTACAGATTAGTTTACATCCTGCCGGACACATCCTGGGCTCTGCCCAGGTCCGACTAGAATACAAGGGTGAGGTCTGGGTGATATCGGGTGATTATAAACTACTCAATGACGGTGTTTCGACACCCTTTGAACCCCTAAAATGTCATCACTTCATTACCGAGAGCACCTTTGGATTACCTGTTTACGATTTCCATCCCTTTGATGAAATATATACGGCTATAAATACCTGGTGGCAACAGAACACCAATGAAGGTTTTCAAAGTATTATTATTGGTTATGCTTTAGGAAAAGCACAGAACATTTTGCATCATTTGGATCCCGCCATCGGAAAGATATTTCTGCATGGTGCCGTTGCAAACATCAATGACGCTTTCCATCTTTCTGGCTTAAACTTTCAAGGCGAACGGGTTATGCCGGCAGCAACCGGGAAAGCCTCATGGAAAGGAGCGGCGATTGTGGCCCCCATGAGCGTTTTAGGCTCACCTTGGTTACGCAAATTCCATCCTTATCGAATTGCTGTTTGCAGTGGCTGGATGGCCTTGCGGGGTGCCCGTCGTCGCTATGGAGTGGATCAAGGTTTTGTGCTTTCCGATCATGCTGATTTTAAGCAACTGAATGCGGCGGTTTTGGGAACCGGTGCGGAAAATATTTACGTCACACATGGTTATCAATCGATTTATTCCAAATGGTTAAGAGAGGCATACGCACTCAATGCCATAGAAATCAAGACCTTATTTGACCCGGCTGCCGGGGAGTCGACCGTCGAGGGATCACCGGATGAACATATTGTAGAAGACGAACCATGAAGTATTTTACCCGCCTTTTTTATTCCATCGATGCTTCCACGAAGACGAAGGACAAAGTAAATGCCTTGGTTGATTATTTCCGACAGGCATCCGATGCCGATAAGGTGTGGGCAATCGCATTGCTTATCGGCAATCGGCTTAAGCGCCCGGTGAAAACCAGCGATCTGAGAATATGGGCTTCTGAATTGGCCGGCCTTCCTTTATGGCTTATTGAAGAATCTTATTATGTTGTCGGCGATCTGGCCGAAACCCTTTCTCATATTGTGGGAGAGCGGGACAGGAAGCAGCGGACCGAAATACAGCTTCATGAAGCGATTCTTGAATTAAGGAATTTGCAGACTGCCACCATCGAAGAAAAGAAGGAAGTTATCATTGGCTTTTGGAAACGAGGATCTAAACGTGAAAACCTGGTCTTTAATAAACTAATTACCGGTAACTTTAGAATGGGATTGAGTAAGCAATCTGTAATAAAGGCCTTGGCAATTTATCTGGAAAAAGACGAAAAAGAAGTAGCACACCGCTTAATGGGGAAATGGAACCCCGCGGAGGAAACGATGCACTCACTTTTTTCCGAACATAGTCTCATCGCTAAAGACTACCTTCCGTACCCTTTTTTTCTCGCATATCCCCTGGAAGCAGCTTTGTCTTCCCTCGGCAATATCGAAAATTGGTTTTTAGAGAAAAAGTACGATGGGATACGCGGTCAAATTATTATTAGGAGCAACCAGGTTTTCGTATGGAGCCGGGGAGAAGAACTCGTGACAGACAAATTCCCCGAATTTCATGCATTAAACCTTTATTTACCCCCTGGTACCGTGATCGATGGGGAAATTATCCCTTGGAAAGAAGGCACACCCTTACCCTTTGGTGTCATGCAAACAAGAATTGGAAGAAAGAATCTATCGGCGAAAATATTGGCTGACGCCCCTTTGGTTATGATATGTTATGACTTGATGGAGGATAAAGGTGTGGATATAAGAAAATTGCCCTTAAGCGAAAGGCGGGAAAGGCTGGCCCATTTGCTACAGGCCCAACATTTACAGGAAGTGTTGATCCTTTCCCCGCTGGTTGACTTAAAAAGCTGGGATGAAGTTGCCCATTTCCGGGCAAATGCAAGGGATGAATTTTGCGAAGGATTGATGCTGAAGCGTAAAACGAGTGTCTATGAAACGGGCAGGCGCAAAGGGGACTGGTGGAAATGGAAAACCGATCCCTTAGTGATTGACGGCGTTTTAGTTTATGCCCAGAGCGGATCTGGCCGCCGCGCTAACCTATTGACCGATTATACGTTCGCAGTTTGGGATGGTGGATTGCTTGTGCCATTTGCAAAAGCTTATTCTGGCCTGACAGATAAGGAGATTATCCGCTTAGACAGTTGGATCCGCAAGCATACCCTTGAAAAGTTTGGGCCCGTCCGTAGTGTCAAGCCGGAGCAGGTTTTTGAAATCGCATTTGAGGGGATTAATAAAAGCACGCGGCACAAATCAGGAGTTGCTTTACGTTTTCCGCGAATAGCGAGATGGCGGGAAGATAAGCCCGTTGAAGAAGCCAATACCAAGGAAGACCTCCTGGCCATTTTAAATGCCCATACCCACACTTCATGAATCTACTCGCAGAACAATGGTTCAAACAGAAAGATTGGCAGCCCTATGCTTTTCAGCAGGCTACCTGGAAGCATATCGCTAAGGGGAAATCGGGACTGCTCAATGCGCCGACGGGTTTTGGAAAAACAATGGCTGTTTGGTTTGGGGTTCTGGAACATTACTACGAAAAGGAAAATTATCCACTTAGCGACAAACGGAAAAAAAGAAAACTCCATTGTTTGTGGATTACCCCCCTTAGAGCACTTTCAAAAGAGATACATAGCGCAACTAACACGGTAAGTGATGAGTTGGGCCTCGACTATCGTATTGGATTACGTACCGGGGATACCTTGGCGTCAGAGCGTAAAAAACAGAAAGCCACTCCTCCACATGCCTTGATTACCACCCCTGAAAGCGTGCATATCATACTCGCCACTAAAGGCTATATGGATTATTTCGGGGAACTGTCCATCATTGTCGTTGACGAATGGCACGAACTGATGGGAAGTAAGCGGGGGGTATTGGTAGAATTAGCCTTGAGCCGTTTGAAAGCCTTGAACCCTAAATTGATTATATGGGGTATTTCAGCTACAATAGGCAATTTAAAAGAAGCAAAAAACATCCTTTTGGGGAATGTCAATACCGGTGTTCTTGTCCGTGCAGACATCGATAAGAAAATAGAAGTCCATACCATTTTACCTGATACCTTGGAGAAGTTTCCCTGGGCAGGACATATGGGATTAAGCCTTGCGGAGAAAGTCCTGCCTTTAATCCGTCAAGGCCGTAGTACCTTATTGTTCACAAATACCCGCGCACAGGCCGAAATCTGGTATCATCATTTATTAAGTCTCTCACCGGAACTGGCGGGGGTAATGGCCTTGCATCATGGTAGCCTCAGTCAGGAATTGCGGAATTGGGTAGAAGAGGCCCTGCACGATGGGATCTTAAAGTTGGTGGTATGTACGAGCAGTTTAGACCTGGGAGTTGATTTCAGGCCCGTGGATACCGTTATCCAAGTAGGATCACCTAAAGGTATTGCCAGGTTTTTACAACGGGCGGGGAGGAGCGGTCATCAGCCCGGTGCGCTTAGCACGATCTACTTTCTTCCTACACATTCATTGGAAATTATGGAAGGAGCAAGTTTAAAATATGCGGTGTCAAAGAAGATGGTAGAGGACCGTATTCCCTTTATTCGCTCATTTGATATATTGATACAATATTTATTGACCCTCGCGGTTTCCGAAGGATTTAATGCCACTATTATTTTTGAGGAAGTAATAAAAACCCATTGCTATCAAAGCATCAGTCGCGAAGAATTTGATGATTGCCTGCTTATCATCTTAAAAGGAGGAAAAACCTTAGATGCCTATGATGAGTTTTACAAGCTTGAAAAGGTAGGAGAGATCTATAAAGTTACCGATAAAAGAATTGCCTTGCGTCATCGGCTATCCATAGGTACCATCGTTAGTGATGCCATGATGCAGGTGAAATTTCTTCGTGGCACGTATCTGGGATCTATTGAAGAATGGTTTATTTCCCGCTTGAAACCCGGTGATACCTTTTGGTTTTCCGGGCGGAGCCTGGAGCTTGTGCGCGTCAAACACATGCAGGTGCTGGTAAGGGCATCTCAGAAAAAAAGAGGCGCCATTCCTTCGTGGATGGGCGGGAGGTTCCCCATTTCAGTAAACTTAGGTGCCGCCTTACGGCATATTTTTAAGGAAGTGCATTCTCCTGATGAAGAAAATAAATCCCTTGAAGTAAGGTTTCTTGCCCCTTTATTTGATACGCAAAGCCGTAAAAGCTATCTTCCCAAAGAAAACGAACTGCTCATAGAATATATCCAGACCAAATACGGCCATCATTTATTTATATATACCTTTGAAGGAAAATTTGTACATGAAGGAATGGCTGCGGTACTGGCTTATCGTTTATCGAAAATAAAACCATTAACCTTTAGTATCGCGACGAATGAATATGGTATTGAATTGCTTAGTGATGAAACGATTCCCATTTCGGATGACATCCTGGCCGCCCTTTTTTCTTTACAGCGCCTTCATGAAGACATTCAACATGGCATAAATACCACAGAAATGGCTAGACGGCAATTTAGGGAAATCGCAGGGATATCCGGATTGGTTTTTAAAGGTTACCCAAAGAACCAGTTGAAGGCCAGGCATCTTCAGGCAAATGCAGGTTTGTTTTTCTCTGTGTTTGAAGATTATGAAAAAGACAACCTTTTATTAAGGCAAGCCTATGATGAAGTATTTACTTTTCAGCTGGAAATATCGCGTATGTACGCCGCCTTCCAACGTATCGCTACACATAAAATCGTATTGAAAACATTAAAAAGCCTATCTCCCTTCTCATTTCCTCTTTTCACGGAATCATTCCGGCAAAAATATTCCAATGAAGATTGGCGTTCCAGGATTGAAAAAATTAAACGGCAATTAGAGCAGGATGACTATTACCATTAGAGGAACCGAGGTATTATTGTTGCCTCAAAAGGCGGTCTTTTTTCCCTTGAAAAAGATATTGGTAATCGCGGATATGCATATAGGAAAGTTGGTGCATTTTCGCAGAAAAGGTATTTTTGCCCCCCTGCGGAAAACAAATGAAGACCTGGAAATGATGTTATCTTTAATCCGGAAATTTCAACCCACGGAAGTGGTGTTTCTCGGAGATCTGTTCCATAGTGAAATCAATAGCGAATGCGGTCATTTTATTAAGACAATCGAACACTTCCCTGAGATCAGGTTTACACTTACAAAAGGAAACCATGACATTATCCCGGATGCACTTTTTAAGGAGACCGGCATAGAAATAACGGACGAAAGGTTGTTGGATAATCACCTCGTATTGAGGCATCAGCTACCTGAAAAACGCCATGAGGAATTCTTTTATATTATCGGGCATATCCATCCCGGATATCGATTTCAGGGCAAAGGCAGGCAAAGGTATTCCCTGCCCTGTTTTCATTTGACCAATCATTCGTTGACTTTACCGGCATTTGGCATTCATACTGGTATGGCTATTCCTGATTTTTTGAATAGCGATGAAATTTATGTAATTATGAACGAGGAGATCATTAGAATGCCATGCTGAAAGAAGGATTCATGTTGCGCAGGGACTGGATTTTAGTCGCATTGATGTTGACGATGATGTTGGCCGCTATGGACAATACCATCGTTGCCACGGCTATTCCGCAGATTGTAGGTGATCTGGGTGGTTTCGCCATGTTCAGCTGGTTGTTTTCGATCTATCTCTTGATTCAAACGGTTACAATTCCTGTATATGGAAAGCTGGCGGATATCTATGGGCGCAAACCTGTCTTGATCTATGGTATTGTTGTCTTCCTGATCGGCTCTGCAGCTTGCGGCAGTGCCTGGAACATGTATTCCCTGATTTTCTTCAGGGGACTTCAGGCCGTAGGTGCGGGGGCTATCATGGCTACGGTAAATACCATTGCAGGAGATATTTATACCATTCAGGAACGGGCCAAAATCCAAGGTTGGCTGTCGAGCGTATGGGGTGTTTCAGCCATTTTAGGTCCGACTCTCGGTGGGGCCCTGGCCGAATATGCTTCCTGGCGATGGATATTTCTCATCAATATCCCCGTCGGTATCGCTTCCATTATCCTGCTCAGTCTCTATCTTCACGAAGATAAACCCCATAGAAGATCCAAGATTGACTGGACCGGTGCCGCGGCAATGCTACTTACCGGCACGGTCATCATGTTTGGATTGCTGCAAGGTGGACAATCTTGGCCTTGGTTTTCCTTTCATACATTGGTTATTATTGTGATAAGTGTATTCTTAGTGTATATAACCTTGCGTATCGAACGCCAGTCGCATGAACCCATTTTGCCGGCATGGGTTTGGACGAAACGGGTACTTCTCGGTGCTAACCTGGCAACAATAGGTATGGGAACGATTATGATGGGCCCCAATATTTACTTGCCGGTATTTGCACAATCCGTTACCGGCGTGGGTGCCATAGCCGCCGGTTTTATACTGGCCAGCATGAGCCTGACCTGGCCATTTTCCTCGTCATTTTCCGGCAATTTATACCTGCGTATCGGATTCCGGAATACGGCGCTTTGTGGTATTATTGTCATCATTATCGGTACTTCCAGCTTCCTGTTCATACCCTTTCCTGGCCCTGTATGGGCATTGGTGGCTATACAAATGTTATTGGGGGCCGGATTTGGTTTGATCTCCACACCTTTGATGGTCGGCGTACAATCCACCGTGGCATGGGGGCAGAGAGGTGTTGTTACAGGCGCCAATATGTTTTCACGGTATTTCGGGCAAAGCTTGGGAGCAGCGCTCTCCGCCACAATTTTTAATGCTGTGCTGAGTGGAAAATTGGCAAATGCGCCGGTTCATCTTCAACCAGAATTACCTGCTGTTGATCAGGTCGTGGAGGTATTGCAGTCGCATGGTTCGCTCTCCGAAGTGGATCTGTATTTGCGGGAATCTTTTTTTGATGCGACCCATTACGTATACATCGGTCTCGTGATAAGTGCACTCATTACACTTATCATCCTATTGTTGACCCCTGCAAGGTTTCCGACCGTCGATGAGGAGATAGAAAAAGCGCATGCCTTCCCTCGACAGGACAAGGAAGAGAAGCCCTAAGATACCTGGGTGGCCCGGAAAACTTCACCGAACTTAGAGAACGTTTCGTTTGCTACCTCAATAGCCCGTGCCTGATCAACAGCATCTTCGCCATACGCATTCAGTACCGCCGTAAAGGCAGCCCACATTTTTCCGGTATCTGCACCATATCCGGAGAAGAAAGAAGTGCCCTTCTGAATCCCGTATTTATTGAGCATCTGTACAATATAAGGACCACCCATGATAGAACCTTCCAATACATATAAAGCGCTTAAAGCTTCTAATGGTGAATTCACTTCAGGCACATCGACCTGTAAATCCTGTTCCACATTTCCGCCCAATTCTTTAATATCTTGCAGTAAATACGATGAGTTTCTCCGTTCAGCATAATCAGGCAAAACATCAGAGGTAATATAAGATGCTATGTGTTGTTCAACAGCGTGGAAGTAGTAATAAAAATTTTTTAAGAAGTCCGCGTAATCGGCTTCCGAGCGGATCGTCTTCAGCTGGCGTACGACCACACCTTCTAAGGTTTGGTGTGCGCTTTTTGTTGCTTCTTTAATCGTCTGACTTAACATGACCTACCTGTTTTATTTATAATGATTCTATGCAAAGGTTGGCATTTATAGCCTGCATTGTATGCTTCTTTTCGCTTAATCGTCTATGAAATCCGCTATTAATTTAATTTGCGCATGACTTTGCAAAGAAGAAAAATACGGAAAGCCAAATAAGTCCTTTTGCGAGAAAAAAAAGAAAAGCACCTACACCCAGACGTTTGAGCCATAGCTTCATCTTGCCGCTTGAGGTTTTGTTCTCTTTTTTTTCTTCTTCAGGTTCCATGATATACTTGTTTTATAATCGTTATTCCTTGATTTCAAAGCTTGTGCTTCCAGCCTTGGCCAACACATATTGAAATGTGAAATAAGGCATGGGTGAATCCCTATACCAATCTTTAGGATCCAATAGGTCTTTATAGATGCTTATGATCTTTACCTTGGCATAATTTCCTTTGGCCGTGCGTACTATAAGGGTATGACCTTCAATTGGGTAGCAAACGTGTTTTTTATCCTCAGCGCCCCCGCCCATAATGGTGGCATTGAAATCATATAGGTACCAGCCCAGGCCTTCACCAAAATCGCCGGAATCATCCGTTCCATAAGCTTTTTCACCCTCTCGGAATAGGTTGTCGGCAGGAATATCAATCACATCTTCAAACTTCTGTTTTACCAGCAAGATGCCTCCTTTTCCGGAACCGTCTTTGCCATAGCCCCCTGCAGCATTATTGCAATTGATAAAACTTCTGTAGATTTCTGAAAAAGAAAGATCCCAACGGCTGGATCTTTGATGTTCCGGGTCAATGGCTTGATTTTGCTCCAAGCTATAATACAAAGGCGATTGTGCATCCGTTGGTTCGTCTCCTTCAGGCAACTGCACGCCAAAATTCTTGACCAAGATAAGGCGGTTGAACAGATGTTCATTGCTAGGGATTTCTTCCTCTTCCGGCAGGGGGTCATTTTTGTCACATGCCGTTATTAATCCGATTGCCAGGAACAACAATACAAGGTAAGGAATTGACCTGGCTTTTAGAAACGCGGAATTTTTTTTAAGATACAAAGCCTCTTTCATATCGTTGGTATGTAGAAATTAATAGTTATGGTATGAAAAGTGCCTTTAAAGACCTTGTTAAAAACACTTTCCATACCAGCTGGTTTAATCCTGCGGCAGCATCATCTTACTTGAACTCTTGATAATCGATGGAATAATACACATAATTATCCGAAGCAGATTCTTTATTAGGTGTCTCGTCAGAATAAATGCTATTGACACGGAACTTAAACAGTGCTTCATCGTCTTTGGATAAGATAAGCGTACGGCCCTCTATGGCGAGGATATGGTGTACCGACATATCATAATTGGCCCAGCCAATGGATCCTTCCGGTGAAAAAGGTGTCAATATTCCCAGTTTATTGTCTTCAAGCGCAATGAATTCATCAGTAGCTGCTACGGTTTCAAAAGCTTTGTCGATGTAGGAGAGGGTATAACCTTTTGATGCATTGGCAATAATATCCATGTCTCGTTGGGTAGCATTCATGGTCAGGGCTGCGTCCGTTTCATTGGTGCCATCATTTTCCTTTAAATCAATGTAATAGCTATTTGCAGCTGTAGTAGTAGGTAAGTCCGAATCGTCGATTGTAAACTGCCTGAAATTGCGCAGCGAATAGACATCACCCGAGCGACTGATCATGCCCTCTGTATTATCGGTAGTAGATACATCTGCCAGGTTTTTGGTCTCCCCACTTTTGACCATCACTTTCGCTTGGTATTCCTGTTTTTCGGGGTTTTTGTCGTCCTTTTCGCAGGCCGTGAATCCCAATGTTACCATGCAGGCCATTGCTGCAATTTTGAATAGATTGTTCATTTTACGTGTTTATTTTTAAAAATTAACTAATTAAGGTCTTTGCTATCCTCATGTGAATCTGCTTATTCGTTCGTGTTCAAGTTTTTGCTGCCATCCTGTTGTACATAGTATCGGAACGTATAGTACGGTGCAGGCCAATTCAAATTGGTAACCGCAGGAGGATTGCCTTTATACGCATTAATGAGCTGTAATTTGGCATATTTTCCATTAGGAAGGCGTATGGCATAAGTTCGGTTAGGCAAAGCCTGCATGATATGGGTATTGGCACTGTAATTGAACCAACCTTCGGAATTTTCCGAGGAAGCCCAGCCAATCTTGTTGATTTCGCTGTTGTCGAATTTCTCATCACTGGGTGCCATTGTCACACTCTCATACGATTGACGCAACAGCACCACAGCGGTATGGGTGGCTTCGCCCTCGTATCCCGGATTGAACTCGTAAGCGGCATTGTTGATGAATATCTCCGAATTGTACGAGCCGGTAAAGGCCATATCCCAGTCGGCAGTCTTGAGCCACCGGGTTGAATCAGATTGGTTTTTGATCCAGATTTGCCGTTGATCTTTAAACCGGTAAAGGAAAGTGTAGAAAGGTCTTGCCTCTTTGCCGTCAACCCCATCGCCTACCGAGGCTTCTGTATCGCCCGGCAGATCGTATATCACGGTGCTTTTGCCATCTTCCAAGCTTGGACGGGTATCTTCGTCTTTGTTGCAGGAAGTGAAGGCGAGTAATATCAGGGTGCTGAACAGTCCCCATCTGGCGATTTTGGCCAGTCCGGTAAAAGACCTACACGCATTGAAAATTAGCCTATATGTTTTCATGTTGTTCATCGTATACTGTCTTTTTAATCATTAAACCATCTATAGCTTATCCCCCCTAGAATTACGCTTCCCGGCTGCCCGGGCATATATTGATGGGTAAAACCCAATAGGTTATCGGCCACCAGCCGTACACTGAGCCGATTATTCAATAGCCGTTTTTCGACGGTAAGGTTCAGCAGCACATGATCCGGCACAAAGGCATCGTATTCGTCTATAAACTGATTGCCGTTGATTTCCTGGAAGGGATATTTGCTGCGGATATTTGCCCGGAGATTGATGTTCATATCCCAAGGGCGGTATTCATAAAGTGCCTTGAGGTTAAGCATATGGCGTGAACGGTTTTCAATGCCCCAATAGCTGCCTGTCGTGACAGGCTTGGATTCACCCGTAACAGGATTGTTTATCATCTGGTTATAAGGATACCTGCCCGCTCGGATGCTGTCGAGTACACTGAGGTCTTTCGCGATCAAATATTGATAGCCGGCAGAAAGTTCGAGGTCGGTGCTTACCTGAACGGCGACAGAGGCTTCAAGTCCCTTATTGACAGCCTTTGGCAGGTTTCTATAGGTGTAGATCTGCCCAATGCCTGTCCCGCTGCCCACAGAAATCGTATTGATCTGGTTATTAAGGCGGTGGTGGAATACCGATAGTTCGGTCCGTAATTTTTTATGGGGTGTCCAGTTTACGCCTGCGTTTAATGAAATGCTGTTTTCGGCTTTCAGGTTACCCGCAGTGAGGTTCACCATATAGGTGTTTATATAGCTCAGTTCTCCATTGTCCTCCATGGCTTCGAGAATCTCGCGCACCTGGTCTGTACCCACCACCATATAATTCGCGGCGGGATTGTAAAAAACCTGGTAGCGCATCTTGTAATCCGGTGCTTTAAATCCGGCCCCGGCACCCATTTTGATCAGCAAATGATCATCGATGCGATAGTGGATGCCTAAACTCGGGGTTAATCGTCCGTGGTAGGCATTCGTATAGTCATAACGGATACCCGTTGTTGTATGGATTTTGGTTGAAGCTTGCCATTCACTTTGCAAGTAAGCAAATGCCGTATTGAGCGATCGCTCATCACTGAGATCCTTATTATCCATTAGCTCAAGGCTACCGCCGATACCGCCGGTAAAGTGAAGCGCTTTAAAGGGAGAATAAGCAAATTGCTGCTCTATGCGATGTACCCCTTGGCCGAACTCTTCGGCACTGGCCAATGCACTTTGGCGGATCCACTCCGCTTGCATCTGCGTTTGATAACGTGTAAAATAATAACGACTCATACTCCGGATTCCTGAATGGAAATGGTGGTCATAACTCGCCGAAAGGTTGAGGTCTTGATCGCCTTGTTTATCATGGAGGATGAGCTCATCCGACCATTCGTTGATCATGGTTGAGTTCCGCTTCGCATAGCGGAGGCTTAGTCCCAAGGTGCCCTCTTTGCTGATGCGGTACCTTGTCCGCCCCTGTACACTGTAATTGTCATAAGGAGGTGTCGTCGTGCCATTGCTTAGGAATTCCTTATTGGTATTAAACCCGTCTGTGCGATAACAATTGCCTGATAAGGTAACTGAGCCACGTTGGTGGGCAAAAGGGGTCTCTGCTTCGAGGGTTGCGTCGACTACATTCAAGCTTCCATATAAAAAGGAGGCATGCGCCTGGGGGGCGATCGCGCCGTGCCTGGTGATGATATTGATGGCCCCACCTAAGGCATCACTTCCATAAAGGCAGGAGGAAGCCCCTTTGATGATCTCGATACGTTCAATGTTTGTTACCGATATACGGGAAAGGTCAAAGTTTCCGTTGTTCCGTCCCAACATGGGTTGCCCATCCACGAGCACCATCACGTAATTGCTGCTGAATCCCTGTATCTGTACGCCTACAGCGCGTGATCCCCCGGCGATATCGTTGATCACTGCGATACCCGTCTGCTCCTTCATCACTTCATCCAGCCTGCGGCTTCCCATAAGCTCAATCTCACGGCGGGTAATGACTTTTACAGGCATAGCGGCATTTTCGGCATTGATCAGGTTATCCACGTTCCCCTGTCTTTCCTGAATCCATACTTCAGACAGTTCGGTCTCATTTCGTTTCAATACCTGTTCTATGGTATGTAAATCTGACTTTTTTACCAATATATCACGTTCTGTCGGATCATAGCCAATACAGGTGACCTGCAGCTGATAGGTACCTTCATATAATTTATTGAATGAGAACCTTCCATCTTTATCCGTAACTGTCGTCTGATGGTCGGGCAAGAGTACTACTGTTGCCTGTACAATCGGATTTCCGGATTCGTCGGTTACACGTCCTTGGATCCGGGACGTGTTTTGGGCATAGGCTGTCTGAAAGAATAAGCTGATGACACATAAGGTCGATTTTATAAAAAACACAGCTTGATTCACTATTTTTATTTTTAATTATTCTAAATAAGTTGCAAAACAAAGGAATGTTTATGAGAATACCTCTATGAAATCCGATATATTATATCTGAAAACTGATATTTGTTATTCGCTAATAAAAGAGATTTTTTATTCTAATTATCAGAAAATCAATAATTTGTTATTTGTTTTTGCCTGAAGGTATCCTGTATCTGCAAATATAAATATTTTAATTTAGACTTATTATTAATTGTTTTGTATTTGAGTTACCTTTGACAATTCATTATGAAAAAGCCAGTATTTTATAAAAAAATCATATTAGTTCTGCTTTTTGCAGGCTTTTTCTTCTCGCAGGTAGAAGCAAGTCCGACGCGAATTATCACCCTAAGCAGTGCCTTGACCGAGACGGTTTATGCCTTGGGTTTTGGGAGTGCGATAGTGGCCACGGATGTTACCAGTGTATCACCCGCGGCCGCGGCACGTTTGCCGAGGGTAAGCAAAAACAGGTCGGTGTCGACCGAAGGGCTTATGGCTTATCGTCCCGACCTTATTTTGGCTCCTGCCGGAGATGTTCCTGCAGCAATTATTAAGCAGCTGAAATCCGCCGGCATTTCATTCGTTGAGATCAGGCAGGAATATTCCACGAAAGGTGCGATCCAGTACATACAAGCTGTTGCGCAAGCTTTGGAGCTAGTCGACAAGGGAGAAACCCTGATTGCCCAGACGCAAAAGGAATTGGAGGCTGCAAAACAGGCGGTGGAGAAAAATGCGAAGGGGGAGAAAGCAAAAGTGCTTTTTATTTATGCAAGGGGTACGGGTACAATGAGTGTCGCAGGGAAGGGAAGTAGCCTTGATGCGATCATTGCCCTTGCAGGCGCCCGAAATGCTGTACAGGAATTTGCAGATTTCAAACCCTATACTACCGAAGCCCTGATCAAAGCCAACCCGGATGTCATTCTCATGTTTGACTTTGGATTGAGCAGTTTAGGAGGTAAGGAAGCGGTGCTCAAGATGCCAGGTGTGGGGATCACGGAGGCCGGTAAGCAAAAACGCATTATTCAGATGGATGGCCCCTTGCTCATTAATTTCAGTACCCGTCTTCCTGAAGCTATACTGGAACTGAATAGGTTGTTATACACCGTTAATTAATAATTTAAAAGACAATCAAACAGCTTAGAGCAAAATGCTGGATACAGGTGTAAAGCTCAATAGGATACATAAACGATGAAACAACGCAGCATTATTTGGGTACTGTGCTTTGGCTTGCTTATCACAATGATTATCGCTTCCGGTGTGGGCGCATTTTCCATTCCGGTAGGGGATGTGTTGATCCTGTTAGCACAAAAGGTAGGGATCATGCGGGATGTAAAAGTCGATGAAATTTATGGCGAAGTACTGTATATTGTGCGTTTGCCAAGAGTATTGTTGGGTGTATTGGTGGGTGCAGCCCTGGGCATATCCGGTGCCGCCATACAAGGCATATTCCGCAACCCTCTTGCCGAGCCGGGCCTCATTGGTATATCTGCCGGTGCTTCATTGTTTGCCGTTTTGATCATCGCTTTTGAGGCCGTTCTGTTTGCTGGGCTCAGCCAGTTGCTGGGATATTACCTTTTGGCTTTTGGCGCCTTTGCAGGAGCGGGGCTCACTTCGCTGCTGGTGTACCAACTTTCCAAAAAGAGAGGCCGGCCGAGGGTGACCACAATGTTGTTGGCGGGTATTGCCATCAATGCGTTTGCGGGTGCTTTGACGGGCTTGGTGACCTACATCGCCGATGAGCAACAATTGCGTACGATCACCTTTTGGATGCTGGGAAGCCTCGGCGGTGCTACCTGGGACAATGTCCTAGCGGTATTTCCGTTTATCCTTATTCCCTTGGTCATTTTACCATTTTTTAGTAAAGCTTTGAATGCCTTTGCACTGGGTGAAGCCCAAGCCGATTTATTGGGCATGCGCACCGACAAGGTAAAAAGATGGGTTGTTATTCTATCTACAATGGCGGTGGGAGCCTCCGTCGCCGTATCCGGCATTATCGGTTTTGTCGGTTTGCTGGTACCACATACCGTTCGTTTATTAGGCGGTGTAGCCCATCGTTATGTCCTGATCGCTTCTGCGGTATTGGGTGCTTTGATCCTCACACTTGCGGATATTCTATCCCGGGTGTTGGTGGCACCGGTCGAATTGCCGATAGGAGTAATTACGGCACTGTTGGGGACCCCTGTTTTCCTGTATATATTAATGACTGAAGAATAAGAAACATACATGCTACGTGTTGAGAAAATCACTTATGAGATAAAAGGCAGAAAGCTGCTCAAAGACATATCCTTTCAACTGCGTAAAGGAGAGGTGCTCGCCCTATTGGGAGCCAATGGAGCCGGCAAATCTTCGTTAATGCATTTGTTAAGCAGAGACACACTCCCTACTGAGGGCCAGATCAGTTTGATGGGTAAATTCCTTCAAGATTATAGTCCCCTTGAATTGGCTAAAAAAAGGGCCATGTTGGCACAGCAAAACAATATGAGCATAGCCTTCAAGGTGCGCGAAATTGTACAGATGGGGCGATACCCCCATTACCGGTCCGTGCCTTCTCAGCATGATCATGAAATCGTTGATGAAGTCATGGAGGCCTGTGGAATCACCCTCATGGCAGACCGCTCTTACCTTAGCCTTTCCGGAGGTGAACAACAACGGGTACAATTGGCCCGTGTGCTGGTACAGATCTGGGATAATCCTGATAGCCTTCTGCTTTTGGATGAACCGGTATCGGCATTGGATCTGCAGTTTCAGCAACAAGTGCTGGCATTGGCCAAAGCACTCTCCAGAAAAGGATTTATGGTGGTCGTTGTCCTCCACGATATCAACCTTGCCGCCCTTTATAGCGACCGCATCCTCATGCTCAAGAATGGTCGGAAATGGTGTGAAGGCACTCCAATAGAAATCATGGAAAGGAAGAACATCTATACCGTATTTTCAGTTCATTCGGAAGTGTCTATTGATACGAAAACATTGCAACCGCTGGTTAAACTGGAAGAATTGGTTTTAGATGCCAGCCAGTTTAATACTAAACTGCCCAAAGAAACACAGGAGAATGGCCTAGTTGATAAGCATATAAAAAGCTATAAATCAGATCCTTTTCATAGAATAAATAAAGAGAAGATAGAAATAGCATGTTCCGATATGGAATTGCTTAAAATGGCTTATCCACGGCAAGCCTGTTTACTGGGAAGGGATATAGAAGCGTTGTTCTCCGAACTCCCTCAATTGGGTAATGTCACTACCATCGCCTACAGTACCGTCGGATATATGGAGTTTAAAGGGCGATATAACCAAGCCATAAAAGAGCGGGACCGTCAAACCTGGCTGATAGCGTGTGACAAGTATCGAATGGCACTTGATCTGTCGGGATGGAAAACAGCGTTTGCCGTATGCAATGAATGGGGCCAAAGTTTCCAGTTTTTTGATCAAGGGGGAACCCTGTTGCACAAGATTGTACTGTCCGAAGAAGCCAGCCATGCAGATGTATACGAGGAGCTGTGCAGCCGTTATAAAGCCGGATTGCAAGAAACGGTCCCAAAAATTGACCACATTCCGTCATCGCCTACCCAATCATCTGCTGGTGCGCTTGAAACATATGCATGGAAGAGAATCCTTGCCCAATCGTTTTCGCAAGGTATTGTCACTTCCTTCACGATAAACCATGCATATGGCAACTATACCTACGAGGGAACAATAACTGGGCTGGTTGACCAAGGAGAGCGATACCAGGTCATGTATAAAGATTGCATCATTACTTTGGACAGGGTGAAGGCAATGAATATAAGGGCCGGGGGGGAGGAGAACACCTCTGAGGCGTTGATGCATATCCCTTGTATTGAAAAAGAGCCTGTGGATATGCGTTTTGAAGGTGGGGAAAAGCCCCTTGTAGGCATTTTGGCGTAAAAAATGTATCTTTAACTGAAAAATTGGAATCGAGCCGATGTTGATCAAAAGTAAAATTGAGGAGTTAGATGAATGGCTTTTTATTGAAGAGATTCCTGATCGGTATATGCCGGATAAACCCCTCGTTGAAAAAAGGATCGAAATCAAACGAGATCCCATTACCATGACAACTTACCAGTTGTCTACCAGTGGGCTTTTTATTCTATACACGGAAATGCGTTTTGACAAACCCGTCCACATCTATACAGAAGTAGAAGGTGAGGCTATTACCAGTCAGTTTATTTTTTTTAAAACCGCAGACAGTAAATTGCCGTATGGGATGAGCCGTCACAACATCCGTTATATCCCGGCAGTGAAATCGAGCCATGAAATGAAAACCGATGTACAATACAGTTATTTCATCGCCGTGATCTCCAAAGCTTATTATTTAAATCTCATCAAGCGCGATTCACTGCTTCACCGTGATTTTGTAAATAATATTGAAAAGGGTTATTACACTTCTTTTGCCGAGGAAGACCTGATGGCTACCTATGAAATGCAGCATACCATTCATGAGCTGATCGAATCGAAAAAATCCGGGGAGATCCGACGATTGCATACCGAATCGCGTATTGTGGAGCTGCTGATGTACCAATTCGAGCAATACAATGAACAGGGGACACCCGCGGCAGAAGTATTCAATGTAGAAGATATCCAGCGGCTCGAAATGGCCAGGCAGATCCTGGAACAGCGCATCGCTAATCCACCTACACAAAAGGAGCTTGCAGCAGCTGTCATGATGAGTGAAAGTAAATTGCGAAAAGACTTTAAAGAATATTTTTCCGTCACTATACACGATTACCTCACCCGGATTCGGATGGAAAAAGCGCGGCTTCTTCTTTTGGCACGGGAAATGACTGTATATGAAGTCTCCCTTCTTACTGGCTTCGGACATCAGAATAATTTCAGTAGTGCATTTAAAAAGTATTATGGGATCTCACCCGGCGAATTAAAAATGTAGGGGAAGGAAAATACAATGGTGAAATTTTATTTTGAAAGAATATGAACCCTAGAAATGCAGTACATCTACTTTTTGCCTTGATTTTCTGTTCAATAAATACCTTGCTGGCTCAGCGTTTAGACAGTGTAAAAGTATACAATGCCTCTTCGGCGAAGCAAGCAGTTGCCGCCGACGAACACTATTTATATGCGATTGGTAATGCCGTTATCGAAAAATATGATAAACAAACAGGAAAGCTGGTAAAAAAATGGGAAGACCAAAGTAAATCTTTTAAACATTTGAATAGTGGTGTGGTCATCGATCATAAATTGTATTGCGCGCACTCTAATTTTCCTGATATCCCGATGGCAAGTTCAATAGAAATTTTCGATACAGAAAGTTTAATGCCGATAGCGAGCCACAGTTTTGGCATTACTATTGGCTCAGCTACCTGGATTGATTTTTATGATGGACATTGGTATGTAGCTTTTGCCCACTATGATAGATTTAAAAATGAAAATGGAAAAGATAATACCTGGACTCAATTGGTCCAATTTACTCCAGATTGGCAAAGAAAAGAGGGCTGGATATTGCCGATGGAACTAATAGAAGAATTTGGCGGAATGAGCAATTCAGGCGGATTCATTTCTAAGGATGGAAAAATATTTTTAACAGGCCATGATTTTGAGAAGGTTTATCTTTTGGAGTTTCCAAGCAATGGGTATCAACTTAAATGGACAAATACTTTTTCGGCTCCTTTTGAAGGACAAGGAATTGCCGTAGATCCGTCTGATCCTACGATTGTTTATGGAATTGCCAGAAGCAAGCAATTGATTTACAAAGCCAGGTTTACCGAAAAGGATATGTCCTATCATCGAGTATCCTTAGACGCTGCCGGGTTTAATGGTCTAAGTTCGTTTAATGGTTTTAATGAGACGGAGACTCTTTTTACACCCGTGTCTAAGAACCAGGGTATGGCCACAGATGGTAAGTATTTATATGTCTCACCAGATCATCATACCATTGAAAAGAGAAATATCAACGATTTTACATTGCTGAAATCAGCTATCTATGAGGATAAACTAGGCGGACTGTTCTATGATTCGGAAAGGGGGGAAATTCTTACTTGCAGTGGTCAGTATATTACGGGTGGAAATGCCTTTATATCACGCATTAACAAAAATGATCTGACTATGATTGAAAGCGTTGATATTTCCACCTATACGAAGCATGGGGTAAATGCCATCGTAAAGTTGGATAATAAAATTTATGTAGGAGAAACAGCTGTTGGCTCAGATGCCGAGCCTAAGTCGTGGTATGCTTTTGATCCGAATTTTAATTTTATTGGGAAAGTGTTCTCCCATACCAGTGAAAAGGGGAGTTACGACTGGCAGGATGCAACGGTATATCAGGGAACTATCTATGCTAATGATCATAACGGCTTTGTATTTGCTTTCCGCATTTTACCAAATGGCCAGCTCTCTTCATTAGGTTCCTACAATTCTTTTAAAAAATATCCCGAAGGAATTACGCATATAGACGGTCTTTTTCTGTTTTGGAAATATAAAGAGGGTATCGTGTCGGCAAAATTGAGATAAAAACTGTTTGTTGTATGGCTTGGCTATTCTGGCAAATACTAGGGTAAAGGTGCTTCTTTATTATATTTATGTTTATATTCCAAGGGAGACATGCCTGTGATTCTCCTGAATACTTCCCTAAAAGCTTTCACATCCGAATATCCGACTTCATACATCACCTCGTTAATGGTTTCCCGGCTAGTTTCAAATGTTTTTTTCGCCGATTCAATTTTTACGCGTTGGAGGTATTCCACAGGCGTATTTCCTGTGGCTTTGATAAACCTTCTGTCGAAGGTCCTTCTCCCTATGGCAAACATGGAAGATAAGTCCTGAATGGTTATTTTTTCGTTCAGGTGATCTTCGATATATGCCTGGGCCTTTTTTACCATTTCATCGCCGTGGTTTTTCTGCCCTTTAAAAATGATGAAAGCCGATTGGTTGTGTCGGTCCAGTTCGATTTGGAAAATTTTTGAACAATAGATCGCCGTCTGTCGGTCATAGTATTTTTCTACCAGGTAAATTGCCAGGTTAAGAAAAGAATAACCGCCACCATTGGTATAAATACCCCTTTCATCCGTAATGAGGTTCTCTGCTTCCAGATTTACTTTAGGGAATAAGCTCCTGAAATCATCTGCCGCACTCCAATGTGTAGAACATTTCCAACCATTTAACAATCCTGTCGACGCCAGCATAAACGCCCCGGTACACATGCTGGCTACTTCTGCGCCTCTTATATACTGTTTAGAAATCCAGTCGCTGAGTATTTTATTTCCTTTCGAAACGGTCTTAAATGTACGGGATAAAGAAGGGATCACAATGAGATCGGTTTTTTTAATATCCGAAACCCGGCTATGTACTTTTACCGTAAGCAAGCCCTTATCAAATTTTGCCACTTCAGAAACCCCAGCCAGTTCTACTTCAAATAAAGGTTTTCTACCTGTTTCTTTCCAATACGCATTCGCTGCGTTGAATATTTCATAAGCACCTACGATGCAGGCAATCGTGCTCAGGTTACCTTGTGCATCAGGAACAAGGATGGTAAGATGTTTCATTGCATTTCTTTTTACAAACTTACTGATTTATTCTGTCCAGATCAACCCGTTATAAAGTCTATTTTACACCACTTGGAAGTGCTAGTTAGTCAATACTTTTGCTGTCATAAACCCATAAAAACAAAAAACTATGAAAGATCAAAGTTTCACTACCACTATTGTGGTAAAACAAAGCCCAGAAGAAGTATTTAATGCGATCAATAATGTTCGGGCATGGTGGTCTCAACACATTGAAGGAAGAACCGATGAACCCACAAGCGAATTTATCTATCGGGATAAATATCTTATGGCCAGAATGAAAATCACCCAGTTTTCTATTCAAAAAATCGTTTGGGAGGTAATAGAAAGTCATAATACTTTTTTTGGAGATTACTATGAGAAAGAATGGGATGGAACGAGGATTGCTTTCAATATCAGCAAGAATGCCGATGGGGGGACCGAATTAAGATTTACCCATGTCGGATTAGTGCCGCAATTTGAGTGTTTCTCCGTTTGCTCCAATTCCTGGGAGTATTTTATTAGCTCAAGCCTCAAGAGCTTGATTGAAACAGGAAAAGGGAAAGCTATTTCCAAAGACAAAGACTCTTATACAACCTCATTTGTCGTGGATCAAAGTCCAGAAGAAGTCTTTAATGCGATCAATAACGTTCGGACATGGTGGTCAGAAGAAACTGAAGGCAAAACTGATGAACTTAATGAGACTTTCTTTTACCATTATAAAGACGTTCACCTGTCCAAAATGAAAATTGTGGAACTAGTTCCCAACGAGAAGGTTGTCTGGTTTGTAAAAGATAATTACTTTAATTTTATAGAAAATAAAACGGAATGGAAAGGAACTAAAATTGTTTTTGAACTGTCAAAAACGGAAAACGGGACCAGCCTGAGCTTTACCCATCACGGTCTTGTCCCCGATTATGAATGTTATGATACCTGTAAAGACGCTTGGACCAGTTATATCCAGGGCAGCTTAAAGAATCTTATTACCACAGGAAAGGGGAAGCCCAATACCAAAGAAGAGGGCCTTAACGCTGAATTAGTAGAAAAATGGAGACTTCCTGAAAAATAAATCTGATCAAATATATCGGCAGGATATACAGATTGGTTCTCAAATAACTACCTTTAACTGCTCATCTGTCACCCAATATGCGTATCATGAAGAATAGCTTTGTCATTTTCTTTTTCCTATTTGCAATCCTTTATTCCTACGAAGCCCTTTCACAGTACAAAATGAAGATCGTATCGTACAATACCTTATACGCGTTCCAGGATTCTATGAACCGGGAGCAGTATCAGAAATGGATCAAGGAAATCAATCCGGATATTATCGCGTATGAGGAGATGAAAGGCTTTACCCAGGACAAGCTTGAAAAATTCGCAAGCCGTTACGGCCATCCTTATGCGGTTGTCTCCATGGAGCATGGTAACCCGGTGGCTCTCTCCTCAAAATATCCCATCGTGAATGTGCAGAAGGTTGTTGACAACATGTGGGTCGCCTATTTATATGCAAATATTAAGGGCACACACCTTTTTGTCGTTCACTTGTCGGCTTTTGAATACAAGAAGCGGACGGAAGAATTGCGGCTAATATTAGCGCATGCGGCTACATTGCCTCAAACCGATCCGATATTGATCATGGGTGATTTTAATGCGTTTTCCCGAAAGGATGCCGATCAGTATGACCAACGCATAATAGATGAGATCAAAGAAAGGCAAGAAAGAAAAACAAGTGCCGGGCGGTTAAATTTAAAAGATAATTCGATCGATTATTCCGCTATGGATTTATTGCCGGCAGCTGGTTATACCGACACCTATTGGCTGAACAACAAACATTTTCAAAAGACAATGCCCACAGAGAAATATGAGGGTACAAGGGTAGAAAGAAGAATCGATTTCATATGGGCTAATGATGTCGCGGCAAAGCGCATAAAAAAATCAGGTATTATTTACGATAACGATACCGATGAAATGTCTGATCACTATCCGGTATACATTGAATTAGACCTTAAGTAAATAAGAATTACCTGTAAATAGAGGATTGTTTTTCCGCCTTTTTAGCTTAGGTGGATGATCTTATTTCACAAAGGTTTTCCGTATATTGCTGCTCGCTTGACAAAAAACCGGTTAGAGGAGGAGTATAAGGCGTGAGCAAGCTTATGTAGTAGAAAAACAAGAAGCAGATGAGTGCTATCCATGGTATAATTAAGGGCATAATCCTATTGGTTTTTATCATTATCTATCAGACGGTTATACATAAAAACATACTTGTCGCCCAGACCTTTACCATACCGGTCTTTCCCGACACCCAGGGAGAAATTGCAACGAATCCGGCGATGTTTTTTAGTCAGGTGAATTGGATCAAAGAAAATAAAGATTCGCTTAATATCCCATTTGTTTTACATGTAGGAGATGTGGTTGATATGGATAATTACCACCAATGGGGTATCGCGAGTGAAGGTTTTGATCTCCTCGATAAAGCACAAATTCCCTATGCGATCGCGGTGGGCAATCATGATACCCGTTTGGTCGGCAGTTACGACCGGGGAGCAACTCCCGGAAACCAGAACGCCAATCTAAGGATAACAGATAAATTCAATGCCTATTTCCCGGTTTATCGTTTTAGAAAGCAGAGAGGAAGGTTTGAAGCCGGTAAAAGTGATAATGCATATTACACATTTCGGGCCGGAGGTTTGAACTGGATGGTTCTTACCCTGGAACATTCGCCAAGGCGGTCGGCAGTCAACTGGGCAGAACGCGTTATTGATGAATACCCTGATCATAATGTAATTATCCTGACACATTATTTCCTCCGGGCGGGCGGCATTATCGGCAGCACAAATCAAGAATATGGCGATTTAAGTCCTTCGGAATTGAACGCCTTGTTGATTGAGAATCATGAAAATATCCTGCTGGTCATATCTGGGCATACGACGGCATCCGCTTATCGGATTGGGGAAGGAAAGCATGGAAATAAGATATATCAGCTATTACAGGATTATCAAACCAAAAAATATAATTTTGGTGACGGCCTACTCCGCTTAATTACTATCGACACGGAGACAAATACGATAGCTGCAACGATGTATTCCCCTTATCGTGACGAGTTGAAAAGGGATACGTCGAGTTACTCTTTCCCCAATGTGAAGTTTATAAGGCATCCCAACTAATGAAATACACATTTAGAAAGGCAGAGGCTGCTGATTTGCCCGCCACATGGGATATCTTGCAACAGGCCATTATCCGTAGGAGAGAGGACGGCAGTGATCAATGGCAGGACGGTTATCCCAATCCCATTATCATACAACAGGATATTGAAGGGGGCATCGGACATGTATTGGCGGAGGACGATATCATCGTGGGTTATGTTGTCATCATGGTAAATGATGAGCCAGCTTATGCGGAAATTGAAGGGAGATGGTTGACAGACAGCGATTTTGTGGTTATCCACCGTGTGGCCATATCTGGGAGCCGCGTGGGAGAGGGCCTGGCCAAAAAGATACTCGGCTTTGTTGAAGATTACGCGATCAACAAGAACATTCAAAGCATCAGGGGAGATACCAATTTCGATAATATCGCCATGATAAAAACTTTTGAAAAGTCGGGGTATATCTACTGTGGAGAAGTATACATGCGGGGAAAGATTAGGCGGGCATACGAGAAAGTATTGTCAAAAGAGTAAGAAAATGCGAAGCTAAGGGTATTTAAGCTGGCGATTATTTATTGGTCATTACGTGATATGTCGGGTCATCAATGATGTTTACCTCAATAATCGATTCCGCATTTTTCAACAATTGCCTGCAATCGGGACTCAAATGACGTAAATGAAGCTTTTTACCTTGTTTATGGTATTTATCGGTAATCTTATTTAAGGCGCCAATAGCGGACATATCAGCTATTTTACTTTCCCTGAAGTCTATAACTACTTCCTTTGGATCATTTAGTACATCAAATTTTTCAAGGAAGGCAGTTGTAGAACCAAAAAATAGCGGGCCATAAATCTCATAGTGCTTTACACCTTGATCATCCACAAATTTTCTGGCGCGGATACGCTTGGCACTTTCCCAGGCAAATACGAGAGCTGAAATAACCACCCCAATCAATACCGCCAGCGCCAGGTTATGCAACAAGACTGTAATTGCCGCTACTAAAATGCCAATAAGGATATCATGACGAGGCATTTTATTGATGATTCTTAAGCTGGCCCATTCAAAGGTGCCAATGGCAACCATCATCATTACGCCTACTAATGCAGCCATGGGTATTTGTTCGATGACAGAGCTTCCCATTAAAATTATTGCCAAGATAGTTAAAGCACCCACAATGGCCGAGAGCCTGGTTCTTGCGCCGGCCCCGATATTGACCAATGTTTGTGCAACCATCGCACATCCTCCCATTCCGCCAAAGAAACCATTGGTAATATTTGCAATACCCTGTGCCGCAGCTTCGCGATTGGGGCGACCTTTGGTGCTGGTTATTTCGTCCACCATATTCAGGGTTAAGAGGCTTTCAATTAATCCGACACCAGCCATGATCAGTGCATAGGGAAAAATAACCTGAAGGGTTTCCAAAGTGAAGACGATGTCTGGAATGTGGAAAGATGGCAATGAGCCACTCACCGATGCAATATCAATGACTTTCTTGGTGTCTATATTAAAGAAATAGACAATGACGAATGTGATCAATATGGCTGCTAAGGAAGCGGGAACAACCTTCGTAATCTTAGGCAATATGACCACGATAGCAATAGTAAGTACCGTTAAACCAATCATTACATACAAAGCGGGGCCTTGCATCCAACCGGCTATACCGTTCTCTGTTATTTTAAATTGCGCAACCTGAGCCATGAAAATAATAATGGCGAGACCGTTTAAAAAGCCATACATCACCGGTTGCGGTATCAATCGTACAAACTTGCCCAGTTTAAACAGTCCGACCAATAACTGTAATATTCCGCCTAAAACTACCGCTGCGAAAATGTATTCTACACCGTGTGAAGCTGCTAAGGCAATAAGCACAACGATGGTTGCACCGGCGCCGCCGGAGACCATTCCGGGCCTGCCCCCGAGAATGGCGGTAACCAGTCCCATTAAAAATGCAGCATATAACCCAGTTAGGGGGGCAAGGCCCGCCAATATAGCAAACGACAGGGATTCCGGTATCATTGTCATTGCGACGGTTAGACCTGCTAAAACTTCGTTTTTGTAATTGATCTTTTGATTAAATTCAAACAGGTTTAGAATTTTTTGCATATAAGCTTGGGTTTACATCGAAACAGTGATATTAGACATGCGGGTATATCGTGCAAAAATACAATTTCAGGGACAGTTAGCAAGGGGGATGACATCTTGATATATGGTTTAAAAATACCTAATAAAGGGTATTTTTAAACAACGAATCGCTATTAATTTTGTCTAAGAAGTTCTCCGTGAAAGTTCAACTACTAAACAAACTATGCATATTTATCAACTTACCGAGATCAGGCTGCTCAGATGGGTAGCTTTCTTATGTCTGATTTTATCATTTCAACAATGCAAGAAGACAGAACCCGATAAGTCTGTCGACCGGATCACACTTGCGGTAAATGTCGAAAGTATATTGGCCGACGGACAAACAACGGCTTCCTTTACCATGACAGCATACAACGCAGCAGGTACGGCACTACGGGAGGCCGAGCTTACCTTATATGTCAACGGACAGGTTATATCATCCAACAAGTTTTCAACGGCCGAAGCCGGTGAATATAATTTCATAGCGAAAAGCGGGTCGGTTTCTTCAAACGAAGTAAAGCTGTTGGCCTACCATGACACCCGCATTGCCGGGTTGCAGCTTTCCGCTAACACAGATACCATTGTAGCCAATGGTGATAGTACGGTCACTTTCGAAGTACTAGCCCTTAATGCCGCCGGCGATCCTCTTGATACGACAGGCTACTATACGATTTATGCCAATGGTACCGCATTGAAAGGAAGTAACTTCTCTACCACTGAGCCCGGTAACTATAGCTTCGAAGCAAAGACGGAAGCAGGCATTACATCAAATGCAGTGACTGTAGAAGCAAAGAAGCCTCTCGTCCTCTCAAAGATTGCCCTCACTTCCAATACTTATCTTATCATCGCCGATGGGGAATCCGCCGCGACGATCAATTTGAAGCTTTTTGATGAAAAAAATCAGGAAGTCACGACAAGCGAATATCAACTATATGCCAATGGTACGGCGATCGAGGGCACAGCATTCCATACCAATCAGCCCGGCGAGTACGCCATCACTGCGACAGGCGGAGGCACTACCTCCGATGCAATAATCATCAATGCCCGGCCTGATGTCCAATACGACATTGTCACCATACCGATTATTTTCCATTTAGGCCATTTTGGGGAGGCTGTGGGAGAAACTTCGAACCTGACCCAAGCGCAGGTAGCGAAAATGATTGAGAATGCCAATATGGTATTTGCCAATGGACTGAACTCTACGAATCCCAACGCAGTGGATATGCGTATACGTGTCAGGCTTGCGCAATATGACCCGCAGGGCAATAAACTTGCTGAACCCGGCATCTCAAGGGAAAATGTGACCAGTTATGATGATGGTGTGTCCCCTGATACTTACGATACAGCGAATGATCGGCAATTGGGAGGTAACGAAAAAAACCGTTGGGAGAAAGACCATTACTGGGATCCCAAGGCTTATTTAAACGTTTGGATCTTTCGTCAAGAGAATCGTGAATCGTCTGCTGCGCTACCTTTCCTGAACGAGGGTTATAGCCTTGAAGGCCTTGAAACCCTTACGTCCGACTGCGAATTCTGTGAGACCTCGACATTTTATGTACCCGGTGTTTCGATGCATTTTGCTGATGCGTCCAGAAATGTTACATTGGCCCATGAAGTTGCTCACGTCCTTGGGCTGCTCCATCCGTTTTCACTAGATAATTGTGTTACCAGCGATCATTGTTTTGACACCTATACCTGGAACTACTATAATAAAAACCTGGATTGTGTCGATAGCAATAAAGGCCTGCTGGCCCATGATAATATCATGGATTACGAAGGTGTTCCTACCACGTTCACCTATGATCAACGCGAGCGCGTACAATACGTGCTGAAATATGGATTCCGGATTTCTGATCTTAAAAATTCCAAGAAATAGTGATTTCCAAGAGTGTCTTCTTCATGGCTCCCTCATTATAATTAAACGACTATGGAAATCTAATCTCATTCTCTTGCCCAATTCTCCACAAGCTGCGGGAGACATGTTCAACAATATGCTCGTTTCCTTTGTGGCTGCTGACCGCATCGGCAGTGAAATGGATAACAACAAATCGGAGGAATAAATTTCCTGCGATGTCCCCCATATTGCTTTTCTCGCACTGAAGAGGGGTAAATGACTAAAACTTTACCGCTTTGCGTATGCGCAATGCTCCTTTGCGTGGGTGATCTATCGCTTTGCGTATGCGCAATGCTCCTTTGCGTGGGTGATCTGATCCTTTGCGGGGGCGCTTTACTTCATTGCATGGGTAGTTTATCGCTTTGCGTGAGTGATCTATCGCTTTGCGTGGGTACCATGCGGTAAAGCGTGGGCACTTCAGACCATTGCGCTCGCGCTTTGCCGCTTTGTGACCACAGCTTACTGTTCTTCGGGGGCGCAATGCGATGTCGCATGTGCGCGAAGCGGTAAAGCGTGGGTACTTTACGGTTATGCGTAGGCGCAATGCCACACGGTATGGGCGCAATGCCGCATTGTTGCGTGCAATGGAGACTTTGCGTGTCTGCATTGGCGTAAACTACCCACAGCATGCGATACTGCGTGGGCGCAATGCGATACTGCGTGGGCATAATGCAATACTGCGTGGGCGCAATGTGACGTTGTTGTGCGCAATGGATGCATTGCCTGTCTGCATTGACGTAAAGTACATACACAAAATGGTAAAGTATGTAACCCCCTAAACTGCGAACTTATGCCTGAATCAAGGTAGCGATATCAAACTTTTTCATTTTCATGAAGGCTGACATCACGCGTTCCGATCGATGCGGATCATTCATTAATTCATTGAGTACCGAAGGCACGATTTGCCAGGAAATGCCATATTTGTCCTTCAACCAACCGCACATGCTTTCTTCCCCGCCCGCAGTCAATTTATCCCAATAGTAATCGATTTCCTCTTGGGTGTCACAGTTTACTACCAAAGAGACCGCTTCATTGAAAGAGAAATTATGCGGACCGGAACTGTCCATAGCCATCAATATTTGCCCATTGAGGGTAAAGCGGGCATGTTTGATATATGTTTCCCTGTCCCCATCCCCGGCGGTGTAGTTTGAAATAGCCTGTATACCGGAGTTATGGAAAATGGACGTATAAAAATCCATCGCTTCCCGGGCTTTTCCGCATCGCTCTTGCGTAAACATCAAAAGAGGACAAAATTTCTGTCCCACTTCATTGAGATTGCCCAATGATAACTGCCAATTGATACCAAAACGATCTGCTACCCATCCGTATTTTTCACTCCACTCATACTTGTCGAGTGCCATCAGTGCCATGCCCCCGCCTTCGAGGAGCTTCTCCCAGGCTTCATCGATTTCTTCTTCGCTTTCATAAATCACAAAGAATGAAATGGAAGGGTTGGGTTTAAAAAGCGGACCACCGTTGAGGCCCATAAATTTTTGGCCATTCAAGGTGAAGGTAGTCACCATGGACGTATTGGCGGTTATTTTCGCATTTTTGAATACGGAGCAATATAGATCTGCTGCAGCCCCGGCTTGACCATCAAACCACAGACATGGATAGATTGTGTTTTTCATCTTAATTGTTCGTTTATTTATTTGGGCAACTGGCTCATATCCATATGGCATACCTCCCATAGGTGGCCATCGAGATCTTCAAAACTCCTTTGCTGCATAAAGCCATAGTCTTTCGCTTCGTAAGGTTCGGTACCGCCCGCGGTAAGGGCTTTTTCGATGGTGCTGTTTACCGCTTCGTTGCTTTCAAGAGACAGGGAGTTGATGACAGATGTAAACCGCTGTGTGTCTGCAATCTCTTTATTTGTGAATTCCCTGAATTTAGCATGTGTAAGCAACATGACAAAGATTTCGTCACTGTAACTCATGCACGCGGCAGTTTCGTCGGTAAAAGTGGGGTTGTTGACAAATCCAATCTGGCTATAAAATGCCATGGATTTTGCTAAGTCCGTTACGGGTAAGTTGATGAAAATTTGTGGTTTCATGATTCCTGGTTTACAATTGAATCCTTAATGAATTGACGTAAACAAAAATACGCCAAGCTCCTTGCTGGGACGATGTGTATATACGACAATAAAGAGGGGGATTACGACATTCCGTTTGGAGTCGGAAGTATTTTTTACTTTTAAGCTTTCAATGGATTGTCTTTTTACACCTAAATAAAAATAATATGACTAAAGAACTGTATAAAATCCCATCGCAGACACGTATTGGACACGTTCACCTTAAGGTAGCCGATCTGGAACGGTCGCTTTCCTTCTACCGCGACCTGCTGGGTTTTGAAGTCACCACTGCTTATGGAGACCAAGCGGTATTTGTTTCTGCCGGCGGCTATCACCACCATATCGGCTTGAATACCTGGCAAAGTCTTGGGGCGCCACCGGCACCTGCATATGGTGTGGGCTTATACCATACCGCAATCGTGTATCCCACAAGAAGAGACCTCGCTGTTATTTTGTACCGTTTACGCGAATCAAGGTATCCGCTTACGGGGGCCAGTGATCATGGTGTTTCGGAAGCCCTATACCTGGATGATCCTGATGGGAATGGCGTTGAACTATACTGGGATAGGCCCCGGGAAAGTTGGTCGAAAAAGGCTGATGGCAGTCTGGAGATGTATACACTTCCTCTGGATTTGGCCGATCTGCTGAGTGAAATCGAAGGAAAATAATTACCTTTAGGCCCTCAGCTTATCTTTGTAGAATGCCTTTTTTCAGATACCAAAATGTTAACCTGCATTATTATGAATACGGCGATGGCCCAGGGCTTATGTTCGCTTTTCATGGTTTTGGCATGCGGGGCACCCAGTTCGAGGTCTTGGTGCCGGCCCTGAGAGAACAGTATACCATATATAGTTTCGACCTGTTTTTTCATGGTAAAACCGAACTCTTCGATACCTCTGTGGAACTGGTGAGGAAAGGCTTATCGGTAAAAGACTTGGGGCAATGTATATTGGCTTTCAGGAAAATGATCGGGGCCGAAGGGAAGCGCATAGCCTTGTTGTCGTACAGCATAGGATCGCTAATGGCCTGGTCGCTTATCGAAACTATTCCCCAATACATTGCAGCGGCATTTTTTATTGCCCCGGATGGGATTGAACCCAACAAGTTGTTGAAAATAGGGTCCCGGAACCCGCTTGTGAACCGTCTTTTTTATCAATTGGTTTATCGCCCAAAAACAGTCATGTTTGCCTTAAAAACCTTGCATAGGTTTCATTATATTGATGACCCCCTGTACAGGATATTGAGTCAGGAATTTAAGAGTACAGAAACGCGATTAACCTGCTACAACGCGATCACTTATTATTCCAGGATGTCATTTGATGCTGACAGTCTTGCACTCCGTCTCAATTCGAATGATATTCGGTCTTATTTTTATTTTGGGAAACATGATAAACTTTTTCCCGCACGTATAGGTGATGCTTTTGTCAAGAAATTAAAGCAAGGATGTTTACATGTGTTTGATGAAGGGCACGAATTGGTAAACGACAGGTTGGCCGAATGCTTAAGAGAACAATTGATGAGAGACCATACAAGCATGAAGGAGGTATGATAAAAGATAAACCCCATATTTTAGCCATGGGCTTAATGAACGGTGTGGTTTGGTACATGCTCAGGCATTTTAAAAAGCTGACCTTCATTGGGAAAATAGTGCCCGATCGGGCAAAGGCAACCTTGGTACTCATGAACCACTTTAGCTTTAATGACGGCGCAGTGTTGCATTACTATACGCGGAAAATTTTACAGAAAAAATTCAAGGTCATGGTGGTGGAGGCCCAACTGAAAGCCTTTGGAATATTACGTTATGTAGGTTGCTTTTCAGTGAACAAAAAATCCAGGATGGTTTTGGAATCATTGAATTATGCTGCAGATTTATTGAAAGACCCGCAAAATATGCTGGGCATTTTTCCACAGGGAGAGGTGTTTTCCATGCATTTGAACCGCATACACTTTGAAAGTGGTTTGGGGAAGATTTTGAAAAAGAGCAAAGATGTACCTTTTCAAACAGTTTTTGGGGTGGTGTTGTTGGATTATTTGGATGGGTTTAAACCGCATGCCAGGGTGTACTTGGAGGAGTATAGCGGCGAACGTGACCTCTTGGAAATGGAAAGGGCCTATAACGACTTTTATCGGCGCTGCAAGGTGAAGCAACAACATTTGCATAAACCGCCGGCAAACGTCATTGATGTGGATTAAAAGCAACGCTTGTCCGAATGAAGATTCTCTGGAAATATTTTAAGCGCCAAAAGTGGTGGGTAGTGCTCGCCTTGTTTCTTGCCGGGATCGCTCAATTGCTCAATTTAGTGGACCCGATTATTTTTGGGAAGATCATCGACGACTACGCCACTAATCCGGATAACCTCACGCAACAGGCTTTGGTAAACGGGGTATTGTATTGGCTGGGAATTGCCGTTGCCGTTGCCGTGGCAGCGCGGGTAGCGAAGGCTTTTCAGGAATATTTTACCCGGCTAGCCACCCAGCGCTTCGGCATGCAGATTTTTAACGACGGCTTAAAACAAACCTTGCGCCTTTCTTTCCATGAGTTTGAAGAACAACGCAGCGGGGAAACGCTGTCCGTCTTGCAGAAAGTGAAAACCGATACGGAAAGGTTCCTAAATGCGTTTATTAATGTGCTTTTTTCCTCGATTGTGGGAATGGGCTTTTTGATTTGGTATTCCGTTACGAAAAACTGGATGTTGGTGCCGGTGTTCTTCGTTGGCATCTTACTGTTGGGCTCATTGACGGGATTGTTGAGCAAAAAAATCAAAACCGTGCAACGCTCCATTAACAAGAAAACCAATCAAATGGCGGGCGTGATTACCGAGTCTTTGCGCAACATTGAGCTGGTAAAAAGCCTTGGGCTGACGTTCCCGGAAATACGGCGGTTGAAGATACAGACGCAACAGATTTATGACTTGGAGATGGACAAGACCAAGCGGGTCCGCACCCTTTCTTTTCTTCAGGGAACAACCTTGAACCTGCTCAAACAATCCATCTTGTTTATCCTCTTATGGTTGATTTTCCGCAACGAGTTGAGTACGGGGGAGCTCATTACCATGCAATTTATTTCGACGTCTATTTTCGGTCCCCTGCAAGATTTGGGAAATATCATTCTCAGCTATCGTGAGGTAGAAGCTTCCATCAATAACTTCGATCAGTTAATGCAAAAAAATATCGAATGCCGGCCTGAACAGCCAAAAGAAGTAGGTCCCTTAAAAAGCCTGTCTTTTCAGGAGGTTGTTTTTCGGCATAAAACCGCAGGGAAGAACGCGATCGACCAGATATCTTTTATGGTACATTCTGGGGAAACCATCGCCTTTGTAGGGCCTTCCGGATCGGGAAAATCTACCTTGATCAAATTATTGCTCGGCTTATACCAACCAGTTTCGGGTGCCATTCTTTTTAATGAACACCGTTCTACGGAGATTCGTTATAATGAGTTGCGCCGGCAAATAGGGTTTGTTTCACAGGATACGCAGCTTTTTGCGGGAACGATCAAGGAAAACTTGTTGTTTGTAAAGGGAACTGCCACAGACGAAGAAATCTTCGAAGCACTGCACAAGGCGTCGTGCACAAGCCTCTTGGCGCGGTCGGATAATGGAATAAATACCCTTTTAGGGGAAGGGGGCGTCAAATTATCGGGTGGGGAAAAGCAACGCATTTCCATTGCCCGTGCTTTATTGAGAAACCCGCGCTTGCTCATTTTTGATGAGGCTACTTCCGCGCTTGATTCATTGACAGAAGAGGACATTACAAACACCATTCGCGGTATTTCCTTCAGTAAGGAACAAATTTCCATCCTCATCGCGCACAGGCTTTCCACGATTATGCACGCCGACGTAATCTATGTACTTGAAAAAGGAAAAATTTCAGAGGCTGGTTCCCACGAGGAACTTTTGGAACAGAAGGGTTTGTATTATGCCATGTGGCGCCAACAAGTGGGGGAGCGGAAGTGAACATTATAGAAAGGGCTGTTTCAAATATAACTTGTTACATTTGAAACAGCCCCTTAGTATTCCGGCATTACATTTTCCGCTCAGGCACTGTCCACAGGTAAATGGTGGCGCCGTCAACGGTCTTGGTTTCATCGGGTTCCCAATCGCCCATATCGAAGGCGTGCGACACAATGCGCGTGCCGGGTTTCAAGGCCATGATCTTGGGCCGTAATTTCATGTTTACATCGGGTAGGAGGTACAGGGTAATCACCGAAGCGCCGCTTAAATCGGTGTTAAAGAGGTTGGCATTCTCGAAGCTTACTTTATCGCTTACCCCGGCCTGTTCGGCATTGGCATTGGCCTCAGCAATACGTTCGGGGTCGATGTCGAAGCCTTTGCCAGTGGCGCCATATTTTTTAGCGGCGGTTACAACAATTCGTCCGTCGCCGCAACCCAGGTCATACAAGACATCGCCTTTTTTTACCTTGGCCATGTCTAACATGGCGTCAACTACCGTTTGCCGGGTGGGCACATAGGGGACATCCAATTCGGGACGTGCCTGGGCCTGCGCAAATGCCGTGGCACAGAACAATACAAGCAGTGTGCCGGTGAGTTTTTTTAATGTTTTCATTTTATTTCGATTAGAGGTTAGTGACTTATGGATATGAGCAATTGGTTTGTAAATCGGTATTAATTAACAAGAACGTTCTTGCTTTGTTTTACTTGTTTTTTAGCGGTTTGCCCGGGGAAGATAAAAAGCAAAATGCCGCCCACAACCAGCACTCCTATGCCTACTGCGGCACCAATGCCGGTATACATAAGACTTGAATACAAAAGGTAGGCACTGCTGAGACAGAAAAACAGCGGCGTAATAGGGTACAGCGGCACGCGGAACGGCCGATGGGTGCCGGGTTCTTTTTTCCGCAATATAAATAAGGCTATCCCGACCAACAGGAAGAAAAACCAGAACACGGGGGCGGTGTATTCTAGGATGGTCTCGAAGCCACTTCTGGTAACCATACCCAGGCTAATCAATGCCAAGGCGATGCCTCCTTGTACCAAGAACGCGTTTATGGGGCCGGAGCTTTTAGTGTTCCATTTTCCAAGCGCCGAGAATAGGCCGAAATCCTTGCCTAGGGCATAATTCGTCCGGGCCCCGGTAAAGATGGTGGCATTGGCAGAGGTGAGTGCCGAGACGGCTACCATGACGCTGATCAGCCTTAAACCTGGGGTACCCCATACCTGCTCAATAAGATCCGATCCGGCAGCGGATGACGAAGCGAGCCCGGTATGTCCCAGTGTTCTAAGAAAGGCGATGTTTACCAACAGGTAAATCAGGGTAATGAGGACGAGGCTAATCAATAAGGCTTTGACCATGCGCTGGCGGCCGGGCTTGATTTCGGCGGAGATGTAAGCGGCTTCATTCCATCCGCCAAAGGTGAGCAGCACAAACACCATGGCCAAGCCGATGAAACTGCCTGCTGAATCGACGGGTGCTGCAAGGCTTTCTGGGGCGACTGCGGATGCAGGTGCAAAAAACAATCCGGCTACGACGATCATCAATACCCCCGCTACTTCCGCCAGGGTGAACAATTTTTGTGCTCCTGTGCCCATGCGGATGCCGGCAATGTTAATGCCTGTAAGTAAGACGACGAGCAGTGCGGCGTAAATGACCGGGGAAAACTGCCCCAAATGGTAGATCTGGCTTACATAATCACCGAAGATGTAAGCGAGTAAGGCAATGGAGCCGGTTTGTATGATGCTCATCCTCGCCCAAGCAAAAAGGAAAGCGATGCGCTTTCCATAGGCTTTCCCAAGAAAATGGTAATCCCCGCCCGCATTGGGAAAGGTTGTCGTGAGTTCGGCATAGCAAAGGGCTCCGATCAAGGAAACTGCGCCTCCCAGTACCCAAGCCAGTAAAAATAAGGTGTCGCTGTTTGTATTGGCAGCCACGAGCGAGGGGGTCCTGAAAATTCCGGCACCGATGACGATGCCCACAATAATGGCTATCGCGTCGGTCAGGCTTAATTGCTGTTTAGGGGCAGCCAAATGGCTTGTCTCTTTTTCCATCCACCTTAAGCTTAGGGGTTGATTTTACACAACGCCGTTTAAGCCATAATGTTCTGGACGATGGTGGATTGTGTGTATTTTGTTACAGTAAAGGATTTAAAGGGCGGCTTAGGTAACCTGCTATTTTGCTCGAGTTGAATCAAGCTTGGCCTTGGCCCGGTGTTTCATGGGCCCCGCAGCGGCTCTTGTCCCGTTTTCCATTCGAAGGTAATAAAGCACACGGTCGTCTTTCCAGTTTTTGTAGACCAGGTAGCCGTAAAAGTCTTTGTCAAGGTGGGTCACGTGGTTATGCGTGATGTCGTTATTGTGCCGTTTGAGGTATTCGATGTCCGGGACAAACGAGACTAAGCGGTGTACGATGTCGCCGTTGAATTTGTTTTTGGAAATGAGCAGCCGATCAAAGCTGGCTTTGAAAATTTCATGTTTCGACGCGATGTCTAGGGGTTTATCGGAGCGGGTAAAGGTCCGGGAAAACTTTTGGTCGTATTTTACGGGAAATTCCCATACCGACGATTGTTTGGTTTCAGAATAATATCCTTTATCAAGCAATACGTGTTTTCGGTTAAGGCCCTTTATGAAGGGAAAGCCCTGCCGGTTCGCTGCTGTTGACGATTGCATAGGTTTTTTATAGATCGCCGTATTGACCGTATCGCCTTCTCTTTCTTTCAGCGCTTGGAAGTATTCTTTGGCCATTTCCAGGCTGAACCCTTCACTGCCGTGAATTGACTGGTTGTCGGGGGCCGTTTGGAGGTCTTGTTGGCATCCTTGCAAGAGCAACAAAGCGAGCAAGAGGGGAATACTACTTATAAGGTATTGTTTCCTTTTCATAAGAACATGCTATAAGGCAATCACAATATAGTAATAATCCTTGTTTTCAAGAAAGGCAAGGGGCTTGTGTTAGGAAGTGCTAATAAAAACACCGTTCGACTGAATTATTATAGAAAACCCATTTATTTTTTTCCAAAACCCATCTATTTTTCTTTACTTTAAAAATCCTAAAACTAACCAATTAGTTAAATCCCCTTAAAATTTTAATTGCAATGGATGAAATAATCAATGTAGTCAATGGAATCGTATGGAGTAATGCGCTTATCGTGCTGTGTATAGGTGCGGGAATATACTTCTCTTTGGCAACCGGCTTTCTTCAAATTCGATACATCCCAGAGATGATCCGACTACTTTTCGACGGGAAATCCTCTGAAAAAGGAGTCAGCTCTTTTCAGGCATTCACCATCGCTATTTCCGGAAGGGTGGGAACAGGGAACATTGCGGGTGTTGCCATTGCAATTGCCATGGGAGGTCCGGGTGCTGTATTTTGGATGTGGTTAATTGCTTTTTTGGGAAGTGCTTCTGCTTTTATCGAGGCGGCACTCGGTCAACTATACAAGCAAGTAAAGGATGGCCAATACCGTGGGGGACCTGCATTCTACATCGAAAAAGGGCTGGGTATAAAATGGTATGCGATGTTGTTTGCCTTGGTAACCGTCCTGAGTACGGCCGTATTTTTACCGGGTGTTCAAAGTAACAGCATTGCCCTAAGTATGCAACATGCTTTTGATGTTCCTGTATCGTATACCGGCGGCGCGCTTGTGTTGTTGTTAGCGCTCATCATATTTGGAGGCGTTAAACGCATCGGTAAAGTGGCGGAGATCGTTGTGCCCTTTATGGCCGCGGCATACATTTTAATGGCCGTGGTGATCATTGGGCTCAATGTTCAGGAGGTGCCTGCGGTGCTGATGTTGATTTTCAAATCTGCGTTTCATCTCGAGCCGGCTACGGCGGGGGTATTCGGAATGGCCATCGCATGGGGCGTAAAACGGGGCATCTATTCAAACGAGGCTGGTCAGGGGACGGCTCCGCATGCTGCCGCTGCTGCTGAAGTAAGCCATCCGGCAAAACAGGGCTTGGTACAGGCTTTTTCTGTGTACGTTGATACTTGGTTCGTGTGCACGGCAACAGCGTTTATGATCCTCTTTACGGGGCAATATAACGTCGTCGATCCCCAGGGTGGCTTTATAATAGAGAACATACCGAATGTGTCGATCGGTCCGGAATACACGCAACACGCCGTGAGTAAACATTTCCCCACCCTAGGGAGTGGTTTTGTGGCAATTTCCTTGTTGTTTTTTGCGTTCACCACAATCATGGCCTATTATTACATCGCTGAAACCAATTTAAGTTATTTAGATAAAAAGAATAAACGCTGGCTCGTCTGGGTCTTGAGGATTCTCTTGTTGGCGGCCACTTTTTACGGGTCGGTCAAGACGGCAAAAGCCGCCTGGACCTTGGGTGACATCGGCGTGGGCCTGATGGCATGGCTGAATGTCATTGCCATATTATTGTTGAGGAAACCGGCGATGAAATTATGGAAAGATTACCAACGACAGCGAAAAGCAGGGAAGGATCCGGTATATAGGGCAGAGGAACACCCTGAAATAAAAAATACGACGGAGTGGTAAAGTTGGATGGGATATCGTCGTTTTTGTCGTCGTTTTTCGGTGCCGTCGCTTAGGGGTTTATCCTCGTGTTAATCGCCTATTGGGTTCTGGGCTGTCAAATGTTGTTTTCCGCCGACCATTTTCAGTAACAGGAACCCTATGATTCCCGATAAGAACGAAGCGGTGAGAATGGCGAATTTGGCAATTGCGATTAAATCGGCATCGACAAAAGACAGCAGGGCGATAAATATGGACATGGTAAAGCCGATTCCGGCCAACAGGCCTACCCCTATAATGTGCGTCCAGTTGGCGCCTTTGGGCAATTGGCATAGCTTGAATTTGACGGAAAGCCACGAGAGTAAAAATACCCCGACGGGTTTGCCGACCATCAAACCAAGTATTATCCCCATTCCAAGACTAGAGAAAAGACCTTCAACCATTCCATCTTCGATACGGATGTTGGTATTGGCCAATGCAAAAATAGGAATGATGAGAAAGTTTACAGGCTTGACCAAGGCATGTTCGAGTTTTTCTAAGGGAGACTCCGTGGAGTCGGGCGTAGTAGGTAAGGTGAGGGCGGTCAGCACACCGGCGATGGTTGCATGGATACCGGAATGGTGGATAAAATACCAAATAAATATACCGGGAATCATGTAAAAAGCAATGTTTTTTACCCCAAAACGGTTAAAGAGAACGAGCATAATTAATAAGGCGCCTGCATAAGCGAGGTAAATAAAATTCAATTCGGCTGAATAAAACAAGGCGATCACCAAGATGGCCAACAGGTCATCAACAATGGCCAATGCGGCCAAAAATATTTTCAAGGAAGCCGGAACCCGCTTTCCAAGCATCGTTATGACTGCAAGGGCAAAGGCAATGTCAGTGGCCATGGGTATTCCCCATCCGCTGGCGGTGGGTGTACCGGCGTTTAAAAACGTGTATATCCCGGCGGGTATCAATGCTCCGCCGATGGCGCAGATTATTGGGAGGGCAGCTTTTTGGGGGGAGGCGAGTTCGCCTTCAACCAGCTCTCGTTTGATTTCCAGGCCTACCAGAAGGAAGAAGATCGCCATCAGGCCGTCGTTGATCCATAAACCGACCGGATAGTTCAATTGGATAGAATTGGTGTTAAAACCGATCGGATGCTCAAGCAAGCTATTGAAGCCTGCTCCCAGCGGTGAGTTGGCGATCATCAACGAAACAAGAACGCATACAAAGAGAATGATCCCTCCCGCGGATTCGTGCTTTAAAAAGTCGGGGAATGCCCTTGGATTAATGGGTCGTTTCATCAAACAAAGATATAAAAACTTGTATCTTTACCATCTTAATCCTCATATGAAAGAACTGCACATAAAGAATATGGTATGTGATCGTTGCATCTTTGTGGTACGCGAAGAGTTAATGAAGCTTGGGCTGTCGCATGCCGAAGTGGGTATGGGTTATGTAAAACTTCAGAACGATATTGATGTCGAAACCAAGGCCGTCATTGCCGGAAAGCTGGGGATGCATGGTTTTGAATTGCTTGATACGAATAAATCGCGTTTGGTGGAACGCATGAAAAACAGCATTATCCGTAAGATCCATCACGAGGAGGAACTGGACCTTAAGGTGAACTGGTCGACCTACCTCGCCGGGGAGCTGCAGCAAGACTACCACAGCATCAGCGCGTTGTTTTCTTCGGTGGAAGGAATTACCCTTGAGCAATACATCATCCGGCAGAAGATAGAACGGGTAAAAGAACTGTTGTTTTATGGCGAGCTTACCCTAAGCGAAATCGCTTATAAGGTAGGGTACAGCAGTGTCCAACACCTTTCTTCGCAATTTAAGAAAGTCACCGGCGAAACGCCCAGCCAATACAAGCTGTCGAGGCAGTCCAAAAATCCCCGTAAATCCCTCGATTCCCTTTCCTAATTATATAAAATGGAAAGCAAGTATTGTAAGGATAAATGCTTTATTATGCCGATCTTTGCAGAGAAAAGGTAATCAAATAGTATGAAAGAGATTGATCCAGAAAGGGTTTCCCAAGGATACGCTTTATTGCATTCCAAATGTGTGCGTTGTCGCCAAGGGGATATGTTCAAACCCGGTTTTCTAAATCAACGGATGTATGAACGTTGTCCTTCGTGTGATTTGTTTTACGAGAGGCAGCCGGGCTATTTTTATGTGGCAATGTTTGTCAGCTATGCCCTATCAGTAGCTGAAATGGTAGCCTTGGGTATTGCAACTGCGGTTTTTTCCGGAGGTTCAAATAACGTATATCTCTACCTTGCCGTCATCTTCATCGGCGTCATCTTGCTGGCACCCTTTAATTTTCGCTTTTCCAGGGTATTGCACATGCATTTTCTCGACCCTAAATTGAGGTATAAGCCAGGATATTCGCTGCCTGTACCTAGAAAACAAGAAGGGCCCGTACCGCATTAACGGTAAACACCGCTAAATTATGGCATTTTCCGTGCCCTGATGCGCCCCCTCTAAACTTACCACATCGTATTTTTTCATGGTACGCAGCCATCATGATTGCGATTTCTCGATATTGGTACCCGCTATCCTTTCGTCTAAAACAATTGGAACAACTTGCGGCCGATAATGGCTTAGCCTATCCAAACATTTATAAACCTCCCTTGTTAAATAAGTAGGCATAAAATTAATGCATACCATATCTTTCTGGCAAGAGAAACCCCAAATCGAGCACCAACTTAATAGATAGGAGAGAGCGTCTGCTGAGGTCAATTTACCGCGAGGTCTACGTTTTATCACCATGCCAATACCCGAGGTTTGAAGCCATCGATAAATGGTTTAACCGTTCAAATAGTATATTTTAATCAATAATATCATGGCAAAAAAGGAAAAAACAAAACGGATGAATGCCAAGCAGGAAAACTTGGCGCCTCACAAGAAAAGCGATCAAGATGAATTCCTTACCACCAATCAAGGCCTTCGCATCAATGACAATCAAAATTCACTAAAAGCTGGGGAGCGGGGGCCTTCACTCTTGGAAGATTTTATTCTGCGTGAAAAGATTACTCATTTTGACCACGAACGGATCCCCGAACGTATTGTCCACGCAAGGGGATCTGCGGCCCACGGCATTTTTCAGGTTTATGAGCCAATGGCCAAGTACACCAAGGCCGGCTTTTTGCAAGACCCGAACAGGGAAACTCCGGTGTTTGTCCGCTTCTCTACGGTGGCGGGTTCCAAAGGTTCGACAGACTTGGCAAGGGATGTGCGGGGGTTTGCGGTGAAGTTCTATACGCAAGAAGGAATATTTGATCTTGTTGGAAATAACATGCCGGTGTTTTTCATTCAGGATGCGATGAAGTTTCCCGACTTGGTGCACGCGGTAAAACCGGAACCGCATAATGAAATACCCCAAGCGGCATCGGCACACGATACATTTTGGGATTTCATCTCTTTGATGCCCGAATCAACCCACGTTATTATGTGGCTGATGTCTGACAGGGCGATCCCTAGAAGCCTGAGAATGATGGAAGGTTTTGGTATTCATACCTTTCGTTTTATTAACGAAAAAGGGAAATCTACCTTCGTGAAATTTCATTGGAAGCCTTTATTAGGTGTACATTCGGTAGCCTGGGATGAGGCACAAAAGATTTCAGGGAATGATCCGGATTTTCACCGGCGGGATTTATGGGAAGCCATCGAAAGCGGTGATTTCCCGGCATGGGAACTAGGCCTGCAGTTGGTGCCTGAAGAAGATGAACATAAGTATCCTTTCGATTTGCTGGATCCTACCAAAATTATTCCCGAAGAGATGGTTCCGGTAATCCGTATTGGTAAAATGACGCTAAACAGAAATCCCGACAACTTTTTCGCGGAGACCGAACAAGTGGCCTTCCATCCGGGACACCTGGTTCCTGGAATTGATTTTACCAACGATCCCTTGTTGCAAGGCAGGTTGTTTTCGTATACCGATACACAGCTTAGCCGTTTAGGTAGTCCTAATTTCCACGAAATACCCATTAACCGCCCCATTTCTCCAGTACATAACAACCAGCGGGACGGCCACATGAGGCAAACCATTAACAAGGGAACGACGAGTTATCAACCCAACAGTATAGGCGGTGGCTGCCCTTATCAGGCCATGATTGCTGAAGGTGGCTTTTCTTCCTATCCTGAAAAGATCGAAGCGCATAAGGTCAGGGATCGGAGTGCCAGTTTTAGCGATCACTTCAGTCAGGCTACCTTGTTTTATCAGAGTCAATCGCCGGCAGAGCAACAGCATATCATTGACGCGTTCAGCTTTGAGCTGGGAAAAGTAAATTATCCGGACATTCGCAGCCGCATGGTGGGTATCCTCACCCAGGTGGATCAATCTTTGGCAAAGAAGGTGGCACAGAACCTAGGTATACCCGTTCCAAAAAGCCCTGAAAAGCCAATAAACCAAGGCATCCCAGCCGATGCTGACAAAACGAAATATGAACCAAAGAAAGTAAAACCTGTGATCGGAAGATCACCTGCCTTAAGCATGAAAGATACGATCAAGAATACGATCGCGACCCGGAAAATTGCCTGCTTGCTTGCCGAAGGTGTGGATGACGCTTCATTCAATACCATGAAATCGGCATTGGAAAAAGCGGGGGCTAGGGTAGAGGTGATTGCTCCGGCGTTGGGGATCGTCCATACCCGTTCGGGTAAGGCGGTGACGGCACAGCATAGTTTCTTGAGCGCGGCATCCGTGTTGTTTGATGCTGTCTTTATTCCCGATGGTGAAAAAAGCATCGAAGCGTTGAAACAGGAACCCGACGCAATCCATTTTGTGAACGAAGCTTATCGGCATTGCAAAGCCATTGCGGTGGCCAAGGGCGCCACCGGCTTTATTGACAAAACCTATTTAACTACCGGAAAAGAAGCCGGGGACCTCGGGGTGATCTACGGCGGACAACACGCTGATATTGCTTCGGCATTTAGTAAGGCCATTGCCCAACACCGGTTCTGGGATCGGGAAACGGCAAGGAAAGTGCCGGCTTGAGGGTTTTGGGTTTTCAGCTGTCAGTTATAAGCTTTCAGCATCAGCCATTTGCGTCATTACGTTTCCCGCAATGACCGCGTCAATTAGGTTATTGCTAACAACCACAATTACCGGCTATTCTTGACAGCTATCCAATAAGCTGACTAACATAACATTATGGATTATTTATTGAAAACTAAAAAAATAGTTTGCAAACTAAATTATTAGTTGTATCTTTGGGTCAAAGAGATTAAAGAAATGGAAATTAGAGAACTAACCAACGCGGAAGAGGAGATCATGCAGAAGCTATGGACCTTGGGAAAAGCTTTTGTCAAGGACATTATGGAAGAATTGCCGGAACCCAAGCCTGCGTACAATACGGTATCGACCATTGTAAGGATTTTGGAAAGCAAAGGTTTTGTGGGACACGAAGCCTTTGGCAAAAGTCATCGTTATTATCCCTTGATCAGCAAAGACGCCTACAGGAATTTTGCCACGGGTAAATTAGTCTCTTCTTATTTTGACAATTCAGCCCGGAACATGGTTTCATTTTTCTTGGAGGAAAATAAGTTGAACCTCAAGGAAGCCGATGAAATCCTTCGGATAATAGAGAAAGCAAAATCGAGTAAAAAATAAATCTTTTCGCCATGCAATATCTTCTATTGGTCAATGTATACTTGACAATCTTTTACGGGTTCTATTGGATCTTTTTGAAGAATGAAACGTTCTTCAAGTTGAACCGGTGGTATTTTTTAGGGAGTACGGGCTTATCTTTTGGCCTGCCTCTCGCGGAGCTTGGTGCCGTGTTTTCACAACCCTTTACCGAACTGCTTGGCGGGGAAGACTTGGCAATGTTCTTTCTTCCCGCCGTGAATGTTACCAACGACCCCGCGCGTGGGGTGCCGGTTTTATTTACGGTATACCTCGTGGGATGCTTGGTGCTTTTGGCTTCGTTTATTAATCGGATTGTACGCGTTAAGAAAAGGTTAATGAGCCCGACTTCGGGAGATGCTTATTCGTTTTTCAAGCTGATCCGTGTCGACCCCCAATTGGAAGGCTATGAAAAAATTGTATCGCATGAGCAAATCCATGTCAAACAGCTGCACAGTTGGGATATCCTCCTTTTTGAATTCGTCAAAATCGTCAATTGGTTCAACCCGATTGTTTACCTGTTGGTGCGGTCGGTGAAATTGACCCATGAATACATCGCCGATGAACAATTTGTACGCGCCGAGCATGAGCGGCTGGATTATGCCAACCTCTTGGTGAGCCGAGCGTTTAACACGCCCAACATAGTGTTGGGGAATCATTTTTTTAATCAATCTTTTCTTAAAAATCGTATTGTTATGTTATTTAAAACCAAATCAAAGAAGTCCATACTAGCGCGGTTTTCTTTACTGATCCCCATTGTCTGGATGGTAGTTGCCTGCCAGTCTGAAACCACTGAACCTCAAGAGTCATTGTCATTGGATGAAGTTGTTGTAACACCGTACGAAGCAGTGGATGTTCAGCCGGAACCCCATGGAGGCATGCGGACATTCCTGGACTACATTGGTCAAAATTATACCTATCCACAAGCGGCGGTTGATGCCGGGGTGGAAGGAAGGGTGGTGCTTACCTTTGTTGTCGATGACAAGGGGAACATAACCAACGTTCAAAGCGTTAGGGACTTGGGCTATGGTACTGCGGAGGAAGCCATTCGGGTGCTTGAGGCTAGTTCGCCTTGGAAACCGGGCCGTGTAAAGGATAAAGCGGTTAGGGTGCAATACACTTTGCCTATTACGTTGAAAAAGACGACTGCCGCCAGTATACCGCCGCCACCACCCGTTGAGCCCCGCTAAGATTCCTTTTTGTACTTACTTATGGCCCTGCAGCTTAAGAGAGCTTGTCTCAGGTTCGCAGCCTTTCGTTCATTGCGAGGAGGAAGACAAGCTTTTATTCTTTAACCTGTAGTATTGCAGGACCAGTATACTGCCAGGTATTATTCTTACCTCGTTTTGCTTGTCCCCAGACCGGAACTTCGAGGGTATCGCCAGGTGCCAGCAACCGGATTTCAAAGGCATCGTCCTTTTTAAAGGTCGTTTGAGCCTTTTCATCAAGAATTATTTTCGTATTCTTCGTGGTTAGATTTGTGATCAGGGCTTGTTGCCCGGTACCCTGGCCCACAAACCGAAAGCCGTTGTACCCACCGTTGTAGTTAGGCTGGTTGGCTGCCCGTCCGCCCATACCGGTTTTAGCGTCGTAGTTAAAGGTAAAGGGACGGACATGGGGGAAAGGCGCACCCGTAGTAATGCTGTGCGTTTTGACATCATAAGCTTGCACCGTACCAATGGCGTGGACATTGCTCGACGCTTCCATGACCAGCCAACTGTTCTGGCCAGCCGCACGGCTGCTGTCGACCCGCAAAACGAAGGGGCGCGCAAGACCGGATCTTGTGACTCTTACAATGCTGCCGGCAAGGTGTTGGGTTTGATCGTATGGTGCATTCACCAAAATACGCAAAGGCTGGTTTTCTACGGCTACTACCTTTAAGGGTTTTGGGAACAGGGGTTTAACCGTGAACGTAAACTCTCCTCTATGGATGGAACCTGCACCTGTTAAGGAGGCCGTGATTACTTTTCCCTCGGCGTTTAAGCCCAAGAAGCCTTCTTCACCGGAGAAGGAAAGTCCGGTATCGAAGCTTGCATCCGATGCGGATTCGTTGGAGGCCATGTAGAGGTGTTCGCGTATGGGCGATTGTACAGATTCACGGGGTATAAGACGTAAGGCAAATGCCTCTTGTGCCTTTTCTTTGGGTAGGATTTGTTCTACTTTTGCCAATTTGTTTTCACCAGAGGTAGGAAGGATAACCGATGTAAAACGCACGGTTTCAGAAACGGGTACGCGAAGGTGGGAGAGGGCGTAGGTGGACGCAATATCGGTGCGGGGTTGTGGTCCTTTCGCGGTAATCAATTCAGCCGAAGGCGGGGCAAAATGGGATACGTATAATTCGTGCTTCGTGCCATCGGTAGCCGACCATTTCAGGTGTGCGGGACCTTCCAAGCGGTAGAAACTCGGTCGGCTCAAAAAGCCAAACCCGTCTCCGGGCGGCGCGTAATAGAAGGGTTTGCCGGCGAATGAATTGACTCGGCCATTCGGGTCCATTTCGGCTGAATAATCCGCATCGGTACTTAAAACCGAACCCTTACGGGTTTCTTTTAATGTCGCTTTCGAGTCCGGAAGGACCTCGAAGTCGCCTTTCATAATGCCGTGCAGGCTGTAATCGTATTCTTTGCCGCCACGTGCCCAAAAGTTGTCGATGATGTAGCTTTCTTCATCGGATAGGTCAATGAGCGCGATCCGCCGTTTGTATTCCTGGACATGCTGTTCCGCATAGGCTTGCGGATTGTTTACCGCGGCTGAGCGGAGGACTTCGCCCTCCGTCAGGGTGAGCAGGTCGCCGCCCGCAGCCGGCCAACGCAACTGGTTGCGACGGTTTACCACCAACAAGTTATGGGCAACCGTGGAGCTGGTGAAACCGAAACGGAAATGGGTGTTGTAATAGCCGGGATCGAAAGAGAATTCGCGTCCCTTGGCATAAAATGCCAGTCCGAGCTCATCTGCCTGGCCATGATTCAACGTGGGACCGAAACGCATTAAGGCCGCTCTTTCTTTTTCTTTCTTGCCTGAACGTAGGATCAGTGTTCCGTAATCAAAGAACAAGGTGCTGCGTGTAGGCGGACTTGCCGTGGCTGCTGCTTTCGCTTGTTGAACGAAGGCATCCCATCCGGTCAGGGAAAACAGGTCGGCGCCCGTAAACGCAAAGTCGGCAGGCCGATCCTTGAGCATATTTCCTCCCGCCTGCAAGGCAGCATCGCGCAGCTCTTTTTTCGTGCTGTATTGGTAAAATTCGTAGGCTGCCATCAGGGTTCCTTTGTCAAATACACGACCGTCATCGATAATTGCCCGATCGGGGCCCGCGTCTCCAAACAAGGGTAAGCGGCCCGCTACTTGTACGCCGGTAAAGAAGTCGAGCGCAAACAAGGCAAAGCGTGAATCGTCGTAGGCTCCATAGCCTGTGGGGTATTCCGGTAAGCGCATCCGTTTGAGAAAATGTGCTGTAGAGAGCAACAGTGCCCGCGTATGGCTGGCATAAGACGTTCCGGTTTCAAAATAACGGCCGTTGACATCAATGGTATTGCTGAGGGCATATTTAAAACCTAAGGGACCGTTCAGCGCCCAATCTACCCATTCGGGGATTCCCAGTAAAGCTCCTACGATGAGGGGAGCGCGGTTATAGTCGATGTTGCCGTTATTCAATTCATAGCTTGCTCCCTTTCCTGCTTTTGTCATGCGCAGGCAGTAATCAGCGCCGTTCATCAGCATGTTTAATTCGATATTCTCCACGATGCTGTACTGCGGATTGGAGGGGGAGGTTTTCTTAGCATAGGGGCTGGTGGACAGTACTTCGGCAAAGTAAATGTAGTTCATCAGGGCACGGGCGGCTTGGTAATACGGCCGATCCAGCCTTCCGCCATCGGGCTTTCCCGGCGCGTTGTGCGGGTAATCGATCGGACCTTCATAAGCCCGTGGATAAATGGTGGCGATGGCATCTAATATCCATAGGGCACGTTCGGCATAAGCTTCCTTGCCGGTCAGCAGGTAGGCATTGGTCAACGCGGGCAGATCGATGGTTTCCAATTGGTGGATCGTCATGCCGTTGGCGAGTGCCACAAAATAATAAGTGCTGCTGTCTTTTGGATCGGTCCAGCCCAAGCCTGGGTCCGGGTGCGCGGCATTGGGGTAAATTGTCCCATTGGTCGCTTCGACATGCCTTGGATCTTTCCAGCCCCGCCATTTCATCTTTTTATGTTCGACCGGATCCAGGTCGAGGCCCAATCCGTAGGTATAGATCGAACCCCACGCCGGAATGATCGTTCTTATGAAAGTATAATCGCGGTCGAGCCATGTATCGGCAATTTCTAAATAGTTCCCTTTCACGGCTTTAGCCCAGTCTTCCGTTTCCGCAAGGCGACGTGCGTTGTTAATTTCTTCTTTATTGATAAAGAGGAAGGGCCGCTCGGGTACCCCTACACGTGGTATTGTTTCAAATTCACTCGCGGCTTTCACGGCTGGATCCTTAGGAGATGTTGTTTGAGCGCTTGCTAGAAAGGAATAAGCAAGCAATATAGTAGCCAGGTACGTTTTAAATAGCCTATTAGTAAACCTCATGACGTCAATATGTATAGTTTGATCGTAAATATATAATAATTTTCAGACAATAGGTCTAATGACTGAATCGGGGTCTTTTTGGAATGAATGAGATAAAGAATGAAAAGGGGCTTATACAAAAAACGCACGGCTTTGGAAGGGGCCGTGCGTTTTGAAAGATTGCGGTGAGTTAAAGCTTGCTCACATACTGATCTATGTACTGTGCACGCTTTCTGAGGAATGTCTTCATGTCGGCCTTATATTGAGGCAGGTTATTCACACCTACCTTCCACAGCTCATAATCTTTAGGCTGGGAAAGACGGATCTTGGCGGCATACTCTTCGATATAGTTCATAAGCGCATCGAAATGTTTGCTCCGATATGTATCCCATTGTTGTCTGTACAATGCCCTAACTTCCGGATCTTTCAACAAAGTTGTAAAAAAGACTGCGGCCTTCCGGGGATCCTCCGGCCGGAAAAGGGGGATATCGATGTGATTGAAGTAGATACGGCTGTTTTCATCCATGCCAAAACCCCAGTCAAAGTCCCAGAGAGGTCCCATGGTATATTTTCCGCCTTTGGCCTTGTGCAGGTAGACGCTTTTGGGATGATTGATCTCAAAGTTGACGGAAAGGTCGTTGACGATCATGTAATTGACCAATTGTTTTTTATCGAACAGTTCTCCATATCCATTATTTGGAAAAGAAGGGGATGCTATTAAATTGAGCAGGGTCTCGAATTCATCTTTGATTGCATTAAACTGTTCGTCGGATTCGATGTCCGGGCTTTTGATCATGACTGGAAGTTCAAAGGCTGTTGAGATAAATTGAAAGTCTTCGTCGTAGTTGACATCCATTTCAATCAGCACCCCATCATCCCCGACGTTTACCCGGCTGTCTTTTACCTCAATTTGCTGTGTTAAGTTATAATTGCCCTGATATTCTCCATTGATGGTAAGGTCGACCGGAATAATGGTGTTGGTATAGGGAAGGCCGAGTTGCTGGCCGATCTTCATGGCCACCGCATTGGTCATCAATGTATAATCTTGATAATTGGCCAATAAAACCCAGTCTTTGGCAGCGGGGAGGCCCAATATGCTGGCTTTCTCATCTAATTTTAGCCGGTACGGTTTTTTAGGTTTTCCCCAGGTGCTGTTTCCCCGCCCTTTGATCCGTGTTTCGGTCACCGCTAAGTCTGGAAATTTTTCCATTCCCTCAATTTTGACTTCCGCGTTTAAGTAAACATCTTTCTCCGTTACCCAATTGCCATCTTCAATGTCGATGTAAATATGTGGGATCACCGCCTCGATCGCTTCATTTAATTCGGCTTTTTCGATAATTTCGGGTATGAGCTCTTCTTTTGGCTGTTTAGAACAGGAACTTAGTATACAAGCCAGGCTAACAGCCATAAGCCAAAGAGGCTTTGCATAGATATGGAAACTTTTGGTCATTTTGTGTTGTTTTAACATGTTTTTGTTTGCGTGTTAATGATAATATATGGTGTGAGTGTTTGATACTCCAACTTTTATTTATGTGAATAAGTACAGAGTGTTTGGATCTTTTCTAGTAAATTTTCGTTTTGGAAGGGTTTGGTAAACCATGCATCGAATAATTTGCTATCAGAATTTTCAGGTGCATCAAAACCGGTTATGGCTATGATTGGAACATTGGCTTTATGGGGGTCGGCCAGGTTACGGATTTCCTTTGCAAATTCATAACCGTTCATACCGGGCATGGAAATGTCGGTGATGATTTGATCAAAATCGTCCTTGACGAATGTTTCCAATGCTTCTTTACCATTGGACGCATGTATCAGTACATATCCTTGGTCTTTGAGTAGGATCTCCAATAAACGGCTATTCAGTTTATCGTTTTCTACCACCAGGATTTTGCAATCAGAACGATTAAGAGGTTCATCTTCTATAAGCTTATCAGGTGTAATATAGCAATCGTAAGGGAGTTGGATATGGAACGTCGTTCCCTTGTTTATGGCACTTTTGACCTCGATTTGTCCTTGGTGCATATCGACAATCTTCTTTACGACACTAAGCCCCAAGCCTGTACTCCCTTCCTTGATTTCAATGGTATGGTTTTGCTCAGAAAAGGCATCAAAAATGAAGGGTAATTTCTTTTCATCGATACCAATGCCGTCATCTTGGATGAAGAGGTGAAGAATACCCTTAATCGTATCTTTCGGCACAAAGTTAATCCGTACCTGAATACCTCCCTTATGGGTATATTTCACAGCATTACTTACCACATTTGTCAAGAGCTGCCGGAAATAGAAAGGATCGCCATACAATGGTTGATCGGCCGAAGGATCGATATCGGTTTCTAAGGAGAGCTTTTTTCTTTTTGTCTGAATGAGCATTCCCGAGGCTACTTCCTGGACAATAGTTGTGGGGTTAAAGGGGGAGTGCATCAGTTTAAATTTCCCCTTTTCAATTTTTGTAATATCCAAAATATTGTTTACGATGGAGAGCAAGGTGTTGGAAGACAGTTTAATGGCATGGATAATCTCGGTTTGTTCTCCCTTTTTTTGTCTCGATAGCTCGTCGGAATAAGCGTGGATATTTTGTAAAGGTGTCCTGATTTCATGTGAAAGCAAGGCGATGAAATCACTTTTATATTGTGCATATTCCTTTGCCCTTTTTGTGGCTTGCTGGAGTACCCTTCCATTATGGAAAAGCTTAAGCAAGATGACGAGAATCACGAATGTCAGCAATAAACTGAATAATAAGATATATAAGCTGGCATCTTGTAGCTGATCGATAAACAGGTTAGCATTGTCACTTAGTTGTTGTTGCCGCGTATCGCGCAGGTTTTGTTCATCCACTTTTAAACGCTGCAATATGTTCTGCAGCTCTTCAAAGAGTGTTCGGTTTGCATTGAGTAGTTGTAGCTCTTTTTTCGACAAATTGAGTTTGGAGAGTGGGTTTTCTGTAGATGCCATCTGAACCCGTTCTATTGTTCTTATTTTAACCGTGTCGACAATGATCGGCTGGGTTTTGTATATGGTAACGTTTTTGACCGATTCCTCTTTTGGCTCGTTCCGGATAGCTGCACCTATACGTTGAAAGAGATTCTTTTTTTGCCGTCGGGTAACCACTTGCTCTTCGACGACTTTTTTCTCGGCGACTGTTTGGGGTGGTAACGACTGCGGCGTTTGGTGTACAACCTGTTCTTCTGTTACGGTTTTTATAACGGGTACATATAGGTTGAGCCGGATGAGGGAGTCGGCTAACAATTTTGCATGGATAAATGCTTCTGTCCTCTTCCGTTTGTCTTCGACCAAGACACTGAGTATTTCCTTTTTTTCATTGCTTATTGAATCAAGCAGATGGGATACGGTACTCAATTGTATACTATAGAAATCCCGAGCCTCCGGTGATTTGGTCAAGATATATTCTCTTGAATTGTTTTCCGCTTTGTATAAAAGCTGGATTGCTTCGTCAAGTTTATCGATCTCGTACTTATTGTTCCGGAAATCCTTAACAGTCTGTACCAGTTCTGCTGAATGTTTATTGCTTAGAAAAAACAACGTTGAGATGAGACCAAGGGCGATAACCAGGAAGACTGCCGCCAGGAAACCGTAATTTGATTTTTTTATACTCTCATTTTCCATGGTGTCACATATTAGAAGTTTCTATAGAAGGCTAAGTAGATATCATATTGATTGAGGTAACGGCTGTCAGCAATTTTCTGGTTGTTCCATGCCCCCGTAAGGGAAGCCTCATAATTGTTGCCGAACGATTTTTTAAATCCGATGGCGATGGATTTTGAAATAAAACTGCTGAAGCTATTGTATTGAAAATTACGGCTTCGGTCATCTGGAGATGTACCGGTTGCGACAATAAGGCTTGCATAATCCAATTGATCGTTTAAATAATATCGGCCGGTTAGTCGATAAGATTGATGCAGTTTATCTTCATCGAGTGTAAAATAGCCCCTGAGGTTCAGCCAGAAATTGCCGGCATATTTACCGGCCGACCAAGTTGCGGAGTGCATGTTTAATTTTTCGGCGCGGAGAAAACGATAACCCAGCTCACCTTCCCAGCCTTGCTTAAAGTTCCGGTACAAGGAATACCCAGCTTTCAGCTCGGGAAATACCAGGCTATTGGAAGCACTTAAAGATGCAAATGAATAATATTTTTGGGAATGCACTAAATAAGACTCAAGTTCGGCCTGTATGCCATTTCCCGCTTGTCGGTCTGCATAGTTCAAGCGCCCAATCAGGCTTGTCTTATTTTCAAAACGCCGTAAATATTCCAGTGAGACGATGGCAGAACTTTTCGTGCCGTTGTCATAAAAACTTTGTAAGTGGAGCAAGCCGATTTGATTCCGTAACGAGTCAGACGGTTTTTGTGCCCATGTCATATGGCTACCGAAGAGACTGATTGCCCCGATGAGCCCTATTGTGATATATTTACTCATGAATTTGCTTCTTTTTGTATACCGGAATTTCCATGTTTGCATAGTTCGGACCGGGCACCGGTATTGCCTCCGCCTCAATTTGTTTTTTTGCAGCACCTTTTCGTTCCATATCTCCCCAATTTTGTTTTTTGCCAAACAATTGGAATAGGTATCCTTTAATGGCGCTAAATAAAAGTAGTGGATGGTATAAGAAGGGTTCCAATAAGCTTTTCGCGGCTAAGGCAACCACTTCTTTCCAGCTCCTGTAATGCCTGAATATCAGTTGGTCCCATAATATCGAGGTAACAGTAATAAAAACCGAAAAACAATATACGAATAATAGAAGAATGATTGCAAAATGCCAATTGATTTGATGGGTTACCACAATGTAGACGTAATAGATAATACCGATAGTTTCAATAATCGGGGCCAGTAATTCGAAGAAAAGATTATATGGAAACACAACCATTCCCAATCGTTTGTATTTTGGATTAAATATGATTTTTGCATGGGATGCAAAGAGCTGCCAGAGTCCGCGTGCCCAACGTACACGTTGTCTGACAAGTACTTTCAGTCGGGTCGGCCCTTCCGTCCAACAGAGCGTTTGGGGGATATAGCGTATGGCGTAATCTTGGTTTGTATCACACATATACTTACTCATTCGTACTATGATATCCATATCTTCTGCAAAAGACCCGCTATTATATCCGCCCGCTTTGATGGCTATCCTTTTATTAAAAAGGCCAAGGGCACCCGACACATTGGGTACCGCATTCATACCCGACCATCCTAACTTGCCCATGGAAAAAGACCGCGTGTATTCTATTTCCTGAAAGCTGGCCAATAGTTGCTTTGGTGGCCGTATGCGGTTAATCATGCCATCATCGATATCGCAGGAGTTCGAAATGCGTAAACTGGCACCTACGGCGATTACTGTCTTACGTTCTTCCAGAATAGGTTGAATCAATTTGATCAGCGTATCATTGTCTAAAATACAATCAACGTCGGTATTTAAAAAATAGGGGTGATGGGCTGCATTGATTCCTGCATTTACCGCATCGGCTTTGCACCCGCCATTTTCTTTGTCAACGACAATCAATTGTGAATAAGCCTTTTTGCTAGACCGATATATCGTTCTAACCGGTTTTGTGGATAAAGTAGGGATGTAAGTGTAGTTTGTTTGGACCAATGCGAATTCTTCTATTAATAGAGACAGGGTATCATCAGTACTCCCGTCGTTTACTACGATTACCTCAAATTTTGGATAGTTGAAGGTCAGCAAGGATCGTACATTGGAAATAATATTCGCTGATTCATTGTATGCGGGAGCGATCACTGATATACCCGCAGCGACGGGGGAGGTTAACAAGGTGTTATAATCCCGGAAGCGGTTTAAAAACTTATTCCTATTGATGACAATTCTCGACATCCCTGTCAATAGCGCATACAAAGTAAATAGCGCAATACAATAGATGAAAACACTATGCTCGTAGAACTGAACGAGGTAGGAGTAAAAAGTTTCTTTCATTAGTATTTGATATTAGTATTGGCTACATGATCCAAAATAATCCGGTCGGCTGCTTGCCCCTGCTTGTAAAGTACATCATATACCCGTTTACCCAATGCATCGTGCTTGATGATAGATTTTGCGGCATGTTTCCGCAGTAAAACGGAAGGTTCGTGATCAAAAATACTTTTCAATAAATTGAGGTAATCTCCACTTCCAGTACGGCCCAATGCTTTAATGATCTCTATTTTGACTGCTTCAACCTCATTGTCATATAATTTAACCATTGCCGCTTCGCATTCCGGTTGGTGTAATTTGCCAAGTGCATTTATCACTTCAGCTCTAAGGGTTACATCAGTTGTTTTTAACATCTTGATAAGGATTGGTACGCTGTCGTATTGCTGAAAATATACCGTAAGCTTCAGACAAAGCGATATCAATGAGGGGTCACTTTTGTCATGTATCCAATGAGCAAATTTGGGTATCTTATTATAATTCATTTCCGAAATCACCTTGAATAACTCGAGTTGTTCCCATTGGCTGAGGGGCTCATTTAATTCATCAAATACCTGAAAAGGATTTTGCTCGGAAAGGGTCAATATGCACCGGCGTGCCATTTCCCGTACCTGTATCTGTTTATGTTTTTTTAAGACCGTGAATAGGAGTGGATCTACGGGTACCTGCATGTCCAATAGCTCTTTTAAGGCAAGGACGAGAGTTTCTTTCCTGTTGCTCTTGAGGCCGCTTAAGGCATCGCGTTGCAAATCAAAATCTTTGTACAGGCTGACCAGGCGCCTGCCGACAGAACCTGAAAACAATGTTTTATAATGTAAAATATAACCCACTAGCAACCTGCGTACCTTTTTTGACTGTAAATATTCTTTTTCCGCTAAGGCAATTGTTTGCGCATTTTCCGCTGTTCTTTCCGGGTGGAAGTCGAAAACCAATTGTGTAAAAAGCTTGAGAAAGATGGGCTCATATTTCTCGGTTAATTGAGCGTTTTTATATCCCAACCAACGGGTAGAGGCCATTCCGATGCTCGTGAACATCAATCCGATAAGACAAAGGATGATGACAACAAGCGCTATTTGTATAAATAGTGGGAATTGAAAAAACTGGGTCATTTAACGGTTAATAAGTCGGTTAATACGGGAAAGCAATTCGCTTGGTGTGAAAGGTTTGGTAATGTAATCGTCGGCACCGATGTGAAAACCTTCGATGATTGATTCTTCCGAATGGGAAGACGAAACAATGATGACCGGTGTCTGTGGCTGCTGCTCTTTTACCTTTTCAATGATTTCCATACCACTGGCGTAAGGCAACATTAAATCGGTAATTACTAAGTCAAACTGATTATCGTGTACCTGTTGAAGGGCCTCTTTCCCGTCTTTTGATAAGGATACCCGGTATCCTTTAGCCGACAAGATTGCTTCCATGGTCTTCAAAAGAAGCAAGTCGTTTTCTATTAGAAGTATGGTTTTCATCCCCTATAATTTATTATTACGTTAATTTTTTAAGGTGTCTTAATTGCCAACAAATATGGGAAGAGGGGATTCAGTTGCCAGTAATGCAATCGTGATTTCAAACTCGTAATAATCGTATCTTCGAGTCGTATTTACTGGTAAGGTTTGTCGTTATTTTACTACAAGAACGGTTAATGCTCTTGGTACATCCGTAACAGCTCAATGAGTTCCGGAAGCGACCGGGTTTTGGTCTTTTTATAGATGCGTGTTTTATAGGTGCTGACGGTGGAAATATGTATGTGGAGTTTTTCCGCTATTTCTTTAACGGAACAACCATTGACCATAAGGTTCGCGATGTCTGCTTCTCGGTTGGAAAGCAAGGTTAATGGATTTTGGAAAGGGTTTTCTTTTTTTATGGTGTTTCTCACTAACATATTTTTCACCTCACTGCTCAAATAAGTACCTGTTTCCATAATGGTATAGATGGCCTTTTCCACTTCTGCTTCTGGCGCAAGCTTGTTTAGAAAACCATCGGCGCCTTGCTGCATCAGGCGAATGGCGTATAGTTGGTCGTCAAGAGAAGAGAATACCAGTACTTTGACCTGCGGCAGTTTCCTTTTTATAAACTCAATGGTCGTCTGGAAATGGCCATTCGGCATATTGATGTCAAGTATGATCAAATCAAAAGAATTTGCTTTTACCAGCTCGATTACACCTTTATAATCGCCGGTTGACATAATGTTGGCCTGGGGCCTAATCCCTTTAATTAACAAGGACATCCCCATCCGGACAATTCCGTGATCATCTGCTACGAGTACATTCATTTCCATACAACGCTTGCTACAGGCTTTGATACCGATCTGAAATCGGCATAGCTAGTCAAATATACAATTTTTAGACATACGCCCCTAAAGGCGATCGGGTAAGGTGACCAAGACTTCCGTGCCTTCCTCGAGGGTAGACCTTATTTTCATGCGGCCCCCAAGTAAAGACAAGGCTTCTTTAGCCAGGCTCAAGCCTACGCCTGCGCCCAATTCATCGTCCGTTCCTAAATAAGGTGCATGGTTTAATAAAAAGATAGCATTCAACGTGCGACTATCCATCCCTATTCCCCAGTCCTGTACCTTGATTTGTATGTCTCCCTCGCCGGTCTTCCCGATCTCCATATTGATTTTTCCACCTGCATGGGAAAACTTAATGGCATTATCGACAATTTTGACCAATACACTATTTAATACATGAGGGTTTACTGTCAGCTTCAAAGGCTCGGGAACGGAGGAGGAGAAGGTAATCTTCTTCTGGCTAAGATAATCCTTGAAAAAAGTTTTTAAAGATTCGCAAAGCTCAGCGGCTGGCCACTCCCAGTCTTCTTTCTCGGTAGCGGCCCAATGTAATTTCGTTGCTTTAAGGGTGTCATCAAGAAGGCTTAATCCTTTTTCCGCCGATTTCTTTAATTCGGGTAAGATCTCCTTTACAATATCTTCTGATATTTTTCCCGTTGCCATAGCGTCTACAAACCAGATGGTATTGGAGAAGAAGCCCTTGAAATCATGGGCGAGTAGCGAAAGCCACAATGATTTATTGCTGTTGATCTCCTCTAAATTAGCGACCTGTTCTTCCAGTTGTTTGATTCGATCTTGCGTAGTTTGTTCTGTATTCATTTCTTTTAGTTTATCGTATCCATACTTCATCGCATGCGATCATGCTTTTTTTTGTGGGGTGATATCGCCATGAAGGCAAGCGATCAAAAGGGAGAGCAACAATGCGGATGTACCGTATTGGTTCTTTTGTGCCTTCGAATGAAAATACCGCCCGATCAATGGAATAGTTTTCGATGGGTGGCCGACTTTCCTTATCTCCAATAGGCGTAAAGTTTTTTCCATCTGTTGATCCCGCTATGGTTACTTTCTGTGGGGCAAAAATCCAATGACGGGGGTCGGTCAAGAAAGTGAGTTCGATCTGCTGTACGGCTTGACTTTTCTGCAAGTCTAGGGTAAATGCCATGGATGTACCATAAAAACACAGCCAGTTGTAGCTGAAATCATGGTACCCCGGCATTCTATCAATGAGTGTTCGCCATCCTTTTGCCGGAAAATCCTGTACAAAAGGTGGACCTGTTTGAATAATGCGCGCACTGGAAGCCAGGTTCTCACGGACTCCCTTATGAAAAATGGTGTTCCATTCTTCTTGGTACTGAACTGCTTGTAGACCACCTTCTGATAATTGGTTGGCTCCCTGTTGCTCGGCTGAAGCAACAAAACGTTCTACTCGTTTTACAAAACCCTTTCGTATTTGCCAGGTTGCATCTTCCGAGCGTTCGAAAATACCATGCGGTTCTGTTCCATAAAAGCGGGCTTGTTGCAGGTAGGTGTAGTCTAACGGTAGCCGGAGACGCTCAATTCTGCTTTGCAACACTGGGTCTCCTTCCGCGACAATGGCAGCTTTGTCCAATATGGTGCTATAGCTGTCCATTTTTTGTGGAGATAGAAATCCCCCGTGGTGAAGGACCGGGTTGCCGTAGATATTCAAGGTGTCGCTTTGTGCGGCTTCCGTGATAACTTGTAAATACTTCATGATATAAGGTGCAGCATTTTTGTAATAGCCATTTACAAACTCCCCGATTATCTGATGGGGATCTATATAGGGATCCCATAGTAATTTCGATAATAGGTAGGCTTTTAGTTCTGCCATATCCGAATAACTCCCTTCACTTCCTTGCGCAAAAATGCCACTGGCCCCCATGTCGGCAAAATACCGGATATTGGGTTGCATGGTATATACGTTCGGGAAAGGGGCAAGATAATTCGTAAACTGTGTGTAATAGTCCCATATAAAAACTTTCTTTGTTTTTGCGAGCCATTCTGCCAATTGCTTCCGGAATAGGGCGGCGGATGGTTCTGTGGGAATAGGGTGGGTTCGGGTGACGTCAATGCTACTGAGAAAAACCGTGACATTGGGGGCAGGTTTTAGGTGTAAGGGAGCATTGGAGGTATACGTATACGCGAGCGTGGTAAAATTGGTGTTTGGAAAGCGTTCCGCTAGCCGATTGACAAATTGGATCAATGCTCCCTGTGGGCCACCCTCCTGATCGTTGATGCGACGGCAATCGGTACATTGGCAATAGATAGGATTGTCGTTCGGACTGATCGACCAGAACCTGGCCTCGGGCTTCGCTTGGATGGCTTTATCTAAAGCCCCGGTGATTATATCCAGGACATGGGCATTGCTGAGGCAGAGCTGGTCGGGATTCCGGCTTCCGTTATAATAAGCAAAATAGTCGGGATGCTCATCAAAATAATCGGATGGTGATATCCATGATGAAAAGCTATGTCCCCATTTTCCCCAAAGGTCTTCAAGCCGATCAAGACGATGCCAATGGATGTATTCGATATCCTCTTCTATGGGGAAGTATACTTCACGGTATCGAAAGGCAGGCTCTTCCTGTACCCGATAACCTGGAGGGATAATGATTTCTGTTCGTTTAGGGCAGTTTGCCGGCTCATTGGCTGCCCATTTCCGACAGCCTAGGGTTTGTTCGATAAAATGATAAATCCCATATAACAGTCCCCTTCCTGAACCTTGGAAAAAGAGGGACTGATGATCAATCTCGATAGAAAAACTATCCCCAGCCAAGGAATTGCGGTTGGGACTTGCCAGGCTTGTTTGCCCGATACTGATGAGTTTTTGCCGGCTACGTGGTCCGGAATACTTGTCGACAATGGGAAGCCTTTGACCGCTTACCCGCTGAAAATAATCTTGCAATATGCGGGCAGACTCCTTTTCTATCGGAGAAGCCTCCTTGGCAAGTAAGATGCGGTAAGGCGAATGCCCCTTGTTGAGTAAATTGATTTGTGCCAATCCGGTTTGCGCAGGTAAATTCAATAGTACCCCAATATATACCACATAAAAGAATAATTTATTCATTATCGGGGGACAAAAATCAGCATTTTTTTTCGTTTAACCTTTTTTAACCAAGAATACCAGGTATCCGGGTGGAAGCCCGGACTTATGGAACGCTATAGATCGCTGTATTTATATGCACTGTCGCAAAGCAAGGTAACTACTCGCTCGTTTTCAACAGCAGCTTGTTTATCCAGATACTTAAGTGTCGCTGCTACATTTGCCCCAGAGGAATAGCCCACGTATAGACCTTCCTGGAGCGAGAGCCTATCGGTCATCGCCTTTACTTCGGCATTGCTTACGGTAATGATGTCATCGGCTAAATCCTTTTCCCAATGCGGGGGGATTATCCCGTAGCCAGTTCCTTGAATGATGTGTTTGGGGTTGATGATTTTGCCGGTTTTGAGAATTGCCGCCTCCTCCGGTTCTACAGCGATGCATTTGATATTTTTATTTTTTGATTTCAGGAAGTTTGAAATGCCCAAAAAAGTACCGCCAGTACCAATTGTGGCAACAAAGGCAGTAATATCAGGCAGTGCTGCATAAATCTCAGGTCCGGTATTCTTATAATGCCCTAGCAAGCAGGAGGGGTTATTAAACTGATCGACATAGAAACCGTTTCTTTCATTGGCCAATCCCGCTGCTATCGAAGCGGCATATTCAATATCTTTTCCTGTAACTTCACCGAGCTTACCGTCGACCTGATCGGTGAGGATTACCTCGGCCCCGAATGCTTTCAATATCCTGAGCCTCTCAGGGCTATTCCCCTTTGGCATTACAGCTATAAAAGGGTTTCCAAAATGTTTGCAAACGAAAGCCAGGCCCGCACCCATGTTGCCGCTGGTCATCTCAACCACTACTTGTCCCTTCTCTAGCTTTCCGCTTGCGTAAGCATCTTTAATAACTTGTAAGGCCGCCCGGTCTTTTATGCTCCCTCCTGGATTTAGATATTCTGATTTTGCAAAAAGCATATGTTGGTAGATGGATATATTAGCTAAGGCTAACAAAGGTGTATTTCCAATGAGTTGTATGGGGTTATCGATTGGCTTCATAATAAAACAATGTTGTACCGATACAAGATAGGTGCAAGAGATGGATTTTACAAGCTTCTTTTTCGTATTTTTACCCGACATGGACTTATTCAATACAGAAGGAGACGGACTTAAAAATTGGTTGTCCAAAGATGGGACGGTGAATTATTATGGCAAATTGTTTTCCCTGCGAGAGGCAGATGGTTACCTGGATATTTTGCTTCATACCATAGCCTGGAAAAACGATGAAGCCCTTATCTTCGGAAAACATATCCTTACCAAGAGGAAGGTGGCCTGGTATGGTGACGATAATTTTGAATACACTTATTCAAACCGCACCAAGCGGGCATTGGCTTGGACGAAAGGACTGCTGGAATTAAAAGTAATCGTGGAGGAAAAAACCGGGGAAAAGTTTAATTCTTGCCTGTTAAACCTCTATCACAGTGGGGAAGAAGGCATGGCCTGGCATAGTGATGGAGAAAAAGACCTGAAAGAAAATGGAGCGATTGCCTCCCTGAGTTTCGGAGCTGAACGCAAATTTGCTTTTAAACATAAGCGGAGCAAAACAACATGTTCCCTGATATTGGAACATGGCAGTTTGCTGGTGATGAAAGGCACAACACAACGCCATTGGTTGCATCGTTTGCCACCCACAAAAAAAGTGCTTAAACCACGGGTAAATTTAACGTTTAGGACCATCGTCTCCCAATCCCCTACCTCGTAAAAGCTATGTCATTTTGTTTACACGAATTGGTATATGGAAAAGATCCGGCATATCTTTGGGTGATGAAGGTTATCTGTTTTCTGCTTGGCGGGCGATAGATAAAAAAACGAAGAATTAATTTAACGAAATAAGATGTTTAAAATACCCTTATCGGTTTTGGAATTGGCAACTGTTGTTGAAGGTGGCGATGCCAAGACTGCCATAAAAGGAACAGTAGAAGTCGCGCAGCAGGCCGAATCACTGGGCTTTACCCGGATATGGATGGCAGAACACCACAATATGGAGCATATTGCCAGTTCAGCCACAGCAGTTTTGATTGGCCATGTGGCGGGCCATACCTCACACATCCGTGTGGGATCAGGGGGAATTATGCTGCCCAATCATGCGCCGCTTGCTGTGGCAGAACAATTCGGCACTTTGGAAACATTGTATCCTAACCGTATCGACCTGGGTTTGGGGAGGGCACCTGGGACCGATCAGCTTACAGCCATGGCGTTGCGGCGGAACAATATCAATACTGCTTATCATTTTCCTTCAGATGTGAGGGAACTGCAAACTTATTTCAGTGAGGATAATATGGATGCCAAAGTAAGGGCATTCCCGGGGGAAGGTCTGGATATACCGATATGGATATTGGGCTCCAGCACGGATAGTGCGCACTTGGCTGCCCAGCTTGGCCTTCCTTATGCATTTGCCGCTCATTTTGCACCTGCCCAGTTCCGTGCGGCCATTGAGATTTACCGGCAAAATTTCAAACCATCGGCGCAGCTGCATGAACCTTATGTAATGGCTTGTGTGAATGTAATGGCTGCTGATACCGATGAAGAAGCCGAATATTTGGCGACTAGCCTATACCGTATGTTTATGGGCATTATTACGAATAAGCGAATGCCTTTACAGCCACCGGCACCTTTGCCGTCGACGTTTTGGATCCCGGAAGTACAACATGCGGTAAATAACATGACCTCCTGCACCTTCACGGGAACCCGCCAAAGCCTCCGTGAAAAACTTTCGATATTCATTACCGAAACTGGCATTGATGAGTTGATGATTACCAGCCATATTTATGATCAGGAAGCCAAACTTAAGTCGTTCGCAATAATAGGTGAGGCGATGGGGTAGAGGTGCCCTCTTCTTGAAGGAAAGCCCGCTTGTTTATCCCTCGCAATTAAATTGCATATATCAGCGAATTTATCTAAGTTTGGGTTCATCTATTGCTATATGGAAAAGACAAAAACCGGACTCAGCTGTAAGCTGACGGATGAAGAATTTCGTGAACATAAGGAGAAAATACGTGCCGGCCTCAAGGAAGGCTTACGGGATAAACAGGAAATTGCTGACGGTTTTGTTTACGCTTTTCATGGAAGCGATGCTACGATTGAACAATTGGTGAACTTTATACGTATTGAAAGACAATGTTGTCCTTTTTTTAGGTTTGAACTCACCATCCGAGATGAGAAAACAGATATCTTGTTGAAGATAACCGGTCCGGAAGGGGTGAAAGAATTCTTGTTGAACGAATTGAAGCTTCGTTAATGAGAAAGGGTGGCATCTTCTGATTGGGTATAAAGAGACAAATTACTTATTTTTACTAATATTTGTAAGATTAACATTAGCGGATCAAACCTTGCACAATTCCATAAAATCATCAGACATACGGCGGCTGATCGTGGGCGATGAGAAGGCATTTAAAAAAGTGTATGAGTTGTACAGTGAGGAAGTTTTTCAATTAGCGTTCCGCTTTTTGAAAGATACGGCATGGAGTGAAGAAATTGTTCAAGAAGTGTTTCTCCGTTTATGGATCAATCATCAAAAATTAGATGCAACGGGTAATATGTGGTTGTACCTGTATGTCATTGCAAAGCGCTTAAGCTTGAATCGGCTAAGACAAATCCGAACCTCAGCACATCACATGAATCAATTGATGGCCAATATGGCGAAGGCGAGCAACCATACCGAAGAAGCGATATTAGTGGCAGACATGGAACGTTATACGCAAAAAGTCATTACCTCTCTCCCGAAACAGCAACAGCTGATATTTAACCTGAGCAGGATGGAAGGCCTGTCCCATCAGGAAATTGCGGAACAGTTGGGCATTTCACCCAATACCGTGAAGAATCACATGGTGGAAGCGTTGAAAACGTTAAAAGCTTCACTTCACCATTCCTATTTCCTGGCACTGGTTTTTTATTTTACACTCCATTGATCCCCCCTGCCCGGAGCATGCCATTCACATTTCTAAAATAGTTGCCCAGCCACTAGTCCTATCGTGGTCATGCTGTGTTCTATCTAAAGCGTGGACATATATTAAGCGATTTCAAAAGAGCTATGGATAATCAACGTTTTAGACTATTACTCCACCAATACTTCGACAATAGCATCAATAGGGCGGATTGTGAAGAGCTATTGGCTTATCTTGACCGTGCCGACCCGCTGGTCGTCAATGAAATGGTCGACCAAGCTTTGTCTGATCGTACAGGAGAGGTTGCATTTGGCGAAGCCGACCGGCAAAGGGTTTATACGCAGCTGATCGCCGACCGTCGATTTCAAGAAAATAAAAGCGATAAGGCAGCGTTTAGGATAGCACCTCTGAAGAAAATATTGCGAGTTGCCGCGGTATGTATAATCGCTTGCTTTGTAGGTTATGCAGCTAATTATGCTTTCCAGGCATATATTGACAGGCAGTCTGCAATTGCCGTCATGAAAAGCGATGATATCCTTTTGCCCGATGAAAACAAGGCTACACTCACCTTAGCGGATGGAAGAACTATTCTATTGAATGACACGGAAGAAGGCACATTGGCGCGGGAAGGAGGGGTGAACATAAAGAAAACAGAAGACGGAAGTATCCGTTATGAGGCCCCTGCATCTACCTCAATGCCAGGCGGGGAAATAAAGTTCAACACAATGACGACGCCAAAGGGGCATTTCTATCAATTGCTGTTGCCGGATGGTACGAGGGTGTGGTTAAATACGTCCTCTTCCATTCGTTTCCCGGTCGTTTTCGCGCAGAATGAACGAAAGGTAATATTGAAAGGAGAAGCTTATTTTGAAGTTGCCCCGCACAATGGAAAACCCTTTGTAGTGGAAGCAAACGGCACCCTTGTTCGGGTTTTGGGAACGCATTTCAACGTTTCGGCTTATGAAGATGAAGCAAAAGTAACCACCACCTTAATCGAAGGTGCGGTAAAAGTAGCAAAGGGGAAGGAAGAAGTATCTTTAAAACCGGGTCAGCAGGCAATAGTGGATGAAAATCACACGATCCGCCAGTCGCCCGCTAATATCAAGGCGGTTTTGGCATGGAAAAATGGATATTTCAGGTTTGAGAACGAAGGTATAAAAAGCATCATGGGCAAAATTTCCCGGTGGTATGATATTGATGAAGTACGCTATGAAGGCTCCTTTGATGATCTTCGTTTCGGGGGAACTTTTCATCGTTCGAAGGAAGTATCGAAATTATTTAGCCATTTAGAGAAATTGGCCCCCTTGAAGTTTAGAATAGAAGGAAGGAGGGTTATTATCATGAAGTAACTTTACGCGCACACTCATGATGCAGCCACAATAAGAGCTCCGGAAGCGTTGGTACCGCCCCCGGAGTTTGTTCCGAAGAACAGCATGTCGGCTGTACAATCAATTACTTGGATAAGAATTAATTATTAACCATAACATTTTTCAAATGTATAAAACTTCTATTACTTTTTGCCGCCCTGAGCGGCAGGTTATAAAATTCCTGATCACCATGAAACTTGTCATTATTTTATTGACCGCGACTTTCTTGCAGGCAAGTGCCCTTGGCTATGCGCAAAAGGTGACGATAAACGTTAAAAATGCATCGATTGAACAAGTACTCGAGGAAATACAACAGCAGACCGGTTATGATTTCCTCTTTAATGCGGCCAGTCTTAAAGGCACGCAGCCGGTGGATCTCGCTTTCAGGGACGCTTCCTTGAAGACAGTATTGGATGCGTGTTTTGCGAATCAGCCACTAACTTATCAACTGGAAAATACCCTGGTGTTGATCCGACGTAAGAATAATATTAAGCAGACATCAAGGGAAGACCAGGCAATTGCCCCACAACAGCAGCAACGTGAAATTAGCGGTAAGGTATCTGATGAACAGGGCATGCCCGTGGCGGGGGTGACCGTAAAAGTGAAGGATACGCAAACGCTAACGACTACAGATAATGAGGGCATTTACCACATTGGTATAACAACCGACCAAGCGGTATTGGTCTTCTCAACAATAGGTTTTTCTACGGAAGAAAGAATGGTTTCTTCCAACCTTACAGTCGATGTGGTGTTGAAAACCTTGGTTTCTGACCTGGATGAAGTGGTGGTAATCGGTTATGGCTCCGAAAAAAAGCGGGACGTAACGGGTGCTATTGTTTCCATCAAAAGTACAGATATCGAAAAACGGAATCCAATTGATGTATTTGAAGCCATTCAAGGAAAGACTCCCGGCGTAGAAGTTACTTCAAACTCCGGTGCTCCCGGTGATGAAAGTACCGTTAGAATAAGAGGAACGGCTACCTTTGATTCCGGGGTAAACCCATTGTACATCGTCGATGGTGCACCGATAGAAGACATTTCAGGCATCAATCCCAATGATATTGAGTCGATCGAAATCTTAAAAGACGCTGCCTCTGCGGCCATTTACGGGTCGAGGTCTGCCAATGGAGTGATTTTGATCACTACTAAAAAGGGAATTCTGGGAACGCCCAAGTTTGATGTCCGTTATTTACAGAGTTTTAAACAAATGGCACATATGATTCCTCAGTCAAATGCCACCGAAAGACGAATACAAAGTCCCACTGGAGTAACAGAGATCGACTCCCTAAATCCGGCCTATAGCAGCGATAATTATTACCAAGATCTGTTATCGAGAACCGCTGTAAGAAATCAAGTTGACTTAAGTGTAAGAGGCGCAAACGAGGGGATGAGTTATTATGGTAGCCTTGGTTATTTAAACGATGAGGGCATCATTTTGAACAGTTATGCCAAAACGATCCGCTCGCGTTTTAACGTCGATTTCAAATTGAGTAAAAAAAGTACGTTTGGCAATAGGATTCAACTCTCTTACCAAACGGGGAATAGAATAAACGAAGGGAGTGTCTTGCTGCAAGGTTTATTACGGCCAGCACAATACCGGATATATTTGCCAGATGGTAGTCTTGCTGGATTAGTACAGGCACGGTCAAACCCGGTGGCTTGGGCCCAAACCTACATCAACAGGAACAGTTTATACCAGGCCAATATTTATAATTATTTCAATTATCAGATTGCCGATTACCTGAAATTTACGGTAGATGCAACAGTGAATGGAAGGTATAATGAAAATTTTATTTTTTCACCTAAGGTATTAAGCAGTGTGGAGAATAACTCAGCGAATGACCGACGGGATTTTGACACGTACCTCCAATCCCAAGGCTACCTAAACTATAACCAAACACTGGCAAGTGATCATACTTTAACAGGAGTACTGGGTGTAAGTGTTGATAAAGATACCCGTAAGTACATCCGTCTATCCGCGACAGACTTTTTAACAGAAGCGATAGAAACCTTCAATGCGGCCCAATTGTTTAACCAAAACAATACGTTAACTTTTGCAAGCCGTAATGCCTCGCTTTCGGCCTTTGGTAGGGTAGGGTATTCTTATAAAGGAAAATACATCTTTAACTCAAACGTGCGGGCTGATGGCTCTTCCAGGTTTGGTAAAGATAAGAGATGGGGTTTTTTCCCATCGGTTTCAGCAGCTTGGCGCATATCTGATGAACCGTTTATGGCGTTTTCCAACGATTATCTAAACGATGCCAAGTTTAGGGTAAGCTATGGACTGACAGGGAACGACCGGATCGGGGATTACGATGCTATACAGCGCTATTCGTTTGGGCAATATTATTACGACGGCGTTTCGGGTGTAGTTCCGAATACCTTGTTTGGTAACAATACATTGGGCTGGGAAACGACGAAGCAATTTAATTTAGGAGTAGACCTGTCATTTTTTAACAACCGATTAAGCATCGTTGCCGATTATTACGACAAGTTGACCACTGACCTGTTATACAGCGCCCCTTTGCCTGATGAGTCAGGCTATTCAAGCGTTAAGGTAAATGTCGGTTCAATAAAAAACAAGGGTTTTGAATTTGGTATCAACTCAATCCCGGTTCAAAAGAATGATTTCACTTGGGCGGTAGATTACAACATGTCTTTTAATAAGACTTCAGTCACCGAATTATACAACGGCATCAGCATGATCCCTGCTTCTGGTACCACTACCTGGTGGGTAGAGGAAGGCCAGCAATTGGGTAATTTTTATGGATGGAATTCCCTCGGGGTATACCAGTACGATGAATCGAATGCCTATACGCCAAATTGGGAACAACTTGACCCTATTTTTGATGCCGCGGGTGAGTTTGTAGAATACCGGTACAACGGGCAGGCATACAACGGTGAAGTACAGAAAATGAAAGGTTCTGGCATTATTCTTAAAGGGGGTGATGTGAATTGGGAAGATTTGAATAAAGACGGCCTGATCGATGACGCGGACAGGCAGATTTTAGGGAATGCCCAACCGCTCTTTACCGCTGGGTTGAACAACTCTTTTGCTTATAAGAACTTTACGTTCTCATTTGGCATATATACCAGTTGGGGCGGTAAGTTGTTTAATTATGCCCGGTATTACTTAAATAGCTACAAGTCGTCAACGGTGACTCCCCAGCCTGACATCATCCGTAGTCGGTGGAAAAAACAGGGCGATGTTTCCATTTATCCCCGTTCAGGAAATTATGCCTATAACCAACGTGAGATTTCAAGCATCTACGTGGAAGATGCTTCATTTATCCGCTTAAGAAATGCCAAGTTAAGTTATGAATTGCCACAAGAGTTATATTCAAAATTGAAGGTAAATGGGTTCAGTGTTTATGCTTATGGAAACAACCTGTTGACCTGGACCAACTATAGGTGGTTCGATCCCGAGATTTCCCCAGGCTCTCCGCTCACGATGGGTAAGGACAGCGGTCGGTACCCCCGAAACAGGGAAATCGGTTTTGGTGTTAACATTAACTTTTAAGAGAGAACAGAATGAACCCGACATGATTAAAATAATGATTAAACACACGCCCTTCGGGGTTTAATCATCAAAGGTTCCATCTGACAAAAGAAAAAAAATAAACAGATGAAAAAGAAATTTTATACGGCAAAAGTACTTCATATAAGTGTACTTTTTATGGTTCTTGCCAGCTTGACGTCCTGCGAAAAATACCTTGATCAACAACCCTTGTCTGACTTGTCCACCGATCTTTTTTGGCGAAATGCCGATGATGCCAAGTTAGGGATTGCGGGGATGTACGACGGGCTCCAAAAAACATTGAGCAGCAATTACATTGAGTGGACTGAACCCCGTTCAGATAACTTCAGGATAGCTTTGAGTGGAGAAATCCAAATGAATTTAACCCTGAATACCATCGATGCCAATGCGCCCCAGGCTTCCTGGAAAACACTATATGAAACGATTTCAAGAGCGAATTTTGCAATCAAATACATCCCCACCATCGAAGCAATAGACGAATTGGTTAAAAACAACTATATGGCCGAAGCTTATGCAATGCGCGCGTATTGCTACTTTTATATCGTTCGTTTATGGGGAGATGCGCCGCTTTGGTTAGAACCCTATGAAGACCTTAATCAAGATCCTAATTTGCCGAGAACATCAAAGGATGAAATTATGGAAAGCGTAATTATTCCTGATTTGATCAAGGCGAAGGAATTGGTAAATCAAGCCAATACAACTGTTTGGGACATTAACATCGGAAGTATTTTAGCCATGCTTACCGATGTCTATGCATGGAAGAAGGATTATCCGAAAGTACTGGAGACTTCTCAGGAGCTGATCGGCCTTAATCGTTACTCCTTGGTAGAAGCAGAGAACTGGGATAAACTTTTTACAGACCCGGCCAGCACAAAAGAGAACATTTGGAGCTTGCATTGGGATTATACCCAAGATGGAGCTAGTGGCCTTGCCGCTTGTTATGGTCCGAGTAATTTGACGTCTCGGTATTTTATTGATAAAGATGTGCTTGCTTTATTTGAGTCCAATAAAAATGATATCCGACGAAAATTTACGTACGATACTACAATGGTGAGTATAAGCAAAATCGGCAAATTCTTTGAGAAGGGATCTGATGGCAAACCGATTTACCCCAGTACGAGTGAAAGTGCCGGCTATTATCCACTGTACCGCTATGCGGATGTCTTGCTGTTGAGGGCAGAAGCGTTAAATGCAGTATCTTTTGACCAAAACAAAGTTGAAGTCCTTGCACTCATTAACCAAGTTCGTGAACGCGCTCAGGTTTATCCGTTGGAAGAAGACCAGGTTTTGTCTGCACACGATATGGAATCTGCAATCCTCTCGGAGCGGCAGATTGAGCTGTTCGGTGAGAGCAAGCGATGGTTTGACTTAATTAGAACGGGTCGCCTTATCGAGGTGATGGACCCCGTGATCCGCAACCGGCAGCGCATTAAATTTTTGCCAGAAACAGGGTTCGGTGATCCTAACAGGATATTATTGCCTGTTTCAAGAACGGCATTGAACGGCAATCCGAATTTAACACAGAACCCTCCTTATTCAGAATAATAAACTATAGATCATGACAACAAGTAAAATAAAATCGATTCTTGCATTAGGTAGTTTGATCTGTTCATTAGCCTTCTTTTCGGCCTGCGAATTGGTGGGGCTAGATCTGCAGCAAAATTACGATTATGAAGCAAGCGCTCCTGACCCGAACATCAATATGTCGGCTTGGGAGTATTTAAACCAGGAGCGGCCAGATACGTTGTTTAAGTTGATGCTGGAAGGAATAAAGTATGCTGGTTTGGAAGAAGAATATTCAAAACCCGACAGAACATTTATCTTCCTGACAAATGCCGCAATCTATCAAATATCCACCACCGGTGTAGAATTAAGCACCAGTTATTTTGTTAGGAACAAGGTAAATGGTGAATCTGCAAAAAGCTGGCAAGATTATCCGGTTGAGCAAGTAAGGGATTTGTTTCTCTATCACATCTTGCAAGGTGTACACACCTATCCGGACATCACACTTGAAAACACGACCTGCGAAACCTTGTTGAATGAGCAAACTGTGACTATAAAGATGTTGACGATCAACGACTCTCGTTTAGCCTTCAATAATTATGAGGGCACAATAAGAGCTGTAAATGCAAGAACGTCAAACATCAGGCCTACAAATGGAGTCATCCACGTGATTGACCAAAACTTGTATTACGAGTAGATAGGGTACTCATTGGGTGGAATTATAAATTGTTTAATTTCACCCAATGAATTTACATATATGATAAAGTAAAAATCGATTCAATTGGTGAACGAATTCAGAAATCATGAGTAAGACAACGACCGGGGCTAATAGCAAGCTGATTAGTAGGATAATCCTATTATGCCTATTTGCGCTCCCTTTTAATAGCAGGGCACAAGAGAAATCTTATGTATTTGAAAACCTTGGAAAGCCTATTCGCACTACTATCCCCATTGAATTTGTAACCAACGACAGTGCGACCGGTCCGATAGCATGGGCCGGTCTTACCGATGCCACCCGCAGCGCACTGATAGGGATTCATGCCGAGAATGGAAAGTTATTCGAAGTCGACTTAACGCCTTATGGTAAAGCCAATGGGGTGTTGCTCTTCAAGTACAATGAACATATTATTTACATTTATGCAGGGATTAAAGGTCGCTTTTTTAAATACGATGTCCGCTTAAACCAACTGACACCCTTGGGGGAAGCCAGCCGGTCAACCTATTGGATGAAAAGCAGTTATACGGTATCAGCCGACGGTAGAATCTATGTAGGGACTTATCCCGGTGCAGCGGTTTCGATACTCGATCCAAGGACCGAAGAAGTGGTACATATGGACCATGTTTCTGCAAGCGAAGGGGCAGAATATGTGATAAACCCTGCCTCCTCGAGCGACGGAACAGTTTATTTGCCGATAGGGATGCACCACGGGGAATTGTGGTCATTTGACAGCAAGACACAGGTAAGGAAACAGATCCTTCCTAAAGATTTACAAAGCTACGGCCCCCCGGTAATCTGGCGGGCAGAAGATGGAAATGTATACGGTAAAAAAGGCAATACGGTTTTCCGTTGCACGCCCAATGGAATAGTAAAGGGCGAAACCCAACCGGTTGAAAATCGAAAACGGGATAACCTTGTAAATGGAAAAATTGCTTTATTGATTGATCGGGATGGTTCATTGGAATTGGAGGACCAACACAGCAAACAACGAACATCCGTCAAAAGTAAATTCGATCCACCTGCCAAGGAGATTTTCAGTATAAGTGATGTACACGACGGGAAATTATACGGCAGTACCATTAAACCCGGTCCGGTATTTTCCTTTGATATGAAAAGTGGCGAATTGGAGGATTTGGGTATGTTAACCCGGGGAACGATTCAGGTTTACGATATCCTATCGCATGGTAAAGGAATGTTTATGAGCAGTTACACGGGCGGCTACATCGATTACTACGAACCTAATGAACCTAAATCCGATCACAACCCCCGGCCTGTGGCCCATTTGCATGCCAGCGATAACCAAGAACGGCCTGTTCAACTGACCTTGGGTCCCGACGGAATGATTTATTCACCTACTGTTCCGCTAAAAGGACATCTTGGAGGGGTGATTGCCCAAGTCGACCCCAATACGTTTACCACGACTACCTTCCGCGATTTAATCCACAATCAGAGTTTTACTTCCGTAACGGCGGTTCCCGAGACAGGAGAACTCTTTATTACCTCTTCAATAGCAGGGGGCAGCAGTGCTGTGCCGACGGAGAAAGAGGCGTACGTTTTTCTTTGGGATACCCGCACGCGGAAAATTACCTACAAAGCACAACCCATCGCTAACACGACCGGCTATTCTACAGCGGTAAGAGCACCTAAGGGAATCATCTATGGGTTTTCAGGAAATCAGTATTATGCATTTGATCCCATTAAGCGTCAGGTAGTATATAGGGGTGAGGTACCGGGTCGTGACAAGCCTTCAACTCGGAATATTGTGGTCAGTGAAAGTCCGGGTCCGGACGGCTTATTGTACGCCGTGGATAACATTGCCGGAAACATTGTTTCCCTTGATCCAAAAACTCATCGTGTACGCATTCTTGCCCACGACAAAACGCTCTTGAATGCGCGCTTTGCTCAAGTGCAGTCGGACGGTTATTTATATTATCCACATCACGCCAGTTTAATGAGGGTGAAGGTAACAGCGGCAAAATAACAAGGACGATCCATACGAAGTCGTACTAATTTTTGAATTTCCATTATATTGATTAAGTTTGATATGCTTAATTCAGGTACATGTCTAAAAACGATGTCGTATACCATCCCGAATCACTACCCTATTTACACGAGAACCGTAAAGAAGGCAGGGATCTTGAGGAGCTGACTAAACAGTATCGCGGGTATACCGATGTGAAATTGACGAATTTGTTGCGAGCGGGAGATTCCCAAGCCTTTACCGAGATCTATAACCGGTATTGGAGTGTGATGTACGTACATGTGTATAAAATGTTGCGCGACGAAGAAGAAACCAAAGACGTTATCCAGGATATTTTCAGCAACCTTTGGTTAAAAGCCGATCAACTAAAATCCAGCCAGAATGTGGGCGGACTCTTGTACACCGCTGCCAGAAACCGCGTATTTAACCGCATTGAACAGAACCGGGTGCGTAACGATTATGTACAATCAATAGCGGCGTATGCTCAACAGGTCGATCCCAATACTGTGGATCAGGTGGATGAAAAACAATTGCAGGCAGTCATCGAACAAGAGATCCAAAACCTACCTCCTAAGATGCGGCAAATCTTCGAACTAAGCAGGAAAGACAACCTTTCGCACAAAGAGATCGCGACGAAACTAGACCTCTCTTACCAAACGGTAAAGAAACAGGTGCAAAATGCCCTCAAAATTATAAAACCCAGAATAGATGAGCTCGGGGTCAGTATTGCTATAATGCTTTTACTCAGGTAATCGTTGCTTTCCTTTTTTTCTGGAAGATTAAAGCCAAAAATACATTTTCTTCTACCCCCAAAACGCGTCTTGCCTGTTTTACCTTTACTTATCGCGTATAACATGAATGAGCAGGAAGTTAAACTCCTTTTAAGAAAATACAATAACGGCCAGGCTACTCCCCAGGAGAAAGCGTTGTTAGAGAATTGGTACTTGCAGGAAGGAAGGAAGCAATCCTTGTCGGATGAGGAGCTCGATGTCGACCGACTGAAAGAGGAGCTTTGGTTGGGTACCTTAGAACGTGCGGGGCTGGTTGAACCCGAAAGGATCCGGGCTTTCCCGTGGTACCGTATGGTGGCCGCTGCTGTTCTTGTGCTTGGACTAGCTGTGGGGTTTTATTTCTATCTGCATTCTCCGCCGTTTGCCGCGACACAGCAGCTTGCACAAGCTATTGATGTAGCCCCGGGCGGTAATAGAGCAACCTTAACCCTGGCGGATGGCCGTACGATTGACCTAAGCGACGATAAAAAAGGCCTCGTGGTTGATGCCGGGGGCTTAGTCTATGACGATGGTACACAGGTCGCTTTATCCAATGCTAACAACTTGGGAAAGGGAAATGAAACCCAATTAAACACCATCAGCACCCCGAAAGGAGGGCAATACAAGGTAACCCTGCCCGATGGTTCACAGGTTTGGTTGAATGCGGCTTCATCCCTTACTTATCCCGTTCGTTTTGGTGACAATGAACGCCGGGTACAATTAAAAGGAGAGGGCTATTTTGAAGTGGCCAGTATAGCTAGCTCCGGAACGACGAAAATGCCTTTTGTCGTCGAAACCCAAGACCAGGAAGTGACTGTTCAGGGGACACACTTCAACATTAGCGGTTATGAAGATGAAAAAACGGTAAAAACGACCTTGTTGGAAGGCGCTGTAACGGTTTTTTCGTTAAAAGGAGGTGGATTCCGACAGCTTAAGGCCGGTGAGCAGAGCATCGTGGAAGAGGGGAGAATATCGGTAAGCTCGGTGGACATTGAGGAAGCTGTGGCCTGGAAAAACGGGGAATTTGTATTCTATAATCAGGACATCAAAACCGTAATGAAGAAAATTGCGAGATGGTACGATGTAGAGGTGGTTTATGAGGCACCTATGGACAACCCGTCCATCTGGGGATCGGTTTCCCGCTTCAAAAATATTTCAGAAGTATTGAAGATGATTGAACTGACGGGATCGGTTCATTTTAAAATTTCCGAAGGAGTGACTGGAAAAGAGAGGAGGGTACATGTTATGAAATAAATCTACTAAATCCACCCACTTTAAAATCAGTATATAAAAAAACCGGAGAAGGTTCGCAGCTTCCCCGGCTATTGATCTGATTTTAAATAAATAATTGTGTAGAACTATTCTTTAAAACTTAAATCAAGTAAAGGTAATGAAAATTTACATGTTTTCAGGAGCGGTACCCATTCGCTCCCAACTGATAAAATATCTGATAATGATGAAATTAATTGTAGCGATCTTTCTACTGACCATTGTTCAGGTAAACGCAGAAAGTTACGCTCAGACCATAACATTATCCAGAAAAAATGTTTCCATTGAGAATATTTTCAAGGAAATCAAAAAACAAACACATTACAGGCTCATTTGCAACACCTCCATCATCAAAGAAACGCCGAACATGGACGTGGATGTGGAGGAGTTATCCTTGCACGAATTTCTCGATCAATTGGCAAAAGAGCATGACCTTTCCTATGTTATCGAAAATAAAACCATTGTGATTAAGAGGAGCCCGCTAAGAAACAAGATTCTTACACCACCTGTACAACAACAGGAAATTACCGGTAACGTTACGGACAAACAAGGTGTACCTTTACAAGGTGTGACGGTAACCTTGAAGAATACACAAACCGTAACCACAACAAACGCTGAAGGGCAATACAGCATACCTGTTCCTCAGGAAAACTCAGTATTGGTTTATACCATAGTGGGTTTTATGCCAGTAGAACGGATCGTCGGTTCTAATGAGTCAATAAATGTGACGTTGGAAGCGTTGATTTCAGATTTGGATGAAGTGGTGGTAGTGGGGTATGGGACACAAAAAAGAAGTAATTTAACAGGATCAGTAGAGACTTTGGATGCAACGGATATCGAAAACCAAACGGTTACCCAGGCTTCTCAGGTTCTCTCGGGAACGGTTAGCGGCGTCACGGTCATCCAGAATTCAGGACAGCCGGGGAATGATCAGGGTAGGATTCTTATACGAGGAATGGGGACATTTAGTTCGGCGGGCAATAGCCCTTTGGTATTAGTGGATGGTTTGGCCGCTTCAATGAATGATGTCAATCCTAGCGATATTAAAAGTATTTCTGTTCTAAAGGACGCTTCTTCCGCTTCCATATACGGGGCGAGGGCTGCAAATGGAGTAATATTAATCGAAACGAAACAGGGGGAAACGGGAAAGATGAAGGTTAGCTACAACGGCTATATGGGCTATCAAAGACCTACATCGTTAGTGCAATTGGTTAATTCTTGGGAATACGCCGAATTTATGAATGAAGCTTCGCTGAATGAAGGAAGAAGTAGAGTATATACAGATGAAGAGATCGCGAAATTTAAATCCGGGGAAGATCCCGACAATTATCCGAATGCTAATCACTATGAAGATTTGCTTACATCCGGCAGTGGCTTTCAGACGAATCACGATGTAAGTTTTTCAGGAGGTACAAACACTCATTCCTATTTGTTTTCACTTGGCTATTTAAATCAAGATGGACTTATTAAGGAGACCTCTTATGATCGCTATAACTTAAGGTTAAACTTAAACAGCAAACTAAGTGATAAGCTTAATTTGAAAGTACGCCTTTCCGGTAAACAAGGACAACAAAATCAGCCTGTTAGCGCAGGGTCGAACGGTCAAAAAAACATTAATGGACTCATTACCTATGCGATAAAAATTGCCAATACCATACCCGCCAGAAAGTCGGACGGCACTTATGGGAGTTCATCTGGATTTACAACCGCGGGTTGGCTGGATAGTGAGTCTTTTAATAACGATAAAAGCAATAATTTTTTGGGTAGTGCTGAATTAGAATACAATATATTAAGTTCATGGAAAGTAAGTGGTAAGGTAGGGTATTTAGTTGACGCATCGGTTGATAAAACATACGGCGCGGAATTGATAGTAGACCAGTTTTATACAGAAGGTCCGGCGCAATTAACGGTTCGCAATAACAATAGCTCTTTAATGACATTGCAATTGTTGACGGATTACAACCTTTCACTATCCGATCACTCCATTCATCTGTTGGCAGGCTACTCTCAAGAAGCTGCCAAAAGTAATTGGATAAGTGCTTTCCGTGATAATTTCACTAATAATTCCTTATACGAAATTAATGCAGGTTCGCAATCAAATATGCAGAACGGTGGTTCCGGAACTGAATGGGCACTGAAATCTTTATTTGGGAGGGTTAATTATTCCTACCAAGACAAATATTTGTTTGAAGCCAACCTTAGGTATGACGGGTCTTCCCGCTTTCCTAAGAAGAACAGATATGGTATTTTTCCCTCATTTTCAGCGGGCTGGACCCTGTCGAATGAGGGTTTTCTCCAGGATAAATTTGATTGGCTGGATTTACTGAAGTTAAGAGCTTCGTATGGTCAATTAGGAAATCAGGAGATCGGATTGTATCCCTATCAAACCGTTCTATCGACAGGACGGGATTATCCTTTTGGTATTTCCGAGGTGTTTACTCCCGGTGTCTCCGCAACGGTTATCCCGAACAGTGAGATTACCTGGGAAACAACTGAAATATCGAATGTAGGGGTAGATATGGACCTGTGGAAAGGTAAGTTTTCATTGCGAGCGGAGTATTTCTATAAAAAGACAAGCGATATTTTATATAATGTTTCCTCTTCGTATGTTTTAGGTCTAGCATCTTCTGAACAAAATGCGGGAATGGTCGAGAATAAAGGGTGGGAGTTTAACTTACAACATAGAAACTCGCTAGGGGAATTTTCATACAATGTGTCGTTAAATTTATCCAAGGTTAACAATAAGGTATTGAAGTTAGCTAATATTGAACGCGACCTGGATAACGGTCTCATTGTAGGTTTCCCTTTACAAGCAATGTACGGCTACGAGGTGGACGGGCTTTTTGTGGATAATGCGGATATAGAGAATTACCCCAAACAGCCCTATGCTGCTTTCCCAGGTGAATATCGATTTCGAGATCTCAATGGTCCGGACGGCCGTCCAGACGGCATCGTCGATCCCGATCACGATAGAAAGGTCATCGGAAGCAGGCTCCCTAAATATTCGTACGGCCTCAACATAAATACCGGTTATAAAGGCTGGGACCTTTCCATGCAGTTTCGGGGCTTAGGAGGCTTTCAGCGCACCTTGGGTGGAGAACAAGGGCGAGGTCTTTTACTGGGTAGCAATGTTCAGGAATGGATGTTTAACAACCGATGGACACCGGAAAACCCAGACCCTTCCGCGATATACCCAAGGGCATTGGTATTAAATGCGGGAAGTGTGCATAATTGGACGTCTACCTACTGGTTGAGGGATGCCTCATTTTTACGATTAAGCAATCTTCAACTAGGCTACACCTTACCGCAGTCTTTGTTAAAAGGTGTGGGTAGGATAAGAGCTTATGTCAGTGCCCGTAACCTTTTATCTTTTGATAATTATTATCCTGGTTGGGATCCTGAAAGTGGTAATAACTACCCACCTTCAACGGTTTACACGTTCGGATTCAATGTCAACCTTTAAAGCTTAATAAAATGAATACAGTTATAAAATACATCGTAATAGCCGGCACGTCGTTATTGGTTTTCTTTACAAGTTGTAAGGATATACTGGAAGTGCAGCCTTTGGATCGATTATCTACACAAACATTTTGGAAGACTGAAAGTGATGCCCTTAGGGGGCTGGTAGGTGTGTACCGTACGGGGAGTGGTCTTCATATTCAGAGTACGTTCAATTTCTTAAGTGAGAACGCACTTTATCGATTGGATTTGACAACCGACAACGGGTATGAGAAAGACAAACAGGTTTCTGATTTTAATAATGGGCAGATGAACTCTTCTTATCCGATTGTTCAGGACCTTTGGGCAAGTAGTTACGAGCAGATTGCCAAGTGCAATAATTTTCTGGAAAATATAGGGGCGGTGGACATGGATGAGAATAAAAAGACAGAAATGACGGCGGAAGTAAAGACCATCCGGGCTTATTTTTATTTTAATATGAGTTTCTACTGGGGAGATGTTCCGCTGGTTACGAACGTTTTAACGGCGCAAGAAGCGAATACCATTAAAAGAACGCCTAAGCAAGAGGTAGTCGAGTTTGTTTTAAGTGAGCTCAGCTGGGCAGCAGAAAACCTGCCGAAGGATAGAGCCGCTAGCGAATACGGACGGATAACAAAAGGGGCGGCTTTAGCAATACTTGGCAGGTTGCAGATGGCGGAAAAAATGTGGTCGGAAGCCTTACAGACGTATAAGGAAATTATCGATTTGAATGTATATGAGATTGACCCCGATTATAAAGCACTTTTTGAAGACGAAGGAGATGGGAGCAAAGAAATGGTTTGGTGTATAAAATACATGGAAAATGATTATCCGCATTATATACAGCAAGCTGTTTTGCCTTTTATGTACGGCGGCTGGCATCAGGTAAATTGCTATAATAATTTAGTGGAAGAGTATGAATGTAAGGATGGCCTCACCATTGATGAATCGCCTTCGTATGACTCAGATAAACCCTATGACAATAGAGATCCTAGGTTGTATTATACTGTTTTCATTCCGGGATATACGGTTTTTCGTGGTAGGGAATATGTGGCACATCCAGATTCAAATGCGTCCGTTTACCCCGATCAATTAACACGGAGGGATTGGAGCGGCTACGCCTTAAAAAAGTTTGCCGATGAAGACTATCAAGGTGCTATTCGAAACTATGGCGGTGATTTCCCCGTAGTACGGTATGCAGAAGTGCTTTTAAGCTATTTGGAATGCAACATGGAAGCAGGGCAGGCGATCGATCAGGGTTTGTTGGATTTAACAATAAATCAAGTTAGGGGAAGGGCATCTGTCAATATGCCAAAGATTACAGAAACAGACCCAACAAAATTGCGCTCGATTTTAAGGAGGGAAAGGAGGGTGGAGTTGGCGTATGAGGGACTTCGCCTTTATGATTTGTTTAGATGGAACATTGCACATATAAAACTAAGGGATAAAATGTACGGCATGAAGCTGACAAACGATCCTTCCAGCTACACCGATTTTAAAGTGGACGAAAATGGGTATTATTTTGTGAAGGAACTCTTCTTTAGGGAGGATGTTGATTATTTGTGGCCCATTCCTCAATCAGAAATGGATATTAATTCGAATTTGGTTCAAAATCCCGGCTATTGAGTTTATTTTTATTACCTCGAAAAAAATTAATAAGAATGAGAACGAAAAGTTTAATATTGATTCTTTTGGTGTTGTTTACCTGTACGGTTTCATGTACCAACAATAAACAACCTAGCGGTACAGATATACAAGTTGATGTCTGTGTATACGGGGGAAGTGCTGCCGGGATTCTTTCAGCCGTTGCAGCTGCAAGGGAAGGATATTCAGTCCTTATTGTTGAGCCGGTTCATAAGATAGGGGGGTTACTGGGATCAGGGTTTAGGATGCAGCAGGATGCGCCTAGTGGTGCCCACTTAGGGGGGTTGACCGGTTATTTTTATAAAAAGGATGTATCGCTGCCTCCATTACGGCATTATCAGGCAGCGGAAAAATTTAATGTTATAACGCTACAATCGATGATCGACGAATATGGCGATTTAATTAAGGTGATTACCGATCATCGTTTAGCCTCAACCGATGTTGAAAATAAGAAAATAAAAAGGGCATATTTTGAACATGCACCGCCCGGAAAGAACGGCGTTCCGCTGGCCCATCCCTTGTCAGATTCTTTGGTAAATGTCAGCGCCAAGATTTTTATTGACGCCAGTTATGAAGGGGATCTTATGGCGTATTCGGGAGTGACTTATCGGGTAGGGAAGGAATCAAAGAAAGAATACGGTGAATCCCTGGCAGGGGTAAGAATTAGCCGGAAGTTTCCGGGAATTGACCCTTATGTTGAAGAGGGAAATCCTGAAAGTGGTCTTCTTTCTTGTATTTCTTCGGATCCAGTGGGTAAGGAAGGCGATTCCAGTCGGTATTTCATGGGCTATAATTTTAAACTTGCGTGGGAGCGCAATCCGTCCGCTGAGTTTCCGGGAACGTTAATGGGACCTCCAGATCATAAGAACAAAGATGTATATGAGTTATTAAAACGTTATAAGGAAGCTGGGTACACGTTGACCTGGCCGGAGGAGAATTTTCGCAGAGGAGAGTTGATGACTGGTGCATTGCCTGGGATGCAAGTTGGTTATCCCGATGGTGATTGGGCGGAGAGGTCTAAAATATGGCAAGCTTTTATTGATCACATCAAAACCTTGAATGATTTTTCAGGTACTGAATTTCGTTTTATATCGGGCATTAACGACGATACGGATGGCTGGCCTTTCCTTTATATAAGAGGTGGAAGAAGAATGGTTGGGGAATACGTTATGACGCAGCGGGATATACAATTGCAAGCAAAGCCAGAAACCCCTATTGGCCTAGGTTTTTATAAAGTGGACATCTATCCTAATCGATTGGTTGTGCTGGATGATGGGACATTGGCGGAAGAAGGAGATGTGTTCGAATTGCTCTCCCCTGGTCCTTATCAAATTCCGTATGGTGCGCTTATCCCAAAAAAAAGCGAATGTGAAAATTTACTGGTTCCACTTTGCGTATCGGCCAGCCACGTTGCTTATTCTTCTATAAGGATGGAAGCGACGTATATGGTCATGGGGGAATCTGCAGGCATAGCGGCTGCCTTAGCTTTAGAAAGCGGAAAGGCTGTACAGGATATCGATCGAAAGGAATTGACGAAACGGCTAAAGCAATATGGGCAGATCCTAGAGTGGGATGGGTACGGATATCAGTTTGGATGGCGCTCTAATATTTTTGGCAAACCTGGGAAGACGGAAGGTCGGTGGGAGGACCATCCTGAGGAATATTCAACATACCCGGTGACGTCTTTGCGAAAAGGAACCTATTAATTTTACCTAAACCATTAAAATTATGAGATTTATCTTCTTGTTAATTTCTGTGACACTTTTATTTTCCTGTAATAGGGACGGTACGACACATGCCGGTAAATTGGACGATATGACAGCGGATGTGTTGGTCTATGGCGCTACGCCGTCTGGAATAATGACCGCATACGCTGTTAAAAAATTAGGGCGTTCTGTTGTCATCGTTGAGCCAAGCCGGTGGGTGGGCGGTATACTTGGTGCCGGACTTAAACCCATGCAGGATATGCCAAATTATGAGGCTGTGGGCGGCAAGACGCGCGAACTCATGTTAACCTTGGGGATCGATTCTGCTGCAGGGGACTTGTCGTACGATGAGGTGTGGCAGATCACCTTGAAAAGTATGAGTCCGAAGGACGTTCGTGAAAGTTTCCTGAGATTCTTAGCGGATAATGATATCCCGGTAGTGTATGAGCATCGGATCAATCGAGTGGTTAAAGAGGGCACGGAAATCACCGAAGGGGTGTTCGATCTTGCTCCTTTTGATCAATACGGCTGTCCGCCGGTAGGCGCAGAGGTGTATGAAAACCTTCATATCAAAGCGAAGGTGTTCGTTGATGCCAGTTATGAAGGCGAACTTATGGCCCGCTCCGGGGTTTCCTTTCGGGTTGGCCGGGAGTCTACAATGGATTACGATGAAAAGCTTGCCGGGGTACGTCCCATCGGTGATCTCGAAGAGGCAAAGCGTACCGCCGTGGGTAAACCTGATCTTCATGGTCTTGGGAACATAACGCCGATAAGTCCGTTTGTTGAACCGGGGAACCCCGAGAGTGGATTGTTGCCGATGGTAGATAAAGATCATGGTAAAGGGCTTGGCGCCGGGGATCAGTATACCCAAGCGTATAATTACCGGTTTTATGTAACTTCTGATCCGGAACGGCGAGCTCCAATTACAGCTCCGGAAAATTACGATCCAATGGATTTTGAGTTGGTAGGTCGTTACGTGGAGTACTTAAAAGAAACAATTAACGATGAGCAACAGCTTTCCAAACGGCTTAGCGGAATTTTCCCAGGTTGGTTAAATGCAGGCGAGTATAATTACCAGAGACACTCCCTGATTACAATGGCACCTCTGGGAATCAGTCATTTGTATGCTAACGGCGATTATGCAACAAAAGCGCGGATATGGAAGGAACACCAGAACTATTTGCGTGGGCTTCATCACTTTTTAAGTACCGATCAACGGGTACCTGAATCTTTTCGTGTTAAAACGGCTAGTTTGGGCCTTGATAAATACCATCATCCTGATACGGAAGGTTGGCCGCACCAATTGTACATAAGGGTTGGTCGCCGTTTGATTGGTGAATATACGGTTACGGAAAGGGATGTTTACTCAAAAGTTCCTGTAAAGGATCCCATTGGCTTGGCTCAATACGGCATAGATACCTATCCGGCGCGCAGGATTTTGATGAATGATAATAAGTCAACCTATGTCGCTATTGAAGGCAATATGTTTGTTGGAGGGGCCAAAGGACCGAAGAACACTCCGTATCCGATTTCTTATCGTGCAATCACACCTTTAAAACAAGAATGTACGAACCTATTGGTACCTGTGGCTTTTTCGTCTACCCATGTGGGTTATGCATCAGCCAGAATGGAGCCGACTTTTATGATTGTTGGGGAGTCTGCAGGTATTGCTGCGGTAAATGCGATTGATCAAGGTGTATCGGTACAAGATATTGATATGAGCCAGTATATGGAGGAACTTACGGACGCTGGTCAACGTCTTGCTTGGGAAAAAAGCTTATAATTTTTACTGTCGAATTGCTATTGATCCTCTGAACGACTTTTATATTGTATTCATTGTTTCTACTTATTTTCAACCTTAATGGTTACAGCTTCTTGTAATTTTATTTCGTTGAAATAGGGTTATGAGCAAATCGAGGAAGTATGTCGCCTTTTAATGATCATTGAGATTGTAAATATGGGAAAATTGTAATATTTTGGACAATAACTTTACTATATGAATAGTTATTCCTTATTAATCCTTTATGAACAATCGTAGAACTTTTATCTATCAGCTGGCTGCTGCAGGTTTGGCATTGTCTTTTTCTTCTTGTCGGGGAGAAAAGAATATTGCCGATGATACCACCCTTGACGCTTATATTCCATTGCTTATTGATGATGAAAATGAATTAAACACACCCGTCCCTGAGGGAAAACGGAGTTCCTTTGGTTGGAATTACTTTGAAATCCCTAAAAATGGAGAAGCTGTTAAATTTAATGTTCCTGATCTCCCTAGTCGTTCTGTTTTACCCATTTACCTTCGGCTTTTTGTCGCTTTGGAAGTGAGAGATCAATTGGAAGTAACCATTACCTTGGCTGAGTCTGGTCGGGTTATTGGCACATTACCGGTATGGTATGCAAATACGATGCAATTGTTTGAATGTAAACTGGATGTTGAAGCGAAGAGGTTAAAAAAGGAAGGGTTAAGGTTAACGTTGAGCAAGGGTAACGAGTCTCTTTATTGCTATGATTTCTCCGCCGAAGCGGGTTCGCATATCTATTTAGATAACGGGGAAGATCAGGATCCTTCAAAAAATTTTATTGCCTCTCTTTGTTCCCTTAAGTCGGTGAATACATTTGGATGGATGGAGGGTTGTGTAACGGACAGTTTGGACGAAATGGGGCGTTCTGGGGTGTTCCCGCAAGCAAATGATGCGCTGGATAAACACCTCAAGCTCTTTCTCCCGGATAACAAGAACATTATCTATGAAGATTACCATGGACGCCCGAAAGATAATGTTCATACGAATTGGGAAGGCGGGTTGCCATTTGCAGCCATCGTCAAACGATATCCCGATCATCCGTCAATTAAACTATTCACTGATTTCTGTGAAAGTCGAATTGAAAATGGTAAAACAAAAGGAGCATCTCTAACCACTGAAGGATGTTACCATTTAGCGTATCCTTTGGCGGCTATTGCCAATGCTAAGCAAAATAAAGAATGGTTTGAAATAGCTTTAATTGAACTGGACGAACGAATTCAATATTTAACGGGTGTTGATGTGGTTTATCAAAGGGCCTCTAAAAATGGAGAACAAACTTCCTTTCAGAATTGGGCGAGAGGATACGCTTGGTTTTTGCTCGGTTTGGTGAGGAGTTATCCGCTGCTAAAAAAATCGGGATTATTCGAAGGAGATCCCCGTCTCAAGCGCATCCAGCAAGCATTTGAAGAGTATGCAAATGTCGCGTTGAAGTATCAGCAGCAAGATGCGGGCTGGAAGGCGTACATCGATTTGCCGGAGACAAGCTTCGATGCCTCAGGAACGGCAGGTATTGCGTCTGCGCTTATGTATGGTTATGGACTGGGATGGAATGTGGATTTTAATGAGCAAAAACAGTTAGCCGCAAGAGAACGCTTAGAGAAAAGCCTTACTTCGGATGGTTTCTTGAAAGATTGTTGTCAAGTGAACCGAGGCGGGGAAGAATTGCAGAAGGGTACTTATAGGGTAATTTCTCAATATGCAATGGGACTGATGGCGCACCTTTATATTTAGTTCCTCTAATCTAAGGATCTGTTGTTGTGTTGTTCAGCAATCAACAACAGATCCTTGCTTTTAAAAGGGAGTTTGTAATCCCGAATGATTGTCCCGTAGTATCGAAGAAAGAGACTTTAGAAATTATTTTCTTTATAATTGCGTTGAAGAAAGTAAGCACAAAGAAGGATTTCTTTCAATATAAATAAGATACAATCAAAAATGGTTCTGTTCGATCGCTATCAAGTGAAAACATTCATACGCTTCTCCCTTTTAATCCTAATAAGCATTGCGGTTTATGGTTGCCAACAAAACAAACAAGTATTCAATCAAGAAATAGAAGAGAACATACAGCTCGAGTCTTCCTTGTTGGGAGTGAGCGTTATTGCAGATAGCTTATTTGTGCCTTGGGAAATTCTATGGGGACCAGACGATTGGATCTGGGTAACGGAGCGACCGGGTATTATCAGCCGGATCAATCCTACAACTGGTGAAAAGCGTGTACTTTTAAGACTTGACATCGGCGATAGGCCCGAAGGTACCCAAGCCATGATTGTTCATCCAGATCAGTCCGAATACCCCTATGTTTACATCAATTATAAACGATTTAATAGTGATAGTCTGCGGTATAACGTAATAGAACGCTATACATACCAAAACGATACCCTTACCCAACCTAAATTGATCATGGAAACGGTGGCAGGAAAGGGTCACAATGGTGCCAGGCTGGCGTTTCAAGGTCCAGAACGCATACTTTGGGCTACCGGCGACCAAGCCTTAAAGGAAGCCCCGCAAGATTATAACAACCCCCACGGAAAAGTGCTTCGCATGGATTTGGAAGGCCATGTGCCTGACGATAACCCGATACCCGGATCGTATGTATATGCACTCGGATTCAGGAACATACAAGGGCTCGTAATTACACCCAGTGGTATTATCTATACTTCTGAGCATGGTGATGCCACTGAAGATGAGATCAACCTGATTGTACCAAACGGCAATTACGGTTTCCCGGATATTGAAGGGGAGGTAGACAATGATGTTGAAAGGGAATTTGCGTTAAGAAACGACGTGTTAAATCCACTTATTTCCTGGACACCGACCATCGCACCAGCAGGTATGGATTATTATTCATCAAACACCATCCCTGAATGGAACAACGCACTGCTGTTGACTACACTAAAGGGACAGGGACTTCGTATTCTAAATTTAGATCAATCCGGGCAGAAAATCATAAAAGAAGAAATCTTTCTTGAAAAAGTATACGGCAGAATTAGGGACATTTGCGTCTCTCCAGTTGGCGATGTGTATATTTCAACTTCAAATCACGATTGGAACCCAATGACAAGCCCGGATGAAAAGGACGATCGTATCTTACGAATCGCCAAGGTGGATACTGCGGTAAAAACGCCTTTAACTGCGAAAAATATCGGCTGGGAAGCCACAGCTGTAAATACGGGTGATGTGCTTTATCAGCAATACTGTTTCTCATGTCATAAATCAAAAGGGAAAGGCTTGGAAGGTATATATCCGGCATTAAGGGGATCCGAAATCGTGAAGGATAACGATAGCTTACTCACTACCGTTTTTAATGGATCTTCAAACGGCGAATACTCAATGCCTTCATTCAAATTTCTAAAGGATGATGAATTGCTGGATGTTTTAAATTATATCAGATCTTCATTTGGCAATTCTTCAGATTCGTTAACAATAGAGGATATCGGGAAATACAGACGGGTAAAGTAGCTGAAGCGAGTGCGACGAAATAAGCAGTTTTGACCAAATGTACTGTCTTAAATAATTATACTGGTTGCGATTATGGGATAATTGTAATAATTTGGGGCAATGAAACCATCCGCCAGCTGGCGGATCAATTAAGCACGATAGGAAAAGAAGTGGAAAATAAGGTTCATGTGTATGATTGGTAACGTATAACAGAAACTCCCAGTTAATCAGGCATCCAGCATTTAAAAGATGGAAAGAAGAAAATTTATAAGAATAGGTACATTAGGTGCCCTTGGCGGTACCTTAATGAATGCCTCGACCGCGAATGCGGTCCCAATGAAAGAAGGAACTGTACAGGAAGAAGCAAGAAACATTCCCATCGCCGATCGTTACGATGTCGTGGTAAGCGGAGCTGGTCCCGCAGGCTGGTCTGCCGCTATTGAGGCAGGTCGCAATGGAGCAAAAACGCTATTATTGGAGGTTAACGGACAGTTGGGCGGGGTATGGACATCGGGACTTCTAAGTTGGATACTAGATCAGGCCAATAAACCCGGCTTAATGCGTGAATTGATTTCCCGGCTTGATCAACTGGATGCCAGATGCCCGATTGATACAGGCAATAGCCTGGCATTTGATGTTGAGAAAATGAAACTGTTGCTTGAAACCATGTGCCTGGAAGCGAACGTTGACGTCCTGCTTCATTCGCGCGTGGTTGCCGCCATTAAAGATAAAAGTAAACGGCTAACACATGTTGTTACCGAATCAAAGTCAGGTCGGCAAGCGTGGCAAGGAAAGATTTTTATTGATACTACGGGCGATGGAGACCTTGCGGCTCTTAGCGGTTGCGGATACGACTTTGGGAACCCTGACGATGGGGGTAGCCATCAACCGATGTCCCTTTTGGCGGTTGTATCGGGAATCCAGTTCGAAGAGATCGAAAAATTTGTTCGTCGGGCTGATGATAAAGGAAGCATATCCAAAAAGTATTTGCTGGAGGAGATTGTAAAATCCGGGGTTTTACCTTCCTACCTAAAACCGGGCTTGTATCCGATTGATAAAGACCTTTACATGTTAATGGCCAATCAGGAATATGAATTTTCCGGCTTTAGTGTTAAGGACGTTACAAAGGCAACCCTTCATGCCAGACGTGAACTTCATGAAATTATTAACGGCTTAAAATCCCTTCAAGGGCCATGGAGCAATATACGGATCGTTCAAACCGCCGACCAAATTGGCGTGCGGGAAGCACGACGAATACATGGCCTTTACACGGTAACACAAGACGATCTGGTAAACGGTGCCCGGCACAAAGACGCTGTCTGTAGGGTGACTTTTGGAGTAGATGTGCATTCTGTTAAAGAAGTGAAAGATCCCAATGCATCCTACAACCACGGCATACGAAGCAAACCCTACGACATTCCGTTGCGGGCCCTCATCGCAAAAGACGTGGGTGGTTTACTGATGGCTGGGCGATGTATAAGTGGTGATTTTATTGCCCATTCCAGTTACCGGGTAACTGGAAATGCCGCGGCCATGGGCGAGGCCGCCGGCAGGGTAGCGGCGATTGCCGCCCTCAAGAATAAACTTCCACAGGAAGTCAGTATATGATGGATGTAATTGCTTGGGGGCTTATTGCCTTTCGGAATAGAGCTTATCTGTACGAAGTTTAGCGATAAACGAATGAAAAACAATATTTCCAGAAGAAACTTTATTTTGCTTGGGGGAACTCTTTCTACAGGTGCCCTGATCGATTTTAAGGATAAGGGCTTTTTAGGAGACATGGGGGAAAACCGGCAACTCAATGTAGGTGTAATAGGTACTGGGAGCCGTGGGACATGGATTATAAAGGTAATTAAAGACATACCTGGGATAAATGTTACGGCTTGCTGTGATGTTCAAGAAGCGAATCTAAACAGGGCATTGGGGTTTTCCGGCAAAGGCGCCAAAGGTTATTCAGACTATAGGGAGCTGCTTGATGATCAGGAGATTAAAGCGGTGGTTATTGCCACCCCGCTGTATTTACATTGCCAGTTAGCGTTGGACGCTCTAATGGCGGGTAAACACATTTACTGTGAAAAAACAATGACATACGATATACCTGAGGCTATTCATTTAGCTAAAAAAGTTAATCAATCGAAGTTGATCTTTCAAGTTGGTTATCAGCAACGGGCGAACCCACTTTTCCATAAAATCCACTCTTTCATTTCCAATGGCTATTGCGGGACGGTTACCCATATAGCTTGCCATTGGAACCGCAATGGGGACTGGCGGAGGCCTGTTGCAGACCCTAAATTAGAGAGATTGGTTAACTGGCGGATGTACAGGGAGTATTCAGGAGGGTTAATGGCGGAGTTATGCTCCCATCAAATTGATGTGGTAAATTGGATGTTAGGAAGTCATCCGGAAAAAGTTACCGGCTTTGGGGGCGTAAATTTCTGGAAAGACGGTCGGGATACGTTTGATAATGTACACGCTGTTTTTGAGTATCCTGAAGGAGTAAAAGCACAGTTTACAGCACTTACAACAAATGCGCATGAAGGCTTTTCCATGAAATTTTATGGTACTAAAGCTACCATTGAAGTGAATAGGGAAGATGGGCAGCAGGCATTCATCTTTCCTGAGCCTAACAAATGGAATTCGGAACAAGGGATGGACGGGGTAACGGGGGCTACACAAAGTGTTTATGAACCGGGTGTAGGAATCCCCATTAAAATGGATCAAGCTCAAAATGATTTGTTTTATACGGGGAATGCTTTTAAAAGCTTCTTGGAGAGCGTGAGGACCAATCGTCAGCCCGCGGCAAATGTTAACAGCGGTAAGGAGTCGGCTATTTCCGTACATATGGCCAATCTTGCTTTGCGGAATGGTACGATCGAACATTGGAAGAAAGAATATTCCGGTTGAGCAATCATTGAACCGTTTTCATTTGCACTTTCCTTGAGATCATGGTGTCGAGTAAGGTGACCGCGCCATTAATCATTAGCTCATAATCAGTCTTCTTCTTGCGTCATCGCGATCTGTCGGTTGGCGGAGAAGCGATCTTTTACCCATAGGAGACTGCTTACGATGACGTGTTTTTAGTGTGACGTGATGGGGCAGACGACGTGGATATTTGTTTTCAATTTGTTTTGCAAAATAATTGTAATAACTTGGCAAATTATTCATTCCGTGGCAATGAATATTCCCAGGGATATTATGATGGATTATTCAACCTTATCTGATAATGGGCTGGCTGAGCGTTTGGCTTTCGGTGAAGAACCTGCTTTTAATGAAATTTATGAACGTTATTGGTCGGGCGTGTTTTTGGTTGCGAGGAACCGTTTGAACGATGATGTTGAAGCGGAAGAGGTTGTTCAGGAGATTTTTTGTAAACTCTGGCGCAGGAGAGCCGACTTTCAACTTGAGAAAACATTTAGAAGCTATTTCGCCGTTGCCGTTAAATATGAGATAATTAACCGCTCTGCCAAGAAACGTAGGGAAACAGATTTTGCTGATCAATTATTCCGGACGAACAGAGACATTGACGATTCAACCCTTCAGCTCTTGAGTTTTAACGAACTGAAAAAAGCATTGGAAGAATCAATTTGTTTGCTTCCCGACCGCTGTCAGTTGGTGTTCAGGCTTAGACTTGAAAAGGACTATTCCCAAAAGCAAATCGCAAAGGAACTTGATATTTCTGAAAAGACAGTCGAAACGCATCTTGCGAAAGCCAGAAAACACATCCGCGCAAGCTTGGGCTCTACCTTGCCTTTTCATTTGGTGCTGCTTGTTAGCATGCTTGCTAACTAACTATTATCTATAATTTTTTTTCTTCGGACTAAGGGATTTCCCGTTTTCGATTGGCATACATCAGAGGCCTATAGTAAAATGTCGAAAATCCCAACAAAAAAACGCATTCAAGAACTTTCGCAAAAGTGGATGAATGGTACCCTTTCCGAACAGGAAAAACAAGAATATGACTTGTGGTACAGCGCGTTCAACGATCATGAAATCAGTGACTTGACAGAGGAAGATTTTCTTTCTGCAAAAGAGGCTATCTATCAAAGTATTGTTGAAAAAGAAAGCCTAAGCCCACGTCTTCACCTTCCGCGAAAAAAGCGGAAAATGAGGATTGCGTTCGCAGCATGCCTCACGCTGTTTATTTTATTTGGTTCCGTTCTCTATTTTTCACAGGTCACCAAGCGCGATAACGATCAAAAGGTCGCGGTTGTTATTGAGCCGGGCAGAAATCAAGCTACTTTATCCCTTGATAACGGAACTGTTTTCGATCTGGACTCTTTAAAAGCGGGCAAAGTGCTTCACGAGAACGGAGTTAAGGTAGAAAAGACAAAAGAGGGGGAGTTGATTTACTCGACCGCAGCGGCAGCTCCTGAAGACGAAAAAGAAATCTTAATGAATACGGTCAGCACCCCTCGTGGCGGACAATATAAAGTGCAGCTGCCTGATGGTTCCCGGGTTTGGCTGAACGCGGCTTCCAGTTTAACCTTTCCCAGCAGGTTCACGAAAGAAAGCCGGACGGTTGAACTGGCCGGTGAGGCTTATTTTGAAGTTACCAGAAATGAGGATATTCCTTTTAGGGTGCGTACCAAGAAGGAGACAATCGAGGTATTGGGCACCCATTTTAACGTAAATTCATATGCGGATGAACCCGCTTCGATAACTACCCTAGTAGAAGGGAAGGTGAAAGTTTCACTACCGAATGCCGTATCGCAGATTCTTAGGCCCGGGCAGCAGAGTTTAGTACGAACAGGTGATGACATCCAGGTGAACGAGGTGGACCCTTTTGAAATCGTAGCCTGGAAAGACGGGGATTTTATGTTTAATAACGAGGCGCTTGAAAGAGCCATGCGCAAAGTGGAACGCTGGTATAATGTGGAGTTTGTTTATGAAGATAACATTGGAAACGTACCGATATGGGGATCTGTTTCCCGCTATGAGAAGATCGAAGAGGTCCTTAAGGTAGTTGAATTGACGGAAGCAGCTCATTTTAAAATAGAAGGAAGGAGGGTTTACGTTATGAGGTAATGCTACAAAATCCAATTTATGTTAAGATCGAAAAATAAAAAACCGGGGAAGGTCGAGTTCCCCGGCTGATGAATCGCTGATTTTAAATAAATAATTACAAGGACGAAACTATTCTTTAAAACTTAAATTCAAACAAAAGTAATGAAAATTTACAGGTTCTCAGCTGTAGACTGTGATGGTCGGCAGTTGATAAAAGGCTTAATTGTGATGAAACTAATTGTACTTTTCATCTTTGCCTCTTTTTTTCAGGTTCAAGCGGGGGCATACGCCCAAAGGGTAAGCTTATCTGAAAAAAACGTTGCTCTGGTAGAAGTCTTGAAGCAGATTAAAAGGCAAACAAATTATAATCTTATTTGCAAATCCAGGATTCTTAGGGAATCGCCTTTGGTAAGCATTGAGGTGAAGAATGCGTCTTTGGAAGAGGCGCTCAATAAAATATTAAAGCCCAACGGACTTACCTATGTCATCGAAGATATGAATGTGGTGATCAAGAAAGCTCCTAAGTTGTTCGCTCAACCCACCTTGGAAAAGAAGGTTTTGGATGTGGCTCTACAACAAGAGGTCACCGGAAAGGTAACCGATGAGCAAGGTTCACCCTTAGCTGGTGTTACAGTAACGGTAAAAAATACCCAAATAGTAACAACGACTGATGACCAGGGACAATTTGTCATTCGTTCAGCTGAGGCCAACCCAACGCTGGTATTCTCAATCGTTGGGTTTTCAACGGAAGAACGGACGGCTTCCTCCAATACAGTCAACGTCAGCCTTCAAGCTTCTATTTCTGATTTGGATGAAGTGGTTGTGGTAGGGTACGGAACGCAAAAAAGGAAGGATGTGTCTACGGCCATTTCTTCTGTTTCTGCTAAGGACATAGAAGACCAACCTGTTTCAAATTTTGCCTCGGCAATTACCGGGAAAATGGCTGGTGTACGTATTTTAAATTCGAATAATGCACCCGGTGGAGGAACAAATATTGTCATTAGAGGTATAAATTCGATCAATGCCAGCAATAGTCCCTTAATCGTAATTGATGGTTTTCCCTTAAAAGACGAATTTAACAAAACTGAAAATCCATTAAATGCGGTTAATCCCGCAGATATCGCCTCCATAGAGGTATTGAAAGATGCCTCCTCAAGTGCTATTTATGGAGCACGTGCTGCGAATGGTGTCATACTCATCACCACGAAGAAAGGGCAAGCTGGTAAACCTACCATTAATGTGGAGGTGAATACCGGCGTAGAGAACATGACGAATCGGATTGATGTCCTCAATAGGGAAGACTTTTTACAATTCATGGACGATGCGCGGGCACAGGCCTATATAGTGGAGGATCCGAACTTTGGTACGGATGATCCGAATGCCCCATTGTGGAGCTGGAGCGACGACAATGAAACGCGGATATACAACTGGACCAATTTTTCCAGCATGAAAGAGCCGATGGCTCCTGGAAATACCTTGTACAATCGGTGGGCGACGGTTACCGATGAAACGAAAGCCCAGCCCTACGATACCGATTGGCAGGACGTAGCAACAAAAACAGGGAATGTACAGAGTTTCCAACTGTCTACAACCGGAGGGACAGAGAAATTGAAGTACATGATTTCTGGAGGGTACTTTAACCAAGATGGTATCACCGAAGCGACAGGCTACGACCGTTTCTCTTTCAGGGCGAATGTTGAGCTTAAAATAAACGATTGGATCAAGACCGGCTTATTGCTTGCCCCTTCAATGGAAGACCTTGACGTCATGTCGGGCATGGAGGCGTCCTTTTTCGATATCATCAGAATGCCACCCCTTTATACGCCTTATGACGAAAACGGGGATCCGAAGTTTTTGGGTGGGGCGCCCGGAGATTGGCGGCAGTGGAATTTAGCGGATTTTGTAAACCCCTTGATGAACCCCTTGATACAAGATAACCGACGTACGGTTAAGAACCTTTCTACGATTTTTGCTGAAGTAAATATTATTGAAGGATTGACGCTTCGGTCGGAATTCCATACCGAATTCAGGAACAATGAAAGGAATTATTTTTTACCTTCTAACTATCCGACAACGGTTAGGCTGGATTCACGGTCTCGTGGCTTAAACAATATTACCTCCCGGCTCTATTGGAACTCACAGAATTTCCTGACCTACAATAAAATGTTTGGCAGGCACTCCCTAAATGCGATCTTGGGTTATTCAGCGGAGGAAGCCACATATAGAGGTTCTTACATCGATAAGTACGATTATGCAACGGATCAAGTGCCTACCTTAAATCAGGCCATTACGATCTTGAACGCACAAAATGATGCCCGCACCAACCGCTCCAGTGAAACCATGATTGGAAGTTTTGCCCGGGCAATGTACAATTACGACGGCAAATATTACCTTACGGGAAGTGTGCGGCGCGATGGTTCGTCGAAGTTTGGCGCGGATAAGAAATGGGGGATTTTCCCTTCCTTTTCAGCGGCCTGGAGAATCTCCGGTGAACAATTTTTCGAACCCTTGAAACCGTATGTAAACGATTTGAAGATCCGTGGTGGTTGGGGTGTGATCGGCAACTCGGGCATCGGGAACTACAATGCATTGAGTACCTTGACAGCAAAATCCTATTTCTTTGAATCCGGATCGACTGTGTCACCGGGCTACGCGGATGGGAAAGTAGCCAACCCAACCCTGGGCTGGGAGTCGACCACTGATTATGGATTGGGTATTGACGCTGAGTTCTTAAACGGTCGTGCTTCCCTAAGCGTAGATTATTTCTACAAATTGACCGAAGATATGTTGTTCAGCATGCCTTTGCCGACGATTACAGGTTTTGGATCGTATATGGTCAACATCGGTTCCATGCGCAACAGAGGATTTGAGTACATGATCCGTTCGAATAACTTAACCGGGCAATTCAAATGGACGACCGCCATCAATATGTCGTATTATAGAAACCGGGTGTTGAATACGGGGAAAGACAAGCGCCCGTTAATTAACAATAACGCTTATACAACCGAAGGAAAACCATTGGCAGGCATCTGGGGGACTTACTTTTTAGGACCTTACAGCGACTGGGAGGATGTGAAGACAAACCCTATCGTGAACTCTACGAATCCTGACTGGATGTATCGTTCTGCTCCGGGTACTTCTAAATTGTATGATGTGAACGGTGACGGGGTGATTGACGGATTGGATAATACGATTATTGGTACACCTAACCCTGATTTTATTTGGGGAATGACGAATACCTTTGCATACAAAGGCTTTGACCTATCGGTTCAGGTAAATGGTGTTCAGGGGGGCGATCATTTGCTGACGCAGATGGAGTCGATCATGGCAAGAAGCAACGGTACCACAAATACGGTATACGAATATTACAACAATTACTGGCGGCCTGACCGTCCTAACGCCAAGTACGCGGCTCCAACCCGTAAATCCTGGGACGGAACCTCAAACCGCGGAACCCTCTTGTTTAAGGGCACGTATGTGAATATCCAAAACATCGCCTTGGGCTATACCTTGCCCAAAGCGCTTTTACAGAAAATGAACCTGGAAAGTATCGGGCAGATCCGTGTGAATACGAGCATCCAAAATGCCTTTATTTTCACGAATTACCCCAGCTTTAATCCGGAGGTGAATTATCAAGGCGATTCTGCCCTATCTCAGGGGATGGACAATGGGGCATATCCCATGACCCGGACCGTCTCTTTTGGAATAAACGTATCATTATAAAAAAGCGAGATGAAAAATATACTTTCAATATTCTTAATTGCACTATTGCTTAGTGGTTGCTCTGAATCATTTCTGGATAAGCAGCCTGAAGACACCTTATCTCCAGGTAATTTCTTTAAAAACCCTGACGATATCAAGACCGGCCTTACGGCGGTATATGAACCATTGCAGGCTATTTTTCAGGTAAACTATCTGCCTCATATCATGGGCCAGATGTCGGACGATGGCGGAGTGGCTTTCAGTATGTCGGTTTTCAATACATTTTATAAAACAAACAGTAATTCTGAAGCTACCTATTGGAACAATTTCTATAAAATGATTGTCAATGCCAATAACATCATTGATGTGATTGACAAGTACCAGCCGAAAAATGATGCAGAGGTTGAAAAGGTGAACTCCTACAAAGGGGAAGCTCGTTTTCTACGTGCCTTTGCCTACTTTTATTTGGTGAGGTTGTACGGTGATGTTCCAAAGGTAGTAACGAAGTTCGAAAACCCAAGTACGGCCTTCGGGATTGGGCGTACTCCCGTAAGCGGTATTTTTAACGAAGTGATCATCCCGGATCTGCAGTTTGCCTTTGAAAATTGCTATAAGAACAATGATAGCGGGCTCGGCGCTGAAAAAGCGCGGGCGACCAAAGGGGCTGCGTTGACCTTGATGGGAAAGGCCTATCTGACCATGAATGAACATGCTAAAGCTGCCGAAGCATTAAAGAAGCTTATCGTAGATAAGGTGGCTGGCGATTACCGCTTGCTCGATGATTATGGACAGATATGGCTGCCCAACAACAAGTTCAATTCAGAATCCATCTTTGAAATAAACTACAATGTAGCCGGCGGGGTACCTAGTTTTTATTTCAGGAACATGACAAATACCACTGGGTATTCGATGTACGGACTAAACACCACAAACGGTAGGTTTACCGCAGAGAAGAACCTGATGGATGAATTCGTAGCCAGCGGAGAGGGGATTCGGTATAAGGTTTCCGTGGACTCGGGATTTACGCCTCTGAACGGTTTAACCACCCCATTCCCGCTTAAGTTAATGCCTCCTTTAGAGGGGATAAGTAAATACGATGTCGTAGGCACGGATTATAATTACATGATTACCCGCTACGCGGATGCACTTTTGATGTATGCGGAGGCTTTGATGGTGATGGGGCAGAAAGATGATGCGGCCGAATATGTCAACCAGGTGCGTAGGCGTGTCAATATGGGTGAAATTACCGGGGCAGACCTGGATATAGACCGTATCCTCCATGAACGAAGGATGGAGCTTGCCTTTGAAGGACACCGTTATTTCGATCTGGTCAGGACAGGGAAAGCTGTTGAATACCTTTCGAGGGATTTAATGAGCACTAACGAGTATGAGGGACGTAAATTCAGAAATGAACCCGTTCCTGAATACCAGTTGCTGCTTCCTATACCTGTAGGTGAAATCGAAAAAGATCAGACCCTAACCCAAAATGTTGGTTATTAAAAATAAGGAAATTAATATGAAAAATATAGTATTTGGTGTATTGAAGGTCATGCTAGCCATGGTGGTTAGTTTTGGTTTTACATCGTGTTTGAAGGAAGATAATGTGTCAAAACCTACCGTGAATAATATACAGATGTTCATGACCGATGTGAATGGCAATGATTCATTGATTACAGAAGTTTTTAGTGGAAGTAAAATAAAGTTTGTGGTTACGACGGACGCCGATATGGTTTCTGTGTGGCCGGGGGGGATACGCAATGTCATGAAAAAGAAGAACAGCACCCAGGATTCGATCGATATGTTTGGCCATCCGGTGTTGGAAGCCAGCGACAGCTACGATGATTATGGCTTGGTAAAAGCCAGGGGCTTGAACACCTCCTTAGGTGATACCGGTTGGTATGTGTTTTATACCTATCCAAACGCCGGGGACTTTGACTTGACGATCCTTGCGACAAACCACGGTTACGATGGGCCGGAGCTTAAACGTACGGTATATGATGCAGGGACAATCAAAGTAAAGTAAGAGAGATTGAGTATTGAAGTGTAATAAAATTAGACGATGAACAAGATCAATCGACGGACTTTTGTAGGGAATGCCGCTGCTTCTGCAGCGGGCATCCTTTGGGGCGGTAGCCTGATGAGTTTCGCCCCGAAACAGCAGGCATACGAACCGCCACATGCTGCAGGAAATAAAAACATGATGGCTGAAGTATTGAAATACCGCAAGATAGATGCCCACGCCCATGTCCTTGGGAACTTTACAGTGGATTATAATGTGGATTTCGCCGACAGGCTGGGAATCGATAAACTGGTAATTTCAAAACCGATGACAAGGGGGGAGGGCCCTCCGGAGGAATTTCGGGCGTGCAATGATGTGATTCTGGATGCCGTGCGCCAATATCCCGATCGTTTCATCGGCCAGATGACGCTGAACCCACGCTACAAGAAAGAATCATTGGAGGAGATCGACCGCTGCACAGATCAGGGAATGGTAGGGCTGAAGCTGTATACACAGGTCAAGATCAACGATCCGCTGTTCTACCCGATCATCGAAAAGTTCATCGACCTGAAAATGATCATCCTGATGCATGCGGGGATCGGCCATGCCCGGATAAAGTTCAATGCGAATGAACCGCCCAACGTATCGATCCCTGAATATTTTGTCGACATTGCCCAACGTTACCCGGAGGCGATGTTCCAGTTGGCGCACATCGGGGGCGGGATCGACTGGGAGGATGCCTGCAAGACCTTGCAGCACTCGCCGAATGTCTATGTTGATGTTTCCGGGAGCAACAACGTCGCGAACATGATCGACTTTGCCATGCGCTACATCGGTGAGGACCGGCTTCTTTTCGGTTGCGACAACAGCTTCTATCAAGGGGTGGGTCACCTGTTCTCGGCGAAGCTGACGGATGCACAGCGGAAGAAGATATTCTTTGACAACTACAACAATATATTGAGAAAGGCAGGTAAACATGTTGATTGACGGTAATGCATACATCGGCCATTGGCCGTTCCGCAAATTTGAGTACAACACGCTTGAAGCCCTGTTGGGGCGTATGGCCGAGTTCGGCACGGAGGTTTCCCTTGTGAGCAGCCTGAACGGTATCTTCTACAAGAACACGCAGTCGGCGAACGAGGAGCTTTATGCGGCCATAGGTTCGAAGCGTTCCTATGGGGACCGTTTCATTCCCTTTGCGGTGATCAACCCGATCTACAACGGCTGGCGGGATGATTTTGCGACCTGCACGGGAAAGATGGGCATGAAGGGTATCCGGCTTTACCCGAAGTACCACGGTTACGGGCTTGACAACCCCTCCTGCATCGAGCTGGTGAAGATGGCACGTGACAAGGGCCTTCCCGTTGCGCTGGGCCTTCGTATGGTTGACAGCCGTCCGAGTTCCTGGCTTGACATCGAGAAGGAATGGAGCCTGAAGGATGTGATGCCGATCGTGCGTTCGGTTCCTGATGCGAAGTACCTGATCGTCAATGTAGCCAACGGCACGGCCCTTGGGGATGAAGACGCTGCACTTTTCAAGAAGTCGGAGGTAGTGATGGACAGTTCGGGCCGTAACATCCTGTACCCGGGGCAGCTGCTGAAGGATTATGGTACGGACAAGCTGTGCTTCGGTACGCATTCCCCCATCCTGGACTACTTCACGGGCTTGCTTCGGATCGAGTCTTTGCGGGATGATGAGGCGGATGCGGCGACGAAGGAGCTGATCCGTTCAGGAAACCTGAAACGTTTGTTGGAAATATAACAGGATGGAAAGGTGCCTGTGTAGTGTTTTAAATCAATCTAAAATCTTAAATCATGCTGAAAAAAGAGTATTCAAGAAGATCTTTCATTAAACAGAATGCCATCATTGGTGTAGGTGCCACGGCAGGGATAGGTCTTTCACCTTCGCTGTTCGCGGGCAGCAAGGGTACCGCGGAAACCCCCGCGATATTGGGAGGTACGCCTGTGCGGACAAAAGGTTGGCAAAAATGGCCGATGTGGAATCCGGCAACGGATGAAAAGCGTCTATTAGAGGTGATGCGTAGTGGTGTGTGGTCACGTGCCGGCGTAGTGACGGAATTTGAGGAAAAGTGGGCCGCGCTGATCGGGTCAAAACGTTGCGTCACTTTAGTCAATGGTACCAATGCCATGATTACCTCCCTGATTCAATTGGGTGTCGGTGCCGGTGATGAGGTAATCGTTCCTCCTTATACATTTATCGCAACGACACAGGCCATACTACAGGCAGGAGCAATACCGGTTTTTGTAGATACTGATCCTGAGACATTTCAGATCGATGTCAGGAAAATCGAGGCACAGATTACACCCCGTACACGTGCTATTCTTCCTGTGCATATCGCCGGACTACCTGCGGATATGGAACGCATTATGGCTATTGCAAAAAAGCACAATCTTTTGGTAGTGGAGGATGCCTGTCAGGCTTGGCTTGCAGAGATCAACCACAAAAAGGTAGGTACTTTTGGCAATGCCGGTTGTTTTAGTTTCCAAAACTCAAAGAACATTCCTATCGGTGAAGGCGGTGCTATCGTCAGTGATGATGAGGAATTCATAGACAGGTGCTATTCCTATCATAATTATGGCATTGCTTATGGTTCGGCAAAAGAAACAGTGGGCGTAGGTGTTTCCATGTACGGGACGAAGTTGAGGTTGACGGAGTATCAGGCGGCGATCGGACTTGCAGAGCTGGAACGCCTGGAAGGGCAGACAACGGTTCGCGCCGATAATGCAGCTTATCTCCGTTCCTTGATTAAAGATATACCGGGTATCGTTCCTTATAATTTTACACCCAACGTGACACGCTCTGCCTTTCACCTTTTTCCTTTCCGATACAAGAAGGAAGCCTTCAGCGGTCTTTCCCGTACGGGTTTCTTAAGGGCGTTGCAAGCAGAGGGAATTTCCTGTTCAAGTGGCTATGCCCCCTTGAATACCATGCCTTATATCGCCCATGCTTTCCAGACCAAAAACTTCAAAAAGATGTATACTGCCGAGCAATTGGACATGGATCGGTACAACGAACGGAACCGCTGTCCGGAGAACGATCGTTTGTGCACAGAAGAGGCGGTATGGTTCACCCAGAATATGCTTCTTGGGGGCAAACCGGATATGGATGATATCTTTCATGCAATCTCCCGGATTCATCAAAACGCGGATAAAATCAAAAAGTCATTGGCGAAGAGCTAAATGAAAGGGAGGCTAGGAAAAGTGGAGGGCGGTTTTGACGGTTTTTTCGTCGGATAGGTACAATATGGCAATACGATTTGTATATTTACTGATTCGATTATGAGAACTACCTTTAAAACTGTCATCCTCTTTTTCCTTTGTACGGCAAACTTATTTTATGTACAGGGACAGGAAAGGACAAACACTGCAGATCTGAAAGCGGCAGCTTGGGAAAAAATCGCTCCTTGTTTTGTTCCACCTCCGCAATATGAAGGAAAGTATGGTGACTACCGGTCGCCGATGAAATTCTATGATGGCAAAGAGGTAAAGACTCCGGAAGATTGGCAGAAGAGAAGGAAGGAAATCTTGGACCGCTGGAACGGATTAATGGGGGAATGGCCGCCATTGATTAAGCAACAGGAAATGGAAGTACTCTCTTCTACTCATCGGGAAGATTTTACCCAGCTGCATATCCGTTTTTCGTGGTTGCCAAATGAGAAAACAGAGGGATACCTCTTAATTCCGGATGGTGGTAAAGAGAAAAAACCAGCGGTGGTCACCGTCTTCTATGAACCTGAAACCGCTATTGGCCAGGGTAGGCCAACTCCCTATCTTGATTATGCCTATCAGTTGACAAAGAGAGGTTTTATAACCCTTTCTATCGGTACCACCGAAGCAACCCAGGCAAAAACCTATTCACTGTATTATCCTAGTATAGAAAATGCTACGGTTGAGCCGCTCTCCATGTTGGCTTATGCGGCGGCGAATTCCTGGTATCTTCTTTCCAATGTACCGCAAGTTGATTCCACGAAGATTGGTATCATCGGCCTGTCTTTTGGTGGTAAATGGTCGATGTTTGCTTCTTGTCTCTTCGATAAATTTGCATGTGCCGTATGGGCTGATCCGGGTATCGTTTTCGATGAATCAAGAGAAGCGATTAATTACTGGGAACCATGGTATCTGGGCTATTACCCCAAACCTTGGCGCAAAAGGGGAATGATTACCGAAGAAAACCCCGCGAAAGGGCTATATCCAAAACTTGTTGCGGAGGGGTATGACCTGCATGAACTGCATGCTTTGATGGCTCCCCGGCCTTTCCTGGTCTCTGGAGGGTCTGAAGATCCGCCGAAACGTTGGGTACCTTTAAACCACGCCATTGCGGTGAACCAATTATTGGGTTTTAAAAACCGGGTTGCCATGACTAACCGGCCTACCCACCTGCCTGACAGGGAAGCCAATGAGGTAGCTTACTCATTTTTTGAGTATTTTTTGATGTATGATTGAGCAGTTCCATGGCGTCATGAAGGTGTATTCAGGGTCTCATCATAAAGGGTTACAAGCCACTTTGAGATTCCGAACCGGGCTTGCGAGCTCACCGAAGGTAATCAAGTTCGGAATGAACGGAACGACGTCATTTCGGGCACCGTGCAACGAAGCCGGGAAATCTCGTATATATCATCAGCTGACAACTGACTGCTGATAGCTCATGGCCGTGAAAGATATCTCCACTACGGTCGAGAGGACGTACCCTCCCCGGCGCATTGCATGCTTATCCGAATGACGCTGCGAAGAACTTCTGAAACAGCCTTATCTTTTTATTCTGTGCCTCAATCTGAAAGCGGAGCTTGTCGTGATATACCTCTTTTATTGTCGTATTCTCACCTTTTTACATCATAAAAACTGTCTTATCTTTATCATCAGACAAGGTACAATGCTTTGTCGAATGTAAATCATCACATAATAATACGATATCATGAAGAAAATTACACTGGTATTCATCACTGCATTTCTACTGCTTTCTTTTTCTGATTCAATTGCGAAGAATCAAAGGGCTTTTTATAGCCAAACCCGGTCTTTTGAAAAAGTGCTCAAGGACAAGGCGTTTTTATTGGATTACTTCCAGAAAACAGATCATGAACTTCAGAAGAGTGTTGCCGGACTGAGTAAAGGACAGCTTCAATTTAAGTCTTCGCCCGATCGGTGGTCGGTGAGCCAATGTTTAGAACATATTATACTCACTGAAAAGGCTCTTTTTGATATGGCAAAAGAACTTTTGGCGAAACCCGCCAATCCTGAAAGGCGAGAAGAGGTAAAAACAACTGACCAGGATTTGATTAATGGCATAAGCAATAGAAGTACCAAGGCAAAGGCCCCTGAGCAATTACAACCCAAAGGCATCTACACTGATCCGGATACGGCCATGAAAGCATTGCGGAAGCAACGTGCCGAGATCCTCGCTTTGATTGATGCAACATCTTTGGAAGTCTTGCGTAATCACATTGGCGACTCACCCTTCGGTGCCATAGATGCTTATCAATCGTTTCTTTTTATTGCCGGTCATACCGCCCGGCATACTTTACAGGTAAAGGAAGTAAAAGCAGATACTGACTTTCCGAAATAAACCCTTAAGGTTGGAAACCATGACCAGGTGATTGTTTGTAGAAATTAAGGAGGCCGTCTCAAAAGCCCAAAACTATCGTCATTTCGACTGGAGCGGAGCGAAATGGAGAAATCTATACTTTGATTGTCAATTTTTTAGATTTTTCGACTCCACTTCGTTTCGCTCAAAATGACGTAACTATTTACATTTTGATACAGCCTCCTATTACATTCATTATTATCAATTCCTTAAAATGGAATCGCCAGAATTAAAGGGTTAAGCTTAGTTTAATATGAAAGGAAGATACGTCAACTTTTTCTTCTCCATGTCCTTCATTCGAACTGTATTGGGTTTTTATTTTGCCGGGGGAATAATCCAATGCCAATCCCAGTGCATTGCGGCGGATAGTTACCCCGAAGCTGGGTTTGATACCAAAGAATAGACGGCTCATCACCTTTTCGGGGTCATAGCTTTCGGCTGGTATTTCATATTCGTCGGCTATCCCATCACCATTTGCATCATCGTATTCAGTGACATAACTGCCGCTTCCTTCTTCGTCATTGGTAAATGAAAAATAATCATCATCACTATTGTAATAGCCAAAGTCGTAGAAATACACTTGTGGTGCTATTTGGACACGGGCATCAATAATGAGTTTCTCAACGGGGTTGAAGGAAACCACTGGTCCCAATTTTGAACTTATGCCAGCCGCGAATTTTCCACCTTCAAATTCAGTGCCTTCAGCTACATAATCTTCCCAATCGAACATGTTAAAGCTCAAGGAAAGAACGGTCCAGTCGAGTCCGTAACGCAAAGGCAGAGAACTGTCATTGTTGAAATAATAAGCCTTGCCAACCTCTAAAGCATAACCTCTACTTGCACCTAAATTGCCGGCAAGGATATTTTCGGTGGGTGAGAGCGCCTCATCCAGGCTGTTCCCCAGAAAATGAAACCCGAGGCGCATGTATCCTTTACGGAAATTCGTAACATTGCCCGATTGTGCCATGGCAATCGAAGTAGTAAGCAGTAGGCCCACCATTGCCGCGGAAAATAAAGTAAGTGTTTTTTTCATTTGATTAAGTATATAATTTGTTTTACATCGGTCGCAAAAATATAGCTACTGGGAAGAATTAAAAATACCCAATAGTGGGTATTTTGCGGGTAACCTTCAAAGCCTGTACCTATTATTTTCGTATATTGCACATCATTGATCGCACAGTTAAACGGACCGACCACATGGCGATTGATGCCATGGGGGAAGATCAGTAATCAGGAAAAAGGGAAATGAATTGATTATGCAAGGCTTTACGGATGTTCACCAACAATTTGCTAACTTTTTTGAGAGCAATACCTTGAAGCCTTTTGCTTATTTAACTTCAAGAAAGTTGAGTGAAGGGCATATCTGCCTGGATCTGAATGACCTTGATGAAAGTGACATGGACCTGCCGTTTTCTCATCTGGGAGATATAGAAAGCCTTTTGGCGAAAGAGCCTTTGGTGGGCAAGGTGACAGGGACGAAACAGCCTTTCATTTTACACCGTTCCAAGTTATACATCCAGCGTTATTTTGCCTATGAAACGATGATATTGAATCGTATACATCAATTCTTGGTGGATGAAAAGCCATTTTTTGAAGAGCGTTTGATGTATTTGGAGGATCAGCGTCTTTTTATTGAACAACTTTTTGGCGGTGGAGGAGATGATCTTACGCTTTCTGATCAGGAACGAACGGATTGGCAGTTGGTGGCCGCGCTTTTGGGAGTTCTTCATAATTTTACCATCATCACCGGTGGTCCGGGGACGGGTAAAACCACAATCGTGGCCAAATTACTAGCTTTGTTATTCCGCATCTATCCCGAATTGAATGTCGCCCTGGCAGCGCCCACGGGAAAGGCGGCAAACAGGATGGCTGAATCGTTAAAAACTGCCCGGTTGGATCAAGAGGAAGAGGTCAAGAAGAAATTCCATTCCCTGCAACCCAATACCCTTCATCGTTTGCTAAAACCTAAACGAGACTCACCCTATTTTGAACATGACCGAACGAACCCCTTGAAAGTAGATGTAGTGATTGTGGATGAGGCTTCCATGGTTGATGTGGCTTTGTTTGCGAAATTATTAGATGCCATCGGTCCGGATACACGTCTTCTCCTGCTAGGTGACAAAGATCAGTTGGCTTCGGTGGAAGCGGGGAGCTTGTTGGGCGATTTATGCCAGACCCAAACAAGGATGAATGCCATATCGAGGAAAAAAGCTGATTTTATCAATTCTTTTATTGTCGATCGGCATAGAAAAATTGACAATGTTTTTTTGATGGAAGAGAACGGCCATCCCTTGTCGGAGCATGTTGTTGAATTGAAAAGAAGCCATCGTTTTTCGGCTGCGAAAGGAATTGGAAAACTGAGTAAAGCGATCATCACCAACGACAGGGATACGATAATGAAATTCTTGCTGCATTTTGACGACGACCAGGTCTTGATCGATACCCATTACCACCGCCTTGTTTTTGATCGTTTTGTTTCGGGATATGAGGGCTATATTCAGGAAGCGGATTGTAAACGTGCCTTACAGAAATTCAATCAATTAAGGATATTATGTGCCGTAAGGGAGGGTCCACAGGGTGTATATGAAATCAATAAACGGGTAGAGGAATATCTGGCAAAGCGGGGCTTATTAAACCTGAACACTGAATTCTACCACCACCGGCCAATCATGATTACTAGAAATTATTATGACCTAGGGCTTTTTAACGGGGATGTCGGCATTATCCGTCCCGACGATCAGGGTGTGTTGAAAGCATGGTTTGAAGATGGTGGGGACAGCTTGAAATCGGTGATACCCGCTTCCATCAGCGAGTCGGAAACGGTTTTTGCCATGACCATCCATAAAAGCCAAGGGTCTGAATATGACCAGGTGCTTGCCCTGCTACCAGAACAGATCAATATGCCCCTGCTCACGCGGGAGTTACTTTATACGGCGGTTACACGGGCAAAATCGACCCTTACCATCCAAGCCTCAGAACCTGTTATCCTGCAAACTGCAGTAGGGCAGGTAAAAAGGGCATCGGGAATCATGGACCGCTTTGGAGAGCAGGAAAACCTTGTTTTATAATTATTGGTTATGGGTTTAAGGTTAAATGTTTCAAATTCGCTCCATCAGTTGGTAGATTACTTATGTGATGACCTGGCAAAGCCTTTGAACGATGTTTTCCAACCCCATTATATCGTTACGCAAACCTTGGGGATGAATAACTGGCTGAAAGTACAGTTGGCAGACCGCTTGGGCATCACGGCAAATTGCAGTTTCCTCAAACCAAACGACATGGTCGCCCAGCTCTATTTTATCTTGGGCGGACGAAAGGAACAAGTGTTATCTGTAGATGGCTTGCAATGGATATTATTTGACTTGTTGGATAAAACTGCCTTCAAGAAGCAGTTTCCCTTTATTGCCAATTATTATCGCCATGGTGATGATGTGAAGCGGGTGGCTCTGGCGGAAAAGGTAGCGGATTTATTCGACCAATACCAGATTTACCGTCCCGAAATGATCTTGGAATGGAGTAATTTTCAGGGAGGGCTTGAGACGTTATCAAATTGGCAGCAATACCTTTGGATTGAAGCAAAAAAGAAAATAGGGGTAAAAATGCCCGACAAAACCATGATCGGGAGATCCATTATCGAATCGTTGCATCAGCTTGATAAACAACAAAAATTGAAGGACAAGATTTCCCAACTGCATGTTTTTGGCCTTTCCATTATTACCGCATATCATTTGGAGGTTTTTCAGGCGGTGGCAAAATATATTGATATTTCTTTTCATTTGCTTAATCCGGCGCCTTCACAGTATTGGTTTGAAGACAAGAGCGGGAAACAGATTGCTTACTGGAAAAAGAAACGTGGCGCTGACAATTTCGCGCCACCTATAGAGGGGAATGCATTATTGGCACATTGGGGTAAGGTTATCCAAGATACATTCAGCTTTTTCTTTAAAAATGAAGATTTTTTGAATGAGTACAACGACGAAATAACCCGGGAGCCACTCCCCAGCTCCCTCCTGACAAAAATACAAAATGATATTTTTCATAATGCCGTTGGAGAGGAGAGAAATACAATCACAATGGCCGATCTCCAAGACAGATCATTGACCTTTCATTCTTGTTATACGCCGTCAAGGGAGGTTGAGGTGCTCTACAATTATTTGGTCCACCTGGTCGTTGAAAGCGGTGAACGTCTCTCTCCTCGTGATATAGTGGTTATGGTCAGCGATATTGATAGTTATGCGCCTTATATAAAAGCAATATTTACTTCAGCACCTTATTTCTTTCCTTTTACCATTGCAGATGAGCGCATGCATTCGGAGGACGGGTTGTTTAGTGTATTGCAGGCCTTTATGGCACTTCATGAAGAGAATTTCAAAGCTGAAGAGGTGCTCCAGTTGCTTGAATTCGATGCGGTACGCAAGCGTTTCCAGATTACAGACATTGCGCTTATCCGGAAGGTTGTCCGGACAGCAAATATCCGTTTCGGGATAGCGGGGAGAATGGATGATGATACAATAACCGTCAGTTGGCTAAATGGTCTCAACCGTATCATGTACGGTATTTGCATGAGCGGAGAAGAGGAATATCAGGTGCAAGGGTATGGTATTTATCCGGTCGACATGGTTGAAGGTGCCGAAGCATGGGAACTTATTCGCTTTTGCCATTTTGTGCAGGTATTGATTGATCTGGTGAATGAGCAAAAGAAAGAGCAATCTTTGGCAGAATGGGGAAAATACGTGATGTATGCCGTTTCGCAATTGCTAATTTACCCTGAAGAGCAAGATAATGAGGATTATCACTTTTTAGTCAGGTATTTGGAGCAACTGGACAGCCTCGCTGAAGATCTCCCCGCTAAAATTGACTTTTTGGTATTCAAACAGAGCTTCTTGAAAAAAATTGCCGACGAAACACGTGGTGGAAATTTTGCTTCCGGGGGGATTACTTTTTGTTCGCTCATACCGATGCGGAGTATTCCCTTTAAAGTGGTGGCGCTGCTCGGATTAAATTTTGATAAATTCCCCCGAAAGGAATCGGCCATCAGTTTTGATTTACTCGGCTTGCATCCCAAAAGAGGGGATAGAAATGTGAAGAACAACGATAAACATCTTTTTCTGGAGACCCTTCTTTCGGCTCAAGATTGCCTGTATATCAGTTATATCGGCAGGAATGTCAAAAACAATGACCCGCTGCCGCCCTCGGCTTTGGTGGATGAATTGATCGATTACATCCAACAAGGTGTAGAAAATGAAACCGCAAGGGATGAATTGGTGACCAATCATCCGCTGCATGGGTATAGTCGACGTTATGCAGAAAATGACCGCAAGTTGTTTACCTATTTGGGTTATGAGGAAGAACGGATCAAACCCAAGCTCCGGGAAGATGCGGCGGACTTGGAATACAGCGAATTTGATCTTATTTCCATCCCCCATTTCATTGATTTTTTCAAGAACCCCTTTAAAGCCTATTATCAACGTGTGCTGGATGTCAATTACCATGAAGAAGATAGCTTATTGGCGAATAACGAGTGCTTTGAGTTGAATGCATTGCAACGTTGGCAATTAAAGCAGGATCTGTTGTTCATGGACAATCCGGAAACGTACCGGCATAAAGCGATAAAGACCGGTGCCTTGCCCTTAAAGAACATGGCCAAGGTGGCGATTGATGATATGATGCAAAGCGTGATACCGGTAAGGGAGTTACTTGGAGAGGTCTTGGCATATGATGATGAACGGGTCATTGATATCGAGGTTCAGGTTGAAGATACCTTGTTTAAGGGCAGGATAGATCGTGTGTTTGATAACCGACAACTTTTTGTCGCTTTTTCAAGGGATCAGTACAAATACTTATTGGAAGCTTATATCAAACATGTTTTTGCCATTGCCGCGGGCCAGCTTGTGGATACGGTATATGTGTCAGAAAAAGATCAACAGCTTTATACCATCGATCGTCATCACATCGATCGGGAGAATGCCCTGGGCTATTTGAAAAGCCTGCTGACATTATATAAAAGCGCTTGGGAGCGTCCTTTACTCTATTCGCCCGCTTTTGAAAATAACCCCCTGAAGTTAGAGAAAATGGATGCAGCTGCTTTTCGTGATGACCTGAGGAAAAGAATAATGGATGCTTTTTTTACCATCAATGATCCTTACATCCATAAAGAATATGAAGGTGGCTTCTTTGATCAGGAGGATGTGTTTGATCGATATTACCAGAATTGGCAGCTCATTTTTTCACCCGTGATCGAAGCATTTCCAAGCTATTTTCAACGTAAAAACAAGGCATAATATGGATACGGCTCATTCTTCTTTGGCTGATTTTAATGCGACCACCGTTCCATTGGTATCCAGTAATTTAATTGAAGCGAGTGCGGGAACCGGGAAAACCTATTCCATTGCTATACTCGTATTGCGTTTGCTGCTGGAGAAACAAATCAGTATCAAGGAAATCCTCATGGTGACGTTCACGAAAGCTGCCGTAGCTGAATTGGAAGAAAGAATCCGCTTATTTGTCAGGAATGCATACCGGGTGGTTGAGGGAAAGGGAACAACGGACGAAACTGTTTTTCAAGTGGTCAACGGTGCCATAGAAAAACTCGGAAAGGAGAAAGTTAATGAACTATTACATGATGCGATGGTGTTTTTGGATGAAACATCGGTAATGACCATTCATGGGTTTTGTCAGCAGACCCTCACAGAATTTGCTTTTGAAACCAATCAACTCTTCGGCGTCGAAATTGTAAGCGACATTAGTCTGCTGGTGGAGGATGAGGTTAATCAGTTTTGGCGGGAGAATATTACCCGGATTCCAGCAGAGCTGCTTAAAAACCTCTTGGCAATGGGATTGAGCCGTAATATGCTGAAGGAAGTGATAAAAAATCAGTTGGAAGGGAAGGTGTACATCGGCTACCAAGCATCGCAGCAGTATTCATTTCCTGAAGAAGAACAAGTGGCGGCCTTGGCCCGTCTGTCACAGCTCTTGCTAAGGGAAAAGGAATGCCTGGATGGTCTGTACCGGAAAGTCACGGAGAAGGCGGAAGAATTAAAAAGCGATAGCTTGGGAAATAGCAACGCAAGGAGATATGTGCTGCCTTTGATCGATCAACCCGAAGCATTTTTAAGTTATATTCGATCAAAAAAGAATTCGACATATATCCAACAACTTTTTCAGGAGTGGATCGATGGATGCGATGAGTTGGATAAGCTAGCGGATGAACGGGTGCAATTCCTTCAGTCGGTCCTCGATCAACTTTATTCGTTCGCTGTACAACACATACAAAAGAACATCGCTATCCATAAACACCGTTCTAATATACTTACATTCAGTGATTTGATTGTAAATATGTACGATGCGGTGGTAAAGCGGGAGAATGAGAAACTTATCGCTGCCCTCCAGCAGAAGTACAAGGCCGTTTTTATCGATGAATTTCAAGATTCAGACCGCCTGCAATATGAAATTTTTCAGAAGGCATTTGGGGAAAATACGATTTTATTTTACATTGGGGATCCGAAACAGTCCATCTACGCTTGGCGCCAAGCCGACATAAACACTTATTTTAGAGCTTATAATGACGTTTCTGTCCGGTACGGGATGAATACGAATTATCGCTCTTCTGCACCATTCATCCAGGCCCTGAATCTTTTCTTCAAACCGGATGAAAGCTTTGATACCTTTTATTTCAAAGATAAGCCGGACGCGATTGGGTATATCGACGTAGATTCGCCCCAACCGAATACAAAAGGTACTTTATGTCGTGACGGCCATCCTGAGGTACCCATAACTGTTTTTGAACAGGGCAATAAATCGGAACTTATCCAGTCGCTTACTGCTCAGGTTGTTCATTTGTTAAGAAGCGGCTCTTACCAGATCGTTAAAGGCGGGCAGGAAGTCGCTCTAAGACCTTCTGATATCGGGATCTTGGTAAAGACCAATGCCCAGGCAAGGGAAATAAAGGTGGCACTTATCCGGAACGGCGTGCTCGCTGTAACCATCGACGATAATAAGGTATTGCAAAGTGAGGAAGCCCGCTACCTGGCTTATTTGCTTACCGCTTTTATAAAAAATAAAGTATCCCATATCCACAAAGCCCTGTTGTCACCTTTTACCGGCTACAGCAGGGAAAATATAATGAAACTCGATAGGGAAGAGGAGCTGGAACGGTTTAAAGGCTATGGTATGCTTTGGCGAAAAGAGGGTATTTATGTTACTCTCATGCGTTTCCTGACCGATTACTCAGTAAAATCCGTGGTGTTGCAGCAAGATAATGGAGAAAGGATGCTCACTAATATTTTTCAGTTGATCGAGATCTTGCATCATGTGCAAAGTCGCAAAAAGTTATCGGATCTTGATCTATTGCACTGGTTGGAAAGGGGTATAGAAGGGATGGCTGTGGAAGGCGATGAATACGAACAGCGTATTGAAAGTGATGATGAAGCAGTAAAGATCGTCACCATCCATAAGAGCAAGGGACTGGAGTATCCGGTCGTATTCGCCCCCTTTCTAGACCTGTCTGCGAAGCTATCAAAGGACAGGTTTTATGGCTTCAGGGATAAAGACGGGGATTATTTGTTTGCGGCATCCCATCAACTTGATGAAGGGCAGCTGCAATTATGGAAAGAGCAGGAAGAGCAGGAATATCGACGGCTGATTTACGTATCTGTTACCCGGGCAATTTATGCCTGTTACATTTATAGAAATACTTTTCATAAAGATTCTTCTTTGCTTCCATTTGTCAGTGGATTAAAAGCGCTTTCGGATCGCTCGACGATCATACAAATAAAAGATTCGGGAGCCCCCATGCCCGACGTTCGATCATCGCGGGGAGGGAAATGGAATTCCTTGATCGTTAGAAAAGCCGATCACTTCGAATTGGCTGAAAAATATTGGCGGAGGTTAAGCTATACGTTCCTGGCGAGCAAGAATAACGTGATACGCAGGGACAATTCTCACGGCGGACTGAACGAATATGATTTTTTTGTTTTTAAACAATTGATGAGGGGTAGCCTGACCGGAAACATGTTGCATGATGTTTTGGAGAATATCGACTTCTCTAAAAAGCAGTATTGGGAAAAGACAGTCGCTTTTGCTCTTAGAAAATTCATGCCCCATCAGCTGGACTTGTATATGCCGAGGCTGTTGGAACTGATGGAACATCTTTCTCATGCGCTCATCCGCATTGGCGATCACCAGTTCAAGTTGCATGAGGTTCCGAAAAGCCGGCAACTTACGGAACTGGAATTTAATTTTAATGTTCATCCGTTCAATACGGCGAAATTAAACGCTTTAGTGGAAACATATGGTACGGTGCAGGCAAATTACCATCAGGAAATCGAAGGCGTAATGAATGGAAAAATTGACCTGTTTTTTGAATACCAGGGCCGCTATTATGTCTTGGATTGGAAATCCAACTTTCTGGGCGATTCACGGATCTATTACCAAACGGAATACCTGAAAACGGCTATGAATGATCATAATTACCATTTGCAGTATCTCATTTACACATTGGCAGCGAAGAAATACCTCCAGCAGAGAATCCCAAATTTTGACTATGGAAAGCATTTCGGGGGCGTGATTTATGTTTTCTTAAGAGGAGTAAGGGCAGAAACGGAAGAAGGTGTTTTTACTTGTAAACCTACTGATCGTCAAATTCTTGCTTTGGAGGAGATTTTTTCCGGTTAAAACCGCTCTTGTAATCCATTTTCCTGTCATTTTTATTCATTTTTTTGTTACTTTTGAGAAGCGACATCTACCAATTATGAAATACTCCAGGCATCATTTGAAGGAAAACCTTAAACAGTTTTTTATCCATGGCAAAACGCTCCCCCGGTGGCTGGTCCTTGCGCTTGATATGATCATTATCGGCTGGTCGTTTACCTTCTCCTATTTTATTGTCAAAGGAGCGAACGAAGAGGTAATGGATAGCAGGGTCTTCTTACTGTATGTAGTCATTCTCTGTTTCACTGCTTTGCCTGTGGTGATGGGCATGCGCCTGCATACGGGCTTGATGCGTTATTCGAATAGTTTGGATATGCTTCGGATTTTTGTGTCAGTATTGCTATTCAGCCTTATCTTTCTCACCTTGGCCTTTCTGGTATTTCAACCGGTTTTGCCGTTCCAGCCCAATATTATGCTGAGCATGCTGCTGATCAGCTTCTTTGTTACAGTATCCATGCTTATCCTTCTTCGTATTGTGGCCAAGTCGCTCTTCTATGCACTTCTTCGGCGCTATGAGAACATGGATATCAAACGGGTACTTATTTTTGGTTCTGATCGGAATGCCTTATTGGTGAAACAGGCGCTGGAAAACAGTGAGGGTACGAATTACGTGGTGGTAGGCTTCGTGGATACCAACCGCAAGCGCTTGAACAGCTATATGGAGCAGAAAAAGGTGTACCATTTTAAAGAACTGCAAAAATTAAATCTCCGTAAAACCATTGATAAATTGGTGATTGTCAATGAAAACCTTGATATGCGCGATAAGCGTGTGGTCATTGAGCGGAGCCTTCGTTTGGGCATCAAGGTGTTGACGGTACCGCCGATAGGAAGCTGGTTGTCGGGCAAATTAGACAAGAAACAGGTAAAGAACCTCCGTATTGAAGATCTCTTACAGCGTAAACCCATCCAGATTGATCAAACGAAGGTGAAACAAGATCTCCACGGTAAACGGGTATTGGTTACCGGTGCGGCTGGTTCAATTGGGTCTGAAATTGTACGTCAGGTATTGTCTTATGATCCGGTTTCCTTGATCTTGTGTGATAATGCCGAGTCTGCCCTGCACGACATTCAACTGGAAATCGAAGAGCGGTTTGCCCAGGCCTCTGTAGAGATCGTTATTGCCGATGTCCGAAACCGTAAACGCATGGACAAACTCTTTCGGGTATGCCGACCGGAAGTGGTTTTTCATGCCGCGGCATATAAACATGTGCCTCTGATGGAGAATAACCCGGTCGAGGCTGTTTGTACCAATGTGGAAGGCACCAAATATGTAGCCGATCTTTCCATCGAATACGGTGTTGAAAAGTTCGTGATGGTATCGACAGATAAGGCGGTCAATCCCACTAATGTGATGGGGGCTACCAAGCGTCTCGCGGAAATCTATATCCAATCACTCAACGCTTCCCCTGTCAATCAACGTACCATGGGTATAAATGGATCGGCTGTACATCACCCCAATACACGTTTTATCACGACACGTTTTGGAAACGTACTTGGATCCAACGGTTCGGTGGTCCCTCATTTCCGTGCCCAGATCGAAAAAGGTGGACCACTTACGGTTACCCACCCAGAAATTACCAGATATTTTATGACAATCGGGGAAGCTGTGCAACTTGTGTTGGAAGCGGGTACCATGGGTAAGGGTGGCGAGATTTATGTATTTGATATGGGAAAACCGGTGAAGATCAGCGATATGGCCAAGAAAATGATTCAATTGGCGGGATTGGTTGAGGGGAAGGATATCGAGATTGTCTATATTGGCCTGCGGCCGGGGGAAAAACTATATGAAGAATTGTTGGCAGATGCAGAAGTGACACTTCCCACATACCATGAAAAAATTCGTATCGCGAAAGTCAAACATTTTGATTATAATGAAGTAAATACCAGTATTCAGGAGTTATTTGAACTTTGTGCCATGCAGGATAAGAAAGCGGTGGTAAGCAAAATGAAAGCGATTGTACCGGAATTTATTAGTGAAAACTCTATTTTTAAAGAGTTGGACATTAAGTATCTGGAATAAATAGATGGTGCTCCTGTATCAGACGATGAGAATAAAATGAGAAAAATGAGTAAGAAACATAGCTATAAACTGACGGTAAAGTGGACCGGCGACAAGGGCCACGGAACTTTTGATGATCGCCTGTATGGACGGGACCATGAAATTATTATTGCCAACAAGCCGACAATATTGGGGTCATCAGATCCTGTTTTCCGTGGCGATAAAACGAAACACAATCCCGAAGAGTTATTGCTTTCCTGTCTTTCGAGCTGCCACATGTTATGGTATCTGCAACTGTGTGCGGAAAGCGGCATTGTTGTAGTGGAATATGTCGATTCGGCCACGGCAATCATGGTGGAAACCGAAAATCGGGGTGGTCATTTTTCTGAAGCAACTTTGCACCCTGTTGTTACCATAACAGATGAAAGCCGTATCGATGAAGCGAATGAACTGCATAAAAAAGCACATGAGCTTTGCTTTATCGCGAATTCGGTTAACTTTCCAGTTACCCACAAGCCAGTATGTATGGTAAAATAAAAAACACCATTCCCGGTTTTATCCGAAAATGGTGTTTGGCGAATGCATGATACATTCTACCCTGCATTTCCCTACGCTGGCATTACCCAGATCAGGTTGGTGGGTTTATTCTCAGCCTGTTTTAACAAGCACCCCTGCATTGATAATAATATAACCGAATAGCTTGAATAAGGTTTTAAAAAAATGTTCTTTTGTTCCCCTTTACATATCCGGTGGTGTTTCATTCATGCTAGGTTCTTGCTGCTCACCGTTACTCCGGTCATTGTTTTCGGCCTTCAGTTCACCGAAAATATAACTGATGCTAAGGGTAAGATAACGGGATTGGCGATGATAATTGCTCGTTTCAATAAAATTCTCCTGCATAAGTGTTCTGGCAAAACGCCTGCTGTTGAACACATCAGACAAACGCAAGGATAAATTTGCTTTGCGGTCCATGAAAGATTTCCGGATACCCAAGTCGCTTATGAGTGCGCCTTTCATCGTACCTTGCGCGATAGCCCGGGGACCGTGGTATCTTGCGAAGGCATAGCCTCTAAAGCCTGCGGGGAGCGGGAAGAATGTAGAGAAGCGACCGGTAAATGATACCGCGGAACTTTCCTCGGCAAAACCCAATACCTCGTTCTTCCGCAAACCAATATTCAGCCGGACGTTCCATTTTGGTAGGATATCCGCGCCGGCACCCGTTTCCAACCCGTAATAATTTTCCGTGCCGATGTTATCATAGGTGGTAAAGGAGATCCCTTCATCATTGATGGTGGTGATCCGTTGTATCGGATCATTGCTATGCCGGTAAAACAATGACCCAAAAAGGTTGAAGCGGTTGATGAACTTTCCGTAGCTAAATTCAAATGAATTGATGAATTCTGGTTTAAGGTCTGGGTTACCGGAACGAATGTTTTCAGGATTTGAATAATCTACAAAGGGGTTGAGCTGGCGCCACCATGGGCGGTTTGCTCTACGGCTATAGCTAAATTTGATGTTGTCTTCATTTTTCAAACGGTAGGATAGGTTGGCGGTAGGAATTAGATTGAGAAAATCGGTATGATATTCCTGGTCCAAGATACGCTGTTCGCCTTTTAATATGCTTTTTTCCAAGCGGGCACCGGCCTGTATACTGAACCGTTCAATGGATGTACGGTACATGGTATAGACCGAGAATTGACTGGTATGTGAAATGAAATCGTCCAAACGATCGGTATTCACGATATACTCGCCCGTTTCTTCGTCAAATTCCTTCATGGTGAATTCATTTTCTTCTTTCTCCCAATCCCCCCGAAGACCGGCCTCTAAGCGGGACTTCTCACTAAAGGGTTGAACATAATTTGCTTCGACTGTATAACCTAGATCATTGCTTGTTGTCCGTTGGTTTTGCAGGTAATCAAGCTCTTCCCAATCGCTCTGCTGATCAAATATCTCGGTATCCTTATCGTCGCGCGTGGAAAAATAAGCCTTGAAATCAAATACATGATCATCATTTGAAAAGGTTTGCTTAAAGTCGACACCCCCACGATATTGCCAGGTATAGGATTCGCCGTCTATATCCCGGTCGTACGAAGACAATAGCTCATTGGCATTGTTTGTCGTTCGGGTAAGGAGTCTTTCAATTTCATCTTCGGTATCCCGGCCGACACCGAAGAAGACACCCGCCGTACTTTTTTTGCTGAATTGGTAGAAAAGGTTTCCATTGTATGAGAAGTCTTTATCCCTATCGGTACCGTTACGGGCTTGATCAATGGTAAAAGGCGGATCCAGAAGGTTCTCCCTTAAGACACTGCTGCTGGATAGGTCTTTGTCAAAATCAAAGCTGACGCTATTGTTCAATCCCAGTTTATTTCGGGTTACATTGACATTTAAGGAGGGGGAATAGTTATTGTTAGTAGTGGCTGAAAGAGATGCAATGCCACTTATACCCACCAACCTATCGGCTTTTGTAATGATGTTAAGCACAATGCCTCCCTGTTCTGTCGTATAGCGTGCCGAGGGACTGGTGATAACCTCGACTTTTTCGATAATTCCGGATGGGATCAGCTTCAATACGGTTTCGATATTATCTCCATATATCCTTGACGGTCTCCCATCGATCAATACCGTGATATTTTGTCCCATTACGCTGGGTGTGCCTTCTTCATCGAGTTCCACCATGGGGATTTGTTCAAGGATATCTGTGGCATTCATACTCATGGATTGAATATCGGCAGTAATATTGAATACCGTTTTATCCAATTCGTATTCTACCGCGGGGGCATTCCTCTCAATTACAATTTCATCCAACAAGCGGGTATTTTGAGCGATTGTAATCACACCCAGGTTCGTCGTTTCGTTTTCTTTGACCTGAACATTTTCGATAACTTTTTCAAGGTAACCAATATAGGTTATTTTCAATGCATATCGGCCGGGATTAACTTTTTCCATTTGAAACCTGCCGTTGTTGTTTGTTTGCGCCCCGCTAAGAAACGTTGAATCGGGAAGCCTTAACAAGCTAACGGAGGCAAGTTCAACACCATCTTTAGTTTCGTCTACAATTTGCCCCCGAAGTTTTCCCGGCTGCTGTGCACTGGCGATTTCAATAAAAAGGAATGGCCCGACGATAAGCAGCAATTTAATGATGCGGATAGGGGTATGTAGAAACAGCATAGTTTTAGTTTTTAGATGTGTTTTTATAGGGTTTAGTATACAATGTTATCTATATAGCAAAGATCATCAAGATATTTAAGATGAATTTGAAAACATTTTGAAGGAAATTTGAAGTATAGCCCGAAAGGCGGGCTAGGATGTAACAATATCAAGGGTATCCAAAATTAAGGCGGAAATTGTGCAGGCCGTCCTTATAATTATAGTCAATCCGGATATTACTTTGTTCACAAATTTGTTTGACGATCGCTAATCCAAGGCCAATGGATTCACTGCTCTGGTTGCCCTTTCGAAAGCGTTTGAACATCTCGGAAGGAAGAACTTCAAGTGGTTCTCCCGTATTGGCTATTTCAAACGCTTCCGCTGTTAATTGTACCTGGATAAGACCGTTTTTGACATTGTGCCGTATCGCATTGCCCAATAGATTGTTTAAGAGGATATGGCTTAAAACCGGGTGGATATTTACCTGCACATCTTCGGTAATACTTTGCTCGAGTTGGAGGGATTGCATCTCAATCAACTCCTGAAAAGCAAACAGGCTCTCTTTGACGAGCTTGCTGAAATTTATGAGTCCGGCTGATTCAAATTCATGGTTATCAAGCTTGGTGAGCAGGGTAAGGGATTGTCCCATCTTGCCAAGTTTTTCTACCGCGGTATGTGCACTGGTTATTAGCCTAGCCTGTTGATCGTCAATATTTGATTCCATTAATAATTCCAACTTGCCCATGATAATGGCAAGTGGAGTCTGTAGTTCATGTGACGCATTTTCCGTGAATTCCTTCAGTGTTTGATAATCTTGTTTTGCCTTGCCTGTCATATGTTTCAGGAAGTTATTCAGTTTTTCGAACTCAACCGTGTGCGTGGCAGGCAATTGCAGGGCCGATTTTTGTTGCAACCTAAATGATTGCATCGCCCGCAAAGTACGATTGAATGGGCTCAATATTTTCTTGGATATAAGAAAACTTACGCAAACGGTTACAAATAACATGATGATGAAAATACCGCTGATCGACTTGATGACAGCTTCTGTAATGTCATCGGTATCCACCATAGCTCCGTAGGTAGCAATATAATAATGTTCTCCATTAATGATCCGGGAAGTAGTAACCTTCACCTGGGGTTCCATGCGCTTCAAGTAATGATGCCAGATTAAGGTATCGCTGACCTTGAATTTAATAACGGGCGCATTGAAATCCATCTTTTTGATCTCCATTTTATGCTGTAAAAGCGAATCCGGAAAGATTCCTTTGGACAGTTTCTTAATGGTAAAATCAATATTTTTCTTTAGGTATCTTGCTTGCTCCCGATCTATTTCCGCTTTAGTGGTATGATAAGAGATAAAACCCCCGATCATCAATACAAAAAATGTGGTTAGCAGATACCAAAGCGTAAACTTATGGATCAATTTCATCTGTTTGTCTTTTACTTTTTTTCTGCCAGATGGAGCCTTTGATGATTAAACCCCGAAGGGCTCATGAACCCAAAAGCAACCTTTATAATCTGTGAATAAATAATCATTGTCCTGTGTGTTTAATGATTATTTTAATCAAGTCGGGTTCATTGTCTGCCTGTATTTAACTTATATCCAAGACCATATACTGTTTCAATATAATCTTTTCCATCGGCTTGGACGATCTTTTTCCGTAGGTTTTTAACGTGTTGATAAACGAAATCAACATTTAATAAATTATCAGCATAATCGCCCCATAAATGTTGTGCAATAGATTGGCGGGTCAGTACACGGTTTTGATTGGTGAGGAAGTATAAAAGGAGGGCATATTCTTTCCGCGTCAGGTCGAGCAGGGAATTGTTTACCCGCGCCTCCATGGTATCTGTATTGACTAAAATTTCATTGAAGTGCACTTCATCGTCTCCTTGAAGATATTTCCGGCGGTAAATTGCTTTTAAACGGGCATTCAGCTCCGGCAAGTGAAAGGGTTTCGTGAGATAATCATCAGCGCCCAGCTCAAGGCCGTTGATTTTATCATCTAGTGCGTTCTTGGCTGAAATAATGACAATGCCACTTTTGAGCTTTTCCTGTTTAATGTGCCGCAGGATATCGAGTCCGTTACCATCGGGCAACATGATATCGAGCACAATAATATCGTATTGAAAACCATTCAACTTATCAATGGCGTCATAATGATTGCCCGCCCGTTCGCAGATATATCCTTCCCTTGTCAGGTAATCGGTAATATTCTGGGCTAATTCTTCATTATCCTCGATGACTAATACTTTCATCTGTTTATTTTTACTTTTTTGTAGTCAGACGGAGCCTTTGATGATTAGAGTAATCATTGTCCTGTATACTTAATGATTATTTTAATCATGTTGGGTTCATGGTTAAACAAAGATAATTTTTGTTTTTGAGGAAAGTTTGAAGAATATCCGTGCCTTGTAGCTTGTTAATCTACTTGATCGAAGTAAGGCCGGAGGTGGACACGCATTTTATTCCGGAATTCCTCCGCTGTACCCACCTCTAAAACCTGCAACAGGTCTCTATGGGATACCGCATCAAAACTTGCCATGGGTTTATTGATATGTAAACCATTATCAACATAATCAAATATGGGGAACAGTATTTTCTGGAAACGTTGAATGGTGGTATTGCCGGAGATCTCGTATAACATGGCGTGGAATTCAATATCGTATTTGATCCGCTCTATTTTATTCTCGGTTTTCTCCTCTTTTTCCACAATGGACGCCAGTTTCTTTAAACTTGCATTCGTTTTTCTTAAAAATAAAAAATCAGCAAGGCCCATTTCCAGGACCAGGCGCATTTCAAAAATCTCTTTCATCGTATTTCCATCCAACAATTGCGGGTCGAGTACCCGGTGCATATTGCTGAGAATATCCGGGCGGGTGATGACCATTCCCCGGTTCTTTTTCGATTCGATTATGCCAAGGGTCTTAAAACGTGACAGGGCTTCCCGTATGGCTGTCCGGCTTACGCCCATTGCAGCAGCCAGTTCTACTTCTTTTGGGATACGATCGCCAGGTAAAAAGTTTTCATTTCTGAAATACTCTTGAAGGCGCATTTCGATCCGGTCAACCTGCGTCAATTGTTCAAGGGGCCTTAATTTTTGCAATACCGCTGAGTCTTTCATGTTTTTAAGAGTGTGCAAATATAATAATAGTTATTTGTTATTCAATTGCTTACAAATCATTGCTTTGGGTTTACGAATGGTAGCCTCTATAAATCTAGTCGGGGATGGTCAACCTTACTGGGCAGCTAACCCTCTCTATGTTGCATTAAGAAGGGTGAAGTTACATAGGCATGATCAATCACACCCATCTCATGAAGCCTTTTTTTAATGTTAAACACCCAATCCCTGCCAGAGTTTTCTCCTAATAAATGGGTAAGCTGCTTCGTAAAGAGACGTTGGTGTTCAAATGATCGGGGCTTATCGTTTGCCGTAGCTGCCCGATACAAGGCAATTAATTCCTTGATGAAAACAACCCCTCCTCCCGATACAACGCCATCGGCCCCCATTAGTAAACTGGAATCAAAAACCGCCTCATCGCCCTGCATAATGAATCCCGGCCGCTCATCCTTGTTTGGATAGCGCCGCAGCAATTCCATGAAGTTTGAATAATTGATACTGGAGTCTTTTATCCCCGCAACTCGATCCATGTTCAAAATCTTGTCGGCAGTATCTGCGTCAACCTCATTTCCGGTAGCGCCAGGAGCATTATAAAAGACCAAGGGCGTAGACGTTGCATCCGCAATGCGACTCATGTGGAGTAAAATGCTTTGGGAGTCGGGAAACTTATTATAGAAAGGCGTGGTACATACCATGAAGTCGGCCCCGGACTGATCAATGGTCTTGGTAAACTCAATGCTTCTTCTTGTGGAAACGGCCGAGACGGTGGCGAGAATGGGTATCCGTCCCTTGGCTTGGTCAACCGTGGTTTCTACCAGTAGTCTCCGTTGTGAATCAGTAAGAGCGGTTCCTTCACCCATGGTACCACCGATCATGATTCCATGTGCACCTTCTTTAATTACATACTCGATCAGTTTGTGTAAAGAAGATACGTCGATGTCTTCATTCTTTAATAAAGGGGTCGGCATCGCTATGATTACACCCTGGAGTTCTCTCGCTTTCATTATGCGTTGTTTAAATAAATTGTCTATTTTAAATATGTAATATCCCGCTTTGGGCAAAAAAACGGCTGTTTGCCGTGACATAGCTACAATAATTGCCTATCAGGGATTATTCAATCTGATCGAAATAAGGCCTCAAATGGATGCGCATTTTATTCCTGAATTCTTCTGCCGTTCCTGTCCTCAGAACACATAACAGGTCGCGGTGGGAAACCGCAGTATAAGCTGGAGCTTGCCGGTTAAAGTGCGATCCTTTGTCCACATAATCAAATATAGGGAGCAATATTTTTTGAAAACGCAGAATAGTGTCGTTTCCTGAAATTTCATACAACATAGCATGGAATTCGATATCTTGTTTAATCCGCTCGATTTTATTTTCCGTGCGTTCTTCTTTTTCGATAATAGCTTCCAATTTCTCTAAGTTGGCGGCATTTTTCCGTAAAAATAGAATATCAGCAATCCCGATCTCCAGCACCAACCGCATCTCAAAAATTTCTTTCATTGTTTCCCCATCCAATAATTGGGGGTCAAGCACCCGGTGCAAATTGCCGAGGATATCGGGACGGGTAATGACCATTCCGCGGTTCTTTTTCGATTCGATAATGCCAAGGGTTTTAAAACGGGAGAGGGCTTCCCGTATCGCTGTCCTGCTAACACCCATAGCCTCCGCCAATTCTATCTCTTTGGGAATACGATCGCCGGGGAGAAAGTTCTCGTTCCGGAAATATTCCTGAAGGCGAATTTCAACTCTGTCGACTTGTGTTAATTGTTCAAGAGGGCGTAATTTGGACAAAAGAGAAATGTTATTCATTATTTTATAAAAAATACAAATATAAGTATTACTTATTATGTTTTATGATTTTTGTGTTAAAGCCCACCAATGAGTTTTATATAAGGATTAGAAAGTCCTTTTTCCTTAAAAACCCATATTTATAGTGTATTTATCACTATTTGAAATAATTATTTAAATTTTATTTGTTTTGCGATTTTTAATTTATACATTTACCATATATATATGTAATACATATTTATATTATGAACCAAGAAAGCTAATATTATCGACCAACATTGACTCAAACTATATGAAATCATTAGTCCGACGCGACTTTCTTAAAAAAAGCTCACAGGCAGGTTTTGCTTCTTTATTAGGGATGGCATTCCCCACTCCGGGGATAAAAGAAAATCAAAGGGCTAGCCGCCTTCCGGTCGAATCGGCTAATCAAATCTGCACGGTTAAAAAAGAGGTTCGGATCGCCTGTCCGGAACTCAACCTGGCACCTACAACAAACATGCATTATATTGGCACAGGCTTGCGCAGAGAAGAGACCCTTTCGTTCATGCAGTCGAGCGATTGGCATATTATGGCGTTGGGCCGTACTTCAGAAGATAATGGCCATACGTGGACGGCATGGTCACCAATTCCCATACAGACGGAAACCAGTGGGCAATATACGCAAAGCGGAGGCGCAAGCCAACGAGGCGATGGCCCGTATGATCCGGTGTCGGGATGCCTGGTTAAACCTGTTTTCCAGCGGATATTTCAAGGCGATCCGCCAACGGCACTTAGAAGTTTGTGGAAGGGGAAACGCCTGTTTTCTGATCACGGTTTTTACCAACTTTCACACGATAATGGCAAAACTTGGGGAAAGGCACATCAATTAAGCTATGAGGCCGGACCAGATTTCGATCCTGCTAATTGGGGAAACAAGGAGTGGTTGAGAACAAATGAAATGTATATAGGCAATGCGATCGCGTTAGAGAACGGAACAGTAATCATCAGCGCAACGGTGCCAGTGCCCTATAAAGACGAAGAAGATGAGAAGTACCCCTCGATTTTCCCCAATACCTATCGGGAAGGTTGCGTGGCCGGTGCGATGTGTTTTATCGGCACGTGGAATAAAGCAACCCAAAATTACGATTGGAAAAAATCGAACGCGATTTTCGTTCCGCGCCAGGTTTCTTCACGCGGACTGGTTGAACTTGACCTCAGTGAACTAAAAAATGGCAATTTATTGCTCATCATGCGCGGTTCTGATACGTCAAAAACGCCGGGAAGGAAATGGTTCTCCGTATCGGAAGATGGCGGACATACCTGGAGTAAAATAACGGATATGCGCTACGATACTGGCGAACAATTTTATTCTCCGGCAGCGATACACAAAACCTTTCGCAGCGCCAAAACAGGAAAACTATATTGGGTCGGAAATATCTGTGATGAACCTCCACAAGGAAACCGACCCCGTTATCCCCTTCAAATTGTGGAAGTGGATGAAGAGGGACCTTCTTTCAAGAAAAATACCGTAACGGTAATTGAAGATCGCGATCCAGAACACGATACCGAACTGGTGCAGTTTTCAAATTTTGCATTATTGGAAAATCGGGAAACGAAAGAGGTGGAAATCTACCTGACACGGCTAGGGGAAAACACGAGTACCTGGAGCGCAGATGCCTGTAAATATACGCTCACGTTTTGAGCCGTAAATAGAACAAATAACTACTCAAACATACTTAAAAATGATCGATATGAAAAAAACACCCACGCAGTTAAGTGCTTTCAGGGACCTTGGAAGCAAATCGTTTTGTTTCCATCCTTGACACGATGGAGTCGCCATTGCATCGTTAAAAAAATTAATTTATAAAAATCAAAAAATGGATAGAAAACTTTACTCAACATTTTCAGGAATATCACAATTGCTCTGCTTGCAATGCTGTATATTCTTTTTTGTAGGGTCACCTCTTTTTGCCAAAGAGAAAAATCCTTCGCTTGCGGCCAGCGTCTTATTAGAAGCTGGCGACTCCCAAGGAACAAGTGAATCCTTGCAAAAAATCATCACGGGAACCGTAAGTGACAGTCAAGGGCCTCTTCCCGGTGTTTCCGTTTCCGTAATGGGGGATACAAAAGGAGCGGTGACAGATAAAGATGGGCATTTCACAATTGATGCCAAAGCGACCGACAAACTCCTGTTTTCATTTGTGGGTATGGAGTCGCAGACGATTTCAGTGGGGAACCAAACGACGATCAATGTCGTTCTGACACCAAAGGCAGATGCTTTGGATGAAGTGACAGTTGTTGCTTTTGGTACCCAAAAGAAAGAAAGCGTAGTCTCATCAATTACCACTTTAAATCCCAAAGATTTGCGGGTGCCTTCCAGTAACCTCACCACAGCCTTGGCTGGCCGGCTTTCAGGATTGATTGCTTACCAGCGGAGCGGCGAACCGGGTATGGATAATGCCGACTTCTTTATCCGGGGGGTAACGAGCTTCGGTTACACCGCGAGCCCTTTGATTTTAATTGACGGACTGGAAATGCGATCGGAAGACCTCGCCCGGCTCCAACCCGATGACATCGCCAGTTTCTCTATCATGAAGGATGCTTCCGCCACTTCCTTATATGGTGCGCGGGGTGCGAATGGGGTGATCATGGTCACGACCAAAGAGGGGAAGGAGGGGAAGGCCCAGGTATCAGTTCGTTATGAACAATCGGTATCGGCTCCTACGCGGAGCTTGGAATTGGCCGATCCGGTAAGTTTTATGAAACTGCATAATGAGTCGGTCTTGACACGGGATCCTTTAGGGGCTTTGCCTTATAGCCAGGAAAAAATAGAAAGTACGGAGGCAGGACTGAATCCTGTCGTCTACCCGGCTACGGATTGGCATGATATGCTTTTCAAGGAAAGCACGATGAACCAACGTCTCAACTTTAACGTGAGCGGTGGGGGAAAAGTAGCCCGTTATTATGTCGCGGCTACATATAACCAGGATAATGGTGTCTTGAAAGTGGACGAACGGAACAATTTCAACAGCAACATTGACCTTAAAAAATACCTTCTGCGTTCTAACGTGAACATTAACGTCACGAAGACAACAGAGGTCGTGGCCCGCTTGCATGCTACCTTCGACGATTATACAGGGCCACTTGATGGTGCGACTGATCTTTTCAAAAAGGTGATTCATGCCAACCCGGTTCTTTTCCCGGCCACTTATGAGCCGGATGAGAAGAACAAGTTTACCACGCATCCTTTATTCGGCAACTATGACAAAGGGGGCTATGCGAATCCATACGCCGATTTGATGAAAGGCTATAAAGATTATACCACATCCCTGATGATGGCACAGTTCGAGGCCAAACAGGATTTTGGCTTCTTGCTCGACGGATTGAAACTGCGCGGCATGTTCAGCACGACCCGCTATTCATACTTCGATGTTCAGCGCTTCTATAATCCCTTTTATTATACGCTAGGCGGTTATGACAAAGCCACGCAGCAGTATTTCTTGTTTCCGCTAAATGAGGAAGCGGCTACGGAGTACCTGGATTATAAAGAAGGAACAAAAGAGGTAACTTCGAACAGCTACCTGGAAACCGCGATCAATTATGACCAGGTCTTCGCGCAAGATCATACCGTGGGGGCCTTACTGGTTTTCCACATGCGCAACCAATTGATTGGGAACGCGGGAAGTTTGCAGAATTCACTGGCCTTTAGGAATATGGGTCTGGCCGGTCGACTTACCTACGGCTATAAAGATCGGTATTTCATTGAAGGTAACTTCGGCTACAATGGTTCGGAACGTTTTTCCCGGGAACACCGCTTTGGTTTCTTTCCTTCCATCGGCGCGGGATGGATGGTCTCCAATGAAAGTTTTTATAGCGATGGTATAAAAAATATCATGCCAAAACTCAAGTTCAAGTTTACGCATGGTCTGGTCGGGAACGATGCCATTGGCGGACCGGATGATCGCTTTTTTCACTTATCCCAAGTGAACATGGACGATAGCTGGAAGCGGTATACCTTCGGTTCTGAATTCCAGAACACAAAAAACGGGATTACCGTACAACGTTATGAAAATCCCAACATTACCTGGGAAACTTCTGAAAAAACCAACCTGGGCTTTGAGGCGAATTTCTTGAATTCCATCGACTTGATCGTCGATTTATACAAAGAGCATCGCACTAACATCTTGATGAATAGGGCCTATATTCCAACTACCCTAGGCTTATCGTCTATACCAAGGGCGAACGTCGGGGAAGCGAAGGGAAAGGGGATCGATGCGTCAATCGATTACCAAAAAAGTTTCCACAGTGGTTTCTGGCTGGTGGGCCGGGCCAATTTTACCTATGCCACCAGTGAATTCTTAGTCTATGAGGAACCGGATTATAGCGAGACGCCATGGAAATCGAGGATTGGTCATTCATTGGGCCAGCAATGGGGCTATGTGGCTGAACGGCTGTTTGTCGATGAGTACGAAGTCCGCAATTCGCCTACCCAGGGAGCCGATGCCATGGCGGGGGATATCAAGTTCAAGGACATCAATGCCGATGGTGTCATCAATGAATTGGATCAGGTGGCGATCGGTTATCCCACTACACCCGAAATTATTTACGGTTTTGGTTTTTCCGCAGGGTACAAATCTTTTGACCTTTCCTGCTTTTTCCAAGGCTTGGGAAGGGAATCTTTTTGGATCGATCACAGCGCAACAGCTCCCTTTGTCAATCAGACCGCCTTGTTGAAGGTATATGAAGAGAGTCATTGGTCGGAAAGCAACCGTGACTTGTATGCCTTATGGCCGCGTCTATCCAGTACGCTGAATGTCAATAACAATGCCCAAAGCACCTGGTTTATGCAAAACGGAGCCTTCCTGCGGCTTAAATCCGTGGAGCTGGGCTATACTATGCCAGAGAAGTTTACGCAGAAAATCGGTGTTACCCAAGCACGCTGGTATGCGAGTGGCACCAACCTCATGACCTTCAGTAACTTTAAGCTATGGGATCCCGAGATGGCAGGGAACGGGCTGGGGTATCCGGTTCAACAGGTAGTGAATTTGGGTCTTCAAGTTTCATTTTAAAAGATGTATCGATGAAAAGAATTAAATATATACTCACGATGGTGTGCTTCACCATACTATCTTCCTGCAATAATTACCTGGACATTATCCCGGATAACATTGCCACATTGGAATATGCTTTCCGCGACAGGGTGCGGGCCGAGCATTACCTTTATACCTGTTATTCTTACCTGCCAAAATTCGGGTCAGGCTACGATCCCGCCTTCGCGGCGGATGAGATTTATTCAAATCCGCAACGTTCGGGCAATTTTCCGAATTATGGGTTCAATATTATGTATAATGGAAATAATGTCACCGACCCCATATTGAACTATTGGGATGGTGGCTTTGGCAGTACCTGGCTTAATGGTCAATCGCTCTGGCGTGGAATCCGCGACTGCAATATCTTCCTGGAAAACATTGACCTCGTCAGGGACTTGGAAGATTTTGATAAGATCCGTTGGGTTGCGGAAGTGAAATTCCTGAAAGCCTATTACCACTTTTATCTGCTTCGTTTGTATGGACCGATACCCATAGTGCGTGAGAATATGCCTATATCGGCTAGCCCCGAAGAGGTAATGGTCTACCGCGAACCCGTTGATGAGGTTGTCAATTACATTGTAGAATTACTGGATGAAGCGACCCCTGATCTTCCATTGTTCATTGAAAGTGAAATTACAGAAATCGGGCGTATTACCCAAGCAATTGCCTTGTCGGTAAAAGCCAAGGTATTGGTCACGGCGGCAAGTCCGCTTTTCAACGGTAACCCCGACTATGTTACCTTCAAAGACAACCGGGGCACGCAGTTGTTTAACCAAACCTATGATGAAAGCAAGTGGGAAAAAGCGCGGGATGCCTGCAAGGTAGCCATTGACGCTTGTCATGAGGCTGGGATGGAACTTTATAAACTTAACAATCCATCGCTAGCCATATCTGATTCTACAAAACAGGTTTTGCAGGTAAGCCAGATCATTACGGATAAATGGAACGATGAAACGATCTGGGGCTGGGCCGGAACTTATCAACCGGGACCAAGCTCAGGCGTGGGGCGGAATAGTCGGTTTATGGAACAATATACCGTAGCGCCCCTGAGTGGAGATCACCGTCCGTTTTTGGGAGCAGGGACTTGGGCGGCCACCTTGAAAATGGTGGAACTCTTTTATTCCAATAATGGTGTGCCCATTGAAGAAGACCCTGCCTACGATTACAGTTCCCGCTATGATGTCACCACGGTACCTGAAGAAGATAAATATTACATGCAACCCAACTATTCCACGGCAAAGCTTCACTTGAATCGTGAGGCCCGGTTCTACGGGAGTTTGGCGGTAGATGGTGGTTGGTGGTTCGGGCTCGGTCGTTTTGACGATGAGGCCCAATGGCCGATCCAAAGCCGGAGCGGACAGATATCGGGCCGTCAGGGAATCGAACGCTTTAACCCCACGGCTATTTACATCAAGAAATTTCATAATTACCAGTCGGTTTATAGCCAAACAACCTATATCGACAAACAATGGAATTTTCCGATCTTCCGCCTGGCCGATTTGTACCTCTTGTATGCCGAAGCCCTGAATGAAACCTTGGCTGCTCCCAATGAAGAAGTGCACCGGTACATCGATCTGGTGCGGGATCGGGCGGGCCTGAAATCCGTTGCCGAGTCCTGGAGCCAACATTCCATCTACCCGCAAAAATATTTGAGTAAAGATGGCATGCGTGATATCATTCACCGCGAACGGAGCATAGAGCTGGCCTTTGAAGGGCAACGTTTTTATGACGTTCGCCGGTGGAAAGAAGCCGTGCAAAGTTTTGGCCAACCGATGCGGGGTTGGAACTCCGTCGGTGAACAACCGGAAGAGTTCTATCAGCCGACAGTGCTGAAGTCAGCACCTTACAACCCCAGGGATGTTTTTTGGCCGATTAAGCAAAGCGATATTTCGGTCAACGCTAACCTGTTGCAGAACCCCGGATGGTAAAAGGAAATGGAGTTAAACACTTAAAATTATTCTGATGAAAATACATTATATAACATTGGCGTTAGTTGCCTTCCTTCTTCATTCATGTACGGAAGATGAAAGGGGACAGTATCCGATCGATGACGTCGCACCGGGTGAAGTAACCTCGCCAAGCGTTGAGAATGTCCCCGGGGGAGCAATTATTTCATATGCTATACCCAGTGATGAAGACCTGTTGTATGTAAAAGCAGTCTATACCTTGGATAATGGTGAAGTCATGGAACAAAAAGCGTCTTCCTATGCCAGCAGCCTGAAAATTGAGGGTTTCGGGAAATCCCGCGAAGTGGAAGTGTCCTTGATCGCGGGGGATAGAAGTAAAAATGAATCGAAACCTATTGTCATAACAGCCCATCCCTTGGATGCGCCCATTTATTCCATCTTGGAATCTGTTCGGGCGAACGATGATTTTGGCGGTATCCGCTTGGAGTGGGAAAATCCGAATGAGGCGGATGTGGTCATTTCCGTAGCTACTGACGATGAGCAGGGCGAGTTTGTCACCGTTGAAAATTTCTATACCAATTCAAAAAGTGGTAAAGGAAACCTTCGGGGCTATGAAAGTGAAGAACGCGAATTCGGCATTTATTTACGCGACCGCTGGGGCAATATGACAGATACCATAAAGAACACGTTCCTACCTCTATTTGAAGAAGAGGTGAAAGGTACCTTCGCCCGTTGGAACCCGCCGGGTATTCCTTATACTGCCTATTCTACTTATCATATTGAAAATATGTGGGATGGCAATATCGCTACTTTCTATTTGCAGCAGACAAAAGCCTATCCGCATAGCTTCACGTTCGACCTCGGGCAAACCGTGAAACTGAGTCGGATCAAGCAATGGCAACGGCAAGGAGCTTCCCTTATTTATACCTCCCAAAATGTAAATCGCTTTGAAATTTGGGGTTCCACAATGCCGACAGTCAGCGATGACTTTTCGGGGTGGACAAAAATAGGTGAATTTGAGGCGACAAAACCTTCGGGAAGGCCGGCAGGGGAGAACACCGCCGAAGATGCCGATTTTGCAGTGGCAGGGGAAGACTTTAACGTCGATCCAAATGCGCCACCATTACGCTATGTTCGCTATATAATTAAAGGGACTTGGTCGGGGGATGCCAATGCTTCTATTGGGGAAATTAAATTCTTTGGAAGCATACAGTAAGTTATCCAGATCAGACAATGAAAAGTATTAACAATAATTATTTTCAGATGAAATCAAGATATATGTATACACCGATGCTTCTCCTTATCGTGCTTATGGTGGCATTCAGCTCCTGTTCGAAGATGAATGATCTCCATGATGAATATCTGCAACGCGGGGAAACCATCTATGTGGGGAAACCGGATTCCGTGGAAGTCTTTGCCGGTAAAGAGCGCGTGAAATTCCGTTATTGGTTGTCGGACCCCAAAGCTGAAAAGCTCATCGTCTATTGGCTATCGCGGACCGATTCGATTGTTATCGATGTACCTTCTCATGAGAGAAATGATTCGGTTGAATTTATTATTCCCGATCTGCCGGAATATAACTATTCTTTTGAATTGTTTACCACCAATAAGGATTTTGGGAATAGATCGATTAGTTTCCAAACCAGCGGCAGTGCTTATGGTGAACGTTTTCAAGCTTCACTTTTGAACCGCGTCATGGAATATAGCCGCTTTATCTCTAAGGAAGAGGTCGAAATAAAATGGCTGGGTGCCATTGAACGGGGAGTTGGCTGTGAACTGCTTTACACCAATAAAGAAGGGGAGGAAGTGAGGCGTTTTGTACCCATGAATGAACAGACCACATGGATCGATGACATGAAGGGGGATGATCTTAGCTATCGGACACTCTTTTTGCCGGAGGAAACCGCTATTGATACGTTTTACACGGACTATAAACCGGTCGAGATCGAAAAACCCACGGAGCTTGAATTGGATAAAAGTACCTTCAAACGGTGGAACCCCACGGGTATTCCTTATTCTGAATACGCTGCGGCTTATGCGATCGAGAACTTATGGAACGGCTCACCTACAGAGTTCTACCTGCAAAAAGCGGGTAACGGTTTCCCGCATAGTTTTACGTTCGATATGGGGCAAACGGTCAGGTTGAAACGTTTCATGCACTGGCAACGCTTGGGAGCAAATATTGCATATAGAATACAAAATGTGAAAAAATTTGAATTATGGGGTTCTGCGTCTCCTGATGTTACGGATGATTTTTCAGGATGGGTGAAATTGGGTGATTACGAATTAACAAAACCATCAGGTTTACCTTGGGGAGAAGAGTCGCCTGAAGATGTTGCCTATGCAACTGCGGGAGAAAGCTTTACGATTGATCCGAATGCACCACCCGTCCGCTACATCCGTTATGTGGTAAAAGACAGCTGGGACGGGGCCCAGGCAGTCGTGGCGATTGGGGAAATGACCTTTTTCAGTCCTTTTGAATAATATTAATAATGAAAGATACGGGGAAAAGTAATAAAAACGGATTTCCAACAGGCGGATACCTAAGGTGCCTGGCTGTTGGGTTAGGCATGACGCTGACCACAGGTCTATCTGCACAAAGCCCTAGCGGTAAAAACACACCGAAAATCAGTAGCCGGGTGGTAACGGCAGATCAACCTCACCTTTATGGAAGTCTATATGTGGAGAAAAAGGGCTTCCATTTAAGGTCGGGTGACTACGTTTCGAACGATAATGGCAAAACGTGGAACAAGGATCCCATGGAACCTGATTTTACAAGCGGCTTGCCGCATGGTTATCGTCGCGGTGCTAATCCTCCGGTCTTGGATCCTAAAACCGGCAAAATTCTGACCATCGTAAATTCATTGGACGTAAAGGGCCTTGATCCATCGATCAATGAGCCTCCGATTGCACAACAAACCTATTACCTTCGCTATAGGGTTTCGAAAGATGCGGGAAACATCTGGTTGTTCGGTGAACCGATGATTCAGGTAGGTGATTTTACAAAGGATCACCCTTTCCCTGGCGTTTTTATAGGGAAGAATTCGATCTATGTGGGAGACAGGGGATCTATTCCTGTCTTTACAAAAAAAGGTAAAATACTGGTACCTGTGCAAACTACACCTTTAGGACCGGACGGTAAACTATGGAATCCCGGGGACGGACATACCTATACGGATGCGGTTGTCATCATCGGAGAATGGGCAAAAGATAATACGATTACCTGGAAAATGTCGGAGCGGGTGGAAGGTGATCCGAAAAAATCCACCCGTGGTATGATCGAGCCCTCTCTGTTGGAAATGAAAGACGGACGCTTACTCATGGTGATGCGCGGGAGCAATGCCAAGCGAGGGAGCAGTGAATATTCCTTGCCTGGTTATAAATGGGCTTCAATTTCAAAAGATGACGGAAATACCTGGACAGAACCCGAGCCTTTCACTTTTGAAGATGGGACACCCTTTTACTCTCCTTCATCGATGTCGACGCTTTTCAAACATTCCAGCGGACGGTGTTTTTGGGTGGGCAATATGACCGAGAAAAACAGCGAAGGAAATCTTCCTCGCTGGCCCCTGGTTATGGTTGAGTTGAATACGAAAACTTTACAGTTGATGAAAAGCAGTCTGTTGGTACTGGACACTTTCGGGGAAGAGGATAAGTCCAAAGGGCGTTTGGATATTTCGCATTTCTCGCTAATGGAAGACCGGGAAACAAAAGAGATCATTTTGACTTATCCGAGGTCTTACCATGCCTATAAATCCCGGGAATGGGTAACAACCAGAATAAAAGTAGAAAAATAAATAGATGGACTTTTTTCATTAAATCCGATTACTATGAAATCAACGGCAATACGTTTACTCCTTATCTTAGGCTGCTTTTTTGGCTTTAAAAACACAAGCTGCCTCATGGCTCAGGGAAGCAAAACGCATCAAGGCGGAAGCATTACTACTACCGGTTATTGGATACCCAAACATGTAGAAGAGATCAAGGATATGAAAAGGTGGGGTCCTTTTGTGCGGCTGGAAGATAATCGTTTATTAACGGTACAGGGAACAAAATGTTACATCAGCGGAGATGAGGGCAAGACGTGGACGGAAGAATACCCTATTTTCGGCGGTTCTGATGACTATTCGATTGGCTCACCTGTTTTGATACGTACCAGTAAAAACACGATCATTCTTGCTTTTTCCAATATAGGTGAGAAGGCGAACTGGAACTGGCGGAAAGATATCCACGATTCTCCTGGCGCCACTTTGCCTACCTATGCAGTTCGCAGTTTGGATGGAGGAAAAACTTGGCAAAATCTGCAAAAGCTTCACTCCGAATGGACAGGAATGATCCGCGATATTATTGAAACCAAGGAAGGTTCCATCGTATTTACTACGATGAAAATGTTGCATAATCCGGGACGCCACACGGTATTGACGTATACGTCCAAAGACGATGGTAAAAGTTGGTTGGCAAGCAATATCATCGACCTTGGTGGTATTGGTAATCATGGTGGGGTCATGGAATCAACCCTGGAACAGCTGAATGACGGAAGGATTTGGATGATCCTTCGAACGAACTGGGGTAATTTCTGGCAAACATTCTCTACGGATGAAGGGCTAACATGGAAGGATACGGGTCCGATGAATATCGATGCCAGTTCATCTCCTGGTATTATTACACGTTTAAAAAGCGGACGTCTTGTGCTTGTTTGGAACCGCCTTTTTATGGAAGGAGAAAAAACATATCCTTTGAGGGGTGGTGATAATAACCTGGCGGATTTGCCGACCACCTGGCAAAGGGAGGAGGTATCCATTGCATTCTCTGATGATGAAGGAAATACCTGGAGTGAACCGGTGGTTATTGCGAAAGCCCACGACGATAGAAAGAAATGGATGTCTTATCCTTATGTTTTTGAAGTACAACCGGGGGAATTATGGGTTACGATGCTGCAGTGTGATCTACGGCTTAAATTGTATGAGAAAGATTTTGTAAAAACAAAAAAACGCTCCAAATGATACCCAAAAACCTGTCAAAAAATCTCCTGTTGCTTTGTTTAGCGGTCACCCTGCTACCTTCCAGTGGTCATACCCAAACCTGGGTGGACGATACCTTTCAGGATTTTGCTAAAGGAACGCTTGATGCGTCCGGACAAAATATTTACATAAGCAAGAAGGGTGAAATCCGCATCATCCGTCGTTTTGACCTTAACAACGATGGCTATATTGACCTCTTATTCAATAGTACCCATAATGATGATGTCGCTGTGCCTGCCAGCATAACGACATATTCAATGAATAGGGAAAGGCTTTCCGTTCCTGTTGAAGTGGACGGAAGTATAGCCGCTGAAGTAGCGGATTTGAACAAGGATGGCTATCCAGATATCGTTTTTTGTCCCAATACCCAATACGGGGCCCAGACCCCGCACCGTTACGTGAGCATCGCCTATGGTGGCAAAGAGGGATGGTTGCCTGAACGGATTAACGGACTTCTGCCCGTTAATAATGCGAAAGGGGTGGTAGTAGCGGATTTAAATGGTGACGGTTGGCCCGATATTGTTACGTTAAATTCGACAGCCTGGCTTCCTGGTCAACCGGAAGGAAATATTGCCCGCATCTATTGGGGTGGAACGCATGGTTTCATCCTCACGGAATTTCAAGATATAGGTATTGTAGGAGGAGTCAAGATGGTAACCGGAAATTTCAACGCAGATGGGATCCAAGATATTGCCTTTCTTACAGAAAACAATACCATTCAGGTGCTTTGGGGAAAGAATGGAGCCAATGCTGATGGGGCAGCCCTTGATTTCGAAACAACGGAATTGAAACTTCCCGGAAAGAAAGTTCTTAGTATTGCTGCTGCCGATGTAGATGGAAACGACAAAGTCGATTTTTTGCTGGGTGGCGATGCGGCACTCTATGTGATGAAAGGAAAAGAGAATGGTCTTTGGGATGAACCTATCACTATTGCAGGTATTAAAGCATCCTCTATCGCTACCGGAGACATTGATGAGGACGGAAGCGTGGATCTGGTAGTTTCTTATTTTGCCCAGGGCGCGGGGGGCGCCAAAAGTACTGAAGATAACAACATTACCATACTATGGGGCGACAACGGATCTTTTTCGTCTTCAAGGGTAACTAGGTTGGAATCGCCGTACACCGTTGCTGCAGCCATTGGGGATGTGGATGGCGATGGGCATAATGATATTGTATGTGCCAATTATCAGGGTGAAAAAACATATGCTACTGAATCGATCCTTTATTTTGGAAAAGGGAACCGGGGATTTGAACGGGGAGGATCGGGTATCCCTTCTTCCGGTGCTTACGATGTAACTGTAATCCCAGCCGGTGAAACACGTGCAACGGCTGTTCTTATGAACAACAGCAGGATGGGAAATCTTCACGAAGAACTTCCCTTATTGCTTTATTATGGAGGCGCTGAAGGATTTAATGAAGAAAACTTATTGAAAATTCCATTCAACAGCGGATATGAATCCTCTGCTGCCGATTTAAATGAAGATGGTTATGTCGATTTGATTGCAATCAATGCCATGCATGCCGGACAAGCGGATAACCCCTATCGCGGCGTTAATATTTTCTGGGGCTCGGAAGACGGCTATGATATTGAAAATCGTCGAACTGTGTTGAATGAGAATAACACCTCAACTAGCAATGTTGCCGACCTTAACCGGGATGGCTATCTCGACCTTATCATTGGTTTTTTTGATCATACGGATGGAAGTCCCACGAAAGTCGTCATTTATTATGGATCAGAGACGGGTTATGAATTATCCGACCGTGTAACGCTTCTTTCTGAAGGACGATCTTCAAGTCCGATGATAGCCGATTATAATAAAGATGGTTGGCTGGATATTGTTGTAAATTCATACAGCAAGGATCTTATTCGTGTTTTTTGGGGAAGCCCGAAGGGCTTTTCTGAAGAAAATCAACAAATACTTACGCTTCCCAGTGTGATCGATCTCGAAACAGCCGATTTAAACAATGATGGGTACCTGGATTTAATTGCCTCCAGTTACAACGATAAAATTAATCATCACCACGATACGGGTGTCTTATTATTCTGGGGCGGCCCCACGGGTTTCAAGGAGTGGGATGCCCAATGGTTGCCGTCTAGCACTGTTCTCGGTCCTGTTGCAGCTGATTTTGACGATGATGGCTACCTGGATTTATTCTTGCCTTCCTATCATGGGGAAATTACACGGGTAAAACTTCCTATGTATCTTTATTGGGGGGGAGCTGAGGGGTATAGCACAAAGCGTCGATCTACCTTTATCCTTGATTCTGGAGCCGATGCTTTGGCAGCGGATTTCAATAAAGACGGGCGGCTTGATTTAGCGGTAGCGAGTCATTGTACCGATGGTGCACACAGCAAAGCAGTCTCCAAGGTATTTTACAATGACGGTGAGCGATTCAAAAGTGCTAGCATGCGGGTGGAGGATTTGCCTTCCGCGGGAAGCCATTGGATGTGGAACTATGACATGGGCAATATTTATACGCGAAAACTGGAAGAAAGCTATGTTTCTTCGGTGAGGAATTGGAAGAAAAAAGCAACGACGGGAAGAATCGATGTGGAAGCAGTTCATTCGGTTCATTCAAACTTTACCTTGGCCATTAGAAGTGCCGCGACGGAAAATGCACTTCTAAAAAGAGAGTGGCATCCTGTGAAAAACGGTGAATTTGCACTCGGCGAAAGTGATCGTTACTTGCAATATAAAGTAACGTTTCTGTCCGATAACGGAGATGAATACCCAATACTTAAAAAGGTTACTGTATCGTTAAAATAAATGAATAAATAACATCTTATGAACAAGTATTCTCGCAGAAATTTCATTCTCAATTCTACCTTATTGACCGGTGCCACTTTATTTCCGGGCATATTGGTACAAGGCTGTGGCCATAAGGAAGCGGGGGAGCCGGGCGCGACGGCGGGTCCGGAAGTGGTGGATAAGGAAATCTGGTTTGTCGATGCGAATGCAAATACAAACGGTGAGTACCGCCCTCTCCCGGCTGATCCAAAGTTTCGTTATTATACCAATTTCCCTCCCATTAAAAAAGTACAGCCTGTCCCATTCCCATGGGAGAAAGAGAACTTCTCAAGTGGCAACGGTGGCTATATAACCGATAATGTTTACATGGAAACTGAAAAACCATGGGTAGTGCAATTGGCCATTTCAACACCCGGACAATCGGATACGGCCAGCGGGTCTCCTCAATACAAGACATGGTACAGGACTTCCATGGACAGCGGAAAAACGTTTACGGAACTTAAACAGGTAATCGTAAAGGGGCACAGCAGCATGAACCCCATCGAGGGGGTGGAAATAGGACGCAATGGGTTTAATGTGGATTTCACCAGACCGATTGTTAAAGCGTCGAACGGAGAGATCATGGTTCCGATCGGCTTACACCCTTGGGACGATGAAAAGGAACAAATTTATCTTCCCGTTCCTAATGCGTATCTTTTTCAGGATGCGGGTGTCTTGATTGGCAAATGGCTACCCGATGGAAGCGATGTGGAATGGAGTTTTGGCGACTGGCTGCGGATAGACCACAATGTATCGACAAGGGGGCTTTCAGAACCTACTATCGTTGAAACTTTAAAAGACGGTCGATTTGCTATGGTATGCCGATGTTCGAATACTGGCCGACCAGAATTGCCGGGCTATGCTTGGGTATCTTTCTCGGATGATTACTGCCGGACATGGTCGACACCCAAACCGTTCACCTATGCCGATGGAGCGAATTTCTTTGTACCAACCGCCCATTCCACACTTTTTAAATCAAGGAAAAATGGGCGCGTATACTGGCTGGGGAACTTGAATGAAACAAATCCTAAAGGCAGTCATCCTCGGTATCCGTTAGCCATCGGAGAAGTCGATATGAAAAATTTTGGATTATTACGGGATACCGTTACGCTAATCGATACACGAAATCCGGATGTTGAAGATCCTTTGGTCCAGCTCTCTAATTTTAAAATTTTGGAAAACGCGGATACAGGGGAAATCATCGTGGTTTGTACAAGAAGGGTAGGAAGAGATTCGGCCTCTCACCCTTCATGGTATAAAATAAAATTGTAGTGCGTTGAAAAATACAGTATATTTATTTTACTCACCAAAAGGTCTTTAAAGAAGGCACAACCATCATGAAAAATTTAGTTGATCATTCTGAAAGCTCAATCGCCAAGTTCCTTTTCTTGCTGGTTTTTATCCATGTCGCAACGATTTTCGACGCCGTTGCTCAAAAACATGAAAAGAACGGCAATCAGCTCGTTCTCCAGATCAATCCCGGGCCAGAGAATCCACGAAACAGTGAAGGCGATTTCATAACCTTGAAAGATGGACGCATAATGTACGTGTACAGCCGTTTTTTTGGCAATTCAGCAAGTGATCATGCGCCTGCGCAGCTGATGGCCCGTTATTCTGAAGACGGTGGAAAAACCTGGACTGAAAAAGATCAAATCATTGTGGACAGAGAAGGCGATATGAATGTCATGTCGGTTTCTTTACTCCGTTTGCAAAACGGCAACATTGCTCTTTTTTATGGCCGCAAAAATTCTATGGACGACTGCCTTCCTATTATGCGTATTTCAAGCGACGAAGCCAAAACATGGAGTGAACCCACTACCTGCATAAAAGACAGAAAAGGCTATTTCGTGGTTAATAATGACCGGGTAATACAGTTAGAAAGCGGTCGTATTCTGATTCCCACTTCCCTGCATAAAACACCGGGCAATGCGTGGAGCAACAAAGGCGCGCTCCGGTGCTATTTTTCCGATGACAATGGGGTAACGTGGCAATCGGGCGAAGCCGTTCCTACCCCCGACAGCATCATTACCCAAGAGCCAGGATTGGTAGCGTTGAAAGGCGGGAAGTTGATGCTATTTATCCGTGCGAGCAGTGGTTTTCAATACCAAGCTTTTTCGAGCGATCAAGGAGAGACATGGAGTTATGCCGAACCTACCTCAATCAAGTCACCCATATCCCCAGCATCGATGAAACGAATTCCTAAAACTGGAGACATCCTATTGGTATGGAACAATAACGGAGCAAAAGGACCCGGCTATTTTAAGGGAAAGAGAACACCTCTTACCATCGCCGTTTCCAAAGACGATGGCAAGACTTGGCAGCAAGAAAAGAATATTGAGGAAGACCCGAACGGTACCTTTTGCTATACCGCCATCCATTTCACAAAAGATCATGTACTATTGGGATATGGGGTTGGCGCATCTTTATCCAGTTCATACATTCGGCGTCTATCAATCGATTGGATTTATAAGTAAAAATAAAATCATGAGAGATACTAGCATTTACCACAGAACAAAATTCCTTCTTCTCTTTGTCACACTGCTGACTATGGGCAAAGATGCCCTGGCACAGAAAAAGGGAGAACCTGTTGTTGCACTCGAACTTCGTCCGGGAGAAAATAATCCCCGCAACAGCGAGGGCGATTTTGTGACCTTAAACGATGGCCGCATATTATTTGTCTACAGCCATTACACGGGCACGTCTAACAGCGATCATGCACCGGCGTATTTGGCGGGACGGTATTCTAGTGATGGTGGAAAGACCTGGACTCAAAAGGACCAACTTATTGTAGAGCGGGAAGGAGACATGAACGTCATGTCGGTTTCTCTGTTGCGTTTGCAAAATGGCTCCATTGCTTTATTTTATTTAAGAAAGAACTCCACAGAAGATTGTATTCCGATGATGCGGATATCAACGGATGAAGCAAAAACCTGGAGTGAGCCTGAGCCTTGTATCACGGATAAAAAAGGATACTTCGTATTGAACAATGCCCGTGTCATCCAGTTAAAAAATGGAAGATTGCTCATGGCGGTTGCCCTTCACCAAACGCTCGGCGGCAAATGGCAAAGTAAAGCCACCCTGTATGCCTATCATTCGGACGATAACGGGCTTACATGGACATCGAGCGACGCGGTGCCCAATACGACTGATATCATTACCCAAGAGCCGGGAGTGGTCGAGTTGAAAGACGGCAGGATTATGATGTTTATTCGGGCTAGTGGCGGTGTTCAGCAGTTATCCTATTCGAAAGATAAAGGAGAAACCTGGAGTCATATTGAGGCCAGTGATATTAAATCCCCCGTTTCCCCCGCTTCAATAGAGCGAATTCCGTCAACCGGTGATTTGTTGTTGGTTTGGAACAATAACGATGGAAGTAATCCTGCCACAAAGGGAAAGCGAACACCGCTTACCGTGGCGATTTCCAACGATGAAGGAAAGACATGGCGCAACATTAAAAACATAGAAAGTGACCCCAACGGCTGGTACTGTTACATCGCCATCCATTTCACGAAAAAGGATGTTTTGTTAGGCTATTGCGCAGGTGTTCAACCCAAAGACAAACACCTCTCCATAACAGATATTGCTAAATTAAGCAAAAAATGGATCTATAAATAAGCAAGATGAGTTCTACTAAAGTTACACGGAGAAATTTTTTGGTAAAAGCCTGCGTATTAACGACTGTTTCAGGTTCCTTATCACCTTTCCCCCCTTTTTCTTCATTAGCCACACCTTACCATAGACAAACTTTCTCTATGGATAAGTCCGATAAAGAACGAATAAAGGAAATAGTAGCGGGGAAAGAACCTGCAATCTGGGTATGTACCGGCGATAGCATTACGGCAGGTGTTAAACATACACAGGGTTACCGGTCCTATCCAGAGGTTTTTGCAGAAAGGGTTCGCTACGAGCTAGGCCGCAGCCGTGACGTTGTAATCAATACCGCCATCAGCGGAAACAGCAGCCAGAATATCATTAATGATATCGATTGGCGGGTCCGTCAGTTCAGGCCCAACGTAGTTTCATTAATGATTGGTACAAACGATTGTGAAGCAAGCAGAAAGGTTAGTTTGAATAAATTTGAAGAGAACCTTGAGTTTCTGATCCAGGAAGTCAGGAAATTGGGTGCCGTTCCTATTTTACATACCCCCAATGTTATCATTGAAACGCATGCCCCGGAACGTGATGCATTGCCGAAGTATGTTAATGTGATTAAAAAGGTTGCTCAGAACAGGAAAACCATTCTGGTAGATCATTGGTTACATTGGCAGCAATCCATTGAGCAACAGTCCCAAGCTAAAATCTTTAAAGAATGGTTAAATGATCCGCTTCATCCGAACGGAAGAGGCCACCAAGAAATAGCCCGCTTGCTATTTAAAGAATTATCGATTTTTAATCCGGCAGATCCAACGTGTGGAGGAGCATATTATGAAGGAAGACATTGATCGTAAATGATAGGTAAAAATGAAGCAACAATTAGTAGAAGAATGTTTACGCATAATCGTAATATAACACGCACATATGTCCTGTATTGGTTCACATGCGTGTTTCTGGCGGGCTGTGCGTCTAAACGTTCTTCAGCAGAATATAATAATCCGTGTACTATGGAAATAAAGAGCCATAGAACGGCAGAACCGGTTGCTCGAACAACCCGTGCCGGTTGGATGGAAAGACACAACCTTATCCTTGACCGAATCAAAAAGAATCAAGTGGATTTGTTATTTATAGGCAATTCCATCACTCAGCGATGGGAGCTTCAGGGGAAAAAGGCCTGGGAAGAATACTTTGCTCCACTTCACGCTGTAAATGCCGGCATAGATGGTGATTGTACTCAGCATGTGATCTGGAGATTGGACAACGGGTTACTGGAAGGTATTTCGCCTAAATTAGTGATACTATTGATAGGAAGCAATCATGTAAATGAGTATACAACTGTTGAAATTGTTGACGGTATCAAGGCCATTGCCTGTAGAATCAGAAATAAGCTGCCAGAGACAAAATTGTTGATAATAGGAGTGCTTCCTCGAGGTACGGCTTCGCCAGCGGGGGCTTACAGACTTGCCAAGGCAAGTGAAAGTGCTTCAAAGCTTGCTGATAATCATAAAATTTACTACCTGGATGTCAGTGAGAATTTTTTTGATACGAATGGTTATGTATCTGACGAGTTAATGACGGCTGATCGGGTGCATTTGTCCGAAGCAGGCTATAACTTGCTGGCAGGGAAATTGAAACCGACTATTACCAGACTTATGAATTACTAATTGCTCATGAACAAATTTAATTATACAAGCACCACCGGACTCATATACCGTAATCCCATTCCACATGTTTTCAGTAAACACGCATATTTTCCGTGGGTAATATCGTTGACAAATGGAGAGTTATTATGCTCCCTCGTGATTGGGGAAGCATTTGAGGCGGCAAACCTAGATACTTTTGTGCTGCGTTCAAATGACCAGGGTGAAACCTGGAGCGAAGCACTTCTGATAGTGCCGAAGAAAAGAGCGGGATTAAGTTCAACGATCATTCGCTTAACCTCTTTACCATCTGGTGAAGTCGTAGGCATTGTCGCTCGCTGTCGCAGGGACGATCATCTCGAGGAAGGCTTGGCCAATCCGGAGAATATTGGTTTTGTCCCAACAGACATGTCACTTATTCGTTCAACCGATTTTGGTCATACTTGGGAAGAAACGGAAACCTTGACCCCGCCTTTAATAGGTCCATCTTTCGAAGCTTGCGGACCGATAGTGGTATTGAAAGATGGGCGTTGGCTGTGGCCTACAAGTACCTGGCGGGGTTGGGATGGTTATTGTCCCAACGGCATGAAAATGGTTGCCTGGGTTTCACACGATCAAGGAAATACTTGGCCCGATTATATGGTTGTGATGGACGGTAGCGATAATCAAATCATTTATTGGGAAAGCAAGGTAGTCGAATTAGCTGATGGCACCTTGTCGGCAGTGGCCTGGGCCTACAATGAGAAGGAGGGAAAAGATTTAGTAAATCATTATACGCTAAGTCACGATGGCGGAAAAACTTGGTTGCCGCCAACATCTACAGGTATATACGGACAAACAATGGCTTTGTCGGAATTGCCCGATGGCCGCTTACTGACGGTTTATCGTCGGATGGATAAGCCCGGTTTGTGGGCGAATATTGTACGATTGGATGACAAAAGGTGGATCAATGAACAGGAGATTCCTTTATGGGGTACACATCAAGCGGATTTGTCAGGTAAGTCTGATAGTATGGTGCAGGATTTTAATGAGCTGAAATTTGGTGCACCGTGTATTCACATGCTTCCAGACGGTTCGCTGTTCATTGCCTTTTGGTGTTATGAAAAATTGGTGTCCAATATCCGATGGATTAAAGTGAGGTTGTAGGTTGTTAGGTATTGGGTAATGGGTGTTAGGTAATGGGTAATGGGTATTGGGTATTAGGTTGTTAAGTATTGGGTATTAGGTAATAGGTAATGGGTGTTAGGTGATGGCGCAATAAGCAATCAGCTTTCAGCCGTCAGCCTATGCCGTCATCTCGACTAAGCGTGAAACGCGCAGGGAGTGTACGTCATCTCGACTAAGCGGCGGAAGACGCGCACGGAGAGATCTAATTTGTAATGTGAGATTTCTCGACTTCGTTGCACTGCGCTCGAAATGACGGAAAAATAAAGCTGAAAGCTCATAGCTGACAGCTGATAACTGACAACAATGAAAAAAAGTACATTAATAAAATCGTATTGTATTGATACAAATAAAAGCGGACCGCATGTTTTGGTTACTGCTGGTGTGCATGGAGATGAATATGAGCCTATTCTTGCAGCAATGGAATTGATTAACCATTTATCCGACGTACTGGAAAGTGGGCGGGTCACTGTCGTACCGGTAACGAATGAAACGGCCTATTTCAACCAAAGCCGCTATGGTGAAGATGGCTTGGACCTAGCCAGGGTATGTCCAGGTAATCCGGAAGGGACGGTAACAGAACGTGTTGCAGATCAAATCAGTGCGCTTATCGGGCAAGCCGATTATTTTGTGGACATGCACACCGGTGGATTAGCCTATGACATCTATCCCTTGGCGGGTTACATGCTGCACCATTCGCCAACCGTCTTGGAAATGCAGCGGGAAATGGCATTAAACTTCAACCTGCCTTTGGTTTGGGGTACGGATCCCCGACCCAATGGACGGACACTCTCCGTCGCCAGGGATGCCAATATCCCTGCTATCTATTTGGAATATGGTGGAGGTACCGGGGTCAGGACCCATGTCGTGGCTGCTTACCGGAACGGTTTTGTCAATCTCTTGAAATCCTTGGGTATGGCCAAACCCTCCGTGCAGGAGATGGCTGTTAAAGACAAGTACTGGATTGAGGATCATCGACCCGACAGCGGGCATTTGCAGGCAAAAATGCCTTCCCCAAGCGAGGGAATATTTATTGCGGAGGTAGAAATAGGTGACCAGCTGGTCCAAGGCCAGGTATTCGGAAAGGTCGTTGAGCCTTTTTCGGGGGAGACAGTTCCGGTATATGCCGGTATCGGTGGTTTGGTTTTTCTATTAAGGAAAATGGTAAAAGTTAAAGCAGGCGATGCCTTAGGTGGGATCATGCCGATCCAGGAATTAAATAAAAGAGTAACCTATGAAGAGTAAAAAAGTAGCCATAATAACCGGGGCTTCAAAAGGAATCGGCCGTAGCACGGCTTTGAAATTTGCAGCCAATGGTTACCAAGTAACGATCGTGGGAAGAAACCACGAGGAGCTTGAACAGTTAAAAGCGACGATTGAACGCGACTACCATCGAGATGTATTGATTTGTGCCGGTGATTTGGAACATGAAGAGTTTTCAAGGCAGCTTATCGACGATACGTTATGGAAATGGGGAAGAATTGATGTGCTTATCAATAATGCGGCCTGGAGAACCCATGAAACCATGAGAAGTATCTCCATGGAAAATTGGGAAAAGACCATTAAAATATGCCTGACCATCCCTGCTTTTCTAGCAAAATACGCTGCTATGGCAATGGAAGAAAAGAAAACAGGGGGCGTTATCATTAATGTTTCCAGTGTAATGTCCCAACGTGCGGGTGGAACAAGTCCGGCTTATATTGCCTGTAAAGGTGCTATGGAAAGTTTAACCTATGAATTGGCGGCTTTATACGGACCTAAGGATATCCGCGTGGTTTGCATCAATCCCGGCAATATTCAAACGAATCTAAGCAGCGATTATGTTGACGATAAAGGAAATAATATTAGTGAACAGCTAGGGAATCATATGAACGAAAGTACCCCACTCAAACGTGCGGGCACTACAGAAGAAATTGCCAACGCCGCTTATTGGCTGGCTACGGATGAAGCTTCCTTCATCACGGGAACAACCTTGCTGATTGATGGAGGCTTTTCCCATAATTTCAATGCATATCCTATGAAAAAACTGCAATATCCCCAAGAATTTTGAAAGGCATTTGGAAGTACAGCCATTTACTTCCTCAAGTGGAGGAACGCTGTCAGATCACACGGGGAGAAGGAGATACACCTTTGATCAGGTCAAAACGGATAGGGCCCGAAATGGGACTTGAAAATTTATACTTCAAGCTTGAGTTGACCAATCCTTCAGGTTCTTATAAGGACCGTTTTGCAGCAAGTGCGGTTTCTGGCTTATTGCAGAAACAGATGGGCTTTTGCTTGGCGACTTCAAGTGGGAATACGGGAGCTGCCTTGGCAGCTTATTGTGCCGCGGCAGGTATAAAATGCCTGCTTACCGTCGTAGATGGGGCACCTGTCGGAAAAATGAAACAAATGCAGGTCTACGGTTGTGAAACCATTATGGTAAAAGATTTTGGAAAAGACGCAGCGGTCACAAAGACCATTATGAACGACCTGGAAACGATAGCAGATCAATTCGGATCTGCGGTACAAATCAGTGCCTATCACTATAGTCCGATTGGGATGGCTGGGGTACAAACTATTGCTTATGAAATCGCTGAAAGCCAGATCGATACCCGGCATGTGTTTTCCCCGGCTGGGGGTGGTGGTTTGACTCTTGCGGTGGTAAAAGGCTTTTTGGAATGGAAAGAACATGCCCGTGATTTTTACGTCCCCAAGGTACATTGTGTTCAACCCGAAGGAAATAATACCATTGCCGGTCCCTTAAGGAATGGTGATATAAAAGCGACTGAAATTGCCAAAAGCAGTACCTCGATAAGTGGTCTACAGGTTCCTAGTGTACTCGATGGAAATGAGGTTGTTAAATTATGCAGATCTGTCAATGGAACAGGATATACGGTCACCGATGAATGGGTATATCGTTACCAAGGAAAATTAGCCCTTCAGGAAGGTGTTTTTTGTGAACCGGCAGGGGCGGTGGCACTTGCCGGCGTGCAAAAGGCATTGGAAGCGGGGGAAATACATTCGAGTGATCCTGTAGTTTGCCTGGTTACTGGCCACGGCTTCAAAGACCCTGTTTCGGCAGATGTTCTTACAAAAATGGCGGTCGACCATTATTTCTTGGATAGCAATGAATCGTTTAATTATATAAATACTCAAATAAACACAATATAGTAACCATATGAAAAATAAATTCGAAGGCCTCTGGCCTGCAATGCTGACCCCAATCGCGAAGGATGGGGAACCTGATTACGGTCAATTGGAAAAACTGGTAGAACTATTGATCTCCCAAGGTTTAGATGGCCTTTACATATTAGGATCTACGGGGCAGGGAGTTCTTTTTAATGAGAAGCAAAGAATGAGGGTCACGGAAGTAGTAAGTGATGTCACGGCCAAAAGAGTTCCCATTATTGTTCAGGTGGGCTCACTAACCACTGATGAATCCGTACGACTGGCCAAACATGCAAAGACTCGTGAGGTAGATGGGGTTTCATCTGTCGGACCTATTTATTTTGGCGGGAATGCTGATTCGGCTTTAGAACATTACCGAAATATCGCGGTGTCAACCGATCTCCCATTTTTCCCTTATCAATTGGGAGATCATTCTATCCCCGGTGATACCATCTACTTCGTGGAAAAATTATTGAAAATCCCTAATGTGGCCGGAATGAAACTGACGACCAATCAATTGCTTGACATTAGCCTCATCCATAATTATGCGGGCGACCGGCTAAAGTTGTTCAGTGGTTCCGATGAATTGATGTGTCATGCTTCCTTATGTGGTACGGTGGGGGCAATTGGCACCTTTTACAACTTATGGGGCGTTCCCTGCAAACACGTGTTAAATTCATTTGCTAAAGGCGATTATGTACTGGCAAGGGAGTTTATGCTCGCTTTCCAAAGAACGATCCAAGCCGTCTTGCCAAATGTCTGGACATTCCTTAGAAAAGCGATGCAATTGAAATACAACATTGATATTGGTCGCACAAAGGCCCCGCTTGGCAATGCGCAACAGGAATGGGACGATCAACGTGTGTTGACCATCATGGAAGAGTTGGAAGCGATTGTAAATGGGAAATTAGAGGTAGCTAAGTAAATTTTATAGCTGATTTATACTCGGGGAGATGGTTTCTTTTTTTTATCGCCATGACGATCCACGCCATGGCGAGATGGATCACGAAGCAGTTCCCCCTTATTGCCGGTATCAGCTTATAACTGAAGAGGAATAACAATGAATAAAAAAGTAATCACAGGAAAATTTGTTCCCAACAGCCCTTTGCCCTTTTCACCAGCTTTGCAAAATGGTGATTATCTATTTGTATCGGGGCAGGCTTCGGTCGACCTTGAAGGTAAGATCGTGGAAGGTACTTTTGAAGAAGAGTGCAGGCGTTCTTTTGAAAATGTAAGGCATATTCTCGAAGCCGCTGGATTGGGTTTTCAAGATGTAATCCAAGTCCGCAATTATGTCGGCAATCAAAAAGATTTAGCCGCTTTTAATCAAATCTATAGAGAATTTTTTAAAGAGCCCTATCCCGCCCGTACTACCTTGATCGGCTGTTTGGGTGATTTGTTGAAATTTGAAGTGGATGTAGTGGCATACCTTGGCAATGAAAAATCGTCGGTATAAAACAAGAAAATTAGTGAATCTTCCATTTTACACCGAAGGACCGGTTGTGGACAGGGAGGGTAATCTTTTTTGTACCACTTTGCGTGGCGGTACAATTTTGCATCTGGATAAGCAAGGGAATTATGCTGAATGGGCGAATAGTGCCTGTCCGAACGGACAAGCCCTTTCGCTCAATGGTGACCATTTGGTATGTGATAGCATGATGAGTGCGGTTCGGCGTTTCGACCAAAAGGGGAACTGGCTAAAAGATGAGATCCAAAATCAATGTGCCGGAAAGCCAGTGTATGTACCCAATGACTTGGTTTTGGATAGTAGGGATGGCATTTATTTTACGGATTCAAAACGGCATACGGGCGCTGTCTTTTACTTGGGAAACGATGGCCAACAATTTGTCATTGCTGATAACCTGGATTACCCGAATGGCCTGGTGCTTTCGGGGGATGAATATTTTTTATATGTCGCTGAGAGCTACCGGAACCGCATCCTAAAAATCAATCTTTCACAATCGGTTCCCACCAAAAAGAAGGTCACTGTATTAGCCGATCTGCCAAAGCATATTTCGGGGAGAGACCAGGATAACCTCCCCGATGGGCTTGCCATGGATAATGACCAGAATCTCTGGGTGGCACATTATGGTATGCAGGCGGTTCAGGTTGTATCAACAGAAGGCCATGTGTTGTTTTCGATAGATACGGGTATCCCTTATACGAGTAACCTGACTTTTATTGATGACTCTACCTTGATGGTAACGGGTGGGTATGGAGAACCTGGTCCGGGTGCTGTGGTTTTAATCGAAACGGAATAAGGCTGCTACTTAGTAATTAAAGAAATGAACTTATTCAGCTTAGAAGAAAAAATAATAATTGTAACCGGAGGAGCGGGCTATTTTGGTAGACCCATCAGTTGGGCCTTGGCGGAAGCGGGAGCTACCGTTATCATTGCTTCCCGTAATGAAGTAAACTGTAAGGAGCTTGCGGGCGAATTGACGGCGGCAAAGCTAAAGTCGGCGGGAATGACATTAAACCTTGGTAATGAAACATCTATAAAAAGTTTTGTGAAGGAGGTGGAGGCGCGTTATGGCCGTGTGGATGTCCTCGTGAACAATGCCGTCTCAAGAGAGGGTTTTAAGAACTTGGAAGACATGAGCAAGGAGGAATGGGAAAAAGCCCAAGCCATCAATTCCACGGGCATGATGTTGCTGACCCAGGCTGTTATCAGGATAATGAGGAAGCAGAAAAGCGGCAACATTATTAATATTGGCTCCATTCAGGGAAGTGTCGGACCTAATTTTCCGGTCTATGGTGATACGGGGATGACCAGCCCGGTAAATTATACCTATGATAAATGGGCAATGGTCGGTTTTACGAAATGGATCGCTAATTATTATGGGAAATTTAATATCCGTGCAAATTGTATTAGTCCGGGAGGTTACGGGCCAGGTGTAATGGAAAGTATCGGACAGAATGAGTTTGTGGAAAACTATAAACGATTGACGCCACTGGGCAGGTTCGCGGATGATGACGATATCAAGGGACCTATAGTCTTCCTGGCATCAAATGCTTCTTCTTTTGTAACCGGACATAACCTGATGGTGGATGGTGGTTGGACAAGCTGGTGAGGTTGGGTGGTAGGTATTAGGTGTTGGGTGTTAGGTATTGGGTGTTAGCCCCTTGCGTCATTCCGGGCTTGACCCGGAATCTGTTGAGTGGGTTTTAGGTATTGGGTGTTAGGTGGCCCGACTAAGTGTGAAACCTACATGGGCTACGTCCTCTCGACTAAGCGTGAAACGCGTACGGAGAGATCTCACCTTTACCGTTAAAGAGGTACTAAGTTTTATACAGCTGACAGCTGAAAATTTTATTCATAAAAACAAATTACTATGCGAAAGGCACATTCTTCAAGAGTAAAACAAGTGATTCTTTTTTTTCTAACCATCATTTTATTGACACCGGCATTCCTTTTCGGTCAGATTCAAAACCAATTGAAATGGGAAGAACTTCCCGCCATTCCAGATAAGGAAGGTTATGCCGGCATGTTTGCTGGTGTGAGCAATGGTGCACTTATTGCTTTGGGAGGAGCGAACTTCCCGGATAAGATGCCTTGGGAAGGGGGGATAAAAAAATGGTATAACAATATTTACATCCTGGAAAAGAATGGGGAAGCCTGGAAGCTTGCTGATGCAAAACTTCCACAGCCTATGGCTTATGGCGTATCGGTCACTTATGAAGATAGGATCATCCTGGTTGGAGGAAGCGATGCGAAGCAACATTACGCCGATGTGCATACGGTCCGCTATGAAAAGGGAAAGATCCAACTGGATACACTCGTCTCCCTGCCTTTTCCTTTGGCAAACATGACGGGAACCCTTGTAGGGAATGTACTATACATTGCTGGTGGGAATACGACACCTGAAGGTCCGCCGCAACATTGTTTCCTGGCCCTGGATTTAACAGTTAAACCAAGTAATCGGCACTGGCAGGTGTTGGATGCCTGGCCAGGTCCCCCGAGAATTCAAGCTGTCAGTGCTTCTTTGCAGGGGCATTTCTTTCTATTCAGTGGGGTAGATATGACGCAAAAGGCAGATAGCACGAGTGAGCGGCTTATTTTAAAGGATGCTTATAGGTTTGTTCCAACTTATAAAGGAGGACAGTTCGCCGGTGGTCAATGGAAAAAACTTTCAGACATGCCGCGGGGGGTAGCCGCAGGTCCGAGCCCGGCACCCACGACGGGTTCTGATCATATTTTATTTCCGGGAGGCCTGGATGGCACTACCGCAAAGCACAATGATCCGGCAACATTTCCGGGCTTTGTAACGGATTTACAGGCTTATCATATTGAGAGTAATTCCTGGCTAGATTTCGGTGACCTTCCAAAGGGCGATACCAGGGTCACTGCACCTGTCGTGAATTGGGACGGGCAGTGGGTAGTCCTCAATGGTGAGAAGGGACCAGGCAAGCGATCTCCACAAGTTTTTTCATTATCCAAAAATGCGTATTTCGGTGTGATCAATTGGATAGCATTGATCGCTTACCTCGCCTTTATGTTATGGATTGGGGTAGTTTTTGATAAAAAAGGACAGACTACACAGAATTTCTTTACCGCAGGCGGAAAAATCCCTTGGTGGGCAGCCGGTCTCAGTATCTATGGCACACAGTTCAGTGCGATTAGTTTTATGGCACTTCCCGCCATTGTATATGCCACTGATTGGTCCCTTGCCTTGGGTTCCGTCATGGTAGTGGCCGTGGTACCGCTGGTGATAAAATACTATATCCCTTTCTTTAGACGATTGAGTGTCACTTCGGCCTATGAATATTTAGAACATCGTTTCAATGGAAATGTCCGTGTAATCGGAAGCCTTTCCTTCATTTTGTTCCAACTTGGAAGAATGGGTATCGTATTGTTCCTTCCTGCCATAGCGATAGCCTCTGTCACTGGCATTGATGTTTATCTCGTCATTGCCATTATGGGTGTCATCTGTATACTCTATACGGTGTTGGGTGGTATCGAAGCGGTAGTGTGGACCGATGTGGCACAGGTGATCATTTTGATGGGAGGTGCTATTCTTTGTTTGATAGTCGCCATAGCGAACGTTGAAAATGGTCTGTTGGGGGTGCTTTCACAAGGCATGGAAGCACACAAGTTTAGAATGATCCACTTCGGCTGGGAACCTGATAAGTTGGTACTTTGGGTAGGGATCGTTGGTTTCTTCTTTTTAAACATCATTCCCTTTACTTCTGATCAAAGCATTGTTCAACGCTATCTTACGGTCAAGGATGAAAAGGCTACCGCACAAAGCCTTTGGACCCATGTTATGGTTACTCTTCCTGCGGTAGTGATTTTCTTTGGACTGGGTACCGTACTGTATGTATTCTATCATGATAATCCCTCATCCATTCCTTCAGAACAAGTAGGAGAGGTTCTCCCTTACTTTGTGGTACAGGAACTTCCGGTAGGCATAGCAGGATTAATCATTGCTGGTATCTTTGCTGCTAGTCAGTCTACATTGAGCAGCAGCATGAACAGTGTATCGGCAGCCTATGTTACGGATCTTTATCCCCGCTTGCGGACGGGCAGCAATGACCGCGACAACCTTCGGATGGCGAGAATAGTAAGTGTTACGGTGGGTATATTTGGTGTGGCCAGTGCCATGCTCATCGCCGCTCTTGATATCGAGTTTATATTCGATCTGTTTCAGGAGGTCTTAGGCATCATGGGAGGTACCTTGGCCGGTGTGTTCGTTCTCGGAATCTTTACCAAAAGAGCGAATGCCCATGGAGTTGTCTGGGGGATCATCATCGGTGTACTCACCGTTTGGTTTACCAGAACCTATACAGACATCAGTGTCTACCTGTATGGAGCGATCAGTGTGCTCACGACGGTAATGGTAGGCTATGTGGTCAGTCTATTTGCCCCACAGAAGAAGAATTTGAAAAACTTAACTTATTTTACGCTCAATAAAAATAAATCAAAAGATAATGAATCATAACGATAAAAGCGCGAGCTCATCAAACAGATACGCAAAATCGGCCGCCCTCCTTGCCCGTGCCAAAAAGGTCCTGGCAGGGGGTGTTTCCTCGGAGTTTCGGAAATACAACCACCCCCATGCCATCTTCTACACGCACGGCGAAGGCAGCAGGGTCTATGACGTTGACGGCAACGAGTACCTCGACTTCACCCTGAGCCAGGGCCCCTTGATCCTGGGCCATTCCCACCCCCACGTGCTGAAATCGGTGGCGGAGTACTCCCAAAACGGGCAGCTCTTCGCCGGGCAGCACCTGCGGGAGGTCGAGCTTGCCGAGAAGCTCAGCAGCATCATCCCCTCGGCGGAGTCCATGCGCTTCTGCCTGGACGGCTCCGAGGCGGTGCAGACCGCCTTCCGCGCCGCCCGCGCAAAGACCGGCAGGGAAAAGTTCCTCCGCTTCGAGGGCCATTACCACGGCTGGATGGACAATGTGTGCTGGGGCATATCCGCCCCTTCGGAGGAGGCCATGGGCAGCCGCGGGGAGCCCAACACCTTCCCCTGGTCGCAGGGGCTGCCCCCGCAGTCGGGCGAAGAGTCGTTCACCCTCCCCTGGAACGACCTGGAACTGGTGGAAAAGCTCATGGCCGCCCACCACAAAGAGGTGGCCGCCATCATCACCGAGCCGGTGATGTGCAACAGTGGCTGCGTGCCCCCGAAGGAAGGTTTCCTCCAGGGGCTCAGGGAGATCTGCACGCGCTATGGCACGGCACTCATCTTCGAT
>Ga0164243_10000112_pt1 | contig 203303 bp, 171 predicted proteins | sample OricompcompostOP_FD_108781 | JGI IMG/M metagenome (GOLD analysis project Ga0164243, IMG submission 108781) | Organic Plus compost microbial communities from Emeryville, California, USA - Original compost - Organic plus compost (OP) | ecosystem: Engineered > Solid waste > Mixed feedstock >... | reverse complement strand
TCGAATTCCTTAAGAATCTTACTGATCTGCTCCGGTTTGAATCGTTTACCTTTCATAATACACTGTAAAGTTATCAATCATTTTTCTATTCTCTAACAGTCTTTTTTTCAGGGAAGCTTACAAGCTTACATGTGCCTCACAAATAGTTTCTCGTCCAAATAAGAATTATTAGTGCGGTAGTATTTATAAAAACCGAGGTTATTATCAAAGTACCTTTTGAGTTTTTTCAATTCCCTATTGAGGTATTGGCTTATGGGTTTTGCTCCATAAGGCTTCTTTGTCTCAATCTTGTAAATGGTATTATAGTAAATGAGTTTTGCAACAATGGTTGGTTTCTGATATTTGAAAAATCGGATTTCCTCATTTATATTCTTGAACCCTCTTTTTAAGACATATTCTTTTACATCAGACAGGTATTTAACGATCAAGTGCATAACAGCCTCTATCCGTTGTATTGGGCAATCGATTTCAATTTCCAACTCATTGATTGCTGTTTCCAGTTTAGACAGCGTTTCATTGTAAAACTTATCCATCCGTTTGTCGTGATATCGAGATGTTAGTAAAAAGAAATATAAGTAATTAGGTGTTATTAGTTTTACGTTTACAGTTGTGTACAAACGCATGAATGGATATAGTTTTACTACTATTCATAGTAAAACTATACCAATGAATTATTCTTATATTATTAGGTTACTGTGATTTTTCTTTCAACACTTCTTTCCTATACTTTTCATTGTGCTGAAAGGACACGGTTTCTTCAATGTGTCCGATTGTGCCTATGATTAATGAGCCAATGGCTATACCTATCCAAAGGGATTTTGCCGTAGTGAAAATCAAAATCAGTCCAAGAACAATGAAAGCTGTCCAAAATATTTTTATTCCTGTCCACGATTTATGAATACCCTCGACTTTTGCAACTTCCTTTTCAATAAACTCCTGTTTATCTGTTTGGTAAAGTTGTGTCTTTTCAGGAAGTGCTTTCTTTGCTGTACTGCCTGCATAATAACCTCCAACGCTGAAAATCAAACCTCCGACAAAAAGGATTACTGCAAGCCCTTTAATGATAGATGATGGATTGGAAAACCACCAAAAGAGAATGGCTAAAATCAGCAACACTATTCCTGAAACCAAACCACCTGCAAAGCCGTGTTTGCTTTCGGTGCTATAATACGTGATGATGTGTTCTGTAAAATCCATTTTATTTCATTTGGCTCATTATCATTTTATCAAATAGTTTATCCGACAGTAATTTTCTTGCAATGACTGCCTGCTTTGCCATATAACCGCCTACATAACGGAATTTAGGTTTTTTGGCTTCAATGCTTTTCAATATGAGTTTTGTAATTACTTCGGGTTCTGCATTTTTTGCAGTTGCATTTCTCATAAAATCAGCCAATTTATCAATGGTTTCTTTATAGGCTGATTGAGTAGAGTTCTTTACCAAATTATCATAAGCAATAGTTGCCCACTCCGATTTTACACCTCCTGGTTCTATTACGATTACATCAATGCCAAATTGTTTTACTTCATTGCGAAGTGCATCACTCAATGCTTCTAAAGCAAACTTACTGGCGTGATACCAACCGCCATAAGGCAAGGCAAATTTCCCCCCAATCGAAGATATGTTTACGATTTTACCGAATTTGTTTTCACGCATTTTGGGCAATACTAATTGTGTTAATCGCATTGCTCCAAATACGTTTACTTCTAATTGGTATTTAGCGTTTTCAATAGCTATATCTTCTATCGTACCATAAGCCCCGAAACCTGCGTTGTTGATTAAAACATCAATTCGTTTTTCAGCATTTAATATTTGTTGAACACCTTGAACCATTGATGGCTCATCGGTAACGTCCATTGAAAGGGTTTTTATTCCTAATGGCTCAAGGTCTTTCATTTTATCCAAACGCCTTGCGGCAGCATAAACTGTATATCCGTTTTGTGCTAATAGCTTTGCCGTTTCTTTTCCCATTCCTGCGGAAGCACCTGTTATCAATACTACTTTTTTCATTGTTATAATTTTTGAAGTTTGTTTTAGTTTTTAATAAATCCAAGTTGCTGAAACATTGCCAAATGGTCTTCAGAAAACCACGCTTCGGCTATCTTTCCGTTTTCAATCCTGTAAATGCCCATACCGTTCCATATTGCAGTTTTGTTTGTGGCTTTATTACCCATAAAATCGCCTACGTTTTTACCACTGTTGGAAAAGTAAAGCACCACTTTATCATCGGTAGCAATGATGTCTTTTACCTGTAAAAGCATATCGCTGAATGAGTTTCCTGCTGCACCAATGAGCATTTTTTTGTAATCTTCAATTCCGTAAACATCGCCCGCACTTCCTCCGTGCCATATCATATTTTGCGACCATAATTCATCAATCAGGTTAAAGTGTTTTTTATTGATTACTTCATTCACAAAGCGAAGTACAATTGCTTTATTAACTTCTGTTTTGCTTATCGCTGTGGTTGGCATATTATTTTGTTTTAATTGTTTGTCATTAGTGTCCCATTAAAATCCAAAATAGTTCTTTTAAATATTTGAAATATAGTTAGTTACAGAGGTTTTCGGGGCGAACGGACTTGAAAACATAGCTTAGCATCAGGTTAATCTGATAGCAGATGTTTCAAGATAAATACGTTTTCGCCCAGTTGGTCTCGTTTCTTAACCGGAGTAAGTTCAACCGTATTGTTACCGGATACAATGGCGACAAATATGTGAAGCATTTCAGTTGTTGGAATCAACTTCTTGCCCTGATGTTCGGCCAACTCTCCAATCGTGATGGTTTAAGGGACCTGATCGTCGCCCTTGACGCCCATCACTCCAAATGTTACCATTTGGGAATGGGTAAGAATGTTTCCAAATCATCTTTGGCAAGAGCCAATCAGGATAGAAACTATCGCATCTTTGAAGAGTATGCTTACTATCTGGTAAACGAAGCAAGGGAGAAGCGTGCCACCAACATATTCCATCTGGGTGGCAACGTTTACGCTTTTGACTCAACGACGATCGATCTCTGCCTTTCGGTATTCTGGTGGGCGAAGTTCCGTAAGAAAAAAGGAGGTATCAAAGTGCATACATTATATGACGTGGAAACACAGATACCGGCATTTTTCCATATTACCGAAGCTTCGGTTCACGATTCAAAGGCGATGAAAGAAATCCCCTATGAACCGGGCTCCTACTATATATTTGACCGGGCCTACAACAACTTTAAGATGCTGTACACGATCCATCAGATAGAGGCTTATTTCGTTATCAGGGCAAAGAAGAACCTGCAGTACAAATCCATCAAATGGAAACGCAGGTTGCCCAGGAACGTACTTTCAGATTTGACAATCGAATTGACCGGCTTTTATCCAAAACAATACTACCCCACGCTGCTTCGCCTGGTCAGATACTGGGACGAGGAGCAAAAACGTGAATTTGTATTCTTGACCAATGCCATCCACATATCTGCTCTGCAGGTCGCTGAACTTTATAAGAACCGCTGGCAGGTAGAGCTGTTTTTCAAATGGCTAAAGCAGCACCTCAAAATCAAAAAGTTCTGGGGTACTACCGAGAATGCCGTTCGGATACAGATCTATGCCGCAATATGTACATACTGCCTAGTGGCAATTGTCCAACACGACATGAAACTCAAAAGAAGCACATACGAAGTGCTCCAAATATTGAGTATCTCACTGACCGATAAAACCAACCTTCGAGACCTCCTTAGCAAAACTAAATTTCAAAATGACAAAGAACGATTTGGACCAAATGGGCCAACTTTATTTAATTTTTAACAACGTCCCAATTTTAATGGGACACTAGTGATTGTTTGTCTAAAAATTATAGATAGCTTTTCTCGCGGTAATACTTTCGGGAATGTCGGGGTAAGTCTGATAGCCGTGCCACATTCCCTCCCCAACAAGTAATTCTGCTTCAATATTTCCCTCTTTTAATTTCCATAATAGCCTTGATGAATTGCTTAGAAATAAATCCCTTGTAGAAGTGGCGATAATGGTAGGTGGGAAATTGCCGTTGTAAACCGCATTTATAGGCGATACAAAAGGGTCGTTTACATCCGTGTCTTTGTCAATGTAAGCCATAAGCCCCAATTTATCCGAACTATTTTTACCTGCGATTACATCCCTGCGGTCGTTGCTGATATAGCTATCCCCCTTTATTGATAATTCAACCGCAGGGGATAACAGCACATTGACAGCAGGCATTTTTAGGTTCTCATTTTGGGCTTTTAGTAAGGTAGCCTGCATTAACGGGCCACCTGCTGAAAGGCTTGTTGAGATTATATTTTTTGTGTCATGTATTGCAACAAGATGTTTGTACACATTGAAACATTCATTTATCGCAACAGGATATTTGGCTTCGGGCGCAAGGCTGTAATCCACTGAATAGACAGTATAGCCATATTCATTTGCCATTAGTAAAGCTGCACGCTCATATCCCGAACCCATAAAGAAAGCACCACCATGAATATGAAAGCCAATCGCATTTTCATTTTCGGGTTTGATATTCTTAGGTTGAATGATATTTACTTTTAAACCCTCAATAACCGTGTCGGTAACCGTAAAGTCAAACCGTTTGTGCATATCTGCAACCTGCCATTTTTCGTAAGTGGCAAATTGCTCACGCCCCATTAACCGCATTTTATCGGTTGCTTTTATTGCAGGAAGTTTTACATACTTAAATGTTTTCAGTGTATCAACAGCCTGTTGGCTCATTGTAGCTGCCTGTTCTTTTGAGATTTTGATATGACTTGCACAACCTCCTAAGAAAAATGTAGCTGAAAGCCCTGTTATTACCAATAATTTCTTCATTGCTTCTCTTTGTTTTGATTAAACGATAATGCAAAGGTGCAATGAAAAACAGGGTAGCTGTTTTTGTCAATAGCTCAAAGTTACTTTGTTCAGTAGCTCACTAAAAGGCTTGATGGGGTGTAACCGAAATGCTTCTTGAAAGCATTAGAGAAATGGGATAGATTTTCAAAACCTGCTTCTAAATAAGCATCGGAAGGCTTTTTGTTTTTTTCGGTTATCAGGTAATGGGCTTGGCTTAACCTTTTCTCCAATAACCATTTTTGAGGATTGGTATTGAATGTTTTTTGAAAATCCCTTTTGAAAGTGGCAAGGCTTCTTCCTGTAAGATAAGCAAAGCGTTCTAACGGAATATTAAATGTAAAGCTCTTTAGCATAAATTCAGCAAGGTCTATTTTACCTCTTTCCGAAAAGTTGGCAAGTATGTTATCTGTACTTATATCTACCGTTCTGAGTATGGTAATCGCTTCCTGCAATTTAATAGTAGAAAGATGTTCAGGCAGACTATCTCCGTGTAAATCGTAGTAAGGTAAAATTGAGCCAAACAAGCTGATAAGTAAAGGATGTTTCTCTATTCTTTTAGCCTCCCATTTTGGTTTGGTGTGTTCATTAGGCTGATTAAGGGAGTAGAATTTATGTAAAAATGGTTGAGAAAATAATATGGAAATAGATTTGAACTCCGCTGTATCTGGCGGATGTTTAACAAACTTTGCTAACATACTTCTGTAAAACAAAATCGTTTCACCCTCTTTTACGATATATGTACCATTTATATCGGTTACAGTCATACTCCCCGAATAGATATATACAAGGGCGTGTTCGGCAACGGTATTCTCATTGCCTCTGTGTTCTTTCTCTGTACAGGAAAAGAAAATGTCTGATTTTGATATATGGTTTATATGCGGCAATAGTAATGAATATTTTTAAGCCAATAAGACAAGTATTATTCCAATTAATGCAGGAGTTGCCTGTTTAAAAAATATACCTTTATCGGCTGTGATAGCACCGAAAGTTCCTGCAACGAAAACACAGTCGAGGAAAAATAATGCAATGTTATTTTGCCAATTATTATCCGTTATGAATAGCGACCAAATAAGCCCTGCCGCAAGAAAGCCGTTATAAAGCCCCTGATTAGCTGCCAATCCCTTGGTTTCGTGAAATAAATGTTTGGGTAAAGACTTGAATGTTTTCTTTCCTTTAGTTTCCCATGCAAACATCTCTATCCATAAAATATATAGGTGTTCAAGTGCTACTATACCGATAATTATTTTTGCGATAATTCCTATTGTTCCATCCATTAATACGTTGATTGGTATAACAAATTTACAAAATATATTTAGCGTTCTTTAACTGTCTTTAAAAACCTTATCTCGCAGAGATTTAAGTCTCCTGTATCAAATGCTGTAAATCGGGGTCATTTTTGATACGCTCCATTTCGCTTTCCACAATATGCACAACGTCCGCTTTTTATCACCTTAAATATTCCAAAAAGAGTTCGAGTTTCGTACCAATGGGATCACAAAGCCTTGACGAAAAGTCGGGGCTTTGTCGTTTAAGCTGGGATGAGAACAGAAGGGTTGGCCGGGTTCGAACGCCGAAGGCCTCTTGAGCAGGTAAGCGCCCGGACGGTGGGAGCGAAAAATCCCAGCGGGATCACAAAGCCTCGACGAAAAGTCGGGGCTTTTGTCGTTTAAGCTGGGATGAGAACAGAAGGGTTGGCCGGGTTCGAACGCCGAAGGCCTCTCGAGCAGGTAAGCGCCCGGACGGTGGGAGCGAAAAATCCCAGCGGGATCACAAAAGCTACTCAAATGAGTGGCTTTTGTCTTTTAATTAAAGCGTTTATAACTCTTGGTCTTCCCTCGCCTAGTCTTCATCCATTAAGTCAAGAAAATGGGTTAACGTCAATATTTTGGTACGACCGAATTTTTGGATATCCAATAAATCCTTATCTCCTGTTAGCAAATAGGTTGCTTTCCCGTCTTTGGCCAACTCCAAGAGAAAATTATCTTTCGGATCCCTACAGACTTCCACATTACTTTTCACAGCCACAATATCGATAAAGGCATCAAATGCCTCCAGCATATCAATTAATGCATCTCCCGTAAAATACTTGCGGAGTTTGGGTTTACTGATTGTGGCTTCAAGTTCTTCGATAAGTTCAAAACTGAATAAAATACGCACCTTATTCGCATACAGCAATTTATCCAGCAGGTGATATTTCTTCGAAATAATGAAAGTAATCCATAGATTGGTGTCTATGATAATGTTGGCAGGTTTATTTCTTGCCATGCCTTTCCGCTCTCACTTCCTCAACGATTTCAGTGATTTCATCGATGGTTGGGGCGGAAACAGCTTTCCTCCTCATCTTTTTCAGATAAGCCTTTAACTTGGATTCGGGTTCATCACTTACCTTAATGAGTTTCAAATCCTGCATGCCCTCAATCAGCTTCAATGCATTCGGGTTCAATATTTCAATCCTGATAGTCGACATAGATTCAAATATAGCGAATTTTTCACACAAAATCAATTTAAATAAATGTATATATGATTAATTAGCTTCTCTCTATGGTCAAATTACCCAAGCAATGAGGGATTATCAATTTTCGGAGAAGCTGTATCTTTTTCGTTTGGAATATCTTTTATAGCTGGTTTAATCGCCGCAAATCTTCCAATAAGCGGTTCGTGTGACGTACCAGCAAGTTCACATGGCCTCGACGAAAAGTCGGGGCTTTTGTCGTTTAAGCTGGGATGAGAACAGAGGGTTGGCCGGGTTCGAACGCCGAAGGCCTCTTGAGCGGCTATCTCCATGTTTTGAAAATCATAAGACCTTGTTCGGACCATCTTTGGATCGCCTATTTATCTGATCCAGATCTGGGCCGGATTACCGCCGGGTTAGCCGTATCCGTTCCCGAGCCTACCTTGGGAGAAACCCGGGAGAGACCCGGTAGAGAGTCGGAACGACACCGACCATGGTCTGGAGATGATCCGAAGATGGTGCAGGCTTTTCTAACCGGATCAGTCCCAGATACCATTTTGTTCCGTTAGAATAATTGGCACACCATCTGTTACCACGATGGTGTGCTCATGTTGAACAGCGAAGCCACCTTTGTCGCCGATCAGGGTAAAACCGTCAGGAGCTTCTATGGCCCATGAAGAGTCGGTTGTTATAAATGTTTCTATTGCCACAACGCTGTTCTTCTTGAACCTCCGCTGATCAAGCCGATCCCGATAGTTTAGAATTGCATCAGGTTGTTCGTGTAAACCGCTACCTACTCCATGGCCACCTAGGTTTTTAATGACTTTATAACCGTTTCTTTTCGCTTCCTTTTCAATCAAATATCCGATTTCATTGATTTTTACACCTCCTTTAATGGCATAAACAGCTTTCTTGAGTATCGCTCGGGAACTGTCGACCAAATGCTTTTTTTTATGAAGGTCTTGGTTAACAACAATAGAACCGCCGTTGTCAGACCAATAGCCGTTTAATTCAGCAGAAACGTCTATATTCAGCAAATCGCCTTCCTGAAGAATTCGTTTATCTGATGGTATACCATGGCATATCTCATTATTGAGGCTAATACAGGTATGCCCTGGAAATTTATATACGAGATAAGGTGCAGGCTTTGCTCCAAATTCACTGAGCAACTCGCCACCATAATCATCCAGTTCTTTAGTGCTCATTCCAGGACGGGCATAGGTCTGCATTTTCTTTAGGGTCAGCGCAACTGCTTCGCTAACTTTTCGCATTCCTTCCCAGTCTTTTTCTTTTGTTATTGTCATAAATCCGCGTTTTTACATTTACAAATGTATGGGCTGGGTAACCTAGCCAATAGTATAACTTAGACATTAAAGATACTTGTGAAAAAAAGTAGCTTTGGCTAAGTTTGCAATAGTGCCGATTAACTTCTTTAAACATATTGCCCATCCAGATAACGATCAGGTTATCAAGGTTACACCTTCTGACGATTTAAAGGAGTTTGTGGAAGGATATTATGTATTTAAAGCAGACCATCTCGATGGAAGACCCTTGTTTTTTAACGACGGTCACCCGGTAGTTGCATTCATGCAAGCAAAAAATGAAAAAACCAAAATAAACGTTAATGGGCTAATAAAAACGGTTGGAAACGCATGGGTTTGCGGAGGTATATTGAAAAATATTTATGGTGAGTCTTCAACTCCTTTTGAAAATGTCTTGGTTATCCGTTTTTACCCGATAACTTTTTCCCAATTATTCGGCATCAGGGACGGTCATTTTGAAAAAGCGCAGGTTTTTGACTTCTCGGAAATAGCAGGGCGCAACTTTGAGCTGCTTAATGAAGCTTATTATCGCGAGTCGTCCTTGGAAAAAAGAATACAGGTAATAACCCGCTTTCTTTCCGAAAAAATTAGTCTTTACTCCTACCCAAAGATGCTAAGTGATATATTAGTCGATATTGATAAGCAGCGTATCCAAACGGTTAAAGACCTATTGGGAAAGTATGCAGGTGGATTAAATTACAAGTGGCTGGAAAGAAATTTTAAAAAACATATTGGTATTTCCCCGAAGGATTATCTTTCCATTAGACGCTTCTTAAACGCGTATCTAGATTTACATGCATTTAACTCAAAGGATCTTTTACAGATTGCGATGGATCATGGTTATTATGATGATAACCATTTTATCAAAGATTTTCGGAAATTTTCAGGAGTTCCTCCAAAAACCTATTTTCAGAATGTTGCTATAGCTATCAGCCATAAGGTTCAAAGCAAATCAAGAAATACCGAAAAATAACGTATTTTTAGCATAATCTGATATCCATCATCCCAGAATAGTTAAACAAAATGAAAATAATCATTTTTTATCGACCGATGCTTATTTGCTTGTTTCTATTTAAGGGGTCTTCACTCTATGCGCAACAAAAGCTACTGGCAATCGATAGCCTATATCTAGAATCGGTTGTACATTTTTATGAAAAGGCCGAAGATATAAAAAATGAAATTTGGCAAGGGATGGAGCTTGCACCTGTTTGTTTGTTTAGAGTTGATGGCCCGGCCCTATTGTACAATCACCCAAATCCCCCTCTAAATTTTAAAAAAATAAACGATAAATTGTACATCGGGGAGCAAAAGGGCATGGAATTATTTGGTGCAACACAAGTGGAAATTAATGGCATATTAACAGCTATTGTCGACTATGGGGCTCCTCGTTATTCTTGCAAGGAAGAAGCCTACGCTGAACTCTTTCATGAACTGCATCATGTTTATCAACGCAATTTTGTTAAGCAGATTAAATTTGACAACCCTGCCATGCTGTTGCGCTATCCTGAAAATTACACGAACGACGGCATAAAACTAGCGGAACAAAATATATTGTACAATATGTGCTTCGCAACCGATAGTAAAAGTTTTCAGAAACTGCTGAATCAATTTTATAGCTGCCGATTAAAAAGAAAACAACTTATTGGCGACTTTTTAAGCTATGAGGAAACGGTTGAAAACATGGAAGGGCCGGCGTTTTATTGTGAATATAAATTTTATAATAAATACTTATCTGCTGAAGAGGCATTAAAAGATAATTATCGTGAACGGCACTTTTTCGGATTGCTGACAACTCCCTTTTACGGACGGGAAGGTCTAAGAAACAGACACCTTGCTGCTGGAATGGCGATGTGCCTTATTCTTGACAAACATTTCGACAACTGGGAAAGTGAATATTATGCCAAAAATTTATCGCTGTACGATTTTTTTATATCGAAATTCAAACCACAAAAAGAAAGGTTAATAATTGATCCGGCGAATGATGATCTAAGTAAATATCATATTCAACGGGCAATTGAGGCACACCAAGTTTCACTTAAGCATTTCAACGCGCAACAGGGGATAAAGATTACACTTAAATTTAACAAACAACCCCAGTTCAAAGGATTCGACCCCATGCATGCCGAATCGATAAACGACACAACCATATTACATAAAACCTTGCTCAGGCTATCAGGTACGCAGGGGAATCAGTTATTTATCCTCAATAAAGATGCAATTACCTTAATTGATGGTGAAATATGGTCTGTAAAAAAGGTGGTCTTCTTTGCGCCAAAAGAAAACGTTGTAATAAAAGGTGGCCGGATGATCATTGATATGGAAGGGCGAAATATTTCCTGGTCGGGAAAATTAGAGATAAAAACGGAAAAGGAGATCGTTTTCGCTTGCGAATAATCGACTGCCATCTCGATTAATAAATTACCGGAGGGAAGCATCTTTAAGCATTTAGCGACCCAGCGATTTTTGGTTTAAAATTTGCTAACATGTTCTTCGAATAAAGATTAGTAATTTGAAAATTGGCTATTTAATTCTTCCATTTCGATTTCATTTGGCGAACAAAAACAAGCGAGACTATCTATACTATAGTTTATTTTTCTTTCTGGTGTTTGGAAACGTTCGTCACGTTCATGCACAGGTCAATAACCCGACCGATACCATTAAAGCAGATTCATTGCGGGCAGACTCCCTTAAAATAAAACGACCTGTTGATACTTTATATAAACAGTTTGATATCGGTGATCTAATCCGTAACACGCTGCATCCTAAGCGGAAACCCGATTCATTACGAAAACGATCGGGTATTACACCCATGCCTAATGTGGCCTATAACCCCAGTATCGGCGCACAAATTGGGATAAAGGCCGTAGCGGGAAAAGTGTTAGGCAATGATCCGAATACGTTAATGTCGGTAGCGGCGACTTCGGCCTCGATCACCACGAAAGGTATCATTTATTTTTACCTCAGCCATAACGTCTACACTCCGGGAAATAAGTGGAATTTACAGGGGAGTTTGGTAGCGGCAAAAACGGTATCACCGGATTATGGTTTGGGAATCGGGTATAATCCAGGTACAAACGAAGCCGATCGGGTATTAACCAATCCCGATCGACAGGTGTATGTACAGCATGCGCAATACTATAGCTTTCGCGAAAAAGTGTACAAACAAGTGCAGGAAAATCTTTTTGTTGGAGCTGGATTATCGTTTGATATTCGCCGAAAAATTGATGAACGTTTAAAAGAAGAGCAATTAACACCTTATCAATTATATAATGAGAAATATGGTTTTGAATCTGATCATTATATGGCGAATGGTTTCCTTTTTAATGTCCAATATACCACAAGGGATAATCAAAATCGCGCATATCAGGGCATTTATACTGATGTAGGTATCCGCCTTAATCAAAGTTGGTTGGGCAGCACCAAAAATGCCATGCTGGTTACCACCGATTTTCGAAAATATTGGAGCCTTTCTGAACGCAATCCAGAACATGTCTTGGCCTTCTGGAATTGGGGTTCTTATCTCATTAGTGGTACCCTTCCCTATTTAGAACTGCCCGGAACGGGTAAAGACCCCAATTTCCGTAGCGGCCGGGGTTATACCGTTGCCTACTTTAGGGGGCCTTTATACTTTTATTCGGAGGTAGAATACCGCTTTCCCATCACCCGGAATAAATTTCTAAGTGGTGTAACCTTTTTCAATATACAAACAACAAACGATGACTTGGGCACTAAGCTCTTCGAGCGCTGGCAACCGGGAGGTGGTGCGGGTTTACGTGTGCTGTTTAACAAAGCAACCCGCACCAATCTATGCCTTGATTATGCTTTTGGCAAATACGGTGCCCGTGGTTTTTTCCTGGGTTTAAACGAGGCTTTTTAAAGGGAGCTCAGCTTCGTTAATAGATTTATGTTGTTTTCAAATAATTTATCTACGCGTTATTTGATTTTTTAAAGTTAGCAGAATTAGAAGCTACCTTTCTTTTTATTTGTTTGCATAATACCAACTTCCATTTTATAGGGAAAGAGCAGGGTTACTTGCTTTAAGTATCGCCTTTTTCAACAAACCGATCGCTTCCTCCATTTCCTCGAAAGTCAAGGAAGCAAAGCCAAGTCGAACGGTTTTACTGCTTGGATCGCCATAATGATAGTACTCACAACCGTTACCCAAAGACAGGCCTAACTCTCTAGCGGTATCGGCCACCTTTTTTGCCGAGAGCCCATTCAAATAACTGGCCCAAACTGCTAAACCACCATCGGGTACTTCAAATGCAAGATAACGACTAAGTTCTTTTGTTAACAGATTGCAAAAATAATCACGTCTGGCATGGTAAATTTTATTGGCTTTTTTGAGATGCCGCTTGATGTCGCCATTTTTCAATAAATTGGCCATCGCCTCTTCCAGCAATTGCTCTCCCTGTCGATCGATTATTCGCCGTAACTTAATTGCCTGTTGCATAAAATTCTTTGGTGCTACCATAAAACCAATTCGAATACCCGGTGCAATGATTTTGGAAAACGAACCGATGTAAATTACATGTCCTTCATAATCGGCGCTCGCCAAAGGCAATAGGGGGCTGCTTCTATAATGAAAGTCAAAATCATAATCATCTTCAATAATCGGAAATTTGTATTTCCTGGCCAGGTCTAGTAAACGCATCCGCCGCTCCGAACATAAGGTTACGGTTGTTGGTGTATGATGATGCGGAATAACGTAAACCATGCGCACCGTCTTCTTTTGACAGATCGCCTCTATCGCATTCAAATCAATGCCGTAAGCATCAACACCAACCAGTTCTAACTGAGCACCGGCATATTCAAAAACTTCATTGGCTCCAACAAAACCTGGATCAGCGACAATGACCACATCATTTTTTTTTAAAAGTAACTGGGCAACCAAATATATTGCCATCTGTACTCCTTTGGTGATCAAAATATCATGGTGATTCAAATTAAGTCCACGGGTTTCGGATAAGAATTTGGCCAATTCCATTCTCAGGTTTTCTGAACCTTGTTCTGGTCCGTAATGCAGGTATTTATGTGTGAAATGATAAGAAGTTATCCGGCGGTATTCGCGGATCAGCAAATCTAAAGGAGCAATACGTGTATCGGGGAAACCATCATTGATCGTTATATGTCCATCGGGCACATTTACGAAAGATTGATGATTAAATAATGAAGTTCCATCCAGCGGGAAAAAGGTTTGCATAGCCAAGCGATGATCCTGTTCAGCCTCTTGAATCGGTCTGGCCTTGATTTCCGGAAGCCTTTTTGCTACAAAGGCGCCAATGCGTGGGTAAACGTCTATCCAACTCTGGGCAAAGAGCTCGTCATAAGCCGCGATTACCGTTTTACGGTGAATGGCCAATGCAACGGCTAAGTGGCGACTTGCCGGAAGCTGAGTGCCGGGCTTCAACATGCCCTGTTTAATATAAGCAATAATTCCGTTTGCGATCTGTAGATACACGGGTACCGATGATGCTTTATCGATGGTTAAATTTTGGCTTAACAGTTTCATTCGTGGACTACTTGGTTTGATTATTTTGGACTACTAAACTAGCTCAGATCTCCCCTATCTTTGAGTAACAAGATTGGTACAAACTTAGATAAAAGTTACAATGAGAGACAACTTTTATAGAGGAACTTTATTTAAACCACAAGGATAAACGTTATGAAACTGCAAACAACAAATAAAGCATCAACACTTCAAGTAGCCATTGCATTTGCCTTGGTATTCATTGTGTGGGGTTCTACCTATTTTTTTATCAGCATTGCGCTTAAAGGATTTCCCCCTATGGTTTTAGGTGCCATCCGTTTTCTTAGTGCTGGCGCACTCCTTTTCGTTTGGTGTATGTTTAAGGGCGACAAACTGTGGGTAAAGAAAGATGTGATTACGGCAATTATATCAGGACTGCTCACTCTGTTTATTGCCATGAGCATCGTGTTTTATGTAGAAATGACCTTACCCAGTGCTATAGTTGCTATTATGGTCTCCACTAACCCGATTTGGATCATCATGATGGATAAACCAAATTGGAAAAACAATTTGAAGAATAAATCAACTATATACGGGTTGATTGTCGGTTTCCTCGGTATTCTCCTGCTTTTTGGCGAATCGTTTATCCAGTCGATGGAAAATCATATGAACAGATCGACCATTTTTGGGCTTATCCTTTTACTATTCAGTCCGATAGCCTGGTCGGCAGGAAGCCTCTATTCCAAAAAAAACACAAGTCGATCGCCAATACGGGTAACAACAGCTTGGCAGATGATGGTAGCAGGTATCGCTTTTCTGCCGGTTGCGCTTTTACGAAAGGAATTTACCGCACTGCATCTCGACAGCGTACCCACTCAATCCTGGATGGCCATTGTTTACCTAATTATCTTCGGTTCTATTGTCGCATTCAGTGCCTACATATGGTTACTACAGGTAAGGCCTGCCACCCAGGTGAGTACACACAGTTATGTAAATCCGGTAGTTGCCGTTTTGCTGGGAGTCTCTTTTGGTCACGAGCACATATCAACACTACAGTTGGTTGGTCTTGCTATTATTTTAACCAGCGTGCTGTTGGTTAACCTGCATAAATATAATTTTTGGTATTTCAAAAAAGCCGATAGGGGTAACTTACCAACCATGGTAGTAAAACCTGTAGGAAATGTATGTTGTGAAAACCAGGAATGATAGGAGGAGGAATCTATTTTGGCTGAATAGATTCCTCTGTAGTTTAATCTGCCAACCAGCAATCGGGATGACAAGGGCACAGCCCTACCAAAGGAAGGATACTGTCGTCCAAGAACAACTCTCCGAGTATTAAGGGAAATGAAGGATCTAAACTTTTGACTATTTGTTGCTCATATCCTTCCGACTGCCGGAATGAAAAAACATTACTGGAATGGCAAAATCGTCCGAAATATGACAGAAAACCCTATAATACGCTTATTTCACCGCAGCCAATGCGCCTGAGTAATTCGGTTCCTGCGAGATTTCCGGCACTTGTTCTTCGTATATAATTTTGCCTTCCGGATTAATTACTACCACAGCCCTGCTCAACAAACCTTTCATCGGGCCATCGGCTATTTCAACACCATATACTTTTCCAAAATCCGATCGGAAATCAGACAGCATCACAACATTCTTGATACCCTCTGCTCCACAAAATTGCGATTGGGCAAAAGGCAAATCTTTAGAAATACATAAAACGGTAGTGTTGGGTAAATTGGCTGCATCTTCGTTAAACTTACGTACTGATGCTGCGCATACCCCTGTATTCACACTTGGAAAAATATTAAGGATAAGATATTGGCCTTCAAAATCTTTTAAGCTTTTTTCAGATAAATCTACGGCTGTTAGGGTAACATCCTTAGCATCCCTGCCTACACTAGGTAAAGCACCAAGGGTATGAACTGGGTTTCCTTTTAATGTGATTGTTGTCATATGAGCTACTGAATTTAATTGTTGATGCATTGCCGGTAATCTCTGTGCCTCCGCAAAACTACACGTAAAAATTATAACACAGAAAGCGAGTAGATGTTTCATTGGTTATTCGTTCGTTTCTTTATTACAAGGTTAGGCCTTTTTGATCAGTCTTCTTTATCTTTTATATTTATTTTACAATGAACTGATATCTCTAAAATGGTTAACCATACTTGATAACATAATTGCTTATTTTCATTTTGATTTTGCCGTTTTTTGTCTCCATGCTCTGCATTTTTTTTCGATCGATCTTTGTGTCCTTTCCCATAAAATTAAGTGGAATTTTTAAGCGCTCAATGGCAAAATTTGCCTCGATATAATTAGGAAGAATATCCCGGACTGATCCGTACTGCATCGCTAATACATAAGAACCATCTTTTCGGGTAGTGATTTCTGAGGCCACAATCCGCTTAGCCGCGACGTCCATGTATAAGGTCGCGAGCGCCAAATCCGATCGTTTATCGGTTGGAATTACGTTAATCACTTTTACGCTTTTCCCTTGTCGTTCTTCCATTCCTCGATCTACCGTAATGAACGGATAATCGAAAATTTCGGAGAGGGAGAAATCCAATCCCCGTTTGGGCAGCATCACGAAATCATCGGACGAAAAAGCCATTTTTTTTCCTTTGGCATAATTCACTTTCGCCATTTTGGTCGGCATATTAATAAACGGAACTTCCAGATCAAGCACAATCGTTGCAGTAAATTGCTGCACGGCATCCATGCGCTTTTTGATGGCCAACAAGTCGCTATCGATTTCTTGAGCCGCGCCACTCCCTATGGTACTGAAAAACAAAATCAATAGATATATTCCCTTTTTCATTCGAATAAATTGTTTTTTTAAAGGCCATGAAGCCTGCACGAGCCGATTTATTTATATCCTTCTTTGAACTATAGCTCATGTAGATCTCATCCGATATCCTTTTTATGAAATACCCAAATACCGATCACGGCTAAACCGATGCTATACAATACCAACAGCACATTATTGACGATAATACGGAACTGATCGATCTCGTAATAAAACAATTGTTGCCAAGTATCGATCAATTTAGGAAAGAAAAAATGATTGAGCGCATCTGTTCCAAGATCCAATTTAAGCAACAGATTGGTCAGGATCAGGAACAAAGCAGCTACAATCCACGTTTTTGCTGCTTCTTTAATTAATACAGCGATAGTCAGGCTCGCTACACTGTAGAAAACCATCGCTACAGCCCCAGAGGCAAAAGACCAACAAATACGCTGAAAGGCATCTGCCGATTCAAAGAAATTAAGTGTATTCAGATAAACAACGAGATCGCCTTTGCCGAAAAAAGAATACGCTAAAATAAAGGTGCTGATTACCATAAAGAGAATAACCAACAAGGTAAAAAATACAGCAATGAGGTACTTTACCGCTATCAATTGCCATTTTTTTACTGCCTGCAACGCTATGGTTTGCATGGTACCATCTTTGTATTCGTCTGTAACTATTCCAGCCGTAACGATCATCAGTATTAAAGGAACATTAAACCATAGCGAATTCAATACAATATATAAAATCAGGTTTCCATTTAAAAGATTTCCTTCAAAATAAAAAGACTGCTTGAGGTTATCGAGCAGTAAATCAAGGATGGTACTTCCCTGGTAATACGCTGTCATTAAGATGAGCAGTTCAATAACAAAAATTGCCCCAATGGCATAGTACGTTTTACTCTGTTTAACCAGCTTAATGATTTCGGCAAAAAATAAAGATTTCATTCGGCTCGATTAATTAATTGTTCTAAGCTCAATTCTGGTGCACATGCCGTTACCGGTATGCCTTCGGCAAGCAATTCGCCAAGCAGTTTCGGTATCTCAACGGCATTGCACCAAACCTTGGCCTCATTACTTCCTACTGATGCTTCATATTTTTTCAACGTAACGGAAGAAGCGATATTTTCGGCTACAATCGTGAATGTGCGTATATGTTGACTGATCAGCTGTGCGCTGGTTCCGGTGTTCACCATTTTCCCTCCTTCAATAACATACAGAAAGTGACAACACTTGCTCAACTCGGCCATCATATGCGAAGATAACAATATGGCAATGTGTTCGTTGAGTGCCAGATGCTCAATGAGCTGTATAAGTGATGATACACCGATCGGGTCGAGCCCAGAAAATGGCTCGTCCAGCACCAAGCATTCCGGATCGTTCAAAAGTGCAATGGCAATGCCCAAGCGTTGCTTCATACCCAGGGAAAAATTCCGAACCGGATCATTCCGATCCAAGGGTAAGCCAACTTTCAACAGGTACTGCTGAATGGATTGCCGGTCTGATCGTGCACCTTGGATACCTGCAAAAATTTTCAGGTTATCGTAAGCACTTAGATAAGGATACAACCCAGGACGCTCGATAATTCCCCCGATGGGTTTAGGCCGACTGGAGTTAAGCCGAACTGTTCCTTCATCAGGTTTAATCAATCCACATAAAATCTTGAATAGCGTGGTCTTCCCCGCGCCGTTACGTCCTAATAAGCCACAAATCTGGCCCGGAGCAATTTGGATGGAAACATCGTCCAACACCTTACCCGAAGCATACGATTTACTCAGATTGGTTCCGATAAGCATCATAGGGTAACCCGTTGAGGAAGTTCGCGAAAATTAAATTTAGGTTCATAATATTTTTCGAGAAAAGTTCTGGACCAAAAATAGCGTTTAAAGAAAAACAAAGGGTCCTTTACCATAAAATGCGGTATAAAGTGAAACCACTTAATACCTAATTTTTGGTAATACCGCTCTACTTCTTTTTCCATACCCAGTTCGCGCGCAGCCACCATCACTGCGGTACGTTGGCATTTCGACCCAATATAATGCCTGGCCATTTTTGGAGTAAAGCCGTGCACAAAAAGATGGTCTTTTATACGCTTATAGTTTTGAAAACGCGACCATCCATCCATTAAAACCAAAAAGATATGGCTAAAGGAAAATAACAGGCTCCAAAGCCAAAACAAAATCACAAAAAAGGTGTCGTGCATATAGGCTTCTTTCAGTTTTGCCCAATAAAAAGCCGATTCTAAAATGAACAGGATTACCGACGAATACAATAAACTTCCTACGTTCCAGTAAGAAATAATAAGGCTGGGTTGTTTGGGTAAGCTATTATGACGCATCATACAGGTGCCAAAATACACATTAAATTCATTTCAATATTACGTTTTTATTCTATCTATATAAAGTCTTCGAGCAAAAATCTCCCGCTTGCGCAATGGAACATGGTTCGTTTGTAACCCAACGCGTAGCTTATTTGCTGTATTTTGAAAATATTTAAGAAAAAAACATAATCAATAATTTAAAACTAAACTATAGAAAAAGAGAAACCCTTCGCAACTTTTTACGTTCAGGCTTGTTAAACTTTTGTGAAAATTTTTCACTGTATAAATTTATTCTACCTTATGAAGATAAAAAGCAGCTTTCAACATCAACAGGAAATTCCTATTCGTTACACGTGCATGGGGCAGAATATCAATCCGCCTTTAACTTTTGACGATATTCCCAAAGAAGCCGTAAGTTTGGTATTGCTATTGGAAGACATCGATGCTACTCCAAGGCCTTGGCGGCATTGGCATGTTTTCAATATTCCTCCAACCACAACCCATGTGGAAGAAGGCCAAACTCCTGACGGTGGTACAGAAGGGCTCTGCAACAACCACACCTTCGGCTATGAAGGCCCCTGTCCAAAATATTTTAAAGGAACACACCGCTATTGGTTCCGTTTGTATGCGCTGGATATTCGTTTAGATCTTCCTGCAGCATCCGAACCGGAAGAGGCATCGAAAAAAATGCAGGGCCATGTTTTGGCTAGCGCCGAACTACTGGGCTTATGCAATGCTTCCCTATATGCAAAAGAACTCGAATTTGTGGACAAACATAGCTAAACATGTGGACAAACATAGCTAAACAATAGCGAGTTATGAGTTTGGAAACGATTAAAAATGTTAAAAAAATAGCCATTCTTCGTGCCAATGGACTCGGCGATTTTATCGTTACGCTTCCGGCAATAAAAGCGATAAAAGAGGCTTATCCGACGGCCGAAATTAGCTTACTCGGCAAGCCTTGGCACGCGACCTTTCTACAAGCTAAGCGCACACCAATTGATCGGGTAATCGTTGTACCGGTATACCCCGGCATTCGGGAAGAAAAAGGAATCCTGCCCGATGAAGAAGAAATTGCATCGTTTTTCAACCAAGTAAATAAAGAACGATTTGATATCGCCATCCATTTTCAGGGCAAAGGTGTAGCATCTAATTCCTTTATTAAAAAACTAAATGCCCGCATAACCGTAGGGCACACGAGTGCGGGAGCCGCCGCTATAGATTACGCTGTACCCTATTTCTATTATCAAAACGAGGCCGTTCGTTACTTAGAATTAACTCGACTTATCGGTGCAAACACCGGCACATTAGAACCGAAAATTCGCTTGTTGGATGAAGACCGGGAGGAAGCACAACGAATCCTCCGTCGTTTCGAAATACGGGAACCTTTTATCGTACTACATGCAGGAGCGACCGATATACGCAGAAGATGGCCACTTCAAAAATTTGCGCAACTGGGTGATTTATTGGCGCAAAAGGGATATACTATCGTCCTTACCGGCGATGAGGACGATCAGGGAATCATTCATACTATCCTCCAACATATGGTGGTTAAAGCCACCAATCTTTGCAACCTACTTTCTTTGGGCGGATTAGGTGCTTTACTTGCCGCGAGCACCCTAGTGGTTTCCAACGACACAGGCCCCCTTCATTTGGCTCGCGCTGTAGGGGCGAAAACCGTTGGCATTTACTGGGCACCAAATCTCATCAATTGGGGCCCGTTGACACGAAGCAATCACCGTCCGGTGATATCCTGGAACATGCAGTGTCCAAAATGTGGTATAATTCCGAATACACCCTTTCCGTTCGAGCCCAAATTGGCGAACTGCGCACATCTTTTTTCTTTCGTAAACGATATTGCAGTAGAAGAAGTTATGGCACAAATCGATATTTTGTTAACCCTGAGTCCACAACGTACCATTACCATCCCTTCATTTCAACAAGAACAATAAAAAGCATCGGATAGCTTCAATTAATAACATATAACAGAAAGGAAAAACAATGCAAACACATACAGATAAACCCCTAAAAATACTAACATGGCATGTACATGGCAGTTATTTATATTATCTTACACAGGCACCATGTCAGTTTTTTCTCCCAGTAAAAGCGGGGAAATCGGAAGGTTACGGCGGTCGCTCGGGTGCCTTCAAATGGGGCGATAATGTACGGGAAGTGGATGCCGACGAAGTGAAAAATCTCGACTTCGACTGCATCCTTTTTCAATCTAAAAAAAATTATCTGGAAGACCAGTTCGAGATCTTAAACGACATACAACGTACCTTACCAAAAATATATCTCGAACACGATCCCCCACGTGAAGTTCCTACAGACACCTCACACCTCGTTGACGACCCGACGGTGCTTCTGGTACACGTTACCCATTTCAATAAGCTCATGTGGAACAACAACCGCAGCCCTACACAGGTTATTGAACATGGCGTTACCATTCCTTTACGCGTACATTATTCCGGCCATTACGATAAAGGAATCGTGGTTATTAACGGCATCACCAAACGGGGAAGACGGTTGGGTATGGACATCTTTGAGCAAGTAAGGAAACATATCCCACTCGATTTAATTGGCATAGGCTCCGAAGAACTAGGCGGCTTAGGCGAAATCCCACCACCAGCACTTCCCGCCTTTATCGCACGATATCGTTTCTTCTTCAACCCGATCCGTTATACCAGTCTAGGATTGGCAGTATGCGAAGCGATGCTGACCGGATTACCGATCGTTGGTCTCGCTACAACGGAAATGGCCATAACGATTGAAAATGGAAAATCGGGTTATATCCATACCGACGTCGATTTTTTAATCCAACGTATGCAGGAGCTGCTAAACAATCCTGAAGAAGCCCAGAAATTAGGTGAGGGAGCAAAATTGGCAGCTCAACAAAAATTCAATATCCATCGTTTTGCAGAAGATTGGCTACGAACCTTTCAATATGCGATCAAAAAAACGAAAGATCGGCAAGCAACAATTGATGACGTTATTTCTTGAGCAAAATGAATAAGCAGAAAGTGAACAAATTTTCATTTCATTCATTATTAACATAAAACAGCATACTTATGAGTACACTACAGGACAAGGTAGTTTTAGTTACCGGAGCCGGACAAGGATTAGGCGCAGCCATTTGTAAAACCCTTTCGGAAGAAAAAATGACCGTCATTTTAACCGACGTCAAGGCAGAGCGCTTAGAACGAACCACAAAAGAAATAACAGACCAAGGCTGCCGGGCAGTAAGCTTTTTAATGAACGTGGGAGATGAAGAAAGCGTAAAAGAAGTTTTTAAACGGGTGGTGGAAGAATATGGAAAAATTGATGTCGTCATCAATAACGCCGGTATAGATTATACCAAATCGATCGAAGAGCTCAGTCTCGATGAGTGGGATCAGGTGATGCGGGTCAATCTTCGAGGCCCTTTCCTGGTTTCCAAAACCGCTTTTCCTTATCTAAAGGAAAATGGCAAAGGACATATTGTCAATATTGTATCAACGGCCAGTAAGCGCGCTTGGGCTAACGCCTCTCCATATCATGCAAGCAAATGGGGGCTCTTAGGATTTAGCCATGCCTTACATGTGGAAGGGCGAAAAGAAAATATCAAGGTAACCGCAGTCATTGCAGGCGGAATGAAAACACCCTTTTTATTGGAACGCTTTCCGGATATCGACACCAATTTGCTTCAGGACCCCAAGAATGTAGCCGACACCATTCGGTATGTGCTCTCACAACCTGATGAAACCGTTATTCCGGAGGTAATGGTACTACCTATGACGGAAACGTCGTGGCCGTAATGATCTAAAAAGGGAAAGCAAAAAAAGGAGGATAATATGAAGAAGCAGGGTAAAATCATCGATCAGTTTAAGGAGTTTAAGGTGATTGTCATCGGTGATGCTATACTCGATACCTACATCAAAGGAACAACAGAGCGAGTATGTCGGGAAGCACCAGCTCCGGTGATTGCGGTACAAGAAGAGGAGCATAATTGCGGTGGTGCTGCAAATACTGCAATTAATGTCGCTGCATTGGGCGCGCAAACTTATTTTCTTACGGTAATAGGCAAAGACCATGATGGCAAAGTGCTAATGAAGGCGCTATCTTCTCATGGAGTAAATACCAATGGTATCATACGTGACAATGCAAGGAAAACCTTGGCAAAAAAAAGAGTTACCGCATCAGCCAATATACTCTTGCGTTTTGATGAAGGCGATACAGGCGAAGTTAGATCCAGCACGCAGCTTAAACTCTGCGAACAATTGCGCATATGGGCCACCGATGCCGATGCCATTATCCTTTCTGATTACGGCTATGGTATTATCACTTCGGCACTGATTGAAACCGTCCAAACAATAAGAAAGAACAGGGATTTAGTTTTAATTGTGGATTCTAGGGATTTGAAAAAATTCAGTACGCTCTCTCCTACTGCGGTAAAACCGAATTATGAAGAAATGGTACAGTTGCTGAATTTATCCAAATTATCCGGTTCGAAACGCGTGGCTCAAGTTAAGAAAAAGGGTAACGAACTATTGGAGCGTACTGGGGCACGCTTTGTCATGGCGACACTGGACGCGGATGGGATCCTTGTTTTTGAAGCCGATCAAAAAGAACAGCACATCACTTGCACACCCCATGATAATAAGAATGCTATTGGTGCGGGCGATACCTTTATCGGCGCACTTACGCTTGCGCTTTGCGCTAATGCCGAAGCAAAAACCGCAGCCGATATTGCCTCGGCTGCGGCATCGATAGTCATCCAAAAAGAAGACACGGCAATTTGTTCGGCTGTTGAGCTAAAGTCATATTTTAGTGGCGATCCGAAATATATCATGAGTTTGGACGACCTTGCGAAAAAAGTCGAAGAGATGAGAAAAGCAAACAAAAAGGTTGTCTTTACCAATGGTTGTTTTGACATTTTGCATCCAGGCCACATCTCACTACTAAGTCGCGCGAACGCATTAGGTGATGTGTTAATCGTGGGGCTCAATACGGATAGAAGTATCCGAAAAATTAAAGGAAAAGACCGACCGATCAATACGTTAAAAGACCGGATTGCGGTATTGGCAAGCCTACAAAGTATTGATTACTTGATTGCTTTTGACGAAGATTATCCCAAGAGCATATTGAAAGTTTTACAACCCGACATCTATGTTAAAGGTAAAACGTATACTTCTGACGAGCTTCCGGAGGCTACTTTGGTAAAAAAAATGGGAGGAGACGTAAAGCTACTTCCACTACGGTACAGTTTTTCTACCACGCAATTAATCGAAAAGATCAGAGAGCCATCTTCCCGGAAAGTGCAACAACGTTATTCGCAGTCAACTTATTATAGGGCAAACGGATTGCGTTAAAAACAGGTATTCAGAAAAAAAGTAAGCCATGAAAAAGTTAACTGTATTGATACCAACGTATAACCGGCTCACACCCCTTGGTATGCTGCTTACCAGCCTCAGTTTTCAGCGTGATGCTGATTTTGACATAATTATTGCCGATCAATCGGAGGACGAACGTATTTTCTACGACACGTCATTGCGAACGATCATCCGGCTATTGAAGATAAAAAACCATGAAATAAGGATGCTACGCAATATGCCAGTGCTCGGAATGGCCCAGCAACGTCAATTTTTATTAGAACAGTCGCAAACACGTTATAGCCTTTTTATTGATGACGACCTGATTTTGGAACCTTATGTCATCAGGAACCTATGCCGAACAATTGAAAACGAACAATGTGGTTTTGTAGGAAATGCCGTCATTGGATTAAGTTATTTAGCCGACATCCGTCCTCATCAACAACATATTGAATTTTGGGAAACGGAGATAAAACCAGAGATCATCAACCCTGGTCAGGATAAATGGGAGCGGCATAAGTTGCATAATGCGGCTAATGTATACCACGTCCAACAGCAACGCAAGGTTAGCACGGATTCTCCTATAAAATACAAAGTAGCCTGGGTGGGTGGATGTGTATTATACGATACAGAAAAGCTAAAGGATACCGGCGGTTTCCTCTTCTGGAAGGACTTACCTAAAAACCATTGTGGCGAAGATGTACTTGCGCAATTGCGCGTGATGAAAAAATATGGAGGTTGCGGCATATTACCAAGCGGTGTATACCATCAAGAGTTGCCCACCTCGGTACCTGACAGAAGAATTAACGCTCCGGAATATTTACCGATCTAAAAAACAGGTAGTACACGGCTCTTATAGCGTGCGGTAAAAACAAGCGCATTATTTATTGATCTCCAGCGTTAAAATTAGGCGGCTTATGCTCAAAAAAAGTCTTGCAGTAAGTTGATTTCCCCGTACACTTTGTTTTCTTTTATTCTCATGAAAGAGTATATATAAAAGGCCCCAATCATAGTGAACTGGGGCCATTTAAATAATCAATGAACTATTGGACGGCAACATTCGCTTCAGACATAGCGATTTCTGTTAATTTCACATCAGTTTCTTTTTCTTCGTTTAGCGTTGCTGCTAACAATTCTTCTGCCTCCGTATGTTCCATCAGTTTAGCATAGGTTACTAAGCAACCATAGCTGGCAATCTCATAATGTTCCACTTTCTGAGCGGCCGAAATTAAGGCGGCATCCATCACCTCCCCTCCTTCGAACTCTTCCATAATTTCTTCCGCTTCTTTTAATAATCCTTCCATCGCTTTACACGTCTTACCACGGGCGGTCATATCGATACTGTCAAAAGCTTTTTTTACACGATCGATATGCCCCTCCGTTTGTGCATAATGTTGTTCGAAAGCCGATTTTAAAGACTGGCTGCTGGCCTTACTGGCCATTTTTTTCAAACCTTTCAATAACTGCTTTTCTGCACCTAATATATCCCTCAACTCATCTACAAACAATTCATGAAGGTGCGCATTAGGCATGTCTGAGTTATTTTTTCTTTGCGTTGCCATAATATTACAAATTTTTAGTTAATGATTAATTTATTGGTTACTATTCAATTGTTTTCCTTTTACTTGATATTTGTTTTTTCATTACGATGGTCTCTTCCCTTATCATTACTCCTCTTTTGATAACGAATAGAAACATCGTTATTTGACTTTGTAAATCCACTTATATGACCCTATAAACTGGTCGCTGCTTAGATAAAACACTTTCTATGCCTATAACGATTATTTTTTATCGAATCGGTTTTTTAAATTCTTTGAATTGGTTTAGGCTTATCTAACTGACGATTCTACTTTTTTTTAATTTTATTTCCATTCGTCATACGATCTTGGCAAGATTTTTTCAGTGTCCTTTTTTGTAGCAGGTATCGTCATTTTAGGGTATAAACGAAAATGGAAATGGCCATGGCCTGAACTAAAGACTAAGCGGCATATAGATTTATTTTTTATGGCTTGCTAATGCTACCCCAGCTGCAAAAACCAAATGGGCGAGCAATAAATGGCCATAGTAGCGCTTAAATACAATTTTCGGTGGATTTGGATGTGCCGTAAACACCGTGTTCCAGATCAATATACCCAAAATACCGCTAAATGTACCGGCTATCAGACCCTGCTTTATTCCAGGGTTGATTTTCCGCTTTCTCCAGATTTTGTTAAAAATAAAAGCCATATTACAACCCATCGTATAGTGCATTAACCATCCACTGACATCAGCAGCCGTTTTTTCTTTAATAATCTTTCCTACCAACTCTGACAATAATTTTGGCTCTTCGAATTTCTTTTCTTTATATGCCGAAATTCCGTAACTAAAAATCGTCATGAGACTAGTACCAATTGTTCCGGAAATCAACGGATGATCTGTTTTCATTCTTTTATTTTTTGGCATCATTATTCCTATTATCAGTTAATTAACAAAAGTAACACGATATGGTTCAGCTACTTTCCAGTTTTCCGAAATACGTCGTCGCCTACCGTGCGCAAGGGCAGATAAATGACGATGAATATCAACACATCGTGATGACCCGTGTTAAGGAGGTAGCCGAGCAATTCGGTGCGATCAACTTTCTTGTATTGTTAGAAACCGATATAGGGAATTATAAATTTGAAGCCTTTCTGAATTACCTCAAAGTAAGCTTTGAGCATTTTAGTAAATGGAATCGTATGGCAATCGTCTCTGATCAAGGTTGGGTAAGAGTAGCCTATCGCGTACTCAGTCCATTGGTACACGGTGAAATCAAAGCCTATGAAATAAAGGACTTCGAGACTGCCAAAGCTTGGGTTTCCAGCCCTTTGGATTAAGCATTCCTTATGCTTTTTCTATTGATTTTAATTCTGATGAGCAGTAAACCGATTTAATTAAAGCAAACGATCTTAATTATTTGCCCAATTGTGATAATGGCAACGAAAATATAATGATGAAGGAAAATAAAGAAAAAGAAATCAAAGATATCGATGGCTTTTTACATATCATTAAAACCTATCGGGATCAACAGCTGAATCAAGGACAGGCCAGCGATTTTCTATTCAGAGGGCAGCCCGTGGATTGCCCCTTAATTCCTAAATTATTGCGGCTGCGCCCTAAAACTGATTTGCTGGTCACCGAGCGCACCCTACTTCAAGAATTTAAACGCACCAATCCATTGTTGGTTGCCCCATATCAAGCAATAGACGATTGGGACATTTTGACTTTAGGCCAGCATTTTGGCCTTCCTACCCGTTTATTGGACTGGACTGATCGCGCATTGACTGCTTTATGGTTTGCTACGGATTATGTGGCCACTCAATCGGCGAAACAAGAATACGCCTTAATTTGGGTTTTAATGCCTAATGAAAAAGACTATTTAAACGATAAAGAAGTCGAAGCAGGTCCTTTCAATCTTAACGAAACCAAGCTTTACCGCCCAAGAATTATCAAACAGCGCATCAATACACAGTCGGGCATGTTTTCGGTACATTCTACACCTGCGTTAAAAAGCAAACGACATCTTTTGGACGAGTCGGAATATACTTCCAAACTAGTAAAGATTCGCGTGCATAAGTCGCATTTTGCCGCCATAAGAGCGGACATGCACACGCTAGGTGTAAATGCCTTTACCTTGTTCCCCGAATTGGAAGGCCTGAGTGCATTTTTGCAATGGAAGTTTTTTAAGTAGTTGTTTGTTCTTGGTTGTTCGTGTAGTTTGTTTTGATAGTTAATCCGCTATCAGGCCGACAAGTGCCAATAAATAGCTAAAGTCTAAAAGCTTTTGGCGGTCTTGTGCGTTTCATCGAGGGCACGATACATCCAATTGGTATTTAGTTTAAGAACGAGGGTTACCACTAATATGAAACGCAAATAAAGCTGATCCACCGGTAGGCGGACAAGTAGCCGAGAGCTGAAGGCTAATGCCTAACAATTAAATCCATTAATTCCTTTGCGTTAAAGGCAGCATATCCAAGTTGATCATTATCAAAATAAACATAAACATCTTTACCTTCCTGTTGCCACTTAATACAGTGTTTCGCCCACTTTTTCAAGGTAGCTTTGTCGTATCTGCCCTGATATTTGTCGCCAGGGCCATGTAGGCGTATGTAGACAAAATCGGCAGTAATCGTTAAAGGAGAAAGATGACCGGCCAATTCGTAAATACAAAAAGCACAGTTATACTTTTTTAATAATTCATATACCGCTTCCTGGTACCAGGTTGCATTTCTGAACTCAAAAGTATACCGATAATTTTTAGGCAGATACCGGAGAAAGTCAGCCAAGCGCTCCACATTAACGTTCCATTTAGGAGGAAGCTGAAATAATATGGGGCCCAGTTTATGTTCTAAATGTTTAGCATGGTCAATAAAATCCTGTATAGGTTGTTCTGTGACCTTTAATTTTTTTAAGTGGGTAATATAACGACTTCCTTTAACGGCAAAGAGAAAGTCTTTCGGTGTTTTTTTCTTCCAATTTGTAAAGGTTTCCGCATTAGGCAGATGGTAAAACGAATTATTTAACTCTACCGTTCTAAAGGTTTTAATATATTCGTCCAGCTGATCTTTGTCTTTGGTCCCTTCCGGATAAAAAGTACCGTTCCAGTGTTTATAATGCCAACCCGATGTGCCGATATGAATCTCCCCTTTTTTCATGCACATATCGGCCGATGTTATTCAAAATATAAGAAGACCTGATTACCGATAGCATCCACTAAACCCTGTTCAACTCCATCCATTTTCCATCCACTTTTGCGACATTTAATGATGCCTAAATGCTCGTCATTTAAAGTCACAGAAAGTTCGTAACATACGCCTTCGTGACAAGTATCAACAATTGGCACTCCTTCACCTTCATAAAATTGGCCCTTATATTCAAATTTAAGCGGCACCGGTTCGGCTTCCAGCTGAGCCACTACGTCCTTTAAAAATGCGACCAGATGCTTCCTCTGTGTAGGCCCTTTCAAGCTCCATTTATCTTTGTCGGCCCGCTTATGTGCCAATTTAAATTTTAGGCCCGACATCGATGTGGTATAATCGTTTGCATTAATCTTGCGTACATTTTGATGTGCAAGAATATACCAATGATATTCAGTACCCACTGGTACGCCAGATCCCTCGGGGGCACGCCCCCTCCTTCTTTTAGTTACCGCATAAGAAATCTCCCAAAGGTCTGGAGTAATTTTCGTTTCTTTCCAATCTCCCTTATCGTAATCCCAGTGATGGCTTCTCCCTATCGCCATTCCAGTATATTGACGCCCTTCAAACGGTTTAAATGCATTATACGATTTAGACAAATCTTCCTTCGCGACACGTTTTTTACCGTCTTCTGATCTGATTTCTGCCTTTTTTGCTCCACTCGCCCGGTTTTTACTGGCTTTGGAACTTTTCGTGCTTGTCGCCATAGCTCATTGTTTATGTACGCTTTACAAATTTATGGAAGGTACTTTGCTCACCCTCAGCCTTTTGATCCTGATAAAGAAAATCCAATTTGCTTTCTTCAAATTCTTCAAAAAAATCGTCCCATGCGATCTCCTCCAACTCATTTTTGCTATCGCTATGCTCCGGAAAATGTATCCGCAAAACGCCATCATCATCTGTTTTACCGGTTCCTTTCACCTTTGCAGGTACACCTCCTCGTGCCTCTGCCCATTTTTTTATGATCTCATGATTATGTGTTTGATTTGATGCACTCATAATACTCCCTCATTGTTTTATTCTATTAACTAAACAATCCTTTTCCGAAAATGTTCCGGCTACTTATGATCTAAAGTGTAACCATACGGAGCTATAAGCCGCTAAGCCGACATTCAGCTTTCTTTTTTTTTTCGTAATTGCCAGCGGTTTTCCAATTAAACATTGCCAATTGCCTTCTATCATCCCTTTTAAATTAACCATTACCTCTTGTGCATCGGCACTGAAATTATGGATCACGACAACAGTTTCTTTTTTTCCTTCATAGGTATAAGCCATAATCTGTTTAGGCTGTGCAGTTAGCAATCGAAAAGCCCCATAAACAAACAAGTTATGCCGCTTACGGGCGGCAATCAATTGAGCTACACAATGCCATAATGAGGATTTGTTATGACGTTGCTTCGCCACGTTAACATGGCGAAAGCTATATATACCTTCGCGGATAATTGGATAGCGAAGTGCATGTTCAGCAACGGGAGAAAAACCGCCATTAGCGCTTGTCGACCACTGCATGGTAGTGCGCACACTTTCCCGTTCAGAAAGGCGTAAATCATCCCCCATCCCGATTTCTTCACCATATCGAATTACCGGTATACCTGGCAATGAAAACAACACGTGCATAGCCAATTTCATTCTTCGCTCATCATTGTCGACCATAGTCGCCAATCGCCTTCGGATCCCTCTTCCATAAATTTTCATGGTGGATTTTGGCGCAAACATTTGATACACTTTCTCCCTCTCCCCTTGTTGTAACCGTTCCAGATCTAGCTCGTCATGATTTCTCAAAAAATTAAGGTAAAGATGATGTTTACTAAATAAAGGAAGCCGGACAAATGCCTTTATTAAAGCCTGCGGGTGTTGTTCGGCAAAAGCCAAAAACAAATAATTATTGAAAAAAAAATTGAATATCGCGGTTAAACGTCTTCCCTTATTAAAAAATTCGGGGTACTTCTCCGGCTCAACATCGGCCTCGCCTATTAATACGCCTTCCTTGTTGATTTTAAACAGCTCATTGCGCCATTGATTGATAATGTTATACGGATCCCCCTGAAAGCGCTCCTTTCCTTTTTTACGTAAAATATGAGGTGCTGCATCAATCCGAAAACCGGAAACTCCTTTTTCTGCCCAAAACTTGATAATTTGCACGATTTCCTGTTGAACAAGTGGATTCGCTACATTAAGATCAGGCTGATGGGTATAAAAAGTATGATAGTAGTATTTTTTTATTGCAGGCTCATAAGCCCAATTGCTGTTTTCTACCGTTTGAAAGACCACATCTTCTGCATCATTTTTGGGCTTCCTGTTCTCCCATATATAATAATGGTGTAGACTGGACGATGGTGAGCGAATTGCTTGCTGAAACCAAGGATGGTGTTTACTTGTATGATTAACTACCAGATCGATGATTATCCGAACACCACTTTTCTTTGCTTTTTTTATCAGCTTTTCGAAATCGTTCCAAGTACCCAATCGTGGATCGATTTCATAATAATCTACAATATCATATCCTCCATCCTGATTATCAGATGAAAAGAAAGGCAATATCCATAAACAAGTAATGCCAAGCTCAACTAAATAGTCGAACTTGGCAGTTAAACCTTTTAGGTCGCCTAAACCATCGCGATTTCCATCTCGGAAACTTCGGACATCAAGAGCATAGATTACGGCTTCTTTTAGCCAGTGATTCGCTGTTGTTTTTTTCATGGTGAGTAAGAAAAAAACGAATAGTGCATCACTTTGTTTGGTTCATTGCCAAGGATCAGATGGTTATCCGCCCTCCGGTTGCCGGAATCGTAGCTCCCGAAATATAACTGCTCGCATCAGACGCCAGAAAAACGTAGATAGGTGCTAATTCTGCCGGTTGGCCTGGTCTTCCCATAGGCGTATTGGCGCCAAACTTTTCTGGGTTGGGCATTGTAGAAGGAATCAATGGTGTCCACACCGGCCCCGGCGCAACAGCATTCACCCGGATACCTTTATCCTGTTCCAAAAGGAGCTGTGCCAAATTAGCTGTGAAATTTTGAATAGCACCTTTAGTTGCTGCATAAGCCAATAAAATTGGAGTTGGGGAATACGCGTTTACAGAAGTCGTATTAATGATGGTACTTCCCTTCTGCATATGGGGTTCTGCAGCTTTACAGAGATAATACATCGGGTGGATATTCGTGTCGAAAGTACGTTCCCATTCGCCTTCTGGAATGTCCTGTAAACTTTCCCTACCCATTTGAAAAGCCGCATTATTCACCAGAATGTCAACACGTCCAAATTCCTGCACTGCGCGGTCGACCATGGCTTTACAGTGACTTTCAGACCGTATATCGCCTTTAACGCTTAATCCGTTACAGCCCGCTTCTTCTATCCATTTCAGCGTATCTGCCGCATCTTCATCTTCCATATCGGCCAAGTAACTGATTAACACGTCGGCCCCTTCCCTTGCAAAAGCGATGGCCACCGCTTTCCCAATGCCCGAATCGCCTCCCGTAACAATGGCTTTCTTACCCTTTAACTTTCCTGTACCTTGGTATGTTGTTTCCCCATGATCGGCTTTTGGCTGCATATCCGCTTCTTTACCGGGTGCTTCCTGCTCCTGCTTTGGAAATGGAGGGATAGCATGCTTTTCTTGCGGATCCTGAATATCTCGATAATTTTCCATAATACGATCGTTTTATTTCGTCAGAAAATATGTTTACAAAATAAAAAGGAGAAGTCCATTTGCTCCTCCTTATGTTAATGTTGAATCCCTTTCTTAGGGCATTGCTGCAGTGTCGACCATAGACGTATCGACCGCCGTGTCTACAGGAACGGGCATACCGCTTGTATCCGTTGGTGTCATTTCCTGCTCTAAGCTATCGCCCATACCTTCCGAAGACTCTCCGTTTTGTTGGCTTCCACCACAACTAGCCAAAATAAAAACTAAAGCCGTAGCGGCAATACAAATTCTTTTCATTTTCATAGGTAATTATTTTTTTACTATAATGTTAAGGAATGAATACCGCATAATGTTTTATTTTTCTGAATTTTCTCTTCAGGGTTACCTATTTTAACTTATTTTTTTCGTCGGTATTTTGTCGTTCCTCCATTTTCTTGGGTACATCGTTTAATTGATCTTGTTGCGAATCAATACCGCCTTCATAAGAAAGGTCTGGTGTTTTCTTTTTTGCTTCCTCTTTTTTTACCGGTTTATCACGCAACGGCGACAAACGCGGGTCTTTACGTATAGCCATACTCTTAAATTAAATCCGTTAAAGTATTGCATAAATTATTCCAATCTATTCGTAAATCCGTTTATAACGGTATTTATTTTTAATACAACGATTGAAATACCTGCCTTTAGATATACTCCTTAACAGGCCGTCGTAAATGCGTTTTGGAACTTTATAATAACAATACACATTGCCCGACAAAAAGGTAACCTCTAACTGTTGTTTTTGTGGATTGTAACAAAAAGACGCAATAACGGTGGAAGGCATACAACTAATTACATTTAATGTATAGCGTTTTACATTTAATGTATAGCGTTGGCCTGAGAGGAGGATGGACAAGCAATTCCCTGAAGTAGTCTTTTGAAAACAGTCTTCGGAAAAAGCCTTTATAAACGGAGGTAACAACCAATATATCCAATTCTTCACGCAACAGGATATTGGCGATACCTGCTTTTACATCCTCATTTTCTTCCAACAAGAATTTAATGGCACTTTGATCAATATTCCCCCTTACGTCTAACTCCCATTCTTTCAAGCGGATAAAAAGATCAGCTTCTTCATCTTTATCACGAAAAACATGGAACATCACCCATTCCATACTATGATCAAACAGATTGACTAACAAGCGGAAAGATTCGAACTCTGCTTTTTCAAATCCGGTTAAAACACCTAAACGACCGAATTTCTCGATGGTATAGTTCATCGGAATAGTAAAAATCGGAATGGCACAACGGTCGGCCAAATCGAAGCTTTGTTCGCCCGTTAAACGATAACCCCAAACTGACGTATCATTCGCCTCCAGCAATACCAAAGCGTAGGCAGCGCTAGCCGACTTTTCCGAAATAATCTCCACAGCATCTCCATGAATACTCTCTCCATCTATTGTAATCGCTGGGTATTCCTGATGTATTTTAGTCAGTATATCCTGCATCACTTCTTCCGAAGCATTGTGGCCAGTAAATATATGTAACACATGCAAAGACCATCCCCATCGCTTGGCTCCATGGATCCCAAAATTTAATGTGGCTTTTCTGTTTTCAGCCAGATCGACAGGAATCAACACATTGACTTCAGCCATACAAAATTACCTTACGATTTCTTTTTGGGTACTTTTGCGCCTTCTTTTCTTGCTTCCGAGAGACCAATAGCTACTGCCTGCTTTTTTGATGTCACCTTTTTCCCGCTCCCACTCTTAAGCTTCCCTTCTTTCATTTCGTGCACCGTTTTTTCTACTTTCTCGCTTGCTTTTTTTGAATATTTAGCCATAATTAGATCTGTTAACTTGAAAGGCAACAAGTAAATTATTAAATATGTTTTGCGGCTTACGACCAAAATTGCGGTTTTATGCCAACAATTCGTCTTGATTTTGATTTGCTGTTGGATCTACTTCTATAAAAATCAGTGGATATTAAAGGTATAGGGTATTTTACCTTGATTGCTCAGAAAATCGTTTACTTCCTCTTTGGAATAAACAATTTTTCCCTTTTTTGTACCGTAATTAATTGCGGCCGAAACAATAAGTGACGGATCGATCTCTTCTCCATATTCCTTAGGATAATGTTCTTCGATTCCTATCCATGGTTTATCTTTATGGATATAGTAACGGATTACAATATAATCGTAATTACTTTCTAATACCGGTCCCATGGAGTCCTCGAAACCCAGTTCTAAGAGATCTTCCCGCTTTATCGTTGCCATCTTCATTTATGATTTACGAACCTACTAATAAACAACCAAGCAAGGTTTCCAATTGTTTGAGGATTCATTAAATTGTGACGGAGATTTACACTTTTAATTTAATTTGCTCCATGTTTCGGAAAATATACGCCGCTGAACTTTTTTTAATACGTTTTATTTACGAACACACACTAATCAATATAGATATAACAGCTTATTATCCCGTTGTGGTTTATATTGGCGCAACGTTTTAATATACGTTTTTTCCCTAGCCTTCTTATCTTCCGAAAATCCAAGCTTCTTTACAAATTGAAGTACATGTTCATTAAGCGCATTCAGTACCATTTTGACCTCATAAATTCCATAGAAATAGTTAGCGATTTCAAGCATTTCATTGAAAGCATCAAATAATAATCCTTCTCCGCGGTACTGCGGTAACAGGGTACCCCCCAAATAAGCATCTTTCTTAAACTTTCCGGACTTATAGATCATACAAGCGCCGATAATTTTGTTCGGATCTGTCTTTAATCGAATGGTATAAATGCATTTACTTAACCACAATAGCCGTTTGGTAAATTCTTCCGGTTTTTCATCCGGGCTATAAAACTCTTGATAGGCGCTGCCGCATAACTCAGGGTAGGCCTGTAAATCATAAAAGGCTTGTGCATCCTTCAACACTAATTTTTTCAATAAAATGCTCGATTTTCTGTTTTCCATGACTTGATATTAATTATTTATTAAATAATAACGACGGGATTGCTTTTTAGTAAATTATAAATTCCAATTTCCATGCCAATAGCGAGTGAACTACATATAAAAAACCCTGCATTTTTATCAGTATGCAGGGGTTCTTTTTGCATCGGAAAAATAAATTTACTACTAACTAATAATCCGATAGTTATCCAAAACTGCACCGTAGCTAGGATAATTTTGATCGATTAAAGCAATCGGACATTTTCCGGCTGTTTTCAAAAACTGCTGAATTTTAGGCGGATAATCGTCCCTTAGATTTCGAACATCTATTTTACCATCCTCAACCGCTACCGCAGTTTCTGTTTCATAACAGACTAAATAATACATGAGGACCTTAATTTTTTACCTATATATTATAACACTTATCCTCCTTTTTTGTTTTCCCCAAATAAGGATTCATCTAATTTATATGAAGCAACTTCAATTTACAGTATACAAATTGCTATTCATAAGCCTAAGTGTTACGATTTTATTTTTTTCAAAGGCTTTTTTAATCCCCTTAACTTTAGCTGGAATTTTGGCTATGTTATTCACTGGAATTGTGCAGAATTTAGAACGGCGTACGCTGAACCGTAGCCTATCTTCCCTTATTGCGATATTAATATTGTTGTGCGGTATACTACTTATTATGGGGTTATTTATATGGAGGTTGAGCAATTTTTCCGGCAATATCACCGAAATGAAAGACCGCGCACTCGATTTATTGGAAAATTTAAAAACATGGATAGCCGAAACATTTGCCTTTTCTTCTGAAAAGCAAGAGCAGCTAATTAAGCAACAGGGAAGTCAATCGTCAAATCGTACAGGTAATATGCTGATTTCTTTCGCGAACAGTACGGTTTCCGTAATGGTTAATACCATCTTAGTATTGGTGTATACTTATCTATTTTTATACTATCGTAATCGGATTAAACAGTTTATTCTAAAATTAGTCCCGAGCGACAAAGAATTAAAGGCAAAAAAAATTATTGAAGAAGCTACCCAGGTTTCCAGGCATTACCTTACCGGCCTAGCGATGATGATTGTCATCCTATGGATATTATATGGAATAGGCTTCACTTTGGTTGGCGTAGAAAATGCTGTTTTTTTCGCGGTACTTTGTGGTATACTGGAAATTGTCCCCTTCATAGGTAACATAACGGGCACTTCAATTACCGTCTTAGCTGTCGTAGCACAGGGGGGACAGACAAGCCAGATATTAGGGGTGATCGGCGTTTATCTCTTGATCCAATTCATTCAGACCTACATTATTGAACCCTTGGTTGTTGGCGACCAGGTCAACATTAATCCTTTATTTACAATTATGGCCTTGGTGGCGGGCGAATCGATATGGGGTATTGCTGGTATGGTATTGGCAATACCGATGCTAGGCATTTTCAAGATTATATGTGATCATATACCGTCGCTTCAGCCCTATGGCTACCTGATCGGTACTGATAAGAAAAAAAGAAAGAAGTTATTTCATAAAAAAGATTAATTGACTATACTTTAATTTGATGAGCAAGGTCATACTTACTGAAATCCAATGGGCATTACTACGTTTGCTACGCAGATGGTCGGTAGGTTCTGTCGATAAATTTGCGGAGGAGATGCATCTATCTCAAGAACAGATCGATGAGGCCAGTGAAGGACTTTCCGGCAATCAGTTTATTTTACGCTATCCGATGAAAGACCATACGGAACCTCGAAACAAAATGTTGGAAATCACAGATAAGGGCATTGCTTTCTTAACGGATATAGATGGCCCTATTGCCACGTTTCAAGAACGGACCTAAGCCTCTGTTACCCTCAATGCTTTTTATAAAAGTAATAAATAATTCCTATTGCCAGGATAAACAGAATTCCAAAAATGATGGGTGCAAACATAGGTTCTATTTTAGATACATTGAATCATTTAACTTGCCGTTCCTTTCCGTTCCCAGTGATCTTTAATTAATCGACCTTCCTTATCGTATACCATTCGCCTAGCGTAACGCTCTCCTTTGATATGCCCCCTAGTCGTTTTACGGCCTAAAAATAAAAGAATAGGATTCCCGTTTTGATCTGTTTTAAAGGCCAAATCATAATTTTTAAAGGAACACTCTATTAAAGAAGAATTGGTATACTGCTTGTTTAACAATTTTAAAATGGGTTCTTTTAAACTCATCGTTTTTTCTCTCCTCTTTTTTTATCTTACAAGTATCGATCCGATTAATTAGGTGTTAGCCTTTAGCTATCCGTCTTCAGCTTTATTTACATTTCATATTAGTGGTAAGCCTCGTTCTTAAACCAAATGCCAATTGGATGTCGCGTATCCTTGACATGACAACTAATCAACCTATTAATTTATCCCCTCATTTCCCATTCCCTTAAAGCTTTTCAATTTTGGCAATATTTTATAAGTGTCCTAAAAACAACATGCCTTTGTATTCATTTTGATATAATTCTTGTCCTTAATACCAACTCGTCTATTTTGCTTTCCTTGATTTTACCTGGTTAACTTCTTAAAATTGAAGTGGCATTGATTGTGAAAAGAAAAGGCAAAGGCTGGATAACGTATTGTCCGTTGCTGACCGATCACCGTTTAATAAAAAGATTATGTACACATTAGGAATCAATGCCGCTTTTCACGACTCCGCCGCTTGCTTGATCAAGGACGGCCATTTAATTGCCGCTGTTGAAGATGAACGCTTCACGCACATTAAACATGGTAAACGACCTATTCCTTTTTCTACTTACGAACAGCCTTACCATGCCGTTGATTTTTGTTTAAGAAAGGCAGGCATTTCCTTAAAGGAAGTGGATCATATAGCGTACTCCTTTGATCCCTATCTACTCATGGATGAGCGGGAACAAACGGCTACTACAGCGAGCATTCCCTTCCATCAGGAAGCTGGGCTCCTTAATCCAGATCCCTGGAAACACCTTTTTTTATCTTCAATTATAAATGCACCCCGACAGTTGGTAGACGGTTATCCGCATCATTTGCAAAAAACCTTTTTAAATGCATCGATAAACGACTGGCGCTGGCATTTTATAAACCATCATTTGGCACATGCCGCAAGCGCCTATTTGCCTTCACCATTTGATAGGGCTGCAGTAATGGTAATCGACGGTCGCGGGGAAACAGCAACAACCTCCTATTTTTTCGGAAATGGCAATGCACTCCAACCGATTAAGCAAGTCGATCTGCCTCATTCATTAGGTTTATTATACGAAGATGTGACGACGTATTTAGGTTTTCTCCGTTCTTCTGATGAATACAAAGTAATGGCACTGGCTTCCTATGGAAAGCCTGAGTTTATTGGCGATTTTCGAGAAATGATTCAACTGAAGTTGGATGGAAGCTATGAAATTTCCAATTTAAGACTAGAAGAACGATTCGGGCCAAAACGATTGCGGAATGCTCCTTTTACAGCCCATCACTTTAATATTGCCCGATCCCTACAATATGTATTGGAAGAAACGGTATTAGACCTGCTCTGTTGGTTTTATGAAACAACAAAAGAAGAGCGTTTATGCCTGGCTGGTGGTGTATTTCTAAACTGCGTGTTGAACGCGCGTATACGCGATGACAGTCCGTTTAAACAAGTGTGGGTTCAGCCCGCTGCCGGCGATTCGGGAACCGCACTCGGTGCTGCTATGACAGTAGATAATGAGCAACGGAGGGAAAAAAAGAAGGTTTTTCTCATGGATCATGTTTATTTGGGGCCTGTTTATACGGATGAAGAAATCGAACAATTACTTAATCGGAACAAAATTCCGTACTCGCGCATGCAGAACATCGCCATAGAGACCGCGGAATTACTTGCTAACGACCAGATTGTCGGTTGGTTTCAAGGTGCCATGGAATATGGCCCGAGAGCTTTAGGTGCCCGATCCATATTGGCCTCACCGATCCACCCGGAAATGCAAACCCGGCTAAACGAGGTAAAAGACCGGGAGGATTTCCGGCCTGTAGCTCCTGTAATAAGTGAAGAAGATGCGGCAGACTGGTTTATGAATGCCGAGCCGTCTCCTTTTATGTTGTTCGTTTACCAGGTACGACCCGAAAAGGCCGACCGCATTCCTGCCGTAAAACATATCGATGGTACCGCACGCATTCAAACGATTAACGAACAACAAAATCCGTTATATTATAGTTTAATCAAAGCGTTTCAACAAAAAACTGGTGTGCCGGTGTTAGTCAACACATCTTTTAATACCTTGGGGAAACCCATAGTCTGTACACCGAGAGATGCTATTGCCTGTTTTTGGACCTCGCCATTCGATGCCTTGGTTATCGGTTCTTTCCTCTTACAAAAAGAAGACAAAAGTAAAGCAATCGATCTGTCCATTACCGAGAAGTTAGATTACATTGGTTAGTTAATGAAAAGAAAAGTATAATGAAAAACAAACGGATATCTGTTGTTATTCCTACGCATAAACGGCCCGACCTGTTACAACGATGTTTATACGCTTTAAATAATCAGACGCTCCATCATTCATTTTTTAATGTGATTATTGTAAACGATGGACTGGATCCGGAAACAGAACGAGTGGTTATCCATTTAAAAAAACAGCTCAAAATGGAGCTTCACTTTTTGCATACACAAGTGTGTAAAGGTCCGGCAGCCGCCCGCAATTTAGGTTGGTTATATGCACAAAGCCCGTTAATTGCTTTTACCGACGACGATTGCTTGCCTGCTCCAACTTGGTTAGAAGTAATAACCAACACCTATGAAAGGGAAACAAACGCAGTTTATTCAGGAAAAGTGATTGTCCCCACTTCTGCCAGGCCGACAGACTACGAAAAAAACATGGCTTGTTTAGAAAGGGCAGAATTTATAACGGCTAATTGTGCTTGTACTAAACATGCTTTATATGCTGTTGGAGGATTTGATGAACGTTTTCGTATGGCTTGGAGGGAAGACAGCGATCTTCACTTCAAATTTTTGGAACGACAGATTCCTATTGTCGAGCTCGAAAACGCAGTCGTCATCCATCCTATCCGGACAGCCAAATGGGGAATTAGTATCAAAGAACAGAAAAAGAGCATTTATAATGCCCTACTTTTTAAAAAATTTCCTACCCTCTATAGGCTTCACATTAAGCAAGGAACGGCCAAATTTTATTATATCCTTTTGTTTTTGCTTATTGTGGCAATTTGGATGGCTATACAACAGCAGTTTAGGGCAATGTCCTATGTGCTCCTCGTCTGGGCTTTGCTGACTTCACTGTTTATTGTTAAACGTTTAAAAGGTGCACGTAAATCACCATCGCATTTATTGGAAATGATCTGTACATCTCTGGTGATTCCTTACTTATCCATCTATTGGAATTTATACGGTGCTTTCAAATTTAAAGTTTTAAAATTTTAAACCATGCAAGACATTAAATCAATTGCTATTCTACGGGCTTTGCAACTCGGCGATTTTCTTTGCAGTGTTCCTGCCATTCGGGCACTACGAACAGCTTATCCCAAAGCAAAAATAGCTTGGATAGGCTTACCAAATAACGCACACCTTCAACAGCGCTTTTCTCATTATATTGACGAGTTTATTCCATTCCCTGGCTATCCAGGCTTGCCCGAACAGAAAGTCGATCCTACTTCGGTTGAGAAATTTATCAGCCAAATGCAAAGGAAGTCATTCGACATTGCTCTTCAAATGCAGGGCAACGGCACCTATGTAAATGAATTGGTAAGCTTGTTTAACGCCCGATATTGCGCCGGCTTTTATAAACCGGGAAACTATCGGCCCAACGATGTCTATTTTATTCCTTATCCGGAAGGGCTCCATGAAGTGAAACGCCATTTATTGCTTGTACAGCATATTGGAATTCCGGCACTCGATAAAACATTGGAGTTCCCCTTTACTTTAGACCTAGATTGTTTGACACCCAACGTTCAAGATCGACAATATGTATGCATCCACCCCGGATCCAGAGGTGAACAGCGAAGATGGGATCCCACCTTATTTGCTCAGATGGCTGATCTGATTGCTAAAGCAGGTTATATGCCTGTATTAACGGGTTCAAAAGAGGAATTGGATATTGTAGAAAGCGTAATTGAACAGATGCATTATCCAGCTATCATTAAAGCCGGCAGCACCAACCTCGATCAAATGGCAACGTTATTGCGCCATGCAAAAGGGCTTCTCTCCAATTGCACTGGAGTTGCGCATATGGCGTATGCCTTACAAACACCGGCAGTAGTAATTAGCATGGATGGTGAAGCTCACAGGTGGGGCCAATACCATAGCGCTATTCACCGAACGATCAACTGGTTTACGCATCCAAATCTACATTCGGTACAAGAAGCTATAGAAAACATCATTTTGAACAGCTATCCACCAATGGAACAGAAGGATTCCGACACCCCGGCCACAATTGTTGTACAGCGTACATGATCTCATTTACTGTGGGGATTGCTTTTGGTTTAGCATAGTATAAATCGTTGACATAACGTATCACTTCATTTTTGCTTTTTTGATCTACATTTATACTGTATTCTAAACAAATGTGCTTGCTCATCCAAGGTTGATGTTGTGGGTTCGTTTGGGCGTAAAGTACAACTTGAGGTGTTTTCGTAGCTGCCGTTAAATGAATAGTTGCGGTATTGACCGATATAACCACACTCGCCATATCCAATAATGCGGCAAATTCGGACAGTGAAAGCTTCCCCCCTAAAGAAAAAGCGCTTTTTCCAATTGCGTCAGCTAAGTACTCGGTTAAACTTCGCTCACTTGATGTACCCGTAAATAATAGTCGACAGGGATAATGGGCTAAAAGTGCACGTCCTAATTCAATCCATTGGTCTTCAGGAAACCGGCGTTTTTCTTCGCTCACACCGGCATGTAATATAAAAAGCGGTAAGTCGATTTCAATCCCTGTTGATCTTAGTTTCTCTTTACAATCTATTTTTGCTTTCGCCGATATGTTTATTTTAATTGCTGGATCAGAAACAAAAGCGCCTACTTCAGCAACCAAAGCTAAGTCGCGTTCTACTTGATGGCAAATGAATTGATAAGGTTCTTTATCTGGCACCCAAAAATTTAGTAGGGCATAAGGATTTTCCCTACTATAGGCTAAACGCCGCGGGATACCAGCCATATAAGCCAATAAAGCCGCAGGTAAAGCACTTTGGCTGTAAACCGTAAATATAACGCAAGCGTCGAATCGATATTTTTTAAGTTCGTCAGCAAGATCGACCAATTTTTCGCCTGAAGCGGCTTCGGTGGCCTTAATCCAGGGTAGATCTAAAACAAGCACCTCATCTACTTCGATCAAAAGCTCAGCTGCCCCCTGAGCTGCAGCAGAACATAATAACGTGATTTTGGCATTAAAACTTGTTTTTATCGCCCGAATGGCGGGAGAAGACAACAGAACGTCTCCCAAATTATCTGCCCGGATAACTAAAATATCTTTACATGCCAGCCAAGAACTCATGTGTTTTTTCAATTTTACTTAATACGTGTTCAACGATTGATCATGATACGCAATTCGATCTACCGCTTCCCAAAAATCGGATGCAATAAAATAAGGCCTTCTATACAACCCGTTTACCCACTCCGTTTCATTTCCATTATTGATTAGGATACTTTTGCATCCCGCACGATTCCCCGCTTCTATATCATTTAAAATATCGCCGATCATCCAGGATCGAGCTAAATCGATTTGCTGTGCGTGCGCAGCTTCAAAAAGCAAACCTGGCATAGGCTTACGACAAGTGCATATTTTTCGATAAGAATCGATAACGCCTTGAGGATGATGCGGGCAATAATAAAAACCACTGATTAAGGGTTTCCCATCGTCTTGCAATAAGTAATATAATTGACGACGAACGGCATCTAGCGCTTCCTCCTTAAAATATCCTTTGGCTATACCCGACTGATTACTTACAATAATTAAGCGGTAATCTAAATTGCTCAACTGTTTTAGCCCCTCCAAAACACCTTCTTCCAATTGTATACGAATGGGGTCGACGTTATACGGTATATCAGGTATCAATGTACCGTCTTTATCCAAAAATACCGCTCGATTAACTGGCATGATGCTGTTTCTTGTAAGACAACGATGGAATATCCAATTGATTCTTTAGTGGTAAGAGTTCCTTTAATTTAGGGAGCATAGCTTGTTCCTTTTCTCTTTTCATCTTTTCCTCGCTGACTAAGGCTCGATAAACTTTTTTCATGGATGAGGCCACTTTTTCCCAAGTAAATAACGTATTTGCCCTCAGGATTGCCTGCTGCCTCATTTCCTTTACCCTACCATTTAACTGAAAAAGCTCCTTTACTTTTTCTGCCAATTGCATCGGTGCTTTGGGTGGAACGAGGTAACCCGTTACACCGTCTTGTACGGTATATTTAATTCCACCTACATTTGCGCCAATAACGGGCGTCCCACAGGCCATAGACTCTAGGGGTGTAATACCGAAAGGTTCATACCAGGGGGTTGAAACAAATATATCGGCAGCACTATAATAATATTTCAATTCTTTTCTTTGTTTCGGCCCTACAAAATCAACCTTCGATTGCAATTGATTGGCATGCACTAGCGATTGAAGCCTTTGTAGTTCGGGGCTGAATAAATACCCTGATTCCCCACCTTCGCCACCTACCACCACCAATCGGTATTTTTGTTTGTCATGTTCCAGATGCTTCAGCGATTCAATTACATTATCAATTCCTTTTCTAGGCACCATTCTTCCCAGTTGTAAAATGATTTTTTCATCCCAACCAAGTCCTAAAACTTTTCTGGCATATCGTTTATCAATAGGATAAAATTCTTCAGGACTGAACCCACAAGGAACCAAGTAAAGCTTTTGAACCGGCGCTTGGTACAAACGCATTAAATCATCCTGATCTTGAGGACATTCGGCAATAATACCGTCTACTTTTCTAATGATCTCCTCTTCAATTCTAATCCGGCTTTCGGGGAACCGATCTGCTTGTTGCTGATAATACCGTCTCACTTTCCCCAAGGCATGAAAAGTAACAAGTACCGGAATATTTAAAATGGGTTTTAATTGAATGGCCACTAAAGCCGACATCCAGAAATTGGCATGAATCAGCTGATAGTGGATGCGTTCGCTTTGAATAAAGTGAAACATGTCATCTCTGAAGTCCCCCATATAATCCAATAAATCTTCCTTTTGAACATAGGTTGACGGACCTGCATTAACGTGTATAACCCTAACCCCCGGAAATAACGCTACTACTTTCGGTAAGTCTGGACAATCTCTACGGGTAAACACATCAATCTCATATCCATCTGTTGCTAATTGCTTAGCTAACTCTGCTACATACACGTTCTGACCACCGCTATCTTTTCCGCCTAATAATGCTAACGGTGAGGCATGTTCACTAATAAATGCTATTTTCTTATTCATAATCGATCGTTTATATTTACCGCTACGGTATTGCTTCTGCCGTTTTCTCGCTTTTATACCGAATTAATTAAAAGTTTCACTTCGTTTCCCTAAAAGAAACAAGACCTATACCTAAGCCTAATTGGAATTAACTTTGTGCGACTTTGGGCATAAAAAGAGTGCTTTTATGTTATTAAAAGGCCTTTAAATAGAAAAGACACACCGAGTAGAAAAATAAAAACAATCTTGGCCTAATTTTCCGAGTGTCCTATTTTCTACATCGCCATGTTTAATTTTGCAGATGCCGCTAAATGCCACTGTAAACGTGCAAACAATCGAACAATACCCAAATCCCGCTGTTTATAAAACAAGACGGACAGCATCATGATTGAAACGCGAAAACAAAAAATTGTTTCCAATGCTTTTTTTAAAGAAGCACTTACTTTATTAAATGATAGTGGTGTACCTTATTTGCTGGGCGGAGCTTTTGCCATGTTTCATTATACCGGTATTTTCAGGAACACAAAAGATTTAGATATTTTCTGTAAGGTAACTGAATATCCTACGATCTTAAAACATTTTGCGGCTCATGGTTATAAAATAGAACTCACCGATGTACGGTGGCTCGCTAAAATATTTAAAGGCGATTTTTTCATCGATGTCATATTCGATACCGTAAATAACATCTGCAGAGTAGATGACGAATGGTATAAGCATGCAAGTGCTGCCGAATTTGTGGGGGTTCCGGTAAAATTTATTCCTCCGGAAGAATTGATATGGTGCAAATTATACGTACAAAACAGGGAACGGAACGACAGCGCAGATATTAATCATACCTTTTTAAAATACGGCAAAAAATTAGACTGGAATCGTTTGTTACGACGTGTCGATCAGCATTGGCATCTATTACTTGCCCAAATCTTGATTTTTCAGTTTGTGTATCCTTCAGTCTATCGGGATATTGTACCAAAATGGTTGTTTGATGAACTGATGAGAAGAGCCTATGAACAATATGAACTGCCGAAACCTATAGAAAAAGTTTGTCGAGGTCCTTTGATCGACCAAACCCAATATCAAATTGATATCAAGGAATGGGATTATAAATCGTATACCATCAAAACTGTTTAACATGAGCAAAAGCAAGAAAAAGATAAGGCTCGCCGCAATGGCCGATATCCACACACGCATAGCAGATAAAGGGAAATGGACAGCAGTATTTGCAGAAATCAGTAAAAAGGCCGACATGCTCTTAATTTGCGGTGATTTAACCGACACTGGCGATGAAGAAGAGGCTCAGGTTTTGGCAGAAGAACTGAAGGCCTGCAGCCTTCCTGTTCTCGGCGTTTTAGGCAATCATGATCACGAAAAAGGCCGGCAAAAGCTGATTAGGCAAATCCTTCAAGAAAATAACATGACCATATTGGATGGAGAAGGCATCGTAATAGAAGGTATCGGCTTTGCTGGTATTAAAGGATTTGGCGGAGGCTTTGATGAATTGATGCTCTCCATGTTTGGAGAAGAGGCGATGAAGGCCTTTGTACAGGAGGCTGTAAACGAATCGCTACTACTGGATCGCGCACTTGCCCGTTTGGAACAGGATACGCCGCATATTACCAAAATTGCCTTATTGCATTATTCGCCAATTAAAGAAACAATTAAAGGCGAACCAGAGCAAATCTTTCCTTTCCTGGGATCATCTCGTTTGGTAGATCCTCTCCATAAGCGCAAAGTTCATGCGGTATTTCATGGGCATGCCCATGCCGGGCAATTGGAAGGCATGACTTCGGGAGGCGTAAAGGTATATAATGTCGCTTTACCCATTTTAAAAAAACTGGGTAGTAAATTGCCTGTTCATATTGTAGAAATATAACAAATATAAAACTTATGTTTGTAGATAGCTATCAGAAATCGGCTTTCAGCTATCGGCTTTATTTTGTGATTAGCTTCTAAGTTTTAGGGATTAGCTATGATATTACACACAAAACTTCGAGTCATCTGCCTGTCGCAGGCAGACAAGACGTAATACTTTAAAGCACAAAGCCAAAAGCTTTTTTTACACTGGTATTCTTAATACAAAAAACAGAAACGAAAATAAAGCTGACAGCTCATGGCTGACAGCTAACAGCTATACTCATGATCAACATCATTTTAGTAGACGACCATCATATTGTAAGACAAGGAATTAGAACCCTTCTGGAAATTGAAACCGATATATGCGTTGTGGAGGAAACGGATGAACAGGGCGAATTAGTTCATTATCTGGAAAAGAATCCGTCAGTGGATATCATTTTGATGGATATCAACATGCCCGACACCGATGGTATTACGTTAACCCAAAAGATAAAAAAAAATTATCCTGAAATCCATGTTATCGTTTTATCGATGATGGACCACGAAAAATATGTGTCAGAAGCCTTTGAAGCAGGTGCCAGCGCATTTTTAATTAAAAATATCAGTCGTGATGAGCTGTTATTTGCTATACGCTATGTTTATAAAGGGCAATTTTATATATGTTCAGAAATTGGCCTAAAGTTATTAAAGCAATCGATTAAATTAAGCAACAGACCACTGCGTGCAGAAGCCGCAAATTTACAGATCAATGCGAGGGAAATGGAAGTTTTAAATTTAACAGCAGACGGTTATACCAATCAGGAAATAGCCGACCAGTTGTTCACAAGCAAAAGGACGGTAGAAGGGTATCGTCAGAGTTTGATAGAAAAAACCGGAGTGCGTAATACAGCAGCTTTAATTAAATTCGCCTTCCAACATGGATTAATTAAATAACACCAATCCTACCATTTACAAACAAAAGCCTAAAATTACGTATTTCCCGCAGTATAAATAGCGTATAAATACGTTTATGTTATTTTTTGGGATGTTTACCTTTGTAATAATCAGATACTTCAAGGCGATATTAGAAGTAAATAACCAATAAACGATTGCTATGAATCGATTGGTAATCCCAAAAATTAGAATTCATAGCTACAAAATTAAAGGATGATTAAACATGAAAATCAGGTTGGCAATTGCAGACAATAATTCCATTCAACGAGACGGTCTACAAGCTATATTGGAAAGGGAAAATTTTAAAGTAAGTTGTACAATGAGTTGTCCGGAAATGCTGGTTGAACCCTTAACCCAAACCGATTTATTATTGTGGGTCTCTGATTTGGATATCCCGTTGAGCAAAAATTTGATTAACCAATTAAAGTTTTCTTCACCTCAACTTCATGTGGTTATCTTAGATCAAAACCTTTCCTTAAAAGCTGCTATAAAGGCCATCCATTCGGGAGCTTCAGGTTATATTACACGAAATGTGCAAAAAGACGAATTGCTTTTTGCCATTCATTATATATTAAAAGGAAAAAAATACATTAATCCGGATTTAACCATGGAGATCTTCAATAAACTTAGCGACATTGAAGAACATATCAGTTCCCTGAACACTGATTTGACCTTTTCCGACAAAGAGAAAGAAGTGTTAGACTTAATGATCTCGGGTTATGCTAATCGTGAAATTGCTTATCGTTTATTTACAACCAAGCGAAATGTGGAGGATTTAAGGCAAAATTTAATCAACAAAACCGGGGCCAAAGACAACTTAAGTTTAATTCTATACCGTATTCATCAGGAATACATTCAAAAGGAGTAGCATATACGAACACATTCGTTTTCTGTTTGATTTCAAAATGAGCGGTTTCGCCTGATAATTTTTCTGATTTTTCTTGGCAGTGAAACGAAAGCTCCGTATATTTGTCGTCCCGAAACAAAATCATATTTGTTTTTAAAAGCGAAAATAGCTCAGTTGGTAGAGCGCAACCTTGCCAAGGTTGAGGTCGCGGGTTCGAACCCCGTTTTTCGCTCCAGCCCCCTTTTTAGGGGCTTTTTTATTTTAAGCCTCCCAATTTCCTGTTACCTTCGTACCCAACATGGTATCGTTCTGTATTTTTAAGAATACATCGATCTCCTGCTGCAACTCTTCTACATGCGAAATAATGCCCACAATTCGGTGTTCTTTCCGAAGCGACTTTAACGTATCAAATGCGATGTTGAGCGAATCCTTATCCAAAGAACCAAAACCTTCGTCAAGAAAAAAGAAATTTTGTTTTGCTTTGTTTTGTTGCTGCACAGACTCAGCAAGGGCCAAAGCCAGCGACAAAGAGGCCTGAAAAGTCTGCCCTCCAGAAAGCGTTTTGGCTAACCGAACCTTTCCATCATTTAAATAGTCGCGAACCTGAAACTCATTTCGCTCCGTAAGCTCCAATTTCAATTGCTGGCGAGTCAGCTTGTAGAAGCGTTTGTTGGCAGCTTCGCACAATTGCCGGAGGTACACGGAAGAAATGAAACTGACAAATCCACTCCCCTTAAACATGTTCTTTAATAATCCGATATGTTCTGATCGACTGGTTAGTGCCGCAAGTGCCTTATTCAATTGTGCCTTCTCCTCCTGTTGTTTCAACAATCGCTGGCGGTGAGACTTTTCGGCCAAATACCGCGCATATTCGGCTTCCTGCTCCGACTTCCGTTTGTTGTACGCCGCCTGCAGTTCCTCAAAATGGGCTTCATTAAAGGTTTTACCCGCCGTTTGTGTGGCTAATTGATCCATTTGTTCTTTTACATGGTAAAGTTCCTGATCAAATTGTGCTACTTCCTGTTTTACCTTTTCCACATCCCAATCGTTTGCCAATATCGCTCTGACCTCGTCCAAATCCTTAAATCTAGATTGCTGTTGAAGTGTCGCACTTAATTTATCGTTGATAAATTGGAGACGTTCAGCTTCAGCTTCAATATTATCCCGAATGGCATTCAACCGTTCTTCTAACGTTGTTTTGAGCTGCTGTTGCGTATGCAATGCTTGCTGTATCGCCTCGTTTTGCTGTGTTACCTCATGAATATGGGCGTCGATCTGGCTGACAGCCTGTTCAAAAATATTAGGAGAATCCGTATTTTTGATTTCGTTTAGCGTTAATGTCTTCAGCTGACTTGACAAAGATTGGAAGGCGCCTTGATGCTGTTGCCGCTCTGCCATCAACTTCCTTAAACCTTCGTCGTATTGATCGCGGGCAGTCTCTGCCTTCCTTACCATTTCCTCCTCAGCGCTCACCTGCTTTTCCAATTGTTCAATGTGTGCTTCCATTTGCTCTAAATCCCGCAATTGCTGTTCAACTTTTTCGCTATCCGTTATTTGATAATCCGGCCACATGAAAGCTAGTTCATGCTGTTGAACAGCGTCCGCTTGCGCTTGATATTGTTCATCGAGCTGTGCTTTCCTTTTTCGTAAATCGGCTATCTTTGCTTGTACTAACGCCAGTTGCCGTTCCAACGCCTGATCGTTTTTCTGCTGAATTTGTAGATTCGCTTGATCCTTTTGCAGTTGTATCAACTCATCTTGAACATCTTCAAGTATCAAGATATGCGGATGATCTTGCGAGCCACATAGAGGACAAGCCTCACCCCGATGCAAAGCGGCAGTAAAATCACTTAATTTCAACTGCCACTGAATATGGTTAATTTGTTTTTGAAGGTGTGTTAATTTCTTTTCCCGTTCTTCCAACCTTAAGGTTAAGGTATCGCCATTTTCCAGCCCTGCCTCATCTTTCGCTTGCTGAACGAATGTATATTGCTCGTCTAGTTCTTGCTGTATAGCTTGCTGTTCCCGGCTTTTTGCCTGCGCAGATTCCCGCAAGTATTCAAACTGTTTAAACCATGCCCTGAGTTCTGTTAATCGTCCAATAGCAGGTTTTTCCTGCTTCTTCCGCTGAACTTCTTCCTTTAACTGCGCTACACGCTTCTCGCCATTGAGTTTATCACCTTGTGCTTTTTCTACAAAAATTCTTCCTTTTTCTATCCGCTCATCCAGTTTATTTATGGCCGCATCCAATTCTAGGAGCTTTATGCCGTAGTTATAATCCTGTCGTTTATCTTTTAAATCTTCTAATTGTTTAACAGCTATCGTAATACGCGCCTGATCTTGCAATAATTTCATTAATTGCGTATTACAGATATTTAGCTGCTGCTCGTACTCCACTAAACTCACCTTCCGCTTATCGATTCCTAAGCCAAGTTCGTCCAGCCGCAAAAGGTCTGTTTTAAAATGACGTTCACAATAAGCCATATCTTCCAGTTCTTTTTTCATCTGGTTGTATTGGATAAGCTGTTCGGTCAAAACCTGATGCCTCTGGCCAAGCAAGTGGAGTTCGCGGAAAAGTAGCCCTAACTGTTCTTGCTCTTTCAACAAGTGTTCTTCCCGCTGAAGGGCTTGTTTGTTCGCTTCTAGCGCTTGTTCCATTTCGCCGAGACGCAAACTAAGGGCGTTGAGCTGTTCATCGTTGACTTCCTCAAAAGCAAGCAAGCGTCCTTTCAATAATTGGATACTTTCGTTGTTTTTGCGTTCCAAGGCTGTTGCTTGTTGGAAGAATTCAAAACGGTCTAGTTGAAAGATATCCTTCAACATGTCTGTGCGCGCTTTGTCGGTTAATTGCAAGAATTCCTGAAATTTACCTTGTGGAATAATAATAGTGCGGCGAAAATTTTCATAGCTCAATCCTAATATTTCTTCCGCCGTAGTGGACAGTAAAGGCTCCCATGCTCCTTTTATAAGTTGGTAAGATCTTCGTTCAAACGTATTGACCTGATTGAATTTTTTTCCGTGACGTTTGCCCTTAACAACAAAACGGTACTGTACATCATCGAAATTTTGAAATACAAAATCGATAAGCAACTCGTTCGACTTCAGGTTCATCATATTATAATTCCGATCATCGCGTATATGTAACCGTTCCGTCTCCCCATATAGAGCGAAAGCAATAGCCTCCAAAATGGACGACTTACCCGAACCAACAGGTCCAAAAATGCCGAACAATTGCCCGGCTATCAATCGGTCGAAATAGATGGTCTGTTCACTTTGATAGGAAAAAAGTCCTTTAATTGTTAATGAAATAGGTATCATTCGGTAATTTCTTCTGCTCTTATTTCTTTAAATAAGGTTAATATATCTGGATTGGGTTGCGAGCCGTATTTAAACGTAAAGTACTGCACAAACAATTCTTCGATGCTTTGGCTGAGATCGATGGCTTTAGCTTCAGGCACATTGGTTTCTAACGCGCCTACCTCCGGAATAATCGTTACAATACCATCATGTACCTGATACAATTGCTTTCGCTCGTCGGCATGCATATACTGATCGCTTACGATAGTCAGTTCTACCCAAGTGTCTTGATGCTCCTGCAGCCAAGACACCGCCTTTTGGATACTTTCAAAACGTTTGCGGTATAGTGGTTTCCCTGAATGGAGTGGAATCGGCGTAAATTGCGCTTGCTTTCCCGGTTGAAGTTCTGCCAGTATAACATTTTTCTGTTGGCCTGCTTCGGCGAAACTATAGCTTAATATACTGCTGCTGTAGACGATAGGCATACGCTGTTTGTCGATTTGCTGATAACGATGTAAATGACCTAAAGCAACATATTGTATTTGGTTAGGGATGTGTTCACTGTAAATCGCCTGGGCCCCTCCAATATGCAAAATAGGTTTTTCATCTTCCGGCTCTTCAGGAGGGGTTTCGCCTTTTTTCATGACAAATAAATGAGCCATCAGGACATTCACCCCCTCGGCATCGCAGTAACGATTGGCTAATTGCAGCCAATAATGAGCGAGCATTTGGCGCAATTCCTCTTCCTCCTCCCCTTGTTCTCCTAAATAAGTCTTTAGGCGATATTCATTAGCATAGGGAGTCAGCAGTAACCGCAAAGGATAAGCATACTGTGGAAATTGAACTTCGAGAAATCCTGGTTCACTCTTGGTGATGCGAATGCCATTACAGATTTCGCCGCTGGCTAAATGTACATCAGGATAACCAGCAAATAAAATGCCGCATTCCCGCGCCAGAGGGTCCGGTGCATCGATCCGATCCGGCGAGTCGTGATTGCCGGCGATCGCAACAACCAAACGTTTCCCACCATTAGTCAAGCGTTTTAGACTTTGGTATAAAAGTTCTACTGCCTCGGAGGAGGGATTAAAGGCATCAAATAGATCGCCTGCTATCAAAACCACATCGACCACCTCTTTGTTGGCAATCTGAATGAGCTCATCCAATACCTCTCTTTGCTCCTGTAATCGCGAAAAACGATCCAATCGTTTTCCTAAGTGCCAATCGGCTGTATGTAATATCTTCATATACACTACTCTCCCTTCAACATAATAGCAATAATAAGGAATAAACGGAAATTAATTTCAAATTAACGACCTTTTGTCAGTCATTCAGTAAAGGTCTATTCACCCCATCTTCAATCGATATTCACTCGATATTCACCCTCAATAAGCGCACCTCCAATAGCCCTTTAGGGGGCATATGGTGTAGAATCTGTGGCGTAAAGGTAAAGAATAGATGAGGAATAACAGAAGGGACAAAGGAAGTTGAAGGGACTTTGAATAGCGTTTGAGGAGACTTTGATTAGACTTTCAAGTTAGGAAAAATCGTGAAAATTACTGATCGAGGAGAGGTAATTCAAACTTAGATAAATTTGCTTTAATATGCAATATAATCGCGTTGCTTATAAAAGCAAATTTATCGATCCCTCCTCTGCCATCAAGGGCTTGTTTCATAGAGGAAATATAAGCAATTTTAGCGAAAATAGCTGTGCTTAAGTATCGGCTATTCCTAGTCGGCAGCCATTTTGCATAATCAACACAATTTGGCTATGTTTGACCAAACTCCAAATTGATGACGGTTTTAACCTTTACACTTATCATGTTTTTAGGCGCCCTTTGTGCTGGCTTCGTCGGTTCCTTATCTGGACTTGGCGGAGGGGTCGTCATTATTCCGCTCTTAACCGTATTACTCCATGTGGACATACATTATGCTATTGGTGCGGCCTTGGTTTCAGTAATTGCCACTTCATCAGGATCCGCGGCTGCTTATGTGAAAGAAGGCATTACCAATATGCGATTAGGCATGTTCCTCGAAATAGCCACGACAGCCGGTGCCGTAGGAGGAGCCCTATTATCGGCTATTGCACCCGCTCCTTTTATTGCTATCCTATTTGGGTTTGCGCTTATCTTTTCGGCAATTAATTCCCTCCGGAAAAAGGAGGAACATCACGTTGAAGTTTCCAGTGACCTGGCCTTAAAGTTAAAACTGCCCAGTACTTATCCGACGCCGAGTGGGCTAATGGCCTATGGAACAAAAAATGTACTAGGAGGTTTTAGCATGATGGCCCTAGCAGGGGTTCTTTCTGGGCTGTTGGGTATCGGTTCCGGTGCTTTTAAGGTTATCGCCATGGATAACATTATGAAAATACCTTTTAAGGTATCGACAACAACCAGCAATTTCATGATGGGTGTAACCGCAACGGCAAGCTGTGTTATTTATTTACAAAAAGGATATATTGAACCAGGAATATGTATGCCTGTCGTTATCGGCGTTTTATTGGGAGCCATGACTGGCGCAAAAATATTGGTAAAAGTAAATCCCAAAAAGCTACGGATTTTCTTTGCCGTCGTAATTATTGGCTTAGCTTTCAACATGATTTACAACGGTATTGTAGATAACATTTAGGATGGAGCAAAAAAAAATACAAGATCGCGACATGCAATACATTATTGGAAATTTATTGCGTTACGGGGTATGGACTGCCTTATCTGTTGCTGCCGTAGGCGGCATCGTATATCTTCTCCGGCATGAAACCGAACGGATACATTATCAAACATTTATTGAACACGATGTCAACATCTTCCAACTTGTTGCAAACACAGTAAAAGGGCTTGTCAAAGCGGAGGGCAAGGCCATCATCCTATTGGGGATACTGCTCCTGTTCCTTACGCCGATACTTCGGATATGTTTTTCATTGATCGCATTTTTCTTCGAAAAAGATTATCTTTATGTGGGCATCACACTTTTGGTGATTGCCATTATCTGTTGCAGTATTTTTTTTGGATTTGGGCATTAAGCAAGCTATCGAAAATCAGCTTTCAGCAATCGGCTTGTATACAAAATAAAAAAGCATTGGCATGCTTCGAAAATAAAAACCGGCAGCGAATTCCCGGAAACCAATAACAGGCATAAGTTAGCGTTATCCGCTATCGGTTACGCGTGACCTCATGGATTAAATGAATAAGTTAATAAAGTGTAAAACGGGATTATAATTAATAAAAACGAGAACAAAGCTGATGGCTGACGACCGATAGCTGACCGCCAACAGTTAACAGCTAATCGCTATAAAAATGAATGTATTTATCGACAGAAAGATTTCCCAAATTGGTCTGGATTTGCTGACCCGCGCGGGTATATCGTATATTGAACATACGGAAAACCGTGAATTGAGCATGGCAGAATTTATTGCCGCTTGCCAAAATTGTGATGCCTTACTAACTGCGGGAACCAATCCGATAGACAAACATTTTTTACAAGCCTGCAAACATTTAAAAGTCATTTCTTTACATTCTGTTGGATACGATCGGGTAGATATCAAAGAGGCCACCCGGTTAAAGATACCAATTGGCAATACCCCGGATGTCCTAAGCGGCGCCACTGCAGATACAGCATTCCTGCTCATGTTAGCAGTATCCCGCAAAGCACTCCATCTGCATAAAAAAATAATAAAAGGCGAGTGGGGATTTAGCCAGCCAACTGACGATCTGGGCATTTCGCTTGAAGGCAAAACTTTAGGTATATTCGGTTTAGGTAATATTGGGTTTGAACTGGCCAGAAAGGCCAAGGCAGCTTTTAATATGCCTATTATCTATCATAATCGTTCGTCTAATGAAAAGGCCGAAAAATTATTGGGTGCGAAAAAGGTAAGCTTTAACGAATTGCTTAGCCAAAGTGATGTTGTTGCCGCATTTTCTGCCCTGACCTCCGAAACCAAGGATACATTCAACAAGGAAGCATTTTCAAAAATGAAAAACAAAGCTATTTTCATCAATGCTTCCCGTGGTGGCGTCCATAATGAAACCGATTTAAGGGAGGCATTGGAAAAAGGTGTTATTTGGGGAGCCGGTTTAGATGTGACCAATCCGGAGCCAATGCGAGCAGATCATCCACTATTGAACATGCCCAACGTCGCGGTATTTCCGCATATCGGTTCGGCAACGGAAGAAGCCCGAAACGGAATGGCTGAACGAGCAGCCGAAAATGTAATCGCCGGATTGTTTAATAGGCCCTTGCCCAGTTTGGTAAACACTGAACTGGAATCGAAATAAATAAACCTTGAATAGGTTCGGCTATTCAAGGTTTATTTTGTATATACTAAAGACAACTATACCTTTTTTACATTTACTGCTTGCAGTCCCTTTCTTCCGTTAGCGACTTCGAATTGTACTGCATCATTATCTTTTATTGCGTCAATACCACCATGCACATCTTTAAAGTGGACAAAAATATCTGTTCCATCTTCTTGAATAATAAATCCAAAGCCTTTTTGGGCATTAAACCACTTAACTTTTCCGGTCTTCATGAAAATAAAATAATTTGTTCTATTGTGTACTTAAAATAGGAACCCAAACCATAATTGCTATGTTTACATTTTGTTTGGTTCAGGAACCTTGTTAACTAAATAATGGCTTAAAAAAACACGATCTAGCACTACCAATAAAATCGCAATCTTTTGGAAGAAACCGGAAAAGTTTATTTAAACATATCCAAACCTAATATAAAAATTCGATACTTTCAATAAATTGCCCAAAAATATTTAACATACAATTCACACTGCTACGTGGCGTGAAGAGCAAAAAAAATTATTTGTTAGGCTGCGGTGTAGTACGTAAATACGGTTTTATTTCTTTATATCCTTTTGGAAATTTAGCGGGAATGTCTTCCGTTTTAATAGCAGGAACAACGATAACGTCTTCTCCATCATTCCAATCAGCTGGAGTTGCTACACTATATTGCTCTGTCAATTGCAACGAATCAATCACCCTTAAGATTTCTTGGAAATTCCTACCTGTAGAAGCCGGATAGGTGATCGTTAACCTTATTTTTTTTGCTGGGTCGATAATATATACCGAGCGAACAGTAGCAGTTGCCGACGCGTTAGGATGAATCATCCCATATAACTCGGCAATCTTCCGATCTTTATCGGCAATAATCGGGAAATTCACTTCCACATTTTGTGTCTCGTTGATGTCTTTTATCCATCCTTTATGATCTTCTACACCATCCACACTTAAAGCTAAAACTTTAACATTACGCTTATCAAATTCACTTTTCAAAGCTGCAGTTTTACCTAATTCCGTCGTACAAACGGGAGTATAATCTGAGGGATGTGAGTACAAAACAACCCAACTATCGCCTACATAATCGTAAAAATCAATTTCACCTTCTGTTGTCACCGCTTCAAAATTTGGGGCGACATCACCTAATTGTAAACTCATTATTTTTTCCTCCTATTTTATTTAAAGTATACCAAAGAAATAGACTTTATAGTAAAAAAACAAATGTATTATCCGTTAGTCTCAGGAATTACACTATTATTACATAGTAGAGACGAAATTAGTTTTAATGATTTTTAGCTTTGGGCTCTCTTATTGTTTGTTATGCATACAGAAAATATAAAGCAATTGGAAGCAGCAGTTGCACCCTTAAAGGCAGAGATTATACATCATCCCCTGTATAAACAGATAAATAGTATTGACGATCTCAACATCTTCATGCAATATCACGTGTACGCTGTATGGGATTTTATGTCGCTTTTAAAAGCATTACAACGAAATTTAACCTGTATAACCTTGCCTTGGCAACCTGTTGGCGACGGGGAAACGCGATATTTGATTAATGAGATCGTCACCGGTGAAGAATCGGATGTTGATCAATTTGGAAATCGAAAAAGCCATTACGAGTTATATCTGGAAGCAATGCAGCAGAGCAAGGCCGATACGGGAGGTATTATTGCTTGGACACAAGCCTTACGGTCGGGCAAGCCGGTTCTTACCCTGTTACAAACGGCGGAACTTCCCGAAAAGATAAAAAAGTTTCTGAATCACACGTTCTCGATAATTGATCGCAATCAACCATTCGAACAATCGGCCGTATTTACTTTTGGAAGAGAAGACCTGATACCCGATATGTTTTTATCTATCATACGGGATTTAAACGCGCAGTTTCCAGAACGTATTTCCATTTTCAACTATTATTTGGAACGCCATATCGAAGTTGATGGCGATCATCATAGTCACCTTGCTTTAGAAATGACCAGCAAATTATGCGGTGATTCTCCGGAAAAATGGCAAATAGCGACCGAATCGGTTAAAGAAGCTTTACAGATGCGTATCCAACTATGGGATGGAGCCTTGGAGGAGATTAAAAAGAGGCATTAGGCTTTAATTTAGCTATCAGTGGTCAGCTTTCGGCTATCTGCTTTATGTTCGTTTATATTAGCTGTTAACACGGGAACTTGTTAGCTTTTCGCTTTATGGCTTTTCGCTTTTTTAGATGTCTCGTCCCTCGATATAACAAACCCACAGACCCACCCCAAGAGCAGCGCCTCCGTTATCCAGTTGGTACTTTGTACTTAATACTTTGTACTTAATACTAAATACGTTGTACTAAACAGAAACTACCAACCCATCATAGGCCAGGGCAACATTTGGTGGTAGTTCTAGCTGAACTTCCTTATGCAGCCCCAAGCGATGGCTAACATGGGTAAGATAAGTTTTCGCAGCCCCTACTTTTTGTGCAAAGCCAATGGCCTCGTCTAATGTAAAATGCGAAATATGTGGCTCTCTCTGCAGCGCATTTACCACTAAAATTTTAGTACCTTCTATTTTCTTCAGCGTGGAGTCGGGAACACTTTTTGCATCCGTTAAATAGGTAAAATCGCCGATACGAAAACCTTTGATTGGCAATTGATGATGCCATATCAAAAGTGGAGTCACCAAAATATCACCAACATAAAAGGGAGTTTCATCGATATCAAATAAATGAATCTGCGGTATTCCAGGAAAATTTCGGGACGCAAATATGTAATAAAATTCCCGTTTTAATGCCTCCTGTACAGGTTGATCGGCATAAACGTCTATGGGTGTGCCTTGGAAATAATTAAAAGCCCGTATATCATCCAAACCGGCTATATGATCTTTATGTGCATGCGTATATAGAATAGCCTCCAGGTGCTGTACCCGAGCACGCAACATTTGATAGCGAAAATCAGGACCGGTATCAATCACGATATTTTTGCCGTTGATTTCTAGCAGTATAGAAGAGCGAAGCCGTTTATCATGCGGGTCTGTTGATTTACATACCGCACAAGTACAAGCAATTACTGGTACTTCCTGAGATGTTCCTGTTCCTAAAAATGTTACGGTCAAAGTATTAGCTTTGTTTGTTTGATGGTGTATACTAAATGCTTTTGCTTTTCGTCCAATTTATTCACATCCGGTTCTATTTGTTGCAACAATTCAATTAAGGCGTTTATTCTGACTTCCGTATTCGAAAATCGATTAATTACAATAATTTTACTGTCCAAAAGCTTACAGGAACCGGTGCGAAAGTTACCTTTTTCATAGCGGACTTTGTATCCCAAGCTCTTAAACAGGGCTTCCAGCTTATCTAAAGTATGTTGCGTAAATGACAGCAATGTTAAGTGATATATGATTATCTTAAGTCAACTACTTCCATCCCAGGATATGCAGATTTGTCAAATGTAAATATTTTTGCATTCACCTGAGGATTGGGCACCAGCTTCAGGATGGTATATGTAAAACGGCTTCCTCCCTTATCAAAAACGGTTGCATCGTATATCTGCCGCTTGGTTTGATCGATTCTAAGCCTGACTTTAAAAAAAGATTTGGTATTGTCTATCGGTGTCAGGTCTACCACCTTATAGGTCTTCCCTTTCAGCTGCTCGTCTTTTCCTGAAACATATTTAAAGCCACGTTCATAAAACGTAAATAAATTAGCTGGTGTTAAACTTGTTGCATTCTTATCCAAATTCGTCACCTGTACCTCTCCTTCTTCTTTCAACACAGTCCATTGTGTATTTCCGTCCGAAATAATTTCCTGCTCCTTGGTACTTAACCGGAATTTATCGGATTTAGGTTGCAGATACAATTCACCGCTTTCATTGACTACATTTTGCTGCTCTGCATTATGTCCTTTAATAGCAAAATTAATCTTTACATGTTGGTATGACAGATATTGTTTACTTACGGCATTGAGGAGCTTTTGCGCACTGGGATCTTGCTGGGCATTTATCCTTAGCGTAGCTACGATAAACAAAGTTAGAACGATTCCTATTTTCTTAATATACATCATTTCTTTTGCAAGTATATACGTATACTTATTGTTTCCATTCTTCAGACCTGAAAAAAACGGGAAAGTTTAATTCCCTTCGTTATGTCTTCTTGTCCAACGTTTCCAAAAACTGCTCTAAAGAATATTCGTCGGGATAAAGTACTTCCCGGGCCTTACTGCCTTCAAAAGGCCCAACAATGCCAGCGGCTTCGAGTTGATCAATAATACGACCCGCCCGGTTATAGCCCAATTTTAGCTTGCGTTGAATCAAAGAAGTAGATCCCTGCTGATGCAGCACGATTAATCGGGCAGCTTCTTCAAATAGCGCATCGCGATCGTTTACCAAATCAATATCTGCTAAACTTCCTCCTTCGCCGTTTTCATCTACATATTCTGGAAGCATAAAGGCTGAAGCATAGCCTCTTTGAGCGCCGATAAACTCCGAAATTTCTTCTACTTCTGGCGTATCGACAAAGGCGCATTGGATACGGATAAGATCACTTCCAGTAGCCAGTAACATATCCCCCCTGCCAATTAACTGATCTGCGCCACCACTATCCAAAATGGTGCGCGAATCCACTTTGGATAGTACACGAAAAGCTAAACGTGCGGGGAAATTCGCTTTGATGGTACCGGTAATGATATTCACTGATGGCCGTTGTGTGGCGATAACCAAATGGATACCGACAGCTCTGGCCAACTGGGCTAAACGGGCAATCGGTGTTTCGACTTCCTTACCCGCCGTCATCATCAAATCGGCAAACTCCTCTACGATCAGCACAATAAAGGGCATATAACGATGGCCTTCCTCAGGATTTAAGCGGCGATTGACAAATTTGTTATTGTATTCACGTAGGTTACGCACCTGAGCATTTTTTAAGAGATCGTAACGTTGGTCCATCTCGATACATAGCGAGTTCAGGGTATTGATAACCTTTTTGGTATCTGTGATGATGGCATCCTCCTCTCCTGGCAGTTTAGCTAAAAAGTGACGTTCGATTGTCTTAAAAAGAGAAAGTTCCACTTTTTTTGGATCTACCAGTACAAATTTCAGCTCTGCAGGGTGTTTTTTATATAAAAGTGAGGTAAGAATAGCGTTAATACCTACCGATTTACCTTGCCCTGTTGCTCCAGCTACCAAAAGGTGCGGCATTTTGGCCAAATCAGCAATATACACCTCATTGGATATCGTTTTACCCAATGCAATCGGCAGATCCATATCGGTATGTTGAAATTTCTCCGTAGCAATAACAGACCGCATGGAAACCATTTCCGGTTTGGTATTCGGAACCTCAATACCAATCGTTCCTTTTCCAGGCATGGGAGCGATGATCCGTATCCCTAACGCAGCTAAACTTAGGGCAATATCATCTTCCAAATTCTTAATTTTCGATATCCGTACGCCAGGTTTAGGGATGATTTCATACAAAGTAACCGTTGGACCTATTGTCGCCTTAATCTTATCGATTTCAATATTATAATTTCCAAGTGTTTCGACAATTTTATCCTTATTGGCCTCCAATTCGTCATTGTTAACTACAATTTTTCCGGATCCGTAATCCCTCAGCAAATTCAAATGTGGGTATTGATAACCAGACAAATCCAATTTGGGATCATACTGGCCGAATTGCTCTACCAAAGCATCCGCTGTACTCAATGGTTTCTCTTCCTTTGGAGGCTCAACCGTTAAATTAGGGACTTCCCGTTTTATCTCGTTAGTCGCCCCGGTTGATGAGGAATCTGGGACCATTTCCTGCTTGGGTGTTTCCAGTTCAAATGCGGGGCCGTTATTACTTGTTTCCCTACTGCTTGGTTTTACATCCAACTGTTGCGTTAACTGCGTCTGTTCATCTTCTCTCCTATGTGCCGGCGCCACATGATCTTTCGGTTCTTTTGGTTGATTTTTATAGAAATCCGGCGACATCTCCACAATCCCTCCATCCTCTTCATCTGTTTCCAGCGATTCCTCGCGTTCATCATCATCATCGGTTTCAAACGAAAAATGAGTCATCTCATCTTCGGGATAAAGGTTCACTTTCTTTTTCTTCTCCGGCAGTTTAAAGTCAAGGTTAAAGGCCATAATTAACACGGTAAGACCTAAGAACAAAAGTAAACCACCCACACCTGCGGCGCCGATCTGGGCCTGTAAAATCTTGTTGGTCCAAAAGCCAAACTCGCCTTCCAAAAAATGAGGGTAATCCGAAACAAACCCATGAAAAAAACCGATGGTAACCGAGATAAACAACAGCAAGAACAAGCCGTAACCGAACGTCTTATTCAGTGATAAGAGCCTAACTTTAAATAAAAGGCGGTAACCGATGATGAAACTGATACCTACAAACAGAAAAGAGGCAATTCCAAACCATTTATAAATAAACTGATGCGCCAATAAGGCGCCCAACTTACCCAGCCAATTCTCTACAATAACCTCTTTAAAGCCGAGCTTATCCAGCTCTTCTTTTGTTTTAAACAAAGTGCTCCATCCACCATTGGATTCGGAGACATAACTTTGATCGATTTGCCAGGTGAACAAGTAAGAAGTGAAAGCTATAAGCAAGTAAAGCGAAACCACTAAAAAAAACAAACCAGCAATTTTGGTAATTTTGCTTGTGTCCCATTTCTTTTTTTTAATCCCCACAGCACCATTTCGATTAGATTTTTCCTTGCGCGGCGACTTTGAAGCCGATTTGACACGATCTTCATTTTTTATCGCATTAGCGCCCGATCTAAATTGATTTCCTTTCAAAGACATGCATTTTTAGTATTCGTTGGTACAAACTTATGCATTTTTTTGGATGAAGGATAACGACCTCATCAAAAAAATAACGCGCTGTAGCGTATCCGCTTTAACGGCCGTTTTATTGTCATAGTCAGATTTAACCGACATTATATAGCTTCATGGGCATAATTTCCTTATTAAGCACTAGTAAAAGATTTACAGACTTAAGTTTATTCATTCTGATCATTACATTAAGTTCGTGCCTGAAGGATGATGGCAGCTTGAATGAAACAGTACCGGGAACACTAGTTTCCATTGTCCACGCTTCACCAGATGCCGGAAATCTACTTATCGGTATCAATGGAAATCGGGTAAATAACCAGAATTTTAATTTTGGAAACCGGATCATTTACCAATTGCTTTATCCTGGAACTTACCAATTCCAGGTAAATAGTGTATCCGACAATAAGGCTTTAGCCATTAAAAACTGGGGTTTGGAACCGGGAATGTGTTATACCATTTTTATAACAGACCGATTGGATTCCCTGAAGTTATTAAACATACAGGATTTCAGGTATGGTGAAAATCCGGACGAGGGGTTTGCGGGAGTTCGCTTTATCAATCTCTCTCCTGATTCCCTTTCGCTCGATTTGCAGGCAGACGGAATCGATACGCTTTTGGCATCGGCGAAAAAGTTTCGAGAAAACAGTGCCTTCGGTGGAATAGTTGCAGCCAATAGAGATTATACGCTGCATCTTCTAAATCATGATAGCGGCGAGGTACTTAGCACGTTATCTTTTACACCAAAGGAAGGAAAATATTATACCATAATGGCTAAGGGTCTTATGGGCACGGAGGTTGAAGGCCAAAAATTTGGCGCTTTGATTCTCACGCACGATTAGGTTGATTGATGTCCATCGCTCCCCCCTTGATGGACGCGCCGCCCTATCCCCAGGGCGGCTTTTTTGATTTTCGCCCTTTTTTTATTACCTTTGTACACTTCGACAGAGGATCGTTTTCTTGGTTTAACCTTGTTCCTCTATTTCATTCACCTTAAAATCAGCGCAATTGAATAAAATTAGTGTGATTGGAGGCGGCAGCTGGGCCACTGCTTTAGTTAAAATTTTTGCAGGAAGTGGTCGACAAGTCTTTTGGTATTTACGAAAAAAAGAAAATGTTCAGAAGGTTATCCGATTAGGGCACAATCCTAATTACCTCAGTTATCTTTCGCTTCCAATGCAAAACATTAGCCCATCAGCAGATCTTGAAGAAGTCATACAAGCTTCCAATACCATTTTAATCGTTGTTCCCAGCGCCTATCTTCCTTTGACCATTAGCGCTTTAACACCGGAACATGTTAAAGAAAAGCAAGTCATTACCTCCATAAAAGGAACGACCGGCCCGCATGATATGCTGCCATCGCATTATATACAACAAGCACTTGAGGTGAAACCCGAAGCGCAAGCTTTATTGGCGGGCCCGTGCCATGCAGAAGAAATTGCTTTGGGAAGAAAAACCTACATGACCGTCGCATCAAAAAATAAATTACTAGCAGCAAGCATTGCCGCCGCTATTGAGTTACCTTACATTCATACACAAATTAATCTCGATCCGGACGGAATTGAATATGCTGCTATTTATAAAAATATAATTGGCTTAGCCTGCGGTATCGCCAAAGGGCTAAATTATGGCGATAACTTTCAGGCAGTGATCGTATCCAATGCGATCCATGAATTGCAACTTTTTCTTCACGCTTTGTCTTTGCCTACCGACAATATAGCGATTTCGGCATATCTGGGTGATCTATTGGTAACCGCATACTCTACCTTTAGCCGCAATCGTAGCTTTGGGGAAATGATTGGCAGGGGTTATTCCATTCAAATGGCAAAAAATCAAATGAACATGGTTGCGGAGGGTTATTACGCGGTGAAAGGTATTTATCAAATAGCCCGTCAATTGGATTTACAATTACCCATTGTTTCTGCAGTTTTTCGTATTCTACATAATCACATGGCTCCTTATATTGAGTTTAAGTTATTAGAGAACAAATTGATATAAACCATTTACAAATAATTAATTCAACTATTAAATTACTTAAATACAAGACAATGATGTTATTAGCTACCGATTTAGACGGAACTTTTTTAGGTGGGAAGAAAATAGACCAGCTTAATTTATACCGTCTAATTCGTAACCATAAAGACATTCGTTTGGCCTTTGTTACCGGAAGAGGATTAGAATCTGTTTTACCTTTATTAAACGATCCCATCATTCCTAACCCGGATTATATTATATGCGACGTAGGGGCAACGATCGTGAATGGCCGAACATTGGAAGCCATTGAGCCTGTGCAGTCGCAGATAGAAGCCAAATGGCCAGGCTTGTTCACATTCCGAAAGGAGCTAAAAAATATTAAGGGATTAAAATTCCAGGAAGTACCGCAACAACGCCGCTGTTCTTTTTACTATGATCAAAATACCGATTTAGAGGCTGTTCGGGCAATTGCGCAACGTTATGAGTGCGAGGTATTACTTTCTGCCGGTCAATATCTGGATATTCTGCCAAATAATACAAATAAAGGAGAAACATTGAAACAATTGGTTAAGTTAGCCAATTTATCCCCCGATCAAGTGTTGGTTGCAGGCGATACGTTAAATGATTTGTCCCTTTATGAAACGGGTTATCAAGGCGTAGTGGTTGGAAAAAGCGAACTGCTTTTAGTGGAGGCAACAAAAGGCTTGAAAAATGTTTATCAGGCTAAGGAAGAAGGTGCCGGTGGGATTTTGGAATCAATGAAATACTTTTCAGCATTCAAAGCCTTTTACCGCGACAATACCCGGAAGAAACAAAACAAGCAAGGCGGGCAACCTCAATTGCTGATGGTCTATCATCGTCTCCCTTTTGATAAAGAAATGGCAAATGGACAAGAAAAAAGAGTTCCTCCTAGAAGCCCGAACGGCATTATTCCTTCTTTATTAGGCTTTTTCGAAAACGGCCGATCGGGTGTATGGATAGGTGAAGAAGCAGTAGATAAAAAAGACCAGCAAACCATTAAAGATCAGTATATCGACGAGAAAAAATACCCAAATTTAATAGCCTCTACCTTAGCATTGCCTAAGAAAGATATCGATTTATTTTATCGGGTCTTTTCTAAGGAAGCATTCTGGCCAACTTTATTCTCATTTATTGATAAGGCTCAATTTAACCACGATCACTGGAACCATTATGTAAGAATCAATAAACTTTTTGCAGAGCGCGTAGCCGCCGAAGCTGACGAAGGAGCATTGGTTTGGATTCACGAATATAATTTATGGATGGTACCTGCCTTTTTAAGGCAATTGCGGCCGGATGTTAAAATTGGCTTTTTTCACCATACTGCCTTTCCTCCTGCCGATATCTTTAATATCATACCCTGGCGTAATGAGATTATCGGAAGTTTATTGCAATGCGATTTCATTAGTTTTCATATTCCACGTTATGTAGAGAATTTTGTTGATGTACTTCGTAGCCATGCTCCTATCCAAGTAATTACGAAGGTCAATGCGGCTAAGCAATTTTTAACCTACAGCTGTGCGTTGGGCATAGATCAAATGACGAAAGAGATCGCTGTTGGAAATAGGCATATTCGCCTTGGTGCGCAACCAGTAGGTGTCAATGTAAAAAACATACAACGTATTCTACAACAGAAAGAAACACAACAACGTATTGGAACCTTAAAGAAAAGAACAAATGAAAAAAAAATCGTACTCTCTGTTGAGAGGTTAGATTACGTAAAAGGTCCCTTAGAGAAGATACAAGCTTTTGGCGAGTTTCTGGAAGAATATCCAGAATTTCACGGAAAAATTGAACTCATTAATATATGTACCCCTCCATCACAAGGTATGCGGATATATGATAAAGTACAACGGGAATTAGAACAAGCTGTCGGTGAAATTAACGGCAAATATTCGAACTTGGAGTGGACCCCAATCCGTTTCTTCTTTAGATCTGTTCCTTTCGAAGAGGTGATTACGTACTATGCTGTGGCGGATATCGCTTGGATTACCCCTTTGCGAGACGGCTTGAACTTAGTTGCCAAAGAATACGTTGCCGTACAAGGGCAGAAAAAGGATAGCGACGGGGCATTGATTATATCGGAGTTCGCCGGTGCTTCTGTGGAACTTCCCTATGCCATTCGGACGAATCCCTATGATCCGAAGAGCATGAAGGAAACCTTATTACAGGCACTAAGCATGGATCCAAATGACCGGAAGCTTCGAATACAGCGGCTTTATGAAATAGTAAGCTATTACGATATTGAACATTGGGGAAAAGATTTTTTGGATGAACTGGAAGCCGCTGGAAAAACGGCTTAGACCAATTCTTTCGATATTTTAGGAAAAATTTGTTTTTATCAAGTAATACTTATACCTTTGCAACTTCTTTAGGCAATACCGCCTAACGTTTTTTGAATTTCATGAACCCATTTAGTCAATTGGGAATCCGTCATGATGTTGTTAATGCCATTTCAGAGTTAGGATTTGAAAATCCAACTCCCATCCAGGAGCAAGCTATTCCGGCACTCCTTACAGGCAGCAGCGATTTTGTCGGATTGGCCCAAACCGGTACCGGTAAAACCGCAGCATTTGGCCTGCCGTTATTAGAATTGTTAGACTTCTCGTTAAATGCACCTCAGGCGCTAGTACTTTGTCCAACGCGCGAGCTGTGTTTACAGATCACTAACGATCTTAAAAAATTCTCGAAAAATCTGAATAATGTACACGTTGTAGCAGTTTACGGCGGTGCAAACATCAGCGATCAACTGCGTCAGATCAGACGCGGGGTACAGATTGTCGTAGCCACGCCTGGTCGTATGCTCGACATCATCGGTCGTAACGCCATCGATTTTTCTAGAGTTCGTTACGTCGTGTTGGATGAAGCAGATGAAATGCTCAATATGGGCTTTCAAGAGGACATTAACAATATCCTTTCCACTACTCCCGAAGAAAAGAAAACCTGGCTGTTTTCAGCCACCATGCCAAGTGAGGTACGCCGTATAGCTAAAAACTATATGACCGACCCTTTCGAGCTTACCGTAGGCACCAAAAACACCGGTAATGCCAATATTGATCACGAGTATTATATCGTAAAACCTCGTGATAAATATGCTGCTTTTAAACGTATTGTCGATTTCAATCCCGAAATATTCGGCATTGTCTTTTGCCGTACTAAAATAGAAACGCAGGAAATTGCTGAAGCATTGATCAAAGATGGTTATAATGCTGATGCGCTTCACGGCGATTTATCTCAGCAACAGCGCGATAAAGTGATGAAGCGCTATCGCGAAAGAAGTCTACAGTTATTGATTGCTACCGATGTAGCTGCCCGTGGAATTGATGTGAACAATGTTACCCACGTGATCAACTTCTCCTTACCTGATGAAATAGAAAATTACACCCACCGAAGCGGACGTACTGCCCGTGCAGGTAAAACAGGGGTTTCTATTGCTTTGATTACTTCCAGAGAATTAGGTAAAATCCGTCAGATCGAGCGCGTTATCGGTAAAGAGTTTGTCCGTGCCGAAATCCCCTCTGGTTTTGATGTTTGCGAAAAGCAATTATTTGCTTTGGTGCACAAGGTAAAAGCCGTAGAAATCAATGAAGACCAAATCGGCCAGTACTTACCCCGGATCATGGATGAATTTGAGAATTTCTCTAAGGAAGATGTGATCAAGCATTTTGCTTCCATTGAGTTTAACCGCTTTTTGGATTATTACGAAAACGCTCCTGATTTAAATGTATCGGCAAGCGACACGCGCGGAAGCGAACGTGGCGGAAAAGGAGATCGTTTTGGCCGTACCGGATATAAATCAGATTTTACTCGTCTGTTTATTAACTTAGGTTCTGTTGACGACTTTACCCGCGGCGATATGTTGGGGTATATTTGTAACAATGCACAAATCAGCGGCAAGGCGATCGGTAAAATAGATCTCAAAGGCGTATATACCTTCTTTGAGGTGGAAAACGAGGTAGCCGACAAGGTGATTCAGAATTTCCGTGGAGTCGATTTCGAAGGACGAAATGTACGTATCGAACTTGCTGGCGACCGAGATAGTGGAGGAAGCGGTCGAGGAGGAAGAAACAGAGGTCGTTCAGGTCGATCTTCGGACGAAGGAAAACGCCGAAACCGCGATAGGAAAGAAAGCGGAGGCTTCCGTGATTTTTCCGGTGGAGGGAAAAGCCGCGAAAGAAAGAGATGGTAGTTTAGCTGCTATCGGTTGTCAGCTATCAGATAACTTTTGATGCGGAATCGCTTCAGCTAAAAATTAAAATCAAAGAAAACCAGCTGTATTTATACAACTGGTTTTCTTTTTTGAATGTTGTTGCTGTTGCTTTATTTGCCGAAAGCTGATTGCTGATTTCCGAAAACCGGCTAATATCCCACCGCCATATCATCCCCTCTATGGTCGGCACCACCATCTTTCAAACCATCTGCATGGATTAAAATTGCATCAACCCGTCCAATTGATCCTCTTGGCGTAAACTGGTATCCCTTAACTTTCAATTTATCCTTTACGCTTGCGTCTATCGCTTCTTTTTCCACAAAAACTTCATCGGGCATCCATTGGTGATGGAAACGCGGAGCGTCTACAGCCTGTTGGATTCCCATTCCAAAATCAACGACATTCAGGATCGTTTGGAAAACTGATGTGATGATGGTTGATCCGCCCGGTGTACCGACTACCATAAATAAATTTCCGCCCTTTGTTAAAATCGTCGGTGTCATTGCACTTAACATCCGTTTATTGGGTTCAATGGCATTCGCTGTACCTCCTAATAAACCATACAAATTAGGCACACCGGGTTTTACGGAAAAATCATCCATTTCATCATTCAACAAGAAGCCCGCACCTTTAACCACCACCTGTGATCCATATGAATTATTCAGTGTAGTAGTAATGGCTACAGCGTTACCTTCTGCATCGACAATAGAAAAGTGTGTCGTCTGTTCACTTTCATAAGTATTAGGGTTTCCGGCTTTCACATCACTACTTGGTGTAGCGCGATCAAAACGCATGTCGCTCATGCGGTTTTGTTGGTACATGGAGTCTAACAAGCCTTTTATGGGAACCTTATAAAAGTCCATGTCGCCCAAATGTTCCGCGCGATCGGCATATACCCGGCGCTCAGCTTCTACCATAACTTGTACTGTTGAATCTTTTTGAAAGCCCCAACGCGATAAAGGATACGGTTCTACACTTTTTAATAAGGAAAGTAGGGCAATTCCCCCACTGGAAGAAGGCGGCATGGAAATCACCTTATAATTGCGGTAAAATCCAACAATAGGCTGGCGCCATTTCGCCCGATAATTTTTAAGGTCATCTTCATTAATCATACCATTTCCCCTACGCATCTCCTCCACTATCAAAGCAGCGGTCCTTCCTTCATAAAAGCCGGCCCTACCCTTCTTTTTAATCAATTTCAATGTTCTGGCCAGCTCTTTTTGCACAAGCAGATCGCCTTCTTTCCATTCTCCTTTCTTCTTAATCAAGGCCGTTCCCATTGGGTTAAAGCGTTCAAAAGCTTCTTTTCGAGCATTCAGCTCCTTGGCCTGCATTGCCGTCAGGGGAAATCCGTTTTTTGCCAAGGTAATAGCCGGCTGCAAGAGGTCTTTCCAAGCTAACCGAGCGTATCTTTCATGAGCCTTTACCATACCATCCACCGTTCCCGGAACGCCAACTGCGAGATGACCATCCAAACTCAGTCGCTCAATTGGATTTCCTTCGCTATCCAAATACATATCTTTGTAGGCCTTACCTGAGGCCGTTTCCCGGAAATCTAAAGCTGCAATGCTATCTTTTGCAGAACGGTAAACCATAAATCCCCCGCCCCCTATATTGCCGGCATTGGGATAAACAACAGCCAAAGCAAACTGTACGGCAATGGCCGCATCAACAGCATTTCCACCTTTTTTTAAAATATCCACACCAATTTGGGATGCTAGCGGATGTGCAGTAACCACCATACCATGCTTATAGCCTTTTGTTTGCTGTGCAAAGACGGTGGAATAAAAAGATGTAATCAGAAGAACACCAACCTTTAGCGGTAAAGTGAGGCGTAATAAATGCTTCATAAGCTATGTATTCATTTAAGTTAATTGATCTAAAAGGCCCCTTATGGTTAAATGCGGCGAATATCGCTCATATAAAATAGCATAAACGGCTTTGCATATCGGCATATCCACCTGATAGGCTTTGTTGATTTCAAATATACACTTTGCCGCATAATATCCCTCAGCCACCATATTCATTTCCAGCTGTGCGGATTTTACGGTATATCCTTTTCCGATCATATTGCCAAATGTTCGGTTTCTGCTGAATTGAGAGTAAGCAGTCACCAATAAATCACCTAAATATGCCGATTCATTGATATCCCGATTTATGGGATGCACGCGGGCTAAAAATTGGGCCATCTCTCGAATAGCATTAGAAATTAAGACGGCCTGAAAATTGTCGCCAAATCCGATCCCATGGCAAATTCCACTGGCTACTGCATAAATATTTTTCAGTACAGCGGCGTATTCTGTTCCATAAATATCATCCGAAATAATGGTCTTAATATAACGGGTATGCAGCATATTCACAAAGCAAGATGCGTCTTCGTTCTGTGCGGAAGCAATGGTGAGATAGGATAACTTCTCCAGCGATACTTCTTCAGCGTGGCAAGGTCCGCTGATTACCCCGATCCGATCCAAAGCAACCTGATAATGTGATTGCAGATAATCGCCTATAATCTGATTTTCATCCGGAACAATTCCTTTGATTGCAGATACAATAAAATGCCGTTTTAACTCATCTGGAGCGATATCCTTCAGTGCATCTTTTAGAAAAGCCGCGGGAACGCAGAGTACAATATAATCAGCTATCTTAATTATTGCATGTAAATCCGTACTGATATGGCTAGGTGGAACTTTTATCTCCACCGCACTTAAATAATTCGGATTATGGCCGAATTGCCGAATATATTGAACCGCTTCCTGGTTGCGCATCCACCAATAAATATCTTTCTCGCTCTGGTTATCACTCAATATTTTGATAATCGCGGTAGCCCAACTACCGCCTCCTATAACGGCTACTTTTCTCCTTTTTGTTTTATGCAAACTGCCTCCTCATCATTTGTAAAGAAGCCAAAGTAAAGAATTTTTGGTTGAATTACTCCATTCTTTCAAGCTATAATAGTCGATCGGACTTATAATTAGCCATTTTCTTTTGAATTGCTTTGTCGTTTACGCCCACTGAAGCTAAAAAATCATACGCCCTTCTGGAGATGAACTTATTTTTATCATTCAGGAAACCAGCCACCATTTGGCAAGTTCTATTATCTGAAATGTGTTTCTCTTTATAGAGTTCAAATATATCATTTAATAAGTCGCCCTGGAATGCCGTCAAACGCCCGGTTAATTGATTGCAGACCTCCATGTTCAATTCAGGTGCGTCTTTTAGCTTGTCGACAATCAGTAACTTCAGGCTATGGTCGGATTCAAACAGTTTATTAACCAATCTTTCCTGAATAAGTGGCGACCGCAATTCCTGGGCTTCCAAAATGCGTAAAGTCCGTTCGGCTAAGGTGTAGTTTTCATCATCAATGAAGGTTAGCAATCGGCTCCATAACAACTGGATCAGCGCTGTGCGTCCTTTCAATCGATCCAACACCCAAAGTTTGTCGCCAATATCCTGACTTGATAATACCTGCGTAACCAGGTCTGGAGAAAACTGTTTCTCTGTAATCCGCATAATATCTTTTGCCGTCGGCCCGTACACCAGGTGCCACATCGTGTAGGTAGTAAAAGCAGCTCCGGCAACCACATCATTCGAAATATCATGGGAAGTGGCCGAAGTAACAGCATCCAGTTTTAATTTGGCAAAGTTAACTGGAGATGCAATATCCGCTTTTGAAACATCTTTCAAAGGCGATAACGAATCGCCTAAAAACGTATTAAGTTGACGGTAATCTGCTTCCTTAAAAGGTTCGTGATCTTTTTTACTAAGAAACTCATCTCCAGGGAGTTTAAAGCCAAGATATCGCCCAGTAATATTCCAATAGAGCTTTACACGTAACAGACGGCATTCGCCATCCTGACACACTTCGGTTAACACTTGACGATAATAATATACAGGAATATGTTGGGCCGATACCGCTTGATAAAGTGTATCGTTTGCGAAGCCCGCTGCATGTTTCACTTTAAACGCATATACCGTGTCGACCTGCAATCCGATGGTTGGCTCTAAAAAGAATCGCAAAGGTTTGGCTGCATAGCTCCTACTATGAATGAATGCAGTAAAAAGGAACAAGCTAACCAGCCCTGTTCTATTTAATTGATTGTTTAAGTATCTGGGGATAAAAGGCACTATTTTCACTGTATTATCCGTTTAGGGTAAGTTTACTTTATTATGCGCGCAATGGCACGATACCTCCATGTTCGGTTAATAAATTTCTGATGTCGGACAAGGGTACGTCTAGCGGACTTTTCTTCTGTGCGCAGGCCACAGCGGCTGCCGCCCCCGCCGCCTGTCCCATACCCATACAGGAGGCCTGCACCCGCAGTGCCGAATTAGCTTTCCGATCGCTGCTGATGCACCGACCCGCTACCAAAAAATTTTGACTACCTCGAGGAACTAACGCACGAATAGGAATTGTGGCCACAACATCCTGGCTCAATTGTTCTGGTATCACTCCATTTTCGGTGTGCAAATCGATGGGATAATAAGAATAAGAGAGCGCATCATCGAAGACCTTTCCGGAAATATAATCGCGATGCGTAATGGTATAAACCCCATCAATGCGATAAGTTTCCCGAACGGCTACTTCCGGTTGGACTTCTGAAATCCTGATCCCTTCACAACCGGGCAAAGTACGGAGGAAACGTAGGGTGTGCAATAAAGATGAACGCCCTTTGATATTGGTTAACGTATGTGATAAAGCCGTTGTCGAATCTGCTCCTGCAATATGCTGCACATTATCGCCCCCGCTCTTCAGCAAACGAATAATATTTCCAAACTCACTTTTAACAAGGTCTCCTCGCTTTACCGCTTCTTCATATTTCTTTTCCAGCGTTTCTAAATCAAGCGCCTCGATATCGTAGCCCTCTAATTTGAACATGAGCGTGCCCGGTTGTGTTTCTTTTTCCCTTACCAAGGGATATCCAACCAATCCGGCCACATAGGCATTTCCGGTACAATCAATGAGTTGGTTGCAAACGATTTCTGTATTGACACCTTTTCCTACCGCATTGATCACCCATTGATCCCCTTTTCGAGAAATTGAAGTTGGCGTTTCATAATAATGGATATCCACTCCGGCTTCCACGCACTTCTCCTCTGCCAATAAAGCGTAGAGCGGACCATTGATCCGTATCTGATGTTTCCAATGCTGTTTTTTATGAGGAACCGCAAAATTTGGCAAGCTGTCACCGTTCAAATGAACGGTTTCTTGTACGAGTTCCCAGCCAATTCCTCCGATAATCTGTTTGCCCCAGGCAAAAAAAATACCAGGGAAAGCAACACCACCCGTGGTTATCGTTCCTCCCAATTGGCTACCATTTTCCAATAAGACGGTATTCATCCCTGCACGGCCAGCTTGAATGGCAGCTATAACCCCTGCGGTACCACCGCCTACAACCAATATATCAGTTTTTAGTTGCTGTCTTTTACATGTAGAAGCTACAGGAAAACTAGCTGCTTTCCCTATATCCGGTAAAGTAACTCCTAATGAAATAGCCCCGAGAGCAGCGAGCGCTGTTCTCCTTTTCATTTTTTGTTCCATAAGACGGTTTGTTTTAGTATCTGACGAATTTATTTTCTTGCTATGCTACATAGGCATTTTTTTTATTTTTTATTTTTTAATTTTTACTTTCACATCCCCCATCAATACCCGGGGTTTTGATCTGTTGTTGCATCCATGGCTTGGTTAAAATTAAGCTCAGACAACGGAATAGGCCACAAATAATGTTTTTCAGCAATAGTTTTTCCCTTGTTGGCCAGTATGATCGCCGCTGCTTTGCCACTTCGTTTCAAATCAAACCAGCGTTTTCCCTCAAACTGAAACTCATAGGCCCTTTCCTGCAATATGGTATCCAAAAAAGATTCGGTGGTCAATGTAGAAGCCTGGTAATCTATAGCAGACGGCGTATGACTATCCAAACCATACGACCTTCTTTTGACCTGGTTAACCGCCTCCACCCCCTCGGCCGTTACGCCATTTACATGTGCATCTGCCTCTGCAAAAAGAAACAATACATCGGGATAGCGATATAACGGAAAATCATTAATGGCCCCATAAGTATCGGCCGCGTCTGGGTCAATGAATTTTTTCTGTAAGAGCGTATTTGGCCCTTGTCCAAAATCCAAAGTATACCAAAGCCCTTTTCTTAAATCCCGATCGTCCCAAGCTTTATAAAAAGGATTGGTCGTTTCGCTATATTGCGCATAAGCACCACCGGCGCCATGGTAACCTGTGGAGGGATGATTGATAATCCAGGGATAATAATTTCCTTGCCCCTGCCGGTTATACTTAAAATGAAAAATTTCTTCGGGGGTAACGCCCACATTTGGACCAAAGATTTGCTGATAATCATCTGTTGAGGTAACCGGAACTAAATCGAATACACCAGACTGGATGACTTCATCAGCTTTTTGCCGAGCTTCATCGTATTGGCCGATGGTTAACAGTACATCACTTAACACGGTTTTGGCCATCCATTTAGTTGGGCGCCCAGGTTGTGCCGTACTTTCGGGCAGATAGGTCTCTGCTACGCGTAAATCGCTATCAATAAGTGCGTACACTTCTTCGGCCGTGCTACGCGGCACGTCTCTTTGCTCGATGTTGGTTTCTACACGCAAAGGCACACCTCCCCAATTTCTAACTAAATGAAAATAGCACCAGGCTCGCATAAACCTAGCTTCGCCAACATACCGATTAATGTCTTCTTCGCTTATCGCGTCACCGTTAGGTGCATTGGCAATCACCAAATTGGCATTTCTAATTGCAAGATAAAAAGTTTCCCAGAAATCTGCAACCCTATTGGTATTTACAGCATCCAATCCGGCAAAATCATTAAATTGTGCCCAACTTCCACGGCCATAAGCATAGTCGGTATGGCATTCCAAGGTGGCATTATAGGGCGCTATGCCCGTTGCACCCAAACGAATGGGAGGATAAATAGCATTAACGGCTGCTTCGACTTCTTCAGGTGTATTGTAAAAGTTTTCTACCACTATATTCTTGGGATTCTCGTCCAAATCTTTTGTACAGGATGCCAAAAGCGATGAAATGATTAAAAAAAGAAGGTTATGAATGATCTTTACATTAAAAAGAGCATTTATCTGATTATTTTGATTTTGCATGATCAAGTTATTTTAAGGTTTATCATTCCGATCTATTAAAATCCGGCCCTTACACCAAAAGTGTAGGTTTTGGCAACCGGATAACTTAGAAAATCAGAGCCGTTAAAAGGCATCTCCGGATCCCACCAAGAGTACTTCGTGAAGGTCAGTAAATTTTGCCCACTCACATATAGCTGAATGTTTTTTATCCAATCAACGTGAAACTTTTCAACGGGCAGCGTATAAGCCAGCTGTATGTTTTTTAAACGCAGATAAGAGCCGTCTTCAATCCATCGATCAGACACGTTGACTAAGGTAGACCTGCTGATACGTGGGTATTTGGCATTGGGGTTCTCGGGTGTCCAGTGGTCGTAGTACACATCCCGAATCATATTTAATCCAGAAGTATAGTCGATAGAATTACCAATAGCGCTGGCATTAAACAAATCATTGCCATAAGTACCCTGTAGAAAAAAAGTCAGTTCAAAATTTTTGAAAGACATACTGGAATTCAAACCATAAATAAAATCGGGATTGGGATTTCCAATATAGGTTCGGTCTCTATTAGTAATACTTCCATCGCCGTCGAGGTCTTGATATTGGATTTGTCCGTTTTCATCATAGCCATTCTCCACATAACCGTAGAACATGCCACGGGGCTGTCCTTCCCTCAAAATGGTACGCGTATCGTTTACAATATTGATACTCAGCGGATCTCCGTAAATATCCTCGGCATTATAAAGCTTGACTACTTTATTTCGATTGAATGCCATATTCGCCGAGACATCCCATTTAAACGCGCCGGAAAAGATATTAGCACTAAGGCCGAATTCAAAACCTTTATTCCGGATTTGGCCAACATTTTGAATGGTACTGGTAAAACCCATAGAGGATGGTAACGGAACCGAATTGAGCAGGTCTCTCGTGTTTTTAATATAATAATCAGCGGTAAGCAAAAAGCGGTTATCCAAGACACCAAAGTCGACTCCAACATCCAGTTGTTCTGTGGTTTCCCATTTCAAGTCACCGGGGAGCACCGTACCTGGAGCGTAGCTCACGTAAATATCTTCCCCAAAAACCGTATTGCCAGACCCTAACCGGTTTAACGTAGCATAAGGGTCTATCGCCTGATTTCCTGTCATCCCCCAACTGGTCCTCAATTTGAGTTCAGAAATCCAATCACTTTCTTTCAAGAAGTCTTCATTAGACATACGCCAAGCAAATGCGGCAGAAGGGAAATAACCCCATTTCGATCCTTCGCTATAGCGGGAAGATCCATCGGCCCGGAAACTCGCCGTTAGTAGATACTTGTCGTTATAATTGTAATTGACACGCGCCAAATAAGAAAGTAGGGCTGATTTGGTATAACCAGAAGCAGGAATACCTGGAACATTGGCCGACCCCAAATCATACCACTCGCTGATATTACTCAAAAAGCCGGTACCACTGGCAGCTACATACGTATTTTTAAAGTTTTGATAAGTAAATCCTAATAAGGCCGAAAAGTGATGCTTTTCGTTAAACACTTTATTATAATTAACCGTAGTTTCGGTTAGTAAACTCATCTGGCTATTAGTCGTTGTGCTGGCACTCCCCGTGGAATTCTGAAACTTGTTGGTTTGATACTCGTTAACTCGATCATCCCGGTTTTCTATCCCTCCGAGGAATTTAATCGATAAATCGGGTATAGGCCTATAGGTCACCGAGGCGTTAGCCAATACCAGGTTAGCTTCGGTTTTATCGGTTAATTCGTTAATCCAATTGATTGGGTTGAGCAAGTCAGGAGCGATAAAAGGATATGCAGTAGCCAGGTTACGATAAGAGCCGTCCTCATTATATGGTGTAAGTGTAGGTGGGGCCGACAGGATGGCCGATATCAACGAATTGCCCCTCGCCCCTCCTTGGCTATCCTTTCGGCCGGTGATCAAACGCGACAAGGTACTATTGGCCTCTACAGACAGTTTATCGCTAATTTTATGTCGGATGCTGGAACGGAAAGAATAGCGGTTATAGTCGCTTCCTTTAATAATCCCATCCTGATCAAAAATGCTTCCTCCTATAGAATACTGCGTATTCTCGCTTCCACCACTAATATTAAGCGTCGTATTTTTGAGTGGTGCTGTTTCAAACACAAAATCCTGCCAATCGAAACCGGTGGATAACGCATTCATTTCATCTTGACTGAAATAAGGATCCAAGCCATCATTTTCGGCCTGCATATTGTAAAACTGCGCATACTCCCTGGCATTCATCAAGTCGAGTTTCTTCCGCAGCTGTTGCACGCCGTAATTGGCTTCAAAATCTATCCGTGTTTTTCCGGCAGCACCTTTCTTGGTAGTGATGATCACTACGCCATTGGCGCCCCTAGAGCCATATATAGCCGTTGCCGAAGCATCTTTCAATATTTCCATGCTTTCAATATCAGCGTTGTTAAGAATCGTCGGGTTTCCGCCTGTAATCGGAAAACCATCGATAACATATAGGGGTTCGTTATCGCCTAATATGGAATTTGCTCCTCGAATACGTACCGACATCGACGGTCCGGGTGCGCCTGAACTTTGCGCAACCTGTACACCTGCCGCCCTGCCCGACAACGATTGTAGCGCATTACTGGTTGGAAAAGCATTAATTTCCGTGCTTTTTACCTGCGATACTGATCCGGTCAAATCCCGTTTTTTAACCGATCCATAACCAATTACTACAACTTCTTCCAATTGAGAAGAAACGGGTTGCAAACTCACATCCAGTTGTTTACGGTTTGTAACTGGGACTTCCCGCTCCTGGTACCCGGTATAGCTGAATACCAATGTACCATTGGCCGGAACAGGAATCCGGTACCGTCCGTTTGCATCGGTACTGACACCTCTTTTGGGTTGTCCTTTTACCGTAACTGAGACGCCCGCTAAAACACTGCCCTTTTCATCATGTACAACACCACTAATGCTATCCTGTTCCTGATGAGTCCGAATAGTTAAATTAGCTCTGGCATGTACCGTAAAAATGGAGAAAATAAAAAAACAACTTAGAAAGGATATCCAACTCTTGATCCGTTCAAAAGCTGGCAAGAAGAACGCTTTTTTCATCATACGAGGGGCTTAAAAAGTAAATTATCCGCGATTCATAATTAAAATGATAAACGGTATTTACTTACTTAAAAGCATGATGTTTGTTTTAGCGTCTTTGGATTAACAATCTTATGGGGATTTTGATGAAAAAAAGTGAAAATAATTTAGCTATCAGCTTTCGGGAACCAGCTATCGGCACTTAACAAAGCTGATAGCTGACATCCGATTGCCGTTGCTATTTCCCCTGCTCCAATACTTCCATTTTATCGGCAAAGTGGGCGCAATAATCGCGGAGATCGCCAATGACGGCTTCTGCTAAAGGATCACTGCCGGCAGCTCTTAAGAAAGAATCGCCTAAGGTTTGCAAGGTCTCATAGAAAAAACGCTTCATTTCGTCCAAAGGCATTTCCTTTGTCCATAAATCAATGCGGAGAGCATTTTTATAATGATGGTCCCATAAAGCCAAAAACATAGCCTTTGATGGAAGCGCTTCTTTATTTCCTCCTTCAGTAGATTCCCATAGGATATTTTCCGGTATATTGTTTTCGTCCAATTCAATCTTCAATTTAATCTCTGCTGTTCTCATCTTTTTTTAGCTATTAGGCATTAGCTTTTAGCAATTAGCTACCGCAGTCAGCCTTATTTTTGTTTTTATTTTTTAGTATCAATATTTTTAGCCTATGTGCCGAAAGCAGGGTATCGCGCTTCAAGACTAAATTTTAAAATTTTGTATCTGGTTACTTTCAGTCGTATGCTTTATATCCAAATCCACACAATCAAGGCCGTTAAGGCCAAAAAAATCAATTCTGCTATCCATATCCGTTTTAATTGTCTTAAAAAGAAACGGAAAAATTGATCAGCAATTACTAAACAGGTCAACAATCCAAGCTGACCGATCAAGCTCGCCCAAGACAGCGGGGCAGAAAGCGCTGACCAAATTGCCCAAGCCAATAATATAGCACAAGCGATATTAACGGGGGTCAAACGCACAGCTTTCATTTTTTCCGCCCGAATTTAGGTTTCGCCTTAAAAGACCGGCTTTTCTTTTTATCGACCCTGTTCGTTTTCAAGTTAGCCGGTTTCTTTTCATGAAAAGCACCCTTAAATTCCGGATTTTCTTTTCGCTTTTGAGCATCGATTTCCCGAGCAATCGCTTGGCGTTCTTCAAATCCGGTGTCTTCCACCACCACCTCTTCCGGAGTTTCCAACACCGGAATAGATTGCCTCATGAGCTTCTCGATCTTCTTCACATAATAAGCGTCGGCCGGCGTACTGAAACTGATAGCTACGCCCGATTTAAAAGCCCTACCCGTCCGGCCGATCCGATGTACATAATCCTCAATAACAATGGGAATATCAAAATTGACTACATGGCTGATATCACTGACGTCCAAACCTCTCGCAGCAACATCTGTTGCCACCAATATTCGGATTTCTCCGGCTTTAAAGGCATTAATTGCGTTAATTCGCGTATTCTGTCCTTTGTTAGCGTGTATTACCCGTACCTGCTCTTCGCTATATTTTCTGGCCAAAAAATGAAAAACCTTATCGGCAGCAGCCTTGGTTTTACAAAAAATGATTAATCGGTTAAAATCCGTTTCATTTTGCAAAAGATGCTGCAACAAATTGATTTTGGTTTTAAGATTGGGCACTTGATACAATTGCTGATCTACTGTATTCGCCGGTGTAGCCTGTGGAGCAATTTCGACAATTGTTGGAAAAGCAAGGAAGTCTCCCGCAATTTTATGTACCAGCTCACTCATCGTAGCAGAAAAAAGCAAATTTTGCCGTTTTCTGGGTACAACTTCTAAAATCCGGTGGATTTTTCCTATAAAACCCATATCCATCATTTTATCGGCCTCATCCATCACCAGGATTTTTATGTATTTGGTAACAATATGCTGTTCCAGATAGAGATCCAAAAATCGGCCAGGAGTAGCAACAACGATATCGGCACCTTTCTCTAATGCGGCAATCTGCGTTTTGGGACCTAATCCGCCATACAAAACCACCGTGCGCAAATCGGTATACTTGGCAAAAAGACGGATATTTTCCTCAATCTGTAAAGCCAACTCACGTGTAGGACATAAAATTAGTGCACGGGGGTCATTCCCCTGCGCATACTTTAACTGCATAATAATTGGTAACACATATGCGGCAGTTTTGCCTGTGCCGGTCTGTGCAATGCCCATTACATCCTGTCCGGACAAAATAGGCGGAATAGCCTTTTGCTGAATAGGCGTAGGCTCTGCGTAACCTGCTTCTTCAATAGCATTTAAAATCTGCCGGTTAAATTTGAAATCTTCAAATGACTTGCGCATAGCCAGCAAAGATAGCTAAAACATTTCCTCTCCATAACATTATCGATTGTAAATGCCCACAATTTTATCTAAGTTTGACATGTTTAAGTGGTTTTCGACGTTCATTTAAGCTACTGATTAGTATTATAAATATAAGACAAATAGTGTCTTATGCTAATTAATTTCACCAGACACTTTAGTATTTATTTAATCCATGCCCTCAATTCTCATTAAAGCTGCAACCCTGGTAAATGAAGGAAAAACCGAGCAAGCTGATGTATACATTAATTATGGCCGGATCGAGATGATCGCTCAGGAAATTAATCATCCCGCGGATCAGGTCATATCTGCCGAAGGCTTATACCTACTTCCCGGACTGATTGACGATCAAGTACATTTTCGGGAACCTGGATTGACGCATAAGGCCGATATTTGGCATGAAAGCCGAGCCGCTGTTGCCGGAGGTACAACCAGCTTTATGGAAATGCCCAACACCGTTCCAAACACCTTAACGCAGCGCCTACTGGAAGAGAAATACCAGATCGCCTCCAAAACTTCTCTTGCCAATTATTCTTTTTTTATGGGCGCAGCCAATGACAATTTGGATGAGGTATTGAAAACCGATCCGAAAACTGTTTGCGGAGTTAAAGTCTTCATGGGCTCTTCTACCGGTAATATGTTGGTTGATAACGACAAAACGCTGGAAGGGATTTTCAGGAATGCTCCCACTCTCGTTGCTACCCATTGTGAAGATGAAGCGATAATTCAAGCCAATTTAGCAACATTTAAGGCGAAATATGGCGATCATATCACTCCCAATATGCATCCTTTAATCCGTTCGGCCGAAGCTTGTTATAAATCCTCATCTCATGCAGTAGCTTTAGCTAAGCAGTTTGGTACGCGCCTGCATATCTTGCATATTTCTACTGCGGGGGAAACGGATTTGTTCGACTCGGATATTGCCCTAAAGGATAAAAAGATTACCGCCGAAGCCTGTATCCATCATTTATGGTTCAGTGATGAAGACTACGCCGCTAAGGGAAATTTGATTAAGTGGAATCCGGCGGTAAAAACAAAGGCTGACCGCAAAGGCATACGCCAAGCCCTGTTAACCGGCAAGCTCGATGTCATAGCTACCGATCATGCCCCGCATAGCTGGGAAGAAAAGTCCAGACCGTATTTAGAAGCACCTTCCGGAGGTCCGTTAGTACAATTTGCACTGCAAGCTTTGCTCGACTTAGTAAAAGAAGGCGTATTTACATTGGAACAAATCGTACAGAAAACGGCACATAACACGGCCATTTGTTTTCAGTTAACAAATAGAGGCTTTATACGCGAAGGGTACATGGCCGATTTGGTATTAGTGGATTTAAACAAGCCCTATACCGTCGAGCGTTCGAAGATCTTATCCAAATGCGGCTGGTCGCCTTTCGAAGGCCATACGTTTTCCTCGTCCATTACCCACACCATTGTATCTGGAAATGTAGTTTTTAAAGACGGGGAAATTTGCAGTGACTTACCCGGACAACGTTTAATTTTTGACCGCTAACAAACATATGAATAGAAGTCGTTTTATCCAATCCCTGACCGCCAGTACGGCATTGCTTGCCGGCGCGAACCTTTCTGGCTTTGCTCGAACACCACATTTAGATGCGAAACCTTCCCCGCCAACGCCAATCCTTCCACCTCATCTAAATAAGGGGGATACGATAGGCATCGTTTGCCCTTCTTCGGCAGTAGAGGACAACTTTTCCTTTACTTTAGCGCAGGAAACTTTTGAAGCTCTAGGCTTTAAGGTAAAATTCGGACAATATGTTCATCGACGCTTTGGCCATTTAGCTGGTTTCGATAAAGAAAAGCTAAGCGATATTCATCAGATGTTTGCTGATCGGGAAGTGAAAGCCATCATATGCATGCGTGGCGGATCTGGAGCAGCCCGTTTGCTGGATCAACTGGATTATGAGCTTATCCGTAAAAATCCAAAGATATTGATGGGCTATAGCGATATTACTGCCTTGCATGCTGCGATACAAAGTCAAACCGGATTGATCACCTTCCATGGTCCGGTAGGTACCAGTACCTGGCCTGCTTTTAATGTCGATCAATTCCAAAAGGTATTTTTCGACACGAAGCAAGTGTTGTATCAAAACCTGACCGATAAAGGAGACGATTTAGTACAACGGGAAAACCGTATCCAAACCATCCAACCCGGTAAAGTTACCGGCAAATTATTGGGTGGGAATTTAACCGTGCTCACCGGTATTTCGGGCACACCTTATTTTCCCATGATGGAAAACAGCATTCTCTTTGTAGAAGATGTTGGAGAAGAACCTTACCGTATCGAACGTATGTTCAGTCAGCTGAAATTAAATGGCACGCTTCATAAGATCAAAGGCTTTATTTTTGGCCAATGTACTGATTGTACCCCTAAAGGCGGCTATGGTTCACTTACAATTGACGAGATTCTGAATGATTACATCAAGCCTTTACACATCCCTGCTTTTCAAGGTGCTATGATCGGTCATATTAAGCGGCAATTTATACTTCCTATAGGCGCTACGGTCGAAATGGATGCCGATCAGGGCACGATTAAGGTTGTACAAAACTTATTCAGCGCTTCCTAGTTAATTATAAAGAACGGTATAATAAAAATAAGAAAGCAGTCGTCTACTATTTAAATCCATTGAAAATGAAGAGGCCCTTGCTTATTTGTTGTTTGAGCTTAGGAATTTTGGCCTGCGGTTATTCTCCTAAAGCTGGATTTTCCGGAAAGCAATATGAGCCGGATACGGCGATGCTTGCCAAAATCTATGCAACCTATCGTGAACCCACACTAACAAACCGGCGTTTTAAACATCGGGATATTGAACCACTTGTATTGAAACGAAAAGGGAAAGGCATTTTTCGCGTGGAAGAGCTGGGTAAGTCCGTACAAAGAAGAAGCCTATATCAGTTAAGCTATGGCACCGGAAGCAAAAAAATCATGCTATGGTCGCAAATGCACGGTAATGAAAGTACAGCAACCATGGCTTTATTTGATCTTTTCAACTTCCTTGAACACCAAGGAGATGAATATGATAACATCCGTAACTTACTGCGCAAAAACACAACCATTTATTTCCTTCCGATGATCAACCCTGATGGTGCAGAAATATTTACCCGAAGGAATGCCCTCGACATTGATCTTAATCGCGATGCACGACAAACGGCTACTCCCGAAGCAAGGCTGTTAAAAGCGGCGGCTCAAAAGAATAAACCCGATTTCGGATTTAACCTCCACGATCAGCATATTTATTACAATGTACCGGGGACGCGGAACCCGGCTACAATTTCCTTTTTAGCACCTGCTTATAATTATGCACGAGATATTAATGAAGTGAGAGGCCGGGCCATGCAGCTCATTGTTGGCATGAATGCGCTATTGCAACAGTACATACCCAACGGCGTTGCCCGTTACAATGATGCACACGAACCCCGCGGTTTTGGTGATAATTTTCAAAAATGGGGAGCCAGTACCGTATTGATCGAATCAGGTGGATATCCCGGAGATCCAGAGAAACAATATATCCGTAAGCTCAATTTTATGATTATCCTCAATGCCTTAATTGATATTGCACAAGGTAGTTATGATCAATACAATCAGGATGACTATGAACGTATCCCCGATAATGCCACCAAATTAAACAACCTACTAATTACCAATATCCAGTCAGAGATCGATTCGGTTTCCTATTTAGTAGACCTCGCCATTAAGCAAGACGAGATTACCGCATCAGACAGCAATTTTTATGTACGTGGACGAATCGATGATGTTGGTGATCTGAAGGAAAGCCACGGTTACACGGAATTAGATGCTAAGGGTTTAAACTTTATGAAAGGTAAACTATACCCACAAACATTCCGCAATATAGCGGCAATATCCAGCGAAAAGGCGATGGATTTATTAAAAAGTGGCTATATCATGGCAAAGATCATGAAAGAACCCGCAAACAAGCACTATAGTCTCCCTCTCTTAATCAGCACGAGTGATCGAATACACGGTAATAGCCCTACTCTGGGCTCCCAAGCGAACTTTTTCTTAGCTCGTGAGGGGAAGCCAGTATATGCCGTTGTGAACGGCTATTTGATTGACTTAAGTAAAACAGCAGCACCCCGTGAATTAAAAAATTATATACCATGAATCGTGCGGTTAAATCTTAAAAAATCAAAGGGGGACTTGATAAAAATCCCCCTTTGATTAAGCCGTAGGCCTATTAAAAAAAATTAGTACCCCGGGTTTTGTTGTGCCCCTATACCTGGATTAGCGTTGATTTCGCCTTGCGAGATAGGTAGAATCGTTTTATAGAAGCTCCGGTCGATGGTCTTTTCCCGATGTGTAGTAGGTATTCCCCCAAATTCATCGTTAAAAGTAATTGGTTTATTTAGGCGGATCAAATCGAAAAAGCGTTGTCCCTCGCCAAATAATTCCTTACTTTTTTCTTCCAGAATCATATCCAAGCTAATATTCGAGGCCGTTGCCGGCACTAAATTTGGCGCACGTTTACGAATTTCGTTCAAGTACTCTGCTGCCAATGCTTTATCCGAATGAAAAGCAGCCTCAGCAGCAATCAGGTAAACTTCGGATAGGCGGATAACCTTGATATTTACGGCTGTTGATGTGGCCTTCCCGTCTCCGACTAAATCTATCCCGCCACTATATTTATAACAAGATCCTAACCGATCTTCAGAACTCTCATCATAGCTCATCACCCCCCACCGTACATCATCTTCATCCTCACCCAAACGATCTAAGAAATAATCGCTCGCCATAAACCAACCGGCAGCAGCAGGAGACCCATCGTATTGGCGCCTTAAATAAAACCCTAAAGAACTCGTACCTAAATCAGACTCATTTGGAACGATAGCTAATTCGAAAATCGATTCAGAACCGAATTGGGATTTCCAGGAATTTACCCAGTTTTCATTGGTATATAAGGTATAGGTACCACTGTCGATAATCTCCTGTGCGGCTGCCAGGGCCTTATCGTATTGTTCCATATACAAATATACGCGAGCCTGGAGGGCCAGATTGGCATAGTAATTCAAGAAACCATCTGCTTTAGTTTTAGGCAATAAAGTTGCAGCAGCGGTTAAATCAGCAACAATTTGGTTATAATTTTCTTCTACGGTAGCACGTAAAGGCTGGGCAGACGCATTGAGCGTGGTTGTTACGTTGGGAACCCCATAAGACGATTTATCATCGTTGTACGACTTACCATAGAGCCGTACAAGATCGAAATGAAACATAGCCCTGGCGGTCAGCGCCTGCCCCTTATAGGAGCTAAAGTCTTCCGTTGATCCTTCGCTTTCCAAACGATCAATATTTTCGATCAGATTGTTTGCTTGCAGGATACCATCATATATAGTGGTCCAAAAACCAGAATAACTATTCGTAGAAGGCGTATGGTTAAAAGTATACAGGGCATCCAAACCACGACCTTGGGAAGCAATGGTTAGATCTCCTCCTTTAGCATCGCCATACATAATAAAATTCCGGCCATAATAATTGGAGCTGGTCATCGACCGCATTAATCCACGCATCATCACCTGCGCATCTGCAGTGGTTTGAACAGACGTAGCCGAGTCGCCCGAATTGGTTGGTTTGACGTCCAGAAAATCTTTACAGGAAGCGCATACCAAAACCAGGCATGCCATTCCTAATTTATTTATTGTTTTCATTATCATTGTATCAAATCTTAAATCATTTAGAAACTCAATTCCACGCCGAAGGTATAAATCTTTCCTATAGGTGTTTCCCACCCCCTTGTTCCGTATTGATTCACCTCGGGGTCTGCAATCTTATATTTCGAAAAAGTCAATAAATTGCTTCCGTTGAAATAAACGCTGGCTCTGGATATTCCCACTTTATTGGTTAGTTGATTGGGTAATTGATAAGCCAAGTTAACATTTTTCAACCGAAGGAAAGAAGCGCTGTGCATTTGCCGACTACTGGGCTGCATGGCATCGGTTAAATCGACGCCTTGTAATCGTGGCAATGTACCGCTGGTATTGGAAGGCGTCCACATATTATCTAAATAATATTGCGAGCGGATACGTTCCCAGTAATACCCATCGTCGGCCACATCTTTATAAGCTCCATCATAGAGCTGTCCTCCCAATTTATAAATAAAGTTCAGGCCAAGCGTAAAGCCTTTATAAGAAACAGTGGAGTTCAACCCGCCGTATACGGTAGGAATTGCCGAGCCTAAGACGGTATAATTGGCATTTCCATAATCGTAGGTAGCTCCCCTTCCATTATATTCAAAATCGCCTGCAGTAGCGTCGCCCGGGTCGTTCACATACCATACATTTTGTCCATTTTCTGGATCGACACCAGCCCATTCATAACCGTAAAAACTTAGGGTTGATTCCCCTTCACGATAAACATATTGTGCCCGTGCATCACCGCCAGTAGGATCATACCATATAATATCTTGTCCGCCATATAGCTTAGTCACCTTCGACTTGGTAAAGGCCGCATTTACACTGGCATTCCATCGCCATTCGCCGGAGCGGATAATGTCATAACCCAATTCCACTTCGATCCCGTGGTTATTAATTTCACCCACATTCATTAAGGTAGAGCTAAAACCAGTAACGGTAGAAATCGGCACATTCTGCAACAGATTCTTTGAATCGCGGTTAAAATACTCCACTGTACCGGTTAAGCGATTAAATAGTCCGAACTCTAAAGCTAAGTTCATCGTATAATTGGTTTCCCAGGTGAGGTCGGCATTTCCTAAAGTACTGATGGCACCACCGGCAGATTCCATATATCGATTGGTATAAGTGGCTAATGACCGCCAACCATAGTTATCCGTTGGCAAGGTGCCGTTCACTCCATACGACGCCCTTAAACGCAGGTTGCTGATATAATCGAGGTTTTGCATAAAGGCTTCCTGATTGACTTGCCAGCCAGCACCTACCGACCAAAAATTGCCCCAACGGGGAGCCGGACCTAAACGGGAGGATCCATCCCGACGGAAAGATGCAGAAAGATTATATTTTTGGTTATAACTATATTCGGCACGCGAGAGTACAGACATCATATTATACCCCCAACTATAGGCATTGGCGGTTAGCGTCCCTGCGGTAGCCACGGTATGCAAGGCACTGGATGGAAGATCTGTCCCGGTGGCCCGCTGAAAATCGGTTTGGTTCTTCTCCGCTTCAAAACCTGCCAATAAGCTCAATCCGTGTAGGCCAAATGTTTTATTATAATTAACGGTAGTAGAAGATACCAACTTTTTAATGTTTGTACTCATCTCCGATACACTACCATTCGTTGTGGAGGCATTATAGTGGTTGGCACTATAATACAAATGGTCTTTAATTTCGGTATTATCAAAGGAAAATACCGATTTCACATGCAGTTCTGGAAGAATGGTAACGTCTACGGTCTCATTGGCTGAAACGCGCAAGGTTTTCGTACTGTTTTCCCATTCGTTATCGTAGTATTCTGCATTATAGGCATAGCTACCGTAACGCGCCGTAAAAGGCTCTCCCGTCTTATAGTCGGTTGGCCAGTATAAGGGCCATAATAAGTTTCTTGTTTGTAAGAAGTAGTTTCCGCCCAAGTTCCGGGTATCGTTATACCCGCTCTGGGCATTGTGCGAAATACCGACATTGGAAATAAAATCGACATGCTTGCCTACCTTTTGTGATAGGTTAACCCGACCACTAATGCGGTCATAGTCGTTTACCTTGATCCGGTTCTGATCTTTGGTATACGAAAGCGAAGAATAATATTTGGTCAAATCCGTTCCGCCGCTTACTGAAAGATCGTTGGTTTGATAAACCCCAGTCCGAAAAAGCGCTTTCTCCCAATCGTAGTATTGGCCTTCCCGGTTTACGATACCGTCAGTCATCCCTTTAATCATCACATTCTCATAAAGCCCTGTACCATTCGTTTCGAAATAGTAGCCATGTTTGTTAAACCGCGAATTCAACATATTTAAGGCTTGGGCATTGGCATCGGCTTCCGAATCACCATTTGCTGTACGATAGTCATGAAATACTTGGTAAAGCATATTTACTTGATCCTGTACACCGGCCGCTTCATAATTATCCGTAGCCCAAGAAGGTGTAAAACCCACAGCGGATTTTAAATTGATAACCGGTTTACCTATTTTACCTTTCTTTGTGTTGATGATGATCACTCCGTTAGCAGCCCTAGAACCGTAAAGTGAAGAAGCTGCAGCATCTTTCAAAACCGTCATGGATTCGATATCTTCCGGATTCAATGTGCTCATCACGTTATTGGCCGTGTAGAGATAATCGCTCATTTGTCCTTGGTTTCCTGATACTACGGGCACACCGTCGATCACATATAAAGGATCGTTAGAGGCATTCATCGATCCAATACCACGGATGCGAATACTAGGCATGGCTCCGGCCTGACCGGAAGAGTTGGTGACCTGTAAGCCGGCAACCCGACCATTTAGGCCGTTTTCAGGCGAAACAATAGGATTATTCTTAAAATCATTTGGATTCACAGTCGAGGCTGACCCGGTATAAGTGCTTCTTTTAGCCGTACCATAGGCAACCACCATGACTTCATCGAGGGCTTGATCGCCTGCTTCTAAAACCGCATTGACCACCGCTTGATTACCGGTGGGCATCTCCAAGGTTTTATAACCGATAGAAGAAAAAATAAGCGTTGCATCAGCAGGTACATTCTCCAGAATATACTGTCCCTTACTGTCGGTAGTGGTGCCTTGATTTAACCCTTTAATCTTAACACTTACAGCAGGTAAAGTAGCACCATCACTCGCCGTCGTTACCACACCCGTCACCCTCCTTGATGACTGGGCAAAAACTGTTAAACAGGTTAACAGGTAACAAAAAAACAGTAGCAATTTTTTCATAATAACATGAAGTTTTAGGGGTTAATAGAATTTTGGTTTGGTTTAAATGTTAAATAATGGACAAGAAAACTATGTTAAATAATGGATATATATTATTCCACTTTCTTCAATCCTGTATCACCAATATGGCCAATATAGCGCCTTGCAGCAACTACGGTACGTGTTTGAAAATCATCATAATTAGGCGCATCAGCCAACATACTGTTTATCCGGACTTTTCCGGCGGACTGGATGAATTGCCCATCGCCCATATACAGGGCGACATGGGTTACCCGGGCATTTGGACGCCTATTTTTCCCTCCGGCGAAAAACAGCAAATCTCCAGGTTGTAAATTTTTCAATGCTTTATGGACATCTAATGTATCATTGGTTAGAATATCAATAGGTTCACCGTATAAAACTTGTTGGGAGGCGTCGCGGGCAATAACCACTCCGTTCATCAAGAAAGCAGTTTTGGTAAAACCACTACAATCTACTCCTTTTATGGATGTACCACCCCAAAGATAAGGAACGCCCATTAATCGTTTCGCCGTACTGATAATATGTTCCGCAGTAGGTTTTACAACCTCTTTCCAAGCGGCAAAATCAACCATCTGATCTTTTGGCACATAGGCCATTCTCCCATCCGGGTATTTCACCTGATAAAAGGAACCCTGCTTACCGAGATATTGCAAAACATTTCCCATTACCAAATCAGAAACACGCAAACTTTCGGGATCTGCTTCGGTATAAGAATGTCCATAATCCGCAATAAAAATAAGGCGTTTGGTATTCCATTGATCGATTTCTTTTGCCGTCTTTAACGTCACCGCACCCGCGTCCAGCCAACTGATATAGCCTTCACCTGTACGGACGAGGTAATATCCATTGCTTGCTTTTAAGATATCAACTTGCCATCCTAATAAAGCTTGGGTAGCCATTTCTGCAGCATTTTTAGGTTGGCTCCGGATATTTCCTACGGAAACATTTAAGAGGCCGAACTTTTTCTCACCCAAATCGGCATCCGGTAAAAGTTTTACCTGCAAAGGTATATTTAACTGCGCAGCCTGATAGCGCTTCATGAAATCCGTTACCGCCTGCTTCTCGGTAGTTTCCAAAATATATGTTTGCGTTGAATCTTCATAAAGGTTAAAAACGGCGACACGTTTATCAGGGATAACGGCTTTTTGTGTTTGCTCGCTCAATTCGACCAGCTTTCTAACTGATATGGAATCTAAAGCCGCAAAACAGAAAGCACTTTTTGCCAAAATCAGCACAAACAAGAGGTAAAATTTTCTCATATCAGGATGGTCGTCTAAAATAGCTAGCCAAATTAAGACAAATACTCCTAAATAAACAAATATTTTTGCGTCATAAAACAATAAATCAGCAAAAAAACGCAAAAGTAGATAGAGCAAAAATCAATATTCAGCATTAAAAAACACGTATTAAAAGAAATGAGGGCAAGAACTAAGGAAAAGATCCGCAATTGCAACAGTTTTATTATGTTTGTGCCATCATAAGCGGATGACAACAAAAAATGATCAATAGAAGAAAATTCATCAAAGGCAGTTTAGTGGGAGCTGCGACCTTGGGAATCAATAATCCCTACACTATCCAAGCATATCCAAACCCAAGCAATAGTCAAAAACCTATGGTTATATCCACTTGGGATTTTGGAATTGCTGCGAACCAAGCAGCTTGGGAGATTTTAAAAAATGGAGGACGGGCATTGGATGCTGTAGAAGCAGGGGTAAAAGTTCCTGAAGGAGATATCAAAAACGTTACTGTAGGGAAAGGAGGTTATCCCGATCGGGATGGACATGTGACATTGGATGCCTGTATTATGGACGAAAATGGCAATTGCGGTGCTGTATTGGCGATCGAACATGTTACCCATGCCATTTCTGTGGCACGACTGGTAATGGAAAAAACACCTCATGTGATGCTTGCCGGTGAAGGCGCCCTGCAATTTGCTCTCGAAAATGGTTTTCAAAAAGAGAATCTGTTGACTCCCGATTCAGAAAAAGCATGGAAAGAATGGTTAAAAGAAGCGAAATACGCACCGGTGATGAATATTGAAAACCAGCATTTCTCGCCCAACAAATTACCCGGAAATCAATACAATCACGATACTATCGGCATGCTAGCGATCGACGCTCAAGGCAACATGAGCGGAGCTTGTACAACCAGTGGCATGGCTTTTAAAATGCATGGACGTATTGGCGATAGCCCGATTATCGGAGCGGGTCTGTTTGTTGATAATGAAGTGGGTGGTGCTACATCAACGGGCGTTGGCGAAGAGGTAGTGCGCACAGTAGGCAGTTTCTTGGTTGTGGAATTAATGCGACAAGGATACCCACCGGAAGAAGCCTGCAAAGAGGCAGTGAAACGGATTATCCATAAGAAACCCGCCAAAGCCAAAGAAATTCAAGTAGGCTTTTTGGCACTGAACAAAAAAGGTGAATATGGCGCTTATGCCTTACAAAAGGGCTTTTCTTTTGCCGTATGTAATCAGGAAAAACAGGATTTATTGATTAAAGGGAAAAGTGTTTATTAGCCTTTAGTTTTTAGCCATTAGCTTTTAGTTGTTTATTCGAACAACAAAGAGGCTAATTGGCTAACACCTAATAGCTAATCTAATAGCTAATAGCAAAAAATGGTACTCGAAATATGTGCTAACTCGTATGCTTCGGCGATAGCTGCACAAGCAGGTGGAGCAGATCGGATTGAACTATGTGAAAATTTAAACGAGGGCGGAACCACTCCCTCTTTCGGCACTTTACAAAAAGTAAGGGAAGATTTAACCATCCGGTTATATGTGTTGATACGGCCACGAGCGGGCGACTTTTGCTATTCGGACGAAGAATATGCCATCATGAGAAAAGATATTCTTCTTTGCAAAGATATAGGATGCGATGGTGTCGTTATCGGTTTGCTGAATCCCGATGGCACTGTTGATCATGAAAGGACGAGGGAATTGGTAGCTTTGGCCGCTCCAATGGGTGTTACTTTTCACCGAGCTTTCGATGCTTCCAATGATGGTTTTGAAGCATTGGAAACCATTATTGATTGTGGTTGTGAACGGATATTGACTTCAGGAATGAAAAATACGGCTTTAGAAGGTATCGAGTACCTAAACTTATTGGTGAAACGCGCCGGTGAACGCATTACCATTATGCCCGGATCGGGTATCAACGAACAAAATATCAAGCAGCTTGCCTTAAAAACCGGTGCCCAGGAATTCCATACTTCCGCGAAACTTCCTGTAAAAAGCCGAATGGTCTACCATAACCCCGACTTGCTACATATGGGGACCATTGAAGAGAGCAATGTAGAAAAGATTAAGGCGATCGCAAAAGAGCTTTTAGCTATTAGGTCTTAGCCCTTCTAACAGCTAAGACCTAATAGCTAATCGCTCAGCTATGCTACAATAGCTTGCCTACTTCCTGAGCTAGGTCAATCAATTTATTAGAGTAACCCCACTCGTTATCATACCAAGACACGACTTTCACGAAGTTATCGTTCAACGCAATACCAGCTTTAGCATCAAAAATCGACGTACGGGCATCACCTTTGAAATCTTCGGATACTACATCATCTTCAGTATAACCTAAAATTCCTTTCAATTCACCTTCAGCAGCGTCTTTAAAAGCTTGCTTAATTTCTACGTAAGTAGCTGGTTTTTCCAAACGGGCAGTTAAATCCACTACAGAAACATCAGCAACAGGAACACGGAATGACATACCGGTTAATTTTCCTTTGATCGAAGGAATAACCAAACCTACCGCTTTGGCAGCACCTGTTGAAGATGGAATGATGTTTTGATAAGCGCCACGTCCGCCTCTCCAATCCTTAACGGATGGGCCGTCTACTGTTTTTTGTGTAGCAGTAACGGCATGGACAGTACTCATTAAGCCTTCAACGATACCAAATTTATCGTTCAACACTTTTACCAGTGGTGCTAAACAGTTGGTAGTACAAGAAGCATTAGAAACGATATTTTGTTCTGCTTTTAATTCTTTGTGATTTACACCCATTACAAATGTCGGTGTATCATCTTTTGCAGGAGCAGACATTACTACTTTTTTTGCTCCGGCATCAATATGTTTTTGTGCAGCCTCTTGCGTTAAAAACAAGCCGGTAGACTCAATAACTACTTCGGCTCCAACCTCATTCCATTTCAAGTTGGCCGGATCTTTCTCTGCCGTTACACGGATCGTCTTTCCGTTTACAATCAAATGGCCATCTTTTACTTCGATAGTGCCATTAAACTGACCATGAGTAGAATCATATTTTAGCATATAAGCCATGTATTCAGGATCAACTAAATCATTGATACCTACGATTTCAATACCTTCGCGATTGATCGCGGCTCTAAACGCTAGACGTCCGATACGTCCGAATCCATTAATTCCAATTTTCATTTCGACTAGTTTTTACTTAAATAATAGTTTAAAAGATTGTGAATAGGCTCTTTAATTACGACACCGACTTCCATATCATAACCTTTTGCAATACGTCGTAACCTTTCTTCATATCCGGCTGCCACACTTCCGGTAAAATTGATTTTGTTTATCTTATGTATATTTTTTAACGGAACAAAATAAGTTTCAAACAACAATTCGAAGCCCTCCTTGATCATACCACTAACAAAGGCATGGTTTTTTTGTTCGGCAACAAAATCAGCAAAGGAACTCAAGAATAATGCCGCATTCGGATTACGATATACTTTATCTAAAATCTGCTTGCGATCTAAGGGATAATGACTTGCAAATTTAGATTCCAAGTCGGCCGGCATCGATTCCGACAAATAATGCCTGATTAAATACCTTCCCATCCAATTTGCCGATCCCTCATCTGCCAAAATATAACCTAAGCCATAATTATTTTCATGAATTCGCTTGCCATCATAGTAAGAAGCATTTGAACCACTGCCCAAGATGCCAATCAAAGCTTCTTCGTTTCCGGTTGCTAATGCGGCAGCAAGCATATCATGTTCTACATATACTTTACTGTAACGAAAAAAAGACATGAAGGCCTGCTGCACGATAAGCTTTCTTTCGTCAGACGACGCCCCTGCCCCAAAGAAGTAGATCCGTTTTATCCTTTCTGCATGATTGATGAGGTTATTATTCTTATTCAGGATCTGAGCAATATCCCGTTCATCATTGTGATAAGGGTTGATGCCCATTGTTTTAAAACCGGCTACAATTCTTCCCTTATCTGCCAGCCGCCAATCGGCAAACCTTGATCCGCTGTAAACAATTGCAATCATACGTACTAAATGGCTAACACATGGGCCATCTCAATCATATCATCTGCTAATTTAAACTCTTTACTTCTTAATGCTTCTTCTAACGGTGTAGTTACGATATCATTTCCTCGGAGACCAACCATGATGCGGGTTTCTCCACTAAGCAGGGCTTTTACTGCAGCAAATCCTAATCGGCTGCCCAATACGCGATCAAAGCTACTTGGTGCCCCTCCCCTTTGCATATGACCTAATATGGTTACCTTAGTATCATAATAGTCAAATCGTTCCTGAACTCTTTTAGCTACATTATAAGCACCGCCGTTTCGATCTCCTTCGGCAACAATAACAATAGTCGAAGTCTTTTTATCTTTTGCTGCACTTTCCAGTTTTGCGATCAGCTCGTCAATACCTGTTTCCTTTTCTGGTAATAAAATAGCTTCAGCACCTCCGGCTATGCCGCAATTTAGGGCAATACATCCCGAATCCCTGCCCATTACCTCAATAAAAAACAAACGATCGTGAGAAGCTGCGGTATCCCTTATTTTATCAATAGCTTCAATAACTGTATTATTTGCGGTGTCATAACCTAATGTAAAATCAGAACCGTAAAGGTCATTATCAATGGTACCGGGAACACCGACAACGGGGATTTCATATTCCCTGGAAAACACTTCTGCTCCGGTAAACGTTCCGTCTCCACCGATAGCCACTAAAGCATCAATTTCTTTTGCTTTAATATTATCGTACGCAATTTTACGGCCTTCGGGTGTCCGAAAATCCAGGCATCTCGCTGTTTTTAGTATAGTCCCCCCTAATTGAAGAATGTTGCTAACGGACCGACTATCCATCTCGACGATATGATTATTGATCATACCTTGATAGCCTTGTAATATACCGCTGACTTTCTTTCCTTCATAAAGAGCTGTCCTAACAACAGCCCTTACGCAGGCATTCATGCCTGGAGCATCACCGCCAGAAGTAAATACGCCTATTCGTTTAATTGAATTATTCACTTTTTATATTCTATATAGGTTTCACTTGAATTAAATCCGAAGATTCGGTTGCTAACAAAAATTCAAATATACGGATTTTTGTTGTATGGTTAGGCAACGCTAATTCTCTACGAATATAAGGTGTATTTTTTACACTATTATCATTTATTTTACTTTTTTTTCTGCCCGCCTTTATTTCCCATACCACACCCCATTCAGGTTTTTACACAGATAAAAGTTTTGCTTTTAAAATTTTCTTAACTAATTTTGAACATAAGCTTAAGCTTGACACAAGAAATAAAACGAGCGGCACCAATTGGGCAGAACAGCATGGATCTAGTGGAAAATTTATTTTTTAAACCTTAATATTCAAAAACTTTGCAAGGAAATCTACCACATTTACAATCCATATTTACGACGGATTGTGTTATCTTCGGTTTTAAGGATGGAGAACTGAAAGTGCTATTAATAGAGCGTAATGATTACCCTTTTAAAGACTGGTGGGGTTTACCCGGTTTTTTTGTAGAACATAATGAAACTATCGACGATGCCGTTAAGCGTATATTGTTGGAGCATACTGGTCTCAAGGACATTTATATGGAGCAACTCTATACCTTTGGCGATCTTCAAAGACATCCCCAAGGACGGATCATCACGGTAGCCTATTATGCTATGCTTCGTTTAGAGTCTGCTAATATTAATCTCAAACCTTCTACCGATTATGTCAGAAAGGCTGAATGGCATCCCCTAAACAATTTACCTGAATTGGCGTTTGACCACAAACATATTATTGAGAAAAGCATAGAGAAAATTAGAAGGAAAATTAGCCATAGCCCTATTGCTTTTGAACTTCTCCCGGAAAAATTTACGCTAACCCAACTGCAGCAGCTATATGAAGCTATATGGGACAAAAAGCTAGACAAAAGGAATTTCAGAAAGAAGATGTTAAATTATAACATCCTGAAAGAATTGGATGAAAAACAAAAGGGTGTGTCTTACCGTGCGGCAAAACTATACAAATTCGATAAACGGAAATATAATAAGATTTTCAAAAACGAACTGACATTTTCGAAGTAGCTACTAGCAGTCAGCTGTCGGCTTTTAGCTATCGGCCCTAATTTTCTTTATAGTAGTTGTGATACTCATTTAATTGTTAGTTGCCACAACAAGCGAATAAGAATTTACTCCATACTTTGTACTAAATACTGGCCCAAAAAGAAAAGGCCGGAAGCAGTTTTCCGGCCTTTTCTTTTTGATTGGTTACGCTTTAACACGTTCGAGATGATACCGTACTAAATCGTCAATCGGCGAACGTACTATTTTACCGAACTCCATTCCATACTCTAAAGCTACTTCTTCTAATACGTTCCTGAAGTTATAAGCAACAGAACCTATACAATTGAAAGAGTATTTTTGGTAATCCGGATAGTGCACCACGATATTTTTGAAAAAATCTTCGAAAGAAGTCTTGACCAAACCTCTTGAATATTCCATATTAACTGTAATATCGTACACAAACTTGCTAAAGCTAGCACAAAAACGGTTAGCAAGCGGTTTGGTATAAACAGCATCCATTACATCATCAGGCGTAAGCTTAAAGGTATGCCAAAAAACATCGCGTACATCCTTGGGCATGTAATCGCGCACATAATCTGTCAATAGTTTTTTACCGATATAACAACCGCTTCCTTCATCTCCTAAGATATAAGCAGCAGAATCAATATTTTTTACAATTTCCTTTCCGTCATAGATACAGGTATTGGTCCCTGTGCCCAAAATGGCGGCAAAACCGGCATGATCTTTTAATAAGGCCCTTGCAGCAGCAAGCAAATCGTGTCCAACAAATACTTCAGACGCCGTAAAAACTTGCTTAATAGCCATTGCTACTATGGCGGCCTTTTCTTCATTATGAACGCCTGCTCCGTAATAGTTCACTTCCTTCACTTCGCCAAAAGGTAAATCCTTCGGCAATCCCTTTTTTAGAGAACTTACGATATAATCGCTTGAAACAAAATAAGGGTTATATCCTTCCGTGTTAAAATATATCTTTTTCCCGGAGTCATTAATCAGGCACCAATTCGTTTTGGTTGAGCCGCCATCTGCAATAATGATCATGTTTTTGGTCTTTTTGTTATTGATTGATATCTTTATTTTTTACACTGTTTAATACTTGTTTAAATAGGTATTTTCAATTTTTTCACTGAAAATTGTGGCACAAAATACATGTTTCCCTATATTATTACAAATAATAAAATAAAATAAAGCAATCAAATTACTATACTATTTTTCACACATCGTTCAAAAAACGCCTTTAACACCTTAAAAACGGCATAAAATGAACTTAAAAAAATACCTTTATATAGTGTACTTTTTACAATTAGAGATCAGCAGATGGAAAGCGAAAAACGATAAAGCAAGGGTTAGAGAATAAGTTAGTAATTAAAAAGAGCAGAAAGCCGAAAACTGATTACCGAAAGCCGATTGCTGATAGCTAAATTAAAATGTAACTTTGTGCTTCCAAAAAATATGTAGATGTTTACAGGTATTATCGAAACGATCGGCATCGTCGAACAGATTGAGCAAGAAAATACGAATTTGCATTTCACAGTGAGTTCTCCTATTGCTGATGAATTGAAAATAGACCAAAGTATCGCTCACAATGGTGTTTGTTTAACTGTTGTTGGTCTGCAGCCGGGCAGACATCGGGTAACCGCGATACGGGAAACCTTGCAGAAAACGAATTTGAGTACACTGCAGATTGGCGATAAGGTAAATTTGGAACGCTGCACGCTTGCCGGTAGCCGCTTGGATGGGCATATTGTACAAGGACACGTCGACCAAACAGCGGTTTGTACCGCCATCGAAGATCAACAAGGAAGTTGGTTATACCGATTTGAATATGATCAGGGGCTGCATAACATAACGGTTGAGAAAGGTTCTATTGCCATAAATGGTACCAGTCTTACTGTGATCGATTCTGGTATCCATCAATTTGCTGTTGCCATTATACCTTACACGTATGAAAATACTTCTTTTCATCAATTGAAGGTAGGTGATCGGGTTAACCTGGAGTTTGACATTATCGGAAAGTATGTGGCTAAACTTTTGTCCTTGCGAAGCGAATAAGTACAACGCTACTGTACTTAACTTTAATATTGGTTTAAAGGATCAAGATTAATGCATTTGCAATTCAGCTATCCGTTGCTTTACATAAGTAATATAAGCCTGCTCTTTTTTTATATCTGGTTTTTGATCCAAATAAAGCTTATAATAACGTAAAGCCTGTTTGTGATTGTTAAGCTGACGATCATAGATTAAAGCCAAACTGTAATAGGTCATCGGAATATTTGCAAATTGCAAACTTTTTTGATAAGACCAGATAGCCGTTTTATTTTGTTTGAGCCGTTCGTGTACATCGGCCTTTTCAAAATAATAATTGGCAACATTTGGAGAGATAGCGCTGTTTATTGTCTGCCGGAAATATTCAACAGCTTCTTTTAACTTGTTTAGCTTTTTGTAACTCATTGCCATAAAATACAACTGTGCTTCTTTCAGATCCGATCCCCTTTCTTCCATGAATTTCAGCACTTCTATACATTTTGCATAATCTTTCACGAAATAATAAGCAGGTGCCAGGGTTCCTAATAGTATGTCGGATTCGTCTCCCATCACGCGCAGCGAATCACCAATAGCAATGGTTCTAAGAAAATCCCGCATGCCATACCGCGCCTGAACTTTTAATTTTAAGAGCAGCATATTTTCCCGATCCGCTGTTAAGGCAAGCCCAAGAATAGAATCCGCAAATTGATATTGTTTCATTCCGATGGAAAGGTCCGCTAAATCATAAGCAATATCCGGATCGTGGGGATCTAAGCGATTAGCTTTGCGTAGGTAATCATAAGAGGTACTTGTTTGCCCTTCCATCAATGTTAGATCGGACAGCGCTTTATAGCTGGCCATATGATTGCTGTCTAAGGTTAGAATCTTCCGGTAATAAGCGATGGCGCGCTGATTAAGTCCCCGTTGCTGATTGATGCTTCCTAAGTTTAACAAGGTTTTGATATCTGTAGTATCTTTTTCAAATAAAATCTGGTAAAAATGTTCAGCCTTTACAGCATTACCTGCCATTCGGTAACAATAAGCTAAATTGCCGATGAGCTTGCTATTGGTACTGTCTGCCTGGTAAAATTGTGTCAGATAAGAAGCAGCGTCAGCATAGCGCTGCGTTTGATAGTATTCAAGTAACAAAGCATCATTGATGCCTTCCTGCCCGCTAACCATATCAGTAAAAGCCACGATAAAAGAAAAACAAATAAATAACGTTCTCATTTTTTTCGACGTAAGGTTCAACAAGACCAATATAACTAAAATATAAATCAACACAACTAAATTTTTAGTTTTTTTTGTTCGGGAAATATCCAAACAAAAAAAGCAAACGACCAAAACAAATTGCATGCTGAACCTGTTAGACGGTAAGGAACTAATCTGACAAGTATGGATAAGCTAAAAAAATTTGACTTGATGGAAAAAATTGTCCGCCAATTAGATGATTTAAAGCACAGTCAACAAGCGGTTTTAGAAAAAATAGCAAACATTGAAGTAGAAAATATCGAATTAGGAGATAAAAATTTAGAGAACATACTTCCTGAAATCCACCAACGTACTGCCAATAATCTCGATGCTATTAGCGGCTTATTAGATGATTTCGCACAGAAAACGGAGACCTTTGCTAATCAGAATAATGTGAATAGCCTTAAAGAGCAAGAGGAGATAAAAAACATTAAATAGCATACGCTATTTAAAACATAGGCCGCTTGAGGCGGCCTATGTTTATTTTTCATTCCCAGACCCTATCAATAACCGGGATTCTGCATCAAGTTAGGGTTAACAGCCAATTGTTGGTTAGGTATAGGGTACAATAAACGATAAGGTTCGGAAGCAGTTGTTCTGATCTGCCCCGGTTCCAAGAACTTACCAAAGCGTATCAAATCCTGCCTTCTCCACCCTTCCCAATACAATTCACGACCACGCTCGTCGATCAACTCGTCTAGCGTAAGTGTAGCAATAGGAGTAACACCGCGATTGGCCCGTATCGAATTGACCAATGCAGTTGCCTCGGCCGCAGTACCCGTACCACCACGTAGGATGGCTTCGGCTTTCATCAACAAGACATCGGCATACCGGAACACCACCCAGTCGTTATTGCGTTGGCCAGACAGCACGCTATAGTCGAATGCATATTTCATAGGCCGGATACCTGCGGTTTCCAAGGTATTGCCGGATGTCCGAATGCCGACCTCCCTTGTGAATGACAGTGGTTGGGTCGCCGGATTTCGGGCATTCAATGCTGCACCAGTACTCCAATTATACTGTTGCCCGATAAAGAATCCCACATTCTGCCGTTTATCCGGATTCCGCATTGTATCTGCCGGATACTCATAATAAATCCCCAATCGTTCATCTCCCTCGTCATACAGGTCGTAGAAGTTAGAAAGGGTACACCAACCATTCCATCCCCCCGGCGTCATGTTATAGTGTGCGATGGTATTCCAGGTCCGATCAATGCTTCCTCCCCGCACACCATTCTCATTGTAAAGCGTAAAGATGTTCTCCGTGGATACGGCATCGTTATTCGGCGCAAAATTGTCGAAATACTTGCCGGGGGCCGAGATGGAATACCTACCACTGGCTGTAATTTCATCGGCCAAGGCAATGACCTGATTCATATCGGCCTGCTCGAATGTAGGACTTTGCCTATTGAGAAAAACCCCCTTGTTCAGATATAGCTTCATCAACAATGTCCTTGCTGCATTCTGGTTGGCCACATAAGCCGGTCCGGTGTTGGGCAAATCATTGATAATCGCATTCAGCTCGCTGGCAATAAAGTCAATCGCTTCCTGGGCTTGGAGCGTAACCGGATCCAACCGGAAATCCTCAAGATCATCCCGATAGGGTACGATGCCCCACAGGTCCAACACGTCATACATCGTAAGGGCACGGATGAACCGCGCTTCTGCAGCTTGCTGCGCCGAAGGGTTATTCCGCAGCACGTTGGATGCCTGGAACTGTGCCGTCAACAGGTTATTAAATGTATCATTCATGTAGTTGTTATCCGCATTCCAGGTATGGAGGTGGATGGCACGGTGTACACCATTGTCATCCCAGTCGCCACCCCTGGTAGGAGCCACGGCCGCATCTGTGGAAATTTCTTCCAATACCCAACGCTGTTCCTGTTGATAGGGTGTATTCAGTGCGGTATAGGCTCCAACCAATAAATCGGCAGTGTTGACACTTGCAACCCCCTCTTCCAATTCACTTCGGAGCTGTTCGTCTAAATCCGTACAGGAGATTACCGCTCCTGCAATAACCAAACATACGGTGCATATATATAATTTAAATGTCTTCATGATTCTTCTTTTTTACTACAGTGAAAAATTAATACCTAAAAGAAACGTCCTCGCCGGTGGATAAGGGATATACTCAATACCCAATGACGGTACCCCGTTGGAAGAACCATCGGTATTTACCTCCGGATCAAACCCCGTATAGCCTGTAAAGACAAGCAAGTTCTGTCCGGTGAGTGACACATTTAAGTTCCTGATCGTATTGCCGATATTTCCAACATTATAGCTCAACGTCGCATTAGACAGTTTCAGGAAATCGCCCTTTTCGAGATACCGGGTGGAAGGGGCAGCTGAGTTAGACGTCGATTCATTAGCCTGCGTATCAAAGAAGCTCTTTCCAATATTTCTGTTTGACAGGTTATTCACACCGAGTACGGTAGCAGCTGTATTGTTAAACAGGTAATGACCAAATGCACCGTGCATGTTGATGGTAGCAGTCAGCCGCTTGTAGCTCACATTGGTGGAGATACCCAACAATTGTTTGGGATTTGGACTGTTTACGTAAAATTTGTTTTGCGCAGGATCTACGTCTGTACCGATCGTGCCATCTAATGCCTGATACATACTCATACCTGTTGTCGGATCGATGCCCTCAAAGCGGGCTAAGTACCATACATTGAGTGGTTGGCCACTTACCATCCGTTGGCCGACAACGCCCGAAAACCCTTGACCCCGGAGCTGGGCAGTTTCATAATACCCGGGAAGACCGGTTACACTGTTTTCAAGAAAGGTAGCGTTGAGCCCTAGGTTCCAATTCCAATTATCATTCCGCACAAGATCACCCTGTAAGGCCAGTTCCACTCCTTCGTTGACAATTTCACCATCTAGGTTGACCCATATCCGGCCACTAGGGGCAGGCTGTGCTAGGGTCCGCTCAAACAAAGCATCCGTGGTTTTCTTTCGAAAATAGTCAATGGAACCGGAGAGCCGACTCTTGAAAAACCCGAAATCAACGCCGGCATTGATGGTCGATGAACTCTCCCACCGTAGGTCTGGATTACCAAAATTGGTCTGCACGATAGATTGTGAACTAAACACAAAACGATCTTTTGACGCACCTGAAGGGAACTCCGAGTTACCGGTTTTTCCCCATCCCAAACGTAGTTTCAGGTTGTTAATTAATGCATTGCCTTTCAAAAACGATTCGTTGTAAATATTCCATGCAAAGGCGAATGCAGGAAAATTAGCATACTTATTGTTTTCACCAAATTTAGTCGACCCATCTCTACGAACGGTACCGGTAAACAGGTATCGGTCTTGGTAATTCAGGGTTGCCCGGGCAAAGAACGATTGCAGTTCATTTGTAGGGGTTCTGGACGAGTTGATATCCCTATTATTGGCAACGGAGTACTGCAGGTAATCCCAGTAGTCGATATCCGATTCCATATTGGAAAAGCCCGATCCACTCGCCCAATTATCCCGGGTGTCATAACTCAGGAATTCATAGCCTATCACTGCGTTCAGGTTGAACGAAGAGCTTATTTCCTTGTTATAGGATAAGGTTTGTGTGAGTTGGTGGTTGGTTTCGGTGTTATTGCCAATGAATGCTGAACCATTGTTGACATCAGTCGGATTGATCATCCCGGCAATAAACCGCCCTGTCCGCCGACCCGCCTGATGGGTTAAGCTATACATCAGCTTATACTCCAAATCATCCGTTATCTTAAAAGATGGAGCAATGCTCGCTATAACCGTGTTGGTAATCGCATTGTCCTTATACGCAGCCAACTGAGTGAGTGGGTTGATCAGGTTCGGGGATTGAAACGTAAGTTCGCCGTTTTCATCCCTCAATGGAAGTGTAGGGTTCCACTGCAAGGCTTGGGAGATCACATTTCCCGTAAAACCTACAGTTGCATCAATGGGAGCAATATCCTCATCGGTCTGCGTAGCCAGTATGTTAAAGTCCAAACCCAGCCGTTTGCTTTCCAAGAAGCGGAAACTGCTGTTCACATTTGCCGTGTATTTCTTTAATCCGGAGTTTTCGATGATACCGTCCTGATCAAGATAACCGGCCGAGATGCGGTACCGTCCGTCTTGCGTACCCCCCGAAACATCCAGGTTATAGTTTTGTGTCAAAGCCGTGCGGGTAATAGCATCAAATGCATATACGCTGCCGCCGAAATCTGAGTTATTGTCTGGTGTGTAGAACTGCAATGCTTGTCTAAACTCGTCTGCACTCAATACATCAGGTTTTTTCAACAAGTTGGAAAAGCCGGTCGATGCCATGACATTCAACGTTGGCGAACCCAGCTGGCCGCGCTTGGTCGTAATCAGCACTACCCCATTGGCACCGCGGGAACCATAAATAGCTGTAGCCGAAGCATCTTTCAAAATGTCCATGCTGGCAATATCGTTCGGGTTAAGGTAGCTGAGCGGGTTACCACTGTCAGAACCAAACCCTCCGGCGCCGCTTGGACGTGCAGACGTGCCAGACAGCGGAATACCATCCACTACAAACAACGGATTGTTACCGGCACGGATAGATGAGTTACCCCGAATTCGTACAGTTGTCGATCCACCCGGCTGGCCGGTATTATTGATAACCATCACCCCCGCAGTGCGCCCCTGCATCATTTGATCGGGTGCAACGATAACCCCTTTATTAAAATCTTTGGGCTGTAATGAGGCTACTGATCCTGTTAAATCGCTCTTCCGTTGTGTTCCATAACCTACCACCACCACTTCTTCTAAGCCCTGCGCATCCGGCTGCAAGGCAATGGTTAGTGTAACAGGCTGGCCAGAGACCACAACGGTTTTTTCCTGTGTAATATAGCCAATAAAAGAAACAACTAATGTGTAATTTCCATTGGCAATATTGGCGAAACTGAAATTCCCATCGTTGGAAGTTCCAACAGATTTGTTCAGTTCCCTAATTTGTATTGACGCACCTGGTAATGGTTTGTTGTTTTCATCGACTACCTTTCCGGTAATGGTTGCGTTTTGTGCCATTACGAAAATCGTTTGGAGCATAAAAACAAAGCTTAACAGCAAGCTAAGGAAGAAATTCTTTCTCATGAGCATAATTGGTTAATGTTTAAAATAAACGTCACAAACAATCAGTCGTCCTGTAAGAGGAATGAGTTAATACCTAACCTATTCCACAGGAAGACTAAAAAGAAATTAAGTAATAAAAAATAGCGGTATCACGGAAAATGAAGTGACGCTAGAAGGATTGTTTTTTGATGGTTCATAATTAGTTTTCAAAATAGCCCGCAATAACAGAGCTAATCAATTAATTGGAAAAAGTCGAAAACACTTCAGTCAGGTACTTCCGAAATCGTTTTCGTAACATCGGTAAATTTAGGAGTATTTTAAGAAAAGCCAAAGAAAAATACATAAAAGTGATTTACATTGGCAACGCTTGGTTAGAACCTTTTTTTTATATATTTTTATCAAAACCTGTTGCCATGAAATTAGCCAAGACCCTCATTACTTTCTTTATTAGTTTTGGATTGGTTGTTCTATTCAATTATAAACTTGGTGATATTCCTCCTCTTGGAAGGTTCTTTGATCCCTTTCATGGTTGCTGGCAAAACGCCCTGGCCAACGACATTCAAGATCAACGGATATCAATAACCCGGCTTCAAAACAATATTTCGGTTGTATATGATGATCAGGAAATTCCACATGTTTTTGCTACGAACGATTATGACCTTTACTTTGCTCAAGGCTATGTAACGGCTAAAGACCGCCTTTGGCAAATGGATTTCCAGACACGTTATGCCAGCGGACGTCTTTCGGAAGTAATTGGCGAAAAAGCCCTTCAGGTAGACCGATACCAACGACGAATGGGCATGTTATATGGGGCCGAAAAAATGCTCGAAGAAAGCAACAAAGACCCAATAAGCAGGAGTATTCTTCAGGCCTATACCGATGGTGTTAATGCATATATTCGGAGCCTTTCGCCAAAAGACTACCCTTTGGAGTTTAAAATATTAGACTATGCTCCAGAGCCTTGGAAACCTTTAAACACCGCTTTGTTGCTTAAGCTTATGTCGGCCACGCTAGCAGGGGGTTCGGATGAGCTGTTCATGAGTAGAATATTGTCGACATACGGAGAAGAAATAACCACTAATTTGTTTCCGAGCCATCCATTGCGGAATGATCCGATCATCCCAAGAGGAACACCTTGGCGGTTTTCGCCCCTAGTCATACCGAGCAGTAAAAAACAAACAGTGAGCAATGATTCAATACAAAGTTCGGCTTCTACCAAAAAGTCAAAAAATCTGGCCATTTCTTCCAACAACTTGCTTACAGGAATAAAAGAAGAAAATCTAGGTAGCAATAACTGGGCGATTTCGGGAAATAAGAGTACCTCAGGTCTTCCCTTATTGGCGAATGATCCACATCTGAATATCACCCTGCCCAGCATATGGTATCAAATACAGCTTCATGGTCCACATGGGAACACCTATGGGGTATCAATTCCCGGTGCTCCCTGCATCATTATCGGTTTTAATGCACATATCGCTTGGGGGGTAACAAACGTTGGTTCCGATGTGTTAGACTGGTATAAAATCAAGTTTAGAGGCCCTCGACATGAGGCGTATCGCTATGGAGGCAAGTGGTTACCAACTAGTATGCGTATAGAAGAAATAAAGATAAGAGGTAAAAAGCCACTTTCCGATACCGTCTATTATACGATTCACGGACCGGTCACTTATCTTGGAGACAAACAAACGACGGATTTTCCCCTGACGGATAATATCCCCCAAAATGCAGCGCTAAAATGGGTTGCCCACCTACCTTCGAATGATCTCAGAACGTTCTATGAACTAAATAGAGCGCAAACGTATACCGACTATAAAATGGCATTAACGTTCTTTTCGGCCCCGGCACAAAACTTTGTTTACGCCGATAATCAAAACAACATTGCCATTACATCCAACGGCTATTTTCCCCTCAAACGATATGAACAGGGTAAATTTATTTTGGACGGAAGTAACCCTGATGATGATTGGCACGGACGCATTCCAGCAGCACAAAACCCGACAGTGACCAACCCAAAGCGGGGTTTTGTTAGCTCAGCGAACCAGTCGCCCACCGATGAAAGTTATCCTTATTATTTAGACTGGCAATTTGCACCCTACGATCGTGCCCACCGTATCAACCAATTATTAACCGGCATGCGAAAGGCAAGTATCGACAGCTTACGATTGATGCAAATGGATGATCATAGCGTTCTGGCCGACGAGATATTGGACACCTTAATTCAGGTTACCCAACGCAATAAACGATTAAGTGCCGAACAACGTTCAGCACTTGATACGCTGATCAATTGGGATCATGCTTACCACGCTAACTCCATAGCTGCTACTTTATTTGAAAAATGGTTTAATGCTATTGATGATGCGCTATGGCATAACCACTTCAGTACGCCAGATCATAAGATGCGCTATCCTAGCTTAGACCGGACAGTATCATTAATCTTAAACGAACCGCTTTCTCTCTGGTTCAGTAAAGATTTGTCACCTAATCAAGATGCACGCACTGAGCTATTTAAAGAGGCTTTAACTACCACCTATCAAAGGCTTAAAGACAAATATGGCCCAATCGGCAGCGCCTGGCAATGGGGCTTAGTCAAAGGCACACATGTGCCACATTTAGCAGGGATGCCCGGCCTTGGGTCTGAAAAATTAATCACCGGTGGATCGAAAAAAACGATCAATGCCCTAAGCGAAAAAAATGGCCCCTCCTGGCGCATGGTTGTTCAGCTTGGCAAGAAGCCCAAAGCTTACGGCATTCTTCCGGGAGGCTCTTCAGGGAACCCGGGAAGCCATTATTACGACAACCAGTTGGAAGAATGGACAAATGGAGAACTCATTGAGCTCTTGTATCTTGACCATCCAGATCAGAAAAACAATCGTATTAAACACCGCTTAGTCCTTGAAAAAGAATAGTATGATGTTCATTACCTTATTTTTTGCAGCGCTGCTCCTGCAATTGCTTTTACCTTGGTGGGTTATTGCCCCTCTCGCCTTTACATGGGCCTTCTACTTCAATAAAACCGCCTCAAAGTCGTTTTTTATTTGTTTTGCAGCAATCTACTGTTTATGGGTCGCGTATAGCTTATATTTAAGTATGTTAAATGAGCATATTTTGGCCAATCGTATAGGCCAGTTGCTCGGTTTACCGGCCAGTCGTCTTAATTGGATCTGGGTTATTCTTTTGGGAGGCCTTCCCGGATCGCTCGTATCGGGAATTGCCGGTCTTGCGGGTCGGTACGCAAAAAAATGTTTTTATTGAGTTCCTTAGCTGCAAAAGGATTTCGTTGATTCGATTGTATATGCCTACTAAAATAGGTAAGTTTGCCTCTATAAATGGCTATGGTTGTCAATAGGAAAACGCTCTTTCAGATCAAAGACGACAGTATGTTTAATGATCTGGCTCTCACTATTTTTCGGATGCAAGCGCGTGAAAATCCTGTTTATGGTGCTTATTTAAATGCATTAAATAAACAGGTTGATCAAGTGAATGCGATAAGTGAAATTCCCTTTTTGCCCATCGAATTTTTTAAGACCCAATCGGTAATTATAAAAGGGCAAATTCCAGAAATCACCTTCACGAGTTCGGGAACCACCGGAATGCAACAAAGCCGGCACCTAGTTAGCGACTTGCAATATTATATCGATAGTTATAATTCTGGTTTCCGCTTGTTCTATGGTGATCCCAAAAACATGGCGATACTGGCACTACTTCCCTCCTATTTGGAACGCGAAGGCTCTTCGTTGATTTATATGGTCGACGATTTAATACGGCAGGCCTCTCCCCACTATAGTGGTTACTTTTTATACAATCATGACGAGTTAAACGAGCGCTTGCACGATTTAAAGAAGAAGGCGATACCTACTTTATTAATCGGTGTAACCTATGCCTTGCTTGATTTTATAGACGCTTATACCCTTGATTTTCCAGACCTTATCATAATGGAAACGGGAGGAATGAAAGGAAAAAGAAAAGAAATGATCCGGGACGAACTGCATGAAAAACTCTGCAAAGGTTTTGGTGTTCAGGCAATTCATTCTGAATACGGAATGACGGAATTGCTTTCCCAGGCTTATTCAAAAGGTCATGGCCGATTTTATTGCCCCCCTTGGATGAAAGTATTGACACGGGATGTGAACGATCCTTTAAGCTTAGTAGAGCCAGGATTCACAGGAGGCATCAATATTATCGACTTGGCAAATAGCAACTCCTGCTCTTTTATCGCTACACAAGACCTAGGTCGCTTACATGCCGACAATAGTTTTGAAATTATTGGCCGGTTCGACGAAAGCGATGTCCGCGGGTGTAATTTATTGGTACAGTAGTTAGTATTGGGTATTGCGTAATGCGTATCGGGTATTGCGTACTTAGTATATATAATGATGAAGCACGAACAACCAATAACCAACAACTAAAAAAGCTACTGAGCAATAAGCAAAAAGTAATTTTTCTTACCTTTCTGAGCGATGATGTATTTACCCTGAATTAAGTCGGCCAAACCGTAAATCTGTTCCGGCATACTTACTTTATTTCTATTAATTGACACCCCCCCACCTTGGATCATTTTACGTGCTTCTCCTTTAGAAGAAAAAACCGGTGATTGTACGGCCAATAAATCCAAGATGTCAATTCCAGCCGCTAAGTCTACTTTTGAAATAGGAAATTGTGGAACACCTTCAAAAACTTCGTGAATTTCCGTATCACTTAGGTTTTCCAAAAAATCGAGTGATCCGCCACCGAATAAAAACTCGGAAGTTTTAAGCGCCGTTTGTAAATCTTGCTCAGAATGAGTCCGCACGGTGATATCTTCAGCTAAGGCTTTTTGTACGAGACGCAGATGGGGGGCTGCATCATGCTCGGCAATTAAGGTCTCAATTTCGGCCTTCGACTTGAGCGTAAAAATCTTGATCCAATTTTTAGCATCTTCATCACTAGCGTTCAACCAAAACTGATAAAATTTATAAGGAGAGGTTTTTTTTCGGTCCAACCAAACCGCTCCGCTTTCTGTTTTGCCGAACTTTGTGCCGTCCGTCTTTTTTATCAACTGCGTAGTTAAGGCATAAGCGGTACCCCCCTCTATTCTTCGTATAAATTCGGTACCAGTGACAATATTCCCCCACTGGTCTGAACCACCCATCTGTACCAGACAGCCGTAGTGCTTCCAAAGATGATAAAAATCGTAACCTTGTATCAACTGATAAGAAAACTCGGTGAAAGAAAGACCGTTATCCCCTTCTAAACGCTTTTTCACCGAATCTTTCGCCATCATATAGTTCACCGTAATTAACTTTCCAACGTCACGGATAAAATCCAGGAATTTGAATTCCTTAAACCAGTCGTAATTATTCACCATGATTGCTACGTTCGACTTACCCGATTGGTCGTCAAAATTTAAAAACTTGCGTAACTGTTTTTCTAAACAAGCCGCGTTATGACGTAAAGTTTCCTCATCTAGCAAATTACGTTCGGCAGATTTGAAAGAGGGGTCGCCAATCATACCGGTCGCACCCCCAACCAAGGCGACAGGTCGGTGACCGGCTTGTTGAAAATGAATGAGCGTCATGATTTGTGTTAAATGTCCAACATGGAGTGAATCCCCAGTTGGATCAAAGCCAATATATCCGGAGGTCACTTCTTTATTCAATTGTTCTTCTGTGCCCGGCATGATATCCTGCAACATGCCTCTCCATCGCAGCTCTTCAATAAAACTCATGGTATCTCTTCAATTTTTAGACCTGCAAACTTAACATAATTTTTCCATTTTAATATTTATAAACAGATTTGGCTGAAACGAAATATGCTTTGAAATAACCGAAATTAAAAATTGACATCAAAAAGCCGCATTTAATAAAATCATCATTAAACAGGCACTATTCCGTTATTAAAAAATTGTGTATATTCATCAACGGAAAATGGAAAAAAATAGACCTTATGAACTTCTTATCTCATTTTTATTTTGAGCGACAGGCGAATAATGCAGAACAGACATTAGGTTCTATACTACCCGATCTCTTGCGGAATATGGATCGCGATATTCATATTTTCCCCGAAAAAGAGGCATGGAAATACAAATATGATGAAAAGGTTAATAGCATTTATTATGGATGGTGCCGTCATTTAGAAGCAGACAGACTATTCCATAATGCGATTTTTTTTATTGAAAAAACACAACAGATCAAGGCCTATATTATTCCCGTTACCTTAAACACACCGATACGGCCTTCTTTCCTTTCGCATATCACCCTGGAGCTCTTGCTAGACCGGCTGCTCTTAAAAGATAGCTGGTTACATGAAAACGATTTTTATAATCAACTAGCACGTGTAGACCAAGACAGTTTGGTTAATTTTTTGAGTCTTTCCGGTGTTCAAGATTATGCTGCGTTTTTAGTTTATTTTAATGGCTTTATCACTGATCGTTACTTGGGAAGCTATCGAAATATGGAACAAATTGCTTATGCTTTAGATCAGATTTGTAAAAAATTCTGGCCCGATGGCCTAGGTCATAAAAAAAAAGACCAGCTTGTTACCGCTTTAAATGAATATGAACGTGAATTAGCCTATAATTATAAAGCCATTTTCAACGAAATTGCCTTGCATTTGGAATTGCATACCAAAACTTGTTAAGCAGGGAACGAATTTCCGACCGCTACAACCGGCACCGGCAATTGAAAATATCAATAGCGATTAGCACAACATAAAATATCAACTACAAGCAGCCTAACCAATAATTAAAAACAAATGCCTTCTCCATCTTTCAGCTATTTTTTTTATGTTTGGCCTTTTAACTTAAAACCTTAACGCTTTTCGGATATGGCAAACCGACTTTTACGCAGAAAAACTGTTGAACAAATTCAACTTGACCCACAATATACCGGTAGCGGAGGTTTAGCTAAAGTACTGGGAGTAAAAGACCTGGTATCATTAGGCATTGCGGCTATAGTTGGTGCAGGTATCTTCAGTACAATCGGGTTAGCAAGTTATAACGGTGGTCCGGCTGTCTCTCTTTTATTCATATTCACCGCAATTGCCTGTGTTTTCACGGCACTTTCTTATGCCCAATTTGCCAGTACGGTTCCTGTTTCGGGAAGCGCCTACACTTATGCCTATGTAGCCTTTGGCGAAATCTTCGCCTGGATAATCGGCTGGGCTTTAATTTTGGAATATGCCGTTTCAAACATGGTGGTCGCCATATCCTGGTCGGAATATTTTGTCAGCATGCTCAAAGGGTTTGGCCTCAGTTTACCTACTTGGTTAACTACTTCTTCTGAAGCAGCTTACGAGGCACATAGTAAAGTATTAACTCATGCCCCCGAAATGTTGTCGACCAGCGAAAAATTGGCGGCTTCCGCTTTCCAAGAGGCACCCCATATTGGAAACATAGCGTTGGTTTGCAATCTGCCCGCCGGATTAATAACGATCTTAATCACTTGGTTGGTTTATATCGGCATTAAAGAGTCGCGAACAGCAAGTAACATCATGGTCGTATTAAAATTGGCCGTGGTCTTATTTGTAATCATTGGGGGAGCATTTTATGTTAAACCTGAAAATTGGTCGCCTTTTGCGCCAAATGGTATGCAGGGTGTATTAAGCGGGGTAGCCGCCGTATTTTTTGCTTTTATCGGTTTCGATTCTGTTTCCACAACAGCAGAGGAATGCAAAAACCCACAACGCGATCTACCACGGGCGATGATCTATTGTTTGTTGATTTGTACGGTACTGTATGTATTGATCACATTGGTGCTTACCGGAATGGTCAATTATAAAGAACTTAACGTAAACGATCCCCTAGCCTTTGTGTTCCAATCAACCGGACTGGATTTTATGGCCGGCGTTATCGCTGTAAGCTCGGTTATAGCCATAACCAGTGCCTTATTGGTCTTTCAGCTGGGGCAACCACGCATCTGGATGACAATGAGCCGCGACGGATTACTTTGGAAGAAATTTTCGAGTATTCATCCGAAATACAAGACACCAGGATTTGCAACCGTTATTGCAGGAGTAGTGGTTACCGTACCGGCACTTTTTTTTAAAATGGATTTTTTCGTTGATTTGACCAGTGTAGGCACTTTTTTTGCCTTCATCTTGGTTTGTGGTGGAGTGCTTTACCTCGACCATACCGGTATTTCTGCAAGATCGAAATTTAAAGTACCATATATTAACGGAAAATATATCGTTGGTATCGCGCTTGTGATTGCGCTATTCGCCTTATATTTCTATGGACAAACAACACTTCAGGAATGGAAGGCTCTATCTATTGGCGGGCTTATAAAACATAAAACCTTAACGATTATTTTTTGGTTAACTTGGCTTGCTTTAGCTTATACCAGTTACCGCTATAACTTTTCGACCCTACCGGTTGCCGGAGTTCTCGTTAACCTTTATTTAATGACAGAACTCGGTGCAAGCAATTGGATTATATTTGCCATATGGTTAGTTATCGGGCTAGTTATTTATTTTCTCTACGGCTACAAACATTCAAAGCTGAATAAGCGTATTGAGTAATGTGTATTGTGCATTGAGAGGCTGGCCGGACAAGTTTCCGAAAGCCGACAGCTAATCGCTGATAGCTCTAAACTGACAGCCGAAACCTAGGGGAGCTAACAGCTATCCGCTACCTCCAGTATGTCCGCTTAATCGTAATTTCCCGCGTACCTGAAATAATCAATGGAACACGTTCAATGGTTACAAAGCTAGAATCTAAGCCAAATCCCCGCTCTTCCGACAAACTAAGATGCTTTAACACATTATATCCTTCCATCACGATACGTTCCATAAATTTAAGATCGTTAGACCGCGAGACAACCTTTTCGAGTACAACAAATCTAAAATCACCAACCATATTGTATTTTTTTAACGTATCATACCGACTGGTAATATCTACCTCATTATTTTTAACCAGTTCTTCCACCACTTTTCTAAATAGCAGACTGATCCGTTGCTCGACCCGGAAGCCTAATCGGAAATCAATACGGATCAACTTTCCATCAATTAGATGGTCAACCTTATATTCATTGGTATAGGGTTCGTCAGTCACATCGACATGCACAAACCAATAGGTATCCGCCCGTTTCGGTTTCTTTTGTAATATCGAGTACATAATTTTCGACTCGATTTCCGATCGAAAATTGGCACTGGTAAGGTAAACCAATTGGGAAGCATAGCGAGGAACCGATTCATCTTCCGTTAATTCACTAAGGATAGGATAATAGTTTTCAACATCCACATAGCGAACGAAATTATTCTTGATTTTTCGCGCCCACCACCAACATAACATAATAGCGAACAAAACACTGGATAATAAAAGGGTAAGCCAACCACCATGTACGATCTTAGCAGCATTAGCGAAGAGAAAAGCCAACTCAATCCCCATATAAACCAGAAAGAAAAGAACAATAAGATAACGAGGTGTATGCTTTTTGAATAAATAAGCAACCATTAGCGTTGTAGTGGCTAAGAAAGTCATATTGATAGCAAGACCATAGGCCGCCTCCATATTCCTGGACTCCCTAAAAATTAAGATGACCATCATACAGCCAAGCCATAAAATGGTATTAACCGACGGTACATATAATTGCCCTTTTTGATTACTGGGATAATTGATGCGCACTTTTGGCCAAATATTCAAACGCACACCTTCTGAAATGAGTGTAAACGACCCGGAAATCATGGCTTGTGACGCAATAATAGCCGCAATTGTAGCAATAGCAATTCCAGAGGTTAAAAACCAATCGGGCATTAACATATAGAAAGGATTCTGATCATTCAGATAAGCACCCTGATGTTGGTATAACCAAACACCTTGACCAAAATAGTTGGCCAGCAAGCATAGTTTAACATATATCCAACTAATTTGTACATTGGGTCTTCCTACGTGTCCTAAATCAGAATACAGCGCTTCGGCCCCTGTTGTACATAAAAACACGGCTCCTAAAATGAATAACGCACTGGGATGGCTAAGCAGAAGATGGTAAGCATAGTAAGGATTAATCGCTTTAATAATCTCGGGCAGTTCGGCCAGATAAGCTACGCCCAGAACTCCCATCATAGTAAACCACACCAACATAAGTGGGCCGAAAAGCCGCCCAACGACCGAAGTTCCGTAGCGTTGTATAATAAACAATAAACTGATGATTCCGATGACAATCGGTACGGTTGGTAAATTTTTGTTGTATATTTTCAATCCTTCAATAGCCGACGAAACCGTAATAGGGGGAGTAATCATCCCATCGGCCAACATGGCGGCTGCACCGATCATTGCCGGAAAGATTAACCATTTTGCCCTCCGCTTGACCAAGGAATATAGCGATAAAATTCCTCCTTCCCCTTTATTATCGGCCCGTAAGGTGATGATGACATATTTGACGGTAGTCTGTAAAGTCAATGTCCAAAATATACAGGATAGCCCCCCATAAATCAAGTCGGTATTGATGACATCGTCTCCGATAATCGCTTTTAACACATATAAAGGCGATGTCCCTATATCACCGTATATAATTCCTAAACTTATTAATAAACCTGCTGCACTTAGTTTATGTAAATCTTTCGTTTTTTCCACAATAAAAATACAAAAATATGACGCAAAGGTAATGATTATCTTGACAAATGAAATTAAGCCTTAACCAATCGGCCCTACCGACATCACCTCAACTGCGGGTTAACGAAGATAGTTGTTAAAAATTGTTAAAATCTAATTTTTTTTTTGACAGCCCTACAATTTCAGCAGCAATTATCCTATTTTTGTATAGCCTAGCTAATTGAAAAATATGGGAAACAAATACAAGGTTATTTTATACGCATCACTTTTAAGTCTTCTTCTTGCTACTGAAGTAGAGGCCCAGTCCTTGTTTTCCTTATTTTCAAAGAGAGATAGCACTTCTGTCCCAGCAAATCAAGATAAACTTCCAGCAAAAAAAAGCAGAATAAGCGATAACCAAACACATAAAGTGGGTGATTTTAACTTTGGTTTTAAGCCTTTTTTACCACTTATGACCAATATGCAAGGCGTATCGACAACGGAAAATGAAAAGCTGCTGAGCAATGTAAAAATTTTTCCTAATCCGGTTTCTGACCAAATTAACTTATCTTTCAAATTGAGCAAGGATATCAACGTATCCATTAAAGTAATGGATGCTTTAGGAAACGAGGTGACCACTTTATTATCGCAAAGGCTGACTGCCGGCGAACAGAACAATTCCTTTAATATCGGCAACAAATTAAATCAAGGTTTCTATTTTATCCGAGTAATTGCGGGGAGCGAAACCATAATAAAGCGAGTAGAAGTACTCTAAAGAATTTCTTTTCTTATGTTAATCCATCCCGGCGAAGTTCCAGGATGGATTTTTATTTTAATGACAATTTTCAAGGAAAAAAGCAAGATTCTTTCCTTTTCACGGAAGGAAAACAAAGTAAATAATTAAATTAGCAACGACACAAGAGAACGATTAATTAGTAAAGATGAAGATTATAGCCATTGGAAGAAATTACTCATCACACGCCAAAGAATTGAACAATCCGGTACCCGAAAAACCGGTTATCTTTTTAAAACCGGATACTGCAATACTAAAAGACAATAAGGATTTTTACTTACCTGGTTTTTCCCAGGAGATACATCACGAGATAGAAATTGTACTCCGCATTAGTAAAGAGGGAAAACATATTCATCCTAAATTTGCCTCCACTTATTTTGATGCAGTGGGTTTGGGGATCGACTTCACTGCACGCGACATTCAAAGCGAGCATAAACAAAAAGGATTACCCTGGGAGCTTGCTAAAGCCTTTGACCATTCTGCTCCTGTAAGCACCTTTATTAGCAAAGAAAAGTTTAAAAATCTTAACGATTTACCATTTAAACTGATAAAAAACGGCACAACAGTCCAAGAAGGCAATACACGAAATATGCTATTTTCGTTTGAAACGATCATCACATTTGTTAGCGAATACATCACGCTTCGCAAGGGTGATCTCCTATTTACCGGGACTCCGGAGGGTGTCGGGCCAATTAAAATTGGAGACCATTTGGAAGGGTATATTGAAAATGAAAAATTATTGGATTTCCATGTCAAATAATTACTTATACGGGTTTGTTTTCTCCAAAATTGGCATCATGCTTTTGACCATGGTTTTTCCACAATACCATGCGCATGCTCAGCAGGCCATCCTACAACAAAAAATCTATCCCAAGAATTATTTCAGGCCTCCTTTAGATTTAGCACCGCAGGCAGCTGGCTCTTTCGGCGAGCTACGAGCCAACCATTTCCATTCTGGAACTGATTATCGCACGAATCAGCGTGAGGGCTATCCCGTTTATGCAGTTGCAGATGGCTTTATATCCCGTGCCCGTGTGCAGATTGGTGGTGGCGGAAACGCACTGTATATCGATCACCATAATGGCTATACTAGCGTATATATGCATTTACAGCGCTATAACGGTCAAATAGCCGAATACGTAAAAAGAAAACAATATGAAAAACAACGCTTCGATGTTGATTTCAAGTTTAGCCCAATGGATATACCGGTGAAAAAAGGAGATATCATCGCCTACTCAGGAAATACAGGAAATACTGCCGGTCCTCATCTTCACTTTGAGCTACGCGACACAAAGACCGAGCACCCAATCAATGCCCAGCTTTTTGGCTTAACTATTCCCGATGCAATCCCGCCACTCATCAGTGGTATTACTGTATATCGATTTGGAAACCAAACCTATAGTGAGCATACCCCTCGAGAACACATTGCCGTTAATGGAACAAATGGACACTACCGCATCACTCCCAATGTCATTAATTTAAATGGGAAAACCGGCTTTGGGATTGTAACCGTCGATCAAAACTCTGCATCTGCCAACAGAAATGGAGTATATTCTATCGAATTGTTATTAGATGGCAAAACGATCTATGCCTCTGTGTGGGAAAGTTTTTCTTTTGAAAATAGCAAAGCCATCAATTCCCATATCGATTATGCAACCTACATTTTACACAGTCGGAGAATACAAAAAAGTTTCGTGGAACCTGGTAATAAACTAGGGTTATATCAAAAATTAGTCAATAACGGCATCATCGAGATTCAGGATAATCAATTACATGAGGTCACCTATCGTGTAAAAGATGTCAAGGGCAATACCAGTACCCTTTCCTTTAAAGTCCGAAACGACCCGCAGTACAGGATCGGACAAAAGGAAGGCACAGCGGGTATACCCTTTCCCTATGATCAAGACAATCACTTCAGCAATGAACAAGTGCAGGTGCATATTCCCAAAGGGAATTTGTACAGCGATCTGAAGTTTCAATATAGCCAAAGTGCGCAGCCTAAGGGTGCTTATTCTTTCGTTCAACATATCCACAACCGAATGGTTCCGCTTGACCGCACCTATACCCTGGCCATTAAAACCAAAGATTTACCTGCGCGTTTACAAAGCAAGGCTATTATTGTAAATGTTCAGGGCGCATCCCAGGGAGGTATTTATGAAAATGGATATGTCCGTACAACTACCGGTACTTTTGGCAGTTTCTATATTACCGTAGACACCGTCCCTCCACTTATCCGTTCGTTAAATTTAAGTTCGAATGCGAATTTATCGGGCTTAAGCCGGATAAATTTCAAAATATCCGATAAACTATCAGGCATTCAATCTTTCAACGGCTATCTCGACGGACAATGGGTTTTAATGGAGTACGATGCCAAAACAGCCTCACTTTGGCATCGCTTTGATAAAGATCTTCCTAAAGGAAAACATCATTTTAAGCTGATTGTTAAGGATTGGAAAGATAATGAAAAAGTGTTCGAAACAAATTTTGTGCGGTGAACGATCAATAATAATGATCAGTAATCAGCTAGTTTATTCATCACAATATGCAGTACTTTGCTAAGTACTAATTACTTAACACTAAAAACACATGCACGAATTAAAAATAGGCGATCCCGCACCTAGCATCATCGCAAAAAATCAAAACGGAGAAAAAATCAAGTTAAGCGACTTCCTAGGAAAAAAGGTGATTCTTTATTTCTATCCTAAAGACAATACTCCTGGATGCACTACAGAAGCTTGTAATTTCCGGGATAACTATCAATCGCTGATCCAAGAGGGCTACGAAATTTTGGGCGTTAGTGTGGACAGCGAACAATCCCATCAGAAATTCATTAGCAAATACCACTTGCCTTTCCATTTGTTAGCCGATGAAGATCAGAAGATTGTACACGACTACGGTGTTTGGGTAGAAAAGAATATGTATGGCAAAAAATACATGGGAACTGCGCGAACTACATTTATCATTGACGAAAAGGGTATAATCAGGCATATCATCAAAAAGGTGGATAACAACAATGCTTCCCAACAAATAAGAAACCTAATGAAAGGATGATCAAAAAAAGGGGAAAATGGTCTTATTTTACTTAATTCCGTATTCTTGATGCTAATCCTTATCTTAGCACCTTTGAACAACATGCCATCTTATTGTGAGATAGTATAATAGGAACTGTTAATGATGCAAACGCCCGCAATGGAAGATTCAGTTATTATTGAAAAATTTGCCGACGAACAAACAAGAGAAGAAGCTTTTAACCAGCTTTTAAAGAAATATCAACAAAAAATCTATTGGCACATTCGTCGTTTGGTTGTTGATCACGATGATGCGGATGATTTGGTGCAGGATGTTTTTATAAAAGTATGGAAAAACCTGAACCATTTCCGTGCGGACGCACAACTTTACACTTGGCTTTACCGCATCGCTACCAATGAATGCATTACCTTTTTAAATAAAAAAAAACAATATCAAAATATTTCATTGAATGATGATACATCGTCTTACCTCGCAAATACATTAACCACTTCGGCCTATTTTAATGGCGATCAGGCACAGCTGAAATTACAGCAAGCACTACTTACCTTACCTGAAAAACAACGCTTGGTATTTAATATGAAATATTTTGATGATCTCAAATATGAGGAAATTTCAGAAATTCTGGGTACAAGTATAGGCGCATTAAAAGCATCCTACCATTTAGCGGTAAAAAAAATAGAACAATTTTTTAGCGAACATGATTAAACCTTTTTACAAAAGTATCCTCTAACGTATACTATGACAAATATGGATAATCAAAGCAATCAACAGAATCAAGCTAAAGGCTTCGAAACCATACCTGAGCTAAAACAAATGCCTTTTGCTGTTTCTTCTGATTATTTCGACACGTTGCAAAAAAAGATTATGCTGCGGATCAAGGTTATCGAAGAAACAGAGAAAAGCTTTGCGCTTCCTGTTCGTTATTTTGAGGATTTTCCAAACCGTTTAAAACAAAGAATAGAAATAGAAGAATCGACCGATGGGCAAGAAATAGGGCAACTGCCAATATCTATTCAAGCTGAAGCGGGATTTTCGGTTCCTGATCATTACTTTGAAAATTTAGCGCATACCATTAGCGCAAAAACTCAGCAAAAGGCTACTGGAGATATCCTCATTAATGAGGAACAGCGTGATTCTTCCAAAATTCGGAAACTAGGCTGGTTACGCTATGCAGCTGCGGCTTGTATTATTTTTGGATTGGGAAGTGTCCTTTTATTTCAATTGAATTCATCAAACCAAACCTTTCAACATCGGCTGGAAAATATTCCTGAAACAGAAATTATTAATTACCTGGAATATTACAGTGAATCTGATAATGGTTTATCCACAGATGCTCAGCTGGAAGAGATTATGCAAACATCTGGCAAACCTTCATTTTCGGATGAAGAAATTCAAGCTTATCTCGATTACAGCATATAATAAATAATTTACAGATGAAATACTTAGTTATTATTTGTTCTGTTTTCCTCGCTTCGTTGGGTCATCTCCAAGCACAGGAAAATAACCGGGAAAATCGGTTTAAGCAAATAGAAGCTGCTAAAATTGCCTATGTGACCAAAGAACTGGCAATAACACCAGACGAAGCAGCACGTTTCTTTCCTTTATACAACCAGTACCAACGTGATATCAGAGCACTTATTCATCAAAAAAAGAATGCACATGGACAAAAACAACGTGGCAAAAGTGAGTTGCAATACGACGCAGAGGTTTTGGCACTGAAAAGAAAATACCGTGATATATTCACGCCGGTACTCAATGCACAACGGGCTACCCAATTTTTTGAAGTGGAAAGGGAATTTCGCGAGCAGCTTTTTAATGAATTACGTCAAAGAAGAACACATCAGTAATCCGCTGCGCTTATCAAAAAAGAAGCCTTTGGTAAAGATCAAAGGCTTCTTTTTATTTTATTACCTTTGCCTTCATTACTACAACGCTTTATCATGTTGAATAACCGCCAGCTTTTTTTGCTTAACACGGCACAAACCTCAACTTCGCCTCGCCTCATAGAAATAGAAAAAGCAGAAGGCCTCTACCTTTACGGTCCAAATGGCGAACGCTACATGGATCTTGTTTCCGGTTTTGCTGTTAGTAACATAGGCCACCGTCATCCAAAAGTGATCGCTGCAATCCAAGATCAGCTAAACCGATTCTTGCATGTAACGGTATACGGAGAATTCGTACAAGCACCTCAAGTTGCTTTGGCTACCAAACTATTGTCTTTATTACCCGACTCGCTAGACAACATCTATCTTGTCAATTCCGGAGCAGAGGCCACAGAGGGGGCGATGAAGGTAGCCAAAAAGTTTACCGGCCGAAACGCTTTTGTTGCTGCGACAAAAGCCTATCACGGTAGCACACAAGGTGCACTGAGCCTAATGGGAGATGAAAAGTTTAAGACACCTTATGCTCCCCTACTTCCTCATGTCAGCTATTTAGAATTTAACAATGAAGAGCAATTAAACCTAATCACGAAAGAGACGGCTGCAATCGTGTTAGAAGCTGTGCAAGGTGAAGCCGGTGTACATGTACCCGACATCCACTATATGCAAGCCGTGCGAAAACGTTGTGACGAAACGGGTGCATTATTGATATTGGATGAGATACAGACTGGCTTGGGACGCACAGGAAAACTCTTTGCCTTTGAACATTACGGCATCGTCCCTGACATCCTGTTAACCGCGAAAGGACTAGGTGGTGGCATGCCTATAGGTGCCTTTATTGCCAACAGGGAAATCATGGGTGTAATTAAAGAAAACCCCATTCTCGGACATATTACCACTTTTGGCGGCCACCCTATCAGCTGTGCGGCCGCCTTAGCATCGCTCCAGACAATATTGGATGATGATTTGATGAAAGACGTGCCTGAAAAACATCAGCTGTTTAAGCAAGAATTGCAACATCCCCTAATTAGAGAAGTTAGAGGTATAGGCTTAATGCTCGCTCTGCAGCTGGATAATTTTGCTCAGGTAGAACAAGTAAGCAAATATTGCGCAACACATGGCGTGATGATCGACTGGTTTCTACACAATGAAACCGCTATGCGTATCGCTCCCCCTTTGATTATTACGGAAGAAGAAATCAAAGAAGCATGCAGAATAATTAAAGAAGGTTTGGATAAGTTATTAGCTTTTAGCGATTAGGTGTTAGCCATTAGTTAAACTGCTAATAGCTAACACCTAACAACTAATAACTATGACAACTGTGCTTCCAACTTACCGGCTAGCACCGATTTTGGAACCGCTCCAATTTGCTTATCAACAATTTCTCCGTTCTTAAAGAACAATAAAGCAGGAATATTCCGGATACCGTACCTCATCGAGATATCGGCATTATGATCCACATTAACTTTTCCGATTACGACTTTGCCATCATATTCTTTCGCTAACTCTTCTACAACCGGGCCTACCATACGACAAGGACCGCACCATTCTGCCCAAAAATCAACCAATACGGGCTTGTCTGACTTTAAAACAACTTCGTCAAAGTTGTTGTCTGTTATTTCTAGTGCCATTTTTATGTGTTTAATTAATTTACTATGTTAAATTCACCATCACGTGAATAATGATTACAAATATAGCTTTTCAAAAGTCTTGCCAGTATCCGCTTAATGACAATCTGACATTAATTTAACTTATACCCCTTATCACCGGTAAGCCCCTTCAAATCAGCCAAAAACTCATTACTTAAATGCACCTTCAGTCCTTTTGCAGGCATCTCTAAAATTAAATCTTCTTCATAATCCCGCAGAACGAACTTCAGCTGACAGTTAGCAGCTTCCTGTTCTTGTTGATTTTTGCTTATGATTCGATGGAGGTGATCAACAAAGCCCGTATTGAGCTCATGTATGGGTACCAATACACTGACCGACTTGGCCATTTTTTCCCGTAATTCAGATAGCAGTTGTATAGAAGTTACTTTGAATTCCCAATTTCCCTGTTGCCTAAAACGTTCACCTACTGTTCCCCTGATTTGCAAAAAGTAATTTTCGTTCATGAAACCTTTGAATTTCACGTAATCTTCGCCGAATAAAGCCAACTCATACGCATCCGAATAATCCTCAAAAGTCATTCGTCCATAGGGTTTCCCGGTTTTGGTCATGCCATGATAAACGGCCGAAACCATACCACCCAAAATCAACTCTTTATTCTTAATCTTCGCGAATTCGGCCTTGATATCCTCTAAACCATCTTCTTCCGAATCGTCGCCATTTTCCTGAACCTGGTCTTTTCCTTTATTGAATCCGACTTTCATTTTATCAATTAAGTGGAGTTGACTTACTTTGTGTGGGCAAAAGTTCTCCAGCTCCAAACGATAATCGTCCATTGGATGCCCAGTAATGTACATGCTCACAACATTCTTCTCATACCTAAGCTTTTCCATCAACCCCCACTCGGAACAAGACGGCAAAGTAGGTTCGGGAATATCGGCATCGCTGGTACCTCCAAATAGCGACATCGAAGCATTGCTCTTATTATAGAGATAATCGTTTGTGTATTTAATCAAACGTTCAATGCCATTTTGTGTTCCACCCTCGGGTACCTGAAAGAATTGAGCACGGTTTAAACCAAAACAATCGAAAGCACCGCTATACACCAAACTTTCGTATACCTTTTTATTAATAGTACGCGGGTTGCTTCGCTTCGCGAAGTCATAAATAGAAACGTATTTTCCTTCTTGTCGATTACTTACAATGGTATCTACAGCTCCCGCGCCCACTCCTTTAACGGCACCGATGCCAAAGCGTATCGCCCCATGCTCGTTTACCGTAAATTTATAGAACGACTCATTTACGTCTGGCCCTAATACGGTTAATCCCATCCGTTTACACTCTTCCATAAAGAACGAAATTTGCTTGATATCATTCATATTGTTCGACAGTACCGCGGCCATATATTCGGCGGGATAATGCGCTTTCAGATAAGCTGTTTGATAGGCCACCCAAGCGTAGCAGGTAGAGTGCGATTTATTGAAAGCATAGCTGGCAAAAGCTTCCCAATCTTTCCATATCTTTTCCAAAATTTTGGCGTCATGCCCACGTTCTGCTGCTTGTTGGATAAACTTCGGTTTCATTTTATCCAAAACGTCCCGCTGTTTTTTTCCCATGGCTTTCCGCAAAACATCGGCTTCACCTTTTGTAAATCCTGCCAATTTTTGGGATAGCAGCATCACCTGTTCCTGATAAACGGTAATACCGTAGGTCTCTTTTAAATATTCCTCACAGGCATCTAAATCATAGGTAATGGGCTCTTCTCCATTTTTTCTTCGGATAAAACTCGGAATATATTCCAGCGGGCCCGGGCGGTAAAGCGCATTCATGGCAATTAAATCACCAAATACTGTTGGCTTCAGTTCTTTCATGTATTTCTGCATACCGGGCGACTCGTACTGAAAAATCCCAATCGTTTCACCACGTTGAAAGAGCTCATAGGTTTTCACATCGTCTATCGGAAAAAGATCAGGATTTAGTTCGATACCTTTGGTATGCTTCACCAAACTAACCGTGTCTTTAATCAGCGTTAACGTTTTCAGACCCAAAAAGTCCATTTTCAATAGCCCTGCACTCTCTACAACCGAGTTGTCAAATTGCGTTACATAGAGTTCCGAGTCTTTTGCTGTTGCTACCGGAACGAAATTCGTAATATCATCAGGTGTAATAATAACACCACAGGCATGGATTCCCGTATTCCGCACCGAACCTTCCAAAGCTCTGGCCCGTTTAATCGTTTCGGCACTTAACTCAGTTCCATTGGCAAGATTAATCAGTTCCCTTACTGCTTCCAGCTCATCGGTACGCAAGGCGCTTTTCAGTGCCTCCGCATCCATATTAAATAATTTGTTGAGCTTTAAATTCGGTATGAGTTTAGCTATTTTGTCAGCCTCAAACAAGGGCAAGTCAAGTACCCGTGCCGTATCCCGTATAGACGATTTGGCGGCCATTGTACCGTAAGTAATAATCTGGGCCACTTGGTTTGCTCCATACTTATTGATCACGTATTCCATCACCTTACTCCTTCCCTCGTCATCAAAATCGATATCAATATCGGGCATCGATACCCGATCGGGGTTCAGAAAACGCTCAAACAGTAAATCATAAGCAATAGGATCGATATTGGTAATACCTAAACAATAAGCCACCGCAGATCCAGCCGCCGAACCTCTACCTGGACCCACGGACACTCCAATCTTTCGAGCCGCCGCTATAAAGTCCTGCACGATTAAGAAATAACCCGGATAGCCTGTTTTTTCAATCGTTTGCAGCTCAAAGTCCAAACGTTCCTGAATTTCTTTGGTAATTTCCGGATAACGCTTGGCCGCTCCCTGATACGTTAGATGCCGTAAATACTTATTTTCGCCTCGCTTACCTCCATCTATTAAATCCTCTGCTTCCTGAAACTCTTCCGGAATGTCAAACTTAGGCAGCAAAACATTTCGATATAGCGAATAAATTTCTACTTTGTCTAAAATTTCCTGAATATTGGCAATAGCCTCTGGTAAGTCGGCAAAGAGCTTCTTCATTTCTTCGCCTGATTTGAAGTAATATTCCTCATTGGGCAGTCCATAACGGAAACCTCGCCCGCGTCCCTTAGGTGTGGCTAATTTCTCCGCATCCCTTACGCATAGGAGAATATCATGCGAATTCGCGTCTTCCTTATTGATATAATAGGTATTGTTCGTTGCAATCAACTTGACACCATGTTTTTTGGCCAATCTTATCAACGCCTCATTCACCCGGTCTTCATCCTCCTGATGGTGGCGCATCACTTCTACATAAAAATCAGATCCAAAGACGTCCTTCCACCAAAGCAACGCTTCCTCGGCTTGATTTTCACCCATATTCAGCAACTTGCTTGGAATCTCGCCATATAAGTTTCCGGATAATACCATAATATCCTCCTTATATTGCTCAATGATCTTTCGATCGATCCTTGGCACATAATAAAACCCATTGGTATAGGCTAAAGATGACATTTTTGCTAAGTTGTGATAACCGTTCTTATTTTTGGCCAGCATCACAATTTGATAGCCATTATCTTTCCTAGTCTTATCGGTATGGTCTTCACAAACAAAAAATTCGCAGCCCACGATGGGTTTAATCATTACTTCACTTGGCTGTTCACCATTTTCCAAAGCAGCTTTATTTTTTGCCTCAGCAACTTTATTATGGTTAATCACCTGACTCACGAAGTGGAAAGCGCCCATCATATTGGCGTGATCGGTAATGGCCACTGCAGGCATTTTATGTGTAACAGCGGCTTTAACTAAATCAGACACCGAAATAGTCGATTGCAATATGGAAAATTGCGTATGGTTATGAAGGTGAACAAAATCAACTTCTTTCAGCTCTTGCTTGTTCGCATCGAGCTCTTGTTGCGAAATACGGTCTTCTTCTGGCTGTAAGCGCTTTCGGATTTCTTCTGAAGCTGCCTTTAAATTAACGTGTGTTAAACCGATAGCCTTGATCGGTTCTGGATTACAAGTCCTAAACAGTTCAAAATAATCAGGCTGTACCTGTAACTCTGCTGCGGTAAAGATGCCTTTTTTAAGCAATTCCAAAAAGCAACGAGCGGTGGCTTCCACGTCGGCCGTTGCGTTATGCGCTTCAGCAAAGGGAACACCAAAAAGGTAACTGTGCAACTCAGTCAGGTTGGGTAATTTAAATTTACCTCCCCGCCCTCCCGGTAATTGCAACAACTCGGCCGTAACTTCTGTACAGGTATCTAAAACAGGTTTACTGGCCAAATCATTGGCAAAACCCATTCGGTAAAATTCACAGCCCATGATATTGACATCAAAGGCCAGGTTTTGCCCTACAATGAACTTCGCTTTGCCCAATGCTTCATTAAATCGATGCAGTACATCCGCCAATGGAATGCCCTGTTCCGTAGCCAGCTCGGTTGAAATACCGTGTATCCGTTCTGCATCATAAGGAATATTAAAACCCTCGGGTTTAACCAAAAAATCCTGATGTTCAATCAGGTTCCCCATGTCATCATGCAGTTGCCAAGCGATTTGTATACATCTCGGCCAGTTGTCGGTATCGGTTATCGGAGCATCCCAACGTTTCGGTAAACCAGTAGTTTCGGTATCAAAGATTAAGTACATAGCGATGTGATTAGGATTGCCTATTAAGTCCTGCAAAACTACTGAAATTTGCTTGCTTGGATATAAAAAGTATTAGACATCTGTTGATAACCTATCTCGACCTGATTATCTACCTAGCTAAAGTGTTATCCGTTTGCCAGTTTCAGCCGATTCCTTTGCGGCCTCTAGAATTTCAACAACGACCAGATTATTACGAAGCGAAGACAAATCGTTACCGGCTTTAATTTTTCCCCGTAGTATATCCTTTAAATAGGCTAAATGATTAGCGTAATAATCGTTATCGAGTGGAATCTCACTAAAATCTTTCACGCCCTTATACTCCAGTAAAGTCTTATCGTCAACGGCATGGAGCATCTTCTTCTCGCCAAAAACCTGCATGTCTTTTATATTATACGACCAATCCCATGACGCTTGTATAACACCCGTAGTTCCGTCGGCGTATTCCACCAATATGGTTGCATCGTCTTCCACTTTGGGATATAATTGGGGTTTTAAATGGCGTGTAACGGCCGTAACAGCAACAGGGCGCTGCCCCTTCTTTAGCCAGGTCATTAAATTAGCCCCGTAACAACCAAAGTCCATCAATGCCCCGCCTCCATTTTTTTCCGGGTCGGTCAACCAGCTTAAAAAATCCGAACTGCAGCCAATCTCCCTAGGACCTTGATGTCCATCTTTTACCATGATTTTCTTCACTTTACCTAAAGCATGTTGATCCACCAATGCTTTCACCTTTTGATTGCTTTTATACCAAGTGGTTTCATAATTGGTCAAAAACAGGGTATTGTTTTCCTTTGCCAACTGAGCTATGCGCTGCGCCTGTTGAACAGTTGTAGCCAAAGGTTTTTCTACCATCACCGGAATTTTTAAAGGTAAACAGGCTTCGGCAACAGCCAAATGCGCTGATATCGGATTGTAGGCCAATACTACATCTGGCTTTACTTTTTTCAGCAGGGTATTTAAATCTGGATAAAATAAATCATCCGCCAGCTGATAACGCTTCTGCATCCGTTGAATTAAATCCTTATCGGATTCAGCAATTCCGATAATTTCTATATTGTTCTGCTTGTATAGATTAAACAGCACATGCACATGGTCGTGGTTCATCCCCGCAACCGCTACTTTTAATACTTCTTGGCTAAAGGCTTGATTGATTAGGCAGAGAAAGCAAAATACGATCATTTTTATGTTTAAATGCATGGCAATTGAATAAAAAAAGGTTTAACAATTGCCGAATTTAGGGATAAATACAGTGAACACCAATAAGTATATTTTTTATTACAATTGTTGGTTTTATTCCAGTTGTTCGGGTCGAACAATATTCCGAACAACCCATCCTTCTGCATTTTTATCATCAGTATATTCCAAAAAAATGGCGTAGCGATGTACTACTCCTTCATCATCGGCCAGCTCTATCTCGGCTTGAAATTCTTTTTCGCCGGGCAAACAATGGTCTTCTACTAATTGATCAATATGTTCGTTTACCCAAGCTTTTACTTCTTCGTCTTTATGCATATGTTGAATTTTATTTGATTTCACTTTAAATACAATCAAAAACACAATTTGTTAAACGACTTATTATTTCTGCTCAATTTTTACCAGTCTATATAAAAGCTAAACTATTCGTCATCTGAACTGTTTATATCGATATAAGATGAAGACTGAAAATAGCTCGAGAACGGAGGTTGAAAAAAATTATAAGGCGCACCAAGAGAATCCCGGACCGGCACCCGAAGCGTTTGAAGAAAAAGGAGATGAAGGTTCGGGCAGGTTTTTATTTGTCATTCTCGGCATCATCGTGTTAATTTTGGTAATTGCTTGGATTTTTTTCTAAGCTTCTGATATCTTTGGTTCCTTAAATATTATGGAGAAAGATGTATACTTTTGTCCTCATTTTGAGATGGCATAGGCAATAAACTTTTATATTTATTTCAAAAAGGGTTCACGATGAAAATATAAGTGGATTTCGAACGGCTAAAGCATAATGAAAAACAGGAAATAATTTAACACTTGCTACTTTGAATAGGTTTGGAAGAATTGCACTAAAAACAGCCCTTTGGATAATAGGCAGTATGATTGGCCTAGTATTGTTACTTTTCATTTTAATCAGAATCCCATCGGTTCAAAATTTCGTTGTTCAGCAGGTTGTTTCTTTTTTAGAAAAAAAGATCGAAACGCCGGTAAAAATTGAACGTGTTTCGTTGGATTTGCCTAAGCTTATCGTATTAGAAGGCGTTTATTTCGAAGACCAAAAACAAGACACCCTGCTTTCTGGCCAATCCTTGAAAGTGGACATCAGCCTGCTTAAATTACTCAACAACAAAGTTGAAATCAATGAAATTGATCTAAAAGGTATTACCGCAAAAATTGATCGGACACTTCCCGACAGTGCATTCAATTTCGACTACATCATCGATGCTTTTATCACTGAACAAGCAAAAGAACCCGAACCGGAAGACACTACGGCAACTATGGAGTTCTCGATCGACAAAATCACCTTAGACACCATCCGTTTGGTTTATCACGATGACGTGATCGGTACCAGCGCCGACTTTAATCTGGGTCATTTCGACACGCGTATTAAAACCTTTGATCTGAATCGGATGCGCTATGAAATACATAAAATCAATATCCAAGGTATCCACAGTACAGTAAAACAATGGGTCGTTAACCCACCCAAATCAGAAGGTCCCTCTCCTACCCAAGCTGACAGCACGGCGGCAATGGAAATGCCTGACGTAAAAATAAATCAACTAAATGTCGGCGATATCCATCTAAATTACGCAGATGAAGCAAGCGCATTAAGCGCCCAGATTGACTTTGAAAAGCTATTGGTCGATTTTAAAGACATCGACCTAAAGGGAGAAAAAGTCGATATCAACCGTATTTTGTTCGACCGCAATACGGCAAGAATTGCTTTTGGAAAGACAAAGGTAGACCGTTCCGATCAAGCTGGTCTGCCCGATACCGTAACATCAGAACCTACAAATTGGAAAGTAAACATTGCAGAACTAGCTATTAATCAGAATAATATTGCTTATTACGACGCCAACACCCCGCGTATCCAAAAAGGGATGGATTACGGAAACTTGCAAATTACGGATTTCAATACCGCATTGAGCAATTTCTTCTTTTCAATAGATTCGATTAGTGGCCAAGTGGCATCCTTACGATTCAAAGATAGAAGCGGACTGACGGTCAATCAGGTAAAAACAGATTTTGCATATACCGAACATGGCGTAACTGCAGGTAATTTATACTTGGAAACCCCTAATACGCTTATTCAGGATTACGTGAAAGCGACTTATCCTGACTTGGCAACGATTACCGACCATATTGGTGAAATCGGTATAGAAGCCAATATCCGCAAAAGTAAACTCGGGATGAAAGATGTCTTGCTGCTCGTGCCCGACTTGGATACAATGGAAATCATGCAACCCTTGCTTACCCAAACTTTTTATATCAACGGACGGGTAAACGGGCGGGTAGACAATCTCAACATTCCGAATATTGAGTTCAGCACACTCGACCAAACCCGGCTGCTGGCTTCTGCTCATATAAAAGGCTTACCTGATATCAACAAATTTCACCTCGATTTACAATTAAAGCAATTTATAACAAGTAAGGGAGATATCGATCGACTGGTGGCCAAAAGTATGATGCCCGATAGTTTGGAGCTACCCAATCGCTTGGCATTACGGGGCAACTTTAAGGGTGGAATGAACAATTTTGCCACACAGATGCATCTGCTATCTTCTATGGGAAATGCGGATTTAGACGCGAAATATATTGCAGCCAAAGATACTTCGTATGATGCACAGCTGTCCATCCGGGATATCGACGTGGGGCATTTAATGAAGATGGACTCCACGTTGGGCAAAGTATCGTTTGCAGCAACGGTTAAAGGTGTTGGACTCGACCCCAAAAAGGCTATTGCGAATATACAAGCCAAATTGATTCGGGCAGAGGCCATGGGATACACCTATTCTGATATCGATCTGAACGCACAAGCGAAGGCTGGCGACTTATCTGCATCGCTAAATAGCGAAGATCCTAATATTCGTTTGGGCATGAAGGCCTTGGTTAACTTTAAAGGACAGTATCCAACATTCAAGATGGACTTTTTGGTGGATAGCATCAACACTAAAAATTTACACCTAACAACCGACAGCATTCGTTATCATGGAAAGCTGACAGCCGATTTCAGCAGTGCTGATCTAGACAACCTCAATGGTCGATTGGATTTAAGCAATAGCTTGGTTGCCTATAACAATAGCCGGTATTTGCTGGATACTATCAGTTTGATAGCCCAATCGGACACCAGCCAAAACCTGATCCAGCTTCAATCTGAATTTCTAGCGGCTCATATGATTGGTAAATATAAATTGACTTCTTTAGCCGCGGCCTTTCAGGACGTATTGGCCACTTATTATAACCCTACTGCCAATACCCATACAACGGGCACGGTTCAGGATACGATTACAAAATATGAACCGGTACAGATGGAGTTTGGCTTAACCTTTACCCGGTCTCCTCTGATCATTAAGGTACTACCCGAATTAACGGAAATGCAGCCGATAACTTTGGATGGCAATTTCAATAGTACCGAAAAATCCGTCAATATGAAAGGTGTTGCTCCCCATCTCTTATACGCGGGAACTTTAGTTGACCATGTAAGTTTCGATTTGAACACATTAGATAGCACACTTTACTATGCAACCACGATCGATAAAATTAAAGTGTCGAGCATTGAGCTAACCAGTACCCTGCTCAGTGGTACCGTAAAAGACAATGTGATTGATGCGGGTTTATGGGTTAAAGACACCAAAGGAAAAGAGCAATATCACTTAGGAATTAATTTATTGGCAGAAGCAGAAGACTTCATCTTCAAACTGAAAGAAGACGGGTTGATGCTCAACTACGATACCTGGAATGTAAATCCGAACAACGCGCTTATTTTTGGAAAGAACGGATTGTTGGCCCGTCAATTTGATCTCAGTCATAACGGACAGGAAATGCATATCGCATCAAGTGATTCCACTTATAATGCACCTCTAAAATTAAACTTTAATAACTTTAGAATCGAAACATTCACCAATTTTATTGAAAGCAATACTTTCCATATCGGTGGTGGAATTAATGGCGATGCTCTGGTCGAACGATTGGAAACTTCTCCCGTGTTTACTTCAAACATCAACATCAGCGATTTCTACTTCAGGCAAGATACCATCGGCAATATCAACCTTCAAGTAAACAATGTAAAGGAAAACACCTATAGTGCAGATATCCGGATTGAAGGAAACGGCAATGATATCCAACTGAAAGGCGACTACCTTAGTCCGCCGAATACCCCCGCTTCAATGAATTTCGTGCTGGCGGTGAACAATCTCAATATGCAGACTTTGGAAGCCTTTAGCTTTGGTAATTTAAGGCGTACTTCGGGAGGTATAAAAGGAAGTTTAGCTATAACGGGTACACCAAACGAACCACGCATAAACGGGGATTTGGTTTTTGATCAGGCCAAACTGAATATCTCCATGTTGAATGCCACCTTTGTGATCGATCAACAACGGATCAATTTCAGTAATAGGGGCTTAACGTTCAATCAATTTACACTGCAAGATAGTATAGGAAACAAGGCAATCGTCAATGGAAACATTCGAACACGTACCTATACTGATTTCACAATGGCATTAACTGCCAGAGCTGACGATTTTCAGGTGCTCAATTCTACCGAACTCGATAACCAATTGTTTTATGGACAATTGAATATTGATACCGACCTTCAAATTCGGGGAGGGCTTACAAGCGCTATGGTTAATGGCACGTTGCGGGTTAATGAAAATACCAATATGACCTTAACGATGCCAGAAACCGATCCAGGATTGATTGAACGGGAAGGTATAGTTGAATTTACCAGTCTTCATCCCAAAGACAGTTTGGACCGTATTTTAGCCGTCAAAGACAGCACCATGGGGCCATCCAATAGGGTTACTGGCATGAATATTTCCTTAAATATCGATGTCGACCGAAATGCGGCTTTTACCGTTATCGTTGACCCGGGGACGGGAGATAAATTATTTGTAAAAGGGCAGGCACTATTGAATTTCGGCATTAACCCTGGCGGAGAAATGACACTGGCCGGCACTTATGAGGTGCAGGAAGGTAATTATTCCCTATCCTTCAATATGATCAAAAGGAGGTTCGACTTCCAAAAGGGAAGTACGATTACTTGGGGTGGAGATATTATGCAGGCACAGTTAGACCTCACTGCTATATATCGTATTCAAGCGCAGCCAATCGATCTGGTACAAAATCAGGTGGCCGGTACACAAGCCAATTATTACCGGCAACGCATTCCATTTGATGTCATCTTGAATATCGATGGTGAAATGATGAAACCGATTATTTCTTTTGATATCAACCTTGGAACAGGCAATAGCCTCAATACGGTTCCCCAATTCGTAACGCAAATGGTGGAATCTCGTTTAGCCCAGATTCGGGATGATCAATCAGAGGTAAACAAACAAACTTTTGCCTTAATCGTTCTCGGGCGCTTCGTTGCTGAGAATCCATTCCAAAGTGCCGGTGGGTCTAGTACTGAAACTATGGTCCGCTCTAGCGTAAGTAGTTTATTAACCAGCCAGCTGAATAAGTTGGCAGGGGATCTGATTGCTGGTGTGGAATTGAATTTCGACTTGCAGTCTACTGCCGACGATTACAGCACAGGAACCGCACAAAACAGAACAGACCTTAATGTGGGCGTATCAAAGCGCCTGTTAGATGATCGTTTAAAAGTGACGGTTGGATCGAATTTCGAACTCGAGGGAGCCCAACAACCCGGGCAAAAAGCATCAAATATCGCCGGGGATATTTCGGTAGAATACCAACTGTCGCGCGACGGGCGTTATGTTGCCCGGGTATACCGTAAAAATCAATATCAGGTTACGTTACAAGGACAATTTATAGAAACAGGCTTGGGATTCATTATTAACATGAATTATGATGAATTTAAAGAATTATTCATGAGTGCTAAGCGCTTACAGCAATTGGAGGAAGAACGGCAAGAGGAATTGAAAAAAGAAATGAATTTAAAAAATCCGGAAGAACAACGGAGAAGAAGAAATCAGGGAAACCGTGATAGACAAAAAGAATCGGCTCCTGTCGAAAACAAAAACAAGGATGATTCTACTAGACATGACCTACAAAGTTTCAATAAAGCCTATCACAAGGAAGATGATCATATACAGGAAAGCGAAACAGAAAGGAGTGGCGATGATCAATAAAAAAATAAATTTGGGTTTTTATCTACTCGCTTACCTGCTCTTTTTGAGCTCTTGTAGTAATGTTAAATATTTAAACGAAGGCCAAAACCTTTACGTAAAAGGAAAAGTTGCCCTGAACAATGATTCCATACCCGATCGGTATAGAGAACCGCTCATTGAACAACTGGAAGGTGTGTTAAGGCCCTTGCCCAACAAGCAGATTTTTGGCTTGCGTCCCAAACTGTATTTTTACAACATAGCCGGAGAACCAAAAAAAAATAAGGGGTTTAAATATTGGCTAAAAAATAAAGTAGGTGAACCGCCGGTCTTGCTTAGCGATGTAAACGTACCTTATAATGAAAACCTAGTTCGTAACCGACTGGAGAACATCGGGTTTTTCAATGCTTATGTCGAATCAGACACCAGCATTTCAAACCGAAAAGCAACAATCAATTATACGGCCACAACCAACCAGATTTATCGTATCCGTCAGGTTACATATGAGGCCGATACCACTACGGCTATTGGCAAAGAGTTAAAACGGGCAGAAAAACAATCCTTACTGGAACCTGGACGCCCCTATAACCTGAACCGTATTATTGCGGAACGCGAGCGTATTGACAATATATTAAAAGATAAGGGCTATTATTACTTTAGTCCGGATCACCTGTTGGTACAAGTTGATAGTATGGTAGGCGATCATATGGTTGATATGAATGTCAAACTAAAAGATGAAGTGCCTGCAAACGCTAAAAAACCATATACCATAAATAACATCTTTATTTATCCAGAATATTCATTAGTTGAAGGAGGATACCAAATCGCCACTCCACAAGACGCCGAAGCATATAAGGGATATTATTTTATCGATCCTAACCGTACCTTCCGAAAATTCGCTTTAGCGCGTACCATGTTCTTCCATAAAGGCGAACTTTATAATCAGGATAGGCAAACGCAAACCATCAGTCAACTGGTAGGTATGGGAACCTTCCGCTTTGTGAAAAGCAATTTCCTTCCCGTTAACCGTGGACGTACCAATCAATTGGATGTGCATTATTACCTCACCCCGCAACAAAAGAAATCGGTTCGCGTAGAATTGCTAGGAAAGACAGCATCGGTGTACAATGGTTCGGAGGTGAATGTCAGCTGGAGTCATCGTAACGCCTTTAAAGCTGCTGAACTTTTACGTTTAACGGCTTACGGCGGCTATGAAGTGCAATCTGGCGGAGGTATCAATATCAATTCTAACTTCTATCGTTATGGTTTGGAAGCCAACCTGAGTTGGCCCCGTATTATTAGTCCCTTTGGCTGGGAACCCACACGAAGGTATGTTCCTAGGACAACCACTTTGATTGGATACGAATTCTTGAACCGCAGACAAGCCTATCGTTTGAATTCTTTACGTTTTGCATGGGGATATAACTGGCAGGAAAATATTCAAAAAACACATCAGTTGAATATCCTGGATGCAGCCTATGTACAACCGGTTAATATCACTTCCTTCTACGATAGCTTATCCAACGAATACCCCTACTTAAAACGCGCTATCGACAGGCAATTCACTTTCGGTCCGAATTATAAATTCACCTACACCAATACGATGGAAACCGATAAGAAACATACCTTTTACTTTTCCGGTGGGTTGGACTTATCGGCCAATGTGGTCGGTTTACTTTTGGGATCTGACGTTCAGGCCGGCAAGCAGGACAGTATATTTAATGCTGCTTTTTCGCAATACATTAAAACAGAAATCGAATATCGGCATTATATGAAACTCGGCTTAAATAAGCAAATCGCGGCACGAGCCTTGTTTGGTTATGGTTACTCCTATGGAAATTCAACACGGCTTCCTTACGTTAAGCAGTTCTTTGCCGGTGGACCAAATAGTCTTCGTGCTTTCCGGGCAAGAGCAATAGGTCCGGGTTCTTATAATCCGCAAAGCTTCGGCGACGATAATTTTGTACCCGATATGACGGGTGATATTCGTATGGAAGTCAATCTGGAATACCGCGCAAAAATTGCCAGCATTCTGGATTGGGCGGCCTTTATTGATGCCGGAAATATTTGGTTACAACACGCAGATACCGTTTTTACCGGTGGTCAATTTTCCAAAAATTTCTTAAAAGAATTTGCCGTTGGCGGTGGTTTAGGATTACGGTTTGATTTAACTTTCCTGGTATTGCGTACTGATTTTGCCATTCCCTTGCGCATTCCATACCTACCCGATGGCGAACGATGGGTATTCAATAAGATTAATTTCAGAGATCCCGATTGGCGACGGGATAATATTGTATTTAATTTGGCTATTGGATATCCTTTTTAGTTGTTCGTGGTTGGTTGACAGTTGTTCGTTATGACCAACAACGGATAACAAACAACCAATAACGAATTTTGTGTATCCAGTCATTTTTTACTAATTTTCCACAATTGGCATAAGGATGTCAGGTAAAAACAATAAAAGATCGTTAAATAAACCAAAATTTATGAAAGTAACGGTAGTAGGTGCCGGAGCTGTAGGAGCTACGGCAGCCGATAACATCATCAGAAAACAATTAGCAGAAGAAGTCATATTATTGGATATAAAGGAAGGTATTGCCGAAGGAAAAGCACAGGACATCGCACAAACGGCATCTTTGCTTAATTTTAACGGCAAAATAGTAGGTGTGACGAATGATTATCAGCGAACCGCCGGATCGGCTGTTGCTGTCATTACTTCCGGTATTCCGCGCAAACCGGGCATGACCCGCGAAGAGCTGATTGGTACCAATGCCAATATCGTTAAATCGGTTGCAGAGAACCTGTTAACCTATTCGCCTGAAGTAATCCTGATCGTTGTTTCCAATCCGATGGATACCATGACGTATTTAACGTTAAAAGCCGCTAGGATTCCTAAAAACCGGGTAATCGGAATGGGTGGTATATTGGATTCTGCCCGCTTTAAATACCAGATTAGCCAACATACCGGCGCATCACCGACCGATTTAAATGCCATGGTTATCGGGGGACATGGGGACACGACAATGATTCCTTTAATCCGGCATGCCACATGGAATAGTTTGCCTGTAGACCAAGTGCTGTCGGTAAACCAACAGGAAAAGATTGTGGCCGACACAATGGTTGGAGGTGCTACTTTAACCAAATTAATTGGCACTTCGGCATGGTATGCACCCGGAGCTGCCATCGCAGTATTGGTTGAAAGTATCGTGCGCGATCAGAAAAAACTGATACCAGCTTCTGTATTATTGGAAGGCGAATACGGGCAGGAAGATATCACGCTAGGTGTACCGGTTATCGTTGGCCGAAACGGTATTGAAAAAATCGTTTCCATCCAGCTTAATGATCAAGAAAAAGAAGCTTTTTCCAAAAGTGCGGAGGCCGTTAGAAAGATGAACGATGTGTTAAAAGAATCGAATATTATTTCTTCATGATCAATATACCCCTCGTTTTATTAAATTTACAAGATGACGGTTTCCATTTACTCGTCGAAGTCGTTGTTTTCGGTCAAAGATTCAAAGCTGTTTTAGATACGGGCGCCTCTAAAACCGTATTCGATAAAAATACAGTAGAAAAACATATAGGAACGGCTCAACTTACCAAAAGTGATAAAGTCTCCACCGGTTTAGGAACAACGAACATGGCCAGCTATTCTTGGGTCCTTCCCGATTTCCAGATCGGCGAATTCCATCTTCAAGATTTCGATATTGCTGTACTCGACTTATCATCGATCAATTACGCCTACCAAAATCTCGCTATCGAACCAATCATCGGAGTTATTGGCGGCGATATTTTAACCGAATACCGAGGAGTGATCGATTACGGGAAGAAAACCTTAACATTAAAAAAAAGGCATGCTTCACAGCGTGCCTTTCCCAATTTTAACCAAACCTAATCTATGTGATTACATGAATCAATTACTACTAAACTCTTGCACAAACTTAAAAGTAAGAGATTAAGCCTATTTTAACCTTCTGTTATTGATTCGTGAAATCGAAGCTATCGGCTTTTATTTGGCGATTAGCGGCTTTAAAACCAAAAGACAAAAAGCGCAACTAATCTGATAAACCAAAGCTGATAGCTAATAAAACCATAACAATAGATTAACGCCGACATTAAATTTGTCTTTTAACTTTATAATCATATCAAATGGCTTATGCGTAAAGTTAAAGTAGCATTTTTTGCTGACATGTTAATTGAAGATTTAGATGGAGCGGCACGAACCATGTTTCAATTGATCAGCCGTATTCCAAAAGATCAGTTTGAATTTATATTTATTTGCGGAAAAGGTCCTGCCCGAATTGCCGATTTTCGTTGTTATAGTGTACCGAAACTCACCATTCCTTCAAACAAAACGTATACGGTTTCCATCCCCCAGTTGGCTCAACATCGAACCATCCAGCAACTAAATCAATTCGCTCCGGATATTATACACATCGCTACCCCTTCTTTCTTAGGCCACTTTGCTATACATTACGCACAAAAGCACCATATTCCGGTGATCAGCATTTATCATACCCATTTTATTTCGTATATCGACTATTATTTCAAAAAGTTACCCTTGCTCATACCAGCATTAAAAAAATATATATCCTTTAAAAAAAGGATTTTTTACAATAAATGTGATCTTATTTATATTCCGTCTGCCACTATAAAAAATGAATTGACAGACTATGGGATACGTCCATCAAAAATGCAGATATGGGAACGTGGAATAGACACCAAACTCTTTAATCCCAACAGAAAAAACCCGAAGTTTTTACAAGAAATCACCAAAAATACGCTACCTACTTTACTTTTCGTTAGCAGGTTGGTATTGGAAAAAAATTTGGAGACGCTCTTCCGTATCTACCGCGCAATAAAGCAACAGGATTTGGCCCTTAACTTTATTGTAGCCGGTGATGGTCAAGCAAAAAAAATATGCGAGAAGGAAATGCCCGATGCCATTTTCCTAGGACATTTAGACCATCAATCGCTTGCTACCCTATATGCTTCCAGTACACTTTTTTTATTTCCATCCATCAGTGAAACATACGGCAATGTCGTGTTAGAAGCCATGGCTTCGGGTTTGCCCTGTATTATTGCAAAAGGTGGAGGATCGCAAGACCTGATACAAAACGGAGTAAATGGATTTTGCTGTTCTGCCTACGCCGAGCACGACTATGTGGATCATATACGTTATTTGTTAAACTCACCTTCTTTATATGCTCAATTTCAGCAGGCAGGTATCGAAAAAGCCAGAACGTTAAACTGGGAAAGCTTAGCTTCTATTTATTTTGACGATCTCAAGCAACTGGGTAGAACACCTTATCTCTATAAGTTAACGCCTTAAGTATCCATGATTAAAATACTTAAAATCGCTTTTTTTATTTCGATTTTACTTTCGCTCGGCATATTTATCGCACATACCGATTTACACCAAATATGGATCTCAATAGGCCTCATGGGGTGGCACTTTCTCTGGTTACTGCTTTTGACCTTTTTGGCTTATGCAATTGGCACTATAGGTTGGTATTACTGCTTAGGCGAACAGAAAAAGTGTGTCCCGCTGGGCAAACTATTCGTTATCAGACTCGTTAGTGAATCGGTCAGTTTGTTTAATCCAACAAGCATTATCGGAGGAGATTTTTTAAAGATTCTTCTTTTAAAACCGACAGGAGCAAATGAAAAAACAATTGTCAGTTCGGTATTGATATCCAGAGGATTGATGATGCTTAGTCAACCTTTCTTATTCAGTATAGCTACCATTATAATTTACTTCAGCACTACAGATCCGCATATAAAGCAGATTCTGCGAACCGTCATGATTGCTATATTGGGCATATCATTGGGTATCGTTGTTTTAATCGTCTTCTTAATGAAGATGAGGCGAAAAATACATATCCCGAAAAATCCTCCTTTTTTATCCAAGTTAGCAGAACAGTTAAAGCTACTGATCGGCCATTTGCAACTGGCTTATGAGCAAGATAAAAAAAACTTAGTACTAGCCTTCCTCCATTTTAGTTTACACTGGTTTATTGGTGCAATGGAATTTTACCTTATCTTATATTTTTTACATTCCCCCATTTCTATTGTACAGAGCGTATTTATGGATATGGGTGTTATTTTTTTTAAAAGCGCTGGAGCGTTTATCCCGGCACAGCTCGGAGTTGAAGAATACGGCAACAAAGTGATGTTAAGTATGATCGGCATTGCTTCACCAGCAATATGGCTCAGTGTTTCGATTTTGCGACGAGCCCGCCAATTATGTTGGATAGCGTTTGGTGCGCTATGCTATTTATGTGTTTTCAGAAAATTTGCTCAGCTCCAATCAGCCGTATAACATGCACATATTGTTTGTGAGTCATAAACATCCGCCTACAACTGGGGGAATGGAAAAACAAAGCTTTGAATTGGTCAATGGCATGAAACAACATAGCCAAGTCCATCAATTAATTTATAAGGGCGCTGGAAGTAGAATATTATTCTTTTTTCGCTTATATAAGCAGATTAAGTTGATCTGCGCAAACAATCCGGAGATTACACTCATTCATTTCAACGATGCGCTAGTTGCGTCATTTTGCCTATTACTGAAATTAAAACGCTCCATAAAATTTGCAGTTACCCTACACGGATTGGATGTTGTTTATCCAAGCTACTTGTACAAGAAGTTAATCTTCCCAAAATTAAACCGATATGATCTTTTCCTTGCCGTGAGCAAATCGACAGCCCAGGCTGCTATTGCGCAAGGAATAGATGCATCAAAAGTAAAAGTTATTCCTAATGGAGTAGATACGGGCATTGCTCGTTTCCGTTTCTCTTCTAACTTTTATGATGATTTTTATCGCAAATACCATTTGGATATCCGTGAATATCGTTTGCTAGTCGCTATGGGCCGACCAGTGAAACGGAAAGGGTTTTCCTGGTTTTTGGAAAATGTGTACCCAAAGCTCAACAACAACTACTTCATTTTATTTATTGGCCCCTTCCATCAGGAAAAAACCAAAATGGATTTTTTTTTACGATTGCTCCCTAAACCCCTACGCATAAAAGTGGAACTCTTTTTGGGTTATCCATCCGACGAAAGCAAGTTGCGGAAGTTACTTAGTCAACCCGAAATTCGCAAACGATGCAAACACCTGGGCCGACTTCCCATGGATGAAGCGTTCAATGTACTCCATCATGCTCACGCGTTCATTATGCCCAATATAGAGGTTAGTGGGGATATGGAAGGATTTGGATTGGTTTGCCTGGAAGCCACTTTATGTGGAACTCCGGTATATGCCGCCGCCTCGGGTGGAATTTCCGATGCCGTTAAGCCGGAAAAAAACGGTTATCTTCTTCCACCAGAAAATGCTGCAGCCTGGAGCGAGCAGCTGAATAAATCAATTATTGAATCAACTAGCAAAGCCGATATGGAGCGGTTTAAAGCTTATACGATTCGGAACTTCAGCTGGAAAAAAATGGTGAACGCTTATTACCGGGCCTTTCTCTCGTTACGCAATTAGGCACCTCCTTCCTATTCCATCAGTTTAATTGCCATGAAAAATACAGGCTAACCGGTAAGTGGTCAGAAAGCGGAAGTCCTTCTTCATTCACGAACTTTTTATTGGGAAGAGCATATTGTTCAGGTATTAACGTTATTTTGGTGCTCGATCTGTACAAAATCTTATCAATTGTTTCGCAAGTGTCGGTGAGCGTTAAAATATCTTCTCGACTAAAGGGTTTATAAGACGGCAATTTTTCGCCAGCTTTCAATTGCACCCAAGCGTCAAACAATTTGTTCTTGTATAATATCGCTCTCACATTATCGTAAGGATAGCAATAATGAGCATTCATATCTCCCATGACGATTACGGCATTACCGGTCGAATGTGTATTGATATATGCTGAAAGTTGCAACAAATTTTTCCGTCGTGCTGCAGCAGCAAGCGAATCATCGGCAGCATTGGCATGCACATTGTAAAAATCAACAAATACGCCTTTTGCAAGCGCTATCTTCGTATAACTAAATCCTTTCGGAGTAAGGCAATCGGTTCCTGCACAATCGTTCCAAGGTATCCGCTCCATGGCTACAATCGGATATTTGGAAAGCGTATTCAAACCGTCGCCAAAAGGCACGCCCCCTTTGCTATCTGTTCGATAAGCATGAAAATTACCCCCATTATACAAATCTTCGTGATAGTTAAAATCTTCCTGAACGTGAACGATATCGTATTCGTTTAACCCCTTGCCTATTGCAGCAATACTGGCCGATCGTTTGGTCACCGCACTTGAAATCAGCTCCGGCAAGCCGGCGATATTATAGGTCAATACCGAAAAACGACCTTCATTTGCTTCAGGTAAATAATCGCCGCCCTTCTTAAAATTCTCGGATGCTATTACCTTGGTTGGAACGCGGAAACGACTGAAGTATTGACTAAATAATACAGCGGAGGAAAACGTGATAGCCAGGACGACATTAATGGTTTTACGGGAGTTATTCTTTTTTGGCAATACCAGTTGCATGGCCATTTATTTTATACCCAAAAGTAGCTAAGCTATGTAAGCCTAGTTTAGCCAAAATGTTAAAAAATTATGATTTTCTTATATTCAATAATCAGGCACCAACGAACACCGATGCATTCAATTTTGCAAATCCTAAATATTTAATGTTACTTTGGGCGCCTAACAAAAAGCAAAGTTGAATACGGATAACAACAATATGGCTTTACTATGGAAACGCTTTTGCCAAGAAAGTGATAAAAAAGCTTTTGAGATCCTTTTCTACCGGTTCAACGAAAGCCTCATCAAATTCTGCTCCGCTTATATTCATGATCAGGAAGCGGCTGAAGAAATAGTTTCCGATGTTTTTGTCAATTGCTGGCTAAACCGACAACAGTTGATACTTGTAAATAATCCGAAAACCTATCTTTTTGTTGCCGTAAAAAACAGGGCTTTCAATTATATCAAAAAGTACTCCTCAATTAAAATCGTTTCCTTAGAGCATACGGACAACCTTGCTTTTATCGACATGGCCGATCCCAATAGACAGATGGAGCGGAAGGAGCTCTTCTTTAAAATGGATCAACTGATCCATATGCTTCCCCAACAGAGCAGGCTGGTATTCAAGCTCATCAAAGAAGACGGCTTAAAGTATAAAGAAGTAGCTGAGCTGCTCTGCATATCCCCTCGTACCGTACAAACTCACTTAAGTCGTGCAATGAAAAAACTGAGTGACTTTCTGCAAGGACATTTACAGCAGGAAAAACAAACCATCAAAGACAAATTACTTTTTATATCATTAACAACCAGCATCTTACATTTTTTTATCTATTTCTTGTAAGCATATTTTAATAAATTATTGTCTATAAATTAACAATAGGACAATAATGCAGCAGAGCCGTTTTTTATTCCTGGTTACTAAAGAATTTTTATCCGATATTTCTCCTGAAGAACAGGACGAGCTTAGTCGCTATTTGCGCAATCATGACGACAAAAGGAAAGAACACCAGTTGCTTAAGCAATATTGGGAAAATAGAGAATCCCGTGCACGGGATAATGAAAGGCTATTTGATCATGTTTTAAAGAAAATCGCTGTAGCCGAATCGAACCTGAATACAGGTGCACAAACCCGCACAAGACAAGGGAAATGGCGAAAATATACAGTAGCCGCTTCTGTCGTCCTCCTGTTGGGCTTAAGTTTTTTCTATTTCCATAGCAACAAACTATTTTTTTCTTTCGATAAGCACGAATTGGTAACCGGTTTAACCAAACGATCGATCACGTTAACCGATGGTACAGCAGTTACCCTTAACGCATCAAGCAAATTAATTTATCCAAAAACGGGCTACGGAAATCAACGGGAAGTTTATTTGGAAGGAGAAGCGTTTTTTGATGTTGCAAAAAACGAAAAATATCCATTTATTATTCATACCACAGATATGGATATTAAAGTGTTAGGCACATCCTTCAACGTACGTGCATATACGGATGAACAAAAAACAGAAACGAGCCTGATCAGTGGAGCAATAGAAATCTCCTTACCCAAGCATCCAAATAAAAAAATCAGGCTAAACGCAAAAGACAAACTCATTCTGAAGAAGCCCCAACCCAGCTCGGTCGAAGATCAGGTAAACAACCCACCCGTTCCTGCTTTAGAGTTAGCAGAAATAACATACTACAAACCAAAAGACGATACTACCATCATTGAAACTTCCTGGTTACAAAATAAGTTGGCTTTTAAAAATGAAAAGTTCGAAGACATTGCTAAGCGGCTGGAAAAGCATTTTGGTGTAAGTATTGGTTTCGAAAGCCCAAAGGTAAAGGAATACAAATTTAACGGTGTTTTTGTGCATGAAAATATTCAAGAAATTTTATATGCACTCCATTTGGCTGCGCCCTTTGGTTACCGGATACAAGGTAAAAAAATACAGATATATGATTAATAAATTATCAAAACTGACCTAACAATGTACAAGAAAAACTACCCAACCTAAAAAAGCGAAAGCTGCCAAAGCAGCTCCCGCTCAACTGAAGAAAAATGAAACAATTTATTAACCAGCTTTCGGCAAAAAGCTGGTATTCACTTAACTCAATTGTAAAAATATGATTTTTTTTCTGCACCGTTACGGTGTCCCTAAAAGAAATTGGTTTATCCAATTATGTATGATCATGAAGTCGACCCTCATCCTTCTCCTGCTATTCAATGTTCAGGCTTTTTCAAAGGTATACTCACAAAACAAGATTTCGCTCGATCTGAAAGCCGTTGGCATCAATGAACTCGTTAATCAGATTGAATCGAAAAGTGACTTCCGCTTCGTTTTTAACCAAAACGAAAAACTGAACAATAAGTTGATTGATATCAGCGTACGAAACGAATCGGTTTTCAAGATATTGGATAAAGCCCTATTGAATACCGGTTTAAGTTACCGCGTATTGGAAAACAATCTGATTGTTTTAAAACCCATTAATCAACAGAAGACCATAACAGGTACGGTAAACGACGAAAGCGGGCAGCCGTTGCCGGGGGTCAGCATTCGTGTAAAAGGAGCTAATCGCGGTACGGCAACTGATGTTAACGGGCATTATCAACTGGAAGCCGACGATCAGGATGTATTCATTTTCTCCTACATCGGTTACGAAACCATAGAGGTGCCTGTCGCCGGGCAAAACACATTAACAACGGTTTTAAAATTAGCAGCAGAAGGATTGGACGAAGTCGTTGTAGTGGGATATGGAACACAGAAAAAAGTCAACTTAACGGGTTCGGTTGCCTCTGTTAAAAGTGAAGACCTGGCTCGTCAACCAGTGGGTCAAGCCTCGCAAGCTTTACAGGGTTTATCCCCAGGCTTGACAGTGAAGACGTCAAGCGGACAACCGGGGCGCGACCAAGGCAGCCTAAATATACGGGGTGTAGGAACGATCAATGATAGCAGTCCCTTAATACTCGTAGATGGGATCCGTTATGATAATTCGATCAGCTTAAACGATATCGATGCCGATGATATCGAAAGTATCTCGGTCTTAAAAGATGCAGCGGCAGCTTCAATCTATGGAGTGAGGGCAGCTAATGGTGTTATCTTGGTCACCACTAAACGAGGAGCCTCCGGCAAACCACAAATTTCCTACGGCAATTACTTCGGTTGGCAAGATGCTATCCGTATCCCCGATTTTGTAGGGGCACAGCAATTCATGCAATTGGTAAACCAACTGAATGCTAATGTAGGAAACGACCCTGTATACGACCAAACACGTATTGATGCCTATAACGATCCGAATCGCGATCCAATTGCTTACCCTGATAATTATTGGTATCGGGATATCCTAACCGGCTCGGGTTTTCAGCAAAAACATAGTTTGTCTTTAGCTGGAGGTTCGGAAAAAACCAAATATCGCTTTTCCACAAACTATTTTGATCAGGATGGATTAATCCAAAACATGGATTTTAATCGCTTAACCATCCGTTTGAATACGGATTTCAAAATCTCAGAAAAATTAAATTTTAATGCCGACATCTCCGGCCGGCTTTCGAATACGGAAGAACCGCAGGGTACGGCAGGATCGGCTTGGTTCCAATTCGGACAAGCTATCAAAATCAACCCTTTAGAATCGGCAAAAGACGAAAATGGCAACTGGCGCGCCTTGAGGGGAGAAAACAATGTCTTACGTTTACAGCAAGAGGGTGGAATTTTCGGGAACAACGATCGCTTGTTTACCAGCAATTTCCGCTTAAATTACCTGCCCGTTGAAGGGCTGACCTTAAGCGCTATTGCGTCTAACAATTTCCAAAACCAATACATCAGTCAGCATACCAAACAGTTCAGTTATGTCAATTTGTCGTCTCCTATTGGTCGTAATGAAATTACTAAAACAAACATCGGTTATACCAATCAAAATTATCAAGGCCTGGCCGATTATCATAAAACATTGGAAGATCATGATTTTAAAATTTTGGCCGGTGCTTCTTACCTAGCACAGAAAACGGATAGTTTAAGCGGCACAAGGGTTAATATCCCAAACGGTGATCTCAGTGAAATCAATGCCGGTGCGTCAGAAGGGCAACTGGTTTATGGAACGGCAAGGGAATATACCTTAATTTCCTTCTTCGGCCGATTGAATTATGCTTTTAAAGACAAATATTTACTGGAAGCAAATATACGTAGGGATGGGTCGTCCCGTTTCTCTGATGGGCGGCGTTGGGGCTGGTTTCCTTCTGCTTCAGTCGGTTGGCGCATATCGGAAGAAAGCTTCATGGAAAACCTACGCTTTATTCAAGACTTAAAGCTTAGGGCTTCCTATGGTCAGTTGGGGAACGATGCTATTGGCGATTATCCTTACCAGTCGAATTATATACTGGATAATTATCCTTTTGGTAATTCATTAACACAGACAGCCGGATTACGATATTATCCAAACAGCGAACTCACTTGGGAAACCACCAATATTGCCAATTTTGGTTTAGATTTTACCCTGGCGAAAAAACTAAACATTACGTTCGATTATTTTGATAAACGCACCAATGATATCCTATATGCTTTGCCAATCCCAAAAACTGTTGGCTTGGATGCCAGTTATCAAAATGCCATATCGGTTAAAAATACTGGATGGGAGTTGGCCCTGAACTACACGGACGAGATTGGCGACGATTTTAAGTTCAACGTGGGACTGAACCTGTCGGATGTAAAAAATGAAATTACTGATTTCAAAGGTGCCGATTATAGTCAAACAGATGGCAACGGTTTGAATAGAGGAAACTATACGGGAAGACCAATAGATGCCTTTTATGGTTATTTAGTAGATGGAATTTACCAAACTGCCCAACAGGTAGCATCTTCAACAACAATTTCCGGACAAGTTGGCCCGGGCGACCTTATCTATAGGGACATTAATGGTGATGGCGTTTTCGATAATGTGAACGATTTCTCCTATTTGGGAAGTGATATTCCGCGTTATAACTATGGCATCACCTTAGGGGCTTCATTCAAAAATTTTGATTTCAATGCGTTTTTTCAAGGTGTAGCTAAAGTGGACATCAACACATTGAATCTCGAGCGTGCGCCGATTAATCAAGATGGAAACTTTAGGACGGCTTGGTTAAATGCATGGACAACCGAAAACAACACGGCAAGCTATCCTCGTTTAACTCCTTATCAAACGAACTACCAGCCATCTGCTTTTTGGGTCCGCAGCGGAGCGTACTTACGTCTTAAAAATATACAGCTCGGATACAAATTGCCGAAGTCGATATTACAAAAAACGTTTATAGAAAATGTGCGATTATTTGCCAGCGCGCAAAATGTATTTACCATAACATCGTTACCGAAAGATATTGATCCGGAATCGCCAAATGATAACCGCTACTATCCTCAGGTGAGGACAATCACTTTTGGTCTAAACGCTAATTTTTAACGATTTATAAGAAGAGAATGAATTATAAGAACGTATTAAGCATGATGATATTAGCTTTACTGGCCGTCTCATGCAGCAAAGATTTAGACAAGCAACCGCTGGACTCCCTTGGCAACACCAATTATTGGAGTTCCGAAGCTGACGCCATTCGCGCGGTAAGTGACATCTATAGAAAACTGGGTTCAGACGAACGTTTTTTTATTTCTTGTGGTACCGATGATAGCTATTCCTGGAGCAATTGGCCGGTAGATATACAATATGCCGGAAATGGTAGCGCCACTCCCAGTACAGGTGTATTTCTAAACGTATGGACTAATCTATATAAACAAATCGCATTGGCCAACGATGTAACCGATAATATCGATAAAGTTCCCGATTTAGATCCTACATTAAAAGCCCGACTTTTAGGCGAAGCCCGATTCTTAAGGGCATACGCTTATCAACAATTAACTGGGCTGTATGGTGACGTTCCTTTAATCACTCATATTCAAAAGACGGAAGAGTTTCAGCCTTCCCGTACCCCAAAGGCAGAAATTGTCCAATTTATTCTAGACGAGCTGACAGCCGTTGCCAACGATTTGCCTACCGCATATGATGCCTCAAACATAGGCCGGGTTACTAAAGGAGCTGCGCTAGCATTAAAAGCCCGTGTAGCCCTGTATAACGAAAGATGGGCAGAAGCAGCGCAAGCGGCTCAGGAAGTCATGAACCTGGGGGTTTATGGAATCGATAACAACTACCTCAGCTTGTTCAATGGCACTAACGAAGATAGTCAGGAAATCATCTTATCCGCTCGTTACCTTGAAAATACCTTTCCCAATGCGAACGCCACATGGATCGGAGCGCCGAGCTTAGCCGGCTGGGGACAAGTGGTACCACTCCGTTCGCTTGTTGATGCCTATGAATGTGTAGATGGTTTGCCAATTGATCAATCCCCTTTGTACGATTCCAATCAACCCTTTGCCAATAGAGATCCCCGTTTAACATTATCTATTGTGATTCCCGGCACAGTAGTCAATGGTGTAACAATAGACGTTTCCGATCCAAATTCACCTGACGCTTTGGGCAAATCCAATGCCTCTTTTTCCGGTTACTATTATAAAAAGGCTGTACCGGCGACTATTAATGGAAGTTGGGATCGGAGCTCTGCCGCGGATGTTATTTTAATTCGATATGCGGAAGTATTATTAACCTATGCAGAAGCCAAAATTGAAGGCGGGGAAATCGATCAAAGTGTGTATGATGCGATTAATTTGGTTAGACAACGTAGTGGTATCAATATGCCAGCTGCAACAATGGCTAATACGGCAGGTCAGGCAGCTCTTCGCGAACTGGTGAGGAGAGAACGTCATGTTGAGTTTCCAATAGAAGACAACCGCATTTTTGACATCCGTCGCTGGAAAATCGCTGAACAAGTTATGCAAGGTACGGCCCAAGGTATTTTCAACAATTATGACAGCAGTCGGTCTGACTACAATCATTATATAACCGTTGAACAACGGAATTTCAACGCTGGACGAGATTATTTATGGCCTATTCCTGCAAATGAAATTGCGTTAAACCCGAATCTAACCCAAAATCCAGGTTGGTAAGGTAAAAGGCGAGGTATTAATTGTAAATAAAAAAGGTGCCTTAAGAAGCGATTATGGTTTCTTAAGGCACCTTTTTTATTTTATCGTTTAATTTGAAATCGCATTAATGATATCGTATTGGGTGATGATTTTAATCTGCCCATCTTTATCTTCGACCAAAACGGCCTGATTGTCTTTATGAATCAAGGAAGAAATCTTGTCTACAGAAGTGTTTAAGTCCACAAAAGGGAAAGAAGCAGTCATGATTTCTTCAGTCCTGGCAGCTTTCATCCCAGGATTCTCCAACAAGGCATTTAGGATATCCGACTCGGTTACCTTTCCGACAACCATCCCCTGCTGCGTTACCGGGACCTGCGATATATGCAGCGTCTTCATCATATTGAAAGTCTCCATAACCGATTGCTCCCCATTTACCATGATCAACTCTTGCCCGCCAATTTGTTTCAGGATACCGGCGGCGGTAAGCTTTTTGTCTTTTAAGAACCCCCGTTCGCGCAACCAGTCTTCGTTATACATTTTCCCCATATAACGTGATCCATGATCATGGAAAATCACCACCACTACATCATCAGCCGTCAAACGATCGGTGAGCTGTAAAAGTCCCGCAATGGCCGCTCCTGCGGAGTTTCCCACAAAAATACCTTCCTTTTGAGCTATTTCACGTGTCATTAAAGCGGCATCCTTATCGGTTACTTTTTCGAAATGATCGATAACATCGAAGTCGACATTCTGGGGAAGAAAATCTTCTCCGATTCCTTCAGTAATATAAGGATAAATCTCATTTTTATCGAAAACACCCGTTTCTTTATATTTTTTAAACACCGACCCATAAGTATCAATGCCCCATACTTTAATGTTCGGATTCTTTTCCTTTAAATATTTCCCTGTTCCACTAATCGTGCCCCCCGTCCCCACTCCAACCAATAAATGTGTAATCTTCCCTTCAGTTTGTTCCCAGATTTCAGGTCCGGTCTGCTCATAATGTGCCTGCATATTTGAAAGATTATCGTATTGATTGGCCTTCCAAGCATTGGGTGTCTCTTTCTCTAAACGACTGGATACGGAGTAATAGGAACGGGTATCCTCCGGGTCGACATTGGTTGGACAGACGATTACTTCCGCACCAAAGGCCCGAAGTGCATCGATCTTTTCTTTCGACTGTTTATCTGTTGTGGTAAAAATACATTTATATCCCTTAATAACAGCGGCAATAGCTAAACCCATTCCCGTATTACCCGAGGTTCCTTCAATAATCGTACCGCCTGGCTTTAGCGCTCCGCTCCGCTCGGCATCCTCAATCATCTTAACCGCCATTCGGTCCTTAATGGAATTACCAGGATTCGTCGTCTCTATTTTCGCTAAAACTGTCGCTTTTATCGGCTTAACTACCTTATTTAACTTAACCAAAGGTGTATTACCAATGGTTTCTAAGATATTATTGTACCACATAGTTTATATCTTTGATGGGTTATTGCAAACATAAGTATTAAGAAGCTGAAAGCGAAAAAGCACAAGCTTAAAGGTGGTAGGAAAGAAGGAAACATGTTAGTAGTTTAGTTAACTGGTTACTAGACGAACAGAATAAAATGAAAATAAAGCCGATTACCAATAAAGGCCTAATAGCTAAGAGCTAACTCAGAACTTAAGATGCTTAACGGTTAAACCATTATTAATCAATTGCTTTAACGAGTCGATACCAATTTTAAGATGCATTTCCACATAATTGGCAGTAACGGCCGAATCACTTTCTGTTGTTTTTACTCCTTCGGGAATCATCGGTTGATCAGAAATCAACAATAGCGCGCCAGTGGGGATTTTATTGGCAAAACCAACGGTGAATATCGTTGCCGTTTCCATATCAACGGCCATAGCGCGGAGAGTCTTCAGATACTTTTTAAACTCCTTATCATGTTCCCATACCCTACGGTTCGTGGTATAGACAGTGCCCGTCCAATAGTCCCTACTATTATCACGAATTGTCGTGGAAATTGCTTTTTGTAAGGCGAACGCCGGAAGTGCAGGTACTTCTGGGGGCAGATAGTCGTTTGATGTTCCCTCACCACGGATGGCGGCAATTGGCAACACCAAATCGCCAATATTATTTTTCTTTTTTAAGCCGCCAGCTTTCCCGAGAAATAGGGCAGCCTTAGGTTGTATAGCCGATAATAAATCCATTATGGTTGCTGCCACAGGGCTTCCCATACCAAAATTAATAATAGTAATGCCGGCGGCAGTAACGCTTTGCATGGGCTTATCTAGACCATAAATAGGCGCATTATCATGCCATTCGGAAAAAAGTCGGAGGTAGTTCGAAAAATTAGTCAATAGAATATATTCCCCAAATTCTTCCAAAGGCCTACCAGTATATCGAGGCAACCAGTTTTTGACAATATCTTCTTTATTCTTTAGCCCCGATTTAACTGGGCTTTCTACTTCTTTTTGAACGTTTGTCATATCATTTAACTTTTAGCTGTCAGCTGTCGCACTTCAGTTTTATTTTCGTTTTTTAACGGCTTACTTTGGCGAGCTGCTAACTAGACTATTAACTTATTCCCTTGGTTAACAGGTTCGCTATCCCCTACATTCCCCTTTCCATTTTATGCTTTACTTTAAACAGCCGGGTTCACGACGTTTAACACACAGTTCGTAACCAGCTATTAGCAGCAACCAACAATTAAAACCTAAGGGCCAAAAGCCAATTGCCTAACAAAAAATCCCCCGTTATAGGCGGAGGATTTTTCTTAGGCAACCTGAAGTTTTTTCAAATCAGATTTTTCAAACTTTTGCTTGGCATAATCCAATGTAATGTACAACTCTCCGCCGTCGTCCTTTTCGTGAGAAGGCAATTCGAACATCGCGTCGAGCATTATCGCTTCACATATCGCTCGTAGACCCCGTGCGCCTAGCTTAAATTCATTGGCTTTATCCACGATAAATTCAAAGACCTCTTTATCAAAATGCAGTTTGATATGTTCATAATCAAATAGCTTTTGATATTGTTTAATCAATGCATTCTTCGGCTCCGTTAAAATACTCAATAGCGCTTCCCTATCCAAAGGATTCAAATAAGTCACCACCGGTAACCGCCCGATTAATTCGGGAATTAAACCATATGCCTTTAGATCCTGCGGTGTAATATATTTATACAGATTATTCATATCGATATCCGCATATTCATGTTTCATCTTATAACCGACCGTTTGGGTACGCATCCGATTAGCTATTTTCTTTTGGATACCATCGAAAGCGCCACCACAGATAAACAGGATATTATTGGTATTCACAGCGATCATCTTTTGATCCGGATGCTTACGTCCCCCCTGCGGCGGCACATTGACCACCGTACCTTCCAATATCTTTAACAAGGCTTGCTGAACACCTTCACCCGAAACGTCGCGGGTAATCGATGGATTATCACTTTTCCTTGCAATCTTATCTATTTCATCGATATAAATAATACCCCGTTCCGCCGAAGCTACATCATAGTCGGCCGCCTGCAATAAGCGGGTTAAAATACTTTCTACATCCTCCCCCACATATCCAGCTTCAGTCAGTACCGTTGCGTCGCAAATGCAAAAAGGTACGTTAAGGACTTTCGCAATCGTCTTTGCCAATAAGGTCTTACCCGTTCCTGTTTCGCCGACCATAATGATATTGGACTTCTCGATCTCCACTTCATCCTTCTCCAATTTTTGGTTAAGCCGTTTATAGTGATTATATACAGCAACAGACAATACTTTTTTTGCATCGTCTTGTCCAATTACATATTGATCTAAATGCGATTTAATCTCGGCTGGTTTCAACAGCTTTAATGCTGCCTGAACACTTTTGTTTTTTCTAAGCGTCAACTCTTCAGCCAATATTTCATTGGCTTGAGCCACGCAACGATCGCAAATATGTGCATCGTTGCCCGCGATGAGCATCAGTGTTTCCGATTTCCGTAATCCACAAAACGAACAAGTCACCTCTCTTGTGCTTTTAGCCATATTTATTTTTCTCGCTTTCCTATTAATACTTCATCGATCATTCCATTTTCTTTGGCTTCTTCAGAAGTCATCCAAAAATCACGATCTGAAGCTTTTTCAACCCAGTCGTATTCTTTACCGGAATGATCAGAAATAATTTGGTATAATTCTTTTTTCAATTTAAGCATTTCTCTCAAATTGATCTCCATATCAGCCGCCACGCCTTGCGCACCACCAGATGGTTGATGGATCATCACACGCGAATGTCTCAATGCCGCACGTTTTCCCTTAGTCCCGGCCACGAGTAAGACCGCTCCCATGGATGCAGCCATTCCCGTACATATGGTAGCCACGTCGGGCGAAATATATTGCATGGTATCATAAATTCCTAAACCTGCATAAACACTTCCACCTGGAGAATTGATATAAATCTGTATATCCCGTTGGGCATCCGCAGATTGAAGGAACAACAACTGTGCTTGGATGATGTTAGCCACCTGATCGTTAATAGCATCACCTAAAAAAATGATTCTATCCATCATTAGACGAGAGAAAACGTCCATTTGTGCTACGTTAAGCTGGCGTTCCTCAATAATATATGGAGTCAGCGAAACCGGATACTGTTGTTCTACTTTTCCGATAAAGCGGTCTACATGTTGACTTCCTATACGATGATGCTTTACAGCGTATTTTCTAAATTCATGTTTATCAATATTCATATTCAATTGAGCTTTTAGTATTCAGCGCATAATAAATGCAGCTAATATAACAGATTAAAATAAAGAATCAATGATTGGGATAACATTCATTCTCAATCCATTCATACCGAACAAATAACAAGCCAATACTGATACTGCGGATTTCAAGTACCGAAACCTGACAGAATGCCGCTTTTACATGCATTCTGTCAGGTTTTTAACTAAGACAACGTGTGTTGGGAAACAGACTTTTTTGTTGTTCTTTATGCTTTGATCAAAAAACAAACCACCAAAGAGCGTAACGATAGTTAGATTCTAAGCAACCAATATGCTGGATTAAAAGCAACTACTCGCTTTCGAAAATATCGTCTCCAAACTTTCACCAAACACCGAATCCTATAAAAAAAACCGCGTTGGTGCGCGGTTTTTTTATGCTAGAAGGAATCTTATTTCAATTCCAAAAATTTATTATAATCGATTTCCTTCTTGGTCAATTTCACTAAACCTTTCAGGTAATCAAACACCTTCAATGCTTTTACTTCTTCAAACAGCCGGTTAGCCTGCTCCTTGTCTTGTAAAAACTGAACCGTATATTGAGCCAATTGTTCCTCGGCGATGGGTTCCGGACTGTACATTTTAAATTGAGCAGCGATACGCTCTTTGGCTAATTTGAAAACCTCTTCATATTTGATTTCCAATTTATTCTCACCAATAATCTTATTTTCAATCAAGGTCCATTTTAGATTTTTAATAAAATCATCGTATCCTTCATTCAATTCGTCATCGGTTAATTTCTCATTAGTAGCTTTTAACCAACGTTTCAAAAATTCGTCAGGAAACTCCACATTCACCTTTTCCATACCGAGTTTATACAGATCATTCTGCAAACGTTGATCTGAATTTTGAACCAACATTGCCCCCACTTCACTGCTTACCCGCGCTCTAAATTCTTCTTCCGTGGTAACTTCGCCTTTTGCAAACAGCTTATCAAAAAACTCCTGATTAAGATCAGCCTCTTCTAAGCGGTTTACATTTTTAACAACCAACTTAAAAGACGTTGAAGTTAAAGCTGCCACTTCTTCTTCCTTAATATTCAATAAGCGAGCGATCGTTTCATCGTTGAACGCTTTTTTTAAGTCGATTTTCACTTCATCATCTTTCTTCAGGCCGATTAACGACTTTTTGATTTTTTTATCTTCAACCAAGTCGGTACGTACAGAAGCGGTATTTTCTATACCACCTTCGATAGGCTTATCCGTCGCATCCAATTGAATCAAGGTGCTGTATAACACATCGCCATCTTCAGAAACTTCCGGATTGGTCATCTTGCCATAGCTTTTCCGAAGATTTTTGATACGGGAAGCTAATGTTTCCTCATCAACTTTGATATCGTATTGCGTTAATTTATCTTTTTCCGAAAAAGGTACTTCAAAAGCTGGTGCCAAACCTACTTCATACTGAAATTTAAATTCGTCATTAAAATCCCAATTATAGGTAGTGGCCGCTGTATCTTCTTTGGGTAGCGGCTGACCTAACACTTCAACTTTATTTTCAGTGAGGTATTTATTTAGATTATCACTAACCAGACGGTTGATTTCATCAAAAAGAATTGCTTTGCCGTATGTTTTTTTGATGTGTGATGCCGGTACCATTCCTGGACGAAATCCAGGGAGTTTCGCTTTTTTAGCTTGTTCTTTAATGGCTTTATTGACACTTTCCGTGTAATCTGCAGGGCTAATTTCTACGGTGATAACTGCATTCAGGTCGTTTACTTTCTCCTGTGAAATATTCATCTTTGCGTTTTAAATGCGTTAATAAAAAAATTCCTCCCGATGTTGTCGAGAGGAATCAAGTGCGGAAGAAGGGACTCGAACCCCCACGCCTCTCGGCGCCAGATCCTAAGTCTGGTGCGGCTACCAATTACGCCACTTCCGCAGTACTTAGTGTTATTTTGGACTGCAAAAGTAATACATTAGGCCATACCCTCCAAATATTTTTTTATTTTAGTTGCTAGCCCTTAGGCGTTAGGTTTTAGTTGTGATAGCTAAAACCTAATAATTAACAGCTTATGGTCTTGACACCAAAATAAAGCCGATCCACCGGTGAGGCGGACAAGTAGCTGACAGCTAAAGATCGGCACAATATGCAAGCATCGCCACATTAGATAGCACTGAAGTTGCACCACCAATTTCAATAGCTGACTTCGGCATTAGATCCACTTCTGCTTCATGCGGGTCCTGAACAAGGGTCGTTCCTCCGAACTTGCGTACAGCGAACATCCCTTCAGCTCCGTCCCGATTTGCACCCGACAATAAAATGGCTATCAAATCTTGTTTAAACACCTCAGCAGCACTCTGCATCGACACATCTATTGAAGGCCTGCAATAATTAATAGGTTCGGAAACGTCTAAGGAGAACGTCTTATTTTCCTCGATCAGCACGTGATAGGCAGCCGGCGCAAAATACACGACACCTGGCAATATAGACTCCTTCTCTTCTACCTGCTTAACCGGCAAAGTACATCGGTTTTGAGCCATTTCTTCCAGAGAACTTTGATACCGATTATTTCGATGTACAATGGCCAACACCGCATACGATGTATTCTTCTTTAATACCTGCAATAACTCCAACAGTAGATTTACCCCACCAGCAGAACAAGCAATAATGAGGAGTTTTTCACTTTGAACAATAGAATTATCCGGGCTATGGTCCATAGATGCCAACAAATAGGTATATAGACAAACTTAGGGAAAGTTGCTTATAAAAGCAATTGCCTTCATACAAATGCAAGGTAACTGCTACACTATAATTTTCAAGGGATATTTAATTTATAGAAGCTAAGGTAGTTAAGCTACTAAACTAGCAACTCGCACAATTCTGGTCGAATCAGCCGAAGCGATAAACCACATCGGCTATAAATAGCCTCATCATTTTTCGAAACTTTTAGGAAAAAGTTTGGTTGTCGTCCCGAAGTAAGCTAAAGCCCGATTACAGCCTGAATTTTCGTCAAATTTGCTTTTCGTGTAAGGAAAACGGGGATTGGTGTAATTTTTTTGGCTTTTTTTCTATCAATCCTTTACTTCGTAACAAGTTTTATCCAAAAAGCATACAAACACATTAGGTTAGGTTGATTAAAAAAACAAAAGTTTTCACCTCACTTCCCCAAAGTGAGGTTTTTTTATGCCTTGGACATCGGTTTTCAGATTTCGGCTATCGGCTTTACTTTCGTTTATATTATAGCTGTTAACTTGGAGACTTACTAACCTGCTAACTAGATAATAGCAAACTTATCACCTTGTTCTTGAGCCAAATGTCGTTTAGATGTCTCTTGGCCTCGAAATGACAAAATCATACAACCCGCCAATAAGACTATAGATTGTGATCCTGAATTGAGTCAAGAATCTAAAGCTTTCCACTTCTTAAAACTTATCACCTAGAACTTATACTCCAAAAGCTTTTCGCTTTATGCCTTACAGCTTTTCGCTCAGCTGATAAACCCGCACATAATCCACCACCAACTTTCCCGGAAGATTAGCTTCAGGTATCTCCTCACCTCCTTGACCGAGGGCTAGGTTTAATAACAAATAAAATTTCTCCCTAAACGGATTATTACCGCGATGGAAATTGGTTGTCTCTTTTAAATCAATGGTATTCAGCTCTTTTCCATCCATCGAAATAATCATCTTATCCTTATCCCACAACAGCTCCCATTCATGAAAGTCGTCAGCCCAATGCTTTCCCCCTAAACGATCATCTGGCCATTTCATTGAATCCCATTGACTTTCTTTTTTCCCTTCGTTTACCGCATTGGCTAATAACATACCTCGATAGTATTCCATGATATCAACCTCACCACAAGCTGGCCAAGCTACCGGCCCCCTGTTCACGCCTAACATCCAAAATGCAGGCCACATTCCCTTTCGGGTGTCAATTTTAGCCCGCATGACCACCTTTCCATACTGAAATTCAAATTTGCCCTTCGTGATTAAACAAGCAGAAGTATATTCCGCATACCGACGGCTCAGGCGATAATCTTTACTATTTGCAACGTAGTTCGGATTTCGCTTTTTTTCCTTCCTGGCTTCAATAAAAAGAAAACCATCTTTACAGTAGGCATTTTCTTTCTGGTACCATTGCGGTTCTTGATTTCGGGTAAAGCCGATTTCATAGTCCCACTTGGCACTATCGGGTGCTCCCTTCTGATTAAATTCATCCTGCCAGACTAACCGATAAGCAGTTTCCTTTTTTGCTTGCTGTGCCCGTACCTGAACATTAAGAATAAAAACAAAAGCGAGGGCAAATAATAAAATTGAACGTTTTCTCATATAAAAATTAAATAATTTCCTTTAAATACCATACGCAACTGTCGACAACCGATTTGTCTTTTACCATACGGATGACCACTTCATTTTTGCCTGGCGACAACATCATCTTGGGCCATTGTACAATAACTCCATTAGGTTGCTGGCTTCCCTGATTTTTCCCGTTGATCCATAAAGTTACTGGCCCGGCATTGCTATATGCTTTTACTGTAATTATGCTATCACTCCTGTCGACAAAACGCTTGTCATTCAAATGCAACACCGGAATATCGGTTCGCCAAGCAGCTTTATAGAACCACCAAGCATCTTTTTTCTCTTTTCTATCGTAAGTAACCAGACCTTTGTCGTTCACACCATCCCGATCACCTTCGCGTCGGTGCGCCGCACCGAAATCGAATAAATTCCATAAAAAACTGCCCCAAATGAAAGGTCGCTCCTGAATGGTTTTCCAGTTTTCTTCATGGTAGTAAGCCTGCCATCCCTCAGGATGCCAATAACTGCTGGCCTCCGGTTTTTTTTGTTGATCGTCATGGTGATAGATACTTGCGCCGGCACCATATTCACTGATGGCCAACTTCAAATTAGGCCGCTTGGTATGCAGATCGTCGGCCCATGTTCCGATATCTTGGGGCTTCCCGCCATACCAGCCATCATATCGGTTCCATGCATTTAGGTCGGTAACACCAGTTAATGCGATATCATCGATGTTGTTGGCCGACACGGTCGGTCGGGAAGGATCTTCCTCATGAGCCAATCGGTTCAGCTCTTCTACATAAGCTGTTGGATTATCACCCTTTACATTCAGTTCATTGTATAAGCCCCACATCAATACGCTAGGGTGATTATAATGTTGCCTGATCAATTCCTTCAACTGCTGTTTACCATTTTCACGGAAAGAGGTTTGATCCACAAAGCCTTTGAAATTATAGCCACCGGGGCCAACAAAGGGGATCTCAGACCAGGCCATAATACCATGTTCATCTAACAACTGATAAAAATAAGGAGCCGGTGGGTAATGCGACAAACGGATGGCATTCGCCCCCATATCCATTAAAATAGCAACATCTTCTTCCTGTTGCCAAGGGGCCAGGGCATTGCCCGATCCCATATAATCTTCATGCCGGCACACGCCATTGAGGTGTATGGCTCTACCATTTAGGAACGCTCCTTTTTTAGCATCAATATAAAAACTGCGCAGGCCCAATGACTGCGTTACCTGATCGATTTTCGCATTGTTCGAAAGCAAGATAATCTCTGCAGTATAAAGAAAAGGATCCTCCCGCCCATTCCAAAGATGAGGATGTCTTATCACAAAATCAGTCAATATCTCAAAAGCACCTTTCTTTCCTTTTTTGATAGGAATATCTTTTGATAATACGACCGTATTACCTGATTTAATGTTTATTTGAATCTTATCACCGTTCCCTGCCGCCTCCAAAAAGTCGAGCAGAACCTTTACGCCGACTTCCGCTATTTCCCGGTTTACTTTTTTCTGCGTGAGGTATACTCCCGGCGAAGCATAATCTAGCGGACTGATACAATTCGGCTCGGTAAGCAACAGGTGAACATCCCGAAAGATACCGCCATAGAAATTAAAATCACCCACCAAAGGCATCACATCCAAATTCAACGCATTGGTTACCCGCACCATAATTTCATTTTCTTCACCATAATGAACAGCATCGGTAATTTCGAACAAAAATGCCGCATAACCACCGCGATGTTCCCCCACGTATTTACCATTAATAAAAACATCGGTAACTGTATTGACTCCATCAAATTTCAAAAAAAGACGTTTACCTTTCCAATCTTGTTGAACAGGAAGCCTTTTCTGATAAATAGCCGCTCCCCGATAATAATTCAATTGACCGTTCAATGCATCTGTTTTATTCCAGGTATGGGGTAAATCAACCCGCATTCCGGCATTTTTGTCGACTTGATAATTAAAAATAAACTTCCAATGGGTATTTAACAAGTGGTCTTCTCTTATCTGCCCTGAAAGATGCGTAAAAGAGAATATAAAAAGCGCGACTGCTGTAATTTTCGAAATCATGATTAATTTCTTGCTAATGGGTAACTGCTTCATATAGCCCCATACTTGCGAGCAAAGGCTGATTGCGGGCGTAGAGCCTTAATCTAATTTGATGAGCTTTAAGAGGTGAAAAACGAAGCAGACGTTTATAGCCGATGGTTGATCCTTCTGCAACTTTCTCCCATCCTCCGTTTTGTTTCACTTCCAGGATAAATTGTTCAACACGTTGCCCTTTGGATATATCTTCTTGCAATTTCAGCACATTAAAAGTTACCTCCTTCTTGAATTCAAACTCAAGAACCAAGGTGGTATCTTTGCCCTTAATAGCTGTGATATCTGTTCGATCAAGAAGATCGGATAGTGTACCATTTCCGGTAGATTCCATACGGCTTCCTTGCAAGAGGTTTTTCGAGAATAGGGTCTCTCTTTGCTTCTTCCACTTCATCAGGGTTTTAATGTCCGAGGCTGCTATCCGGCCCTGTTTATCAGGGGGTACATTCAGTAATAACACACTGTTTCTCCCAACAGAAGTAAAATAAATATCCATCAACTGTTTAGCGGTTTTTACTTTATCATCTTCTTCTTCGTGATAAAACCAACCTGGACGTATCGATACATCGGTCTCTGCGGGATACCAAACAAGCGCTTTGGCTTTTTTTATTGCATCACGGCTTCCCAGATCTTTTTTCATACTGGAACCAAGGGGTTTGAAATTTACATCCTGTTGAGCGTTTGCAGCAATTTTTTCTATCTGCTGTTCATCTACAGGCACTACGCTCCATTCTGTTTCGCGCCCCACTCCTGTCTCCGTGCCAACCCACCGTACATCCGGCCCCATAACCGCAATTACAGCCTGTGGCTGCAACTGTCTAATGGTCTTGTACCAGTTTTCAAAATCATATTCCTGTTTTTTTCCAGACGGTCCCTCTCCATTTGCTCCATCGAACCAAACTTCATCAATCGTTCCATATTGTGTTAATAGTTCGGTTAGTTGATTGATAAAAAAAGTATTGTAAGGAGCTCCCTCACCATATTTGGGATTATTCCTATCCCAAGGAGAAAGATAGATACCAAACTCCACATTCAAATCGTGACAGGCTTCTGCTACCTCACGGACAACATCGCCCCTCCCTTGTTTCCAAGCACTATTCTTCACAGAATATTCGGTATATTTACTGGGCCATAAACAAAAACCATCATGGTGTTTCGCCGTTAAGATGACCTGTTTAAACCCGGAGTTTTTCAGCGTTGTAACCCATTGTTTCGCATCAAGATTGCTTGGATTGAATGTTTCTGGAGGTGTTTTACCATCTCCCCACTCCCTTCCAGTGAAAGTGTTCATCCCAAAATGTATAAAAGCCGTCAGCTCTAATCTTTGCCACCGTAATTGTCTTTCTGTGGGCCGCACTTCACTGGCCTTTTTCACGATTTCGGACAAGTCGTCCTCAGGATGAACGTACACTATATTTGATTGGGCATACGACAGGTGTATTAATAAACTCAGTATAAAAACATATAACGCTCTTTCTAGCATGTGTTTAATGATTTGTTTAGCTTAATTGCTATTTAATATGGCCGAACGTCTAAAAACTATTACTGATAAATTCGGATATAATCTATCAAAAACTGGGCTGGCAACGCCTCATCATGTAGCTTCCCTCCCAAATTCTGTACATTTCCCAAAGCCAAATTGAGCAGCAAATAATAATCCTTTTTGAAAATATTACTACCGTCCCGTTGTTGCGCTTTCGATACATCGAAAGTAAAATAGTTGGTATCGTCGTAAAAAAGTTTAATATATTTTTCATCCCATTCAAGCGCATAGGTATGAAAATCGGCATATGGAGCAGTAAACACAGGCCTTTTGCCTTCAGAATGGTATTTATCCAAAGAATCGGCATAGTGTACGGTACCGTACACTATGCTCGAATCTTTTCCTACAAATTCCATGATATCGATCTCTCCGCAATTTGGCCAGCTCACTTCGCCTCGATCTTCACCAAGCATCCATATGGCCGACCAAATTCCCAACCCCTTTGGTACTTTTGCACAAACTTCCATACGTCCATATTTGAAATGCTGCTTATGCAGGGTATGGATACTACCCGAAGTATAAGAAGCCTTTTGCCCTTTCTGATCTACAAAAGGTTCTTTCCTGGCTTCAATTACCAGATGGCCATCTTCCACACGCACATTATCAAGTCGCTTTTCGGTATAATATTGAGGTTCTCTATTGCGAACAAAACCGACTTCATAACCCCACTTGCTACTATCTGGTAAACCCGTATAATTGAATTCGTCCTGAAAAACAAGTTTTCGCCTGTTTGTTCCCTGCTCATCTTTATGAATACCGCATCCTTGCAAATAAAAAGAAGTAGCATAAATAAGTACCCACTTGAGGGTCGTGAACGTATTTTTAGTCAGCATCTTCATAAATATCACATCCTTTGTTTAATCTACCCAACCCTGATTTTGCGTTAAACTACTGTTCATCTGTCTTTCTTGTAATGGTATCGGCCAAGTATACAACTGATCGCCTGCCCAAACATAAGGAATCGTCACTTTGCCCCAAATCTGCTTCAAGCCATTTCCATCGTAAAATACCGTTTCTTTCCAGGTTTTCCAACGAAGTTCGTCAAAAAAGCTAATCCCTTCATTCACAAATTCCACTCTACGTTCATGCCGAATACGTTGGCGCATATCTTCCTGACCGCTCACTGCAGTAGCAGCAGAAGAGTTTAACAGGCCTACTCCGGCACGTTGCCTAACTTCGTTGACTAAAGGTACCGCCTCATCGGTTCTTCCCAACTCGTTTAATGCTTCTGCCCACATCAATAATACATCTGCATAACGAATAACTGGGAAATCCGTCGGCCCTTGCGACCTATCTGGAAGTTCAGAACTCCCTAGGTAAACAAACTTGCGGTGCAAATAATAAAAGAAAGTACGGGTATCGGTTGTTAAATCAAACAATGGCGCATTTTCGTTACGATGAGGCCATCTGGATGTAAAGTTTCGGTCAGCACCATCAATCTGTCTGCCTAAGTAAGTAGCATAAGGTGTAATCACATTTTCGGTTAAACGCGGGTCTCTATTTTCATAAGCTTTCATAATACGCTGCTCATTGCCTTCAGGCAAGTATGCGTCTAAATTCACCCCTCTATCGGTTATGGTTTTCTTCTCCTCATCAGTTAGATTATTTCTTAAAAAATACATCTCCCGTTGTTCAACAGGCATCTCGTTATAACCCGGAATAATATCATCCCAGCTGAAAGGGCTACCATCCGCATTTTCATACATATCAACCACATCGGGATGAACCAGATAGGTATTCCAGCAAGAACCAAAGGAAGATCGTGTACCACAGTAAAATTGTGTAGTGGAACCGTAACCGGATAAAGCCTTGTTCTGGATTGAAAAGATCATTTCATCGCTTTGCTCATTAGCCTCCCGGAAAAGCTCAAAATAATTAGGAAACAAGCTGTAACCAGCGTCCTTTACTTTTTGAAAATCAGCAATCGCTTCTTCCCATTTTTGTTGGTACAAATAAGCTTTTCCACGTAAGGCATAAGCCGCACCTTTGGTGACATGACCGAAATTAGCGTCTCCTTTTGCATACTTAAGCGGTAAATTGGCTTCGTTGATACAATCGGTTAAATCTTGCACAATCACGTCCCAAACCGCCTGTTCGGTTTCCCGTGCTTTGGTCATTTGGTCTACCTCCACCGGTTCTAGGTATACGGGTACTCCTTTAAACAATTGGTTTAATCGAAAATAAAAATAAGCTCTTAGAAATTTCATTTCGGCCAAATACCTAGCTTTCTTTTCTTCGGAACTTGGCGACAAAAGTGGAATATTATAAATCGCATCATTTGCACGATGGATTCCTTCATAGAGTTCCTTCCAAACATTGGAAACTGTACCATTTCCCGTAGTAGCCGTCCCTTGCAAAAAGGCCTCGCCATCGCGGCATTGGCTTGTTACCATCCGATCATACTGATAAAGCTCTCTGCCCGAAGCTCCACCTGTAGCTATACCCAAGCGTAGTGCACTGTATACCCCGGCAACTCCCAGATCGGTTAAATTGTCGGTAGTCCACATATTCGATGAAGCGATGGTGCCTGGAGGCTCGGTATCCAGCAGGTCTTTTACACAGGATGTCAAGGCCAATGTAGGTATCAATAGAAATAAGCCCACTTTTTTAGCATACCCTTTTTTCCGGAGCGGAAAATTGTCTAGCATTTTTATATGAAAATGATTAAAATTCATGATTTCGGATTAAATAAGGTTAAAAATTAACATTTATACCCAAAGCGAATTGCCGCATGGTAGGATATCCTACACCGGCCCCTAATTCTGGATCTAAGCCCGGAAATGCCGTAAAGGTCAAAAGGTTTTCTCCGGTAAAATAGAAACGAATACGGCTCACGCTGAACTTATTGGTTAAGTTTGCCGGCAAGGTATAGCCGATTTGCGCATTTTTTAGACGGAACCAGGAAGCATTATATAACCAAAACGTATTTGCCGTATTGTTGATATTGTCTCCATTGTATTTTAACCTAGGAAAAGTACCGTTCAAATTATTTGCAGGATCATCGGGATTATCCTCGTTATAATAATAATGATCGTCAGCATAACGCGTACCTATCGCATTTCCGTTCCGTACAATGGAATTATTATAGCCTTCATCATTCCAATAGTATTGCATTCCGGCCATACCTGCCCAGATCATCGAAAAATCAAAACCTTTATAGGCAGCACTTAAATTGATACCAAAAGTATATTTAGGTTCCGAGCGCGTACTGGTCAGGAACTGATCGTAAGTATTCCCATAAACACCGTCCCCATTCAAATCGGCATAGATTAAGTCGCCATAATACAGTTGTGATTTTCCGACTCCATTTACGGGCGAGAAGGAATAACCGGCCTCCTTCATGGCATTAAGCCAGGCCATATCTTCGGGTGTACGAATCATTCCGGTACTTGGGCCACCATTGACATTAACCGAACCATCGGTATTGAAGTAACTTTCATCTCCTTTATAGAGGTCGCGTACATAATAAGAATTGATACCATAACCCTCTACGATACGTTGCGTTCCTCCTGCCGAAACATCGCCAATATTACTTTGATAAATGCGGTTACCTTCCGCATCGGTAATCCACCCCTCTTGTAAAGTACCTTTGTATTTTTTGACGGTATTGTAATTATAAGCAAAGTTTCCACCAATGGCATACTGGAAATCACCTATCTGATCTTTCCATCCCAACGCTATTTCGATCCCGCGATTTAAAACGGCGGCCGTATTTTGGGTAGGTGCCGATTTGGTACCAGCGGTTAAAAAAATCGGTGGCGAGGTTAAAATTCCGTCTGTGTAGCGACTATAATAATCCAACTCAACGGTCATTTTGTTATTGAAGGTATTAAAATCTAAACCGATATCCGTTTGCGTAGTTTCTTCCCAGCGCAAGGTAGGATTAGCATATTTATTTTGGGCTAGGCCGATGACCTGTAAATCATTGAAAGAGTAATTTACTCCTCCATAAGTAGCCATATAATCATAATTACCGATCTGGCTATTTCCTAATTTTCCCCAAGATGCTCTTAGCTTTAAGTTTTGGATAACGGGGTTAACTCCTTGCATAAACGATTCCTCCGACAATTTCCAACCTGCAGAAAAAGACGGAAATACACCCCAACGATTTTCTTCTGCAAATCGGGATACGCCATCGTAACGTAAGTTGGCCTCCAACAGATATTTATCCTGAAACGCATAATTGATACGGCCAAAGAAGGAACGGTATGCATAATCATAACCGTCTCCCGAAATGCTAACCATCTCTGAAGCCGAGCTCGGTGTGGTAACCGTAGCGTCTATCAGCCCTCTTTTGGAAGTCGATAAATCATAATACTTGAAGTAATACTCATTATGTCCAACCAAAGCGCTTAAATCATGGTCCTCCCCGATTTTAGTATTATACCGCAATACATTATCGAAGGTGATCATATAATCCTTATTGAAACTATTGGAAATAGTCAAAGTAGAAGGAAGCCCGGCAGGGTTCACAATGGTATTGTCGGCAAAATTCCACCGATCAATCGGATTACTATGTGAATCCTGTTCCTGAAAGCGGGTTTGATAATTAACCCGGCTTTCCAAGCGCAAGTTCTTCAGGAAATTCACATGTGCATAAACCGTGGTATTAAACCGAGAAGTTTGGTTGTTACCGTCCGTCCCATAGAGATAAGTCATTAAATTGTTTAATATGGGTGCTTCATCTGCCGATGAAGGACCTCCAAACCGGCCTTCGTAAATCGGATATAACCCGGGTGTAGTTTGTCGAAGGTAATTAAAGACCAGATCGGTATTTCCCTGATCAGCGAGTTGTGTATTGGCAAAAGTCTGGGTACCGATGGTCAAAAAATTCGTCACCTTGGCTTCTAAATTGGCGCGTAATTCATATCTCTTCAAACCCGTATTATGCATCAGGCCGGGGTTATCCATAAAACGGCCGGAGAACAGATAATTGACATTATCACTTCCTCCACTCACCGAGAGGTTATGATTTTGCACCACATTATTTTCGAAAATTTCTTTTCCCCAATCGGTATTGGGATAAGCGACATAGTTAGGAATACCAAATTCATTTAAGGCATTGGGATCTTTATTGGCTTCCGTCCATAGATCAATGCTGTTTTGCGAATAGGGGTTAGCCTGACCGACATTCCGTGCGCCTTCATTGAACAGTTCCATATGGCGGACGTAGTCGGTCACAAAAGTTGGCATATTCGAAGGATGGGTCATGGAAAGCACTGTCGTATAGTTCAACATAGGCTTACCACTTTTCCCTTTTTTGGTGGTAATCAAGATAACCCCATTTGCGGCCAGGGAACCATATATCGATGCCGATGCTGCATCCTTTAATACACTCACACTTTCGATGTCGTTCGGGTTAACGGCATCCATGCTCCCAATAATTCCATCTACTAACACTAATGCATTATTATTATTCAGGGTACCGGTACCTCTAACCCGGATTGTCGCTCCATCAGACCCTGGTTTACCAGATCCCTGTCGCACAGCAACCCCAGGTGCTAAACCGGCTAAAGAACTGGAAACGTTGGTTACCGAACGGTTTTCAATATCTTTAGATTGCACGGTGGCCACCGCACCGGTTAGGTTCGCTTTTTTCTGGGTCGCGTAACCGACTACTACAACTTCATCTAAGTCTGATAAATTTTCCGTTAATACGACTTCTATCTGTTTTCGTCCGTTAACAGCTTCCTCTTTTTGTTCATATCCTACAAAGGAAAATACGAGCACATCATCATCAGCGGCATTTAACGTGAACGTTCCCTGACTTGAAGTGGAAACCGTTTGCCCTGTCTCCTTTACTTTTACGGTGACGCCTGGTAAAGGCAAATCCTGCTTGTCTTTTACTGTTCCCGTAATGGCACTTCGCTCCTGCGCAAAGGCCACAAATGTGAAGAGTATGGCACATAAAAAGGCCATTGCTTTGTACAAATTGTTCATAACTTGTAACGTGGTTGGTTTTTAGATTAGTTAATAAAAGATGCAATTCGACACTGCATTTGATTCGTTGTCCTTCTCCGTTGTTCAGTTTGATTTTTGCATATTCATAAGATTATTATTAGGTTAAATATTTGTTACTAAGGGCAAAGCTATTTCAGAATTGAGTTTTTAGGGGGGGAAAATCCTTAAAGAGTAGGGGGAAAAATCTAAATAGCTGTCGGAGATCGGCAATCAGCAATCGGATTTATTTTTATTTATATTAGTGGTAACCTCATTTTTAATAGTAATCGATTAGATGCTTCATCCGCCAACTGGTGGATCAGCATGACAACCTGCATGCCCGGCCAAAAAGCAGTGTCTTTGTCATTCAGAACGCAGTGAAGAATCTATTAGCTGTTAGGTATTAGCTATTAGCCTTTAGCTAAAACTTAAAAAAGCTAACAGCTACTCGCTTCCTGCAAATAATCAGTCGGGGTTTTTCCGAATTGTTTTTTAAATTCCTTACTAAAGTATTTCCTATCGTTAAAGCCTACGGTATAGGCTACTTCAGCAATACTCATCTGCCCTTGATTGAACAATTGCGCAGCCCGTTTTAAGCGGATACTTTTAATAAATTCATTAACCGTGAGGTTGGTCAATGCCCGCACCTTTTTATAGAGTACAGGCTGACTCATCCCGATCTGATCAGCTAGAGCGGGAACGTCGAAATCGCTATTTTCCATCTTATCCTCAAGGATGCGGATCAACTTGTCCAAAAACACCTTATCCACATTGTCAATGGGCTGATCGGTAGGCTCTAGCTTGACCATCTGCGCATATTTTTCACGTAACGCCTGGCGAATGACAATCAGATTTAAAGCATTTAACCGTAACAGTTCGGCACCAAATGGTTTAACCATATATAAATCAGCACCAGTTTTTAATCCATTAACATGTTGCTCGTATGCAGCACGTGCCGTCAGCAAGATTACCGGAATATGGCTGGTCCGTTCGTCTGTTTTTAAATAGCGGCAGAGCGTTAAACCGTCCATAACCGGCATCATCACGTCACTGATAACGAGATCAGGCAAATCCTGAATGGCCACTTTAAATGCATCTTCTCCATTTATAGCTTCCAATATGTTAAAATCGTCGGATAAGGTCCTGGCTATAAATTTCCTTAGCTCCTCATTATCTTCGACAATAAGTAGGGTGTAATTTTTATTGCCCTTCTTATTGTCGTTCGTCAATTGATCATCAAAGCTGTCCGGATAATAAAAGCCCATTGCCTGTTCGCCTTTTGCCTCATCAAAGACTACTTTATGTTTGTCGAAATGACTTTTACCCTTACGTAATCCAACCATAAACGTAGTATAACCAGCGCCAAGGCCATATTCGTCTGTACCGTCCAAAACAATATTTCCGCCATGTAAGTCCATGATATTTTTTGATAAGGCCAAGCCTACTCCCGAGCCGATATGATGACGGTCCGGTCTCTGCACCTGATAAAAATTAGTGAATAATTTCTTTTGCTCTTCCATTCCAATCCCAGGGCCAGTATCACTTACCCTAATCAATACGTCATTTTCCCGATCTTCAATATGAATAATGATCTCCCCTCTTTCCGGTGTAAACTTAAAGGCGTTAGCCAATAAATTGAATAGCACCTTTTCGAACTGAATGCGATCAAAAAAAAGCGGAACGGATCCTGTTGGTGATTGTAACCGGTACTTTATCTTCTTACTCACAGCAACCTCTTCAAAAGATAGATAAACAGCACGTACAAAGGTTATAACATCCTGCTCACTAATGTGTAACTTCATAAAGCCGCTTTCGGCTTTGCGAAAGTCCATCAACTCATTGATCAGGCGTAGCAATCGGTCTGCATTGTTTTTTATCCCTAGTAACTCCTCTTGAAAAAAACTGCCCTTCATCGTTTGATGAACTAAACGTTCTAAAGGCGCGGTAATCAAAGTTAGCGGTGTACGGATTTCATGCGACACATTGGTAAAAAAGTTCAATTTCATCTGATTCACTTCATGTTCACGCCTTAATAAGGCGCGCATTACCAAAAAGCGGAGAAAAACGAAAAACACCGCGGCAATGACTACCGCGTAAACGAGATACGCCCACCATGTTTTCCAAAATGGGGGCAAAACGCGTATCCTAATGCTACGAGGGGTACTCCAAAACCCGTCATTATTGGTGCCTTTGGCCTTAAAAGTATAATCCCCCGGAGGTAAGTTTGTATAAGTAGCCGTTGGAAGTTGAACGTAGTTCCATTCTTTATCGAAACCTTCCAGCATGAATGCATAGTGGTTCTTTTCGGGCTTGATATAATTCAGCACGGCGAACTCGATACTGAACACATTTTGGTCATGCGTAAAAGCAATCAACTCTGACTCCATTAAACTTTTGGATAACAAGCCATCTTGTCCTCCTATCTCAACTTCTTGGTTAAACAATTTCAGGCCGACGATTTGTAGGGCTGGTTGATACGCATTTTGTTTGATCTGCTTGGGATTGAAAGAAACCAAACCGTTATAACTCCCAAAAAACAGCTTACCTTGACTATCCCGAAAAAAAGAATTATAATTAAAATCATTACTTGGTAAACCATCACTTGTGGTGTACGTCCTAAAATACTTATTATCAGGATCAAAACTACACAACCCTTTCGCGGTACTGAGCCACAATAGGCCTTCATCATCCTGTAACAAACCCAGAACGTTTTCGCTAGCAAGGCCGTCTTTGATATGATAAGCCTGGAGTTTCCGGCTATCTTCATCATATTGCCATAAGCCATCGTAATAAGCGCCAATCCAAACCCTTCCTTTCTTATCCTTTACCACGAAATTAATATCCTTCTCCGTCGGGAATACGGATTGAAAAGACCGGCTGCCTTTACGTAGAAAATAAGCACCTCCGCCTGCTGCCACCCAAAGCGTTTGCTCTTGGTCTTCCCTTATGCATACGATATTTCCCTCTAAGCCGTGTCCTTCTGCACAATATTGGTTATCGGAAAAACCAGAAAAACGGCCTTTTTTCCTATCAAACAATAGCAACCCCCGTCCGGTACCAACCCAAAAACGTTGTTGCGAATCTTCCAATAAGGCGCAAACATAGTTTGAGCGGATGGAGGAGGAGTCACGTTCATCATAGGTATAATACCGAAAATTCCTGGTATCCGGGTCATAATAATTAAGCCCGCCCTGATAGGTACCTACCCACACTTTTCCTTGCCCGTCAATAAATAAGGACTTAATCAGATTGGAGTTCAGACCGCGACCGTTACTTGATTGGGCACCAAAGTACTGAAACCGTCCGGTTTTCCGATTAAAGTAGTTTAGCCCGCCTTCTTCCGTACCAATCCATAAATTACCTTCGGCGTCCTCCCCGATAGCACCGATGATGCTGCTGTTCAAAGCTGTTCCGTCAGGGTGATATCCGTAGGTCTCAAAATTGGTAAACTTTGGATAGGCCAAATCGACCCCGCCATAGTATGTTCCGATCCAAATGGAACCAAAAGTGTCTTCAAAAATTTCATAAATGGAATTATGACTTAAGCTGCTCGGGTCAGCAGGATCATGCGTATAATGTCGAAATCGACGGGACTGATTATCATAGGTGATTAATCCTTTTAATGTGCCGATCCATAGTTTTCCCGTATGGTCACGGACAATTTTACGGACATTGTAACCCAAATCTGGATAGTGGTCATTTTTATCGTTAAAATGCTTAAGCGACTTGTTCACCATATCGTATAAAAACAAACCTGTTTTATCGGTTCCCAGCCACAGTTTACCGTAAGGTTCTTCCAATATTGCCGCAATATGGCTTTCTCCTCCGTCAAGTCCCAAGGATGTGCTAAGATCCAAAAAAAACAGCGCATCGATCTGCCTACCGTTTATTTGCAAACGAAATAGTCCTTTATCGGTTGAAGCCCATATCCCCCCGTTTAATGCGCTTTTCAACGCATAAATCGTACGGTTTTCAAGGCCAACACAAGGCAAAGTATCGCGCTTTGACAATACGTTTATTCCGCTTTTCGTTCCAACCCAAAGATTTCCCGCAGGATCTTCGGCCAAACTCAGCACACTATTATCGCTTAAATGGCGACGGCCTTTTTGTTTTTGATCATACACTTCGAAAGTTTCCAAATCGGCGCGGTATCGATTTAGCCCACTCGCTGTACCAACCCAAAGCTGCCCCTTATGATCCACCAACATGGCATTCAGGTAATCGTTGGCACTTATCCCCGATCGGCCTTCTTCATGCAAAAATGTTTTGATATTTCGGGTATCATAACGATTTAGCCCAAAACGTGTCCCAATCCAGATAAAACCACTAGAATCCTGTACTATGGAAAGCACCGAATTATTAGAAAGGCCATTATTGCTATTTAAATGTTCGAAATGGAGATTGTTTTGCGCCGAAGCAAGCGAAAAACAGAAAAAATAGAGAACAGAAATGAGTACGAAAACACCAAAAGCTCTCTTTATACCAAAAACGAAACCCTTTATTACGCTGCATTTAGGTCGATTCTTTCTTTCCATAAGTCTAGGTTACATCCAAATACGATAAAATATGGATATCGAAAAGCAAGTTTATCTAAAAAAATACAGCAAAAAAAGTAAAAAATCGATGCAAACGGTTGCGCAAATTAATTTACTAAGCCTACTTGTTTATCGCGTTTCCCTACCTGCTCCCCGCGCTATACCGACTGTTTGCTCGATCCTTTTCAATAAGCTCCCGCGTAACCGTTAAAGCATCCTGAGTCTCAGTTTTGACATCTGGAATGACACCTACCCCCTCCCACCCTTCATTAGAGTTCGGTCCGATTACCATTTTAAAGGGCACAAAAGCAATCAGGTTGTTTTTCAGCGGCACAAAGGTTCCAGCGATACCGGCACCTGCCGTGGTATCTCCAACCAGTGTAGCCCGACCAAGTTTTTGCATCGCATAGGCGAACCCTTCTGATGCTGAGCCGGTACCCGGCCCTATTAAAATATAGACTTTAGCATTTGGATTCCGCCGCCCCGGCACATAAGAATACGTCCACTCCTGTTCATCCATCTTGCGATCTTTGTAAAATCCATTCAAGTAAAATTTTTCTTCTCCGGCCGGATAAAAGTAAGAAGCCAAAAACCGGCCCATATGGCCTGTTCCTCCCGGATTATGACGAATATCCAGAATGACGTATCGACTATAGGCTGCCATATTCATGGCCGCGGCAGCCATTTCAAAGGCCTCCTGGTTTCCCCAAAACGGACCAGGAATATCGATATAAGCCGTTGATGTTTCGCCATCTACCTCTACCTTTTTAAAGCCATAGTTCTGCTTAAGCATACGGGGGTGTTCTGGGTCACTTTGTTGACTTTCCCGCCTTGGTTGAGTTAATCTTTTGTAGGTTTCTTCATTCCGCATCACACGCAAATGCACATCTTTATGCACTTGTCGAAGATCGCTGGTTAACCTTTTAGCCAGGGAATCTTCACTTAAGCCTCTGTAATTTCCATTCGCCTCATTTTGTAGTAAAGCGGCTTTATATTTTGCGGATAGATCTGGAAAAGGATATACTTCTTCTAACTTGCTGGCTAACGCGTGCGCAATTTCGTGTGCGTCATTGTCTGCAATGATCTGTGCCTGAGTGGGTAAAAAATATAAACATAAAGCACATGCAAACAATCCACTTGCAAAACGGGATATCGTTATGGTCATCAATACTAAATTTAGTTCATGAATTTTACAAATATAGCGCATTGAATAATTGATTTTGTTACTCGTTAAGGGGATTAACAAGCTGTTAACAAGCGGTGGGATGGGTGTTTTTTATAAAAGAAGGTTTGTTTCGGTTTTTGACCACAAAAGCACCTAAACCGACCCAAGTGCTCGGGTGGAGACGAGATTATTCAAGGGTGAGCAGTATTTGCTTTTAACCTAGCGTATTAAAATTAATTGCCCATAACCCTTACAGTCCAGCAGAAACTTTCAACATGAGCCATCGAGCTTGGAGCGTTGAAAAAGGCCCTGAAGGATACAACAGCAGTGAAAACCACAAAATATTATAAATCGTTATTTTTCTTTATTTTAGCGAAATAACCGATTTAAGAAACAAACGTAATCACGTAAAATGAAAAAAGCCGTTCTCCTTTTTATTATCGTCCTTTTTCTGTGCTCCTTTGGACAAAAACAAAAAACCTGGCTTGCCCTCGGTGATTCCATTACCTATTTAAACGACCATCTGGATGAAACCGACAATCGGGTTACCAAAGGATACCTTACGCGGATAACCGAAAAATTACCTAATATCAACTATATCAACCAAGGGCATAACGGATGGACAGCGGTCAATATCGCCAAAAAAATTGAGGATCTAGGTTTAATTAGAGCAGACCTATATTCCATTTTTTTGGGCACCAACGACTGGTGGCATGGAGAACCGCTGGGAACTATAGATGATTATAAAAACAACAGCGGTACAGCCACCGTTTATGGTGCTTTTCGGGTCATTATCAATAAAATTAAAAGCTTAAACCAAGATGCAAAAGTCGTCCTGATCACGCCTATGCAACGCACAGATTTCGTATATATTGGGGATGCACACAATAACGCCTGGGGGTCTTATAAAGAAAAAGAAGGCCAATCATTGGAACAATTTGCCGAAGCGGTGAAGGCCATTGCCCAATTGGAAGGTTACCCTATAGTGGATCTCTATCATAACCCTGATCTGGATTTATCTAAACTCGTCAAATATAAACGGCTAAAAGATCCGCAAACCAGTCAATACAAAAACTATTCCTATCCCGATTTTATAGGAATTCCATTTGATCCCGACGAGGATGAATATCCCTATCCTCCGGCAGCGACACATATGACTTACGATGGTTTGCACCCTTCTGATGCGGGCAATCAGGTTATCGCTGATCAGCTCTTAAAATATTTCAAATTAACCAATAGCCATTGAACACCACTAAACAGAAGTTAATTTATACTAAACAGAAATTTAATCTAAAAATAACTTGTTTTTTTCTTCCTATAACCGTTCTTGCACCTAATATTGACTGATATTCTAATCTCATTTTAATATCAAGCTATCAGAATCACACTGTGTGAAGATAGGATGATTATCAATCTGTTTATGATGAAAAAGACGTACTTATTAGCGATCAGTTTTTGTTTACTGCTGATGCAGGCCAAGGCCAAAGGAGATGACCGAATTCAAACCACACCAACAAACTCCAATAACAGCGTACAACCCTTCCTGTTTTCAGTAAACACATTAACAGGCGACCACGCCTACTGGAACTTAAATTATTCAGGAGCCTATGGTGAACGCACTGCAGGACCTTTCGGTTACGACGGAGTAGATCAACAATTTGGGGTAAAAGGCTATTTAGGTAATCGTTTTACCTTGTATGCAACGGCCGCTTTTGGTTTTGCAAACCAAGGTAGCGGTGTAACTTCTGCACAACAAGCAGAAGTCATCCGGGACTTTGTTAGCGCCAAAAAATTTGCGGGATTCCGCTTCGGAGCGGGTTTAGGACTAAGTCGCGACTGGTCGAATGTTAAAGCCGCATTCAGTCGGATAACCCTTTCCTTTGATAACCTGAGTTGGCGTATGATCGGCAACCTTCGCTTCGAAAAGCCTTTTGAAAGTACCCGTGATAAAATTGACTTTATCAGTAGCTTTGGCTTCCAGCACCATATCGCCGGAAATTGGTATGCAGGTGTGGAAGCTGTCGGACAGGATTTGGAAGGTTTTTGGGAAGAAGATGAAGCAGAAGGCGGAGCTAAATTGTTGATCGGTCCTTCGGTTAATTTTGTACCTACTCAATCTCGCTTATCATTCTCTTTATCCGGAGGGCCAGTATTTTATGCAACACATAGCACCGTTGCTCCTTCAGAAGCTATACGAGATCTTCCGCTAACCGGCAATGGATACACCATCCGCGCAATGGTTAATTTTAATTTACATAGATAATGTCGCTAATCATTTTTCAAAAATATAAACGAGGAGCTGTTATTTTGCTCTTATTTTTGTACACCAAACCCTTATTTTCCCAAATACCGGGTAAGCAAGCAGGAACTACACAAATTTTACTGCCAAACGGCTGGAAAATAAGCCCAGCCGGGCGATCTATCCAGTTGGGTGATCTTCCGCTCAATATGCAACTTAGCGCTTCAGGTAAATACGTAGCGGTAACCAACAATGGGCAAAGCACACAATCTATACAGCTGATCAATCCAAAAACCGAAAAAATAGTAGACAGCTGCATAGTAAGCAAGGCCTGGTATGGATTGGCATTCAGTAAAGACGAAAAACACCTTTATGCCTCTGGGGCTAATGATAATTGGATCTTGGATTTTCCAATTAAAAATGGTCACCTGGGTAAAAGTGATACCATTACATTAGGCCCAGTATGGCCCAAAGGAAAAATCAGTCCGGCAGGCATTGCCGTTAACAAAACCAATACCCGGCTGTATACCGTTACCAAAGAAGACAGTGCACTTTACATCATCGATCCAAAGGGCAAAAAAATACGCCAAAGGATACAGTTACCCGCCATTGCTTATGCATGTACCTTGTCACCCGACGAAAAGAGTTTATATATTTCGCTATGGGGAGGCCGATCGATAGCTGTTGTCAATACGGCCAACAATCAAATTGTTCAGCGTATTTCAGTTGGCGACCATCCAAACGAATTACTTTTAAACAAAAAAGGAAATTTACTTTTTGTAGCTAACGCGAATGACAATACCGTTTCCGTCATTAATACAAAAACAAACAAAGTGATCGAAACCATCTCGGCTACGCTATATCCTACTTCATTAACAGGTTCTACAACAAATGGACTCGCGCTAAGTAAAGATCAAAAAACGCTCTACATCGCGAATGCCGACAATAACTGTCTAGCTGTTTTTGATATAACCAAGCCCGGATACAGCAAAAGTCAAGGTTTTATTCCGGTGGGTTGGTATCCTACAAATATTAAGGTATTTGGATCAAAAATATTGGTAACCAACGGAAAAGGCAATACGCCTTTGGCCAATCCGCTAGGCCCTCAACCTATTAGCAAGCTCGACAACAGCGGCATCCATACCGGCAGTTCCGCCAATAACAGGTTGCAATATATTGGCGGACTATTCAAAGGAACCTTGTCTTTTATCGACGTCCCCAAACCGGAACAGTTAACTCTTTATACCAAACAAGTATACGCCAACACGCCTTTTAACAACCAAAAAGCGCAGGAAGCCGAAGGTGAAGCCGGGAATCCTATACCTAGAAAGCTGGGCGAAAAATCACCAATTAAATATGTCTTTTATATCATTAAGGAAAACCGTACTTACGATCAGGTATTAGGCGATATGCCTCAAGGCAACGGCGATTCCAGTCTGACGCTTTTCGGCAGGGATATCACGCCCAACCATCACGCTTTTGCGGAAGACTTTGTTTTATTGGACAACTTTTATGTGGATGCCGAAGTTAGCGCAGATGGCCATAACTGGAGTATGGCTGCTTATGCAACAGACGTAGTAGAAAAAACATGGCCCACCACCTATGGAAAGCGTGGAGGGACAACCCAATATGAAGGTGGAAGACCGGTTACTTACCCAAAAGACGGCTTCATTTGGGATTTCTGTCAAAAAGCGGGAATTACCTATCGCAGTTACGGCGAATTTGGATCATATGGCAAGGCGAATATTAAAGCCTTGGAAGGCCATATGTGTCCGCATGCCCCAGGGTTTAACATGGATATCAAAGATCAAGTACGCGTTGATGCTTGGCAACATGATTTTGATTCACTATTAACCATTCAGGCCGTACCTCAGTTTAGCACGATCCGTATTTCTAACGACCATACCAGCGGACAAAAGAAAGGCAAGATAGCACCTCAAGCCGCGGTTGCAGACAACGATCTCGCTATTGGTCGCATTGTGGATCATCTTTCACACAGCCCGATATGGAAAGAATCGGTCGTATTTATTCTTGAAGATGATGCACAAAATGGCCCGGACCATGTCGATGCCCATCGCTCTCCTGCATTCGTGCTGGGCCCCTATGTTAAACGCCACGCCATTGTACATACCATGTATTCTACCACCGGATTTCTTCGGACCATGGAATTGATCCTTGGGCTTCCACCGATGAGTCAATACGATGCAGCAGCCCTTCCTTTATACGAATGTTTCACCACGGTACCCGACACTACTGCTTATACCCTGAAACCGGCCCTCGTTGATCTTGAAATGCGCAATACCGCAGACAACCCAAGCGCTAAGCTATCAGAAACTTTCGATTTTACGGAAGAAGATAAAGCGCCTGATCTCGCCTTAAACGAGGTGGTATGGAAAGCCATTAAAGGAGAAGATTCGGCTATGCCCGCACCAAAAAGGAGTGCCTTTGTCATTTTAGAAAAGAAAAAGAAGGATGATGATGATGACGATGATTGATGCATCTCTTAGCCTAAAGAAACCGACCTTGATTTAGGGTCGGTCTTTTTACACATTCAATTCGCCGGCGTGATGGTTATCTTCCTAAACTCAACAGGTCCGTGATCACCTTGTATATAAATTGGTCCGGGTTCGCCTTCCTGGCTGTCTAGAGCTCCACCGGTAATCCCGGGAATTTCCTGATTGCAAATGACGGTTTTACCATTTGCTACCAAGGTAACTTTACGGCCTATCAAGGTGATATCGTACGTTTGCCACTCGCCGGCAGGGTTGTTCGCCAAATCACTGGGGATCAAAAAACCATATACTCCACCAAAATAATGACTGTCCGGATGCTTATCTTTCGGCGTATCTTCGATCTGCACTTCATGACGTCCTCTCAGGTAAATGCCACTATTGCTTCCTTGTTCATAGCGAAATTCCGCATGCAATTTAAAATCGGTAAACTTTTGCTCGGAAATGAGGTTTGAACCCGAATGCGGGCTCACCAAAATACCGTCTTTTACGATCCATTGATTTTTTCCTGTTGCTTTCCAACCATCCAAGTTTTTGCCATTAAACAAAGCTATTGCTCTTCCCCATTTTGGCTTATCTTTCCGATCAAGATAAGGCGCTCTCACACCTTTCCAGTTATATTTTTTGCCATCGCTCATGGTTATTGTCCCCTGAATTCCGGCGCCTACCAACTCCCCTTCTATCAGAAAATCCTGTTCACCTTGTTCCCATTGCGGTGGAATGGTGAAATGAAATTTACCTTGATTAAATTTCACTTCTGCAACCGGCCTTGCACTTCCAACGATGCCTACAAAAGAGCCCACCAGCGTGCGATTACCAGACAATTGCACTTCCAGCCATGAAGGGGCAGGTTTTCCGTTTCGGTCGATCGTAATGTCCCAGCGGCCAATTAAGGGATTTTCTACTTCATCTTTTTGGTCTATTTTGTTTGTGTTTTCTGCTCCAGCTGTTTTCAGGCCAGAAGATCCGATGACCAACAGCAAACTACATCCTAATACTAAAAATTGTTTGTGCATATTGTATTTAGATTTGAAGGCTCACTCATTAAGCTATAAGTCCATAAATGGGCCTTGCAAAATAGAACTTATTTCGTTTTTATGCAAGTATTTACAAAATCCGACGAGCGTGCCGTAAGACATATACACCTACCGCTCCTGCAAATACCGAAGCCAATAAAATCCCATATTTCGCTTGATTAATCTGCTCGGCATTTTCAAAAGCAAGCGATGTAATAAATAAAGACATCGTAAAACCCACGCCAGCCAATGTTGCAACACCGGCTATATGATACCAGTTGGCATTTGATGGGATAGCCGCCAAGCGAAATTTGACCATTATCCAAGCGAACAACATAATACCTATAAATTTTCCCAATACGAGGCCTGCAATAACGCCTAAACTAATTGGATTCCATAACAACCCAAAGAAATCACTACCTATGGGCATGCCCGAATTAGATAAGGCAAACAAAGGCATAATTAGAAAGGCAACCCAAGGATGTAGTGCATATTCGATTTTTTGTAAAGGCGTTTCTGCGTCCATACTGATATTTTTAATATGCTCAATCGTGCGAAGTTGCTCCGTGGTAGTTAGCGAACCATATTGCGGTATGGCACCTTCAAAATGATTAGTCAGCTTCTTTAACTTTCCGATGTATTCGTGTTCGTTAATTTTTGTTCTTGCGGGAATCGTGAAAGCAACTAAAACGCCGGCGATAGTAGCATGCACACCAGAGAACAGAAAACCTCCCCAAACGCCAAGTCCGATGATTAGATAAAACAAGGTATGTCTTATTCCTAAGCCATTGCCCAGCAACAATAAGAGTAACAATCCTCCAGCCACGAATAAAGGATAAAATTGAATTTCCCTAGTATAAAAAAAGGCAATAACTAATACCGCTCCAAGATCATCGGCAACGGCGAGTGCAGAAAGAAAAACTTTAACTCCCGTTGGCATCCCGTTTCCGGCCATTGATAGTAAAGCTAACGAAAAAGCGATGTCAGTAGCCATAGGTATTCCCCATCCGGAAGCGGAATCTTTACCATAGTTAAATAAAATATAAATTAAAGCAGGAAAAAGCATACCGCCCAGGGCCCCGACCATCGGAAGCGAAGCCTTTTGCAAACTGGAAAGCTCCCCAGCGATAAATTCCCGTTTGAGCTCCAATCCGATTACAAAAAAGAAAACCGCCATAAGCCCATCATTAATCCATACATGTAAGGGCTGGTCCAGCTTATTTTTTCCAAAACCTATGGAAAGTTTAGTTTCCCAAATATGATGGTAGCTATCCTGCCAAGGCGAGTTTGCCCAAAAGATAGCAACAAAGACACTTATAAATAATACAATCCCTCCAGTGAATTCCTGATGTATAAATTTACTTACGGGAACAACGAGTTGATCAATCGGTGTTTTTGCCATTTAAATCAATTTTCCATTCATAGTGACAAAAAAGCATAAGGACGGTTTTGCTTAATTGTATTTTTACCGGTACACGATGCAGGCGATTAAAAAAGTTTATACTATTCGTGCCAGCGTTTTATCATCTTTCATCCCCTGAAAAAATTTATCCAGCACCAGTTGAAATACAGGATCGGCATTGGGCAAGGCAGAAAATAAAGTCATGGACGACTTTAACTTTAAATTGTCTGGACTGCCGAACACCGATCGGGCATCATCGGTTGGTAATTCAAGCAATTCGTTTGCGATATGAATTAATCGGGATCCTAGTGTGGCATGTTTTAGATAAGCCTCCGCTTCATGGATATCTTGAATAGCATAAAACCGGGAAGTATCACTCGAACCCAATCCTCGGATCTGCGGAAAGATATACCACATCCAATGGCTACGTTTTCTGCCCTGCTTGATTTCTGCCAAGGCGATGGGGTAAGTTTCCTCCTGAGCCGTTAAGAATCGTTCCAGATGATAGGATTTGGTCATTTCCCTATGGGTTCAAGCCTTGTTTCACCCAGCTGGCCACAGCAACTGTCCGCTTCGCCTGGTGAATAACGGCGTCTTTAACATCATCTTTCATTCGGCCGTCGTTATCCACTGCCGTGCTGGCACCATAAGGATTGCCACCAGCAGCAAACAAAACAGGATCGGTATAACCCGGTGCTGCGATAATTGCACCCCAATGAAACATCGACGTATATAAAGCTAAAAGCGTGGATTCTTGTCCGCCATGTATATTTGCAGCACTGCTCATCGCGCTTACTACCTTATTTGCTAACTTTCCAGATAACCACAAGCCTCCCGTGGTATCGATAAATTGCCTGAACTGGCTAGGCGGATTTCCATAACGCGTAGGTACGCTGAAAATGATGGCATCTGCCCATTCCAGATCATCCAAGTTCACTTCGGGAATAGCTTGTGTAGCTTCTAGGTGTTTTTTCCAGGCTGGATTAGACTCGATGGCCGATGGCGGTGCCAACTCTTTAATTTTTGCTAGTTTTACTTCAGCTCCAGCCGCCTTTCCTCCCTCTGCAGCCCATTGAGCCATTTGATAATTTGCTCCGGTAGCGCTATAATAAATAACTGCTAAATTTACGTTTGCCATAAGTAGATTGTGCTTTTTTGCAAAACAACAATCCCTATTTCCTTTTGTTTTTCACAATCTTACTTCTAGCTGTATCTTATTTGTGCATTTCCTTTGGCATCATTTGCCGATGAACTTCTTCATAATGGGGAAGATTCCTTTTATATGCTACTAAATCCCATGTAAAATCGAAAAACTTCACATATTCACTTATTGGTTGCAAACCTACAGACTTCCTTCGTTCATCCACATGATCAGGATCGAGCAGCGGAGCCACAAAAGGTTCTCCCGTTTTAGGATCCCTTAAAATTTGACTACCATAAGTCTGCTTCCTTCCTTCCCGTAAATCAATCCTATCTTTTAGCAAGGCAAAACTGCTGGGTTCGAGCTTATGCTGAGCAACGGCCTCTTGCATGAGTGGAAAATATTTTTTCTGCACAGGCAAATCAGCATGCTGAATAACAATAAATAAAGTTTGGCATCCTTTAGGCCCAATTACATCCGGACCAAGCCAGCCCCGTGTGTCTAAAATCTTTTGGACTTCCACTAAATTTATCGAATCGATAGTCCTTCCCTCATTCCAAAGCGCGGTAAGTTCCTTAGAACCCTGTCCGAATTTCTTATAAATCGAATCGGCTCTTCGCCTAAATCCCTGGTCGCGTTCAAAAATAGTATCCAATTTGGCAATTAACGGTTTGTCGTAATGCTCCTCCTGCTTTTCTTTACTCTTTTTTACTTGGACGATAATTGCCGACCAACGGGGATCTTGATGTAAAGACAGTAAGTCGCTGTCCTGACTAATATGGGCTAAATCGGTATAATATCCCGATTTTACCACTCTATTTAGATGATAGAAAGCTGAATCCTTTTTGTTGGCCCTAGCCCAGGAACAGGCTGCATTATAACGATCATTTATCGTGCCTTTATCTCCGATGGAAGCGAAAGCCTCGCTATAACGGATGGCCGACGCCTTATACTCCTTCTTTAGGTAAAGCTCCCTAGCAGATTTCACTAAATCGTCATACTGATTTGTTTGTGCGGCTACCGGCCAAACCGTATAACAAAAGAAAAAGAATACAATTGCTTTTAATCGTTTATACATGGCTTAAAAATTTATTTCAGAAAACGTTCAGACTAAGTTAAGGATAAGGTTGTAACATAGGAAGAGATAGGTGTTAATTAATGTTAAATAGTTGATAATAAGCAGATAAGGAAGTAATATTGAATAGACATTAGAAACATTAAAACCCTATGCGCTTGGTTTACCTTTTCCTATCTGTATTGCTTTTCTCTTTTACGTTAAAAGCACAACAACTGAGCAAGGGCTTTCCTTTAGGATCTACCATTTCACAAGATAGCCTATTGTTTCCAATAGACAGCCTAGCCGGATCAATCCTGCTAAAGGAAGTAACCATCAATGGGTTTCGGAATTACAAACAAGATTCCCTCAACTTGCGTAAGGATTTTGCGAGGGCCTTTCAATATAAACCTCCTGGTATCAAAGATATTTTCATCCCTAAAGCCGCTGCATTTAACTCCACTCCCACCCCCTACTACAAAGCGCAAAACAGCACTGCTTCAATTGTCAGCTTGGATGTATTATCCCTTATTGGTTTTTTAGGGAGAAAAAAAGCTTCGTTATCGAAAACGCAGAAAACGCTGTTAGAAAGAGAAAACGCAAACTATGTTAATCAATTCTTTTCCAAAGAAAAGGTACAGGGAGTTACCGGCTTAAAAGGAGATTCCTTACAACACTTTATGCAGCAATACCGACCAACTACGGCACAAATTAACAAAATGACCGATTATGAATTACTTATGTACATCAAAAAATCTTGTCAGGAATATCGCGGTTCAAAATAAGCAGCTTATCCCGCTTCTTATTCTGCTGGCCATCATGTTAAGTACTTAGGCAAATGTTATTCCTCTCTTAAACTTTTTACCGGATTCGCTCGTGCTGCCCGTAGGGCTTGCAAACCAACGGTAAAGAGTGTAATAGCCAAAGCGGCAATGCCGGCCAGCGCAAACATCCACCATTGTATGGTTATCCGATAAGCAAAATTAGCCAACCATTTGTTCATGGCCAGCCAGGCTAGCGGACTAGCAATGATGATAGCCAGTAATACCAAAGCAACAGATTCTTTGCTCAGCAATGTAATGACCTGCCCTATACTGGCACCTAGTACCTTCCGAATGCCGATTTCTTTGGTACGTACACGTGCCGTATAAGTAGCAAGTCCTAATAAACCAAGGCAGGAAATAAAAATAGCAATGCCCGAAAACACATTAAATAGTGTGCCGGTTCGCATATCCGAACGGTATTGCGCATCAAACTGCGCATCGACGAAGTGATAGCTAAAAGGCGTACCCTCTCCATATTTTTTATATTGCTTTTCAGCTGCGGCAACGGCCTGTTGGGCCATAGCGCCAGTCGTCCGTACATACAGGATGTTCCCTTTCCATTGATTGCCCAAAAGAAGCGGGCCAATCTTTTCTTTCAGGGGTTTAAAATTAAAATCTTTCATTACCCCCTGAATGTACCCCTTCTTTTCGTGGAAGACAATGGGCTGTCCGGTATAAGGCGGTTTTAGTCCCATTTCCTTCACAGCGGTTTCGTTCAGTAAAAACAAGTTGCTGTCAGTAGCAGTTCCGGTAAAGTTACTTCCTTCCAAGAGCTGAATTTTCATCGTTGGAATAAAATCCTCATCCACCATAGCCTGACCGATCATCATATTATTCGTGGGCAATTTCCCCTCCCACCCAATATCGCCTGTTGCATTGCCCATATCAGACAGATCGTATATTTCGGAAAGGGAAACATGGCTGATACCACCTTGGCTTTTCAGTTCATTTTTGATTGCGTCGATATGTGCCACAACGTTTGCTGTGAGTGGAATGGTAAATACATAACTTTTATCGTAACCCAAGTCCATTTTGCGGATGTAGTGCAGTTGGCGACCGATGATTAGCGTAGCGACGACCAGTAAAACGGAGATCACAAACTGAAAAACAACCAGACCCTTCCGGAAAAGCACCGTTCCGACACCTTGTGAAATTTTTCCCTTTAAGGATTTGATCGGATGGAAAGCAGATAGTAAAACCGCGGGATAAATAGACGCCGCCAGCAATGTGCCTAAAGCAGCGAAGGCAACGACTTGCCATAAATCGAAATCCGACCAAGAAAAAAGCAGATTTTTGCCAGCAATACGATTATATAAAGGCGTGAGCAGGTAGATAAGGCCTAAGGCTAAGATTACCGCCAGGCAAAACAACAAAAACGTTTCGACTATAAATTGCAAAAACAGTTGCCCACGATCGGCCCCGATCACTTTTCGGATGCTCACTTCTTTAGCCCTCGAAATAGCCCTTGCTGTCGATAAATTGACGTAATTGATGGCCGCAATGGCCAATACCAACATGGCTACCAGCAGGAATACCTGTACCATCTTTGCTGCCGCATCGTTCCCTTCTTTACTCACCAAATGCATATCGGTAAGCGGTTGCAAGCGGAACTGGACGCCCAAATTCATTTCTCCGTTCCGTGCTTTTTGGTAAGCAACCGTAAAAGCTTGTGCCACCTGCAAAGCATCGGCTTGAGGCTGAAGCCTGACGAAGGTTAGATAGTTATAATTGCCAAGATCCTCATCAATTGTCTTCCAATCGCCATTTCCGCGAAACTGCTCTGCGAAATAGCTCATGGGAAACAGCGCATCGTATTGAATGGAAGAATTCTGTGGAAAATCAGCTAAAACGCCGGTAATGGTAAATGGGTGTCCGCGATATTGCATTACCTTTCCGATCACTTCCGTGTTACCAAAGAATTTCCGGGCCAAAGATTGGGTAACCACCATCGCATGGCTATTTGGAAACAAATGACTGCGATCACCTGCCAGTAAGGTAAAGTCGAATAAGCTAAAAAATGTACTGTCTACATAAGCTGTCCGATGTCCGTCCATTACCTTGGAGCGGTCGGCATTAGCTAAATTTTGATCAAAATTTGCACTGATCCGAACAACGGATTGCACACTGGGTATCGTCTTCGCAAAAACCGCCAATGGCGCAGGCACTCCTTCCCATACCATGCGCTTACCTCCCGGCTCGAAATCCGAAAGTAATCGATATACTTGTTGATAATCGCGATGCTGTTTATCATAGCTCCTTTCGTCGCGCACCCAAAGCAATAATAAAATAGCCGTAGCCAATCCAATCGAAAGGCCGGCCACATTCACCAGTGCATAAAATTTATTCGCCCTTAAATTCCGCCAAGCTGTTTTGAAATAGTTCCGAAGCATAGGTATCCTTGCATTTATTGTGCATTGCAAATGCAAAACACAATCTACTTGCCACGCAAAAAAACAGTGTTAAGACCTACGGTAGTGCACATCCATAAATAAGCAGTGTTCGAAATCGAACACTGCTTGTACGAATACGAACAGTATTGTTATTTTTTGTTGATCAGTCGATCCAAACTAAAACTCCCAGGTCCTATGCATAATATTGCCAAATAGCCGAAATTTAGGCAAATACCAGATCATGGCCGCCAAAGATTTCCCAATGGTGAACAGACATGATGACTAAAGTAGTATAAAATAAAGGGTTTTCGCAATCACGTCGTTCACGAATATTTCGGTTTGACGATATTGTTTGGACAATTATTCAAATCGATTTAGCCCAGCTTCATCGATTTATCATATTGCTGCTAAAAGAAGAGCTTAAAAAAATGCATAAAGCTTTATTTTAAAACGCCTGATATACCATACCTCCCGTATTTTCCAAACGAATAGCTTTTACCGCTCCCGTTCCTGCAAAAACAAAGGCCATTCCCACAATTTTAATTTCTTTAGATAATAAGGGCAATTCGTAAGCAAGTTCATTATTTACATAAAACCGCAGATTATCTTTATATCCCTTACAATCAACCTTTACCCAATCAGTGAAATCAACGCCAAAGGCAGATAAGTCGGCATTTTTACCCGAGACCATTTGATCTACACCCATCAAACCGAGCTCAGACACACACCCTTTAATCGATAAGGGGATAATAATCGGTGCTCCTTTTGTAATCAACATCACCTGAGAAAACTGACAGGCTCCACTTCCTTCCTGATAATTATTCTTAAGTTGGGCCGAGAAAGAGAAATCATGCACACTTACCGAATCAAAATGCCCGACATTAAAATATTTAATTACGGGCGCCTGCGGCATCAGGTTGACTTTATTTTGCTCGATAACCCCGGCAGGTAGTTCCAAACGATCTTTTCGGAAAAACATTTCTTTTTTCAAGTATACGGGTATGGGATTATGGGCAATCAGTGCGAGCCAACCATCCGACGGTATCAACAGGGGGTGCTCCTTCACCACTTGTTGTCCAACCAACAATTTAGCCGTATAGAAACCGGGCTCATAGTAAACGGAAGTGAACTGATGTTGGTCCTTCGAAACCTGATGACGCCGCGTAGCATCCCAGCTTTGCTGAATAAAAACCGTCGAATCCGCCGGTGCCCGCGAAGCATCATAGGTAAAAATGACCGAGTTGGGTATCCCTTTAGTCACTGCTTGGCTATGGAAAGAAAAATCATCCGGAGCTAACATTTTGATAGGCTTTGGCTTATTGACCCGATAAAAAAATGCGGCAGCGAGCAGTAAAAAAACAAAAAGGCCAGCAATACCGATCAACAGACCAGTGTGTTTTATTCTAACCCACGTTTTATTCGCCAAGGGATAAGCCAGCTTCGTGTCTGTCGCCGTTTCTTTATTTTGCTGGATCACAAATGCTCGCCAATTGTCGTAACCAACAAAAGCGGCAAGAGCATCCAAGGTAGACGGCGAGGGATTACCCTCGTAATTCACCCGACCCCATACGCGTTTTAAGGTACTGGCACTTAATAGCACTTTGGTTTCCTGATAAATCCATTCGCTGAGTCGTTGAAAGTCGGTATTCGACCAATCGGCAGATGCGCCCCAAGCTAGTTTTTGTTCGATCAACTGCAAACACCTCAGTTTATTTATTTTCTGATTTTCAGTCATTTAATTCATTTTATTTTATACTGAACCAAATTGAACAACATTGAACAAACTTTGATTCGTGCGCGAACAGTCAGTCGATCTAATTTAGTTATCACAAAGCAAAAATTAAGCTAATTAACCAAATATACAATTCCATCATGATGAAAACTAACTTTTTAGTAGTAACGTTTCTTTGCCTTGTCTCGATCTCTACTGGATTGGCACAGCAAAAAATCCGGCATTTTAGAACACGTGAACTCCAAGAAAAAGCCGTTGTTTTTAACCGGAAGGTGAGCTTCACCGAGGATGCTATTTATTTCGACAGCCAGCCCGGCGACGGCTTTTTACGTATTAACGATTTCATCTTTAAAAACGGCACGATTGAAGCAGATATTAAAGGCAAAAGTCCGGAGCAGAATTTTGTTGGCATTGCTTTTCACGGTGTAAATGACAGCACTTACGATGCCATTTATTTTCGGCCTTTCAATTTTGAGAACCCAAACAGGAAGGATCACAGCGTGCAGTACATCTCCCACCCCACTTACACTTGGGATAAACTAAGAGCAGACAGCCCGGGAAAATACGAAAAGGCACTTCAGGTTGTGCCTAATCCAAACGATTGGTTTCATGTGCGTATCGAAGTAAAATTTCCAACAGTAAAGGTATTTGTCAATAATACACCAGAGCCGGTGCTTACGGTCAACCAGCTTAATACAAACCAAACCGGATGGCTTGGCTTTTGGGTGGGAAATTATTCGGATGGTTATTTTAAGAACCTGCGGATTATGTCTACACCATAATTACATGAATTAAAATTTACAGCAATGCTCAAGCACTATCTAACCATCGCCTGGCGGAATGCCCTGAACCATAAAACCCTTAGCTTGATCAACTTATTTGGTCTGGCCTTGGGAATTACCTGTTATCTATTGATTTCGCTATGGGTAACAGATGAACGCGAAAAAGATAATTTCCACGAGAACAGTTCACAACTATATACCGTTTATCAAACCGTCACCGCCGATGGAAAGACGGAGGGAACCTATGCCAGTCCCTATCGGGTAGATCGCGATACGGTTATAGCAGCGAACCACATTTCCTTTTTATTGGAAGATGTACGTGAAGCTATTCCGGAAATTAATCATATCAGCTTTTATACTACCGGCTACGAACTGCCATGGGGCCATCCGGAAACTTTTGAGGTGGGCGAGAAAAAAGTAAAGCTCGAGGGGTCCCGGGCCAGCGAGGATTTCTTCAAGATGTTCAGTTATCCCCTCATTATGGGTTCGCCAGAAACCGCTTTGAAAGAAAAGAGTGGTATCGCGATATCACGTAAGATGGCCGAAATATTTTTTGGCAGTCCGCAAAATGCGATGGGCAAAACTATCCGTTATGAAAACAAAATCGATTTTGTCGTCAAAGCCGTTTTTGAAAATATCAGTCGGCAAAGTTCTTTACAATTCGATTTCTTATTGAATTGGGAGGCGCAGAAAACCGTATTGGAATGGGCTTCCAACAACGTCTATACCTATATTCAATTAGCTGATGATACGGACGTACAGCGTGTTCGGTCAAAATTGGCCGACTTTTTAAATGTCCGACTGGAAAAACAAACTGGTGTTAAATATCAAACAGGTTTACAACGTTTTGGTGATCAATATCTCTACAATCACTTTGAAAATGGAAGGCCAACCAATGGTCGTATCGAATATGTACATATCTTTGACGGCGTTGCGCTCTTTATTTTATTGATCGCCTGTATCAATTTCATGAATTTAGCTACGGCCAAATCCATTAAGCGGGCAAAAGAAGTAGGCTTGCGAAAAGTCGTAGGGTCTAATCGTACCTACCTAATTGCGCAATTCTTTGGCGAATCTTTCTTGTTTGCGGTTTTGGCGGGTTTGCTATCCGTCGTTTTCCTCCTGTCCTTTTTACCTATCTTTAATTTACTGATCGGAAAGCAGCTTGCCTACCCTTTTGTTAGCTTGTCGTTTTGGGTCAGGTTGATCGGAGTAAGTATGGTCACCGGCATGTTAGCTGGCATCTACCCGGCGCTATATCTATCAACGTTGAAACCTGTCCAAATTTTAAAAGGTGTTATCCGCTCTAAACAAAGCACCATTCGTTTTCGGCAAATCAGCACCATTTTCCAGTTCACGCTCTCTAGCTTATTGATTATCGCAACGATGGTGATTTCGCGTCAAATGAATTATGTCAGGCATTCCAATCTCGGTTATGATCGCGAAAACCTAATTTATATTCGTATTGAAGGAGAACTGGCAAAATATCAGCACTATCAACTTTTCAAGGAACGGGCCAGTGCGATGCCTGGAATTGAGTTGGTAGACCGGAGTTCGGAAGCACCTCACGACATGGGGTTTGAAGTCACGGACCCCGTACAATGGCAAGGCAAGTTGCCAAATAACAATGTTCCATTTAAGCCTGCTTCCGTAGGCTTTGACTTCGTGAAACTCATGCGGCTAAAACTTGCGGAAGGCCGGGATTTCTCCAAGGATATGGCTACCGACTCGGCTGACGCTTTTTTAGTCAATGAAGAAGCGGTAAAACAAATGGGAATAACCGATCCTATCGGCAAATGGGTATCAGCATGGCAAAAGCGCGGGCATATTATCGGGGTACTGAAGGACTTCCATACCCAATCGCTTCGCGATCCCATCAAACCAGTTATTCTCGATGTGAAAGAATATGAATATTTTGGTTTTGTGATTGTGCGTACCCAACCCGGACAAACCCAAACTGCGTTGAATAGCCTTGAAAAATTGTATACGGAGATCAATCCCAACTATCCTTTTGTTTATCAGTTTGCCGATCTGGAATATGAAAAGCTATATCAAAACGAATTGACTGTGGCTAAGCTTTCGCTTGCTTTTTCCTCTTTGTCTATTATTATTTCTTGTCTTGGCCTATTGGGTTTGGTTGTTTTCGCCGTAGAGCAAAGGGTAAAGGAAATCGGTGTACGAAAGGTTTTAGGTGCATCCATCCGTGAGATTGTACAATTACTTTCCTTCGATTTTATAAAACTAATTGGCCTCGCTTTGCTTATTGCGATACCGATCGGTTACTTATTGATGAGCAAATGGTTAGACCATTTTGCATACAGTATCACTTTGCAATGGTGGATCTTTGCGTTAACCGGTATCCTGACCTTTCTAGTTGCCCAGATAACCATCTCTTTCCAAGCCATCAAGGCAGCTACGGCAAACCCGGTGGCATCGATACGAGAAGAGTAAGGAATTACTTCTTACTCACCGGCAAACTGTCTCGCGCCATCTTTCACTAGGCTTCGGGCATTTGTTCTCATTAGCCGAAGCACTCCCGAACCTTTCCCGAAGGAGACTCGAAAATGGGTCAAAGTAAGATGCCAGCAATGCCAAAGCCTAACCAAAGGGTTATCGAAGACGCAAAGATGAATGAAAGGACTTTGAGTGGAGTTTGAAAGGACTTTGAAAGGACATGGATTAACAATAGTTCCCGATTTTTCTTGTTCCTCAAAGATATAAAAAAAAGCTAAATTAAAGCAGCTTAAACGTGTAAAAGTCCGGCTTTTGGGGATGCCAGACTTTTACTATTTTTAATCAACCTAAACCTAATTATATAACAAGGTGGATGAGCGATTGTTTTTATTTTTTTATTTTCTGATTACTTGTGGTTAAATCTAACCGTTAATAAACCGATTCACCTAATGCGATTTAATGTTTTCTGTCGCTTATCGTTTACTTAAAATGCAGCGCATTCCTACCTGACCCTCTCTTTTCACCGTCTGCGTTTTAATACAACAACGGTGTTACTTTAAAGCGCTTTTGATTGATCAAAATTTGTATACATTTGACCATCGCTAACATTAAATTAAAACTAAGCACTAACAATTATGAAGCTTAAAAATTTACTCCTGGTAAGTTATTTGGCGTTCTTATGTTTTGTCTGGCTGCCTGCCATGGCGCAAGACAGAACGATAACGGGAAAAATAACTGACCAAAAAGACGGTTCATCGCTGGCAGGCGTGAGCGTTATTGCAAAAGGACTTACCTTAGGTACAGTAACCAATTCGGACGGAAATTTCAAATTAGTTGTCCCGAGTTCGGTTAACACCGTAACCGTTTCCTATATCGGTTATAAGTCTCAAGATGTTGACGTAACAAACGGCACCGTTTTTAACGTTCAATTAGCTCCTGATGAGACCATGTTGGAAGAAGTGCAGGTAGTCAGTATCGGTTACGGCACGCTAGATAAAAGGGAGGTCTCCAGTGCTATATCCCATGTGGATTCCAAGGATCTATTGCGCGTTGCCAGTAATAACGCCTTAATGTCTATCCAGGGCAAAGTGGCGGGGCTTAGCGTTGCGAATACCGCCTCGGCCGATCCTAACTCTTCACCGAGTGTACAATTACGGGGTGTTTCTTCCCGAAATGCCGGATTAGGGCCATTGTATGTGATCAACGGCATCCCTGGGGGAAGCATCGAAAATGTGAACCAAAACGACATCGAATCCATTGATGTACTGAAAGGTGGTGCTGCCTCCGCGATTTATGGTACCCGCGGAAGTAATGGCGTGATCATCATTACAACAAAAAAAGGTTCTGATCAATCGGTATTTTTTTATGATGGGTATGCCAGTTTAGATTATATTACCAATAAGCTGAATGTACTTTCCAAAGACGATTTTGTACAATACAGGGTAGGCAGTGATCAAGGTCAAGATTATGGTGGAAATACCGACTGGCTAAAATCCGTAAGTAATTCTCCTGCCTTTAGTCATAAACAAACCGTTCAGCTTTCTGGTGGTTCTGCCAGATCAAATTATTTCGCTTCCGCCGATTATCGAGATGCAAACGGCATCGACCTTCGCGGTAACAAAGAAGAGTATGGTGCGAGAATTAACTTGAACCACACTTCGGCCAATGACGTGTACACCCTTAGCTTAACGGCCGCGCCGAGGTATGCCAATGTCAATAATGCCGACTATGCCGGCTTTAACAATGCTTTATCGCTAAACCCAACGTTATCCATCTATGATGATCAGGGAAGATATGCCTATATCAATACCGGATTTTTTGCGCCGAACCCAGTGGAAAATGCTTTAGTGAACCAAGATCGCTTGGAGCAAAAAAGGTTGGATATCAGCGGTTCCTTAAAGGTAAACATCTTAAAAGACCTGAGCACCACGGTAACCGTATCTGAAGTCAGCCGATCGGACAAAAACATGGATTTTAACCCTTCCACAAGAAGCTCCATTATCCATGCCGGCCAAACAACCAAGACAAACTATGCCAGTCAACAGCAGGAAGAATGGGATACTAAAAATGTGGAATGGACGGGTAACTATGCTTTAAACATTGATCGGCATAGCTTTAAGCTCTTAGGCGGCTATTCTTATGCCAGCTATAACTATAAATCTTTTAATGCCAATAACTATGACATACCCTTTGATTTCTTCCTTTGGAACAACTTAGGTTCGGGTTCATGGAATGGTGGTGATAAAGGTAATGGCCAAAATGCCGTTGGTTCTACACAGAACAGTTCAAAACTGATCGCTTTCTTTGGTCGGCTGAATTATTCTTTCGATAACAAATATATTTTCACCGCAAGCTTAAGGCGGGAAGGATCCTCTAAATTCGGTGCGAATAACAAATGGGGTAATTTTCCGGCCGTATCGGCAGCATGGCGGCTATCCGATGAAAATTTTCTCAAGAATAAAGTTTCTTGGCTCGACGATCTAAAACTGCGTGCCGACTACGGCGTTACCGGGAACCAAGACTTTGATAATTACAAATCCTTACTTTTATATAGCGGGGCCGGTTTCTTTATGTTCAATGGCGTCATGTACCAAGTTTATGGGCCTTCACAAAATTACAATCCGCTGCTCGGCTGGGAAAAAGCCATTAACTTTAACATAGGTTTGGATTTTGAAATGATTAACCATCGGTTATCCGGCTCGTTGAACTACTATATCCGGAAGAACGAAGATCTGTTGGGCGACTATAACGTACCGCTGCCGCCTAACCCACAACCAACCACCTATACCAATGTGGGTACCCTGAAAAATTCGGGTTTTGAACTGCAACTGAATGCAGCAGTTATTGACAAATCCAACTTTAAATACAACCTATCTTTAACGGGCTCTTATATTGATAATAAATTCGTTTCTTTTTCCAACGACCTATACCAAGGTGCACCGTTCCAAGACCGGGCCAGTTTACCGGCTCCAGGCAGCCCTGGTCCGATACAACGCTTACAGGAAAGATATCGAATCGGATCTTTCTACACCTTCCGGTCGGCCGGTGTCGACGAAAATGGAGCCCTCTTGGTTTACAACAAAGATGGCGAGGTTATACCCGGAAACACCGCAAGTAATGACGACAAACAATTTGTAGGTAACGGATTGCCGAAGTTTAACGCTTCTCTAGGAAATAATTTCAGTTATAAAAACTGGGATTTAAGTATTTTCCTTCGTGGAAACTTTGGCTATAAAATCTTTAATACACCTGCTTTTTATTTGGGTACACCTTCATCGCAAGCCGATGCGAATGTACTTACTTCGGCTTATGATAACAGCAGCAAATATTCTAAGCTGACCAGCACGTCGACTACATCCATTCCATCCGACTACTTCCTGGAATCAGGTTCTTTTGTAAAAATTGATAATATAGCCTTGGGTTATACCACCAAGCCCATCAAGTCTAAATACATCAGTAAGGTTAGGATATATACGACACTGAGAAACGTGCATACCTTTACGAAGTATACGGGAGGTGATCCGGATTTAATCAATATTAACGGTCTTGAACCTGGTGTATCTACAACTTTAAACTACTACCCATCAACCTTACAGTGGATTATGGGTGCGCAGATTACCTTTTAACTGATTGACCAAGAAACCTAAAATGCTTCGGCAAAGCAGGTTTCATTACATAAAAAAATGATAAACATGAAAAGCAAACATATTTTAGCGATTGGTCTCGGAGTAACCATGCTGTTTACGGCCAATAGTTGCACCAACCTAGATGAAACCGTGTACGACAGGGTTGATGCGGAAAATTTCTTGACCCGAAGGGACGACGTGATCCGGGATTTCCTACGGCCTTTTGAACATGCCTATTGGAGCATTCAAGGAAACGATTATTTTTCGGCTGTGGAAGACTGTACCGACGAATTTGCGACCGTAAACCGGCAGGGCGACTGGCAGGATGGCGGTTATTACCAGCGGATGCATTACCATACTTGGACCATTACCGATTATTTTACCAGTGGCGTCTGGACCAATTTCTATCAGGGGATTGTGCTTGCTACCAATTCGTTACAGGATATGGAAGGGATTGAAGATCCGGAAGCGTTAAATGTAACCCCTACCGAATTAGCAGATTTCAAGGCAGAACTACGTACGCTGCGGGCTTGGTTTTACCTAAGGGCTCTAGATTTCTATCGAAATATCGAAATCATTACGGATGTAAAGAATTCGACGGTCGGAAACCCGCAGGTTCCACCTCAAGAAGCCTTTAATTTCATTGAATCCGAATTACAGGCGGCTATCCCCGACTTGCCCATCCGTGAAGACTTGGGCGATAACTGGATTGGCCGGTGGACGAAAGCTGGAGCAGCGTCTTTGCTTGCCCGTTTATACCTTAACGCTAAAGTATATACGGGGGTGGATAAATTCGCCGAATGTGCGGCGATATGCCAAGAGATTATTGACGGAAAGTATGGCGTATATAATCTCGCTACCACTTGGGATGCTCCCTTTGACTATACCAATAGCTCTCCTAATTCTGAAGTGATCTATGGTTTTCCCAGTAGTTTGTCGCGCACACACTGGCAATATGATAGCGGCATGTATTTTTGGGGTATGACGTATGACGCGGCCCCGCTCTATTGCGGGTTTACCGACTTTGGCCAATCCAACCCTAAATACGCCCTACAGCCTGGACGCGATGTGGATAGCGTAGAATATGATTTCCAGCTAGGGAAACCCTTTATTAAATTCCAAAAATATCCAGACGACTACCGTCTGAAACTGTATAAAAACCTAGGTGACAGCAAGAGAGAGGGAATGTTTTTATATGGCTATTTACCTTATGAACATGTAGTTAATGGAGTTACCGTGCGGGATACTGTAAAGGGAAATAAGGGCGATTATCCCCTATTCATACGGGATCAGGTAGGCCGTTTTTTAGATGCCAAGCCAGGCACCAAGATTGCCGACAAAGAGTCCAACATGAATCATGCTGACCATAATTCGGGTGTTTTCATGGTAAAATATCCTGTATATCCAACGCCAGATCCAAATAGGATTACTTCTGCTTATGCGGAAGTACGGCTTTCGGAAATCTATTATACGTTGGCTGAATGTAAATACCGCAGCGGGGATAAAGCGGGTGCGGCCCAATTGTTGGACGCCGTACGTAAACGCAACTATCCACCTAACTCGCCGAGTTTATATTCCAGCGGAAATGTAGAATTAACGGATCAGGAAATGCTTGACGAATGGGGGAGGGAATTCCTGGGTGAGGCCAGACGTCGTACTGACCTTATCCGCTGGGGGGTGTTCAGTAGTGGAAGATGGTGGGACAAAGAGCCTGATGCGGATAACCATACCGAAATATTCCCCATCGGAAGGGATATATTGGGTGCTAACCCGCAGCTCGTACAAAATCCGGGTTATTAAATACCGATAAATATATGGGGATGTCTAAAAGGCACTTATTTCCGTCATTGCGAGGAAAAATGACGACGAAGCAATCTCACGGCAGTAAAAACGCAGATTACTTTGTCACTTCGTTTCTCGTAATGACGCGTTTTTAAGCTTCTGCTTTTAGACATTCCCCTTTACTGGTTTCTTTTTATTGTCTTCCTTTCTATATTATTTAAAATAACGCGGTTGGCAAGCCATCTATACTGACCCTATTCTTTTCCTCGCGGTATTGCCTTAACCCTTCTTCCCCTTTTTTCTCTGCCCACTTATCAGCATGATCTCTTTCATCCTGATATTGGTAAAGCGGAACACCGAAACCACAAGAAGTCTGTACCTTAGTGATATCAGCCACGATAATTTGACGGGTAGACAAAGGGATTTCAAATAAAGGGGAAAGCTCCTGCCATGACGGTTGGCTTGGCAAAACCGTATGGCCTTTACCGTATAAACGCAGGATTAACGGCGGCCCATCAAAAGCACAGAACATAAATGTAATTCTTCCATTCTCCAATAAATGGGCAGAAGTTTCATTTCCGCTACCTGTAATATCTAAATAGGCCACGCGGTTAGACGATAACACGCGAAAGGTGTCTAACCCTTTAGGCGACAGATTCACATGTCCTTCTGCACTCAGCGGGGCAGAAGCCACAAAGAACATTTTTTGTTTTTCAATGAAAGCCTGATGTTGTTCCGATAGATGATCATAAAATTTTCCCATAGCTTAACTGTTAACGGGGTCTTAATCAAACTTAATTAAACTTTCTTTGATCTCCAAATGATATAGCCCAACAAAGTTTATGACTTTCTGCTTTTTTTTCATAGGTTAGCTTTTCTTTCTATGTCGCACTTATGGATCAAATGATGATGAAAAAGCCTTTATCGTTTTTTTTCCTGCTTATGGTTTGTTCGCTAGTGTGCACTTCACAACGGTCAAACCAAGAACCATTAGGAACAATAGAAAGAATCCGTCCAGAACTCGACGCCGTTATCGATACGCGTAGTAAAATAGAAGCAATTGCCCAAGGTTTTGAATGGGTGGAGGGCCCCCTGTGGGTAGAAAGCGAGCAAATGCTCTTGGTTTCTGATGTACTTAAAAATTGCGTCTATAAATGGACTGCCAAAAAAGGCAAGGAACTATACCTCACGCCTTCGGGTTATACCGGTTCAATGCCAAGAGGCCGCGAATTGGGTTCGAACGGACTAGCTCTCACTAAGCAGGGTCAACTCATTCTCTGCCAGCATGGCGATCGAGGGGTGGCTAGCATGGATGCACCCTTGAATAAACCAGCACCCTCATTTACTTCGCTTGCCGAGCATTATAAGGGCAAAAAATTCAATAGCCCAAACGACCTCGCTATTAAAAGCAATGGGGATATCTATTTTACCGATCCGCCGTACGGCTTGGAAAATGGCGTCGATGATCCGGTAAGAGAACTCCCCTATCACGGCGTTTATAAAATAGCAACAGATGGTACAGTTAGCCTGTTAATCGACAGCTTGACCAGACCTAATGGCATTGCTTTCTTTCCCGGTGAAAAAAAACTACTGATCGCTAATTCAGATGAGAAAAAACCGTATTGGTATATTTATGATTTGGACGGAAATGGAAATCTGGCACATGGCAAGATCTTTTACGACGGCACTGCAGCTTTCCAAAGGGAACCTAGAAGCCCCGATGGTGTAAAGATCAATAAAAAGGGGTATGTATTTGCCGCTGGGCCAGGAGGCATATGGATATTCAATAAAAAGGGAGAAGCCATAGGTCGAATAAAATTAAAGGTAATTTCTTCTAACTGTGCATTTTCCGGTGATTATAAAACCTTATTCATTACCGCAAATCATGAGATACTGAAAGTAAAGCTGAAATAATTATTTTGATATGTCTATACGAGCAGAAATCGAAAAATATAAAATCATCGCCATCATCCGAGGTGCCCAACCCAATGCTATTATTCCCATTATCGAGGCTTTATATTCCGGTGGTATCCGTATGGTGGAAATTACCATGAATTCAGTCGACCCGCTAACTGCTATTAAGCAGGCCGCTGATCAGTTCAGCGGCCGCTTGCTGATCGGAGCCGGAACTGTACTCGATGTAGCTATGGCTCAGGATGCTATCCATGCCGGTGCCCAATTCATCCTTTCGCCAATAGTGGATGAAGAAGTCATCCAGGCAGCGAAAAGCCTGAACAGCTTTGCGATACCTGGCGCCTATACCGCCACAGAAATCTATCGGGCCTACCAAGCGGGGGCCGAAGTGATTAAAGTCTTTCCGGCTACTTCCCCAGCCTATCTAAAAGATCTGGCCGGCCCACTTCCACAAATCCCTTTATTGCCTACAGGGGGAATTACGGTCGACAATATCCGCGACTTTCAGCAAGTCGGCGCCATTGGCTTTGGCGTTGGAAGTGCATTGGTCGACACCAAACAGCAAGTAACCGATGCCTACCTTTCAGCACTTATCGATAAAGCTCAAAAATTTGTACAAGCCTTAACCAGCTAATCCTTTGACCGATGAAAATTAAAAGCTACGAATTGTTTCAAGTACCACCGCGGTGGTTATTTTTAAAGATCGAAACCGATGAAGGCCTAATAGGTTGGGGAGAACCGGTCGTTGAAGGCAGGGCGGCAACCGTAAAAACAGCGGTTGATGAGCTCATGGAGTATTTAATAGGAAAAGACCCGATGGACATTGAAGGTCATTGGAATACTTTATACCGGGGAGGCTTTTATCGAGGTGGCCCCATTTTGATGAGCGCCATAGCCGGCATTGATCAAGCACTCTGGGATATTAAAGGCAGATACTATCAAGCGCCCGTTTACCAACTGCTGGGAGGCAAAGCCAAGGATAAAATGAAGGTTTACTCCTGGATTGGTGGCGATCGTCCAGCCGAAGTGGGGCTTGCTGCCAAGAAGATGGCCGAGCAGGGCTTTTTGGCGGTAAAGATGAACGCCACGGAAGAGTTGCAGTATATAGACAGCTACGCCAAAATAGATGAAGCCGTAGCACGTATTGCCGCGGTGAGAGAAGCAACCGGTCCCGACTTCGGCATTGGCATCGATTTTCATGGCCGTGTACATAAGCCCATGGCTAAAATCTTGGCCAAAGCTTTGGAAGCCTATCGTCCGATGTTTATTGAAGAACCGGTACTTCCAGAAAATAACGAAGATTTAAGAGAAATCGCTAGACATACGGCTATTCCGATTGCTACGGGCGAACGGATGTTTTCCAAATGGCAATTTAAAACCCTATTAAAAGAAGGTTATGCCGATATCATTCAACCCGATCTCTCCCATGCAGGCGGTATTACCGAATGTAAAAAGATCATGTCGATGGCAGAAGCTTTTGATGTCGCCGCTGCACCACATTGTCCGCTAGGCCCTATCGCCTTAGCGGCTTGCTTGCAGGTCGATGCAACCTGCCATAATGCCTTCATCCAAGAACAAAGCTTAGGGATACACTACAACGAGGGAAGTGATTTACTGGATTATTTAACCGATAAAACGGTATTTCAATACGAGGATGGTTATGTGAAAATTCCGGAAAAACCCGGTTTGGGTATAACGATCAACGAAGATTATGTGCGAAAAATGGCTGCTGTTGGGCATAACTGGAAGAATCCGGTTTGGCGACACGAAGATGGAAGTGTGGCCGAATGGTGAAATTCCTATCCAATCGCTCAATAAGCCTGGATAAGCACTTCAGTTGGAATATGAAGCACCTTTGTTAATTTCCGGATCATAGACAAGCTCAGTTTCCGCTTTCCAGATAGGATTTCAGATTTACGGGAACGTGTTCCCAATAAACGGCTCAACTCATTCTCAGACAAATTCATTTGTTCCAACCGGAATTTTATAGCCTCAATTGGGTTAGGATAGGCAAGCGGATAGTGTATCTGCTCGTATTCTTTAATCAATAAACTCAGCACTTCCAATTCGTCAGAAGCTACTGAACCCTCTCTAAGGTCCATTTGCATCAGCTCGTAAGCACGAGCCAAGGCTTCCATATATTCCGCTTCTGTTTTAACTGGTTTTAGCATAACTAACTGTTTTAGTATTTATCTTGTCATACTGTTTATGGGTTCCGAACCAAACCACAAAAACAATCTTTAACCGATATTCAAGATCAACAATCAGGCGATAACTGTTTCCATGAATATTAAAGACAAAAATCTTTTTAGTACTCGGCTTCTCTATCCCGGCTTGGTTTACATCTTCAAGTTGCAATATGCATTTATTTATGATCCGTTTTACCGTTAAAGCTGACAACGGTACTTCCGTCATAACGATGCACCCCATCTAATGTGCCAAACCAAATACTAGGAAAACAGACCAAAGGGTAAAAATTCACCGAAAATTGACACCTCCTTGGGACCTTGTTCGGACCATCTTTGGATCGCCTACATATCCGATCCGGGCCTGGGCCGGATTAGCGCCGGGTTAGCCGTATCCAATCCCGAGCCTACCTTGGGAGAAACCCGGGAGAGACCCGGG